>Ga0172379_10000003_pt1 | contig 696942 bp, 712 predicted proteins | sample GrowelOW334metaG_FD_119756 | JGI IMG/M metagenome (GOLD analysis project Ga0172379, IMG submission 119756) | Groundwater microbial communities from an aquifer near a municipal landfill in Southern Ontario, Canada - Groundwater well OW334 metaG | ecosystem: Environmental > Aquatic > Deep...
AATTTCGCTACCTTAGGACGATTATAGTTATCGCCGGCGTTCGTCAGCGCTTCGGATCAAGGCTTGCACCTCTCCCCTTAACGTTCTGACACTGGCCAGGCATCAGCCCCTATACGTTGCCTTTCGGCTTTGCAGGGACCTAAGTTTTTGGTAAACAGTCACTTGATATCATTCGCTGCGGCCTCCTACGCTCCTCGCTGCCGCTCGAGCTCCGGAGGCCAGGACCCCATTGTTGCACCAGATGGCGCGGGGACTTGGCCTTCGAAGTTCCGAACGTAGTGAGGAACGTAGAAGGCAGGCCATATACCGAAGGTACGGCCGCTTTTTTGCCGAGTTCCTAAACCAGGGTTCTCTCGTTCACCTTGGCGCATTTACGCCGATCCACCTGTGTCGGTTTCCGGTACGGTCACGTCGTGACGTAAGTAGGAGACTTTTCTAGGCGGCGGCTGCAGTATGTCTTGCGGTTGTCTTGCGACTTCCACTTGCCCTTGCGGGGCGCGCGTAACCAAATCACGCACATACCTTGCCACCGCGTCCTCCCCTGAGTAATCACCCCGTGGTGCGGGAATCTTGACCCGCTGCCCATCATCTACGCCTTTCGGCCTCGACTTAGGACCGACTAACCCTGGGACGATTTGCGTTGCCCAGGAAACCTTGGATTTTCGGTGTGCAGGGTTCTCACCTGCATTTGTGTTACTTATACCAACATTCGCACTTCCCAACGCTCCACAGACGTTTCCACGTCTGCTTCGTTGCGGTTGGGAACGCTCCTCTACCACGTCCTCCGACTCGCGTCAGAGGACATCCTCATCTTCGGTAGACCGCTTGAGCCCCGATACATTTTCGGCGCAGAGCAATTCGACGAGTGAGCTATTACGCTTTCTTGAAAGGATGGCTGCTTCTAAGCCAACCTCCTCGTTGTCTGCATCGCGCCACCACCTTTACCACTGAGCGGTCATTTCGGGACCTTAGATGGAGGTCATGGGTTCTTCCCCTTTCGTCCTGTGAAGCTTGGACCTCACGGACTGACTCCTGAGATTGATGTCCTGCGGTATTCGGAGTTTGGTTGGACCATGTAGGCTTTCGCCATCATAATCCATTCAGTAGCTCTACCCCCGCAGGGGAACTCTCAAGGCTAGCCCAAAAGCTATTTCGAGGAGAACCAGCTATCGCCGAGTTCGATTGGAATTTCTCCTCTACCCACAACTCATCCCAGAGTTTTGCACAGCTCACGGGTTCGGTCCTCCTCCCGACTTTCGTCGGGACTCAACCTGGTCATGGGTAGCTCACCCGGCTTCGGGTCTTGTCGATAGAATGTTTAAAAAGTGAAATGCGTCCCGCTTTCGCGGGAAACATTTCAAATTTCAGATCGCGCTTGCGCACTCGCTTTCGCTCTGGCTCCGCCCTTCTCGGGCTTGGCCCACTCCACCGAACAAACTCGTTGGTTCATTCTTCAATAGGCACGCCGTGACCCCGCCGAAGCGAGGCTACGACTGTTTGTAAGCATACGGTTTCAGATACTATTTCATCCCCCTTCCGGGGTGCTTTTCACCTTTCCCTCACGGTACTTGTTCACTATCGGTCACAATGTGTATTTAGCCTTGGGACGGTAGTCGTCCCGGATTCCCGTAGGATTTCACGTGTCCCACGGTACTCGAGAGAAATGTCGTAGAGCTTCATGCGTTTCGTTTACCGGGCTATCACCGTCTATGGCCCGCCGTTCCAGGCGGTTCAACTACGCACAACGAAGAAATGCTCACTGCGCCCGCTTTGCAGCGGACACACCGAGCACCACTCCGCGTGGTCTCTACCTCGGAGTCGTAAGCTCCAAATAACACCATCTCGCAACACCCTTCTGGCAGCCGCTTACGCGTCTCTCCCAGCCTTGCGGCTGAGTGCACCAAAAAGGTTTTGGCTGATCCCGTTTCGCTCGCCACTACTCAGGGAATGACCACAGCGGTATGCACGATTCCGCCAAAGGCGAAACCGAACATACTGCTGCAATATTTATTTCTTTTCCTCTAGGTACTAAGATGTTTCAGTTCCCTAGGTTCGCTCACTGGCCCTATGTATTCAGACCAGCGTCTTTGCCCATACCGGCAAAGGGGTTTCCCCATTCGGACATCTCCGGATCAAAGGTTGCTTGCCACCTCCCCGAAGCTTTTCGCAGGCTGCTACGTCCTTCATCGCCACATTGTACCAAGGCATCCACCGTACGCCCTTGTGCGGCAACCATGGCACGGCTCTTGCCGTTCTCGCATTGCTGCGAGAGTGCCACAGTTGTCATCATCCGCCCCCAGCAACGGTCCGTCACTGGAAGCACTAACTTGCTTACTTACAAAAGATGCACATTCGTTACCACTTTTTTCACTTGCATATGCAATTGTCAACGATCGTGCCATTTGCTGCAGGGGAGAGAGTCGGAAGAAGATTCGGCACTCAGCCTCTGGAGGAAACGAAAATCCCGCTTCTGGCGGGACTACACCGCACGCATAGTCAATGAGTGGTACGGTCTAGCCGCCTTGGGTTTAGGACATTACGTACTGGTTACTCATGCGAGATGGGGTGAAAAACGAAGTTTTACTAGCAAATCGAAGTATAACCAAGACAGCGGTGGGTGTCAAGGGCGGCTGAGGTATGGGTTATGGTGTGGCGGCGAGTATGGTTGGAAGGTGGATAGGGAGCGCGTGATGCAGGGATTTATGACCCGTTTGCATTCTGTGGTTTTTGCGGTAAGGTGGGTGCAAAGAATAAAGAAAAGAGATTTTTTCAACGCTACTCATTGAGGAGGACTATGCCGTCACTCTGGCAGCAGTTCGGGGCACTCGTGCTATTCGTGCCCACGTTCATTGCGGCGATGTACTTTTGCATTGGTTTGGTCTACCTGCCTTTTGGAGTCTGGCAAGCTTTCCGCGCTCCCTTGCGCTTGTGGTACAGCCGGTCCCTAAGTACTTGTCTGTACATTGGCGCAGAATGGACATCGCTGATGATGCTTGCGGCTGTTTGGTACCATCTCTTTTTTGAAAGTTGGGATCCAATACTTACCGTTCCGGCGTACCTAACCCTGCTATGCATGTGGTTGCTGCGTCAACGGTTTCCGATCAACGGATTGGTATCCAGTGCAGCAGAGAGTACCTGAACATTGGTTCGGTAACAATGCAACATACCAACCGTCTGGCACATGCTGGGCGGTTTTTTCGACGAGTAAAAAAGATCCACGGGTATGCATCCAGAGTGAGTTGTATCACTATCATTGACCGGTGATGCCGCGGAGTTTTTCACGCTGAAGTTTGTTTGGAGAATGGGGCTATTGCCGAGAACCAAATGATTGAGGTAAGGTTGGGAAAAGAAATTAAAAAGTTCATTGAAAGGAGTTCATATGTCGTTGATTCCGGGTATTGTTGAGCGTTCCGGCTTAGCGCTATTCCCTAGCAAGACGCATTTGTGGACAATGGGTATTCCACTATGCATTGGAACGTGCTTGGTCAGTTTCTACTTTGCCCATGCAGGCCTTGGTTATGTCGTGCCGTCTACTCGGGTATTGTGCGGGCTTATGGGAGTAAGTATTTTTGCGTACATGTCTGCATGGCTTGCCGGAGTTACATTCTGGCGAGATTCTTTGAGCCGACTTGGGTTCACTCTCTACTGGGCAGCTGCAGCAGGACTTGGCGGAGGGTATGTACTCGGGCCAGTCTATGCATTAGGTGTAGGCTCCATATTTTTTGTGGCCCTGTATGTTATGGAGCACCTCCTCAAGCGATCCGGATTTATTGGCGGTATCTTTGATGGGGTATATAGTGGCTTTAGCATTGCGTTTTCTTTCATAGTCACCTCCGTGGTTCTTAGCCTCATTGTGTACCAGAAGCTAATGCACCCGCTCGCACTTGCTGGTGTCAGTATTTTCATCATTGGCGTGCGAATGCTTGCGAAGAGGTACTATCGAATCACTGATAAAAAACGGAAACACAGAATGGCGCAGACGTTGGGGTACCGATGCGCTTTTCAAGTCGCGCAATCGTCGGTATTTATGGGTTTGGTGGTGCTACTGTTTCTGGATACTACATATTTTGTTCACGGGGTTTTGTTCAGTGCACTATTTTACGTCCTTGAGTTCATTCCTGGTGTGAGAGAGCCAATTGAAATGGAACGTCCACATTCTGATATGGATATTATTGATTAGAACATTTTCCGCCTGGCATACGCTGGGCGGTTTTTTCGACGAGTAAAAAAGATCCACGGGTATGCATTCAGGATGAGTTGTATCACTATCATTGACCGGTGATGCCATGAAGTTTTTAGGCTGAAGTTTGTTTGGAGAATGGGGCTATTGCAAGCGACTAACCGTTTAGGTAAGGTTGGGAAAAGAAATTAAAAAGTTCATTGAAAGGAGTCTTTATGTCATTCGGCATTTCCGGCTTATCCGATCGTTCCGGCGGTTTGCTGCTTTTTCCGAAAAAATTCCACTTATGGTTAGTGGGCATTCTGCTTTGCATTGGGACGTGCTTCGTGAGTCTCTACTTTTGCTATACAGGGGTGACGTACATTCCGGAAGATGTGCGAATCCTTGGCGGGCTTATTGGGGTGAGCATTTTCACCTACCTGACTGCACCGTTGGTGGGTTATATCATGTGGGTGCACCCGCAGACCCGATTGGGTTTCTCTCTGTACTGGGCTTTGATGGCTGGACTTGGAGTCGGATGGGTATTTGGCCCTACTACTGGTCTTGGGGCAGGAGTGATTATGATTGCCGGTCTATACGGTATGGAGCATTTGCTCAGACGGTCTGGGTTTATTGGCGGGATTTTTGATGGTCTGTACGTTGCCTTTGGTATGGCCGCGCTGTATCTTGGTCTGGTATCGATAGTAAGTTTACTGGCCTTTCATCAAGTGTTGCACCCACGAGTCCTGTTGATTGCCTGTGCATTTCGTGTCGTCGCTCGATTATTGGGGAAGATGTTCACACGATTGACCGGTAAGAAGCAGAAGCGAAAATTAGAGGAGACGTGGGGGTACAAGCTTACTCATGAAGTATCTCGAACTGTTGCGTATGCTAGCTTGTCCGTACTTATCTTCGTTGATAAAGGTATATTGCAGAGGGCATCTGTATCGCGCTACTCTTGATGGTTGTTGAGTTCGCACCAACAGTACGAAGACCGATTGAGATTGATGATACGATAATCAATCCACCGAACGATCTTTAGGAATATACCGCCTGGCATACGCTGGGCGGTTTTTTCGACAAGTAAAAAAAGACGCACCCGGTGTGCGTCCTTGAAGTGGAAACTATTTTAGCTTGAGAAGTTCCAGTAGTCGACGTTTGAAATTCTGGAAGGAGGCGTATGGTTTTGGAGCATTGCTTGAGGCATTATTTCGTTCAGCCTGGATGTATGCTCCAAGCCGTTCAAATGCAGCCATAGTCTTTTGAGTTTCGTGATCAATTGCTTGCTGGCAACCGTCACAATGGTCAAGGTGCGTCAGGTACTCTTCTGTCGCATCCCCACTATCGATGAAGCTTTGGAAGTCAGTTTGCCGGTCTGCGCACACACCCTCAGGAAGTGGCAAAGATTCAGCCGGTAGAGAGACGGTAAAGAACCCCAGTCGACGTTGAATTTCTTCACGGAGATTAGACGCCTCCAAATTCCAAGCGGAGAAAGAATCAACGCCTTTTGTTTGTCCAGAATTTCTCTCTAGGCAGGCCTCAAAAGTCGTTAACAATTCCTCATTTTCCATTTGCGTTACATTCTTTTCCATTTTTTTCTCCATTTGTGTACTTTTGTTTTCCTCACCTTAGTTCTACCATTCCTGCTTGTCAATGATACTTGAGGTGGTAGGCTATGAATATGCCGCCGTGGTGAAATTGGTATACACGCAAGGTTTAGGTCCTTGTGGGAGTAATCCCGTGTCGGTTCGAGTCCGACCGGCGGCACCATAGAATACAAAACCACCCCAGCGGGAGCCAGGGCGGTTTTTTCGAAATTCGGAAAAACTTAGGCAGTGACGTTCACCGTGCTCTTCACGACGAAGTTCACGATTGCCCAGGAGATCAGGATGACTACCAAGCCGACAGCGGCGGAGGAGATGATCTTCTTTGCGGTATCCACTTTGTCTTCGTTGCCACCGGCCGTGAGCCAGATGAAGCCGCCGTAGAGAATCATAATGACGGCGATGAGCCCGAGGAGGCCCAAGACAAAGGTAATAATGTTCAGGACAGTCTGCTTCAAATCAGCGGAACCGAGGGTGAGCGTGGCGCCCACGTTTTCAATCGTCAAGGCTGAAGCAGCCAAGGGGAGGGCGAGGACGCCAACGGAGATGACGCCTGCCAGGAGTTTGCGGTTGAGTTTCATTGTTGTACACCTCCTTCCAATTGCATGGAGAATATCCACAGACACTACTTAGAATCTACCAGATTATGGCAGAAATGACAATGAATGTTTGCTATCCGGGCAAGGCGGGACACGGTCGTCATCCGCAGCTGCCTGGCTCTTTGAAGGGGGTCCCCACGGATGTGGCGCAGACCCTGAGCGAGTCTGACGAGTCGAAGGGGAGCACGCATCCGTGGGGCAGAGGGGCAACCTTCCAGAGGGTGGAGTGGGCCCCGAATGCTCCGAGGGGCACACGGAACTCGATGGAAGGATTGACCCGAGAGCCGTCGCGACGGCGCTGTTTTTTCGTGGATAACTAGGCCAAAAATTACTGCGAGGCCATGGTAGCCTAGAAGTGAAATAAACACCGAGGTCGTGCTCATGCGTTCTGGAAAGGCCAGGAGCATACCTCACCCAAACAATACCGTTACCGGACCGTTCTTTGAGAAAGGAGTGAGGTGAAACATTCTGAACGGCTGCGCTAACCACCCATAGTCAACGCACGAAAAAATCGTGCACAAGTGTAACCCAACAACTCCCAGGTCAGAAGGGCCTGGAAGGAGTGTATATGAAGACGAGATTTTTCCTCGTCCTGGCCCTCCTGGCCATTGCCGCTGCATTTTTCGCCCAAGGGTGCAGCAATACGGAGCAACCGGTCCAGCCGGCGCCTGTTCCAAGTTTGGATGAACTTTCTGCGGTGCTTGAGGTTCAACCATATCCATATGGTGAAATCTCAGCTGATTCCGTTCATGCTCTTGGACAAGTTGCTTATCAAGCAGTACTGAGCAGTAAGGGTCAGTCTTCCTCGCAAGCTCTTGCTTCGCCAAACGCCTGCATTTCTCTGAATGTCCCTTATTACAGCCAGCGTGATGGCGCATGGCGTTGGGACAAACTAGGATTTTCGACGAGCTCGACGATTGACCGTTACGGTTGCCATCTTTCCTGCATTTCTATGCTCTACGCGTGGTGGGGAACATGGAACATGAGCCCAAAGAACCTGAACATATGGGCGAAGGATAATGGCGCATTTAGCAATGATCTCATTATTCCTAGCAAGGCGATTCAATATAACGCATGCCGTCAGGTACGGAATATCGCTGCATCCGAGATCTTCTCCTACCTGGCTAACCGAAAGCCTGTTATCGCTCAGACGAGTCAGTACGGTGGGCACTTTGTGCTCATCTACGGTTTTGATGGAACTCGGTTTTGGGTGAAAGACCCATACCAAACCAGTGCCGCGAGTCAGAATCAAGTACTCTCGGGTACTATCTGGTCACTTCGGGTTTACGGAGCGTAAAAGTTCGTTGATCCTCACTTCGATTGAATGGCTCAACTATTCAATCAACATCGGTAGGGGTACGCTTCATAGAGCGTATCCCTACCTAATTTATTATTTACATTTCTCCACAATGAAAAAAGTTATTCCATTTTTGTTTGCAGGCATACTTCTTCTTGGTATTTATTATCTCCTAATAAATCAAAATGCTTTTGAAAGAGAAAATAATAATACGCAGATGACGAATGAGACTACGCAAACAGTATACGAAAATGCAATTGGAAAATTTTTCCTCACTCTTCCTTTCGGATGGAAATCAGAACCATTAGCATTGGCCACAGGTGGGACCATTCAGCAAAATGAATCTAGAGTTGCCTTTACCACCCCAAAATTTTCAACAAAAATACTTCTCTCTTTACAATTCAGCGTTGAGAAATATTCGTCCACAGAGTCTTATGTAAGAGCGCTTCTCGAAAAAAATCGCGCTGATGTACAACGAGGAGATGAGCCGTATGTGTGGGAATATGAAAGTCTAGAGAAACTCCCCTCTACAATTTTTGATGGGCATATCATGCATCGCCTGAAGACACCTGCTGGATATGTATCCCATGTCTATATCCTGCATAAGGATTTGCTATTAGATTTTATGGTTTACCATGAGACTGACCAGCAGATTTTCGATGTTGATAGAACAGATATCCAAATTTCTAGCGGAGTAATCAATTCTCTACAATGGAAGCAATGATAAAAAGTAGTTGAAACGCAAACCGAATACCCGGGTCTTGGAAAGGAGACACCCGCGTATTCGGAGATTTTGTCCGGATAGTCCAAGCAACCTGCGCTGCTTTTCGTACCCAAAAAAGAGTATGAACCCCTACCCATCATTGGTCAAGGGCAATTCTCTCGCCAAATAATCCATGCATTTTAAACCGAAGGGAGGTGATATGCAATGAATCTCAACAAAGCCACAATTCTTGGCAACCTCACGCACGATCCAGAAGTCCGCACTTTTGGAACGGGTCAGTCCGTCACCACCTTCTCGGTGGCAACGAACGCAGCCTGGCGTGATGCGCGGTCCAAGACCCTGAAGCAGAGCACGGAGTTTACCCCCGTGGTTGCCTGGGGCAAGCTTGGCAGCATCGTTGGACAGTACGCCCGTAAGGGTGACCGCTTGTACATCGAAGGTCGCCTGGCTACTCGACAGTGGGAAGGGAAAGACAATGTGAAGCGTTCACGAACGGAAGTGGTTGCGCAGAATGTGATCTTCCTGGGCTCCGCACGGAAAGGCGCGAAGCCCACAGCAGTCAGTGCGACAGAAGCACCGGTGGAGGGCGACCTCTCCCGCGTGCCAGTAGCGGCAGTGTAGGCATTCGTTCTTTACAATTCGCCCTCTTGTCAGCCCGTCGTCTGCACTTCGCGTTCAGGCGGCGGGGAATGAGCGGGTGAAGGGGTGGGGGGGGTAGAAGGTTTGGGTTTTGGTAGAGGTATAGGTAGAAGGTGGTGGTCGGAAGTTTAATAACCATTTCTATGTTAAAAAGTTTTCGAGATCTTGAAGTCTATCAAAATTTATACCAAGCCGGCTTAGCGGTGATTCGAGAAGTGATCCCTGCTTTACCAGCGATGGAGCGGTATGACTTGAGTGATCAACTTCGACGTGCCGCAAAAGCCGCGCCGCGATTAGTAGCAGAAGGTTACGCAAAAAAGCATCAAAAGTTTGGATTCCAAAAGTATCTCGATGACGCAATGGGTGAGTGCAACGAATGTATTGTGTGCCTCGAACAGGCACGGGATTTATACAAAGTGAGTGATTTGACCTGCAAGGATTTAGTAATGATCTATGACAAAAGTGTACGTCAGTTGTACAGACTTTCTGTAGCATGGACCCAGTTCAAACTCCGCAGCCGCCAACCCTAACCCTTTATCCATACCTCTATCTAAAACAAAACCCCCAACCTCACACTGATAATTACTTTATGAGAAAATTCATTATTTTTCACGACCCCTTTCACCGTTAGCCGAACTTGTATCACATATGAAATTCCTCCAATACCTGTGTCTCTGTACCATCATCTTCCAAGTCACATTTCTGGCTCACGCCTCCCCAGCCCCGCACCTCCTCATCAGCGAAATCCAAATCAGTGGCGCGTCTGGGTTCAGCACGGATGAGTTTGTGGAACTGTACAACCCCACGGATGCGGTGATAACCATCACCGGTTGGCAACTGCTGAAGCGAACAGCAACCGGGACAGTTTTCCCACTCGTGGAGCAATTTGAGGCAGCAACTGTACCAGCGCATGGGTATTTCCTCATTGCACATCCAACCGGGTACACCGGTAGCGTTGTACCGGATGCTCGTTATTCCACAGCTAATTCACTTTCATCTGACAACAGCGTGGAGCTCGTGAACCCACTTGGGATTGTTGATCTGGTTGGGTGGGGGACAGCCACGCATATGGAGACTGCACCAGCGCCAACACCGGGGATCGCAAAGAGCATTGAGCGAAAAGCCCTGAGTACCTCCACCAAGGAAACCATGCGGGTGGACGGTGCAGATTCCTTCCGCGGCAATGGTGAGGATACTCAAAATAATAGCTTGGATTTTCTGGGCCGAGATGTGCCGCAACCACAAAGCACTACCAACGAGCTGGAATTTGTGACGGCCCCAGCGCCGGTTGTGCCGTCCGCTCCGCCACCCAGCTCCTCAAACCAGAATACCAATACTGCTCCACCACCAGCGGCACCAATCGTCGCTGCGCCAATCACCGTACCCACGCACGAGGTGCTCATCTCCGAACTCCTGCCTGACCCCAAAGGTATAGATCTCCCCGGGGAGTGGATTGAAATCTACAACCGAAGCACCAGCGTTGTCCCACTGGCCGGTTGGATTTTGGCTGATGCTTCAAAAACCACCTACACGTTTCCCACAAAAGAGTTGAAGCCAGGAAGTTGGCTAGTGGTGCCGCGTACCGACAGTGGTATTGCCTTGAATAACACTGGTGGTGAAACCGTGACACTCACGGCACCTGATGGTATGGTCACCTCCACCGTCAAATGGACGGGCGTGGCTCTTGAAGCGCAGGCGTACGCGTTGGTGGGCGAGGCTTGGATGTGGACCGGGAAAGCTACGCCGGGCGCGGCGAATGTTTTTGCTGATACGAATCAAGCGCCGCGGGTGGCAATTCGGGAAGTGGAGGCCGAAGTGTGGGTTGGGACAGAGGTAAAATTCACTGCCGACGTGAGTGATCCAGATGGGGATGATGTGGAGTCCAGCTGGCAATTTAGCGATGGCGGGAAAGCCACCGGCGCCAAAGTAACCCACGTGTTTCCAAAGTCCGGGATTTTCAGCGTGACGGTGACCGCAAAAGACACCAAGGGGAAGGTGGCAACGGCAAAGGTGCAGGTGAAAGTGCGGGACTACCAGCGGAGCGCGGACATACGGATTGTGCGGCTGTTGCCCAATCCCACAGACGGGGAAGAGTGGGTGGAAATTGAGAACACTGGGACCAAAGCTGTTGATCTGACGGGCTGGGTGCTGCGTTCAAGCACGCGGCAGCTGAAGTTGCAGCTGCTGGTGGCCCCCAAGGCGGTGCTGAAGCTCACAGCCGATGACTTACCTTTTGCCTTGCGCAACGATGGCGGCACCCTGGAACTTGTGGATCCGGATGCAAAGGTGGTCAGCGTTGCTACATACCCCAAAGCCAAACCCGGGGAAGTGCTCACTCGGAATGCGGACGGCGCCTTTGCGTTGGAAGCTGCCGCTACATCCCCGCTGAATACGGGGATCAACGCAAACCAAGCCGCCACTCCGCGGGTAGCAGGGGAGAGTACGAATGGAAACGTCAATGGTAAACCGGTAAACCTTTCTGGCGCATCACCGAAAGGTGGCGTTCCGTCCTGGGTCTGGGCAGTCATTGCTGGGGTTGGTGGGGCAGCCTGGCTTGGGTATGAGCTTGTGCGGCTGTACCAGCGCCGGAAAAAGAGCAAAACCCAGGTTGGTTGACCAAGTGATTCCTTCCTTCTATCATACTTTTACCCCTTATCTTATGTCCCAAGAGAAGCAACCCATCACCCTTGAAGATCTCGCCCGCATGATCAAGATGGAGTTTGACCATAATGGCGAAGAGTTTACTGGTATTCGTCAGCAATTTCATGATCTACATGGTGAAATTCAGGAGCTGAAGGACGGTCAGCATGCAATACTGGTTCGATTGGATAATGTTGCCTATCGTTTTGAAGTTACTGAACTGGAGCGCCGGGTGGGTATTTTGGAAAAGCGAGCCGGCCTCCGGGCGTAGGTATTTCGGAATCCTTGCGGCATACGGTATAGTTACTGCATGAGCCTTGCTGGATATACCGCGAAGCAAACGAAGACCAGTCCAATCATTCTGGTGGTGGAGGATGAGCTTTCAGTTGCCACCAGTTTGTCCGAAGCCCTGGAAGACCGCGGCTACCAGGTGGTGAATGCGAAGGATGGAATTTCCGCGGTTACCACAGCGCGCCAAGTGAAACCCGCGGCGGTGATTTTGGATTTAGGTTTACCCAAGCAGAGCGGGTTGGATGTGCTGGACCGCTTCCGCAATGACAAAGCACTCTTTGCGATTCCCGTGATTGTGCTCTCAGAAGTGGAAAGCAGTGTAGTGCTCCAGCGCTGTACAGAATTGGGTATGTCCTGCTACTTAGCCAAGTCGCACTCCTCCTTACCCAAGGTCTTGGAGAAGCTGGCGAAGATTGTGCCCCCGCCAAAAAAGTAATCACCATGCGCCGGTTTGGCATACTCTGCATCCTCCTCGTTATTGTGGGGTCATTTGGGTTTTCTTTCCTCCGGTACCAGGCGAACCAGGCTGATGCAGATAACTGGTTCAACCTGCATTGGCGGTCATCATTTGCACAGCACATATGGCTCCAAACGGCTTTTGGTTTGCATCGAGATGGTGACAACCGTGCGGCCTACCTTTCGAACAATCGTCCAACACTGCACGTCGTTGTGCACGCGTTGCGGGTAAAGCGCTTACCACCCAGACTCAAAATGAACTCGCTTCCGCACTGACGGTAGCAACGCAGAAGTCTAATGGTGTAACCTTTTCCATTGGGGATGTTGTACCAGCCCAACCCGAAGGTTATTCCCGTGCGCAGATTCGGGCTTTGGCGAGTGTGGAAGGCAACCACGGAGCCGTGCAGGACGCACCTACCGTGCACGTTTTTCTGCTTAATACTTTTTTTGATTCGCCAACGAACATTGGCATGACTGTACGCGAAGACGGCACTGTCCTTTTCTTGGACGCTATAGCAGACCTGGCGCGCAATGATCCCTCAACGACAAACGCCTACATCCTCTCCACCCTCCTCCACGAGTTTGGCCACCAGCTAGGGCTGGAGAATATTACTTCTGCGGACTGCATCATGGCCGCTTCGGTGGAAGAACCCACACCCCTGGAGGGACGTCGCATTGCCACACCCACCGAATATTGCCAACAGGAATTACAGCTGATAGAGGCAACACGACAGATTGTGAAATAACAAAAGCCCCATATGAGAATAGGGGCTTTAGAATGAAAGGACGAGTGAGCTTGAGTGTCGCTATCGAGCGATAACGTTATCAACTGAGAAACGAGTCGCGCCCACAATATGGGCAAATTTTTTTACGGCTGCTTGCAATCCCTCCGTAAGTGTTTTGTTGTAGACACGGCATTCAAGTTTTTGCCCCTCTTGAATGCCACGGGAACCCCCGTACACAATAAACTGCAGCCGCGCATGAACCTTTGGAAAAATTCCAAAGTGTTTTTCATGCACTGCTACACCCCAGAAAGACCGCAATCCTTCATCATCGACATAAAAATTCGCGGAAGAGCTAAATGGACTAACAAAGCGGATGATCGCTTTTTTGCCATTTGTGCAAGCAATATGCACGCGTTGCTCTTCGAGGAATCGGTAAAATGCCAAATTTTTCTTTTTGAGTTGTGCAAGATCAACTCTCGGCTCAATAAACGAGCTGTAGATGAAAAAGATGGAATAAACGAAAGCCGCGAAGAAGAAGATAAAATCCATATTTCCTCCTGATGCAATATTTTAACCACGTATTCTGTTGTAAAAGATGTTCCCCACCTTACTACGTGGGTTCTTGGGTGTCAACCGCAGCGTCGTGCATAGCTTTCTTGTATCTGTAGACAAAAAAAGCTCACTGCACGTGCAGTGAGCTTGCTCACAGTTACTATTCTGCAACTGCAATCACTGTGCCTCCGCAGCGAGAACATGCCCCATCGATCATGGGGTGACCACAGTAGTAGCAAAAACTATCTTCCACAATTCCTCCTTGGAAAAGGGTACTATTTTGAATGCCCCCACTTTACCGTAGGCGTTTCATGATGTCAAACGTTGTCAGTGCAACCTTTCCCAGCTAACCTGTAGGCATGCCCACCCCCACTGTCCTCCTCGTTGACGGCAACGCTATTATCCACCGGAGTTTCCATGCCCTACCGCCGCTGACGGCGAAGGATGGCACCATGGTGAACGCCGTGTACGGTTTTGCCACGGCGCTGCTGAAAGCCTTGAAAGACATCAAGCCCACGCACGTGGCGGTGGCTTTTGATATGAAGGGGCCCACCTTCCGTGACGCTATGTACGATCAGTACAAAGCTACGCGCGTCCAAGCCGCCCAAGAGCTGTACGATCAAATTCCTTTAGCCCATGAGCTCGTGGCGGGTTTTGGTTTTCCCGTTGTGGAAGTCCGAGGCGTGGAAGCGGATGACGTGATTGGCACCCTGAGCCAGCGCTTGGCAAAGGAGAAGGCAAAGGTTGTTATTCTTACCGGTGATATGGATACGATGCAACTGGTCTCGTCGCACGTCTCGGTCTACAGTCTGCGGAAAGGTTTGAATGACACCGTGCTGTACACCCCCAAGCAGGTGGTGGAGCGGTACGGTTTTGGACCTGAGCACATCATTGATTACAAAGCGCTACGCGGCGATCCGTCCGACAACATTCCTGGGGTGAAGGGCGTGGGCGAGAAAACCGCCACGGACCTCATTCTCCGGTTCAAGAATATTGAAGCCATGTACCGGACGTTGGAGCACACACCACAGCAAGCCGCGGATATGTCGGAGAAGCTCAAGCTGAAGTTGATGCAAGAGAAGGACAATGCGTACCTGAGCAAAAAGTTAGCCACAATTAAACTAGATGTGTCCATTCCTTTTGATTTGGATAAGGCAAAGATTCACTCAGCTGATGCCACAAAGCTGCACGAACTTTTCGTGCAATGGGGTTTCAAGAGTTTGGTGGCGAAGATTCCGCAGTTGAGTGGAGAAGGGGAAGCCGTAAGCCTTAAAGCTGTAAGCCGTAGAGACCAAGAGGACGGCGAGGGAAGTCGCCCCACACTATTTGGTGAAAAGAGTGATAAACATTCGTACACGCTGGTGGATGATGAGAAAAGTTTCAAGGTATTTTTGGCTGAGTTGGAGCAGCAAAAGAGCTTTGTCTTTGACACGGAGACCACAAGCTTAAATCCGTACGAAGCAAAACTCCTCGGCATCAGTTTTTCCTGGAAAGCCGGCGCCGCGTCCTATGTTAACGTGCATAAGCATGCGTCTTGGCTGAAAAAACTCAAACCATTTTTTGCTGATTCGAAAGTAGCGAAGTGGGGTCACAACCTGAAGTACGATTCCCAAATTTTGGAACTGGCGGGGCAGGTGGTCACGCCCTTGTCCTTTGATTCGATGCTAGCTAGCTACTTGCTCAATTCCAGTTCCCGGAGCCATAACCTGGATACCTTGGCCTTTGCAGAGTTTGGGCACCAGATGATTCCCATTGAGGAGCTGATTGGGAAGAAGGGGAAGGACCAGGTGACCATGGAGCACGTGGACGTGGAAAAAATCGCGGAGTACTCCGGGGAAGATGCAGACTACACGTACCGGCTGGTCAAGAAGTTCCAACCTCAGCTAAAAGTCGCAAAACTGGAAAAGTTGTTTACCGATATTGAAATGCCGCTCATCCCCGTGCTCAGCCGGATGGAATTGGCTGGGGTGAAGTTGGATACCAAAGTCCTGGCCAAGCTTGGGGCAGAGCTGCACACGTCTATCCGCCGTTTGGAAAAGCAAATACACGGCTACGCAAAGTCAGACTTCAACATTAGTTCCCCGCTGCAGTTGAAGGTTGTCCTGTTTGAAACGCTGAAACTGCCCACGGAAGGCATTAAGAAAACCAAGACCGGCATTTCCACGGCTGTGGATGAATTGGAGAAACTTCAGGGCAAACATCCTATCATTGACGCCATTATGGAGTACCGGGAAGTGACCAAGTTGCTGAATACGTACGTCGAAGCGCTGCCTGAGCTGGTCCAGAAGCAAACCGGGCGGGTGCATACGGATTTCAACCAGACCGTGGCAGCCACGGGCCGGCTCTCCAGCAATAATCCAAACTTGCAGAACATTCCCATTCGTACCGAACTGGGCCGAGAAATCCGCAAGGCCTTCATTGCGGAAAAAGGTTTTCAGCTAGTCTCCGTGGACTACTCGCAGATTGAGCTCCGGGTTGTGGCTAGCTTAGCAAAAGAAGAGAAGATGATTGACGCATTCAAGCATGGGGCAGACATTCACCAAGCCACTGCCGCGGATATCTTTAATATACCGGTGGAGCAAGTGACCAAAGACCAGCGCAGCGCTGCCAAGGAAGTGAACTTCGGCGTGCTGTACGGCATGGGCGCCTGGGGCTTGGCGAGCCGCAAGAAGATTAGCCGCGAGCAGGCGCAGGACTTCATTGAGCGATACTTTGCCAGCCGGCCCAAAGTAGCTAAGTACTTGGAAGAGGTTAAGGAGCAGGCGCGGAAAGTGGGCTACGTGGAAACCTTGTTTGGCCGGCGACGGAATTTGCCTGAACTAAACTCTTCCAACGGCCAGATTCGCAGCCAGGCAGAGCGCATTGCTGTGAACTTGCCGGTGCAGGGGACGGCGGCGGATATTCTGAAGTTGGCCATGATTGCCTGCGATGCGGGTTTACCCAAAGTCAGTCCCAAGGCTCGCATGATTCTCACCGTGCATGACGAACTGGTGTTCGAAGTGCCGGACAAGGATGTGCAAAAAGTGTCCGCCTTCGTGAAGAAAACTATGGAAGGAGTGTACGATCTGGCCGCCCCACTCGTGGCTGACGTGAAGGTTGGGGATAATTGGGGGGAGATGGAGGAGGCTAAGTCGTAGGTAGCTCACCAATGTGGCAGAGCACAGCAAGCTGTGCACCTACATTGAATGCAATAAAGGCGAACTGGGTAGCTTCCTCTGGTTGACTAAATTCTTTGAAGTACTACACTTTCCCTTTACTCGTATTCGCTGACCGGATTTCTTTGTTCGTCACTTTACCATTAACATCCAGGGCGTAGCAGTGCACTTCGCCGGTACCAATTTCCAGGTCGCAGACCTCATCTTCGGTCATACCTTCAACGTGCTTGGCAAGTGCGCGCAGGGAATTCCCGTGCGCGACGATGAGTACGTTGTGCCCAGCCGCGAGTTCCGGGGCAATGTACTCGTCAAAGTACTTTGCCACCCGATCGTACACATCCTTGAGGGTTTCACCCTCAGGAATTTTCACGTCCCAGCCGCGCCGAATGTTTTTGAATTGCTCGTCTCCGACTTCCTCCTTGACCTGCCATTTATTCTTACCGGTGTAGATGCCGTAGTGCCGTTCTTTCAAGGCATGGTGGGAGGTGTGCGGCACATGTTCGATACCCAAAGTTTTCTTCACCTCATGCAGGGTTTGGTGCGCACGGCGTAGATCTGACACGTGAATCCGGTGAATGACAATATCACGCATGGCTTCCGCAGCGGCACGCGCTTCATCACGTCCCTCTGCAATTAAATCAATATCCGTGTGCCCGGTCCACAAACCTTTGGCATTCCATTCAGATTTTCCATGACGGAGGAGAATGAGGTGTGGCATAGGAAGTAATCTTTTCGTTGGCAGTACAGTATTGCATAGGAGGGCAAAAATGCAATCGTCGCAATGTACGTATTATTGGTTAGATCAAAAAAAAGATAGGTTGACATCTCATCCATCTGGTGCTAGAGTGATTTGAAATTACACAAAAAGTTTTGGAGGACAGAAAAATGCGAAGATGGATTGCCGTCGTGGTTCTTCTGATCGTCGCGGGGATCACCGTAGGTATCTCCTTTTACAAACCAAACCCGTTTACGCAGGCGTATGGGACACTCACATTCCCACCTGGAGTGGAAGTTCCCGACACGGAGAAGGCATTTTTTTTGGTTATTGATACGCTACCTAGTCGATATTGTGCGGAGCAACAGAGCGTCTTCATTTTACCCTTGGGAGCTTTCATAACCGATATCATTTCTATGTCCCCCAGGTCTGACCCGCCGGCTATTTCTTGGGCGCAACGAGTAGAAGTGTCTCGGTACCCTGAGGTTCTTCTACCCAGAAATATCGTTTCCCTCATACAGGTGCCTATTATTTCTCGGGTCCAAGAAGAAGCACTTTTTCAAGGAACGGTGACTTGGTTTATCCAAGCAACCCCGTCGTACAAGGCAGTCCTGATGGCTCTCCATCGCTCGAAGGATTACGAACAAGCCCTTTCCGCCGACCTGTAAAAAGGTCGGCTTTTGGTAATAAAAAAGGCGAACTGGGTAAGCACTTTTTTGTAATCAATTGACTTGCAAGGCATAGAGCAGGCTGGTAGGATGCAGCTGCTCTTTGAAAGGAGGAAACATGAGCTGGAATCGACCAGCAGAAATAGTGCTCATTCGACATGGGGAATCGTTACGAAATTTGCTTATGGAAGGGAAGGCCTGCATTCCTAATGAGACTGCGAGGCGGGGACTGGAGGGCTACCATGACCACACTATCCCGCTCACGGCACGTGGGGAAGTGCAGGCGCGTGATGCTGGACCGAAGATCATTGCGGACATTGGACTGCCAGATTGTGTGTACCACTCTGGGTATGTACGCGCCAAGCGAACGTTGGAGGGCATGCTCGAGCATCTCCCTGAGGAGGTTCGATCCAAAATTCGGATCTACTGGAAGTTCGAACTTCGCGAACGAAGTTCCGGCGCACGTTGGCTGATGACGCAGGAGGAGTATGACAAACACTTCCCCTGGGCTGAAGCTCAGTATCGTACTATTGGGCCGTTTCTCTTTCAACCACCTGGTGGTGGGGAGAGTATCGCCGATTTGGTTTGCGGGCGCGTCCATAGCGCCGTTGATACGATTTTTCGAGATCGGCCTGGTCAACGCGTGTGGTTGGTGTGCCACGGCCAAGTCATGCGAGCCGCGCGCGTCCTCTTTGAGCGGACGCCGCTGGAAGCACTTGATGCAGTCATGGCAAGCCATGCACCGAACCTCGGCCTCATCCGCTACGTCTACGAGGAGGGGAGTGAGACGCCCACGCGTACACACCTCTACAGCACGTACACTGATCTTTAAGTTCGTTCTATGGGGCGAGTCGTTATGCGATTCGCCCCCTTTTTTTGTCGAAAGAAAAAAGGCGAACCGGGGTGGGTTCGCCTGACCATGATTCATGCGTGAAGCATGTTCAAAAGCGTATCATTGAAGGAAACTGCCTGATTGATCACGGCCTCGCTTAGACGATAGATCTTCAGTACCTTGCCCTGTAAGTCGTTCAATCCAAAGTCAATGCAGATGTGCGCAACTGAGAAATTCTCAGGGATAGAAGACTCTTTAACGTTTTGTGGATTTGGTAGCTGTAGATGTTTGTAAATGCCTGCAACAATGTGAGTGGCAAATGACTGAGTGCGTTCGCGTCCATCCACTGGTATTTGAATGACCGCTTCTTCTGTTTGCTCTTTCGAAGTTTGATGAATGCAGTGAAGCCAGTACACCTTCGGGCTAAAATAGGTGTTGTCCAAGAAATTCTGGCAGAAATCAGTGTAAGCCCAATGTTTCAGGCGGAGGTCTCGCACCTGAATTTGTGCTGCACTTGGATTAAATTTTCCACGTTGGTCCGCAGCTATGACAAACCACAGCCACGGAAAATCACGGATTAATTCATTTACATTCGAAGCATAATACATGTTTCCTCCTGCGCGTCCGCGCTTTGATCCGTCCGGATCTGGAAGGGGTTGTTTGGTTTTTGCCCAGCTATCTAGCGAGGCAGTTGTCAAAGAATAGTCTAGGTTAGTTTACAGCTCAGTATTTGTCAATGATTGAGAGCATTGTTTTTCCATTGCGCGGGCACAGAGACCCGCGCTAGGTTCTTTTGTTGGTCATTCGATCTTTCGGCTTTACGGCGTACGGCTCTACGGCTATCCTTCCCCCATGGACCTCCTGATTCTTCACGGCGATGACACGTTTTCCTCCCGCCAGCGGCTGCGTACCCTGGTGGCTGGCTTTCAGAAGAAGTACGACCCCACGGGTGGGAACATTGTTCGGTTTTCCCCGCCGTTTGAGCTGGGGCAGATGCGGAACGCCATTGCTCAAGTGGGGATGTTCGCCAAGAAGCGGCTGGTGGTGTTGAACGATTTCTTACGCACAGCATCAGTCGCGGACAGCACGCAGTTCAACTCGTGGTTTGCAGACCCCACCGCGTTCCCAGATGCCGTGGTGATTTGCTGGGAGGGGAAAGATTTGGGAAAGCCCACGGTTCCCAAAAAACCAGCAAAACCCAAGAAGGCTACAGCGAAGAAAGCTCCCCCCAAGGCGCCAACGAAAGTCAGTTGGCCAGAGCACGCCAAGGTGGAACTCTTCTTACCCTTGGCTGAAGCGCAACTGGCTGGGTGGATTCGGAAAGAAGTGCAGCGCTTGGGTGGGCTCATTGAGCCCAATGCAGTGCATTTGCTCATGGCCAATGTTGGGGCTGACCTGTGGCGCTTGTCGAACATCATCGCCCAGTTGGTAGCCGCCGCTGGGAAGGCACCCATTGACGTGCACCTTATCAACCAGTGGACCCAAGCTCCGCATGATGACAACATGTTTCACTTTACGGATGCGCTGGCAGCCCGGAACTTACCAGCTGCACTCAAGCTCATGCACGGGCAAATCCTTTTGGGTGTGCATCCGCTCGTCCTGCACGCCATGCTGGTGCGGCAAATCCGGATTCTGCTGATGGTCGCAGACTGCGTGGAACGGGGGAGTGCTCCAGGCGCCATTGCCGAAGAAACTGACCTTCACCCATTCGTGGCACAGAAAGCCGTGGCCGCGGTTCGGCAATTCCCCAAAGGCCGGTTAGCACAGCTCTTCCAAGACGTAGTGCAGCTGGAAGTCGACATGAAAACCGGGAAGGTAGACCCAGAAATTGGTCTGACACACTTTTTGACCAAAGTCTGCGCGGGGTAGAGAGATTTCCTTGCATACCACAAACGCACCTTGGAGAAGGTGCGTTTGGAATAGATAAAACAACGTAATTACTTCGCTTTGTTCAGCGCTTTCATCAACCGGGACTTCTTGCGGCTGGCGGTGTTCTTCTTGATCACACCTTTGCGAGCCGCCTTGTCCAAGAGCTGAATTGCCGCCAGGACGCTGGCTTTGGATTCAGCGGTTTTGCCCGTAATAGATTTACGTGCAGACTGGACGGCCTGTTTGGTGGTGCGTTTCACGTTGAGGTTCCGGGCGCCCCGGGAAATGGTCTGGCGGACGTGCTTGGCTGACGCTTTCTTGATTGGCATACGAAAGTAAAGTGTAAACGTTGAGGTGACTTTTACGCTACCATGGACAAAAGCCGGGTGCAAGTCTCCGGCTCAGGAAGGCCTTGCTGGCTCGCATCTGCGGCGTATACTTACAGCATAGTTTACCCCCCGTTCTTTTACCCCAAACAGGAGGCTGGTGATGACAGGAAGTTCTCACCCCACAGTCGCGGAGCGTACATTCGCAGACAAATTCATCACTTGCATAGACTGCAAGGAAGAGTTTGCCTTCACCGTATCTGCTCAGGAGTACTTTGCCGAAAAAGGTTTCACAGGAGACCCAAAACGATGCCGCACGTGTTACGCTGCGTACAAACAGCAACACCCGAAGGGAAGCAGCAAAACAATGAAGGGACCATTCACTGTCCCGCCAGGAGGTGAGCACCTTCTGAACCTCGACTTTGAGTAGAAGCCTTCCCCACAGCCTTTTGCCGAGCATTGAAACCCCGCCTTACCGTGGGGTTTTTCTTATAGCTCAACAGCTTTGACGCAAGAAAACCACAGTGGTAAGCTGGCCGCTCAGAAACAGAAAAAAAGTAAATTTACAATAGAACAAAGGAGAATACATGTGTGGCATCCTCTACTTACATGACCCATCAAAAAAGATCCCCGGTTTGGTCATGGCGAAACGTGCGTTTATGGCCTTGGCCATGCAGCAGCACCGTGGATACCAAGGGGGCGGCGTTGGGTATGTTGCTGGTGTTCAGGGTGATCGGAAGCGGGTTTGGCTGGATAAATTTTTTGGTCCTGTGTCATCACAGTACGATACGCATGGCGCAAAAAAAAGTCCGCCTGAACCGTTCTGCGATGGACTTGGGAAGATGGTGCATCGGAATCCCTATAAAGTCATTGGACATGGGCGTTATGCAACCGCCGGACCAGCAGATGACCTCATTCACTACCAACCAAACTTCGTTGAGGATATCATCGACGGTCGGGTTATTTATGCGGCGAATGGTGACATCCCTCGTTTGGACTTCTACCGTGAAGCCCTAGAAGAAGTTGCTGACGACGTGCCTTCGCAGAATGATGGCGACTTTACGCTTCGTCAGATTGCGTACTACCGTCGTAAGGAAGGCTTGTCTTGGGTAGCAGCAATGCAACGTTTTATGCAAGAGATTCCGGGCGCATACTCGGGCATTTTGATGACGAAGAAGCGGACATTTTTCATGCGGGATCCGCATGGCATTCGACCTTTCCTCGTCGGTCGTACAGAAGATGGCATGATCGTTGCCGCCTCCGAGTCTTGCGTTTTTCCCATTCTCAAAGCTTCACTTATCTTCGAAGTAGAACGGGGTTCGATTGTAGAAATTACCGATGATGGCACAATGACAGTCCATGCTTATCCCGGGGTACTTCCAAAGCATTCAGCTCATTGCGTTGTCTGCCTCGCGTACTTTGCACGCCCAGATAGCCACGTTTTCATTGACGGTAAGAACCCTGCTGATGTTCACCAGAAAGGATCGTACGCGTATAGATTTGGAGTGGAGCTTGCAGTTGAACATCCAGTAAAAGCAGACTTTGTTGCATCTATTCGAAATTCTGGTGATCTAGCCACGAAGGGCTACTCAAAAAGATCTGGCCTACCAGATAAAGAGTTACTCATTCGGAATTTTTCCATTCCCCGCACCTTCCTAGCTTCAGAGCAGGAAGAGCGAGAATTTATGGTGATGCTCAAGTTTGGCTTAATGACGGACATGTTTCGGGATGCGGACATGCGTCGGGTTTGCCTGATTGATGACACGATAATCCGTGCCACTACCATGCGCGGGATTGTCTCATTACTTCGTGCTGGAGGCGCAGAAGAAGTGCACATTCGGACCGCTTTTCCGCCAATCACGAATCCTTGTTTCATGGGTATTGCCATGCCTACCCGTGCCGAACTTGTTGCTTCCTCACGAACCATTGAAGAAATTAAAGATTTCATTCAAGCTGACTCCCTGGGGTACCTTTCGATAGATGGCCTCAGTAGAGCTATGGTAGAACGCAATGATAGTTTGCAGAACTATTGCACCGCCTGCTTCACTGGCCACTATCCCATTCCAGTAACTGCGTAGTACATTTCCACGGCCTCTCCCTTGAGAGGTCGTTTTGTTGCAAAGAAAAACCCGAGATATGGTATCTCGGGTTCGTACAAATACTTTCGTCGAGTCAATTTTTGTACGTGTACCAGCGTTTGTACATGTCGGCAAATGTTTTGGTAGCCTGTTCCACATTACTCCAATCGTCCTCGGCGCCATACTTTTCAAAGTAGTCTCGGCTGGCCTTTGCATCACGTTCCACTTCGTAGCACTGGAGTCGCCCGCCGACTGGCATACTCAGCACGCTTGCCGCCACCAGGGAAGAGAGCACTTCTTCTAGCTCAGCTGAAATCACATGTTTGCCTGAACAATCGAAAGTAATGCCAGCGAACATTTCCGGCCACGTGCCAACGAGTTTCCACAGCGCTTCATGCAGATCACGAATGCCAATGCGCTTGGGTCCAGTTTGCTGCTCAGCCCACAGGGTGAGAATGGCCTGAATGTAGTGATAGGGAAAGAGCTGCTGGTTTGTGGTTTTTTCTGTGGTCATGCAACCTCCTCATGGTTTTTTTATTTCTTTCTACTCGAACCCTAGCTAGGGCTGCGCGTCGTGTCAACGTTTGCCCAAAAAAAAGAAGGCCCGAGCCCCTTTGAGGTATGTGTTTTTGAAGTGAACACAATGTCTCCGGTGCTGCAGGCCAATCCGTGGCTGATCGCTCGCGTGGTACTCAAACGTACGATCTTCCTTTTGATAGCTTCAGCCTAGCATGCTTGCAAAACTCCGCAAGTGCCTTGTGAGTTTCAAAAAAATGCCACCGGTGGGGTTCGGTGGCATATGAGAAGAGCTTAGTCTAGTTGTAAATTTGGGAATACGTGCGCAATGAACACGCACACAAGTTTTGGGTCCAGGCGTTCACCTGCCAGTTTTCGCAACTGCGTGACGGCATCCTTGGGGGTTAATTTCTTTTGGTACGTACGTTGTGAGGTCATGGCGTCAAAGGTGTCAGCTATTGCCACAATCCGACCGGCGATGGGAATTTCCTTTCCTGCAAGTCCCCGTGGGTAGCCCTGCATGTTGCCAGCGTGATTACCATCCCATGATTCATGGTGGGAGAAGACACAGTCGTAAATAATTCTTGGGAACTCCACCCCAGATTTTCGAAGGATTTGTTCGCCCTCGTATGGGTGATCTTCAAGATCTCGAATTTGATCAGTCGTTAGGAATCGATTTGGATTGTCTAAAGTTGTTTCTCCAACGGTGATCTTCCCAATGTCATGTAGCAAGGCGCCAATTCGAATGAACTCGATGTCTTCTTTCGATAGCTTGAGTTCTAGCTCTCTGTTTGCCGCTAATGCCAATTTGTAGGCAATGACGCTGATTCGCTGCGAATGTCCCTTGGTGTACGGGTGCATTCTTTCTAAGGCCGCTACCAGGACTCCTGCAGCAATGAGGATGTGTTCTAAGACGTAGCGTTTCTTTTTCAAAGTTCCTCCTGTGTTATTGTTTTCACATCAAAGTAGCACCCAGCTGGGGGAGTGTCAACCCAGCGTTGGTTTTTGGGAAAAAGAAAAACCGCCCCAGGTGGAGCGGCTAAGAGAACTTGGATTTTTGGGACTAGATGATGCAGGTTAATTTTTGATCCTTCTGTTTCGCAAGTTGTTGAAGGGCTTCATACAGTGGTGTCAGCTGCAAACACTTGTCCGGAAACGATTGTTTCGCAACTTTGCCGTTGATCGTAGCAAGTACCGGCTGTAGTTCTTGTGCGCACTCCTGTTCAAAGTCGGCAAAGAATATTTCTGGCTTCCCGTACTTCCGAAAAAGGTCAGCGGCGTCTCCTTCGTACCAAACACTCACGCTGATAGTTTCTCCATCAGAAGTTTGCAGCCGCAGGTAGGCATGTTTTTGTACGTCAAACGGGGATTGAATGTCACTTGTCCACGGAGCAGCAATGAGTGCTTCATACCTACCTAAAGTAAAGGCTTTCGCCGGATCACCGTTTGGTAACACAACCGCACCATCATATGCCGGCATATATACGAATGATGAAATGCTTAGTCCGATGGCGAGTATGAAGCCGCTACATCCAAAAGCTAGTGTGGCAAGTGAATGAGATTCGCCCTTGTCCTCTCGGAGGATGAGCCCTACGACTCCAATCAGGACACCAAGGGCCAAAGGAATTGTCGCCACCATATTCGACACTAACGGCCTGGAGCCTGGTAGCATGATGAGTGCGGCAATGACGAAACAGAGCGCGGCGAAGGTGTACGTTGGCCAGCGACTTGACCGAAAAAATGAAGCAAGATTGGCAAAGGACATATTTCCTCCTAATGTTGAGTTTTTGGTTTCATTTTTTACTTTCACGTCAAAGTAGCACCCGGCTGGGGGAGTGTCAATCTTGTAAAGCAGACTTTACCGTCGGCGTTTGCGCGCCTTTATTTTTGTTGGTGGCTGGTTGCCCTTGAGGAGGGTGATTTGATCCCGCAGGTGCGCGGCTTTTTCAAACTGTAAATTTTGGGCGGCGATTTCCATTTGCTGCTCCAAATCGCGCAGGAGGTGGGGGAGCTCCTCTTTGGGAATGATGCTGGGGTCAAAGTCAGGCCTCTCCGCCTGCTCTGCCAGTTTCTTTCCGGCCAAGCGAGATTCCTTTATTGCTTTGATGATTGATTGGGGAGTGATGCCATGCGCTTGGTTGTACGCCTCCTGAATTTTGCGGCGGCGTTCGGTCTCGGCAATGGCGCGCTGCATGGAGCCGGTCATGCGGTCCGCGTACATTATGACTTGGCCTTCCAGGTGTCGCGCAGCGCGACCCATGGTTTGCATCAGGGCAGTTTCAGAACGGAGGTAGCCTTCCTTATCTGCATCCAGAATGGCCACCAGGCTCACCTCAGGTAAGTCCAAGCCTTCGCGGAGCAAGTTAATACCCACGACCACGTCAAATTCACCTGTTCGCAGGCTCCGCAGAATTTCCAAGCGGTCAAAGGTGTCCACGTCTGAGTGCAGGTACTGGACTTTTATATCCAAGTCTTTCAGGTAATCCGTCAGGTCTTCAGCAATGCGCTTGGTGAGTGTGGTCACCAGCACGCGTTGGTTCTTCTCCGTGCGGAGTTTGATTTGCTCCACTAGGTCATCCACCTGATCCTTGGTGGGCTTCACCGTCACTTTGGGATCCAGCAAGCCCGTGGGCCGGATGAGCTGCTCCGCCACCTGCTTGCTGTGGGTTTTTTCGTACACGGCTGGGGTGGCAGAAACGTAGATGGCTTGGTTGATTTTTTGCTCGAATTCCGGGAAGGTGAGCGGCCGGTTGTCGTAGGCCGCGGGGAGGCGGAAGCCATAGTCAATCAACGAGGTCTTCCGGGATTTGTCACCTTCGTACATGCCGCCAATTTGCGGCACGGTCATGTGGGACTCGTCAATGACCAGGAGGAAATCTTTGGGGAAGAAGTCAATGAGCGTGTACGGCGGGGTGCCGGGTTTGCGACCGTCAAAGTACCGCGAGTAGTTTTCAATGCCGCTGGTGAAACCCGTGGTGCGGATCATCTCAATGTCAAAGCGGGAGCGTTGCTCCATGCGTTCGGCTTCCAGGGGTTTGTCATGCGCCTTGAACCAGGCCACGCGCTCTTTGGCGTCACGTTCCATTTGCTTCAGAGCATCCTCGGTGCCGCTGGGATCGGTCACGTACTGCGTCGCAGGGTAAATGTCCACGGTTTCCATCATCGATGCATTTTTGCCGGTGAGCGCGTCCACTTCCTCAATCTTCTCCACGGTATCACCAAAGAAGTGCACGCGGATGAGTCGGTCTTCGCTGAAGGTGGGGAAGATTTCCAGGGTCTCACCCAGGACGCGGAAGGAGCCGCGCCAGAGGTCCATTTGCTTCCGGTCAAACTGCATTTTGATGAGCTTGTCCAAGATTTTTTTCCGGGGGAGGTTTTGGCCTTGCCGAATAGTGGTCACCCCGCTCTTGTACGACTCGGGTGAACCCAGGCCGTAGATGCAGGACACCGAGGCGACGATAATGACATCACGGCGCGAGAGAATGGCCTGGGTGGAGGCGTGGCGGAGCCGGTCAATTTCCTCGTTGATGTTCGTCTCTTTTTCAATGTACGTGTCGGACTTGGCAATGTACGCCTCAGGTTGGTAGTAGTCGTAGTAGGAGACGAAGTAGTGCACGGCGTTCTCCGGGAAGAAGTCCGCAAACTCGCTGGCCAGCTGCGCGGCCAAAGTTTTGTTATGGGAAATGACCAAGGTGGGCCGCTGCACCTGCTGGATGACGTTGGCTATGGTAAAGGTTTTGCCCGAGCCCGTTACACCCAGCAGGGTTTGGTCGTGGTAGCCTTTTTCCAAGCCAGCAACCAGCTTTTTTATTGCTGCGGGTTGGTCGCCGGTTGGCTTGAAGGGGGAGCGGAGGGTGAAGGGCATATGGAGTTCACTGAGTATACCTGTGACCACCCATTGTCTCAAGCATGAAAAAGCCGCTCACATGGGTGAGCGGCTTGAAGGTGCAATTACATAAACGGAGTAAAGTACTGCAGGAAAGAATTCTCAAAAACCTTCAGAAAGTGTTCTCGGACATTTGCGTTGTCCTCGGAGAGGGCTGTTAATTCTTTCACAATGTGCAGTTGGACATACTCCTGGAGCGTCTTCGTACCCGCCGTGTCAGCTCGGATCCAATCTTCATGACTAAGATTGAAAATGAGTATTCCACCCTGAATGCGGGTTCTCCATTTAAAACCCGTTTTCTCGGTAGCTTCCTCGTACGTAACCGTGAGGCCAAATTGACCTTGGATCAAATGGCGCGGTCGCCCACTTGGATGCTTCACAGAACTGTGTGGAAGTTTCGTGCGTTCTTGCGTCGGCGACGAGTGCTTTCGATCTTGGTTCTGCGTTTTTCGACGTTCCCGAACTTCTGCAATAGTGGGCAGGGTTCGGAAGCGTTCGGGGGTTCGTTCACCGGCGCTGGCAGCAGTGTGATTACTGGATACCAGACCGACCAATTGATGGAGCCTACCTTGCAAGCTAAGCTGTGGGTGCTCTTTGAAGAATTTATCCAGCTGTTCAACAGTGCCACGGATAATGTCCGCATACTTTTTGAACCGACTGGTGTCCTTCAGTTCTTCCAAGTACAGAATCAGCGATTCCTCTTGGTAGGTAAGAATCGCCTCTGCCAGGGCATCATATAGCTCATCTTCAGCCATGCGTGAACGATCACTCACAAGGTTCCCCCAATTAATTCGGAAGTACCCTTGGAAGTGTCCGCTGCCAAGAATTGCCCGCGCGTCCTTCCATAAACCTCGCATGTTCTGCAGGTCAAAAGGCCAGTTGTTGCACTCCACAATGAGTTTTGGACTTTTAACCGGCTGGATTGTTGTGTAGAGTTCGATGTCGACATCCCCAAAGGTTGTCTTGATCGTTTCCACTTTTTGCTTGGTCCCAGGAAACTCTCGGGCTTTTGCCTGTACACGCTGGGGCTCCTCCCGGTTCGCAGAAAAAAGGATTTGAATCACCACATTTCGTCTCCGAATCGCTGTGGCAAATTTCTCACCCACTGTATCCGCAATTTCCTGGATATCCTGCAGTTCACGTATGGCGCTGGAACTCAGGCCTTTCAGCAGTACTCTGGTTGTCGCCTTGAATTTTACGTACTCATGATTAACACCAAAACCCGGCTCCTCATGAACGAAACCCATCTTTGGTGCTTCATTTTCACGAAGCTCGGATTTCTTCAGCTTCATGGTGAAGTAGCCACTGCCTTTGATTTTCAACGGCCGAGTGGTGAAGTTGTATTCCTCAGCGATGCTTAGGCCGGCCAGTTTTGCAATACCTTTCTGACCAATTTTGTCTGCACGTCCACGCTTGGTTGACGTACCTACATTTGACCACAGGTTTTGCATTTCCTGAAAGGTCGTCCCATAACCATCATCGAAGGCTAGGAGGGTTTCCTTGGCCTTATTGATGCTGATGAGAATTCGAGTGGCTCCTTCATCCACGGCATTCTGCACCAGTTCAACGATGACATCTTCAGCACTCTTGTGCGCATGCGCCAACTCCCAGAGTACATTGCCGGTATGCACATGGATGCCGAAAGTTCCTGTGCGTTGCTGCGGGTTGGTTTTAGTTACCATGCGTTCCTCCTTGGAGCTTTTCTAGTTCTCCATCTTCAAGGAGTTTCTGCAACGTCGTTTCAGAAGAAAGTGCCCGAGTGGCCACAGAAAGTTGGAAGAGTTGATCCGATCCAACTTTTTTCCGGATGGCAGCCCGAAGGCGCCCAGCCGGTGACGTGACAATTGCAATGAGATCTGGCAGAATTGCCGGAATCAGGTGACCCACCCGATCCGCAGCAACATCCATACTATCTATTTTTCCAGGCTGCTCTTCAATCGGTGAAGCTAGGAGTTTCTGCTTCACTTCCTTGGTTAAGAAACCTTGGAAAAGTTCATGGGGTATGAGCTTGTAGAGCGCATCCCGGTGCACCATTTTTGACGGTACCGTTATCCCATGCCACCAGTCATACACAGTGGCTCGCGGGAAACCAAAGCGGGCTGCAAATTCTACCAAAGATGAGATCCCTTTACTTTCCGCGAAGTTTCGAAGGAGTTGGCTGCAGAGTGTGACCCGCTGCTGCTTCGCTGTCTCTTTCATGGCCTACCCTCTTTTCTTTAATTGATGTTTTTTGCCCCAGCGGTAAAGACGCGAGAGCTGTGACTGATGCACGTTCTTTCCCGTTAGCTCAAGAATGACTCTCTGGAGGTCTGGCCAGGAGTACGTTTTCTTGAGTTTCAGAATGAGGTTCGCCAACGTCATGCCGCGTTTTTCCAGAGTGATGTCGTTTGCGTCTTTGAGTTTACCAGTCGCGAAAGGATATGCTGCAGTTTTGGCGACATCCCTTTTGGAATGGTGGCGTTTCGGTGACTGATTGGTGTTGTCAACTGGGATGGATAAAAATTTCATCCAGTTGCTGAGGGTGCGTTGTGCATTCTTGCGTTTCAGCAGCTTTGGGTACTTCCGGCTGAGGGCCAGCGCGGCTTTTCCCTGGGAACCCTTCTTAGCGTACATGTCCGAAATGATTTTTCGGGCAGCAGCTTCGCCACCAACCGCATCGCAAAACGTTTTCAGATTGCCAACGAGCGTTTTGGATTCCTTCGATGGTGCAGGCGGCATGGCCTGTGGGGTAGGCGGTTTCTTGGTTTCTCCCCGTGGGGTCACATCTTGAATGGGCCAGCCAAAGGTGCGGGCGGAGACAACAATCCAAACGGCAAATTGGCGCGCAGCCTCAATGAGCTTGAGCGCCAGCTCGCCAGTAGTGCCTTTGCCCAGCTGTTCAGTAACAACTCCTGCGTTCAGACTGAGGATAGCTTTCGTTACCACTCTCGATCGATCAGCTTGCGCTAAGAAACCGAGGAGTTGCGGATGCTTTTTGAGGTATGCCAGCCACTCGTTGTCGGTGAGCTGTTCATTCTTCACCAGGTGAAGTTGCTGCATTAATAGGGTTACATATTCATTCATGATTCATGTCCTTACTTCTTTTGGCAGATAGCGTTGAACGCCTCTACACCGTAATCACGTTTAATGGTCGCCAGCCAGCGAGTGGCTTTGGCGAGCGTGGAATCACCGGTAATTTGCTTGGCCAGGTCGAATGCGGCCGTAGGGCTGCTCGTCTCCTGCACAATGCGAACAAGATCATCACGTGCGAGCGCAATGCTTGCCCGTGCTGTGAGCTCGCCTAAAGGGCGAGGTGGATTTCTCCTCATAGCGTGGGTCTCTCTTTCTCCGTTTTGTCAACGGGCTTGGTTTTCCTATGCTGTTCTCGTTTCGTCTTTGAGAAACAACATCCAGACACCTTATGGGAAAACTCTGGGGCTGTCAATGTTGCTTGACAAAGTCCATATTTGTGGTACGCTCACGGACTAAAAATACAAACTCAAAACCGCGGAGGATGAGTGTTCGATCTCACCGCATATTTGCTCCTTCCAGATTGGCAGTTTGTCATCATCATCAATCAGCTCGTAGAGTTGCCTTTTTGGAGGATTGTCATGAGCCAGATCCTGGGGGTGCCAGATTGGTGCATCGTGTATCCTGCAGTCGTCCTTCATTCTGGTTTGTGGCTCACATTGAAAATTAGCCTCGTGCATGGGGTAACCGTCATTGTGCAAAAGCAGAAGGCACGACGCCAGCATCGGCTTGCAGAAAGCCAAATGGTTGGAGTTTGGCCGCCGACCTTACCCCGACGCATTTTTCAGATGTCTGGACGCGCACTCAAATACCTCACTCATCAGATGTATGAGGGTGCTCGGCAAATGGCTCATGGGAAAGTCGTTACGCCAGTTTTTCTGCTCTGGTTGGCAGCGGTGCCATTTATGCAAAAGGTCGGCATAGCCATTGTGGGGATAAGTTGGATCAGATTTGGTTGGCGTGGCGCTGTCGCACTTTTCTTTGGAACAGTGTTGCAAGTGGTTCCTTTTTGCTTCCTCTATACCCTCTATGGGAAGGAGACCGCAGAACGGTTCATCATGTGGGCAATGATTTCTCTGGGCATCATCATGCTGTTTGGCTGGTTGCGGAAGAATGGAAGACGTTCCTTATGAAAACCGATACTGTCAAAAGTGTCGGTTTTTCATACTTACGAATAAAGTTACGAATTACGAAAAGAGACTACAAAATTACGAAATACGAATGAGGATTGAGAGGACAGGGAACGAAGAATAAGGAACCAGAATGGTGGCGGGAAATTACGAATGGATGGGTAGAGGTATAGAGGCTTGTTAGGTTAAAAGGTGAGGGCGTGGGTTGAAGAAATGGCGCGCCTTCCTTCTATACCGTATACCCTAATGAGCATCCATGTCTTTGCCTCACCCGCATTCGTTCCTCAGATCCCATACATCTACTGCCAACTGAGTACTCTAGTCGTAAGATATAAAAATCCCCAAAGACCTCTAAAGCTTTACCGCTCTACGGCTTACCCCGACGATCCCGCTGCGGGATGTCGGGGCTCCGACCGCAGCGTCGGAGTAGCTCTATACCTTTATACCTTCCTACTTCCCCGCTATACTATTCCCATGATCGCTTTTCTTCGTGGCACGGTTGCAAGTATTACAGTGAAATCTATTGTCCTGGATATCCATGGCGTGGGGTATCAAGTTTTTGTGACGCCCAAAGTGTTGGGTCAGGTGGAGGTGGGGCAGGAGCAGACCTTCCACACCTACCACAATGTGCGGGAGGATGGGGAAGAGCTTTACGGCTTTTTGGCCATGGACGAGCGGGATATGTTTGAGCAGCTTCTACGGGTGAACGGGGTAGGCCCCAAGTCAGCCCTGGGCGTGCTTTCCCGCGCGACTGTTCAAGATATTCTCCAAGCCATTACGAATGAAGAGACTAGTCTGCTCACCAAAGTCTCGGGCATTGGCGCCAAGACGGCGGAACGTATTGTGCGCGAACTAGCTGGCAAAGTTGCGGCTCCCACGGTCGCAGGGAAAACCTCGGTGCAGTCTGATGACGCAGATACCCTGGCTGCCTTGGAGCAACTTGGCTACTCCGCGGCGGAAGCGCGGAAAGCCTTGAGCCAAGTTGAGGCTAGCATTACCAAACCCGCCGAGCGCATTCGGGCCGTGCTCCGCAATCGAGGGAGCCGCGTATGACCGTGCAGGAATGGACTGACCAACAATCCTGGGAACAGTTTTTGGACACGCAGCCGCACGCGTCGTTCCAGCAGCGGTGGGCGTGGGGTGCTTTTCGGGAAAAAATTGGCACCGTCGTTTCCCGATACGCCGCAGTAGAGGGCGACAAGCTCATTGGTGTGGTGCAGGTACTAGCAGACCAGTGGCGCTTTGGTTTGGTGACGCATACGGTGTTCAGTGGGCCAGTGGCTACTACACCAGAGGCATACCAGAAGTTGCTGGCACATGTGGCGGAGGTCGCGCAGAAACAACGTGTGCTCTTTGCGCACGTAGAATCGCCGGCCTTGCTCAGTGACCATGCAGCGCAGGACACCGCAACCAAACTTGGTTTCCGTCTGGCAAAGGCCTTGCAGCCCACGGACACCCAACTCCTTGATCTGACCCATGCCGAAGCGCAGCTGCTCCAGGGCATGCATGAGAAAACTCGGTACAACATTCGCTTAGCGGAGAAACGGGGAGTCCACGTTACGGTGCACGCTGGTGCTACTGCCCGTGATGCCGCGCAGACCTTTGCGGATATCCAAAAGCAAACCACGACGCGAGATCGGTTTTCTGCACATGGCGCGGCATACTACCAAGCCATGGTTGAGTATTTACCAACGGGGATGGTGAAAATCTACGTGGCCATGTACGAAGGGCAGCCGATAGCCGCAAACCTCATTATCCACTCTGGTGATACCGCCACCTACCTGCACGGGGCCTCTGCAGATGCCCATCGGAATGTGATGGCACCGCACCTCCTGCAATGGCGGCAGATTGTGGACGCTAAACTGGCTGGACTGCACTGGTATGACTTCTTTGGCATTGAGACCCCGGAACGCCCCCGCCAGAGTCGGGCCGGCGCCAGTTGGGCTGGGATTACCCGCTTCAAACTGGGGTTTGGTGGACAGACTGTGTCCTCCGCCAACGCGGTGGAGTTGCCAGTTCGAAAAGGTTGGTATAGGATTCTGAACATTCGCCGCTCATTACGCTAATCCATATGGAAGGTGAACCCCAACCGGAGCCAGGCTCATTGCTACGGGTTGAACTCAGTGAAGATAATAAGATTCTTCACAAGCAGTGTTCGTGTGGTGAGGAATTCAGTACTGCCATCCCTCGAAAGTTTTTCAAGCACCCAAATGATACTTCGCTAGAGCTGGCAAAGAGTGGTGGTGCAATTTCTGGTTTTCCAAGCATCAGCGCAGATGCCCTCCAAGCGCGGATTGAGAAAGTTGAGTGTGGCGTGAAAGAACGCCACCCCGAAGCCTAATTATTCTTTTTCTATGATCGACACCGTTGTCATTTCCGCCGCGGGGAAAGGCACCCGCATGAAGGAACTTGCCAAAGACAAACCCAAGCACATGATTGAAGTGAATGGGAAACCTTTCCTGTGGTACCTCTTGGAAAACCTCCGTGCGGTTGGGTACGAGAAGATTGTGGTGGTGGTTGGCCACCTGAGCCAGCACATTGAGCAATTTGCTGAATCGTACCCGCATCCAATTACCATCGTGAATCAGTATGCGGTCATGGGGGAAGACGTGTACGGTACAGCGGTGCCCGTCCTCGCTGCGGAAAAAGCGGTGAACGGAAAGCCGTTTTGTGCGCTGTACGGTGATAACCTGTACTCAGTTCGTGACCTCAAGTCTATGATCCATGAGGATGGGTTCTGCTACGTGGGCGGCCTGCCGCATGATGATTGGCAGAAGTACGGCGTGCTCATTCCCGGGGAAAATGATCAGTTGAAGGAAATTATAGAAAAACCTGATCACGATGTTGGCTCTACGCTCATTAACACTGGGCTCTTTACCTTCACGCACGACATTTTTGACGCGTGCCGCCGGGTAAAGCCAACGCCGCCGAAGAATGAACTGTACCTCACCGATGCGGTCACGGAGCTGGCCAAGGCGGGCAAGTTCCGCATCCAGCGCATCCAAGACTACTGGAAAGACTTTGGCTCACCAGAAGATGTGGGCACGGTGAGCTCATTCCTCCAACAACGAACATGAGTAGCCTCGTTGAATCATTCTCAGGGATCCGTGGCACGTGGGGTGAGAGCTTCACCCCAGAGGTCTGTCGGCGGTACGGTTACGCCTTTGGCCAAATGCTTCTGGCCAAACATGCTGATGCAAACGTGGTGATTGGCCGAGATACGCGGCCATCCGGACCTGGCGTGTTTGCTGCTTTGGTGCAGGGTTTGGCAGCGGCTGGGGTACGGCGGGTCATTGATCTGGGCATTAGCTCCACACCCATGACCGAGCACGGAGTACGGCACTTCCGCGCAGCTGGTGGAGTTATCCTCACTGCTTCCCACAACCAGCCAGAAGATAATGGCTTGAAGTTTTTGCAAGCCACGGGTGGCATTCTCTCTGCCGGTGACGCCGCCATCCTCATCCACGAAGCAGGCAGCGAAGAAGTGCTGGCTGTGAGCGAAGCCATGGAGGGCGCCACAGCCTCCGTTGGGTTGGAAATTATTGATGGTCAGCAAGAAGCCATGGATGCGTACCTCCAGTTTGTGCTGGATTCGTCTGGCTGTACTCCTGCCCACGTCCAAAAGGCAAAAGTGAAAGTGCTGCTGGATATCAATGGCGGGGCAAACGGCGAAGTTGCACCAGCGTTGGCCAAGAAACTCGGATTAGATGTTGTCGTGAAAGGTCAGGAGCCAGGAATTTTTTGGCGTTTGGTGGAACCGAAGGCAGAATCCCTTGCGCCCCTTGCTACCGAGTTACACGAGGGTATGTTCGCCTGTGCGTTTGACTGCGATGCTGACCGCATGGAAATCGTCCTGCCGACTTCAAGCCAATTTGCCTTACAGTATGGCCCATTGGTCTCTGGCCAGTACGTCGTTGGTCTGGTTGTGCAGGCAATCCTCAGTATCGATCCAAAGGCAAAGGAGCATCCGGTGATTACCAATGATGCGACGAGTCAGATGGTGAAGCGCATTGCCGAACATGCTGGGACAACGGTGGAAGAAGTGGAGGTTGGGGAAACGAATGTTGTGTCCATGATGCACGAGCGGGGGAGCAAGGTCGGTGGTGAAGGATCTAATGGTGGCAGCATTGTGGCTCCTGGGCAGTGCCGTGACGGCTTGCAGGCGCTCGCTGTTATCATTCGGTATCTGGCTGAGCACCAGACAACTTTGGATGAGACTTTACTCCACTTACCACATTTCCACACCGTGGCGGTCAAGGCGCAATGCCTGGGGAGCCAGCAAGCCCGGGCGCGGCAGGGGATGATCGAGCACTATCGCGTCGCGGGCGCGCGGGTAACGACCACTGGCGGACAGGACGGCGGGGTGAAGGCATGGGTCCACTCTGATGCTTGGGTTTGGTGGCGTGCCTCCAAGACTGAAGCCGGCGTCTTCCGCATCATCGCGGACGCCAAAGACCGGCACACCGCAGAGCAGCTGCTGAAAGAAGCTAATGAGGTCTTTGCTCGGGTGAGTAAAGTGTAGGAGAAGCCATAGGCCGTAAAGCCATAAAGCCGTAAGCCAATGCAACTACCCAGAGCGGCCTTTCTAGGCCGCGATATTTGGAGCACGTCTCTCCGATAAGGGTTCCTCCCGCACTCCAGAGAACGTGTTGGTCCTGGGTAGAACAAGTATCTTCCACACTCCTTCATCTTGCCCCCAAGCGTGTGCCGTGCTACCTTTTTTGCGCATCTGTTTGCGCCCGTAGCTCAATGGATAGAGCGTTGGCCTCCCTCCGGGCCGGAGGCCGAAGCCAAAAATTAGTATGTTTTACGTCTATCTTTTACGAAGTAAGAAGGATCAGTCATACTATATTGGACAAACTGAAGATGTGGATGCAAGACTGCAACGCCATAACAATGGCTATGTTTCTTCAACACGTAGAAGAGTTCCTTGGGTACTAGTAGGATTTGAGACATACCCAACTCGATCAGCAGCTCGGTGGAGAGAGTTTGAATTGAAAAACTCTTCAGTGAAAAGAAGGGAGTTTATCAAAAACGTTCGAATAGGTCCCCATAGCTCAACGGATAGAGCGTAGGCCTCCGAAGCCTGAGATTGAGGTTCAATTCCTCATGGGGACACCAATGAGCTTTTGTTTCCACGTTAGATTTCTAGCCTCCGGAAGATTTTTTTGCGTATAAAAAAAGCTGCCGAAGGGATTCGGCAGCTAGATGATTAATCGTCAACGAGCATTTCGTTAAATTGCTTCACAATAAGCGGTGCCAGAGAAAGCTGCTCGATTTTGTCGGTGCGCTTTTCCCACGGCAGGTAAATGGAGTCAGTCGTGTAGATTTTTGATATGATCTCCGCCCGATTGAGCGTCTGAATTGCACCTCCGGCCAGCACGCCATGGGTGGCCATGACGATAATATTCTCTCCGCCAACTTTCCGCACCTCTCGTTCGGTAGCTGCAATCGTGCCGGCAGTGCTGATTTCATCTTCTCGGATAATTGCGGTAATACCCCGCAAGCTGCCTTGGATACCATGTGACTCCGAAATATCATGCTCCGGCCGACTTTTGATCAGCGAGATCATTGGAATGCCTAGAGTTTTGGCAAAAGCTTCAGTGGTTTTCGATCTGCCTTTATCCGGACTCAAAGCCCGAACGTTGCTGAGGTCTCGATCTCTCAGCACATCCACGAAGAGTGGATTTGCATCAATGACCCAGGTGCGCAAACCTGCATCTTGGAAGTACTGAACATTCTTTGGTGAATGCGGGTCGCAGAGCATCACGTCGGTTGCACCAGCAGCTGCAAGTAATTTAGCCACGAGCTCCGCAGTAACTGCTTCGCCACCATCCTTGTCTCGCTCCTGCCGTCGGAAACCCATGAAGGGCATGACCGCAATGAGTCGCGAAGGATTGTACCGTTTGACAGCACTAACAATCGCAAAGAGATCAAAGTACGTCTTCGGAGCGTACTCACCAGTCGATTGCACCACCGCACACGGTTGACCCACTATCACAGCAGGGTGGGTAATCTTGTACCATGGCTCAGAATCTGCAAACTCTCGTATACCCACCTCACTGAGGGGTTGTCCAAGTAGTTCACAGACTCCTCGTGCCATTTTATGACTCGCTCGACCGCAAAAAATGAGTGGTTTTACCATTACACTTCTCCTATTTGGAATGTACGTTTCTGTGTTAGCCTCTTACCCTAGCTCCTTCGGGCGGAATTCGTCAACCACCCCTTGACGCTCAGCCGCAGGGCTTTATACTTTACTCTCCGTTTCTTAAAAATTCGCTTTAACGCTTGCTGAGTATTCGGCTGATGCGGTGCGATGCTAACTCCGCCCCCTCGACTTGCCCTCTCGATTGTCCTCGAGGGCTTCGCTCGGGACGGAGAACCCCGAACCTATGAATCAGGGTCCGTTAGGTTCATCAAGCGCAACAAAGGAGGGCACGCACATGCCCCACACGTCTGTCGCCGAAGCCCCAGTGGTTGCTGCCACTGCCGAATCGGCAATTCCCTTCGGTTCGCACCTCACCCTGGATGGGTACGGGTGCAGTGAGGAGAAGCTCGCAGACATGGACCTCGTGTTTGAGGTTCTGGAACGCTTGCCTGGGCACCTGGGCATGCACAAGATCATTACGCCGTACGTGGTGAAGGCCGCCGGCAACGATAAGAAGGATCCGGGTGGCTACTCAGGGTTCGTCATGATTGCGGAGAGTCACATCTCCATTCATACCTTCCCCAAGAAGCGGTTCGTCTCCATTGATGTGTACACCTGCCAAGGGGATCTGGACACGGCCAAGGCGAAAGCTTTTTTCCAAGAGGCTTTCCAGATTGAAGAGTTTGAAGAGCATCGGATTACCCGCGGCACGAAGTACGACATCTACCCACTCTAGTCTGAGTCCAATGCAGCTCCTCAATGGAGCTGTTTTTGGTTGCTGAACTGTGCCAGACGCGGTACGCTGCAGGTAGCGCATTAACCCCCAAACCTATGCCAACCATCCATAATCACACTGTTGACGGCGACACCGAAGCCCTGCGGGCGTTTCGGCAGCTTGATGAAGACGAAGCAAAGGTACTTTTGGAATATGTAAAACGACATGACGAAGCGGATTTTGAAACCACGGTGAATGGGAAGCGGATGAACTTCAAACTCATCCGGGAGTCAGACGGCACGTACCATGTGGAAAATGAAGGGAAGGAAAAGTCTTCCAGTGGTTGGTTTTAAGGTATGATGCAACGCTTTGGTCCTTGGACGCGACTTTCATCAAAGGTGAAGTATAAGAATTCTTGGATAAGCATCCAAGAAGATAGAGTTATTCAACCGGATGGCAGTAAAGGAGTCTATGCGTATCTGAGAAAAGTTCCTGGAATTTTTGTTGTGGCTTTCACTGGTACGGAAGTCTACCTACTCCGCCAATTCCGATACGTCCTAAGGAAGTCTATTTATGAAATACCAGCAGGCACTGTAAACTCAAAGAATTTTTTGCAGGTTGCAAAACGAGAATTATTTGAGGAAACTGGAATGCATGCAAAGCAGTGGACTCGCCTCGGGAAGCACTACATTGCCCCTGGGCATGAGTCGACGTGTATTATCACGTATCTAGCTGAAGGGCTTGATGAAAAATCGGTAAGTATTGATGGGCAAGAAGGCGACGAAAGCATCCAAGCGGTTATGAAAGTGTCGTTACCAAAGCTCTGGAAAATGATCCATGAGGGGAAAATTGAGTGCGGATTAACCTTAGCTGCATTGAATTACTTTTTTTCCTACCTCCGTGTCGTCAGAAAGCAAAAAATATGAAATTTTTTACCAAACTCCACAAAGACTTAGCTCGCCAACGTCGTTTGCGGGAGCAAACCTTTGGCATTACTCGCCAAGCGCAGCAAGCAGCCAAGCTCGCTATCTTCGCCGTGCATCGGGACAACCCCAAAGAAGCGGAAGAGTTTTTGACCCGTGCCCAGAAGCAACTGGCAGGTGTGCAGCATAATTTGCGCAAAGAACCCCGTGCGCTCAACGACGGAAATCTCCTTGCTGCCTTGGAAGAGTTTGGCGAAGCCTGGCTCACTTTCATGTTCACCCAGAATAAGAAGTTAGCGTTCCCCAAGAAGCCCGTCCTAGCGGCTGATCAGCAAGTTGGAGCGGCAGCGGATTTTACTGGCGAGTTAGTCCGGCGCGTTGTGCTGGCCGCGACTGATGGAGACCGGAAAACCGTGGACCGGGCATACAAGACTGTCCGGGAAGTGGTTGACCATCTGGCCAAGGCTGATCTCACCGGCCACCTGCGCCAAAAGTTTGACGAAGCCAAACGGAACCTGAAGCGCCTGGAAGAAATTCGATACGATTTGAAAGTGCGGGGGAGATAGAAGCAGGGGTGGAGGGTTTTGGTGTGGCGGCGAGTATGGATGGAGGGTGTGGATTGAGGGTAAGAGCAAGAAGTCCGTTTTTTGTCATTGCGAGCTCCAGCAGGAGCGTGGCAATCCCGCAGTAGTATGGGATCAAGTTTTTTTGCCGATAAAAAAACCGGACTCCCTGGGGAATCCGGTTGTCGGTGCTATTACTTTACTACTGCCAGGACGAGGTCGCCATCGCGCTCGATGAGCACGCCGTGCGGGTGCTCGGTCCAGGCATCCCACGGACCATCGTAAACGATTTTCTCATCAAGGGTTTGAAAGACTTTACCCTCAAGAGTGATGATTTGCCCTCCCTGCGTAACGAACCAAACCGTTGGAGATGTTGTGCTTTTTTGTAGCACATTGCTCCCGGTCCATTCCCATAGTCCGTCTGTTTCTGCGGTGTAGAAAACGCACGATTTTGATGTGCGCCAGTGCATCAGTCCGCGTTTTTGCAAACACCCAGGGAAATGCTTTTGCTGCCCAATAATTTTGAGCATTGTACCACATTGCACAATGCAACCAAGATTATTTACTGACCAGGCATCGAATGGTTCGTTCACAATGACCTGTTCAGTGGATTTGGTTATTCGGACTATCTCATTTCCATATCGAATGTAGATGGTCTTCCTCCATTCCTGCACTTCAAAGGGGTCAGTTTTACTGACAGCCGCACGGAGTGGATGCAATGTGCCATTGCACTCGAAAATATTTCGAAGATTATTCATGCTTTTGGCAAAGAGTGCCGTCTGTCCGAATGGGAAGAAGTTTTCACACGTCCCTGTGAAAACCGGATGTTTCACATTGTCATTCCAGAAGATTTCTCTTCCGCATTGCACCAGGACGCCGTGCAATCCTGGGACATGCGCATCGGATGCTTCACCTTGGTACAGAATAATGCGGTCACCAGTTTTGGCAGCAGCTAATAAATCTTCGTAGGCCACCTCCCTATTTGCTTGGGGGTGGTATCTTTTGTAAAGATGCATTCTTTTCCTCCTTGGTTTGTTCATCTGGTTTTCCGCTTACCTTACGGAAATGGCGCTCTGTCGTCAAGTATAAAAAACCGGACTCCCTGGGGAATCCGGTTATATGAACGTTCAATACAACGCGCTATGGAATAAGTTGGAAGAGCGTATCACCGGCCTCAATAATTAGGCCGTAATCATTCTCCTCGAACCTTTCACAGGGACCCGCGTATACATAGCGTATCCCGTTATGGATGCCATCTTCACGCTTGCTATAGCGTGATGGCGATGACTCGGTGAAAGGAAAACTTTGCATACGGCCTGAAGATGTATCTACAAGCCAGGATGTTTTTTTGCCCTCATGCGTTTGCGTGAAGGCAATTGTGTTCGTTCCAACAGTGGAAAAGTTATCACACTTGCCTCCAGGTAGGACGCAGCACTTTTTGCCGTTCAGTAGTAAGTCCTGACCCTGGAAGTCCAACACTCCCAGCGTTATTGCCAACCAATCATCTGTAGCCTCGAAGGTCCCAATTTCTTGGTGGTGGACGGTCAATGAAAATGGCGCTTTTCCAGAAACAATGTGGCGGCAGAATGTATTCCCGCGTCGAGTCAGAATTCCATTTGGAAGTGCCTGCCATCCTTCGATAGTCTGGATGAGGTGTGGCACTTCGCCAGGCAGCGCAGGGCTGCCGTCTTTTCGAAAGTACAAATCACGGTCAGGATCTTGGTCTTCCGGCTCAGTGAGGATGTACTGGCCATTCTGAATGATTTGGCCATGGTCCACCACCACGAAACCAAAGTCGTTTGTATGCCAGCTGTCACGTGAATACACAGACTGCCGAAAAACATTTCCACGTTCATCCGTGACCATTGCACCATTGAGAAAGTACCATACGTCTTTCTCGAAGTCTGTTCCTTCCACAACGACTCCGCCGGGGAATGCTCTCCAGTCCAACCCTGCTTCGCAGTACTCTGCATTCCCATTAGGATGAACAGGGATGATGTCTCCACTCCTAGCTTCCTGGAGAAGTTCATGGAATGGACCAATCTTTTTCAACGTACAGAGAAATAAATCGTTCATTTTTTACCTCCTCAAGGTATTTTTCGTTTTCACCTGACCCTACCAAAGTGGGTATAAGATGTCAACAAGAAAAAAACCGGACTCCCTGGGGGAATCCGGTTGTATTCGGTCAAAATCTGTCATCACCGAATAATAATGAGCAGTGTCTCTTTCCCGCGGTTAATCAGTACGCCCTTAGGATGTTCCCTTGGCACGTCGCCACATTTTGGGGAAAAACCATTTAGCAGTAATTCGTCATTCCAGAAGAGATTACTGCCAATGAGATACACGTTTCCTCCAGGCAGGAGGGTATAGTTATCAACCGGTGCTTCATGAATGATTTGAGAACCATTTTTCAAGACGCGGCCGTCCGGCAAAGAAATTCCTATGCCAGAAGAAAAACGTCGCCAATTTTTCATTTCTCCTTCGTATAGTGTGGTAGAAAAGTTCAGTATGAGTCGTTTGTACGCACTGTGCAGTATTCCAGGATACTCCACGACAACACCATCTGGATGCAGATCCCAGTCAATGCGGACATCACGAACCCCCCGGCTGTTAAGAATATCAAGTTCTACATAATCACCCAGTGGCATTTCAGCTATGGGCACCTCATCATTTAGGAGAAATTGGTTTCCTCGCCGAATGATAATTTCACCCTCGTACGTTACCTTATAGCTATCGTGAAAATGCAAAAAGGGTACGCGTGTGTCATTCATGAAATAGGAATCCCCAACAGAAGTTAGGCGCCATCCGCCAAAGCTACGCCGTACGAATCCGGGAATAGGCTGACTTTCGTCACCATTGATTGCCCAGTAAAAATTACGTTCTAGGCCAATGCAGGTGTATACACCCGCATCTGCTGGGTAAGTACAGGCGCGATATTCCTCGTCGAGGAGAATGCAATCAAACGGCTCAGCTTCCTGAATAGCTCGTGGGATATCGGCCTTTGCATACTTTTGTACTTTTGCAACGAGCATTTTTTTCCTTTCATTTTTAGCATTTTTAACTTTTTACAGTATCAAAAGTAGAGATCTTGTCAAGTATAAAAAAACCGGACTCCCTGGGGAATCCGGTTGCATTGAATGAGTGGTCTATCGATAGTCAACGAGCTGGAAGATCAATCCGTTTGCCTCGATGATGAGACCGTAGGCATTTGGTTCGAATCGGACGCATGCTCCGTTGAACACTTTCCGATTACTACAGTAAATACCATCCTCGCGTTGGTCGTACAGTTGGATGTTTGGTGATTGTTTGTAGACATCGATACTTTTCGTTCTTGCGCTAATGTGCCAATACTCTTTGAGTTCATCGTAACGTCGAGTGAAGCATACAGCTACGCCACCATCAGTTCGGAAGTCCCTACACTCACCGTCTGGCAGTACGCATAATCTTTCCCCATTCAGGAAAAGACACCCCTCCCGTACGTCAAGGACCCCAAGATCCGTGCCTATCCAATCGTGCGTTACTTCGAATTCCCCCAGAACTTTGTGATCAACCTCTAGTTCATTTGGCCAAGTCCCGACGAACGTGTGTTGGGTAAAAGTACGGCCTTTTCGGGTTATGAAACCATAGGGGAATGCCTGCCATGCCGGAACAATCCTAATTATTTCCGGCCGCTCACTGGTATCTGGGGTGCCGTCCTTATGCGTTGCAATTTCAGCATCTGGATCGAAATCTTTGCAGATTACCAGGCCGGCATTTTGAAGTAGTAGCCCACCAATGCAGACGTAGAAGCCATAGTGATTCGTCCCCCAAGAGTCTATAGTGCCATACATTGTTGGCCTATATGGATTTTCAGGTGACTCGCAAACAAGTTCACCGTTTATGTGGAACCAACTATCCTGGTCATCATTCTCCTCCACGACGACCACACCATCATTGAAAGCTTTCCATGTCGGCATATCCACGCTATCGAATTTTGGCGTGGGGAAGACCGTAATCATATCTCCAGGTTTCGCCTGGGAGATAAGCTCATCAAATGATCCAAATTTTTTCAACGTACTCAACAGTAGATTTGTCATATTTCCTCCATAGCGTTTGTTTTTGATTTTCACGTGACAGTAGAACATTTCTTGAAATGCGTCAAGCATAAACCGTCTCTACTTGTCAGTCGTGCGTTATTTATCGTCCGTTGTTTGCTACACTACTCCTACCTATGTCCACTGTGATTCTCCACCGCCGGCCAGCCAAGGACCTTAAAATTGACTACGCCAAAGAGCTAAATGCTGAGCAATTTGTCGTGGTGGAAAATGGCGATGGACATGTGCTGGTTTTAGCCGGTGCCGGGTCGGGTAAGACGCGGACCATTGTCTACCGCGTGGCCTGGCTCCTGGAGCATGGCATTAGCCCAGACCGGATTTTGCTGGTCACGTTTACCAACAAAGCCGCTCGGGAAATGCTCACCCGCATTCAAGAGCGCTTGGGCGGCGTTCCGAGTCCCATTTGGGGTGGGACGTTCCACCACGTGGCCAACCGGATTCTGCGCCGCTACGCCGACCGGGTGGGCCGCACCCCCAGCTTTAGCATTCTGGACCAGGAAGACAGCCGGAGTCTGATCAACGCGTGCATTGCAGATTTAAATATTGATACCAAGCAGCGACGCTTTCCCACGGCGAATGTTTTGAAGAACCTCATTTCCTTTTCGCGAAACACACGGCAGGATATTGCCGACATTGCTGTAGAGAAACTGCCCAACGCGCATGCAATTGTGGACCAAGTGGTCGGCGTGGCTCGGCGGTACGCCGAGCGGAAGGCGAAGCAGAACCTCATGGACTTCGATGACCTGCTCGTCCTCATGGTGGAGCTTCTGGCCAACCATGCCGATGTCCGCACCAAGCTCCAAGAGCAGTTCCAGTACGTCCTGGTAGACGAATTTCAAGATACGAACTCTTTACAAGGCGAGCTAGTGCGCAATCTTGCCAGCAAGCACGGGAATTTGCTGGTCGTGGGGGATGACAGCCAGAGCATTTACGCCTTCCGCGGCGCAGACATAAGTAATATTTTGCAGTTCCCCAAGACCTTTCCCGAAACCAAGCAGTTTCGCCTGGAGTCCAATTACCGTTCCACCCCGCAGATCCTCAAATTGGCCAACGCAGTTATCCGGCACAACCTTGAGCAGTTCCCCAAAGAGCTCCATGCCATGCGCCCAGCCGGGGATTTGCCGCAGCTCATTCCCTGCCGGGATGATGGGCAGGAAGCCACGTTCATTGCTCAGCGCATTTTAGAATTGCAAACGAACGGCACTGCGTTTCGCGAGATGGCCGTGCTCGTGCGCGCGATTAGCCACACCCAAGCTTTGGAATTTGAGCTCGCCCAGCGGGACATTCCATACATTGTGCGTGGCGGCTTGCGGTTCTTTGAGCGCGCGCACATCAAGGACGTGCTGGCCTACGTGAAGTTCATTGCCAACCCAGCAGATGAAGTTGCGTGGTTACGCGCCACCACCTTACACGTCGGTGTTGGACCCAAGACCGCGGGAGAACTTTTCAACCGCGTGCAGAGCTTGGGATCGGATACTGATCTGAAGACCATCAATTTTGTGTCGTTGGTGGACAAGCGGGGGATGAAGGGGATAGCCATGTTCCAGGCGGTGATTCGGAAGATGTTGGACACCGGAGTCATGGATGAAAAAAAGGAAAAAGTAGTGTACCTTCCGCAGGAGCTCATTCGTGTTGTGGCAACCGGGGAGTACATTGATTACCTGCGCACGCAGTACCCAGATGCGGATGAGCGTTTGCAGGACTTGGAACAGCTGGCCTTGTTTGCCAGCAAGTACAAATCCCTTAGCTCATTTCTGTCCGACGTGAGTTTGCAAGAAGCGTTCAGCGTGGGTGCGGTGAGCAGCGAGAATGATGACGCCATTGTGCTGTCCACCATCCACCAAGCCAAAGGCTTGGAATGGGAAGCAGTTTTTGTCCCTCGTCTGGTGGAAGGGAGCTTCCCCAATGGACGCGCCACGGAGGAGCGAAACGGCATTGAAGAAGAGCGACGGCTATTCTACGTGGCCACCACGCGGGCCAAGACCCACTTAGCGTTGTCCTACCCATTGGTCATCAATCCCACGGGCGCCATGCTCCTCACCCGGCCATCACGTTTCTTGGACGAAATTCCATCCAACGCCCTGGATCGGGTTGAGCTGCAGGAAGAAGGATTGGGGAATTGGGACGGGAGCGAAAGAATCATTCAGATATAACACCAAGTTTGATTTGCATGTCCCTCCCCCGGTTCCACGAAGATAGCTATGGACATTTTGTAACGACGAAGACCTTCCAAAGTCAGCGGCTATTTACTGATCCAAAAAATTGTCAGATGGTCTTAGATAATTTGGAATTTTACCGTCAGCAATTACACTTCGACGTGTTGGGGTACTGCCTCATGCCAGACCATTTCCATATGATTGTGTGGTGGGATGTGGATGCACACCCAAAGCTGACCATTGGGAAAATTATGCAAGGCATCAAGAGCCACTCGGCGAAGGAGATTGTTACCTACCACCAACTGGGTAGGCGAGGTCCCTTGACCTCGCCTGGTGGAAAACGCCCGGGTCAAGGGACCCGGGCTACCCACCCAGGGGTATATCCCAAGCGTCGAATGAGTGTACAGACCACCCGCATCTGGCAACCCTCCTTCTACGACTTTAACATCCATTCCGATAACAAACTCCGCCAGAAGCTCGCCTACATCCACAATAACCCGGTCACCGCAGGGCTTTGTAAAAACCCTGAAGACTGGCCGTGGTCATCCTACCGGCAGGTAGAGCTGGGTGAGCAAAGCAAAGAGGTTGCAATCACTACCTGGTAACAAAAAAAGACCAGCCTTGGTGGCTGGTCAAATAGGCTTACTGTACGTACGGTCGAGGGTCTTTTAAGAAACGACCGCTCCTACCCACCGCAATGTACTGCGGGATCTGGGAACCCTGTTCGTAATCACGCCGCTCGGCCAGAATGACGAAATGCAAGGTGTCCATGGAGTAGCGATAGTACGAGGTGTCCAAGTCGTCCTCCGGGTACATTGCTGGCAAATTTTCGTTCCAGCGACCTTCCCGGCAAAAGTGACTTTCCTGGTTGATCATGAGTTGCAGCAAGGTGCGTTTGGCGATTCCAGCTTGCTTTTCTTGAAGCGCATTCTCATCGGAACTTGTAGTTATTCCTATGAGGGAGGCGATCATAATGAACGAGATTGTGAACAGCATGATTTTCATTTTGGTCATTCCTGTCATGTTTCCTCCAAAGTATGATTTCATTTTCGTGTCACCATAGCCATGGTCAGGGGTATTGTCAAGCGCATAACAAAAACCAGCCTCATGGGAGACTGGTCAAAAAATTCTAAGGAACAAATCGCTCGGGTTGCAATCCAGGGAGCCGAGACGTTGCTAAACTGATTGCGTCTAGGCTGCGTTGGAGGTGGTCGTACTCTGGATGTACGCCCTTACTTTCATCGTAGGCGAGTGAAAATTCGTGTTGCACGCGTGCGGAGAAGTTTTCTGGATTGCCATACTTTTCGTATAGGGAACTTGCTGGGGAGATCGTTTTCCAGACAATTGCCGATGGAAAGGTATGCGCCATATCCGGGCACGTGGTGGTGATGCTGTCTGGGTACTCTAGGTAGGAGTCTGAAAAGGGACGGAGGAAGCTTCGTTCGACAATTTTTCCATTGGCATTTTGAACAAGCATCTTTTCCGGTTTCACCTTCAAGCTTATATACGTTCCGAAAACCAAAAAGAAAAGGAACATTGTTAGAGCAAAGGCGTGCGCTCGTAAAGGCGCTGGGTTGGAACTGTTTCTTGCTATGAAGCACACCGCACTCCAAATGAGGATTAGTAGACTCGTGAAGAGCTGAGTATAGCCAGGAGACGTTCGCCCAATCGAAATTGCCCAGCCGCCAATAAGTAGATTTAGTACACATATGACGAGGAACATCCAAATCGCGTACCAGGTCATTTTTTTCAGGTTCATTTTTCCTCCAAATTTTCAAGGCTCATTCAATTTCAAGACACCGTAACAAAACAACTAGACAGTGTCAATAGCAAAGCCCCTCCATTCGTCGTCCGTTGTCTGTTGTCCGTTGTTTACTAAAAACCAGCCCTCGGCAGAAGGCTGGTCATAAGTACTACAGGATCTCGTACCACGATTTCCCAATTTCTCTTTGGTAGATTGTCAGTTTATCCAGGATAAACGTCTCTTGGAAAGGTTCAGTCTGAAGCTCTGTCATTACCCGTTCTAGCTCGGGATTCGGAATGCCGCGGGCAATGGAAATATGGAAAACAATTTTTTTCCTTTCCAGTGGCTCACGAAGTTGGGACAGGTCTTCCTTCAACACCCGCAGTAATTCCTCAAGATCCGGGCTGAAAATTTTCAGGCAGGCGACATTCTCTTTTTGGTTCTGGAAAGAACTGTAGCCCTGGATTTTTATCCGAGCCTCCAACAAAGAGCCTGCTTGATTTAAGACACTCGCCTTTGTGCTAAAGCCAGGCACCTGAAACGGCGGGACAATGGTGATATGCGGTGGCAGCATTTGCTTCCGAAACTGCCACCGAGCTTGCATCATCGCAATGCGGCTTTTCAGCGGCTCTGGGACAAGGCCGACAATCAGGTATTCGTAGATCATGGCGTATTCCTTATGGGAAGAACATTTTTCCAATACATTTTTTAGGTAGTGAGCGTAGCAAATGTGCAGTCGGGGGTCAATGGTACGGCCTACACAAAAATATGTATGTGTTTAAATGAAAAAGCTCAGCTGCGGTGTTGCAACTGAGCTAAGGGTTCAATTTTATTCTTGAGCTTGGAATGCCCAGTGCACCCAGGCAATCGGCACATCTGCTTGTTTTGCTAATTCTTCAACACTCATATTGAGTTGCAGACGACACTGGTTTGCCTCGCGTATATCACCGTCATCCCAGCGTCGCTGTACTGGTGATTCGGCGTACGCCCGACGGAGCGCGTGGACAGCCCCATTTTGCCAGCCTTGCCTCCGGAGTTCTTCCAAGTCCTCGCGACTAGTCCCTAACCAGTGCAGAAAGCCCGGGATCGTGTCACGCGCAATGAGGTATCCAACTGTACTTTCAACAGAAAAAGAATCTACTCGTTCCAAGGCTCTTTCATAGCTATGCCGTAAATCGTAGAGGAAGCAAGAATCTTCCACCATCTGGAGCTGTGTGAGGGTTGGTTCCAGACCGCCAAACAAGCACCCATCTTTCTGCATGGCTTGTCGGAGTCGTTTCGTTAATGCACGCGCATCGGAGCAAGCCCACTCGTCACTGTAGTCTAAAGTTTTAAGTGTTTGCCACAGCCGCTGTGCGTCGTATGATTCTGACAGGCAAATGAGCGAGTCAACGTGCAGTGAGTCAGGACCGAAACTTTCTCCCAGCATAGTGACTTTTAAGAATCGAAGGGAATCCAGAGCCTGCCGACGAATGAGGTCCTCTTGGTAGCTTTGTTCCATTGATTGCATTCGACTTGTGTATGCCTGAGAAACCTCACGTTTTTTCTGCGCTACCGGATCCATTTTTTGCTTCTCGCAATACACCAGCAGCGACGACAAAATGACAATGAACAATAGGCGGACAGCCCAATAATGTCTACTCAACATTTCACCCTCCAGTCAATTTTGAATAAGCTTTTTTAAAATTCACCCAACCTTACCAACCTGCCCTGAGGTTGTCAAATGGAGTGAAAATGTATTTTTTAATCTCCGGGCATGGCAGCTCAGACCCAGGAGGAGTACAATACCTCCGCATGCCCAAAGACCTCTTTGACCACAAACTGGAAATGGATGTTGCCCAGCACGCTCCGCTGGCGGATCGTTTGCGTCCCAGTAAATTAGACGACTTTGTTGGCCAGGAGGAAATCGTGGGTGAAGGGAAGCTGCTTCGCAAAGCCATTGCCAACGATGAGCTCTTCTCCATGATTTTTTGGGGACCGCCGGGCAGTGGGAAAACCACTCTGGCGCGGATCATCGCCCAGCTCACCAAGTCGTACTTTGTGCAAATGTCCGCGGTGACCAGCGGCATTGCGGATTTACGTAAGGTTGTGGAATATGCCAAAGAGCGTCGCAAGCTACACGGAACCCGCACTATTTTGTTTGTCGATGAAATTCATCGGTGGAACAAAGCCCAGCAAGATGCGTTCTTGCCACACGTAGAAGATGGGACAGTGGTTTTGATTGGCGCTACAACCGAGAATCCTTCCTTTGAAATTATTAGTCCGCTCCTCTCCCGAACACGCGTTTTCGTAATGAAACGCTTGGGCATTCCCGAGCTTTCAAAAATTGTGAAGCGCGCACTATCCGATAAAGATCGCGGTTTGGGCAAACACAAAGTTGCGATTGCAGCCAAGGCTTTGGATTTGCTGCTCAGTGCGGGGAATGGCGACGCACGAACTGTACTCAATGCTTTGGAAATCGCAACGAAAGCAGCCAAGGCGGACAGCAAAGGGAAGAAGCATGTGGGTCTACCGGACATGGAAGACGCACTCCAACATAAAGCGCTGCAGTACGACAAACATGGGGAGGAGCACTACAATGTCATATCCGCGTTCATCAAATCCATGCGTGGGTCAGATCCAGATGCCGCGCTCTACTGGTTGCACCGCATGGTGGAAGCCGGTGAGGACCCGGAGTTCATTGCTCGGCGCATGGTGGTCTTCGCCTCCGAAGACGTTGGCTTGGCTGACCCAAATGCGCTTACCGTGGCCATTAATGTGATGCAGGCCGTAAAGCTGATTGGTTACCCAGAGTGTCAGATCAACCTTTCTCACGGCTGTGTGTACTTGGCCAACGCGCCAAAAGATAACTCGACGTACAAGGGTATGCTCGCAGCCAAGCAGGACGTGAAGGAGAGCATGAACGAGCCAGTGCCGCTGCACTTACGTAATGCGGTTACCGATCTGATGAAAGATTTAGATTATGGGAAGGATTACAAGTACTCGCATGACTTCGCAGCTGAAGAGGGGAAGCAAGACTATTTGCCCAAGAAGTTGAAGGGGAAGAAGTACTGGGAGAAGAAGGTATAGAGCCGCCTGCCCACCGAAGCTTCTGAGCGAAGGAGGGTAAGGCCATAGAGTCGTAAGTAAATACAATGCACCCAAGCAGCACGTTCTCTAACGTGCGGTGTTTGTTCGTTGTTTACAAAAAAACCAGCCTCCGGTGAAAGAGGCTGGCAGATGAACGTGCTGTATCGTTGCAATTAATGGTGACAGTGCTTAGTTTTTGATGTGAATTCCTGCTTTCGTGGGAATGGTCGGATATCATCCTTTTCTGCATAGGTGAGGATGCGTTCGATTTCACCCTCTACCTTTTCTGCAGTTGGGAATGAACAAACCTTCCGTGGAACACCGATAACCGGGAGCTTGTACTGAGCATGTTTCCTCGCCGCCGCCGCAGTCCGCCGCACGCGCGGGACATGGTACCAGGTTGTGACAACCAGGATGCGCCAATGGTCAATTATTTGTCGTAAATCATGGGCACCGTTGAACATATACGGGATTTTGTTGAAAGCTTCAAATTGCGTTTTGGTGTTGGCAGCCCCGCGCTTCCCACAGTCAAGGAGAATAATATTCGTTGCTGGCCAACCGGTCTGAAGTGTCACTTCAACCATCATTGGCAGCTGCTCGGTCTCACCGTTGAGAATGAGTAGGTAACCCTCTTCTTGAATCACTTTGGCAGTTATTTGCCGATTTGGTTTGCCCGCTTTACGCAGGTAAGACTTTAGGAGTTGATGGAGGAGCCAAACTGTCCATTCAACTCGGACGATATTTTCCTCCGTCTTTTCTAGCACTCGTTGCTTTGATCCGACTTCCTGCAGTGGCTTTGGCGGAGCAGAAAGCACCATCGCAGCTTTAACTGTATCAGAGAGAAGATCAAATTCTTCTTCCGTAAGCGCTTGGTTTTCCACAGCTACAAATTCCTCTAGCAGCACTTCCCGCGTCAACACTCGTTTTGTCAATGACAACCTCCTTCTAGGTTTTGCGTTTTTGTTCCAGCCACCGTATCATGTATCTTGTAGTTCGTCAATTGTGTTAGGGGCGGGCTGCATTAGACATTAAAAAAATATTAGCACAATAAAAAAACCAGCCTCGGTGAGGAGACTGGTATAAAGGACAAAATATGTAGCTATCCGGTGAAGGTCAGAAGACCCAGTTCCCGGAGCGCAGCGTAGCCAGTATCCCGGCCACCTGCTTCGTTATCGTACGAATTCGCGAGAAAGATCCAGTACTCAGCGAGCGGCATCAGCACAGGCTGCAGCTGTTCATTGCTATCCAAATGCATGGAGGTAATGATTGGCTCGTCGTTAGGACCGTACGCGGGGGTGCCAAGGAAGGGGAAGAAACGTTCGGTACTTTTTCGACCACTCAGACCCAAACCATTCGGGCTGGAGAGGGGAGTAACAGACGTGAGTTGCACGCCGGTTTCCTGTTGGGTTTCCCGCAAGGCACAGTCTGCCATAGACTCGCCTTTCTCTGGTATGCCCGCGGGTGGGGTGAGGGACACCTGCTCGAAACCGTGTTTGAATTCGCCGGTGAGGAGCACGTAGGATTCCTCGGGCGCGCGTAAGAGAATAAACGTACACGCCCAGTTCTTCGCTCTGGTTCGGCACCAAAGGTCAGAACCTCCATCCAGCGTGACCACCTCGATTTTTGGTGCGTAGGCAAGTTGCTTGCGCTGGTTCGGCAGTAGTTCCTCGGGATTGAGCGTTTCTAGGGGCTGGATATTGGTAACCAGCTTCTGCTGAATGCCAAGGGTTTGCAGCACCTCGTAAACGTTCGTGGCAGTGACGATGGGGAAGCCCCACCGCATTGGGATTGTAGCTGTTTCCACGGGAAGCAGCCTTTCCACTAGCACGGCTAGTGGCTAACAGGTTAGCGATACCTCTCGAGCTCGTGTTCCCCAACCTAGGGCGAGCACAAGAGTTTGTGAAGTGTTCTACGTGCTTATGCGTGGATGGGCAATCGGTTCAGGTACAGCAGCGCGCGGAGGGTTACCCCAACGGCACACTCTTCGTACGCCTGCCCGTTGCGAATGAGCATCAGCCACTCCGATACGGGCATGACCACTGCCTTAAGGAGGCCACGTGACTCGAGTTTCGATATCTTGCGCACAATGGGCAGCTTGGGAATACCCAGAAATGGGTAGTACCCCTGTGTCAGCTGTCGCGTGGAGACCCCAACGAGTTGCTGGCTCAGGGGAATGACGCGCTCGAGCTCAATACCTACTTCCTGGCGCAGAGTTCGTACAGCGCACGCCGCAAATGGGTCATCGCTTGCACAATCATCTGGAGTCGGTACGCCTGAGGGAGGCGAAATGCTCACCGCTTCAATGCCCTGTTTCCACTCACACACCAGGAGTACCAGATCATCAGTGCCATGGGGATTCGGCAATAGGGTGAAAGTGGTTTGCCAATTCCTCCCCGTCGCCCGGAACGCTACGTAGCGTTGTCCGTTATTCGGTTTGCAGAAGATGACTGCTTGGCTCTTGGGTGCGAATTGACCTAAGTCACGACGTTCGGCTGCCGAAAGATTTCGTTCGGCGTACTCCGGCAAGGGGATAGGCCCCTCGACGGTTTTCCATGGCACAATGCCGCTCTCCTGCAGAACTTCGTAGACGTTGTTCGCGCAGACGAGTGGGAACCCGTAGGCCTGTTCTTGGGGTGTCAAGGTATCTCCTTTTGCCTATTCTTTTTTTGCTTTTTTATTCCAATCACCGTATCATATATTTAGCAATTCGTCAACCCATCAGGAGGGGACTATGCCCAAACACCCAAAGAAAGTCTTTGAAGAAAAAATGACCGTTGGTGACCGGATTGCCGCAATCATTGCGCGGTTTACCGGTAACATGGCCTTCGTCTGGTGGCATGCGTTTTTGTTCGTCCTGTGGATTGGGTTGAACATTGCAGCAGGTGAGCTGGCTTGGGATCCGTACCCATTTAACTTTCTCACCATGGTGGTTTCGTTGGAAGCAATTTTCCTCTCCACCTTTGTTTTGATTGCGCAAAACCGAGAATCACGGAAAAATGAAATTCGGGAACAGCTGGACTACGAAGTGAACGTCAAAGCGGAAAAAGAAATCCAAGAAATAAAAAAATTACTGCAACTACTCAGCCGTACCAAGCGCAAGTAAGGGATAGCGGCGTGGTTGACGGCACAGGTTTTTTCTGCTATACTGCATGCAGAATGGAAAAACAAAAAGCCACACGCACAGTGCTGCTGAGCCTGGGACTTCTCGTCGCCGGGTGGTTTTTGTTTCACGCACCTGCAGCATTTGCTCTGGACACGGCAGGTGTCTACGCACCAAAAGTTGGCGGTAATGTTCTAGATCAACCTATGCTGGTGGCTGGCATTGCGCCGGTGAACAGCACGGTGTTCGTTTTTGTTGACGGGAAACTCTTGGGTGCCACCAAGACTGTGAAACCCAAAACGAAGAAAGCCACGACAGCAGCATTCTCCTTTACCTATAAGAAGCGGATTGGCGTAGGGAACCACACGTTGCAAACGCAGGTGGTTCGTGGGAAGGAAAAAAGTGATTGGACTCGGCAAACATTTATTGTGCCCAAAAACTGGCCCCGCAAACTTGATGGCATGATGGTGGCCACCCAGTACTGGAACCAGTTGCCCTACGGCATCATGATTGAAAATACTCCGGCGGCACGACCGCAAGCCGGGATGAGCCAAGCATCCGTGGTGTATGAAACCTTGGCCGAAGGCGGCGTCACGCGTTTCCTGGCAATTTTTCCCCAGGCTGTGCGGCCGAAGTCCGTTGGTCCTGTACGATCCAGCCGTCCGTACTACGTGGACTGGGCTAAAGAATACGACGCAATCTACATGCATGCAGGCGGCAGCCGAGATGCCTTAAATGAAATTGGCGCATTGAAAGTTCGCTCCTTTGACGGGTTGACGCGCAAGGGTGCGCCATACGTGACGCGGAAGTGCTACGGTGTGCACTGCTTGTTTACTGATGCTTCACGTTTGCTCAAGTTGGTACAGAATAACAAGCTTACGAACGTGAATGCAATTTCTACCGGGAGCTTATTCAAGAGTGATTTCACCTTCGCGCAGCGGCCCAATCATAAAAAAACTATTTCTATTGATTTCAATGGCCGAACCTACCGGGTGGACTGGACGTACGACCGCAAGACCAACCGGTACTACCGAAAGAACGGTGGCGTGGTAGCGAAAGATCGGAATACTGGCAAGCAAATCAACGCCGCAAACATTTTGGTGCAAAGGGTACCCAAGGAAAAAGTGCTTGATCGCAAGGGTCGCATTAGTTTGAAGTTGACTGGGAAGGGTGATGCGACATTATTCCGTGATGGCCAATCCATTGCTATGCGTTGGGAGAAGAAGAACGCCAGTGCCAAAACGCGGTTCTTCGTCAAGAGTTCAGGGAAGGAAGTGGAATTCAACCGCGGTGCCACGTGGATTGAGGTTGTGCCTGGCACGCGGAAGGTAACGTATAAGTAGAATGTTTCAGGTGTTTCCAAAATTGAAGGCAGAACTATTTATTTTTTACGCAACACTATCGATAGCGGCAGCGCTTGATTTTTTACTTATCAAGTACTTGCATGAGGATACCTCTCTCGGACTAGGAGGTATAGGTGAAGTCATGTTTCTGTTCGTCATCATTTGCCTAGAGGTAGTTGGCTTTTTGCTCCTCTATCGTAAAAAAATCGGTGGATTTGTATTACTTGTAGTCGCAAATTTATTTCGTGCTTTTGGATTATCAGAAGCTATTCGGTTCCTTGCAACTGGGTCAACGAAAGGGGAAACCTCAGCTGTGCTCGTGGGGCATGTGGGATCGATAGCCGTTTTTATCCTCATTATTTTGCTTGCCTTATTACTGAGAGATGAAAATGTCAACAAACCGAAAGACAAAAAACCATTGCATATTCCTCAGCGTTTAGCATTTTCTGCATTTAGCCGACTCACACAAAGGTTCATTGTCTATACAGGGCTTGTCCTACTGATAATCGACTGTATCCAAGTCTGGTCATTTTTCACTTTTGTTGATCCGCCTGGGTGGAACCCGGCTATCATTTTTGTAGCAGTAATTTTACAAATAGTTGGCGTACTACTTTTCTTTTATATTCAAGCATACATTGGCCTATCCATACTTGCTATCGGGCACTTTTTTCTACTTTTCTTCCTTGGCACATCAGCAAACCATGTACTTATTGGTGATCAGTACGCGACAACGCCCGTTGTATCAACCTTTTTTAATCTTGTATGGCTAGCAATACTTATCATTATTCCTGTTATCGGAAAGAATTTTTCAAATGAAGCAAGAAAGATTGCTGAAAGCAATGCAAAAGATTCTTCCATGATTGCAAATGTATGAAAAAAATATTTTTCATCATTCTTCCACTTGTTTTCATTCTCTCCGCCTGCACACTTGGAGATAAAGTGACGAATACGGTGAACGAAGTGGAAAATGATACGGGGACGCTCGTCAACAAAGCAACCGGCGTGACCGACCTGGCTACCAAAGCCGCAGCAGATTTGGCGTTTGCCAAAGCCCGGGCAACGCAGTTCTACTCATCTCTGAAAGCGCAGGGCGAAGACCTTACCAATGGCCCTTGTCTTTCTGATAGCCTGACCACCGGCTGGGTAGCAGATGTGGTGCACAATCCGCGGGAAGCAGTGGATGATCTGCCTGCAAACCAGTGCCCAAGCTTTGTGAATGGAACTGCAAAGCACTTTGTGGAATTGGATCTCAACGGGAATTTTGTTCGGGCAAAGTAGTTATCCACAGTCAGACCTGAGCACCTAATAGTTATGAGGTGTTTCTTTGGCATTTTCTCTTGTGCTTACCGATATAGCTGCTATACTAGAGACATGAAAGATCCCTTACGGATCAATTAAAAAAACATTGGTCAGTTAACTAGCCCTTTCGATAAATTTGCGCCCAATCACACATGTGATTGGGCTCTTTCTTTGTGCTAGGGTTATGGATATGACGTACCACCCCTTAACTATGTTGCGCATTGCCCGCTTTGCTTTTGCAGCGTGGCTGCTGGTGGAAATCCTCAGCTGGGCCGGTATTCTCCCGTTAACCCTGGAATTTACCTGGCTAGGCTTAGTCCTGACCGCATCCCTGGCGTGGCTGGCATTGGAAGTCATTTCTTGGCGACTGCGGAAGGTTGGCGCGGGTAACCTCTGGGGTTGGACCTTCCTTGCTGCACTCATCAGCCAGTGCACCGATGCCTTGGGGGACATTCTCCGCTTGTACGGTACACAGGCCTGGTATGATCAGGCTGCACATTTTGTAGGTGGCGCAGTTGTTGCCTTAGTGTTCTACAACATTTTTCACAACTTGCAGGGACACGGGAGCATGCGTTTGCCACCAAGCTGGATGTCTGCTTTTTCCATTTTCAGTGCCATGGCCATTGGCTCACTCTACGAATTGGAAGAGTACGGTGAAGACGTGCTGTTCCATAGCAACCGGCTAGGCAGTGCCTTTGATACAGGGAACGATATGTTCTTTAATACCATTGGTGCTGTTGTGCTGGTCGTCTGTCTGGTGTACTTCCGGCGAAAACGCGTATGAGAATGCAGATGCTCAAAAACTTTGTTCCCTCACGAGCAGTGATTGTCTACCATAGCCTCATTGCCAGAGTTGCAGCAGTGCGCGCTGGCCGACCGTCCAGAAAATTGCTGGTCATTGGAGTGACTGGGACGAAAGGGAAGTCCACAACCGTGGCCATGCTGGCGCACACGCTCACCGTGCTTGGGGAGCGAGTGGCTTTTTCTTCCACTGTGCAGTGGGGGATGCTGGGGAAGACCTGGCCCAACCGAAGCAAGATGACCATGCCGGGTCGGGGCGAGCTCCAGCGGTTCTTGCAACGTGCAGTGCGGGCAGGGTGCACGGCCGTGGTGCTGGAAGTTTCTTCCGAGGGTTTGCGCCAAGGCCGGCACCTTGGCATTGCGTTTGATGGCGCGGTATTTCTCAACCTCACACCCGAGCACATTGAAGCGCATGGCAGTTTTCGAAACTACCGCCATGCCAAAGAGCGCGTCTTCGCCAGCCTGAACCGCTCCTGGCGAAAAAAGCTTAATGGGAAATCAATTCCCACGGTCATCGCCGCTAATGTAGACGACCCAAACGCCTTTCACTTCCTGCGGCACGCTGCTGATCAGTACGTCGCGTGGTCTGTGCAGGGGACGGATGTGCGTACCCTGCCACGTCTCCAGGTGATGCAGGCAACCGATGTCATTGCTGATGCGCAGGGTTGTTCATTCCATTGCGGGGCTGCCGTAGTTCGCTTCCCTTTGCTGGGTATGCACAATGTGAGTAATGCCATGGGAGTTGTCAGCATCCTGCAGGGTTTTGGGTACGATATCAGCGCAATAGGAAAAGCACTTTCCTCTTTCACTGGTGTGCCTGGCCGTATGGAAGAAGTCCAGCTGAATGCGCCCTTCCGTGTGTTTGTTGATTACGCGCATGAGCCAGCGAGTTTGCAAGCTGCGTACGCGGCGGCACGACTTTTACAACCGAAGCGATTACTCGTCCTCCTTGGAAGCCAGGGTGGGGGACGAGACGTTGCGAAGCGGAGTGTGATGGGTGCGCTGGCCGCAGAACATGCTGACGTCGTCGTGGTTACGAATGAAGATCCGTACGATGAGCAACCGGAAAAAATAATTGCCGATGTTGCTGATGCCGCAGCGTCCGTTGGCAAAGCAATTGTGTACCGCATCACTGATCGTCGAGAAGCAATTCTTCGTATGCTCCAACTAGCAAAACCCGGTGACGTACTCCTCCTCACGGGCAAAGGTGGGGAAGAAGTGATGGCTGTCGCTGGTGGGAAACTGGTTCCCTGGGATGACCGAAGGGTAATACACGAAGAGTTTGAGAATCTAGCAAAACGCGCAAATTGAACCTAGGAATCTTCGCAAAGACCCTATAAATACAGGGGAATATCTTTGTCGGAAGTTATCCACACCCTCGTCCACACCCCCACCCTTGACAAGCAAGGGGTTTTTCTCGTACATTCCATTTATCCACATCTTGCTCTCCCCACACTTTTGTGTTGGGGGTATTGAGCCGCCCCCCAGATAATGACGGGGCAGAAGAAGCCACCAATGGCGCAATCATAAAAAACGTCGTAACGGATATAGCTTTCCGGAATTCGCATTGAACGGAAAGGCATTTTTGTAGTCTGCTCCGGCACCGCTTGACGGCCCTTGCATTCTCCGCATCCCTTCCTTCCACTTTTTCGTTTTTTCTTCCCAACGTTTCCCCCCACACGTATGTCGAAGAAGCGCCACTACATTCGCCACGAAGGTTCACAGACCCATGCCAACCGGCAGACCTTCACCGACCTCCACGCCGCCATTGCGCTGCCGGATCTCATTGAGATTCAGAAGCGGAGTTACCAATGGTTCTTTGAGGAAGGTCTGAAGGAGCTGTTTGATGAAATTTCGCCCATCCGCGATTTCATCGGCCGGGATTTGGAACTTTCCTTCCAGAGTTACTACCTGGATGAGCCGCGTTTCGACGAGCTCACCGCCAAGGCGAAGAATGTCACCTTTGAATCACCGCTCCGCGTTTCCACCAAGCTGATTAACAAGAAGACCGGGGAAATTAAAGAGCAGGAAATTTACCTGGGTGACTTTCCGCTGATGACCGAGCGGGGGACGTTCATCATTAACGGCATTGAGCGCGTGGTGGTAAGCCAGCTGATTCGTTCCGCCGGTGTGTTCTTCACGTCCGAGTTTATCCGCGGCCGCCGCTACTACGGGGCGAAGATCATTCCCAACCGTGGCGCCTGGCTGGAATTTGAAACGGATGCCCAGGATGTCATGTGGGTGAAAATTGACCGCAAGCGCAAAGCGCCCGTCACCGCCCTGCTGCGCGCGTTTGGCTTTGGGATGAACGAAGAGCTTATTGACTTGTTCAAGGATATTGATACGAACCCTGACCATCGCTTCTTGGACGCCACCATTACCAAAGATCCCAGTCGCACAGAAGCAGATGGGTTGAAGGAAGTGTACAAGCGCATTCGCCCAGGCGATTTGGCTACCACGGACAACGCCCGGGAACTCATTACCAAGATGTTTTTCAGCTTTGACCGGTACGACTTTGGTCGGGTGGGGCGCTACAAGCTGAACCAGCGCTTCAACTTCAACTTTGCGAATGATAAGGAGCACCGCGTGCTGCAGAAGGATGACCTGGTGGCTATCCTCCGCGAAATCATTCACCTGAACAATACCCAGAAGGATGCGGACGACATTGACCACCTGGGCAATCGCCGCGTCCGGGCGATTGGCGAACTCGTCCAGAATAAATTCCGCGTGGGGCTGTCCCGCATGGAGCGTATTATCAAAGATCGCATGTCCACCTTGGACATTACGACCATTACCCCAAACCAGCTGATCAATGCGCGGCCGATCATTGGGTCCATTAAAGAATTCTTCATGTCCTCGCAGCTCTCGCAGTTCATGGACCAGACCAATCCGCTGGCAGAACTGGAGCACAAGCGTCGGCTCTCCGCCATGGGGCCCGGTGGGTTGTCCCGCGAGCGTGCCGGGTTTGACGTTCGCGACGTGCACCGCACACACTATGGCCGCATTTGCCCCATTGCCACCCCCGAAGGTCCAAACATTGGTTTGGTCGGCCACCTCTCCAGCTACGCGCGGGTGAATGACTTTGGTTTCATTGAAACCCCATTCCGCAAAGTCATTAACACCGTTCCCAATGATGGGAAGGCAGCCGTGGGTGAAATTGCCCGTGAAGCGGTAGAAGGCATTGTGAAAGCCGGCGACAAGATTTCTGACACGCAGGCAAAAGCTCTGGCGAAGACCACAGCGGAAACCATTTTGGTGAAAGGCCGGGTAACCAAAGACGTACAGTACTTGGATGCCTTTACCGAAGAGCGACACGTCACCGCTGCAGCCACCACGCCCATTGGCGAAGATGGCTACTTCCTGACCGAGCGCACGGAAATCCGCATGCACGGTGAACCGACCACCGGGTCAACGGACAAGATTGACTACCTGGATGTGGCGCCAAACCAAATTATTTCCATTGCCACTTCCCTCATTCCGTTCGTGGAGCATGATGACGCGGCTCGCGCCTTGATGGGCACGAACATGCAACGCCAGTCCGTTTCCTTGGTGAAGCCCTCCGCGCCTTTCGTGGGCACCGGCGTGGAAGCCCGCGCTGCTCAAGACTCCGGTCAGGTGGTGCTGGCCAAGCAGGCAGGTGTGGTGACCGCTGTGGATGCCAACCATGTGGAAGTCCTGGAAGATGATGGCACGCTTCGCTCGTACCGGTTGGGCAAGTTCGTCCGGTCCAATGCTTCAACTTCCATGAACCAGAAGCCCATTGTGGACAAGCACCAGAAGGTAGCAGCTGGCGATGTGCTGGCAGACGGTGCAGCCACGGACCGCGGTGAATTGGCCTTGGGGCAGAATATGGTGGTGGCCTTCATTCCGTGGGAAGGTGGCAACTACGAAGACGCTGTGCTCATTTCCGAGCGCGTGGTGCAGCAGGATCGGTACACCTCCATTCACATTGAAGACTTTGTCATTGACGTGCGCGACACCAAGCTGGGGCCTGAAGTGGTAACCCGCGACATTCCCAACATTGGGGAAGAGAAGTTGCGGAACTTGGATGAAGAGGGGATTGTCCGCATTGGCGCGCAAGTGTCATCCGGTGATATCCTGGTGGGCAAAATTACGCCCAAAGGTGAAACCGAACTCTCTGCAGAAGAGAAGTTGCTTCGCGCCATCTTCGGCGAAAAAGCCAAAGACGTGAAGGACAGCTCCCTCTACCTGGAGCATGGCGAGCACGGCAAAGTGGTGGACATTAAAATTTTCTCCCGCGAGAAGGGTGACAAGCTCCCCTCCGGCGTCATTAAGAGCATCCAAGTGTCGGTGGCACAGCTCCGCAAAATCCAGGTGGGTGACAAGATGGCCGGACGGCACGGGAACAAGGGCGTCATTTCCCGCATCGTGGCCGTGGAAGATATGCCTGCCTTGCCGGATGGCACACCCGTTGACATTATTCTCAACCCGCTGGGTGTGGCCTCTCGTATGAACATTGGCCAGATTATGGAAGTACACTTGGGGATGGCCGCCAAGACCTTAGGCTACCGCGTGGTCAGCCCGCCCTTGGATGGTGTACCCGAAGATGTCATTCGCCAGCAGCTGACCAAAGCTGGGTTGCCCACCACCGGCAAAGTCCGTTTAGTGGACGGCCGCACGGGTGAAGAGTTTGAACAAGCCGTGACCGTGGGCGTGATGTACATGATGAAGCTCATCCACATGGTGGAAGACAAAATCCACCAGCGTTCCATTGGGCCATACTCCTTGGTGACGCAGCAGCCATTGGGCGGCAAAGCCCAGTTTGGTGGCCAGCGCTTTGGAGAAATGGAAGTGTGGGCACTGCAAGCCTACGGTGCTGCACACATGCTGCAGGAAATGCTCACCATCAAGTCTGATGACGTGGTGGGTCGCAGCAAAGCCTACGAGTCCATTATCAAAGGTGAGCCTATTCAGAAGCTGAACATTCCCGAAGCCTTCAATGTGCTGGTGCGGGAACTCAAAGGTCTGTGCTTGGACGTGGAACTTCTGGGTGCGCAAACTGCGCCCTTGGAAGAAGCCGTGCCTGTGCTACCTGATCCCACGCTCGTCCCGCCGCCAACGTCTCCGGACGCCTAACCGCCACGACCATGCCCGAAGACACACTCACCCTCAAAGATTTTTCCGCCATTCGCCTGCGCTTAGCATCGCCCGATGCGATTAAGCGTTGGTCGTACGGCGAGGTGACCAAGCCAGAAACCATTAACTACCGCACGCAAAAGCCGGAGAAGTCCGGGCTGTTTGCGGAAGAAATTTTTGGCCCCACCAAGGACTGGGAATGCTACTGCGGCAAGTACAAGCGCATTCGATACAAAGGTATTGTCTGCGACAAGTGCGGCGTGGAAGTGACGCGCGCCTTAGTCCGCCGTGAGCGCATGGGTCACATTGAGCTGGCTGCTCCGGTTTCCCACATCTGGTTCCTGCGCGGCGTGCCGTCCAAGATTGGCCTGTGCTTAGACCTGTCTGTCCAGGATTTGGAAAAGGTCATGTACTTTGCGGCATTTGTGATTACCGCGGTGGACGAACCCCTGCGCGTGGACACGCTGGCGCAAATTGAAGCCGAACTGGAAACCAAGCGAAAGATGATTGAGAGTGAAGCCCAGCGCGTGGCCGCCGACATTCAAGCCAAGAAAGCCCGGGATCTGGAAGCCGCCAAAGCCAATGCTGACAAAATTGCCAAAGCCGAAGCCGCGGCAACGGATGCGCTGGCTGCCAATGCCGCCCGTAAGGCTGAGCGGCAGGATGCCTTGGACAACGCCGCAACCGTGGCGAAGAAAGAGCTGCAGACCCTGCACCCCAAGCAGATTATTTCTGAACAGCAGTACCATGATCTGAGCTTGAAGTACGGCCACGTGTTTGAAGCGGGGATTGGTGCGGAAGCCATTCGGCTCCTGCTCCAGCAAATGCGCTTGGAAGATGTAATTAAAGCCTTGCAGGAAGAGCACGCCACCGGTTCGGAAGCCAAGCAGCGCAAAGCGATTCGTCGCTTGAAAGTCCTGAAGAGCATGCTGGTGAACCAGCTCCGGCCTGAGTGGATGATTCTCACCTCGCTGCCCGTCATTCCACCTGACCTGCGCCCAATGGTGCAGCTGGACGGTGGCCGGTTTGCCGCGTCAGATTTGAACGACCTGTACCGTCGCGTCATCAACCGGAACAACCGCCTGAAGCGCTTGCTGGAACTCAATGCTCCAGAAGTGATTACCCGCAACGAGAAGCGCATGTTGCAAGAAGCAGTGGACGCGCTCATTGATAACGGCGCTCGCCACGGCAAGACCGTGACTGCAGCCACAGGCCAGAAGCGCCAGCTGAAGTCCATTGCGGACATGCTGAAGGGGAAGCAGGGCCGGTTCCGCCAGAACCTGCTGGGCAAACGCGTGGACTACTCTGGCCGCTCGGTCATTGTGGTGGGTTCGCATTTGCACTTGCACCAGTGCGGTCTGCCCAAGCGCATGGCCTTGGAGCTCTTCAAACCTTTTGTTATTGCCCAGCTCATTAAGCGGGAGTACGTGCACAACGTGCGCAGCGCCAACCGCTTCATTGAGAGTGACCGCAGTGAAGTCTGGGACATTCTGGAAGAAATCACCAAGAACTCCCACGTACTGCTGAACCGCGCACCAACCCTGCACCGCTTGGGTATTCAGGCCTTCCAACCCGTGCTCATCGAAGGCAAAGCTATCCAGCTTCACCCTATGGTGTGTACGGCGTTCAACGCTGACTTCGACGGTGACCAAATGGCTGTGCACGTGCCGTTGACCGAAGCTGCGAAGAAGGAAGCTGCTGAGCTCATGCTCTCCACTAAGAACTTGCTGAAACCAGCAACCGGCACGCCGGTGGTCACGCCATCCCAGGACATTGTGCTGGGCTGCTTCTACCTCACCATGTTGCGCCCGCAGGAGAAACCCAAGAATTTCATGTCTCCGGATGAAGCCTACCTGGCTTTTGGGAATGGGCGCATTCCGCTGCAGGAAGAGATTCACGTCCGCATGGGTGCTGAGCGCATTGCCACCACCGTCGGCCGGCTCATTTTCAACGGCGTGATGCCCGAAGGTTGGCCGTACGTGAACCAGCACTTGGATAAGAAGCGCTTGTCCATCATGGTTGGTGAATTCATTCAGAAGGCAGGCATGGAGCGCACGGTCCGCGTCATTGATGAATTGAAGAACCTGGCTTTCACCCACCTGACCAAATCCGGCATTAGCTGGGGCATGGACGATCTCACCATTCCAAAAGAGAAAGCCGAAATTCTGAAGGTTGCGGACGAAAAAGTATTAGAACTCACACAGCACTACGAAATGGGTTTGCTGACGGATGATGAACGGCATAACCGCATTATTGAAGTGTGGGACCAGGCCAAGGGTCAAATTCAGAAAGCCTGTAAGGCAACGTTGGATAGCTTTGGTCCAGTCTTCAGCATGATTGAATCTGGCGCGCGTGGCTCTTGGGGTCAGACCACCCAGATGATGGGTATGAAAGGTTTGGTGACCAACCCAGCCGGTGACATTATTGAACTGCCAGTGCGCGGGAGCTTCAAAGAAGGCTTTGACGTGCTGGAGTACTTCATCTCCACCCACGGTGCGCGTAAGGGTTTGTCTGACACCGCCCTCCGCACGGCCAACGCTGGCTACCTCACCCGTCGTCTCATTGACGTCGCCCAGGACATTGTCATTGCCGAGGACCAGTGTGAAGACGAGGACGGCATGGTGCTGTACAAGGCTGACTCCGATGTGCTGGGTGAAACCGTGGCACAGCGCGCCTTGGGTCGCACCAGCTTGCAACGCGTGTCTGATCCGGAAACACGAAAAGTGATTGTGCAGAAGAACGCCTTGATCACTGAAGACATTCTCCCAGTGCTGGAGAAGCTAGATTTGGCTGAACTCCGCATTCGCTCCGTGCTCACCTGCAAAGCCAAGCGCGGCTTGTGCGCTGCATGCTACGGGTATGACCTGGGGTACAACCGCTTGGTGGCCAAGGGGATTGCCGTGGGGATCATTGCCGCCCAGTCCATTGGTGAACCTGGCACCCAGCTGACCATGCGGACCTTCCACACTGGGGGTGTAGCCGGGCATGACATTACCCAAGGTCTGCCACGCGTGGAAGAACTCTTTGAAGCTCGGCCGGTGAAGAAGCCCGCAATTTTGGCAGGCATCGCCGGAACGCTTTCCATTGCCGAGGGTGAAAAAGGTGAAAAGATTTTGCGGATTCATGGTCGCGGTCAAGCTGCAGACACCTACCCACTGAAGCGCGGCTTCAAAGCCGTGGTGGCGGACGGTGCAACCGTGGAAGCCGGGGCTACCTTGGCAGAATCGAAGGGCAAGGATCCAGTTGTTGCCACGGACGGTGGCATTGTGAAGCTGGGCGGTGCAACCGTGGTGAACATTCACCGGGAGAAGGACACCGTGGAAGAGAGCGTGGTGCTTCCTGGCGATACGATCCTGGTGAAAGATGGTGACTTGGTGAACCCAGGCCAGCAACTCACCGAAGGCAGCTTGGACATCCACCAGCTCTTCCGCCTGCAAGGTGAACGCGCGGTGCAGGACTACCTCATTAAGGAAACCCAGTTCATCTACTCGTCCCAAGGGCAGAAATTGAATGCCAAGCACATTGAAGTCATTGTGCGGCAAATGTTCTCCCGCGTGGCCGTGGCTGACGCTGGTTCCACCGAGCTCATTGCCGGGGAAATTATTGAGCGCAACCAGTTTGACGCCGCCAATGTGAAAGCCACGGCGAAGAATAAGACTTTGGCCAAGGGCGAAGTGCTGCTGTACGGCATCACCAAAGCCTCGCTTTCCATTGATAGCTTCCTCTCCGCCGCGTCCTTCCAAGAAACTGCCCGCGTGCTCATTGACGCCGCAGTTTCCGGGAAGATTGACAAGCTCCGCGGTCTGAAGGAGAACGTCATCATCGGTAAGCTCATCCCCGCTGGAACCGGGTTCCGGCCGGACGATGTTCGCTAAAGCCTATTCAAAAAAGTAGACTCCCAAGCCCCGGCTCTCTAGCCGGGGCTTTTGGATACGACGGAGTTACGCATTTGACAAATCCTGCCCTCGCGCTAAAGTAAGGCATTCTTTGACAAACATTTGAGCGGAGCTTGAAGTGCCTGAATGTGGGCATTGCAAACTCTTCTCAAATCATCACATTCACGAGAAGCGTCTCCGGCCACGAGCAGTGGCAACAAATCTCAGTTTCGGGCTTTCAGCCTGAAAGGAGTGACAATGAGTAAGTATGGAAAGTACAGGGGGAATGACATTGAAGCGGTCTTCAACATGCTCGGCGGTGAAGCAGTTGTTGACGCTATGCTGCAAGGTACAAAGCAGGCAAGGATTGAAGATGTCATTCTGACGCTCTTCGATAGGCATGGTCGCGGCATTCCAAGGGGTCTGCAATCATCGGTCTGCGACGAAAGTCGGTTATTCCATTTGCAGATACCAGGGATGGATTTTGGAAAATTATTGGAACGCCTGACCGCTGTGTTCCCGGAAGGTACCGTCTTCTCTACTGTGCAGGAACTTCAAGATGAAGTCCAAGAGATTCTGGCGATCATTACTACTGATCCACAATTGAAGAATTGCCTAGGTCGTACATGGTTTCCGTTGACTCTACCAAAGATTGAGGCTGGTGATTACGGCACGATATTGGAAACAACTTTTGTCGCCGCGGTTGAGAAGGCGTACCTCAAGGCATTTCCCGACCGGTCATTCATAAACCATTGCAAGGGCGAGCTTGGTGATCAAGTGAGCATTGTGCATCCAAGTCACAAGTGCTTGGTGGCAAAAATGCAAAAAGGGCCAGTAGCCGGCATCTTTCTCCCGAATTCTTTGCAGGGGTTTTCCATTCCGGCAGATAGAGAGTTTGCCGATCAGCTACCAGAAATTTTCCATCTTGCTGGCGGCTACGATTTCTGCACTGCCATGGCCGGGTACCCTGAGGTTCTTGCTCGGAATTTTTTTGTTCCAGGTTATGATATGGCAGGGGTTAAGTGGCAGTCCGAGGGCTATTCGCTGTATCTCGGAGCCAGCGATGACGGTCTTGGGTTCGGCGGCAAATTTCTGGGCGCCTGTGTTCAAGACTCGGGTGGGCTATTCATTGCCCGGTAGAGATTTCTCATTGCACCTTCAATACTCCCAAGGTGGCGTACATCCGTATGCCACCTTTTTTCATACTCAAAACTCGTCAAAAAGCCAGAAAAATGGTAAACTTCCATTTACGATATGGCGCAACGACCGAAATCATCAGACCACGCTGCCCGTCCGGATGCGGAGGAGCAGGAAGCTTTGGCTCCTGTCCGAACCCAGCGGCAAAATAGCGGAACCAGGAATCGTTCTGCCCGGGTGGAGCGGCAGACCCACGCACCCTTGAAGCCAGAGACGCGGCAAGGAGTGGCAATCACCATTCTCATCGCGGTTGGCGCGCTGAGTGTTCTGAGTCTCTTTGGCATTGCTGGGGGTTTTGGGAAAGGCTTTGATAGCATCCTCCGCTGGCTCTTTGGCTGGGCGCGGTTTGCATTCCCGGTGGTCTTGGGTGTGTGGGTCAGCTTTTTGTTCCGGCCACAGAAGTTTTCACTTCGCCCGGCGAATTACGTTGGGCTGGTCGTGGCGTGGTTTGGGTTTGCCGGTTTGCTGCAGCTCACTATCCCAGTGGTGGAAATGGGGGAGCGAATTGGCGACGGCAGCGGTGGCGGGGCTTTTGGTCTGGCACTGGCCTGGCCATTGGTTTCTGCCATGGGGATTTTTGCCAGCGCCATCGTCCTCCTCGCCCTTCTGCTCGTTGGGCTCTTGGTCATGCTCGATGTGTCTTTGAACACCCTGGCAGAGCGCGGGAATATTTTCCGCCGGCTGCGCTACCAGTGGCTGGCTATGACGCACAATCTTCGGGCTGCACAGCGCGTGGAAGAGGTAGCGCCCCCGCCAATGGAAACCGCTGACGAAGATGAAGAAGAGATTCCCCCGGAAGAGGATTTGGGCTTTTCCTCACGCGACGTTGGTGCAGCGGATGCACCGGCGCCTGCTGAACCCAAGAAACCCCGCGTTCGCCGGCACATCACCTTCCCCATAGATTTGCTTGATGCCACGCCCAGCAAGCCCACCAGTGGCGACATTCGGACGAACACAGAGCGCATTCAAAAAACCTTTGCCAACTTTGGCATTGCGGTGGAAATGGGTGATGTGAACGTTGGTCCAACCGTCACGCAGTTCACCATGAAGCCCGCTGACGGCGTGAAGCTCACCTCCATTACTTCACTCTCGAACGACTTAGCCCTGGCTTTGGCCGCTCATCCCATACGCATTGAGGCGCCCATTCCTGGCAAGTCCTTGGTAGGCATTGAAGTGCCAAACCAATCCTCGGCCATTGTCCGCTTGCACGATCTCCTGAACTCCAAAGCCTATAGCCAGCGGCAGTCACCGTTGAGCGTCGCTATTGGGAAGAGCGTGAACGGCGATTCGTTCATTGCGGACGTGGATAAGATGCCCCACCTACTCATCGCTGGTGCCACGGGGTCTGGAAAATCCGTCTGCATCAACACTGTCCTCCTCTCTTTGCTCTACGCCAACGGACCCGATGACCTGAAGCTCATCCTGGTTGACCCCAAGCGGGTGGAGCTCACCAACTACAATGGCATTCCGCATCTCCTAACCCCGGTCATTACCGAAGTGCCCAAGACGATCAATGCCTTGCGCTGGGTGGTGGGGGAAATGGATCGGCGTTTCCAGTTGCTCTCCACGGTGGGCAAGCGCAACATTCAAGCGTACAATGCGCAAAACCCTGACCCCCTGCCATATCTGGTGGTGGTCATTGATGAGCTAGCAGACCTTATGGCCGTGGCTGCACGGGAAGTGGAAGCGGCCATCATCCGCCTGGCGCAAATGGCCCGCGCCGTGGGTATTCACCTTATCGTGGCGACCCAGCGTCCTTCGGTGGATGTCATCACTGGGTTAATTAAAGCGAACATTACCAACCGCATTGCCTTCACCGTTGCATCAGCCATTGACTCCCGCACTATTCTGGACTCACCTGGAGCTGAAAAATTACTGGGTCGTGGTGACATGCTCTTCAGCTCGCCAGAGCTGAGCAAACCCAAGCGTTTGCAAGGTTGCTTTGTGGCGGATGTGGAAATTGAACGGGTGGTGAAAGCGCTGAAAGTGCAAGCGCAACCTGAGTACAATGCAGATATTGTGGAAAAACCCCATGGTCTCATTGGGGGCAGCAATGGCATGGCCGCACCTGAGGATGAAGCAGACGGGAGCGATGATGAATTACTGGAAGAAGCGAAGGCGGTTATCATCCGCGCGCAGAAAGCTTCTGCCTCCTTGCTCCAGCGCCGTTTGCGCGTTGGGTATGCCCGCGCTGCCCGCTTGCTGGACTTGCTGGAAGAGCAGGGTGTGATTGGCCCGGGTGAAGGTGCCAAGCCCCGTGAGGTACGCGTGCAGGCGGATCCCAACGAAGGTATTCCCATTCCAGACAACGATCTGGAGGATGACCACGATGTGCTTCCGCCGCAGAATCAGCCACCGGTGGCATGAGTGACACGCAGCCGCAAGGGAGCAGTGGGAAGCAGAAATCGTTTCACCGGCGTGCGTTACCCAATGACACCTTAGGTGAAGCACTCCGCAGCGTCCGGGAGGACGCGGGTTTGAGCGTGGAAGCACTTGGCCAGCAGGCAGGAGTCCAAGCCAAGTACATTGTGGCTATTGAGGCCGGACGGTACGATCAAACGCCTGGACCTGTGTACCTTCGTGGTTTCTTACGACAGATTGCGGCGGCACTGGATGTTTCGGTGGAAAGTGTGTTGGCTCGTTTTGAAGCTGAACCGCGCGGGTACGTGCCCACCGCACAGTCTGCAGCCAAAGGCTTTGCCCAGCAACAGGCCGCCACTGATGCGCAAACGCAGCGTATGCATCCACGGTCTGCCCGTTGGCTCATCGCTGGTGGAATCTTAGTCCTGGCTGTGGTGTACTTTGCCATTTCTATCCTGGGCATTGTATTGCCCCCACCCCTGACCGTCACTGAGCCAAGTGCAGACATCATTGTGAACTCTCCGCAGGTTACTGTGGTGGGACAGAGCGCCGCAGAAGTGACCGTGGAAGTGAATGGGAAGCCAGTGTCCGTGGATGCGCGCGGCGGTTTTCGGGAAGCTGTGGATTTGCAGGCCGGGGTGAATACCTTGACCATTACCGCCCGAAAAAAGCGCAGCCGTCCGGCCACAGTGACCCGCCGTATTCTCGTCCAGGTTCCGGCTGTGGTACAATAGGCGAGCTCCGGAAACGGGGCCTGACAGGGCGAATCTCACCATTTATTGAGTTATTTTTCTCCTATGGCAAAAGCAAAAAACACTACTCCAGCAGCCCCGTCTCTGGATGCCCGGCACAAGGCCGCGCAGGAAGCAATTAGCCAGATTCAGGACCGTTTTGGCGAGGGCTCCATTATGACCCTGGCCAAGCAAACCGTGCAGCGTGTGGAAGCCATTCCCACTGGCTGCTTGTCCTTGGACCTCGCCCTGGGCGTGGGCGGCGTGCCCCGCGGTCGGGTCATTGAAATTTTCGGTCCGGAAGCTTCCGGGAAAACCACCCTCACCCTGCACATCATTGCCGAAGTGCAGAAGGAGAAGGGGATTGCCGCATTCGTGGACGCAGAGCATGCTCTGGACCCGGACTACGCACGCAAGGTTGGTGTGAATGTGGATGAGCTGCTCATCTCCCAGCCAGACAACGGCGAGCAAGCTTTGGAAATTGTGGAAACCCTGGTTCGCAGCAATGGCGTGGACGTCATTGTGGTGGACTCGGTGGCGGCGCTCACCCCCAAGGCGGAAATTGAAGGCGAGATGGGGGACAGCCACATGGGTTTGCAAGCCCGGCTCATGAGCCAGGCCCTGCGGAAGCTCACCGCCATTATTGCCAAGACGAAGACCGTGGTCATCTTCATCAACCAGACCCGCATGAAGATCGGCATCATGTTCGGCAACCCGGAGACAACTACCGGCGGCATGGCCTTGAAGTTCTACTCCTCGGTACGCATTGACGTGCGCCGCATTGCCCAGCTGAAGAGCGGGGAAGCCATTGTGGGCAACCGCGTGAAGTCCAAGATCGTCAAGAACAAAGTTGCTCCGCCCTTCCGCGTGGCCGAGTTTGACATTATGTACGCCGAAGGTATTTCCGCCAGCGGTGACCTCATTGACCTGGGCCTGGCTCAAGGTGTACTAGAGAAGTCCGGCAACACCGTGAGTTTTGGCGAGCAGAAGCTGGGCGTGGGTCGCGAACAGAGTAAGACTTTCCTCCGGGAAAACCCCAAAGTTGCTGCAGACCTCCGCGCCGCAATCCTCAAGCGGGTGAAAGAGAAGGAAGCGGAAGAGAAGGTAGGGAAGCCGAGTTAAGAACTTTGAAAGAGGAACTGAGAACCAGAAGAGCTCCGCAGGTGCGGGGCTTTTTGGCACTATGCTTGACATATTTTCGATTATTTGTTACATTTCTTGGTCAAGAAATAGTAGAAATATTTTAACTCAAAATGTGGATCCAACCTTGATCGTTGGATAAGAAATTGGAGGAAAACTTTGAAAGATTTGGATCATGCCATCATCGTGAAGTTAAATGGCAGAGAAACTGACACGTTGGTGACCGAAGCACAAATACGTGAAGCAGGTGAAAAAATTCGTGCTGAGCTTGTAAAATTATCCCTGCCAAGCTGGTACATTGAAAAGCTTATTACGATTAATGCAAAAAAGGTTGCTCAAAGCCTCGATGAGGTATTCCAGGGTTGCGTTGGGATGTTTAATGAAGTTATCGTCCGAAAGGTGAAGGTAGATCGGAACCGCACTTCAGAACAGGTGTTGGCAGCCACTGGTAAGCGAGTTACGATTGCTGGCAATATGCCAAATGGCGCAGGAGAAGAAGTTGATGTTTTTTTCTTCCCCATAACTAAAAGTCCTGACAAATATACTATTTATTGGGGTCTGAAGCTACATGGTCTGAAAGCTGATCCCTATGCAGTAGCTCAAGTCAATATCGACGATCCAGAATTTGCCACCACGCATCCCAATGGAACTCTCTGGGAACGCAATCCAAATAGCGGTAGCAATTCAGACTGGAGCCACCTACAAGTAACGGCTGAATTCGTTGAAGTCAGCATCAGCTGGCAACGTTGGCACGGTGAATGGTGGATCGGTGGTGTCCTCGCCTAATGCTCATTCAATTTGACGGTAGTAAAGTCCCCGCATCATCACTGGTGCGGGGCTCTTCTGTATCCACGATGTAGATTAACGCGATGCTGAGGTAACGTGCTTTACGTCTGCATCATCAAGCACGTGCTTTGTATGGAGAACGTCCATGAGCATCTCAATCTTGCGATCTGGTCTGCGGTTCAGTACAACCAGGTCTCCGCGGAGGTCGGCGAGTTTGTCGTCAAGGTAATCCTTGGTCACCATTCGGGTTTCGAATTGTCCGAGTTGGTGTTTCAGAGCATTCTTGGTTACCATGTTTGCCCGCAACGACTGTAACTCGTGCTGCACTGGGATTAGCTGTTCTGCCAGATGGGTTTTTGTTACCATCTGCCGTTCAGTTATATCCGCTAAGCTGTGGACAGCTTCCAGAACATCTTGGATTGTGGGTTCAGATTCTTTAGGCATAAATAGGTGCGAAATGAGTGAGAATCCGCCTCTTGTCGGATTCCCAGCATAGCGCGGCTTTTGGGTGCGTGCAAGTTTGGGGTGCGGGGTATGATATTGACGTTTCTTTTGCTTCACATTAAGGTAAGAGACCTACACGACCTTTGAAAAACCTCCTGCCATAGCTGAAAGTCCCTGCATTTTTCTGGGGGTTTCCAGCTGTGGCATGCGAAACATACCACCCAGCCGGCCCGTTTCTGATTCTGGCAAGGTGCCTGAACAGAGAATGAGCTGCAACGCAGAAAGGAGCGATGACGATGCGCAAAACATCGATCACGCCTCAGCAACTTGATCAGTTTCGTCAGTTAGGCGAGGCTCGATTGAAAAAGATGGGTATCACCAGCGAAGAGTTCCAATTGGCAGTTATTGCCCAAGGTGGTGTCTACCAAGATAAGTTGGAGGAGATCATTCGGGAAATGATAAAATTCCATCAACGTTCCATCGAGCCGCACATCCTTGCCCGCAAGACCTTTGACCCCGAGCAGTTCATCGGGGAAGGTTGGACGATTGACGAGCGGATCGGTAAGCGATCTGATGGCAACCTGGACGCCGGGCAGATTACACGAAAGGATTATTCCACATCCGATGTATCGTACATCAACGGCGAAGAACGCTTGCAATGCATCAAGATCACTCCGGATGACATTCAACTGGATGGCGAGGATTTCCTCGCTCTCTATGAGGAAAAAGATCAGTTGACTTTGCGATGGCTCTACGAAACCAAGGGTTTCGAATGGCTTTCCTTCTGGGGAATTATTCTGCGTGACCCAGAAGGCAACCGTAAGGTCCTGTACCTGTACCGGGACGTCGGCGGTTCCTGGGTCTGGCGCTGTCTCTGGGTCGACATCGACGATTGGTATTCCAGCATTCCTTCGGCTGTGCTCGCAAGCCCGCTCGCCGAAGCCAAAGCGTAGGCGAATCAGCAGGCATATTGTTCTACTTTGGCGCTTTGACTTAGACACTTGGTCTTTCGTAAAATCCCCGCATCATCACTGGTGCGGGGCTTTTTTACAAACCAAAAGCCGAGGCATGAAAGCCTCGACTACCCAGCTCATTCTTCATAGCGACTTCAGTCGCGTAAGGAAAGGAATGTCTAACCGCACTTCCGCCAAAGGCGGATCCGGCTTCGCCGGAAAAGTGCGTTTGAAGGTTTTAGATTAAAGTCCGTTGGAAGTTTACTCCCCAGCCCGTGCCGTGTACTCGCCCGTCTCGGTGCTGACCATGATTCGTTCCCCAGATTTGATGAAGAGGGGAGCTTTGACTTGCAGGCCGTTGTCCAAGGTGATGGTCTTGGCGGTGTTGGTGGCGGTGTCCCCGCGCACGGCGTCAGGTGAGTCTGTCACGGTGTACTCAATTTTTTTGGGTAATTGAATGGTGACGGGCTTGCTCTCAAACTGCAGCACGTCCACCACCAAACCCTCTTTTAGGTACTTCACCTGGTCACCCAGTTGCTCGGTGGTCAGGAAGAACTGGTCGTAGGTCTCCTGGTCCATAAAGTAGTGCTCCGTGTCCTGGGCGTACAGGTAGCTGGCTTTGGTGCGGGATAAATCTGCCTCCGGGATTTTGTCCCCAGGTTTGAAGGTTTGCTCCAGCACCCGGCCGGAAATAAGGTTCTTCAGCTTCGTCCGCATCACCGGTTTGCGTTGCGCTGTGCGCATGAAGTCAGACCACAGTACCACGTAGGGCTCGTTGTCGATGGTGATGGCGACCCCAATGCGGAGGTCATTCATGGTGAGGACGGACATAGGTTACGAATTACGAAATAAAGATACGAATATACGAATTACGAATGGGGGGGGGGAGGATGAGGAACGAAGAAGAGAGAACCAGATAAACCAAGCCTGGATCTCAATTGCGCCTTCCATCATCACCTTATAACCATACTCGCCGCCACACCCAAACCCTCAACCTCTTACCGCGGCGTATACGGCACGAGCGCCATGAAGCGTGCGCGCTTGATTGCTTCTGCCGTCATCCGTTGGTGGCGCATGCACAGACCCGTGCGGCGGCGGGGGAGAATCTTGCTGTAGGAGGAGATGAACTTCTGGTAGCCACGGGGATCTTTGTAATCCAAGGAGGTATTGCCCAAGACGCAGAAGTGGCACTGCTTGGGTGGCGGGGGGAGCGTGGCTTGTTTTTGACGTTGTTGGCGCATACAGGGAGCAGGGGAGGACTAGAATGGAATATCTTCGACGTTCACTTCGGGTTCTGCGTCTGCAGGAGCCGGGGTGTCCGTGGGGGCTGGGGCGTCAGCTGTTGGTGCAGCAGCGCGTTGGCCAGGGCGATCTAGCATGATGAGGTTTTCGGCCACAATTTCCGTACGATACTTCTTCTGGCCAGAGGGGTCATCCCAGGAGCGGGTCTGCAACCGGCCTTCCACAAAGACTTTGGAACCCTTCTTGACGTACTGGCCAATAATTTCCGCCAGCTTGCGCCAGGCAACCACGCTGTGGAATTCCACTTGCTCTTTCTTCTGCCCGGCCGTGTCGGTCCAGGTGCGGTTGGTGGCAACGCTGAAGAGGGCAACCTGCTGGCCGCCGCCGGTGGTGCGCACGTCGGGGTCGCGGGTGATGTTCCCAATGATCATGACCTTGTTGAGGTTCATCATATGTTCGTACGGGTAAGATGGAGTGTGGGAATGGAAAATTACTTGACGGCGTCCTCGTCCAGGATCTCGTCAATCTTCTTGTCCAACTCATCCAGGGAGAGGGGGGCAGCATCCACAGCCGTCCGCTTGGGGGTGGCAGTTTCTGCCAGGCGGTCTGCAGCTTCCCGGGTTTGCCGAGCTTGCGCGTCTTCGCGGGCTTTGCGGGCTTGGATTTTCTCTTGGATCCGGGCTTCTTCTTCCAGTTCTTTGGCAGTCTTCAGCTTGGTTTGGATGGGCAAGAACCGAATGACTTCGTCCACCAACTTCAATTTTCCCGTGAAGCCATTGAAGGCTGCGGGTTCCAGGTTGAAGTCCAGGTCCACGTAGGTGCCGGTTTTGTGCTTGCCAATGGGGTAGGCGAGCTTGCGCTTGCCAATGACGTGGCTGTTCAGAACCTCGCCTCCAGCTGCGGTCACCAGGTCGCGAATTGTTCCCAAGACGCCATCAGCTGCTTCAGGGGCAACTTGGGAGCCAACGATGGCGAGTAGGTCGTAGTGTTTTGTAGCCATGGAAAAAATGCCAAAAAATGTGTACCCACCGTACCACGTGGGGGGAAGGGAGTCAAGGGAATGGGACTGGCAAAGCACCGGAATCCATCAAATAGCCCCAGGTAGGCGGCTTTTGCTTTACGCCCTAGACCCGCAACCGCTACACTGCACCTATGCACACTGGAGATTGGATTGCCTGTTTTGGCCGCGAACCCTCACTTTCGGCCTGGGAACTGTACCGCGTTACCGGGCAGGATTTTGGCACATTGCACAAGGAAGTGGCTGTCCTGCCGCCTATGCCTGGACATAGCTTGGTGCAGCTCCAGCAGCGCTGTGGGGGGCTGGTGAAGGTTGGGGAGGTCTTGGGCATAGCGCCTGACTTGGTGAGTCTCCACGCCACCCTGGTGCAGGCATGGCCGCAGTTGGTCCCGGCTGGGAGTACGGCCCGGGTCCACTTTGGGGTGAGTGTGTACGGTGCTGGCGGCGCGACGTTGCCACAGGTTCGAAAAGAAGCGAAGAACCTGGCGCAGGGTTTGAAGCGAGAGCTGGTGGAACGGGGTCGGTCTGCGCGGTTGGTCATTGCCAAAGAACCAGTCTTGCCAGCAGCAGCACTGATCCAGGGAAAAATCTTGGAACGGGGATTTGAAATTCTCATCCTCACCACCCCAGATGGTTTGGTCTGGGGGAAGACCGTGGCCGTGCAAGATATTAGCGGGTATGGCAACCGAGACGTGGGCCGGCCGCGGCGGGATGCAACGTCCGGCATGCTGCCGCCCAAGCTGGCGCAGATTATGGTGAACCTCACTGCGCCCCGGCCACAGGCAACGTTGCTGGATCCGTTTTGCGGTTCTGGCACGATTCTGCAAGAAGCTGCACTCTTGGGGGTGGAGCACATCGTTGGTTCGGACATGAGTGACAAAGCTGTGCAAGATTCCACGGTGAACATTGCCTGGTTGCAAGAGCACAGCCAGGTCACGAAAGACATCCGCGTCTTCCGGGCTGATGCTGCAGAAATTGCCAAGCATGTGAAACCAAACTCCATTGAGACCATTGCAACTGAGCCGTACTTGGGTCCACCCCAACGAGGTGTGCCGCGCGGCAGAGTTCTCCTGCCACTCATCTCCGCACTCAGCCGGCAGTACGAGCAGTGGCTGCAGGCCATGGCCGACGTATTACAACCGGGTGGTCGTTTAGCCATGGTCTGGCCTTTCTTTCAGGTGGAAAAGCAGGGGTACTTTTTGCAAGTGCAAGACGCAGCAAAGAACGCTGGTTTCCAGGTCATACAGCCGCCAACCTGGATGCTGGAGCAACCCTGGTTCCGCTCCACGCCGCGCGGCACTGTGCTGTACTCTCGACCTGACCAAGTAGTGGGCCGGGAAATTGCCTTACTGGAAAAACATGCGTAGCAAATGGTTCGGGGTGCTTGTCATCTTCGGCCTCACCTTTCCGGGTTTTGCCCACGCCAGCGCAACTTTGGTTTTTAGTGGTGACGTAATGCTGGGTCGATCAGTCCGCGATCAAATCAACCGTCGCGGTGGTGGAAATGGCGCCTGGGTAACGGCGAATCTTGCCAAAGTTTTTCGGCAAGCTGATTTGGCATTTGTCAATTTGGAGTCGCCGTTCCTCGCGGGCTCAGCTTCCAGCCAGGAAATGATTTTCCGCGCTGACCCAAAGCACGTCACCGCGCTCACGGGCGCGGGTATTGACGTGGTTTCCTTTGCGAATAACCACAGCCGGAACCAGGGGAGCGCAGGCATTCAAGCCACGGTTGATCTGCTGCAGAAAAACCGGATCCTCGTTGCTGGCGCCGGCAGTACGTCAAAAGTCGCCTACGCGCCCCGCTTCTTCCAGGCTGGCGCAGTTCCGGTTGCGGTCTTGGCGTACACGTATGGCGAACGAGTGCTGACGACGAATATCCAGAAAACAACCATTGCTAATGTGGATATCTGGTTAATGCAAGCAGAGGTGAAGAAGGTGCGTGCCACAGGCAGGTTTGTGGTGGTGTCATTGCATGCGGGGAATGAGTACACCGTGGTACCAAACTCGCTGCAGAAGACTTTTGCCCATGCCGCTGTGGATGCAGGCGCCGATCTGGTCATTGGCCATCACCCGCACTGGGTGCAGCCCGTGGAAAAGTACAAAGGCAAGCACATTCTGTACTCCTTGGGGAATCTGGTTTTTGATCAAACGTGGTCGAAGAATACCCAGGAAGGTGCGGTGGCGCGGGTAACGGTGTCTGACCGGCGTCAGGTGACGCTAGAGGTGTTGCCAGTGAAAATCGAACGCACCAGCCAGCCGCGGTTCATGTCGGCTAGTGAGGCAAAACCGGTACTGCAGCGGATGCTGGTCCCGATCAGTGGGAAATTGTGAGCGAAGAAAAAGCGCTGACCTTTCAATCAGCGCTAGGAATCGTAGAGTTACCACCGAGCAGTAATGAAATATGTCCCCGACTCATGGCTTTTTCTGTTTGCGTTTGGCACGCAGGGCGTGAGGAGCTGAATTTCGGTAGTGAGATTGAGGATTTTACAAACGGTGTAGATCTCAAAACTACGGAAATCCTTCAGCCAACTTGGATTGAAAATGTGCTTTGCTCCCTGCTTCTCGTTCGGAGGGACTGAGTAGTCACTTGAGGTTAGCTCCATTACGAGCATTCGATCGATCCCGGCTTGTGCAAGGTACTGGACTATCCCAGGAAGTTTTTTTGCGAATTCATGAAACGGCATGAATCGATGTTGGCCAACTGCACGTTGTAGGTCGGTCACGCCATGATCAGTATTTTCGCAACAGTGGAAACCTGGTTGCGGTAGAAAGTAGTGCTGCTGTTTGCAGCCCGGGCATTGGATTGTCAAACATTCGACAATGGACAATCCCACACAGAAAGCCGAAGTGTGAACATCTTTTTGGTCGGTTTCCGTAATTTTGTACGTGTACCCAGATACCGGACAGTGGAAAGTTTTGCCCAGAAGTTCCTTAAAGTGTGTTGGGAATTGGTGTTTAAAGGTTTCGTCAACAATAGCACGCATGGAAACTCCTTTTTATTGCGTTTGTTCATGTACGTTTGTAGTTTCTTACCCTATCAGCACAATTTCCACTCGTCAAGAAAGGCGCTTTGTGGATAAAAAAAGCGCCGACCTTTCAATCAGCGCTTATATATGGTTGCCCGTGACAAGGTCATCAGTGAGAGGGGATTAGCCTCTCGTAGATGGGATCACCTCCTTTACCGTAATGACCTGTACGGATGCAATCGGCTCAAAAGAATGCTTTCGAATCACTATAGCCTCCTGATGCTTCACACCCAGCACCTGGGGTTTTGAGGTTGCGTACCATGGTGTCGTTTTGGGTAACGAACCGTTTCGTCTTCAGTATAACGAAAAAACCTACACCCAGGGAAGAACTGGGTCAAGGTTTTGGATGTCGATAGGAGTATGGAGGGCAGGTAGAGTTGGAAGGTTAGCAGAGATGCTAATTTTCCCCTCCTTTCCAAGGAGCCGTCTGCGGCGGGTGCGAGCGAGTGCAGCACCCCCAGGTTAGGGGTGGTTCTGCTCTCCTTCTTTGTCATTCTGAGCCTCACTGCAGTGGGGCGAAGAATCTCCGTGGTTGGTTACAGTCTTCAGAGATCCTTCGAAGACTCAGGATGACAAAAAGCACCAAAGATCTCTACAGCTTTATGGCTCTACCCCGACGATCCCACTGCGGGATGTCGGGGCGGGTGGCTTTCTGGCTTCTTCCTACACTCCGACGCGGAAATGCGCCACGTCGCCATCGCGCATGACGTACTCTTTGCCTTCAATGCGCAGCAAGCCTTTGTCTCGGCAGCCAGACTCGCCGTACTGCACCAGATCTTTCCAATCCATTACCTCCGCACGGATGAATGCACTTTCAAAATCGGAGTGGATAACCCCCGCCGCTTCTGGTGCCAGCGCACCTTGGCGGACAGTCCAGGCTTTGGTTTCCATTTCTCCAGAGGTGAAGAAGGTGAGCAGCCCCAGGGTGTGATACGCCTTCTTTATCAACCGGTTCAAGCCGGGTTCAGTGAGGCCTAAGTCTTTCAGGTACGCGTCAGCTTCCTCCGTTGTGAGCTCTGCAAGTTCTGCTTCAATTTTTGCTGAGATGACCAGCACATCCTCCACGTTGAATTTGTTCGCCTCGGCAAACTGTTTCTGAAGAGTGTCCGCATTTTTTAATTCTGCTTCATCGGCGTTGATGACGTAGAGTACAGGTTTGCCAGACAAGAGCTGTAACTCCTTGATAAGCGGTCCCAAATCAGCATCTTCTCGAAACGTGCGAGCCGGGGTGCCAGCCGCCAACGCCTGTTCCAGTTTTTCCAAATGGGGGAGCTGTGCCACGCTGAGTTTATCTCCCGACTTCACTTTCCCCCGTGCTGTCTCCACCCGTTTCTTCACTGCCTCCAAATCCGCCAGAGCAAGCTCAGTGTCAATGGTAGCCACATCTTCAATCGGATTGACCCGGTTATCCACATGGATGACGTCGGGATCGGTAAAAGACCGAACCACGTGGGCAATGGCCGCCACCTCTCGAATGTTCGCCAAAAACTTGTTGCCCAAGCCTTCACCCTTGTGCGCGTCTTTCACTAAACCAGCAATGTCTACGAATTCAATAATCGTGGGCACAATTTTGCCCGACGCGCTGACCTTGGCCATGGGCGCCAGGCGTTCATCCGGCACTTCCACCACGCCCACGTTGGGATCTATGGTGGTAAAGGGGTAGTTTTCCGCGGGCACAGCCTTCTTCGTAAGGGCGCGGAATAAACTGGATTTTCCGACGTTGGGGAGACCAACAATTCCTATTTGGAGTGACATGTTGTGGATACTACCAGGCTTCTGCACTTTCTCCTAGTCAGGTATACTATAGGCATATGTTTGAGAACATCCCATCGCCTTCGGGTTCTCCAAATCCAATTCCACCAACGCCACCCCCGCAGCCCTGGGCGCAACCCACGGGTGGGGTACCGCAACCTGCAATGCCACCAGCACCAGTCCAGCCAATGCAGGATGGGAAAGACTGGGGACCGTTGAAGCCAATACGGAAAGTGCCCAAGCCTGGCGAAGAGCGCATGCAGTCCACACTGGCGGTTGCAACCATGCCCCAGGTGGCGGATGTGGAAACCAAAACGAAGCTCGGTTTAATCTTAGGGCTGGTTGGCCTTGTCGTCATCATTGGTGGTGGCACGGCAGCCTTTGTATTCTTTGGGAAGAAGACGGATGACTCGAAGCTGAACGATAACGCGAACAGCGTGGCTGTGCTGAGCAATGCCAACACGAACCGGTCAGTTTTCCCAGAGGGGAACAGCAATGTGAACCAGGCGGTGAATCAGAATGTAAATACTGCCGGAAATGTAAACACGGTAGGGAACGTCAATGCAGCGGGGAATGTGAATCAGGCTATTGTTCCAACTACTGCTGACACGGATAAGGATGGCATTTTTGATCAAGACGAGCTGTACTTGGGTACAGACCCGGCCAAAACTGATACGGATGGCGATGGGTACTCTGACAGCAGTGAGCTACGTAAGGGGTATTCTCCTGTGAGTACTGCAGAGCTCACAGTTGCGAACTACCACACCTACTGTACGGCGATGGTGGGTGGTGATGTCCCATTTGCTACTTGGACTAGCTCGGAAAGAGAAACGTACTGTACGAACTCGGAGACAGCGACGAGCCGGCTCCTTCCTCAGCAAAGATCATTAGATACCGCTGCCTTCACGCAGCTGGTTGGCGACGAAATAAACACGACAAAAACTTTTTGCACGGAACTCTTCTCCCAAGTCACCAATGAGCAAGAGACAAAGGCAAAAAACTGTGTCTTTAGTCTCAGTAGTAGTTTTGCGGTTTTCTTTCAGCTCCCAGCCTCTTAATTCTCAGCTAGTCGCAGAGTTCGCTCCAGCAGCATCGCCACGGTCACGGGCCCAACGCCGCCAGGTACGGGTGTTAGCCAGCCGGGCTGATTTGCCATACTCGCTGCGTCCACATCGCCCACCACTTTCCCGTCTACACGGTTAAACCCCACGTCAACAATAATGACGTCTGGTTTGGTATGTTCAGCTTTGAGGAAACCAGCTTTGCCAAGGGCAATGACAATGAGGTCGGCGTCTTTTGTTGCTTGGGCAAAGTCACGGAAGGGGGGGTAGAGCAAGGTCACGTCCAAACCTGCACGGGTGAGCAGCATGGCCATGGGTTCGGCGAAGATGGGGCCATTTGCCAGCACCACCGCTTTTTTTCCGTCTAGAGGTACGCCGGGAACTTGTGCCAAAGCCAAGACACCTTCGCACAAGCCAGGAGCCAGTGCACCCGGCACATTCTGCTTGTAGCGTTCCAGGTTGGTTTTGTGAAAGCCGTCTGCGTCTTTTGCGGGATCAATGGCGGAAACCACCGTGTCAGCATTCAGCTGGTTTGGCAGCGGGAGCTGGACAATCATGCCACTGATAGCTGCGTTGGCATTGAGTGCTTGGATTTTTTGCACCACCGTTGCTTCATCCACTGTTGCGGGAAAGCGGTGTACTTCGGCATGGATGCCAACCTGTGCAGCAGCTTCTTCTTTGAGGCGAACGTAGGTGACGGAAGCTGGGTCGTCACCAACCAAAACAATTGCTAAGCCAGGTCGGGTGCTGCTTGCGGCGCAGTGTGTCTTCACACTGCTGAGTATGCTATTAGCTAATGCACGACCGTCAATCTTCTGCATGAGTTACGAATTACGAATAGATACTACGAAAATACGAATTACGAAAAGGATATGTATGTAGAGAAGAGGAATTTTGATGGAGGGGGTCGCCACCCACCCACCTTCGCCGAAGCGGCTTCGCGCAGGCAGGTATCGGTATACGGCATCGTCAATCGCGTAACGTACCGAGTACCGGATCCGAAGCCTTACTTACGATACAGGCTGCGACACCGTCCTACGTTAGCCGAGTTTATTTCTTGGGGAAAGAACTTCGCTGTTCCACAATCTCCCTCTCAGCGTACCACATTTGGCGCAATTCACCGGCAAGGTAGAAGGAGCCGGTGATGAGTATGGCATCAGCCGGTGTGGCTGAACGGCGGGCTGAACGAAATGCCTGCAGGGAGGTGTGGTGCATGGAGGTTCGTTTTTTCGTTCCTAATGCTCGGAGTGCATTTGCTAATTCTCGCGGTTGGAGTGCTGGGGGATAGGGCTGACTAGATGCCGTGCAAAACCAGCCTGTCACTATGGGCAGCAGCGGCCGGAGGATACGCTGAGGTTTTTTGTGCGCGGTAATGCCAATGATGCATTTGACCTTTCGTATTCCTTGGGTGCGGAGGGCGGCTACCAGAGCCTGGGCTTTCAGCTGGTTATGACTCCCGTCAATGATGACCGGCAAGCGGTCAGGCATGCGTTCCACTCGAGCCGGGAGACGGAGGTGGCGCAAGGTTGTCTGGATCACCTCAGGCTTGAGTTGTAAGAACTGGCAGGCAGCCTGGATGATTGCTGCATCTAGTTGGCTTGCTGGGCCCCGGAGAGTGCCAACCTGCAGTTTTGTCGAAGGACGCACCACGGTCACTTTTGCCCGCGCCTGCCTAGCCTGCTGTTGAATGATGCCCAACAGTTTTGGTTCAGTCACGCCGGTGATTACCGTACAGCCAGGTTTGATGATTCCGGCTTTTGCGCGGGTGATAGCTTTTCGCGTCCGGCCCAGGATCCGTTCATGGTCCATGCCAATAGCAGTGATGATTGCTAGCTTCGGCGGGCGGATGATATTCGTAGGGTCATTTTTCCCGCCCGCGGCCACTTCAATGACCGCCCACTGGATTTTGCGTTTCTGGAAGATGAGTAAAGCCATGGCAAACAGCGCTTCAAAGTGTGAAGGCTGGAATTTTTTTGCAAGTGTACGAATTGCCTTCTGCACTTTCGCAAACGCCCAGAGAAAATCTTGCACCGATGTTAGTTTGGCGCCGACGGTTATACGTTCCAGGGTGGTGGTCACGTGTGGAGAGGTGAATGTGCCAACGCGTTCTCCTGCAGCGTGCAAGGCTGCGGCAATACCCGCGACCACCGTGCCTTTGCCCGCTGTCCCGGTCACGTGGACGTACCGGAACCCTCGCTCCGGATTTCCAAGCAGGTCAAGCAGTGCCTGGGTCCGCTGCAGACCCAAGGCAGGATCCACGCTTCGGGGCATAAAAACCTGCTGTGGCAAAGCCTCCAGGAATTTCTGGCTGCGTCGGTAGGCGTGAAAGTGAGCAGGGGAGAGTGCCATAGGGTAAAGAAGAGAGCCGCTTGAAGTTTAATCAGAGCGGCTCTGGGAAGCAAGGTGCTTGCGAAGGAAGGCCAGGAATTCCCTGGGCGTCGAAAAGCTCAGCAGCGTGTCCGGTAGTACCACAACGGTTACTTGATGGACATTGGGCAAGAGTCTGCGAATGGCCATCACCGGGTGGACAAGGTTAGCTATAGGAATCTCCGTTACTTTTTTGGAGCCATTCCCGGCATGCATGCAGCTCGTTGGGCTGGTGGCTAGTGCCACGTGGCCAATCCCCTCGGGGAAATCCTTGTGTCGCCACGCACGTGGCCCAGACGTGAACAGTAAGTCGCCGGCCTGGGGTTCGGTCACCGCTACTCCTGCTTCAATCTGCAAATGCGTGTAGCGTTCCAAAAAAATGCCCGCATGGGCGTACACGATTTTTGTGAGGCTGGAGCAATCAAAGGCGGTAGGTGCCAAGGCAATTGCCGCACCTAAACGGCTGGGTGTATCCAGAAATGTTCTGGCTACCTGCATCAGGTCATGCGTAACCAGTCGGCAGCTGAGATCGCCGAAGATTTTTTCCACAACCACTAGGGGTAATGGCGATGACCGACTGAGCTCCTGCAGCGCGGTTGGAATGTCCAAGGCAAGGAAGCCTAAGGTCGGATGAACGTCGCGGAGTTGCACAGGCACTCCTTTCTGGTTGCAAGGTTCAGGGTTTATTCTGGGGCTACTGTAGCGGAGTGTAGGCGAGTCGGCAAGGATCGGGGTATGGAAGCTAGTTAGGGTTTTGAAGGAGGGCATTTGTATACTTTTTACCTATATCCTTCCATCCAACAACCATTCTAGCGTCAAAACCTAAACCTAATTAATCTAGCAACGTCTTCCACCCCTTCATCCGCACCACGTACGCGGCACGGGTGATGAAGTACGCCAGCACCGGATCTTCTACCTTACCAGTCATGGCCAGTTCCTCGGCTTTGGCTAAGGGCATTGGTACTGGCCGAATGTCTTCCCCCGGGTCACCCGGAAGTTTGGATGGTGTAAGACCAGTGGCGATGAAAGCCATTATTGGCCAGTGCTTGTGCCGCGGGGAGCGGTAGAAGAGCTTGAGCTTCTTAGCCTTGAACCCGGCTTCTTGCTGCAGTTCAAGTTGCGCAGCTTGCTTGGGTGTGTAGCCCTTGTCCACTTTGCCAACCACCAGGTGCCAGATGTGCCGCCGGGCAAGCTCTTTGTATTCCCGAGTCATTACCAGCCGGCGTTTGGCATCAAACGCTAGAACTACGGCCGTGGGGACGCGGTGTAGGTACTCAAAGGTTTTCTTCTGGCCATCCGGCAGCGTCGCAGTTGTGTGGCTGATGTTGTAGATGATTCCCTTGAAGACCATGCGGTGCTTGCCCAGGGTGGTATGTTTACGTGTCATAATTGTAGTGTACGCATTCCTTGACAGGCGCACAACTCAGGCGTAAGGTCGAGGCAGAAAATCGTCTCTTTACAGAGGAGGAAACGTGAAAACCGTAGTAATGGAGCAGCTTGACGGAAGATCGCAAACTCTGGATCTGCCTGAACTCACTGATGAGCAGCTGCATGATTTAGCCGACGCCCTGGAGATTTTGCGGGGCAATTGTTCTATGAGCCCTCGAAAGTTACAAGGCGAGCATGCTCGTATTGCCTCGTTGGTGCTTCGGGGGATGCCATTTGACCAGCTGATTGACCAACTCCATGGCCAGCCTACAGGAAGGCGAGACGTTCGGTGGGATATTATCAGAATGCCAGATCAATTCTTTTGGCGATTTATGCTTCTTGCATATGAAGTCGCTCAAGATAGTACCATTTGCTTGAAGTCCTTAGAACGCGTGGTAAAAGACTTCGGGCTTTCATCGTAGGATGTCAAACGAATTTTGATCATTAGAAAGCCGTCTCTCTCGAGACGGTTTTTTTCATCCAAGATACCAAATTAGTACAGCGGATGTGCCTGAGTCAAACTCTTCACCTGCACCCGCGCAGCATCTAAGACTGCTGTATCACCAGGATGTTTGAGGACGTTCACCATGACCTCGCCAATGATTTTCATGTCAGCTTCGGTAAAGCCACGCGTGGTAAGCGCGGGTGTGCCCAGGCGAATTCCAGATGGGTCCAGCGGTTTGCGGGTGTCGTAGGGGATGAGGTTGGCGTTGAGGGTAATGCCAACCGTGTCCAGCAAACGCTCAGCTTCTTTGCCGGTAATGTTGTACGGTGAAACATCCGCCAGAATCAGGTGGTTGTCCGTGCCGCCGGTAATCAGTCGGAGACCAGCACTGGTAAGCGCTTCGGCTAGCACTTGGGCATTTTTTACAATCTGTTTTCCGTACTCCATGAAGCTGGGTTGGCTGGCTTCCAGTAAGGCTACGGCAATAGCCGCGGTTTGATGATTGTGTGGTCCACCTTGCAGGCCGGGGATAATGGCTGAGTCAATTTTTTGGGCTAGGTTTTTCTTTGCCTCAGGCCGGAGGCGATCCGCCACCTTAGGCACCAGGATCATTGCTCCGCGTGGACCGCGGAGGGTTTTGTGCGTGGTGGTCATGACCACATCGGTATACGGAACAGGGGAGGGATGGACGCCAGCGACGACCAAACCGCTGATGTGGGAAATGTCCGCGACCAAGTACGCGCCCACTTCGTCGGCAATTTTGCGAAACGCAGCAAAGTCAATAATCCGTGGATAGGCGGTGGCGCCGCACATGATGAGCTTTGGCTTCACTTCCACGGCTTTGGCGCGGATGGCATCGTAGTCCAAGCGATGCGTTTCCGGATGGACGCCGTACCCTGCGCTGTGGAAGAATTTTCCAGAAACATTGAGCTTGTACCCATGCGTCAGGTGCCCGCCCTGCGCCAGGTCCATACCAAGAATGGTGTCCCCGGGCTCCAGCAAGGCAAAGTAAATGGCCAAGTTCGCCGGCGAACCAGAGTAAGGTTGGACATTCACGTGCTCCACGCCAAAGAGTTTCTTCGCACGTTCCCGTGCAAGTTCCTCTACTTGGTCAATGACCTGGTTGCCGCCATAGTACCTGCGGCCAGGGTAGCCCTCGCTGTACTTGTTGGTCAGGACTGAGCCCATGGCTTCCATCACTGCTTGGCTGGTGAAGTTTTCCGATGGAATCATTTCCAAACCCTCGCGTTGGCGGGCGAGTTCCTGCTGGATGAGTTCAGCAATCGCGGGGTCGGTTTGTTGGAGGGTGGACATACAGGGAGTGTAGCGGGTTTATTATCGTATTGACAACAGGGGATAGTGCGCTAAGGTACGGGTAAACTCGAAAACAAAAACTTATAGCAGAGGAGGAAAATGTACCTTACGGAAATTCCAGAAATGCTTTTTCGTGCCTTTGGGCAGAAACCGGTGCAACGTGAGGGGAAAGCGGTGGCTCAGCTTGTACATGGGTCAGTGATCGTCCTGAGGCTGGCAGCTGAAGAAAATCAGGTCAGTGTCTATCCCAATGAGCGGCTGGCGCTGAACACAGATGACGAAGATCATCCCGATTTTACCCTCAGCGCGGTTGAACTCATGACCAAGAATTTTCATTCCAAATTTGGTAATGAAGTGCAGACACGAATTATCCACCGACTTCGAGACAGCGAGAGTTTGCTGCGAAACCCAAACGGCGTGACGGTGTATAAGATTCTGGCGCGGGCGGCGGAACTTGCCTGTGGATCCGGCTGCCTGACCCAAGCGTGGTGGAAAGATTTTCCCAAGCAGAAGTGGGATTTTCCGGCTAGTCCATGGGAGCAATTCTACCTTCGTTCGGCAGAGCACATTCCAACCCAAGAAAAGTAAAACAGTATCCTGGTCACAATGGCCAGGATTTTTTTTCGAATAGAAAAACGCGCACTCGTGGGTTACGATGGTGCGCGTTGGGGGTCAAGAGCGTTTTACATTGTCTGCAATGAGCTGGTTGATGTTTGCGTGTACAGCCGATCGAGCGGCAGCGATAGCACTGAGAATTGCTTTGGGCGTGGATTTGCCGTGGGCAATAATGACGGTGCCCTGAATACCCAAGAGGGGAGCGCCGCCATACTTCTCAACGTCGAAGGTTCGTTTGAGGGCTCCGATCGTTGGTCCCAGGAAGACTCCTTTGGCGAGTAAGGCGAAGCCCTGTTGGTCGAGTCTGCCACGACGAAGAATTTTCTTTACAATCGCATTGAGGGCTGGCAGGAAACTCTCCGCTAGTTTAAGCAAGATGTTTCCGGTAAATCCATCGGTAACCATGACATCGGCTTTGCCCCACAGAATATCACTCCCTTCAAGATTTCCGATGAACCGATGCTCATTGTGCGTCGTCATCGCTTGCAGCAGTTCGTGGGCCTTCCGAGTAGCGTCGTTTCCTTTGGCAGGTTCTTCTCCAATGCTGATGAGCGCAATCCGAGGGGTTTTAATTCCGAGGATATGCTGGGCGTAGATACTACCCATCATCCCGAAGTCGGCAAGCTGCTGGGGCGTGCAATCAACACTGGCGCCAACATCGAGAATGACACAGGGCCCCTCCACAGTTGGCATGGTGACTGCAATGGCGGGACGCTCAATGCCAGGCAATGGTCGGAGCGTTACTACAGCCAAAGCCATGACCGCCGCAGTATTGCCCGCACTAATGAAAGCCTGGGATTGTCCCAGGGTTTGCTGCTCGAGTCCAAGCATGATGGACGATCGGCGTTTCCGCCTGGCGCTTTCCAGTTTTTCGTCCATCGCGATAACCTCGGATGCATCGCAGATATGCAATCGAAGATTCGAATATGTTTTACCCTTGAGGTACTCCTGAATGACTCCGCTGTCGCCAATAAGATTGATAGAGAAGTCCTGAGGCAGTTCCTGTAAGGCAAGCAGCGCGCCATCTATTGGGACGTCAGGGAAGCTGTCGCCACCCATAGCATCAACGGTAATAATCATGCGTTCTCCTATCGAACATTGTGAAACTTCAATTTTTGGAGTGTGAAAAGTAACCTCCTTTTGGTGTTGGAGGCATTTTGGCACACCTGTGCCAGGGGTCAAGCTGGCCTACGGCTGCAATCCAACCTGCCGCATGACTTCCTGCAGAGTTTGCTCTGCGACCTTTGCAGCCTGGGCATTGCCTTTTGCCAGGGTTGCGACCAGTTTTTTTGGTTGAGCCAAGAGGGCTGTGCGTTCCTCGCGGAAATGCCCAAAAGTGCGGTCTAGCACGCCAGCCAGTTCGCTCTTCAAATCCGAGTAGCGGATGGTGCCCGCAGCTTCTTCACGCTTGAAGTGCTTGGTAGCAGTAGCGTCAAATTGGTCCAGGATAGTCAGGAGATTTTCCACTCCAGGGTTTGCTTCGCCGCCTTTGGTGGCTGTCACTGCTCGGGCAAGTTTCTTGGTGATCGTCTCAGGCTCATCTGACAGGTTTATGACATGCTGGTCACCCAAGGACTTGCTCATTTTTTTGGTTGGCTCCAACAAGCTCATCACTTTCGGGGTAGGCGTCAGAATTACCTTTGGCTCTGGGAAAGTTTCGCCAAACCGAGTATTGAATTTCCGTGCGAGGGTGCGGGTGAGCTCCACGTGCTGCACCTGGTCTTGGCCCACGGGCACGCCAAAGGGTTTGTACAGCAGAATGTCGGCAACCTGCAGCACTGGGTAGGTGAAGAGGCCCACGTTCACGTTTTCTTTCTGCCGAGCAGCCTTGTCCTTGTACTGGGTCATGCGCTCCAGCTCGCCCATGGGGGTGAGGGTATTGAAAATCCAAGCCAGCTGGCTATGGGCCGGAATGGCAGACTGCAGGAAGATGGTGGAGAGCTTGGGGTTTAGCCCTAGTGCCAGGAAGGTTGCGGCCACTTCCAAAATGTCTTGGGTTTTTTGCTTGGGGTCAAAATTCTCCGTGAGGGAGTGCAGGTCAGCAATGAAGAAGAAGCAGTCGTACTTGCCGCTGTCCTGTAGGTCAACGAAGTTCTTCAAAGCGCCCAGGTAATTTCCCAGGTGGAGCTTGCCAGTAGGCTGGATGCCAGAAATGATGCGCGGTTTGGACATGAGGGTAGTATACCTACCTATTGACATAACTGCCAACCTGTGGTAGTATAATTTGTTTCATAGCACCTTAAAAATTACTTGCAAAACCTAGGTAGTCATAGCCAAAAGTGACCGAAGGTCATCCTCTGGTCCCGCTCTACAGCGGGATGAATTCCGCGATAGAGTCCATTCTCGGTATTTTCTGGCTATGACTACTCACAGTGAGTATTTGAGCATTTACATAAACCAAGAAGGAGGATGTCGCCATGTCAGATAACATGCCCCCATCCACAGATACACCGATAACTAGCGAACAGATTGACCGGCTCTATGAACGGTTTGTCGCCGGTCTGAAGAGTGGGATCGCGAAGTACGTCCATGAGAGCGAAGGTACTGCGTTGGTTGACGAGTTCGTTGCTCTAGTGGGCCGACGTGTCGAAGCGCGTATGCACGTCGCGAATATGCGTATTGAACTAGATGTGCTTAGTCGCCGACCCTTTGACCCCGTACAGTTCCTCGGGAATAACTGGCGTATCGTCGACCGGATCGGAAAGCGTGGCGGTGACAGTTTGCGTGCTAGCGACATTGTCAGTAAGGTCTATTTACACGAAGGCGAGACCAGTATCAATGGAGGAGAGCTCCCCAATCGTATCAAGGCTAACCCTGATGATGTACAGCTTGATGCCGAAGACTTTCTTGCCCTCTGGCAGGAAAACGGTCATAAGATGCTGAATACGCTCTATGAGACAAAGGGTATAACCTGGTTGTCATTCTGGGGAACCATTCTGAAGTCTATGGGCAGACGTTACGTTCTCTATCTGGGTCGGCACGACTACGGTTCCTGGTTTTGGAGCTTTGCTTTCATTGACGCCGACGACTGGGATGCCGATCATCCCGCGGGTGTGTACAAAAGAAGTTCTTTGGGCTGAATCTCAAAATCCTGCATCTTGATTTCGTTACAAACGAATGATGGATGCAGGGTTTTTTTGTCCAATGAATGATGGCAATAAGTATATTTTCCGCCTCCCCCAACGGCATTATCGGGGTAGGGACGTAGAGACTTATTCATAAAACCCAGAGCGGCTTTTCTAAGCCGCGGTGGTTTGTTGGTGACGAACGGGCGGGAGGATCTCCGAAGAGTGTAACCTCCCACGGAGATTCTAAGTCCCACTACTGTGGGACTTAGAATGACAGTAAAGGGATAATCCAAAACCCCCGCCTCAGGTGTGGGGCGGGGGAGCGAGTTATGTAGATCTTCGCTTACTGCGTTTTCACACTCACAGTGCCGGAACAACCATCTGGGTTCACCACTTTCATGGTGTAGGCCTTGTTTTTGGTAAGCAGCGTTCCATTGAGCGTAGCGGTGATTTGTCCGCTATTTTTGAATTTAACAGCCGTTGGCACGCCGCCAATACTCACGACCACGTTCCGGTCAAAGTTTTTACCCGTGATTGTCAGTACAGCCTTCGCGTTTGTCGTTGCAAGTTTCCCAGTGACTTTCAGAGAGGCTGGTTTGAGAACCTTGAGACGCACTGCGGTGCCAGCAATGCTAATGCGTGCGCTGCTCTCATTGAGACTGGTGGGGGTAAATTTTCCCTTGCTAAAGCCGTAGACCTTTAGGCTGTTCTTCCCTCGGTTCTGTACCAGGACGGTGAGGCTGGCAACACCCGCCTGCTGCGCTTCCAGCGTGGTGACCCGAACCGTACTGTTCGATTTTGCGCCAGTGTCTACGGCGTATGATGCAAATTTTTTCATTGCATCAAAGACGAGCACTTTGTTCTTCCCTGTTGACTGACTGGTCACAATATCACTCTTGCCGTCTTTGGTGATATCCGCCAACAGTAGATTAATGGCGCCATTGTTCTTAAACGGGGCTAGCGTTTTGTACAACTTTCCACTGAGGGTGAATACTTTCACGCTGCTCGTGCCTTTCTTCAGATTCTCACTTGGGGAGACGAAGATGAGCTGACCTGTTTTCCCACCAAAGTTCGTGGTTGCAACATTCAGCGCAGTCCCAGCAAAGGCGGTAATGGTCTTTGCTTTCTTGCCTGTCCCAATGGTGAATTTCCCTTTGTTCTTCCCGGTGCCCACGCTCACCGCAGTGTTGGCTTTCGCTTTCCCGTTGGAGGTTGGGCTCCACTTGGAGAAGTGGTCACTGGTGACGGTCAACGTGTTATTCGTAGCATCTTGCGTGGCATTTGATGGGGTTTTCCACGTATTCGTGGTGTCGTCAAAGTAGCGGGGGAGTAAGGCGCTTTCATCAACGCCCGCACCCTCCAGCATTTTGTCCGTGTACTTGAAGGTGATCGTGACGTTCGAATTGAACTTCGTGATCTCCGCCCCGGTTGTAGCATTCGTCGCTTTGAAGTCGTACCCGTACCAGGCGGGTTTCGCATCTGCCTGGCTCATCAAATTGGCTGTTGGCGTTGCCGTGATGGTGACATTCCCACTCGTCGCGAAGGCAGAAGCGCCAGCGACCACGGTGGTACCATCTTCCAGGGTCATGGAGAATGCTTGGGTCGCATCTGTGGTTTGTGAAACTGGATTGGGGATGCGGAAGTTCGCATTCTTTGACAGGACGAAGTTCTGCGTAATGGCTTTTTGCGTGCCGTCGACGACAATGGTCACCTCTTCGCTGCGGAAGAAGTCATTGCCAGCCGGAGCATCACAGCCAATGTGCCACACACCCTTGGAAACGTTGATTTCGTACTTCCCAGCTTGGACTTGCCCACCGGAGAAGTTCCCAGATTCCTCCCAGCCGTGGCACCAACCAAACTGGCCACCCCCCACAACCTTCCCGGTGATTTTGGCGTCTGCTTGGCGGAGGGCGAAGGTGAGATTCGCAGTTCTCGCACTCCCGCGGAAATCAACCGTTTGCGCTTGGGCAGGCATCCAGGGCGAACCCGGCGGGGGATTCACGCGTACTTCGTACAGGTGCCCGCTTAGAGTCGAAAGCGTCGCAACGCCTTTCGCATTCGTCATGGTGTTCGTGTGCAGGACGTTTTTAAAGTCCTCTGGTTTTGGCCCACTTCCCATGACTTGATTTCCTTGATCAGTGCTTTCACCTTTCACTTTGCCCTTAAAGAAAGACGCACCGGTGAGACCGCTTTCCCCACCAGCTGGCGGAGCGAAATCTCTACACATTTTTTCATTTTCCGGTTTTGAGCAGACCGCCTTGCACTCCGCTTCGGATTTGCAACCACCGGGGCCGGTCTGCGGGCCACTTGGGCCTTTGTCTGGTCCTTTAAATTTTCCACACTCCGCTTGGTTCGTCGGCACCATGCAAAATTTCACACAGCTACCCACGTTTTTGCAACCACCTGGGCCAGTGGAAATGTCAGGCAGCTTCATTGCCTCACACTTCTTAATTTGCGCTGCGTCCTTCTTTTGGTAGGCTTTCATGCACACCTCAAATGCATCACCTTCTTTCCCATTCTTGTCCTTAAACTGGGCAGCGCCAAGATCCTTCGGGCCGTTGTTGGAACCACCTTGGTCTCCGGGTTTCCCAAAGAGTTCAATTTCGTTTCCCGCGTCAGCAAATGCCTGCACAGGGGCGCCGGTGGGATCTACCACAGAAATGTTGATTTTTGCATCACCAACCAGAGCGGTAATGTTCTTCACCACATTCTCACCTGCGTGCACTTCAACCTTGTCTTGGCCTTGGTTCGTGTTCAGCAAGCCCGTACCGTCACTGAAGTGGTAGTTAAACTGGTAGGTACCAGCCACCACTGAGACTTTGTAACTGCAATCCGACATGAATTGCACGCCTCGGCCGCCTTTTTCCGTGCTATTCACAAAGATATCGCCGAAGCTGAACTGACCAGCCGGTGGGGTGCAGGTCGTTAGCGGAATGCCATTCTGGTCCACCAGCGCGCCGTAGATGGAGGAGTTGTTCTTGACGACCCGAAGCGTTGCGGTGCTTGTGCTGTCTGCAACCACGGAGACGGTCGTGGCTTCTGCCATGGAGTACTCAGCCTCGGGTGGCAGGTTAATACCTAGTTTGACCAAGGAGAAGACGGAGGACGGCATTTTAATGGTTGCGTGCCCATCTTGCATCAGCGGGCCGCCAAAGTTCTGGCCAGGGCCAAATTGGTCCTCACCGGCTTTTTGTGCGTACACGTAGCCATTCAGGCCGGTCGCCAAGGTGCCGTCTTCCTTCATCACGCTCACGAGGATAGTGGCATCGGCTTTTACGATTGTAATGTCGCCAAAGCCAAATGCGGAGGTGTCGGTATCGAGTGTCGTCTCCAGAGGCTTCCCATTGTAGACGTAGGATGGTAAACCAGCATCTTCAGGTCGCTGGTAATTGTCCACGTTCAAATTGCAGCGCCCGGCAAGGATTGCAAGATCAAAGGTGCCATCCGCACCTGAGGTGGCATTGCCGTTGACCCCCGGCTGTGGGCCATTCTGGGCTCCAGACGCACCCGGAGTCATGCAGAATGCATTCATACGAATTCCCGAGACAGGCGTACCACTTCCATCAATCAGCCGACCGGTGAGATGCGCGGTCTTTGCTTTCACCACGAAGTTTGCGGTGATGGTTTGGCCATCAGCAATGACCACTGCGGTTTGCGGGGCAGACAAGGTTTGATCTGGGCTCCAGAAGCCAAGGTTAAAAGATCCCGCTGGTACGCGCATGGTGTAGCTGCCGTCCGTCACGCGGGCATTGCCACCTCCACCCGGGCCGCTCGTTGACCAAGCGTTGATATTTGCATCCGTAATCGCTACCCCGTCCTTCGTGACGGATCCGGTGATTGTGGCCGTTGCTTTGGTCACTTGGAAATTGAGTGTACGACTTTCTGTTGTTGCATCAGCACTGAATGCAATATCCGGGATTTGCTCATTGAACGTCCAGTCAGTAGCGGAGTTTGTGTCAAAGTTTGCCCCGTACAATGATCCTGCAGGCAGGAAGACACTAAAATTTCCGGAAGCGTCGGTTGTGGCGTCGCCACCCCCAAAACCCGTTTGGGTTTTTGGCCAGAAGTGCAGTAGTGCACCGGCAACTGGGGTGGTGGTTCCTTTGTACACCACCGTTCCGGTAATGTTCTTTGGTCGTTCTTCGGCTCGGGCGGAAAAGGTGTTGAAGACATTTCCCCCCAGCGGACCAGCGAGGGTGATGAGCACTGTCAGCATACCTACGCTGGCACGGACTATCCGAAACGTTGACTTCTTCATACAGAAGGAAGAGTTAAGGAGAAACGAAAAACCGACCGCCGACAAACGATCGGAAAAAAAGTGAAGAAATTTGGGCGAAGTCACTCATGGAGTAGCCGACAAGCAAACGACCTTGAGGACTGAAAAGTGATTATACTATACCAAACTCCTACCTGAGTAGGCAAATGAAGGATCAAGACTATCCGAAACCTCAACCTTCTGCGTTGTCAGTTGTTCGTCGTGCGTTGTCTGTTGTTTACCCTACACGTCCAGAATCACTGGGATAATCATGGGCCGGCGTTCGGTCTTCTGGAAGAGGAAGGTGCCCAGGCCATCGCGGAGGCGGGTACTCAGGTAGCCTTCGTTCACCCCCGTGCGTTTGTCAACGTCTTTCAGCAGCGCGTGAACTTTCTTCTTTATCTCTTCCAGGAGGCGGGTGTTGGTCTTGGCGTACACAAACCCATGGGTGATGATGTGCAGGTCGTTGACCAGCTTCCCAGTTGTTCGTTCCACTTTGGCAATGACCACCACCATGCCGTCACTGGCCAGGGTTTGGCGGTCACTGAGCACAACGTTGGATACGTCACCGACACCCAGTCCATCCACAAATACGTAGTCGGTCCGCACTTTCTGGGGGTAGAGTTTGGGCTTGCCGTGGGTGAACTCCAAGACGTTGCCGTTGTCCAGCACAAAACTTTTGTCTTTTGGAAAACCTTCTCGAAGTGCCAGCTTCTGTGCTTCTTTCAGGAAGTAGTGGTTGGCGTAGACGGGTAAGAAGAAGGTGGGCCGGATTTGCTTCAGCACGGCCATCATATCCGTGGCGGTGCTGTGGCCAGACGTGTGCACGTCCATGATGTCGCTATGAATGACATTATCCGTGAGTCGGTAGAGGTTGTCCTTCAAGCGCTGGATCGTCCGCTCGTTCCCCGGGATGACCGAGGAAGAGAAGACAATGGTATCCGTCTTTCGGATTTTCACCGTGCGGTGGTCGCCATTCACAATCCGGGACAGGGCAGCATTACTCTCGCCTTGCGCGCCGGTGCAGAGAATGATGACGCGACGGTCGGGGTAGTCATGAATGCGGTCAATGGGAATCAGCAATTCTTTCCGCATCTGGATGTACCCAAGCTGCTTGGCGATTTCCACATTGGTTTTCATACTGAATCCATCCAAGGCAACTTTCTTGCCCAGTTTTTGGGCAAACTCCAGGAGGTGCTTGATGCGCTCCAGCTGGCTGGAGAAGGTGCCAATGATCAACCGGCCTGGTGCCTCGCGTACGAGTTTTTCCAAATTGGCGTACATCACCCGTTCTGGCACGCGCTCTTTGGTGCTCATGGAACCCAAGGATTCCAACATGAGAATGGACGGCTTGGGTACGTTGCGGAGTTGGGTGTACTCAATGCTCTGCCGACCCACTGGGTCTTTCTCGTACGTCCAGTCACCTGGGTGGATGACGGAGCCGTGTGGGGTTTGGATCACCACGCCCACTGCGTCCATGATGGAGTGGTCGACGGGGAAGAAGCTAATCTGGAAAGCGCCCAGCCGCAGCCGGTCTGTCACTTTCTTAATGACAATGGTGCGCAAATTCTTTGCTGCGCCTTTCTGGTAGTCCTCCACGCGGTGCTTGATCATCGCCAAGGTGAGCGGGCGGCCAGCAATTTGCGGGTAGCCCAGCTGCTCCAGCAGAATGGCGGAGGCGCCAATGTGGTCCAGGTGGCCGTGGCTGAAAATCACCCCGCGGATGCGGCGCTCTTTACCTTTCAGGTAGGAGAGGTTGGGAATGATGTAATCCACCCCGGGCATGTCCTCCTCCGGGAACTGCACGCCCATGTCCAAGATAATGATGTCATTTCCGTATTCGAAGATGGTGCAGTTGCGTCCCACTTCTTCGTTGCCGCCAATGGGAATAATCCGCAGGCAGTCCTTGGGCGGGAGGTTGAGCGAGGGTTCTGGCCGCACGAAGCGGCGGGTTGGTGTTGGTCGTTGTCGTCTATTTTTTGCCATGTTGTTTGATAATTGAGATTCGAGAGTTGCAGGCATTGCCTACAGTAAAAAGTGAGATTAGTGGTGAACGTAATTGAGGTTACCGAAGAAGGTTACAGGTTTTGCATTCCCGGATCCCCGTTGAGCGGAAGCACAGCCCGCTCTGGGGCGAGCACTGAACACTATCTTGGGGTCCCCACAGACGTGGCGCGCAACCATGTCTTCATGGTGAGCACGCGTCTGTGGACCGGTGTGCCAGTCTTTTGTCCCACAAAGTTGTGAATTCAGATGGCTCGCCAGCCGTAGCCCGAGAACAAACGTCGTGTCCTCCTACGCTCGGAAGCTTCGGAGGACAGCCTTCGCCCTCGTCAAAGCCCGAGGGCGAAGGCTGGTGCCGGAGAGAGGACTTGAACCTCCATGGGATTGCTCCCACACGGCTCTGAACCGTGCGTGTATACCAATTTCACCACTCCGGCGTATGGTTCGCCATTTCTTATAAACGGCGGCTAACGAATGACGTGCCCCGCAGAACGCAGGGGAAAGCACTGATACTACCAGGGAAAAGGTACTTTGTCAAGCCTTCATGCTGGTATTGTACCGTGAGGCTGGGGACTTACCTAGTAGCAAGTATTTGCTACACGATAGAAGGTTTCGTTTTCGGTAGCGGTATTGATGGAGGGGCGAGGCATGCTCGAAGACGTGCATTGCTTCCTATCATATTGCTCACAACTTCTATCAATACCTCCATCCCAACCAATACCTTCAATCCAAAACCCCTGCTAGGGGCTCCACTTCCACACTCGATGCGTTTCCACGTACCACTCGGTAGCGTTGGTGAAACGCTGGCCACCCGCAAGAATCGTTGGCGTTTCCAAGGTGGAGATACGCTTCTTGGTTACCAGGTTCGCCAGGGGCTGGTAGAGGAAAATTGCCGGCGCTTCTCGGCTCACAATGGACTGCACCGTGCTATACGCTTTCGCTCGGTCCGCAGCGGTGACATTTGCTTTCCGTGCGTTGGTGAGTGCCTCATCTAAGTCTTTGCTGTAGAAACTGGTTAGGTTCAGCCCTGGATCAAAACTTTGTGTGGAATGCCAGAATGGGTAGAGATCCAAACTGCCGTCGTACCGGTCAGCATAGAGGAGTGCAGAAAAATTTCGTTCTTTCACAATCTCTTTCCCAAGGGTATTGGGGTCAACTACATCCACCGTGGCAACGGCGCCAATATTTTTCCACGCATTGACAATGCCATCAGCCGCGGCTTTATATTCCTCAACGTCTGGCACGGTTAGCGCAAAACGGAGCTCAACGTCTTTTTTCTTCCGTACCTCACCCTCCAATTTCCATCCTGCATCGTCAAGCCGCTTCGCTGCCCCCGCCACATCAGCAGTGCGGACAGCTGGGTTGGGGTCAGCACCCGGCATGCCAAACAGTACTGGCCCAACAATGACTTGCGCATTATCCCCCCGGGCAGTTTGCAGTACGGTTTTTGGGTCAACCACATCCCGGAGCGCGGTACGAACGGCTTGCTCGGTGAAAAGCGCTTTCTTGAGGTTGAAGAAAACAGCAACAACTTGCGGAAGGGGGAGAGGGGTGAAATGTACCCCACGGATTTTTTGGGCTCGGGCAAGCGCATCAGTATTCACTAGGCGAACCCCGTCCGCCTCACCGTTAGAAAGGACGTCCACCGCACCTTCGCTATCAGCCACGAAGCGAATTTTCAAAGTATGCAGCAACGCTGGGGTTGCAGCATCGGGAAAGCGTTCCAGTGTTAAACCCCGAATATCACCGCTCAATTCTTTTTTCCGGAATTCTTTAAACTTGAAAGGCCCATTGCCGATAGGTTTCAGGTTATAATCCGTGGTGCTCATAGAGGCCGGTGGGATGTCCCCCCAAATGTGTGCCGGGAGAATGCCCACAGTCAAGAGTTCGTGCAGTCGTGGCGATGCGGTTTCCAAGGTGAGGGTGACCGTCCGATCATCAGCTGTCGCAACCTGCATGCCTCGGAAGAGGGTGTACCTTGGGCTGGCCACGTTGGGGTTTTGGATGGTCTCAATGGTGAAGCGCACGTCATCCGTGGTGAGCGCTGTGCCATCATGCCAGTGGAGATTTTGGCGGAGCAGAATGGTAACCGTCTTTCCATCAGGCGCTTCAGTTACTTTTTCGGCGAGATCATTCACGTACTCACCATTCGGGTTCTGCCGAAGCACACCGCTGAAGAGCAACGGTGTAAGCGCCAAATCGGTGTCGCTGCTTGCTAGTACTGGATTCAAATAGCGTGGTGTACCCATGACTGCCTCGGTGTAGGTGCCGCCAATGGTGGGCTCGGGTATCCAGTGTCGGTTGATGTAGCGCCCAACTAAAATAGCAGCCGAACCGAAGAGGAAGAGAATAGCAATCCGAAGCACCCACGCTTCTTTGGGCTTGAGGTAGCGGAATAAATAGGTGAATTGGCTCCAGGTTGGCAAACGAGAATGGTTCAAGTGCTGTACCAGGGCATGATCCGCGTCAACCGAAACTGCCGGCGCAGGGGTTGCCCGGTTCCGGAAATGATCCGTAAGATTTTTTCTGACGCGCGACAGCGAAGAGAGGGGATTGCGCACAAATCTACGTTAGACCGACTGCGTTCTGAGGATGAGCGTAGCAATTGCCGCCCCTGCGAAGAGCGTAGCCAGAACAATGGTTGCAATGAAAAGGACACGCTCTGCACCGCGCTTCGTTTGGTACACATTTCCCTCACCACCAAAAGCCGCGCCCAGGCCACTGCCCTTGCTTTGGAGGATGATTGTCACAGTGAGGAGAACCGCGGTGACCAGCACCACAATACTCAAGATCTTTTCCCAATTCATACGTGGATTTGAGTGTACGAATTTTACCTGTACTTGTCAAGGCGAGCCTATCATCGTACCCTAGAGAGAGAATCGAAACTAAGCCAAAAAGGTATGTATAAACCCACTGGGTTCATCGCCCTCCCCACCCTGGGTCTGCTCATTCTTGTAGCAGCCGGCATTGCTTTTGCCTCCTGGTGGTTTGCGGGCAGGGAAGAAGCAGTAGCGCCAACCATTTCCAATTTTACGGAGTGCGCGGCAGCCGGGAATCCAGTGATGGAAAGTTACCCCCGCCAGTGTAATGCGAATGGCCAGAATTTTGTGGAGGTGATTGTGAATACGAATGCAGTGGTGAATGAGAATGTGCCCGGCGAAGCCGGGTCCGGCTCCGCCGGAAATGTTGGAGTGAACAGTAATACCAACGCTGCGACGAACACGAATGTCGCGGTGAATGGAAATACAAATATTGTTGCAGATCCAACCGCGGGGTGGAAGACGTACACGAGTACGACGCACGGTTTTTCGCTGAAATACCCAACAACAATGCGTGTCTTGGAAGTGAACGAAACGAATGGGATTATTCTTCGTGTTGGGGTCGCTGGTAGTTCTAATGGAGATAATATTTTAATTTATAATAAAAGTGCTAATTCTGGTATACCGTATAGTACGGTTAAAACTGGGAATGGTAGAACGTTTGTCATTTCCCATGTTGGAACTGAGGCTGATCTAATCCTCTCCACCTTCACTATCCTTGATGCGACTAAAAATTGGAACGAGTTTACAAATAAACCCTGGGGTTTTTCCTTCAAGTACCCGAAAGAGTGGAAAGTATTGCAAAATTCTATCCAGGCAATTGATACAATGGGGCTGCCGGAAAACGTACTGAAGATCGGGGCAAGTCCACGGCCTATATTCGTATTGTATGTCGATCCAATGGGTTGGGGGGTTGGAAATGTGCACTATGCAATGACGGTAAAAAAGCAAAACGACAAATTTATCATTGTTGAAGGAAAACCTACTGGTGCAAAAACAGGGGAATTTGGGTTAAGTGAATACTATTCAGTAAGTGTCAGGCAAGAAAATGCAGAAAATCCTCGAATATACATTAGCTTTCATTCAGCAATAAAAGCTGAAGAATCTGCTGAATTTAATTCCTTGGTAAGACAAATTATTTCAACCTTTACTTTCACAAAGTAAGTATATGCATAACCACCCCAAAGGTTTTCTCCCCATCGCGGTGGTCCTGGTTGCAGTTGTTGCCGCACTGGTTGTTGCCGGTGCGTCGTACTGGTACACCAAGGATAAAGCTGAGGAAGTAGTGAATACCAATACTGCCGTCCTTACCAATACGAACACGGTGAATGAGAATGTGAATGTTGCAGTGAATAGCAACGTCAATGCGACGAACACGAATGCGGCCGTGAATAACAACACGAATGCCGCTAACGGAACAAGTAAAACGTATACGTCAGCTACACGGGGTATCTCTTTCACCTACGCGCCAACATACGCTGACTACAAGATTTTAGTGAAAGAAACTTCAAGTATGCTCTATGTCTACACTGAGGACATGAAACCCGAAGCCGGTCAGTTTGTTCAGTGGTTTACAAAAACAGCGTCGACCCCACTGAAGTCCGCAATTGAGCAACAGTTTTTGAAAGGCTACTCGTCCGCAGATTGCTTCGTTATCACGCCTGATACATACTCTGCTTCCAAGATGGGGTCAGGTTGGAACACTGCACGCATTGCGTACCCGCCCGCAGCGGTTAACGCGGAAAATCCATGGGTCGGCGCTGAGAAGTGTCCAAAGGTATATACTGCGAGTAATGGTCTAAGTTACTTTGCGGAGGACAAGGATGATCCAACAAAGTTTTTCTTCTTTAGTATTGGGCAGTACATGATCCCCGCTGGGTCCGCCACGGTTGGTGAAAAAGGCTGGGAGGAAACGGTCACAATTGATCCAACGGTGGGGTGGAAGACGTATACGAATATGTCCTACGGGTACTCAATAAAATACCCAGCTGACTGGATTTTGGATATAGCATCAATTAGCTCTGGGGATTTGTATATTCTCACTAAGGAACGACAAGAAAAGTTAGACGCGAAAAAAATGATTAGAGTTATGGACATTGGGGTCAAGGTATACACATCGGCATCAGACTTACCAAACAATTCAGTAAAGAAGCTAGGCTTTGAGGATTGGATTGATCAAGAGGCTGACTCATATGGTTTTATCAAACGCAAATCGATCACCCTGGATGGGGTTGTAGGCTATCAAGGCGTAGGCTCTGGTGATGGTGCTTCGTACCTAATTTTTATACAAAAAAGCGGGAGGATATATGAAATCCAGACCGGTGATACGCAATCTCCTTCACAAATTGAGCAGCTGGTGATAAATTCATTTATTTTTACGGAGTAGGCGCTTTCTCCGCTTAGCGTGTAGTCGCACAATCTGAAAGACTCGTTTACCATGCACAGCCATGGCGGGTTTTTTCTTTTTCTCGCGGCGTTTTACCTTCAGGTCAAGTTTTCGTTCTTCAAGGGTAGGCATATGCATTATTCCCTAAGCGCAGGCCGCTGTGCCTGCGCGCGGGCAGGGACGCCCGCGCTGGGAAAATTATAGTTTCTCCCTGATGACTTTGAACAGTGCGGGTCCCACGGCTTGTCGCAACTCCTCATCCGTCGCGCGGCGTACCCCGGCCACCGAACCAAAGGTTTGCAAAAGTTTTTTCTTCATCACTGGGCCAATACCAGGAATCGTATCCAAGGCTGATTGGATGCTTGCCTTCCGGTGCTTCCCGCGGTACCCGGCAATGGTGAAGCGATGGGCTTCGTCGCGGATGCGTTCAATGAGGAACAAGCCGTCGGACGGATTTTGCAAACGGATGGTTGGCGCATCTGGCCGGAAAATCTTTTCTCGTTCGCCTTGCTGGGGTTCGCGGGCGTGGCCGCCTTTGGCTAGTGCAACGATTGGCACGGTAACGTCTTTTGGAATCACTTTTCGCGCCACGCTCAGCTGACCTGCGCCGCCATCGAGAATGAGTAAATCAGCCGTAGGCCAGGCAGCTGTAGGCCGTACGTTGAATGTATCTTGCTTATGGCTTACGGCTGTAGAGCTTATGGCTTCAGCATGTCCAAACCTTCGTTGTAAGACTTCAGCTAACATGGCTGGATCATTCGACCCTTGCACCGTCTTGATGGTGAAGCGGCGGTAGGCTTTCTTCTCTGGCCGGCCATCCACGAAGACCACCATGCCGCCCACGGCGTGCTCACCTTGGACATTGGCAATGTCGTAGGCCTCAATGCGGTGCGGGATTTCTGGTAAGTCCAGAGCCTTTGTCAACTCGCGCAAGCCTTTCAGCAGCCGAGTATCATCTCGTTCAAAGCTGGCTTTCTGTTGGCGTAAAAATTCTTGGGCATTGAGGTTGCTCACGGCCAAGAGTTTCTTTACCCTGCCGCGCTGGGGGATGAAAGGTTCGGCGCTGGTGACATTGTGGAACGCCTTGGACAGTTTCAGTGGAAAGGGGAGTGCCAAGCGTGCCGGCGGGTCTGTCACCTGGGTGTAGAATTGTTCCAGGAAACTGGCCAAGACATTTTCCGGTGTTTCATCCAGGACATGCTGGAGCAAGACCACCTGCTTATCGATCATTTTCCCATTGCGAATGATCAAGCGATTGGTGGCGGCCAGCCCGCCTTCGGCGGCGTAGCCAATCACATCCACATTTTCTCGGCTCAGCAGAATGGCGTGCTGCCGTTCCATAATCTTGTGGATGGCGCGGAGTCGGTCCCGTGCCAAAGCCGCGCGTTCAAATTGCTTTGCCGCACTAGCTTTCGTCATCTGGCTTTGAAGTTGCTTTTCAATCTCCTTCGTCTGGCCACCCAAAAAGCGCATGAGCTGTTGAATAACTTCTCGGTACCGAGCCTTGCTGGCTTCATTTGTCCCATGCCCCAAGCAGCGGTGGAGGTGGAATTCAAAGCAAGGTTTCTCCGGCGAGTTGGTACAATTTTTGTACGGGAATACTTTTTTGAGGAGCTTCAGGGTTTCATACACCGCACCCGCAGACATGTATGGCCCGTAGTACCGACTGCCGTCTTTGCTCAACCGGCGTACGGTGGTGACTGAAGGAAATTGTTCCGCTAAAGCAATTTTAATGTGCAAAAAGTTTTTATCATCCCGCATCACAATGTTGTACGGCGGGTGGAGCTGCTTGATGCGCGTGGTTTCCAGCATCAGGGCTTCTAATTCGCTGCTGGTCACAATCGTGTCTAGCTTCGCAATCTTGCTCACCATAATCCGTTTTGCCTGCGACAAGCTGGACTTCTTGCTGAAGTATGAGCCAACCCGTGATTTCAGGCTGGTGGCTTTGCCCACGTATAAAATTTCGCCCTTCTCGTCAGAAAAGGTATAGACGCCGGGCTTGGCCGGTAGGACTTGCAGTTGGCGTTTCAGAGCAGGGGACATGAGGGGAGTATAGCAAGCTGCGAAAAGGGTTTGGGTGGTGGTGTGGCGGCGAGTATGGGTATGGTATAAGGTTGGAGGTTTTCCAAATCGCTCCACCCTTTAACCCCACTCGCTGCCACACCTAAACCCCCACCGCTCCATAGCCCTTGACCTCCCTTGACACGCCGTGTATACTGCTCCCACTCTGCTGCACCTGTGCAGCGTCGCTCAACCAACCACCCCATTCTATGGCCGATGTCATCAAGATCCGCGGTGCTCGGGTGCATAATCTAAAGAATGTTTCCCTGGATATCCCACGGAACGCCTTTGTGGTTTTTACCGGTCTATCCGGTTCCGGTAAATCCTCACTGGCGTTTGACACGATTTACGCCGAAGGCCAGCGCCGGTACGTGGAATCCCTGTCCGCGTACGCGCGGCAGTTCTTGGGGCTCATGGACAAGCCAGATGTAGACCAAATTGACGGTTTGTCACCCGCAATTTCCATTGACCAAAAATCCACGTCCCACAATCCACGTTCCACCGTGGGCACGGTGACGGAAGTGTACGACTACCTACGCCTGCTCTACGCCCGCGTGGGTGTGCCGCACTGTCCTACCTGTGGCCGGAAAGTGCAGCGGCAAACTACGGAGCAAATTCGGAATCAGGTACTGAGCAGCCCTAAAGGGACGCCCATTCTCGTCTTGGCGCCCATGGTGCGGGACATGAAAGGGGAGCACAAGCACGTGTTTGCGGATGTGCGCAAAGCAGGGTTTGTCCGCGTGCGTTTGGATAACGTGGTGGTCTCCCTGGATGAGGCTGAGCAGGTTGAACTCAACAAGCACAAGAAGCACAGCATTGAAATTGTCATTGACCGGCTGACCATTGAGCCCGATATGGACAAGCAGCGGTTAACTGAATCGTTGGAAACTGCTGGACGCTTGGGCAAAGGCTTGATTGTGGTGGCGAAAGGAGCCCCTGGCACTGATCCAACGAGAAAAGCAAAAGACAGCCTGTTCAGCCAGCACTTCGTCTGCCCGCACGACGGCACCAACCTGCCGCCGGTGGAGCCCCGCAATTTTTCTTTCAACAATCCACACGGTGCGTGTGCGGAGTGTACGGGTTTGGGCACGAAGTTGGAAATTGATCCGCAGCTCGTCATCCCAAATCCAAAACTCTCCATTGCCGAAGGCGCCATTCGCCCGTGGTCCCGTACTGCTTCCAACCAAACCTGGTACACCAGGATTTTGGACGCGGTGCTGGCTAACCTGGGTACCTCTGGCCGCATTCCGGTGAAAGATCTGCCCAAGAAAGTGCTGGACGTGGTACTGCATGGCGCAGGCGACAAAGAGTTTGACGTGAACAACCCCACCGGCCAAGGCAAGGTGAAAGCCTTCATGACCACGTATGAAGGAGTTATTCCAAACCTCATGCGCCGGTACCGGGAAACCGATTCAGACTACATCCGTTCGGAAATCGAACGCTACATGCGCGTGTGGCCCTGCCCCACCTGCAAAGGCCGCCGCTTGAAGCAAGAAGTGCTGGGCGTGCTCATTCAGGACAAAAATATTTCTGAAATCACCTCACTGACTGTAGAAAAAGCCAGCGCCTTCTTCGCGAGCTTAGCCAAGCCCAAAGTGCTCAGCGACCGGGACATGATTATTGCCAAGCAAATTCTCAAAGAGATTCGCGCGCGCTTGGGTTTCCTGAGCAACGTGGGTTTGGACTACCTCACCCTGGATCGTGCTGCCTCCACCCTCTCCGGTGGGGAAGCACAGCGCATTCGCTTAGCCACGCAAATTGGGTCGTCCCTGGTGGGGGTGCTGTACATTCTGGATGAGCCATCCATTGGTTTGCACCAGAAGGACAATGCGAAGCTCATTTCCACTTTGCAGACGTTGCGAGATTTGGGGAACACGGTTTTGGTGGTGGAGCATGATGAAGAAACCATTGAAGCCGCAGACTACGTGGTGGACATTGGGCCCGGCGCAGGGGAGCACGGAGGTACCGTGGTCGCTGCTGGGACACCTGCCGAGATTAAGAAGAACAAGCATTCCTTAACCGGGCAGTACCTCTCGGGCAAGAAATTCATTCCTATTCCCAAGGTGTCCCGGAAAGGGAATGGGAAGTTCATCACCATCAAAGGCGCCAAGGAATTCAACTTGCAAAACCTTACGGTGCACATCCCACTTGGCACTTTCGTCTGCGTCACGGGTGTGTCTGGTTCTGGGAAGTCAACGCTCATCACCGACATTCTCTCCCGCGCGCTGGGCCAGCACTTCTACAATGCCAAAGACATGCCAGGGGCGCACGACACCATCACCGGCATTGATCATTTAGACAAGGTCATTACCATTGACCAGTCACCCATTGGCCGCACGCCGCGTTCGAATCCAGCCACCTACACGGGCGTGTTCACTCCCATTCGCGATCTGTTCACCCAAATTCCAGAAGCGAAAGTCCGCGGGTTTGGTCCAGGTCGCTTCTCCTTCAACGTTCCGGGTGGCCGCTGCGAAGCCTGCCAAGGTGACGGCCTGGTGCGCATTGAAATGCACTTCCTGCCAGACGTGTACGTGGAGTGCGAAGAGTGTCATGGCAAGCGCTACACCAGCCAGGTGCTGGAAATTCTCTACAAGGGCAAGAACATTGCCGACGTGCTGAGCATGACCGTGGAAGAAGCCTTGCAATTTTTCCGGCACATTCCCGCCATAAAAGGAAAATTGCAGACGCTGATGGAAGTGGGTCTGGGCTATGTGCACCTGGGTCAATCCGCCACTACCCTCTCCGGCGGGGAAGCGCAGCGCGTGAAATTGGCCACCGAACTTTCTCGGCGCGCCACCGGGCGGACGCTGTACATTCTGGATGAGCCAACCACTGGTCTGCACGTGGACGATGTTGCTCGTCTACTCGCTGTATTGAATCAGCTTGTTGAAAAAGGAAATACCGTATTAGTCATTGAGCACAACCTGGACGTCATTAAGAGCGCCGACTGGGTTATTGATCTGGGTCCAGGCGGTGGCGACAAAGGCGGCAAGCTCGTCGCCGCAGGCACGCCCCGACAAGTCGCGAAAGTGAAAGCCAGTGCGACAGCGCAGGCCTTGAAGGCGGTACTGGAGAAGTAAGTATGTTGTGAAAAAGAAAGCCCCGACCTGGTGAGAGGCCGGGGACTTAGGGCAATAGCGCTTTAAGAGCTCGCTTCACTGCGATAGCAGCATTGTAAGGAAAGTGCTTATTTCGCTCTGCTAATTTTCGGTCAATCGCCTCTTGAATGTCTTGGCGATAGATCTTGAATTTTTTTGAGCCATTAAACGACAAATTTACTGAACTTTTGCTGCACGAGTTCACAACGATGACACATTTTGCCCCCTTATGGTCAATAGTTGTTTGCTCACCAGGCTTGACGGTGAGATTGAGGGGCATGTTGTGCCTCCGTTGAAGTAAGAACCAGGTTGGTGTGGATTTTTGGGAAACTTGTTTGAGTTCGGGGAGTATACCAGGAGTTGGGGGAATGTCAAGGATGCAGTTACGAAATACGAATATGGTTACGAATTACGAAATAAAGATACGAAACTACGAATGTACGAATGGGGAGGGAATGGGAATACGGTGTGCAAGATTGTGCAACGTTTCCCTCGCCCTTTGAGGGAGAGGGAACAAGGGAGAGGGGGAGGCGGTTTGGGTGTGGCGGCGAGTGGGGTTATAGGGTATAGGCGTAGGTTGGTCCAAAGACCATTTTCCAAACCATCTACCCTAACGAGCCTCCATACCCTTCACCCCTGCCCCTGCTTCAAGGTAGGATACCAGCATGACCCCTGTGGAAACCGCCATCCTCCGAACCCTTGCCTACTTCGACATTTTTTCCTACCCGCTGACCAGTTGGGAGCTGTGGAAGTGGGGGATTGGTGAGTTAGGGAAAGGTTTGGATTTTTCTCAGTTGCAACAAGCTTTCCGAAACAGTCCAATACTTCAATCCAAAATTGGTCACCAGCACGGTTTTTTCTTTCTTCAGGGTCATGAGGAAATTATTGCCACGCGCCAAGCGCGGTACCGGTTGGCGTTACTCAAAGCCAAACGTGCCAGGCGGATTGTCCGCACGCTGGTGCGATTTCCATTCATCCAAGCTGTTGCATTGTGCAACTCCATGGGTTTGGCCAACGCTCGGCCGGAGAGCGACTTGGATCTTTTCATTCTCTGTAAACCCGGCCATGTGTGGCTGGTGCGCTTTTTCACCACGGCCTACGCGCGGCTCCGAAACATTCGGCCCCAGCCAGAGCATCGAGAAGATACCGTGTGCCTATCTTTCTTTTTGAGCACGGACCAACTATCGTTGCAGCCATACCTGTTGCCGGACGATCCATACTTTACTATGTGGCTGGCAACCTTGGTGCCGCTGCATGACCCAGCCGGATACTTCCCCCGGCTCTGGCAGGCAAACCCCTGGTGCGCGGAAAAGCTCCCGCACGCTCAGCCACGCGCGCTCGCGCCGCAGCGGGCTGTGTCCACCAGTTGGGTGGCCCGCGTGCTGGCGCCCGTCGTAGGTTGGCACTGGGTGGAACGTCTGGTTGCAAAAATCCAACGTCGCATTCTCCCTGCACACCTCAAAGCACTGGCAAATCAGGACACGCGGGTGGTGATGAATAACCACATCCTCAAGTTTCATGACAACGACCGACGGGCGCAGTATGCGCAAGCATACCGCGAGCGCGCTGCCTCGGTTGGTGCGCCACTATGAAACGCCTGGCCGCCATTGTTGGTTGGGGAGTTTGCCTGTACGTTTTCCTCTTGCCATGGCAAACCCGCTGGATTGCAGTGGCTGGGCAGTTGGGCAGTGGTACGTCTGAATTCCTCAGCGTCAGTGTGTACGCCACCGATCTCCTGCTTGTTGCGCTCTTTCTCGTCGGCGCGTACATCACTCTCTCCCCACGTTGGGGTGACCGGCGCGTGCTTGCCGGGATTCTGGCCTTTGCTCTGGTGGTGGTTGGTTCTGCGGTCATGGCGAATCGGACCGAACTGGTGGTCACGAGTTGGCGCCTGCTGCTCATTGGCGTGCTGCTGTACTGGATGGTGCAGCAAGCCTGGGTGTCACGTCAGCACCTAGTCATCGCCTTTGTGGCTGGCGCCACGCTCCAGGCTGGTTTTGGCCTAGTGCAGTTTTTCTCGCAAATCACCCCGGCACTAAGTTGGCTCGGGCTGGCCGCACATGACCCAGGGATGTTAGGCACATCCGTGGTGGAAGCCGGGGGCGAGCGGTGGCTGCGGGCGTACGGCAGCTTGCCCCACCCAAATATTCTTGGGGGTTACCTGGCCGTCGGCTTGCTCATGGCTTTTGGTTTGTACCTGCAGCGGTACCAGCACGTTCGGGAAGGGTTTCAATTGTGGAAGCGAGAGAATATTCACCGCTACCTGGAAGGGAAACGTTGGTACTGGAAGCAGGCGCTGCATATTCTCATCCTTTTACTGGCCTCCACCATCCTCGTACTAGGGTTACTGCTGACGTTCTCACGCTCAGCTTGGATTGGCTTTGCCGTCGCCTGGGTACTCACCCTTGGCATTCTGCACCAGCTTCGGTGGCCCTGGGGACAGTGGCTGTGGTTCAAGTGGTCCGTGGTCATGGGCTGCATTGCCGTAGTTCTCATTACTGTCCTCCCACAGCCTTTCCTCACCCGCGCTACAGGCGAAGGTCGGCTGGAAGCACAGTCCGTGGATGTTCGGGAACAACTTATCACTGACGCACGAACCCTTCTCGCAAAACATCCGTTGCGTGGCGTTGGGTATGGCAATGCCGTGGCCGCTACGTACGACCAAATCAACCGTACTCGGGCAGTGACCGCCTACCAGCCAGTGCACAATATGTACCTGCTCAGTTTAGTTGAGCTCGGCACCATTGGCGGCCTGGTCTTCTTCGCGCTCATTGTCCTCATTGGCCGAGCCGGGGTGGAGACACTGGTTCGGGGTCGGTCAGCTTTTGCGCTTATGAGTCTCAGCGCATTTGTCTGCCTGCTCATCGTTGGTTTATTCGACCACTATCTCTGGACATTATCAGCGGGGGTAGGGCTCTGGTGGCTGGTGGCGGGGTTGGTGGGGAGGGGAGAAAGAGAGCAATAAAGCTATAGAGTGGTAGAGCTATAGAGATCCTGGAAGCCTGCAACTAGCTATTATTGCGAGAAACGAATCCTTGAGTGACGTGGCCTGTCTGCCGACGAGGCAGGCAATCTTGCTGTAATACGGAATCAAGTTGACGGTCTGTGCTCTTTTTTTCTGTCATCCTGAATTATATGACCTGTCCGCCGAAGCAGCAGCGTAGGTGGAATGATCCCCAGACGATGTATCAACTTCGGAGATTCTTCGAAGACTCAGAATGACAGAGGGAGGGGCGAGGAGTAGCGGGGAGGCACAGCAATGCATGCTTGATTACTCAGGGAGTTTTTTCATCTCCTGCACTCGTTTATGAATTTGGTAAATTTTCCACCACCGATGCAAGGCAATTCCTGACCAGAAAATTTCCACTGACCCCAGGAGCCAAGCCTGCGTCAGGAGGCCGTAGATGCCACTGGCCAGGCACGCGGCAGCAAAACCCAACACCCAGTTGGGATGTCTGCGTTCCATGGCGTAGGTGAAGAGCATGGTCAGCACGGCGACAATGCCGAAAGCGGTGAGGAGATCCATGCACCAAGTATCATGGGTTTTTCACACATAGGCAAGCTGGGGCTGGCTCTTGACACCCCGTTTTTCCCTGCTACAATCAGGAGTACAGCGGTTTAGCACTCTCATGGTCGAAGTGCTAAAACTGGTTACGAAATACGAAATTTCGTACGAAAATACGAATTACGAACCCATTTACCAGCTAGTTGCAAGAGTAGTTGAAACCGTTCGTATTTCGTACTTTCGTAGCATTTCATTCGTAATTCGTAATACTTATGCAGCTCAAACCCCTGGGCGACAGAATTGTGGTGAAGCCCGCCACGCAGGAAGAAGTGACCAAGTCCGGTATCGTGCTCCCAGACACCGTGGATAAGGAGAAGAAGGAGCAAGGTGAAATTATCGCCATTGGCTCCGGTGAAAAGATTGCCAAGCTCAACCTCAAGGTTGGCGACATTGTGCTTTTTGGCAAGTACTCTGGCGATGAAGTAGATGTGGAAGACACAGAGTACAAAATCCTCAAGGACGAAGACGTCCTGGCAATTCTCCTCAAGTAATTATTTACCCGTACGCATATGGCAAAGCAAATTCTCTTCGATGAACAAGCACGCGCCCAGCTGAAGAAGGGCGTGGACAAATTAGCAAACGCGGTGAAAATCACCCTGGGACCCAAAGGTCGCAACGTGGTTTTGGACAAGGGCTATGGCAGCCCAACGATCACCAATGACGGGGTGACTATTGCCAAGGAAATTGAATTAGAAGATAAGTTTGAGAACGTGGGTGCGCAGCTGGTGCAGGAAGTTGCGTCCAAGACGAATGACGTGGCAGGTGACGGCACAACGACTGCGACGCTCCTCGCCCAGCGGATGATCACCGATGGTTTGCGCGTGGTGGCCGCCGGTACCAACCCCATGGTCATGCGCCACGGGATTGAGAAAGGCGTGAAGGCTGTGGTAGACGAGCTCCACAAGATTTCCAAGCCGGTGAAGAGCACGGAAGAGGTGGCGCAGGTTGCCTCCATTTCCGCAGCTGATCCAGAAGTGGGGAAGCTCATTGCTGAGGTAATGGAAAAAGTTGGGAAGGACGGCGTAGTAACAGTGGAAGAATCCCAGACCTTTGGCCTCAGTAAGGACGTGGTGGAAGGTATGCAGTTTGACCGCGGCTACGTGTCACCCTACATGATCAACAATGCCGAGCGCATGGAAGCCGTATACGAAGACCCGCACATCCTCATTACGGATAAGAAAATTTCCGCACTCAGCGACGTGCTGCCACTCCTGGAGAAAATTGCCCAAACTGGTAAGAAAGAGTTGGTCATCATTGCGGACGATGTGGAAGGCGAAGCGCTCGCCACGTTCGTCGTCAACAAGATTCGCGGAACGTTCCACGTGCTGGCCGTCAAAGCCCCTGGCTTTGGTGACCGCCGCAAGGAAATGCTGCAAGACCTGGCTGTGCTCACCGGTGGCCGCGTGGTCAGCGAAGACATTGGTTTGAAGCTGGAAAATGCTGGCTTGGATGTCCTGGGCAGCGCACGCAAAGTCATTGCCTCCAAGGAAAACACCACAGTGGTGGAAGGCAAAGGTGATAAGAAGATGATTGAAGAGCGCATTAGCCAAATCCGTGCAGAATTGAAGACGACCACCAGCGACTTTGACAAGGAGAAGTTGCAGGAGCGGCTGGGCAAGCTCGCCGGCGGTGTGGCGGTCATTAAAGTTGGTGCAGCTACGGAAACGGAAATGAAAGAGAAGAAGCACCGCATTGAAGATGCCTTGCACGCTACCCGCGCAGCTGTGGAGGAGGGGATTGTCCCTGGCGGTGGTGTGGCCCTCATTCGCGCCGCTCACGTGCTGGAAAATTTGCAGGTGACCGGTGATGAAAAAGTCGGCGTGGACATTCTCCTGCGCGCTCTGTCTGAACCCGTGCGCCAGATTGCGACCAACGCTGGCAAAGACGGCTCCGTGATTGCCGAAGAAGTGAAAAAGCTGAAAGGCAGCCACGGCTACAACGCAGCTGATGACAAGTACGAAGACTTGGTCGCCGCCGGGATTGTGGACCCAACCAAAGTGACGCGCTCGGCCTTGCAGAACGCGGCCTCGATTGCTGCAATGCTCCTCACCACCGAGGCTGTGGTAACCGACCTCCCAGAGAAGAAGGGCGAAGGCGCGCCAGGAGGTATGCCAGGAATGGGTGGGATGGGCGGCATGGGCGGCGGGATGGGAGATTACTAGAAGAGAGCCGTAAAGCCTTAAAGCCGTAGAGCTGTAAGACTTTGATAAAAAAATTCCCCAAGCGCACCTTCTCCAAGGTGCGCTTTTGGGTATGTTTGACTTTGAGAAAGAAAGTTTTATACTTGAACCGAAGGAGAGGATATGAAAAAAATTGATCCGTTTCTTGAGTTTGCCGATCCAGATTAGGATTCAGTTGCACGGTAAGGCTTTCACCGGAGGGGACGTGGGCTAGCTATCAGCCTACGCATCACGGGCGATCCATTGTGGATCGCCCACTTTTTTTGACACTGGCGGGGGAAGAGCATAAGCTAGGAGCAAGAGAAAACCGTGCAACCAAGGAGGAAAAATGGCCTGGCATGTTGATTCAGAGGTACAACAGGCACTCGTGAAGTTGAATGATGCGCTGTGCACCTTTGAGCGAAATACTTGCAGGAGGTATACGTTGGTGCTCATTCCCCATGCAGCAGATGAGCTGTGCCATGTATCACTCAGCGGGAAACCGATTTCTGAGGATTCCCAGCTCAAACCAGACGAGGCAGTTGCTATTGCCATAGCAGAGCGTGGGCACTAAGTCAGCCAAAATACTAGTTTTTTCCAGGTCAGCAATGGCCTGGATTTTTTTGGCAAAATGAAAACCGCACCGATGGAAATCCATGGTGCGGGAAAATGCGTGTGAATGTACTTTACTTTTTGGAAGCTTTGCAGGCTTCCAAGGCCACTTTCAGACCAGGCAACTGCTCATGAATGAACGGCTGCGGCAGGTCATCAACATTGTAGAATGTGCCTTCATATGGCACCGATTCATCCAGCACACCCAGGTGGATGTTCTGCTGAATCTTCCCACGGTTGCCGAAGTCAGTGAAGAGCTCACCGACCATAACAGGCTTGCCGATCAATGCCCCTTTGATTTCTGTCCTAATGATGCGGGCGATCGCATCATCAATTGATGTATCGGTTTCCCGATACGTCGTGCCTGGGTAGTGCCAGGCAGACGGCCAATCCGGGTCACTGTCTGGGCGTTGGCTCAGGAGCACCTCAATGCTCTCGCCGTTTTCTCTCAGCACTATCAGCTCATAGGCTGGGCTGGGCATCTTGTTACTCAACGCCCGAAAAACCAGATACGGTTTTGGGCTGGGCATGCGGTTCAGTAGTTCGATAATCAACCGACTATCGTCTTCTGTCCATTCGAACATCGTACCTCCTAAGGTTTGGATTCAAGTTGTAAAGGTTTTACTGCATATTGACTGCACAGTATTGCATAGGACAAGCGTTCTGTCAAGGGTTTGTACTGTGAACACCTAGAGGAGGGAGCCTAGCTAATCAAATAACGTTTGCATGAAAATGGGTCTTTGGTCATACTCTGGATAGAAATAAACGTTGACCAGACCTCTGTTTCGATGCCACGAGGGCGTAAAACTGCCGCAAGGCGGTTACCACGACAGGCGATCCATTCTGGGTCGCCTGATTTTTTGCAAAAAAATCCCCGCTACAATTTGCAGCGGGGTAGATTTTACGTTTTCTACGTTGACGGAGCGTCACTTGCACGCTCTTTTTGTTGAGAGTTTTGGTTGTCCTCAAATAATTCTTCGATCATTGGGAACCGATCCCGTTGGTCGTAGTAGTCCTTGAGATTGTACATGACCTTTTGATCGATCGCACTGAGCGGCAGGCTGTGGGGGCAGTCTTTGCTTAAAAAAGTGATTCCAATCCGAGTGGTCAATGACATAGCAAAGTTTTCAGGTGCAACGATGTGCAGAGGCACATTCGCCTGATGGCACCAGGCACATTTGGAAATAATAAATGGATGGTGCCGCTGTATGCGCAAAGTCATACTTTCATGTAGAACGTTGCCATACCCCAGCCGTACGAGGCAATCATGAATTGCCACCCAAGTTTTTTCGAAAGCGTCTTGCAACGCGTGGAAGTGCTTACGCACAGCATCGTCTGAGAGCTTACCTTCCTCATAAAAAGCTGCTACTCGAACCGTGTCCTTCTGCGCCAGTGCTTGCGGATTGTCAAGCACCGACAGAATTTCCTCGAGTTCAATACTCTGCACATCTTCCATGTATTTCCTTTCGTTTGTAATGTTCTGTTTATTCAAGGCACAGTACCATACATCGCGGCTTTGTCAAGCTTCTGGCAGGTGTATACTAATGCATATGGATCCGCTTACCGAGAAAACGCAGAATACTGGCTTCAATCGGTCGGACTACCTCCTTGCCGCGCTGGGCTACGTCTGGTTCGTCTGCGTACTCATCTGGCTCTGGAAAAAGGACGATGCATTTATCAGCCAGCACGCGAAAAATGGTACGGCGCTTTTCGTGCTTTCCATTCTCTGGTTCATTCCCGGAGTTGGGTTCATTGTTTTGCTCTTTGAGCTGTACGGATTCTTTGTGGCCTTTGTGGGGAAGCCGTGGAAAATGCCGCTCATTGGCGATTGGTTGGAGAAGTTCAAGCTGTAATTTCCATAGATTCATTCGTTCGTACGAAACTTGACACTATGCCGTTCATTGTCTAAGCTGTTTTGTCATGCGTTCTATTGTATGACGTAGTGCATGATCATTGAAATTTAAATAATTTAAGAGCCGAACATAGTTTAACAACCGAAGGAGGACAAACATGTCATTACGGCAACCGAGTGTTGGTACCTATCCAAAGGCATTAAGTTTTTGGAACGAAGGCACTGACCAAGTGACCATCATTAACCCTGAAGACTTCCCACGGGAAGCAATTTTGAAGGGGTTAGACCTGAGGAACCATCCCTTAGCCAAGGGCTTTGGAAACTGCGATGAGACCGAAGCCTATGAACGTATTGAGGTAATGCGTTTCTTAGGTGAGCACCCTGGGGTGCGCAAAGCAATCATTCAGCTCGCCAACACGTACAGCGTGCCGACGAGCCAAGAAAGATTCCAGACGTACTACGATCCCGCTCAGCCGGCAACCCCATTCTGGGCAGCCGTGCATACCCTGTGTGATGAGCTTGGTCCTACGGCTGCGCTACCCAAGCGCTTGCGGATTTTTGCCGGGACAATCCAGAGTTTTTTGGGTCTGGAAGCGGATGAACGTTTGATGGCCACCGCCGTCGCGGAAATTCTTGATTCTACGGCGGTTCTTGAAGGACTATTGGAGTTCGAAGTTTCGATTGACTCTGAGGAACGCTTCAGATCCTTTATGAAAGTGGGAAAGCCAAATTCCTTTGATGCTGTGGCAGCCGCATCGACCATCAGCTGCAAGCACTACGCAACGAAAGTGTTCCATGGTCATCGGACATTCAGCTTTGCGCTTTCGGAAGCCCGCATGAAGAAGTATCCGAAGTGGTTTGAGCAAAAGTGGAATCCCTGGCGATGGATTGCGCGGGGCATTCGGCAAGCCTGGATTGACTGGTCGAACAAACGCCAGGAAGTCAAGGCGAGTCGCCCCATGGTGATTACGCAGAGCAAAGAGGTTCTGGAAGATCTGGTGGAGGCTCTGCCCCGTATTCTCGCGAATAATGAGAAGCTTTATCGTAGTCTGCATTCGGGCACCATTCTCACGGTGTACTTTACCTACGGAAAGTACCAGGATGATTCCGATGGTCTGCAAATCCGTATTACAGACGCGCGAATGAAGAAGGAGCAAACAAACCCGAAAGAGTTTTTTTTCGAATTTGTAACCTTTGCTGGCTATTCTCGTGAGCGACTGAAGCTCATCGACCAAGCACGTCGGGAAACTAGGGAAGCGATTCAACGCGTGCAAACGTCAGCCGCGGATGCATCACTGCGGAGTGAGCTTATTCAAGCAGATCCAATCTTCTTCACGACCAGCCTGCGTGTTCCATCGCCGAAAACCGATCTGGAGCATAGATGGAAGTCGGTGGGGAATTTGTACCAAACCAGAGATTTAGCCCCGACGTACAACGCGATGGTTGAGCTGCAGGTTTTCTGCCATTCCCACGCAAACATTCTCGGTCACATGTGCGACATTCTTTCCCGGTACACCAAACGAGCGAAAGAATTACATGCCACGGTCTCGTTCCCCGAGATCGTTATCAATGGCCATGAGAATGTTGTGGAGTTTGAGGAACTCTATCCGTTGCACCTTGGTGGCGCCCTCAAAGGCAACGTGGTACCAATTAACGGCTTACCACCGGTAAATGGCACAATGATTGGTCTTACGGGCACGCATGGTGGTGGTAAGACCGTCACCGAGCATACCCTGGTGGCGAATATCTACCTGGCCATGAGTGGCTTACCCATCCTGGGTCAGCGATTCCGATTGAATTGTAAGACTCACCTGGGGATGGTTTTCATTGAAGGAGTTAGTGGTCAGTCGGTCTGTCAGCTGCTCATCGATAAAACTGCCAGCGTGTTTAAAGCCATCGACAAGATCCCGGGTCGCAACGTGATCCTGGTCCTCGACGAACTTGGCTCGGCGACTCAGGAAAAAGATGGATCCCGGGTGGCCCTCCTCGTCCTGAAGGCGTTGTACGAACGCCAGGTTAGCCTCCTCTTTAGTACACAGATTATGGATGTGGCAGTTGCCGCCGAGAAAGAATTTGGCGCCAAGTGCTTCAAGGTGGATCGCAACCACCGTCTTGTTCCCGGTATTGGGAGTGGTGAGATTGACCAGTTGGTTCGTGACTCTGGCTTGGCCAAGTATCTGGTAAATAATTAGTTGCACTTTTCAGCACCGCTTCTCCATAGAGGCGGTGTTTTTTTCATTAGGCAGATGGTAATTTTTTTGCTACACTACGATTACTATTTCGCTCTCGTTTCCGTAAAAATACACCTTTTATGCCCAGCCGACGCCTGCCTACCCTCGCCCAGAAACGGAAGAGTTTTGTTTTGTGGTTTGATGAGATTACCATTGCCGACGTCCCGTTCGTTGGCGGCAAGAACGCCTCCTTGGGCGAAATGTACCGGGATCTGACGGCTAAGGGTGTGAAAATTCCTAATGGCTTTGCCATCACCGCGTATGCGTACCAGTACCTGTTGGAAAAGGCGGGGATTAAGGATGACATTCGGCGCATTCTGAAAGATTTAAATGTGAATGATCTGAAGAACTTGTACGAGCGTGGGCGCAAAGTGCGGGAAACCATTTTGAAAGCTGAGCTGCCACCAGAATTGGCGAAGGAAATTGTGGCTGCCTACAAGAAGTTGTCCCTGCAGTACAAAGTGAAGGCGGTTGATACCGCGGTGCGTTCCAGCGCCACGGCGGAAGATCTGGCCGATGCGTCCTTTGCGGGTCAGCAAGAAACCTACCTGAATGTGCACGGTGACCATGCAATTTTGGAAGCGTGCAAGTCATGCTTTGCCTCGCTGTTCACCAACCGAGCCATAAGCTACCGCACGGAAAAGAAGTTTGACCACTTTAAAGTTTCTCTGTCCATTGGCGTGCAGAAAATGGTGCGGTCAGATTTGGCCGCCAGCGGCGTTATGTTCTCCATTGATACCGAGTCTGGTTTCCGCGATGCCGTGATGATCAATGCCAGCTACGGCTTGGGTGAGAACATTGTGCAGGGCGCCGTGACCCCGGATGAGTTCTACGTGCACAAACCCACCTTGATGCAAGGCTACAAGCCAATTGTGGGCAAGCACGTGGGGAGCAAGGAAATTAAAATGATTTACGCCAGCGGTGGCACCAAGCCAGTGAAGAACGTCCCCGTGTCATTACCCGATCGGCAGCGCTTTGCGATTACTGAACCAGAGATTCTTAAACTCGCACGTTGGGCCGTGATTATTGAGCAACACTACTCCAAGAAGGCCGGGCACTTTAAACCCATGGACATGGAGTGGGCCAAAGACGGGGAGACGGGCCAACTCTTCATTGTCCAAGCGCGTCCAGAGACGGTGACCAGCCAACGCAATCCAAACGTATTAGAAACCTACGTGCTGAACAAACGTGGGAAGGTGCTGACCGAAGGGGGCAGCATTGGCGCGAAGATTGCCAGTGGGTTGGTGCACGTTATTGAGAATGTAAAAGACATTAGCCAGTTCAAAGCTGGGGAAGTGCTGGTGACGGAAATGACTGACCCTGACTGGGAGCCCATCATGAAAAAGGCGGCAGCAATTGTGACCAACTCCGGCGGCCGCACGTGCCACGCAGCCATCATTTCTCGCGAGTTGGGTGTGCCCTGTGTCGTTGGTACGGGTACTGGCACGTCCGACTTAGCCAAGGCCAAAGATGTTACAGTGTCCTGCGCAGAAGGGGAGAAAGGGTTTGTCTACGCTGGTAAACTTCCCTTCACCATCAAGCGGACAGATTTGAAGTCTCTGAAGCGGCCACGGACCAAGGTGATGATGAACGTGGGTAACCCCGAGTCTGCCTTCGCCGACAGTTTCATTCCAAATGATGGCGTGGGTCTTGCCCGTGAAGAGTTTGTGATTAATGACTACATCAAAGTGCACCCCATGGCTCTGCTGAACTTCAGCAAGGTGAAGGACGCGCACGTGCGCCAGCAGATTGAAACCATCACGGCCGGGTACAGCAGCAAACCCCAGTTCTTCATTGATAAGCTGGCTGAGGGTGTGGCGCGGATTGCCGCCGCCTTCTACCCCAAGGACGTGATTGTCCGCTTGTCCGACTTCAAAACCAACGAGTACGCTAACCTCATTGGCGGCAAGCCTTTTGAGCCAATTGAAGATAACCCCATGATTGGCTGGCGCGGCGCGTCACGCTACTACGACCCCAAGTACGAACCCGCGTTCAAGTTGGAGTGTTTGGCCTTGCGAAAGGTGCGCGACGTGATGGGTTTGAAAAACCTGAAAGTCATGGTGCCGTTCTGCCGCACCGTGGAAGAAGGAAAGAAAGTGATTGCCACCATGAAGAAGTACGGCTTGGTGCAGCACAAGGGTGGCTTGGAAGTGTACGTCATGTGCGAAATTCCTTCCAACGTCATTCTCGCGGACGATTTCTCGAAAATCTTCGATGGCTTCTCCATTGGTTCAAACGATCTTACACAGTTAACGCTTGGCGTAGATCGCGATTCCGCTTTGGTCGCGCATGACTACGATGAGCGGAGTATGGCGGTAAAAACTCTCGTCTCTCAGGTGATTCGATCTGCCAAGAAGAATAAGCGGAAGATGGGCTTCTGCGGACAGGCACCATCAGACTTTCCAGATTTCGCCCAATTTCTGGCGAAGGAGGGGATTGATAGCATTTCCCTCAATCCAGATACTGTGGTGAAGACAACCATCGCCATTGGCCAGGCAGAAAAGAAGGCGCGGAGGAAGTAGGATTCTATATTAAATAAGCAAAGCGTGGCTCTCCGTGGCCACGCTTTTCTGTTTGACATCATCAAGGTAGCCCTGTACTCTTGGTCAAAATAGCCAAATTGAAAACCGTTTTGAAAGGAGCAATAATGGGTATGTTTTCCAGTGTTCAAGTTATGATACTCGAAAGGCAGTTTCAGGTGCAGCGAGCACTGGCTGAGCAGGCAATCAAGCAGGTATCGGAAGAGCAGGTCATTGCATTGCTCAATCCAACACAGTTGGAGTCTAACTCCATCCGCATTCTCCAGAAGCACATTGCCTGGACGCTGTACTTCCGTGCCGCGACAATTTCTGGCAAGGAAATTCAGCCATTTTGCACCCGGGATGAAAGCCTTGTGCTGCTCCCACACGATGATGCCGCCCGTATTTGGCAAGAGTGGGGCGATGCCTGGTCGCTCATCAACAGGACGTTGCAGGGCTTGAGCATTTCCCGGCTTGCGGAAGAGGTTGATGTGCGTGGTAAAAATGTTGGCGTGCACGAGGTTGCGCTCATGCTCCTTACGCACGTTTCCCAGCATGTTGGTCAAATCATTATGCTGGCCAAGCACTGGGCGGGAGAAAGTTGGGTACCGTTGACGGTTGCAAAAACCAAAACTGCATGAGCGTGGAAGTTCTCATGTTTAAAACCGCAGGAAACAATCCCTGCGGTTTTTTCTATCCGTCGAGTATGTCTCAGTGTGATTTAACTCTACATGGAGTTCACAATAATAATTGTAGTAATGAAAAACGCCTCTCAGGGAGAGGCGTTTTTACAAAGTACTTAAACTGGCTCACCAGCAACAATCCATTCCGGATCTTTCAGTCGTCCGAATTTGATCTCCAACTTTGGTGGCAATTTCCACTCATTGCAAAGTTTTTCTATGACGTGATCCCAAATGGCCGGCACCTTCATTTCCGGGTTGAGCGCTTGCCACTCTCCAAAACGGCAGGCGAAGAGGCCATCCGAACGCGTTTCGACTCGGAACGCGTGGTACCTTGGCGTCTTATGTAGTTGACTATCAGTCGTGCCAACCCACCCATGACGGTCAAGGGCTTTCTGGTAGCAGGAGGGACACGTTTGGTGAAGTTCGGAGTAGGTGTCGAATCTGTAGCATGAATTTTCGTACCCGCAGCTTTCCTCTCGCACACCTTCCAGGAGGATCAGCTGACCTTCTCCTTTAAAAATTTCGTGGCATTCTGTGCACCAGAAGAGCTGTTTACGTTTGAACTCTTTGTCAAAGTGGGATCGCCGTGCCTGGTTGTACTCGTTGATGGTCTGCGTCAGAGCATCTTCTGCTTGTTCAAGAAGCTGGGATTGCGTTCTGGCTTGTTCCCGCAAAACCTGTAGATTCTCAAGGTTTTCCATGATTTTTTCCTTTCTCCAATGTTTCCTTTTTCGCGACTAATCTAACACAGCCCTGCGTGCCTTGCAAGCAAAAAGAAAACGCCTCTCCGGTAGGGGAGGCGTCATTAGGAAGAGCTTGTGTGATTTTTTACTGCTGCGGTTCTTTCGGTTTGCCGAATATGGCCACATCTTTCAGTCTCCAAAGGAGGGGGCTGGTCCTTGAGCAGTAGCTTGTACCAAGAATCTTGTCGTCAGGGTTCAGGCGCCCATCATCGGGTAGTGATAATTGCGCCCCATCCTTTGTGCCCCACCCAGCTGCAGTTTCTTCATACGCGTAGACAAGGTACGTTTCACCTTCTATGAAATCATAACCGTCGCATGAGCATCGGTTTTCAACCGTATGCAACGTCATGCTGACACGCGCATTGCCCTTCCAGTAGGCACCTACTTGGAAGTGTACAATGGTGCGTGGTTCATCACAGCCAATCCCAGTTGAGTCATCGACGTAGATAACCTTCGTGACTTTGCCGGCAAAGATTACGTCAGCGTCCTTGTACGATTCCTGAGCAGACGGAGGTATGCATGAGCACGCCTGCGCAGTGAGCGGGAAGGCAAGAAGCACCAGCATCAAACCTATAAGTACCTTTTTCATCTTCACTCCTCTTGTTTTTGGTGGTTCACCTTTTTTGGATTTGCATAGCTTAACAAGATGCCCGAGTATACGTCAAGCATAGGTTTTGAGAAAAGCGCCTTTCCGGTTGGAAAGGCGCTTTTGAAAAGTACGCTGGGTTAACATGCCGGACGTCCGGAGCAGCTTTCAGTGAAAGAACTGCTACTCGTTTACGTCTGGATGGTAGTCGGGATCGGGTTTTGCTCGTTTGCGTCCGAACTCCTTTTTCAGTGCCGTCTGCTTCTCCGCTAAGTAGTGTTCCCAGTTGAAGCTATTGGGAATTTTTTTCACGGAGACGTAGTGGACTTTTTTGCCTCCGCTAATGCCTGGCTCTACCTTCGTCACCGTTGCGCGACCCCCTTGGATATCATCACGTCCATGCGAGAGGTAGAGTTGCGTTGGTACGTAAATGGTGTCACCAGGCTTTGGAACTGGCAGGGTGGCAACTGCGGCCTTTCTCTCATTGACACGACGCGGTTTCCTCACACTTTGAAGTTTCTGCTGACTCGTATGCATTGGTATTTCTCCTTATCCTGTTTTTCGTCTAGTTCGTTTTGGTTACCCGCGTTCAATGGTCCGTGGAGGTTTGTCTGAAGTGTTGAAGCAGACTGCACCAATTTCCCGAATTTCGTTCGTCATGCGGCGGGAGATGGTTTTCATTACCTCCCAGGGAATTTCTGCGGCCTGGGCAGTGAACCCATTCACGCTCCAGAATGCCCAGCACTCCGCGACAAGTCCGAAATCTGCGCCGTCACCTTTCGTGCACTTGGTGACTGAGTGGGTAAGAAAAACACCGGCCTGCCAGATGCTTTCATACAGCCCAGCTTTTCGGATTTCTTCCATGAAGATATCATCAAGGACTCGGGCGATACCCAGTTTGTCTTTTGTGATATCACCTTCTATGCGAAGAATGAGGCCAGGACCCGGGAATGGATGCCGGAGCAGGAGTGCTTCAGGCACGCCCACTGCACGGCCGATGTTCCGGCCCGTGTCCTTCACCTGGTCAGCGAGTGGGGTGACTTCGGGTACGGAGAATTGCAAGCCCACATTGTGGTGCTGCTTGATACGCGCCTTGGTGGCGCCGCTGTCGTAGCCTTCACCGCTCTCGGAAATGTCGGTGTAGAGCGTGCCCTGCGCAATAACGTTGGCACGCCAGCGCTCTGCCTCTGCTTCGAGCACTGCTTTGTACACATTCCGCATCGCCTCCCGCTTCTTTTCCATTGTGGTGACACCTTTGAGTGCCTCCAGAAATTGCTCGGTTGCATCTACAACCGTCAGTTGGAGCCAAGGTTGCTGGCCGAAAAACTCGCGGACGTGGGCTTCGTCATCTGGACGGTCGATACCCTTGATGTAGACACCAACAATCTGGATTGGGAGGGTCGCTCGTATCCGGGCAGCTTTCAGCAAGTATGCCACTGTGGAAGAGTCGGTTCCACCCGAGAGTGCAAGGAGAATTATTTTCCCAGCCAGCGTTTGGGCGAGGTGTGCAATTTTTTCCTGACTGACATCGCCGGCCGGGAACGTGTCCTTCGCCCCACAGATGGTGAAGCAGAAGTTTTCAAAAAGTTCCAGCCCATGTTCCGTGTCGCTGACCTCCGGGTGAAACTGGACGCCCCAGAGGTGCTGGTGGTGGCCGGCGGCCACGGGTGCGTGCTCGGTGGATCCCAGAATTTCCAAGTCCGGGTGAGGGAGAATTCGATCGCCGTGGCTCTCCAGCACCTGGAAACCAGTGCTGTACGTTATGCCCCCAATGAGTGGCGAGCTATGGTCGGCAATGGTCAGTAGGTGGACGCCGAATTCCCGTTTGTCTGCTGGTTGTACTTGCACGCCGAGGTGCTGCGCCCAGAGTTGGAAGCCCAAGCAAATACCGAAGACCGGAATCCCGAGGTCGAAGATTGCCGCATCGAACGGCGGGGGATCGGTGTGCACTGAAGCAGGGCCGCCGGAGAGAATGATGCCGATAGGCTTGAGTAAGCGGACGTCATTGGCCGTGACGCGGGCTGGATCAGCCACGAGGCAGAAAACGCCAAGCTCATCGAGTTTTTGCTTGATGAGGTGGTCGAACTGACTGCCGAGTGCAAAAAGGAGGAAGACTTCCTGAGTGCGCCGAATGCCCATTTCTTTGGCAATTTCCCCTAAGGTTTCCGGAGTGACCTGGGTGAGTGTGCTAATCATTGTGTACCTTTCTGTATCTATAGTTCATTCATTTCGTTGTCAAAGGTCGATACCTCACTGTACGAAGTGAGCTACGGGATGTCAACTTCGTTGGGTGGGAGGTCGGGGTATGGATGCTAGTTTGGTGAAGATGTTGAAGGGTAGGGTTTTGTGTAATAGCCATTTTTCCATACCCTTTTCCCTAACTAGCTTCTCCTCCCAAGTACCTTCACCCCCCGCTTCCTTGACGAATTCCCTCCACGGGCGTAGGTTGGGATATCCGCACGTGTGTTTCTTTTTGCCAAGGAAGGAGGGAAGCCGACATAAAGATGACACGTTGTGGCGATGGGAGTAACTGATAAAAAACAAACATCCAGGAGGGAATGCTTTGCAAAAAAAAGTAGGCGACCAGAGTAGTTACGATCGCATTGCCGGGTTACGGAAGATTGACCGCGGCTTCTCATTTCAACCAAATGGCAAGCCAGATGAGCACAGGCTTGTTGCTCAAGCAGACACTTTTGTGTCCGATCCCAAAAAGCTCCAGGAAGCGGCGGAAAAATTTTCCGTCAAATGCGCTGTGAAACCCAGAGGGTTTGTAGTGCTGCATGGCAAAGACAATGCGATCATCGCTGCTGTGGAGTTTGCACAGCAAGTTTGAAACTAAAAAAGTACCTTTCCCCCACCAAGCAATTGGTGGGGTGATTTTTTTACTACCGTTAATGAAAAACGCCACCTCATAAACGTGAAGTGGCGCGTGAGCTGGGATTATCGGAAGATGTACTTTTGAAAGAAATCACCAATCCAGTGTTGGTTTGATGCAAAGTAGTAGGTGACCCACATACTCGCATTGCCGATAACGAGGACGAAGACAAATGCTACTGTAAAGATCTGTCCTATCTCTTGCTGGCTCCAGTCTCGGAATCTGAGGAGTGCCAGGATAAGGCACAATACACTGATTCCAATGAGCACTGGCAATGCCAGGAAGTACCCTAGGACAAAGCCAACCAGAATTGGGCCACCCCAAAAGAGTAAAGTCATTCCACTTCCCTTCTATTGAAGAACGTTTTTTTGAGATGCTTTTAATGCGATACCATAGCACGCTCCCTCTGTGTGTCAAGTATCATTCTGGAATCACGTGATTTGATCATTCCATTACAAGCAGAAACAGGCATGGCATATTTTTTTCGACCTTGGAAAAGTCGCCCCGTCATCCGACGGGGCAAGCATATCCCGCGAAGCGCGACCTCATCAAGCGGGGATAGCTTTACTGTCCCGCTTCCAACTGGATAAAGAGTCTGGCCAGGCGGAGCTCTTCGTAGGTAAAATGTTCGCCCAAGATTTCCCGAACCGGGGAGAGTAACCAGCTCTTGGATTTTTTGAATGCTTGGGCAATTTCCTGGAGATCATTGGCATGTGGCCGGAGGTACTCCACGTCGATATTTTTTCGAGTTTGAAGTAACTTCTCAATATGACCCACAATCGTGGTCGGGGACATACCCCGTCGACGAGCGATTTCCGTAAGCGGTAATTTTTGGCGAAGCAATTCTTGCGTCGCGGTATAGGTTGTACCAAGCAGCGCAACCTTTGGTGTTCGAGCCAGAGCTGGTTCACTCCTGGCTTTTTCCGTTATATGCTTTTGCTTGGCGTATGCCTGAATGGCACGCACGAACGTCTCACCCAATTCTTGTAGCTTCCGCTGACCCACGCCGTACACGCGGGCAAAGCTCCCTAGACTTTGGGGGAAGTACGTCGCCATATCTTGGAGACTCTTGTCCCCAAAAATCACAAATGGTGGAACGCCATGTACATCGGCTAAACGTTTGCGCAGCGCCCGCAGTTCCTCGAAGAGTTCAGCATCATAGGCAGCTGGCGCATCAGCAACACCCTGGGTTTGTAGCGCAGGGACACATAGGTCGCAAGCGCCACAATTTTTGGTTGGCCAGCTTTCCCCAAAGTACTCCAGCAGGTATTTTCGGCGGCAGGTGTGCCCGTCGCAGTAGGCAACAACTTGTTGCAGTTTGTGCTCCACTTGTTGGCGTTCGGCAGGATCCGCAATTTGCTGGCTGAAGAAGCGGTGCTTCCGTGTGTCCCCGTAGGAGTAGTAGAGAATGCACTGGCTGGGTAAACCGTCCCGCCCGGCGCGGCCAGTTTCCTGGTAGTACCCTTCAATGGACTTCGGCAGGTCGTAGTGGACAATCAACCGGACATCCGGTTTATCAATACCCATGCCAAAGGCAATGGTGGCAACGATGATCCGGACTTCATCGCGGATAAATTGTTCTTGGGTAGCCTGGCGAAGTGTCGGCTCTAACCCAGCGTGGTAGGGCAAAGCCGAAAAACCCTGCTCGCGCAGATTCGCCGCCAGATTTTCGGTGTCCTTGCGGGAGAAGCAGTAAATAATCGCGCTGCCTGTGCTGTGGTGCAGCACGTCCACCAGTGCAGCAAAGGTTTGGTGCTTGGGGCGCACTAGGTAGGTGAGGTTGGGTCGGTTGAAGCTGGAGACAAAAAATTTTGGCGACCGCAGCGCCAGCTGTTTGATAATATCCTCGCGCACTCGTTCCGTGGCAGTAGCGGTTAAGGCAATGACGGGAACGTCTGGAAAATCTTGGCGCAGTTGGACTAAGTTTCGATAGTCAGGCCGGAAGTCATGCCCCCATTCAGAAATGCAGTGTGCTTCGTCCACAGCTATGTACGAAACAGCAACATCCTGTAACCATTCCCGGAAGTAGGGGAGCGCCAGACGTTCGGGTGCCAGGTACAGAATTTTTAACCCCCCGGTCTCCACCTGGGTTTGCACCTGCCGAATCGTTTCAGCATCCAAAGTACTGTTAATAAACGCGGCGGCAATCCCATTCGCGCGCAGGGCGTCCACCTGGTCTTTCATCAACGAGATGAGCGGGGAAATAACCACAGTTACCCCATCCACCATGAGCGCGGGTAGCTGAAAACACAGCGACTTACCGCCACCAGTGGGCATGAGTACCAACGTATCCTGCTTTTGCAAAACCTGGGTGATGATTTCCTCCTGCAAGGGTCGGAACGCCTGGAACCCAAAATGTTTTTTCAATAATGCGTGCATAGTACAGACTTATGAATGAATCGCGAAATGAGTGTCTACTCGGTACAGAGAAGGGTAACGGATGGGTGGAAAGTTGGCAAGGCAGACGATTTTTCTTCGGGGCCCCCACAGATGTGGCGCGCAGTCCCGCTGCGGGACGAGCACGCGTCTGTGGGGTCAAGCGAGGCTTCGTGGGAACGGTGGAGCGGGATGCGCAAAAAGCGCGTCACGCGGAACTGTGACCACGAAACGAGCTGCCCTGAACCACTCCTCGCCCGACTCATCGGTTGCAGGGCATGAACCAGGACTGGCTTGCCAGCCGTAGCTCTTCCAACATACTCTATGTCCTCCTTCGCTAGGAGCTTCGGAGGACAGCCTTCGTCCTCAACAAAGCTTGAGAGCGAAGGCTGGCGGAAGGGGCGAGATTCGAACTCGCGATACCTTTCGGTATACTCGCTTTCCAAGCGAGCGCACTCGGCCACTATGCGACCCTTCCACGAAATGCGAATGTAGCATACCTGGCGATTTGAGCAAGGGCAACTGCTATACTTTGGGCATGCCACAATGCACCTGGCTAGGCGAAGATTCGCCTTAACTCATGGTTAAAGGAGGTTTTGACGCCTGGGCATTCATATGATAAGGTGTCGAGCATTAATAAGAAACCCGAATAGTAGGAGAAAATATGAAACCAACAATCGATGAAGTAAAAAAATTTTTCTTTGAAGCAAAGCTCCACGGTTGGGCAGCGGATGTTCCGTCGAGTTCTGTTCCGGGAAAGCCTGGGTACAAGCGAATAACATTCAAACGGGGCAGGTTCCTGTTGGTGGACGAGTGGTGTACGACTGGCCACAGCAGGATGAGCGCAGGAACGTCAACAATTTTCTGCGATAAGGAACCTGTATGGTTCATGTCGTATACCGGCTTCTACGAAAAAGTCGCCATACCCTTCCTCAAGCTCGCCCTCCTGCGGTCGTATCAGGCCAGAGAATTCAACGGAGGTCGTGGACCCAACGACTTCGAACAAAAGGGCATGGTCTATAGCAACGAGGTAGATCTGGATGATTTCGAAAACTTCCAAGGTTGCGAGTCAGTCACCCGAAAAGGCCGCGGCCAAAAATTGCTAGGAGAGCATCATTACTACGGGGTAAGTTTACTCCGTGAATCTGATTAAGAGTTTCCTATAGCTGCCGGATAACCTGGCAGCTATTTTTTCGCTATACTTGATGTATGACCAACTGCACCTGGCCAGGCGAAGATTCACTGATGATTGCGTACCACAACAAAGAGTGGGGTGTGCCGTTGTGGAATGAGCGGAAGCTGTTTGAGTTCATGGTATTGGATGCCTTCCAGGCTGGTTTGAGTTGGCGGACCGTGCTGCACAAACGGAAGAACTTTGCACGGGCTTTTGATAACTTTGATCCAAAGAAAATCGCGAAGTACGCCCCGGCGAAAATCAACAAGCTCTTGAAAGACGTGGGGATTATCCGGAATCGTGCAAAGGTCAACGGTACAGTAAAAAACGCAAAGGCATTTCTGGCACTGGAAAGAGCGCAGGGGAGTGTGGCGGAGTATTTATGGCAATTTACCGGCGGAAAACCGAAAGTGAATCATTGGAAAACCACCAAACAAATTCCAGCTCGGAGTAAAGAGTCTGATGCAATGAGCGAAGCTTTGAAGAAGGCGGGTTTCACTTTTGTTGGTTCAACTATTTGCTACGCGTTCATGCAGGCTGCCGGGATGGTGAATGATCACCTGGTGGAGTGTCCACGGTGGAGGGAAGTAAAAAAATTGTGATCTTCGCATCTGTCTTGTGCCAATAAGATTGGCCTGCTAAGGTGGTGAAAACGTAGGAGAAAAAATGTATGTCTGAAAAAATATTATTGAAAGCCACGCTGGTGTTCCCTGTTCGAGACGACCAAGTTTTACTGGCGAAAAAGGTACGGAAAATTGGTGCCGGCTGCTTGAACGGTTATGGTGGCGGGGTGGAACCGGGTGACGCAACGCTCATTGATGCGGCTTTGCGGGAATTTACTCAAGAAACAGGCGGGCTTATGGCCAAGGCTGCGGATCTAGTCAAAGTAGCTGTGGTCGATTTTCACAATCGAACCGTTGAGGGAATTCGTTTCACGTGTCGTGTTCACGTCTATCTCCTCTACGGCTTGCAAGGTCAGGCAAAGACTACTGAGGAAATGGCTGACCCAGCCTGGTTTTCTAAAAATGCCTTGCCGTTAGGTAAGCTTATGCCCGCCGATCCTTACTGGTTGCCCCGAATACTAGCCGGGGAATTCCTCTACGTAAAGGCTTGGTATGGGCCGGCGCAAAAGACTTTGGAAAAAGCAGTACAAGTCACTCCCGTGACGCCCAACGAACTTGACCGTCTGTAGGCTTCCAAGCTTGCCGACGGTTTTTATCAACCCGACTTTTTACAAACCACGGGCAGGGAGAGTAATCTGCCGTAGAATGTTTAGGTGAGGGAAAGTACAGAAAAAAACGACCCGTGGGGGTCGTTATCATCTTCAGTCAAGTACAAGTTGCTGACTCCCATCGATGGCTCCTTCTGTCTCCGAGAGTTTTTTGATCTTCACCTGAGCGCGCATGCGAGCTTCGGCTTCGCTCACCGCATTCTCTATGGTGAAGGTAAAGAGTGGCCCCATGACCTGCTTGCGGTAGGAGAATGTGTAATCTCCAATCCGTGTGGTATGTACGTTGGGGCGGGGCGTCATTGCTGCGAAAAGAATTTTCAAAATGTTCATCTTGTCTCCTCTATTTTTTTCTATTTTGATTCAACACTATAGCGTACGGTAGTCCATTTGTCAATAGTTGGTAAGGTGGATACTTGATCATGGTACACTCTACGCATGCAGCGTGTATGGTTCAAAGCGAAGGAGTACGGCTACGGTTGGTACCCGGCGACCTGGCAAGGGTGGCTCATTTTACTCAGCTACCTGGCTGTCGTTCTTGGTGTGACCTTCCTCATTTTCGATTTTCGGTCAGACCAAGCAACCCTTGGTCAGATTCTGTGGTTCGTTGGCATTACTTTTGTGGCGACAATTTTGCTGATTGTGATTTGTTGGAAGACGGGGGAGAAGGCCGGGTGGAGATGGGGGAAGAAGAGATAGAAGTTTTCGTTGTTGGTAAAGGTATGGGTTGAGGGAATAGATAAAAGACTCTTTCTGTCCTCTACCTCTAACTGCTCACCATACCTCCATCAAAACCCAAACCTTCTATCGCAGTTTTGCATCTTCCCCTAGAACAGTAGTAGAATAGAAACATCTTTCCCTTAACCCCGTGCGCCTATGCCAGACGTCACTATCAACTACGTCGCCGTGCTCGTGTCCGGTCTCATTGCCATGGTTTTGGGCGGTTTGTGGTACTCACCTGTGCTGTTTGGAAAAGTCTGGGCGCGCATTGCAAATATTGATGAAGCCGCGGCCAAGAAAGAGGCGCCCCTGGCCTACGTGAAAATGTTCATCTTGGCACTCATTTCCGCTTGGGTGCTGGCGCACTTCGTGGACTACACGCAGTCTACCACCTTCATGAATGGTGCCCTCACGGGTTTCTGGGTGTGGTTGGGCTTTGTGGCTACCGTCACCATGTCCGGGGTTATTTTTGAAAAGCGACCCTCCAAACTGTGGTTTTTGAACAACGGTTACCAGCTCATCCTCCTGGTCATTACAGGCGGGGTGTTGGCCATTTGGTCCTAAGTTTTCATAGGTAAGGAAAAAGCGGCGTCTTCGGACGTCGTTTTTTTGCTCTTCCCCGGGGTCCCCATGAATGTGGCGCGGACCCTGAGTGAGCCCCGCAATCCTGCGGGATAAACTCCACGAATCGAAGGGGAGCACGCGTTCATGGGGTCAAGCGAGCCTGCCCCGTACCGGACCCCGAGCGGAGTCGAGGGGGACTGGTGCGGGGGCTTCGAACGGCCTCCGGCCCGGAGGGAACCCGTAGTGGAGCCGCGAATGCGGGTACACGGAGGGTGGAGTTCGAAATGAGCGTCTGCTACACTAACCAAGCTATGGGAATCACCGATGCTATTGTCCATCTTGCGACCGACATTATCCAGCGCGCAGGCTATGCCGGTATTGGTTTTCTGATGGCCTTGGAGAGCATGATTTTTCCCGTGCCCAGCGAGGCGGTTATGCCCTTTGCGGGTTTTGCCTGGGCAGATGGTACCTTGCGCTGGTTTGGGATTTTTCTGGCCAGTACTATTGGTAGCTTGGTTGGTTCCTGGATTTCCTACGCCATTGGTCGGTACGGTGGCCGGCCGTTCATTCGGAAGTTCGGGAAGTACTTTTTGCTCAACGAGCAACACCTGGACCAGACCGAAGCTTTTTTCCAACGCTGGGGCGAAAAGGCAATTTTCGTTTGCCGGTTCATTCCAGTGGTGCGGCACTTCATTTCCATCCCGGCGGGTGCGGGCAAAATGCACTTGGGGAAGTTTACCCTGTACACGCTCTTTGGCGCAGCAATCTGGAACATGTTCCTCACCTACCTGGGCTTCCGGTTGGGGAGTGACTGGGAGAAGATTCAGAAGTACAGCCACGTCCTTGATATTGTGGTGATCGCGGTGATCATTTTGGGGATTGTGTACTTGGTGTACCGGAAAATGCGGAAAGGACGGAATGTCACTTCTCTCACGAAGAGCGATGGCTAAAGCACGGCACAACTTGGTAAGATTTTTTACAGGGTGTTTGTGCCTATGTAGCTGCTTTGGTTTGAACGGCGCTGTGGATGCATTGGCAGCTGCCGAAGATATTTTGGGAGTGAATGTGCATGCGGTCCAGCGGTACGCCCCAGGTGAATATTCCACCTTGGGTGATCATTTACAAGCTGATGCAATGCATTGGGCACGAGAAGAATTCTACTGGGATCGGATTGAACCCGCTGCCGGGAATTTCCAATGGGCTGGGTATGATGAGGTGGTTGCACTGTACCAGGCCAAAGGAGTCTCAGTTTTGGGATTACTGGCGTACAGCAGTCAATGGGCATCCAGTTGGGCCGGCGCGCAAACCGCAGATGATCATGTTTTTAGTTCGCCAGACCTCACCGCCTGGGCGACGTACGTTCGTACTGTCGTGAGCAGGTATAAAGGAACGGTGCATGCCTGGGAAATTTGGAACGAACCAGATGCCGCACATTTTCTCCGACCTTCACCTGGGGCAGCGGCCTACTTGCCAGTGCTCAAAGCCGCGTATGCTGCGATTAAAGAAGTTGACCCCACGGCAACCGTTGTGACTGGGGGTACTGCTGGAGTCAATTACAGCTTTGCCAAAATGCTCTACACCCAGGGCGGGAAAGGATACTTTGACGCGATTGGTGTGCATGCCTACAGAACTTTAGGGAGTGACTTCCGAAGCGCGCCAGAAGTGAGCCAGTTTGGATTGCACTGTCTTGACGTGGATTTGGCCGCGCTAAACGCAGTGCTTGCGAAGTACGATGCAGGTCGCCCGGTGTGGATTACCGAATTTGGGTGGCCAACGCATGCGGCTGGGGTAACGCCAGCTCAGCAAGCTGCCTACCTCCAACGCGCTGTACTCATTGCGCGGAGCCAGGGTGTCGCCAAGTTTTTCTGGTATGACTATCGGGATGATGCGTCGGGGAGCGAGCAGGAGAAAAGCTTTGGTTTGTACCAGCGGGATTGGACACCAAAGCCAGCTCTGACGGCGTACCAAGAAATCCAACGACTCCTTGGCAACGCGACGTTTTCGTACTGGGAGCCAGTGCTGAGTGAGCGCGTGGAAGATTTTCGTAACGCCAAAGGATGGTACGTTGATGCTTGGCTGCAGGGTACGCTCCGTTCACATGTGCCGGCGCGGGTTATTAAAAATCCTGCATACCCGGGCGGGTCGCGAACAGTCCTGCGTTACGATTTCCGCAACGCCAAGGGTTCAACTTTTGCAAACCTGGTTGGCTCCTTCCCAAAAACGTACACCGATATGTTTGAATTGTGGTACCTGGGGGATGGGAGTATGCATGACCTGCGGTTCCGGGTGATTGATGCCCAGGGCGAAACTTTTCAGTTTACCGTGGGTCCGGTGGGCAGTGGCTGGCAGCGAGTGCTGGTAGACATTCGAACTGGCGTGCAGCGCGCTACCTCCTGGGGGAGCAAGAAGGATGGAAAAATTCAACAGCCCGTTAGCATTGGAAGCATCCTGTTGGAAAATCGTTCGGGAGCAGTTTCTCAGTACGGTAGTATTGGCATTGGCCCTATTCGTCGTGTGACGCAACCCCTTGGCGTTTTTGCACGTTGGCGGGGACCAAGTGGAAATGTTTGGACGGTTTGGTCTGATAGCCGAGGCCGGTTAGCAAATGTACGGTCGCCCATTGCCCGGGCAATGACGTTCACGCAATCAGCAATTGTGCAGTCTTTAGCGCCAACAGCAGGAAAGCTCCAGCTTCCCTTTGGAGATCGGCCGCAATTCCTTCAGTAATCTAACCAGTTGACCGCTGCCCAAGTTTCCGTCAAGCTAGGAGCATTCCTGTACACCACACAGAAGACCCTATTCAACCCATGATATCCGTGTCCCCAATTGAAGAAATCAAAGCCCGCCTGGATATTGCCGAGGTTGTGGGTGAGTACGTCCCCCTGAAGCAAGCTGGGCCGGAGCGTTTGCGCGCGCGGTGCCCGTTCCACAGTGAACGGACGCCGAGTTTTATGGTCTCCCGGGACCGGCAGATTTACCACTGCTTTGGTTGCGGCGAAGGCGGGGACGTCATTAGCTTTGTGCAGAAAATGGAAGGTCTGGAATTTCCGGACGCACTCCGGCTCCTGGCGAAGAAGGCGAATGTGGAACTCCCCAGTTACGATCCAAAACTACAGAGCGAACGCGCTTCGATTCTTGAAGCCCTGCGTCTGGCTGGCTCCTTCTTCCACGAGTACTTGCTACACGCCAAGGCGGCAGAGCCTGCACGAACGTACCTGGTGGAAACCCGTGCGCTGACCGCAGATACCCTGGAGCAGTTTCAACTTGGGTACGCGCCAGATGCGTGGGATGGGTTGCTCAACGCGCTTCGGAAACGGAAGATCAGCGACGCGCATTTGGTGGCGGCTGGCTTGGCCGTGCGCCGGGAAAAGGGGAGTGGGATGTACGACCGGTTCCGCAACCGGATTATGTTTCCTATTCGTGATGCGCATGGCACGATTATTGGTTTTGGTGGGCGGGCAATGGATGCGAACGAACCAGCGAAGTACATCAACACGCCGCAGACCATGGTGTACAACAAGAGTGCCGTACTCTACGGTTTGGACCAAGCCAAAGCTGCCATTCGGCAGGAAAAAGTTGCGGTCGTTGTGGAAGGGTACATGGACTGCATTGCCTCGCACCAAGCTGGGGTGAAGCACGTCGTGGCTTCTTCTGGTACGGCGCTCACGGACGGGCAGGTGCACTTGCTCAAGCGTTTTGCTCCGGCAGTCGCGCTGAGCTTTGACATGGACCCGGCTGGCGAGACGGCGGCCAAGCGCGGGGTGGCGGTAGCCTGGCGGGAAGGTTTGGATGTCCAAGTGGTGTCTCTGCCCTTTGGGAAAGACCCGGATGAGTGCATTCGCAAAGACCCCAAAGCTTGGGCTGAAGCCATTGCCCAACGGCAGCCGATTCTGGATTTCTACTTCAGCCGAACCCTGAACCAGCGTGATCCAGAGAAGGTGGAGGACAAGAAAGCCGCGGCAAAAATTCTCCTTCCCGTGCTCACCATGGTTGCCGATCCAATTGAGCAAACCCACTACCTGCAGAAGTTGGGTCAGTGGCTCCAAGTTGATGAGCAGATTCTCCGACGCAAACTTGCGTCCAGCACACCGGGTCAGCATTCGGCACCTGCCACTGCCACGCCAGCCCCAGTGATGGACCGAACCGAGCGCATTTGTCAGCAAATTCTTGGCCTACTACAGCTGGAACCAGATGCGATTCCCAGCATTGCCAAAGACCTCCCAGCTGAAGCCTTCCCACCTGGGGTTTGGCGAGACCTTTACAAATTTTTCCTGAATCAGTATAGTTCAGAGCACAATCCGTCGCCTGCAACCTGGGCTCAGGCTGCGGGTGAGCGTGATGCGAGTCTGGCTGACGCCCTGGCCGTGGCAAACCTTGCGGTCACGTCCTTTACCCGTGCCTCGTCCGTGGAACGGCACCGGGAAATTGAGGCCGCCGTGCGTGCGTTGCTCCGCGTCTGGGTGGATCAGGAAATGGCAAAAATCACCCCTGCGCTCCACGCCGCTGAAGCCCGGCATGATACCGCGGTCATGCAAGAGCTCACCACCCAGTTTACCGCCCTCACCCAGCAACTTCGTCGTCTCTAGCCACGCCAAGTCTCTTGGTGTGTAGATCTCCTCTTTATGCCCAAAAAGCATCCAGTGAAAAAACGCCAGGCGGTCGCCAAGCACAAGCGGGTGGTGAAGCATGCAGGAAAGAAGAAGCCAGTGCGGAAGGTTGCTCCCAAAACCCACGTCCGTGCGGTTGCTGTGCCTAAGCGTCTTTTCCCTGCTGACCAAGCCGACGGTCTTTTGAAGAGGGCAAAGCAGCGCGGTTTCCTTACCGAAGGGGAAATTCTCTACACGTTCCCCGACATTGAAGAGTACCTGCCAGACGTCGAAGAGTTCATTGCTACGCTGGAGAGCCTGGGGCTGCGCACGGTGGAGAATACGAACATTCTGGGAGATCTGGATTTGCAAGCCCCGCCGCCAACCAAGGGGAAGAAGGTGAAAGCTGCGCCCACGGCCGCGGAGAGTCGGTTAGATTTGTCAGACATTTCTGGCGACTCCATTCAGATGTACCTCCGAGAAATCGGGAAGGTGCCGCTGCTCCGGCCGGGTGAAGAAATAACCCTGGCCAAGCGGAAGGAAGCCGGGGAAGTGGAAGCCGAGAAGAAGCTAGTGGAAGCCAACCTCCGCCTCGTGGTTTCCATTGCCAAGAAGTTCACCGGTCGCTCCCTGTCCCTTCTCGACCTCATCCAGGAAGGGAACATTGGTTTGTTCCGCGCCGTGGAAAAGTTTGACTACCGGAAGGGTTACAAGTTTTCCACGTACGCCACCTGGTGGATTCGTCAGGCCATCACCCGCGCTTTGGCTGATCAATCCCGCACCATCCGCATCCCCGTGCACATGGTGGAGACTATCAACAAGTTCCAGCAGATCGAGCGTCAGCTCATCCAAGACTTGGGCCGCGAGCCCCTGCCTGAAGAAATTGCCGCGGAAATGGGCGAGCCCATTGAGAAGATTCATCACATCATTAAAATCTCCCAGGAGACGGTGTCCTTGGAAACGTCCGTGGGCGAAGATGATGAAGACTCTACCTTGGGTGACTTCATTGAAGACCAGAAGACCATTAGCCCCGACCGCGCCGCGGCCATGCAGATCCTGCGGGATCATGTCAGGGATATTCTGGACACCCTCAGCCCCCGCGAGCAGAAGATTTTGGAAATGCGCTTTGGTCTCAATGACGGCGTGGCGCACACCCTGGAAGAAGTCGGTCAGGAATTCGGCGTGACGCGTGAGCGTATTCGGCAAATTGAAGCCAAAGCCCTGGAGCGCATCAAAGACCACGAGGTGATGAAGAAGCTGAAGGATTACTAAAGTTACGAATAGGGTTACGAATTACGAAAAGATACTACGAAAATACGAATGTACGAATGGGTAGGGGAAGGAAAATACGGTAGGCAAGATAGTACAACTTCTCCCTCGCCCTCTGAGGGAGAGGGATCAAGGGAGAGGGTCGAGGGTTGATGATTCCCAGGTAGCTCAGTGGTAGAGCGATCGGCTGTTAACCGATTGGTCGTCGGTTCGAATCCGACCCTGGGAGCCACCAGCCCTTTTGTTCGATTATTTTCCATTACTTTCTGTTATGGATACAAGCCCTGAAGAGACATTCATGAATCTAGCCATTCAGGAAGCACAGATTGCCAAAGCTGGTGGTGATTTTCCTTTTGGTGCAGTGATTACACACCATGGGAAAGTTATAGCAAGTGGTCATGCAGAAAATAATGCAAAAGGTGACGCGACTGCGCATGCGGAAATGCAGGCACTTCGAAAAGCTTGCACATTGTTGGGAACACATAATTTACGTGATTGTACTATCTATTCAACTCATGAGCCTTGTATCATGTGTGCTGCGGCAATTTTTCAAGCAAAAATCCCGAAAGTTTTTTTCGGTGCTACAAGAGAGGATTTACCTTGGCTCATGCGAGCCCGCAAGGTTCGAATCGACGATCTAGCGAAGGATTCAAATTTTTCAATCCAAATTGTTCAAGGAATCCTTAAAGATAAAGTTTTAGAATTATTTGTAGATTTAGAAGCAAAGTTCAGTTCGAATCAAGAGCGACTTCAGAAATTGAAGTAGATACTGATCGTCCCGCCACGGCGGGACCCTGGGAGCTATCAGTCCTTTTTCCATAGTCTGCGTTTGCAGGGTTGTAACCGGATTGGAACGTCGTTGGTTGCTTTTTTGGATGTTGCAACGAGAATATTATTGGAGTAAGCTAATGAATGCTCGATCTAGAAACAATTTTTTATGGAAGCAAATAATTTTGAGAAACGAGAGTCACCTGTTTCTTCAATGAAAGCAAAAGAGTACTACCTCGCAGACGCAGAGCATGTAGATCGGAGTAAATTTAGAATGGACATTCTACGGTGCGCCCGTGAGCAGGGAGTTCCTGTTTCAACAGTTCTCGCAAGTTTTTTTGAAAATGGGCAGTTTACCAAAAAGGAAATGGGTACGTTTGCTTTAAATACTTCCTCTAGCGGGAATCTTGTGGAAGGGGCTGTGGCGCTGATGCACGCGCTTGGTGTCACGGAGGAAACCGCAGAAACGATGCGTATTTTGGAGGACTACATTGGGGTTAGCGAAACTGACCCACAAACCTGGGGCGCGTCGTGGGTAATTGATAGTGCAATGAATTGGCCACCAGGGACAAGTCTTGCTAGTTCACGAGCTCAGCTGGCAAAGCTGTAAGCGAACGTCAATATTTTTGAATTTTAGCGTATACCCTTATCTGAAAAGGAGGGTTATCGGTTTGCCCGAGCCAGCATCTGTGCTCAAATGGAGAATCTCGAAGCGAAGCGAGATTCTGCTGAATGGCGGGACGGGCTTCTTCCAGGCCAGAGGTCGGAGCTAAAATGTGAAACGTCATCGGTTGCTTTCTGCATCCCAAAAAAAATGGTGGTATCGACCAGTGTCGTTTTTTCTGCTACAGTGAATGACTCATTTCCCTTTCGATAACGTAAAGTATGCGTACCAAAATTATTGCCACCCTGGGTCCAAAATCGGAGAGTCCGGAAGTCATTGCGCAGCTGGTGAAAGCTGGCATGGACATTGCCCGGATGAACTTTAGCCACTGCACGTACGATGAGTACCTGGCGCGGACCAAGCACTTACGTGCTATCCAAAAGGAAGTTGGCCGACCCATCAAGATTATGCAAGACCTCCGCGGTCCCCGGTTACGCGTGAGCAATGTACCCAAAGATGGTTTGGAGTTGACCCACGGCATGATGGTGACGTTTTCTACCAGCACCAAAGATACCAAGGCATTGCATGTCAGTGATCCACATTTGCACAAGGACATTTCGGTTGATGATCCACTTTTCCTGGTCAATGGCGCGGTTGAACTCACTGTACGGAAGGTGACCGGTACTACTATCCAGGCTGAGGTGATCCACGGGGGCCGGATTTTTGAGAACACTGCAGTCAACGTGCCCAACACTCGTCTCACCACAGCTGGGTTAACGGCGAAGGATAAAGAGGATGTCCGTTTTGCCTTGGAGCACGGTGTGGATTACATTGCACTTTCCTTTGTCCAATCCGCAAAGGATGTTGAGGATTTGCGGAAGTTGGTGGGCACAAAAGCCAAGATTATTGCCAAGATCGAACGCCGAGTTGCCTTGGCGGACATTGATAGCATTATTCAAGCCGCAGACGGCATTATGGTGGCGCGAGGAGATTTGGGTACAGAAATGCCGGTGGAAGAAGTTCCGTTCATCCAGAAGAATCTCATTCGCCATGCTGCCTGGCACCGGAAGCCCTGCATTGTCGCCACGCAAATGCTGTTCAGCATGGTGGACACGCCGCATCCCACGCGCGCCGAAGTGTCCGACATTGCCAATGCCGTGTGGGAAGCAGCCGATGCGGTCATGCTTTCTGACGAAACTGCTTCCGGTCTGTACCCAGTGCAGGCGCTGCAGACCATGGCCAAAGTGGTGAAGCGTGCAGAGCACTTCCGCTACCAGACCGAGAATTTGCTGTAAGATCGGCTTTGAGGAAGCTCATTGGAGCACTTCGGTGTTTCTTTTTGTAAACCTCAATATTTGCTACCATTATCTCAACATAGAGAATCAGTAAAATTGGAGGAAACATGGTTTTGTACATTGCCTGTGGTCTGTGCCTCATTGGCCTGGGTATTCTCGCCTGGGGATATGCTAGTCTCCAGAAGAGTACATCTTTCAGAGAGTTCTTTCAGTCTCGGGCTGACAAGAAAATGATCTTTGGTGTCTGCATCGCGGTGGCTGGTTTACTTATCATGCCCCACTAGGAGGCGTAATCAGGAGCACTTCGGTGCTCCTTTTCTTATCCTTGACATTTGCCAAGCGTATGGTAGGGTATTTTGAAAGAATAAATATACAAAGGAGTTTGACATGCCACAGCATTGGACGACGGATATTAGCAAGCGCGCATTTTCCATCGCCTTCCAAGCCGCGGAAAAAGTTTGGAAGCAGACAGGAGATTTTGAGGCATACAATGAAAGCTTCGAACGCGAGTACCAAGAAGCTCTTTCCATGCTCGCCGGAGGTGGGCGGTAGCAGAGTGATCGTATTGCTTAGTAGATTTTTACCCTCGTGAGGATGAGGCGGTCCATTTCAAGGAGGAGTTTCATGCATTTCTGGAAGGCATATACTCCTAAGCGCTTTGGTTTGTAAACGTTCATTGGAGCACTTCGGTGCTCCTTTTTCTATTCTTGACATTTGTTCCAAGAGGTGGTAGGTTCTGACCAACATGTCCCTCGATTGGGAAATGCAACACAAACAATCAAGCCAGGAGGAAAAATTGGCAAAACAGGCAAAACCGATCTTCGAATTTACCGGCGAGCAGCTGTGCAATGTCATCGACAAGGGGCTCGGAGAACTTGGTGACAAAATTGTCGAACTGGTCAAAAAAGGCAGCGCGATTCGCGTTCGTCTCATCGCACCAGACGGTGATCAGAAATTTGAAACCACGCTGACCCTCGGGCTGGTATGGATTCTTCCAGGATTGCTTTTCGCCTCAATTTTTACGGCAATCGCGCTCATTGTCGCCTCAACAGCCATTGCCTTGAGCGAATACCGACTCGTCTTTGAGGAAATGGTGGATGTCCCAGACGAGAAACCTGCTGAACCGGCAAAAGAGCAGCCGACGGCGTAACGCCCAAACGCACATTTTTTTCAGGAGGTCAGTACTGACCTCCTTTTGTATTTGACAAAAGTTTGTTTCACCGTGAAGATACAAGACAAAGAAAACGCTTTTTGAAAAAGGAGAGTTTGTGAGTATCACGATGAAAGACCATTTGCAGGGAAGCTTGCTGGGGGTTCGCATTGGCGACGCACTGGGTATGCCGGTGGAAACCATGTCACCGGCAGAAATTTTAGCGGCTACGGATGGTAAAGGTGTAACGGGATTTTTAGATGCCATTCAGACAAAGTATCCCGATCAAGCTATGCTCAAAAAGGGTGATCCAACCGATGACTGGCAGTTTAATCGGATTGTCGCTAAGTCGCTGATTGCTTGTAGGGGTTACAACCAAGCAGATATGGCGCGTCGGCACGTGGCTGAAAAAGACGTGAATATGATCGGCTGGGGGAAAACCACACGGTCGGCCACCATGGAATTGGCAACCTATTTTGCCAGCGGAGGCCAGTATGGTCGAGATCCGAACAATTTGCCCGAAGCTAAACCCGATTTTGGTGGCGGGAACGGCGTGGGTATGAAAGTATTTTCACTTCCCTCGGCAATCCTCGCCGCGGAATATGGTGCCCAGTACCGTTACCCAGAGTACACGTTGTTCCGTTGGGTCGAGCAGCTGACCATGTTAACGCATAGTCATAGTGACGCATTTTTTACCGCGTACGCATTGGCGGTTGCGTTTGATGCTTGTGTTCGTGATGCAGTTTATACGTCATCGGATGCGCAACGGCTGCTCCAAAAAATCGATTTCGAACTTGCTAAAGTTGAAAATGCATCGCGCTATCGAGACGTAAGTGCAACACGCAAACAGATTGGCCGTCTGATGTATTGCATTGGTAACCCCGGTAAAGTCACTGAAAATTTCCCTCCATATGGGTTAGCGATTCAGTCTGTACCCTTTGCTTTAGGCATTTTTCTCACCTATCCTGGGGATGCGCGGAAAGCATTGTTGACCTGTGTAAATGCTGGGTACGATTGCGACACCACGGCAGCCATGTGCGGCAGCCTCCTTGGCGCGAATGGGGGAGTGGAGGCATTCCCGGCAGAGTGGCGGAACTTCCGACCCGACTTCCAGGAACCGCTGGAGTTGGGCGAAAGATTGTACCAAGCTTTTGCTCGGACGTCCCAACAAACCTCGTAATTTGAAACTCTTGCACTTTGCATTCCACCCCTTGGGAAACTGAGGGGTGGTTTTTTGTTTGGGCTTGACATTTCCTCCATTATTCGCTAGTGTATTCCTTCGTGTTTCTGTACACTGTTTGGAGGTAGCTGAAGGCTCTTTTCCAATTTGCAGCGTTGAACCCAGAGTTGTGGTGGCTGGTGCCAGCATGGCTCTGGGTTCAAGTAGGTCAGCCGTAGGAAGGAGGCTTGAGACATCGGCCATCGACTTTTTGCCGCCCAGAAACAAGAAGTTTCTATTTGGTTGAAGTCCTGCGTTGCGCAGGCAGAAATCCAAAACCGTTAGGAGTTTACAATGCAGCAATCAGTACTTGGGGGCTCAGTCTCTTTATCCGTGGTCGTCCATGGGAAAGAAGTTCGGGAGATTTTCCATGAGGAGAAAATGTTCATCGAGGCCCACCTCGGATCACGTTTTTCGCTTCGGATTAGCAATAATTCCCCGAAGCGCGTGCTCGCCGTTATCACAGTCGATGGCCTGTCCGTCATGGATGGGAAAGTCGGCAAATTTGACTCAAGCGGTTATGTGTTGAGTCCGTGGAGTAGTCACGACATCCCAGGTTGGCGTCTGAGTGATGCTGCCGTCGCGAAGTTCTTCTTCGGCACACTCGACCAGGCGTATGCCACCCAGATGGATGCACCCACGAACATCGGCGTTATCGGATGTGCAGTCTTCAACGAACCCGATAGAACGGCTTTCCGCCCACATGTCTTGTATAGCAAGGGACGGGATAGTGCACCTCAAACTTTCGGTGCCTTCAATTCTTCCCTTGAAGGTCAGGGTACGGGCGTTGGTTTTGGTGAAGAAGCCACACACCATGTCGGCCGGACAACGTTCAATAAACTTCTGGAGCCGTCAGCCATTTTCGCGATTTACTATGATACGCGGGAAAAACTGATTCAGAAGGGTGTGCCGGTGGACAAGCCGACTGTCGCCGTCGCTAACCCATTTCCGGGACAACCTGGATACTGTACTCCGCCGAAGAATTGGCCTCGCAGCTAGACTGAACTTCCACGCTGCAAATTATGTACTTTCAAGGAGTCGCTTCGGCGACTCCTTTTTTGTATGGCATCAAATTCAAAATCCCTGATCTTGACATTTTCCGCAACGTTTGCTATTGTTATTCGTCAAATATAAAAATCAATACTTACAGGAGGTCTATTGTGGCCGTACATTCATTAACAACAACCATACAGTTTGTCCAATGTGACTTTTGTGGAAGTGTGTACCACGACCACGAGAGCGCAAGAATCCATCATTGCATGGCAGGTGACCCACCGCTCCCAGAAAATTTTCATGAAGGGGATACGGTTGTGGCCAGGCTGAAGCTTGGTTCCGGCTTGGAACATGTAGGGTTTGAAAGAGGAGAATGTAAGATTCTGCGCTTTCAAAAGCCCAATGCGGCCTATCCGTGGCAGCCGAAGTTCAATTTCGGTGGACTTGAAAGTCCGCCTACGGTACCTCATGAATGGCTCGTGGTTGTCCAACCAATTGGGAAACCAAAAAAAGAAGGGGCACACTTCCTGAGCCAAGAAGTCATTCGGGTGAGCTGCTTAGAGTTGAAGCCCGACGATAAAAGTCACAAGTGAGTTTTGAACCTATCAAGGAGTCGTTTCGGCGACTCCTTTTTCTTACCGAAGAATTCGGTGCGTTACTAGTACCGCTCCTCAAACCCACACCCTCCATCCATACTCGCTTCCAGCCCTGAGTTTATCGAAGGGCCGCCACGCCCAAACCTTTACCTCTCCAACCCTGTGGATAACTTTGGGCTTGACGGCTTTTGTGAGCGGGTTTACTATGTGTATATCTTACACTAAGTATATGGCCAAGGTTGCTCGGAAGTACAAATTTGCAGTCATTGCCTCGGATGTCGTCATGCTGACCGTCCGCGATGGAAAGCTGGAAGTGCTTTGCATTCAGATGCAGAAAGCGCCGTTTATTGGGAAATGGGCCGTGCCGGGCGGGTTAGTGCAGCCAACGGAATCTGTGGACGAAGCCGCACACCGGATTTTGGCGGAAAAAGCCGGAATCCATGGGGTATACCTGGAGCAGCTGTACACCTTTGGCAAAGTGCGCCGGGATCCTTTTGGCCGCGTGGTTTCTGTGGCGTACTTCGCGCTGGTGCCCAGTGACGCACTCCGTCTGAAGACCACCAAGGAGTACAAGGATGTGCAGTGGTTTCCCGTGAAGAAACTGCCTGGCCTGGCTTACGATCACGCAGACATTGTAGCCACGGCTGTGCAGCGCCTGCAGGCCAAGCTGGGATACACCAACATTGTGTACAGTCTGCTGCCAAAAACCTTTACCCTTTCGGAACTGCAGGGTATGTACGAAACGATTTTGGGAAAAACACTGGACAAGCGAAATTTTCGGAAAAAAGTCATTGGTTTAAAGCTGGTGAAGCCGGCAGGGGAGCAGCGGAAAGGCCAGGCTAGCCGGCCAGCGGAGCTGTACCGTTTTGCCGCCACTGAACTGAAGAAAGTGGAGATTCTCTAGCAAAATTTTTTACCTTCATATAAGTGTAAATAATACACTAACTATATGAGCCTTCTCACCCAATTCTTTGATGTCAACGTTATTTTACAGACTTCGGGTCAATCATGAGGAGATCTTCCCTGAAGGTGCTTTCTTCGTAGGCCGCACTAAGGAGCGGAGGAAGCAGTTTGAAGGAAGTTCTGCTCAAAACCAGCAGATTAGCTTCCAAAATTGTAAAGCACTTTGACAATTCGAAACCACCATAGAGTATCAAGAATATGTTTTTTGTGGGCTTGACAAATTGTTGAAAGCCTGGTAGAGTGCTTTTTCTTAGAACTGAAGTACTGGAAGAGCTGGGGGCACTTTGAAAACCTAGAAATGAAACAATTATTAATGAGATGAATGTTTTTTTGGGAAAGGAGAGAATGATGATTGTGGAAGGCTTGTCAGGTCGCTACACACTAGGCACGCAAGTAGCAGAAACTGAGAAGTACCGGCTCTACCTTTGTAGAGAAGAAAGCACAGGCCAAGAGTGCTTGCTGCAGATAGCCACAGACAATCAGCATGATGGCACACTATGCCGTTCTGCTGTTCGGCTAGAAGTACTCAAACGTGCAGCCGATGCACTTGAAGCCGAGTATGAAAAGGTTCGTGAGAACCCTGAGATGCGGCTGAATTACGCCATTGGTTTCCCTGAGTTGATTGACAGTTTTCCTTGCATTCCGCAAGGTTCACGTCAGATCAATATCCTTGCATTTAGAAATGTTGAGGATGTGAGACACATGGTGCCGCTGTGTAATATTACTGTTCGGGATCACCTCCGGGTTGATTTTCGAACCAGTGCATGGATCATGGGGAAATTATTAAAGCTCCTGGTCTTTGCGCACAGTCAGGGCATTGCGGTTGGACGGCTGGATAGCGCGAACATTTTGATTGAGCCAAAGCAGCACTACGTGTTGTTCTTTGACTGGTCAGAAGCATTTGTCTATCCCGAAACTGTTCCGACGGAAATTGCCCGCCAGGAAATTGCCCAGGCCGCCAACGCGGTGATTACTGTTGTTGGAGGAAATCTGGAAACAAGAACTTTCCCGGACGACGGCGATACTGCGCAAGATCGCTACACGGATTTTTTGCTGCAGCTGGCTGACGGACGTCAGCGGGATGCACAGCAGGCGCACACGGAATTCTACAAGCTCGTTGATGAGCTCTGGAAACGTGAGTATTACGAATTCACCACGCTACCCGTACACACGTAAACACAGGAAGGAGTTTGATTCATGGGAAAAGAAACTTTCTCACGAACCACGTACAGCAAATCGTACGCGAAATTCGCGTCAAAAGATGGTCCGGCAACGTCAAAGGCTGAGCAAACAGCCCACAAAACTGGTAAGCTGAATCCGCTTGTTGATCCGCAGGGATTTGGCGTGATTCGGCGTTCACTGCTTCGTCTGGAGCAGCTCCCAAATAAACTTTGGGAAGTGACCGTCGGAAGTCCACTCCCTATCGAAACCCGAGTCGACACGACCGGCAGCATGGGGCATAACGTTGATATTGCTTTACGGGTTCTTCCGAATGCATTTGAGCAGATCAGCGAGGTAACCCCGGGCTACGATCAGCAGGTTGCCACCGGTATTTTTGGTGACGTGCAGGACCGGTTTGTCCTGTGCCGTCCGCAGTTTGAAATGGTTGCGGAGAAAATCGTTGAGCAGCTAACCTTAATGGTTCCTGAGCGAGCCGGTGGTGATGCTGACGAAGATCCGCACTACGGCCTATTTGGAGCCGCTTACCTGGTTGCCGCGTACATTAATCGGATCGGTCTGAAAAGGTACGATTTCACTGCTTCTGATGCGTCAGCGCGTGATCGACTTGATGAAAGTCAACTTATCCGAATATTCGGACCCGACGTTTTCGCCAAGGTCGCCGAAAATGGGCATCAAATGCGCGCCGATGATCTCCCCACAACAGCTGATGTTGTGCAAGATCTCCTCAAACGCGCACATGCCTTTTTCCTGCAGGTTGGCGACAATTCGGAGACCACCAGATTCTGGACAAGAATCTACGGTCGCGAACGCGTGGTCATTCTGCCAAGCACCGAGCTAATGCCTCAGGTGCAGGCAACGATCATTGGACTGACCGAAGGAACACTCGATCTGAAAGATGTGCCGGCATTCCTGAAGAAGCACAATGTGCAATTGGGGGATGCTGAGAAAATCGCCCGTTCGGTTGCCAATATTCCAATTGGCGCACAAGCCGCGTTGCCGAATTTTTCCAAGCGTCCCAAGAAGGGTGACCTCTTCCGTGAGAAGACCGACCTTTGGCCGGTTGATCCACAGGAGCTTGGAAAAGCTAAGCCCCATAAGGCAAAGCCAGGCGACAAAAAGACTGAATGGCTGTAAACCCCCTCTCACGACAAACCGAATGAGGTGATGATGACGAACAAAGTCTACGTTGTCACCGATCTCGGTCCAGGAGACGGTGGCAAAGGTGGTGTGGTGCACAAAATCTCCACGATGCAGTGCGCGCATACCATTATTAAAGTCGGCGGTGCGCAGGGAAGCCACGGTGTCTGCACCTCGCAGGGTGAAAGCTTTGCTTTCAGCCAGTGGGGTTGCGGGACGCTGGAAGGGGTGAAAACACACATCTCCTCAGAGATGGTTGTCATGCCCGAAGGTTTACTGAATGAAGCTGATACCCTGCGCTACAACTGTGGAGTGCACAATGCCTTTGATCTCCTCACGGTTGATGAAAGTGCGCTGTGCGCCACACCCTACCATGGTATTGCCTCACGCCTGAAAGAGATGGCGTTGGGCGACCACCCGCGTGGAACCATTGGTACCGGCGTTGGCGAAGCGTTCCGCATAGCGGAACGCATGCCAGAGCTCGCACTATACGTTCGTGATCTTTCACGAGCGCATTTGCGACAAAAATTAGCTGACTGCAGAGAGCAAATCCGTTCCGATCTTGCAGGAGTGATGCGCGGGGAATTTTCCGGTGCTGACCAGGAAGCTGCGCAGCAGGAAATGCATCTTCTGTATGATGATGATTTCCTGACGTATGTCTTCCAACGCTTCCAAACAGTTGGGAAACGGGCAACAATTGTTGATCCTGGCTATCTTGGGAGGGAGATTCTCTCGCAAGACGGAGTAGCAATCGTGGAGAAATCCCACGGGGTGCTCACTGATCGCTATCATGGTTTTCATCCCCATACCAGCGCTATTCGGACATTGCCATGCTTTGCCGAAGCAATGTTGAGGCGCGCTGGCTATGGCGGAAGTATTATCCACCTTGGTGTTACTCGGGCATACCAGATTCGCCATGGAGCCGGACCCATGCCAACTGCTGATCCAGCAATGGCAGAACACTTGCTTCCGGGTAGTCACAAGGAGGAGAATCGTTACCAAGGCAAGATTCGCGTTGGTCCGCTGGATCTTGTCCTGCTTCGCTACGCCCTAGCAGCCTGTGGAGGTCCAACCGCTTTCGATGGCCTTGCCGTCACGTGGTTTGATCAAATACAGGCAAATGGTGCTTGGCACCTGTGCGATGGGTACGAGGGCAGTATTGGGCAAGACTTTTTCACACCCCTGGGTGATATAAAAGTCCGGCACGGCAATGATGCGAACCAGCTTGCGTACCAAGAAGCTTTGGGGCAGCACCTCTTGTGCTGCACGCCCAAGCTGCAAACTGTCCACTTTTCACCAACCGAAACGCGAGACAATTTGTTCGCGCTTTGTGCTGGTGTGTTACAAGAAAAATTAGGCATTACAACCAGAATGATCTCGTTTGGGCCAACTGAACGAGACAAAACGTGCAAGTGAAACTTGCAGGAGGACAAACAATGTCAGGAGAAACCCTTGATCCGGTAACTGCTAAACTTCGCGAACTTGGCGTTGACGATGCAACGATCGGAAAAATTAAAGATGATCTCGGCGCGACGAGTGTTGAAGATCTTGCCGGTCTGACCGAAGCCGATCTCATCGGTACGGGCATGAAGGTTTTGCAGGCAAGAAAATTACTTGCCGCGCTTGCCCCTACCGCCTCGCCTACTGCTGATCCTACCGCTGAATTAGCCGAAGGTGAGCAGCCTTCCAAAGCGCAGGTGAGTGGCTTTGCTGGCATGCTTGGCGCTGATCCTACCGCTCTGCTCCTGCTCATGAGCGGTAAGGGTGGTGATATGGATCTTACATCCATGATATCTATTGCTAGCCTGGTCAACGGGTATAATCCCAAACGCCGAGACTTGTACTTGACGGTTATGGGTCAGGTTGAAGGTCGGCTTGGATTACCCATTGTTGTTATCGACGGCGATGGCAGCATCAACCGCGAACTTACCATCGAGTACATTGAAGGACTCGAGGAAGGACGTGATTCTGCCGAAAACAACATCTATTTCGATTCAACCGGCTCGCCGCATGAAGTCATTCGCGTTGGTGTTGATGCACAGAGCATCTACGACGCTGATCCGTTGAATCCAAGTCGGGCACTGCAGAAGAGTGGTATGGGTATTGGTCGCGTGAATTGGACCAACGTACCGCTGGAAGTTCGTCAGGTCGCATACTATGCGGTCACCAAAACGGGTGAAATCGACCCGAATAATGATGCGCATCAGTCGTGGCTCCGTGACAAAATGAAACCAGGCTCAACTCGTCTGGTCTTTCATGGGCAGGCTCCACGTGCAATCAGCGAATTCAACGAAGCGGCTCGTACTGGTTCGTTACCAACACTTCGGGTCATGCTTTCGCGTGGTCCGCGCCGTCCGGAGTTTATGCCGCGTCGCCGTCGATCATCGCCAGCCGACCTTACCGGCATTGGCGGACGTCGAGACGATGACATCTAGTCGTTAATCGTTCCTTTTTCCACTTTGGTGGGGTGGCCAGAAAGCATTACGCTTTCTGGCCATTTATTTTACTTGATTTTTGGCAAGAATACCCGGTTCGCGTAGAGTTGGGTTGCTAGCTGGCGGTAGCCCGAATCCCAGAAGGTGCTCTGCCCGTCAATGCGATCAGCGTGTGGTGTTTGGATGCCGCCGTGTGCAGGAAAGAATCGTTCATAGCCCTTGTGCATCAAGCGGTACTGGAGGGTGTCGCGTTCCAGTTCTTCAATGTACAGTCCCCGCGCTTCTCGCCCATGCAGAGTTTTCTGCGTGTCATACATATACGGTGTTAGCAGTTTTTCGCGCAGTTCGCGAATCTCGCTGGCGTTTCCTTCCCAGGCCGCGCCAAAGAGAATATGTGTCCAAGAGCTTTCGCCCAGGGATACTTCAGGACTGTTAAAGTCCTGTACACCTAGACCCCCTTTCGTTTCCTCAAGCCAGAATGCAACAACATCACCCTGCAGGTGATTTTGGGTAAAAGTTTCTTTCAGCTGCTTCTGCAGTTTTTCGTGCTCACTTGGGGCTACCCCTGGCCGCACGAAGACGCCGGTATCCACATCCGCACCGTTAGCGCCGTAACCCTTCAGCCGTGAACCGAAAAGCAATACCACCGGGTAGAGTTTTTGCGACAGTTCTGGGTTTGCTTCAATGGCCGCCACAATGTTCTGGGTGTCCTGCACCTCTGCTTTCAGCTCTGAGAGGTTCTTAGAAAACGGTCCGGCGAGCGCAGGGACGGAAATATCCAGCGCTTCAAGCTCCGACGTTGTAATAAGTTGTAGGCCATGGAGACGGAAGAAAGTTTTTTCTAGCTCCTCATGTACTGCTGGCGCAGCTGTGTGCCAGAGAGCGGTGAGCGTATCCTGGTAGCGCTCAAAGAGCACCTGCGCTGCTTGGGGGTTGGTTCGTGTGATTGCTTCAATAGCCTTGCGGATGCCGTTGATGGCTGCTTGCTGGCTTTCTACGCTGGCCTTCGGGTCAAAATACTCCTCAAGGGTGTGCTGATTGAGTGCTCCATTGGCGATTGCAGTTTGTAGGGCATCCCCAAGCGTTTCCAGAATTTTGCGTTTTTTTTCGCGTGTTAGCCACGCTTCCCGTTTCTTGGTCATACCCGTGTACGTCTCAGCGTCAATTTGCTTAAATGCATTTTGGATTGTTTCTTGCAATGCGGAAGGGGATAGGGTTGATGCTGTTGTAGTTTCTTGCTTCTCTGAATGTTCAGAGGGTATAGAAATTTCTAGCGTCACGTTTCTGACAAAAGCATTGGAAGATGCATGCATTGCTTTCAGCTCTGCCTCATGAAGAAGGCCCAGATCTGCCAAAACCGGTAGCGTGTCTGCAATGCTCTGTTGCAGCGTTTCATCGTCACTAGATTCCAGAAGCTCCACCACCTCCTGGGTTGTCATGAGATTCCGCTCAACGAGTTTGGGAATCAGGTGTGCAGCTTTCACAACCCGTGGTAGATCTCCCGCTCGTGATTCCACATCCAGTACGTCGCCGTCAACAAAGTTTGCCCGGACATCGTGCACCGACAAAAGTTTCTCCCACGCCCTACTGTACGCCTGGCGGAATTCCTCCGTAGCCTGTTGCAGCGCTGGAGAGTCTGGTTCCCAGGTCTTTGGCGGTAAAAATTCAAAGGGGAGGTAGAGTGCTATCCGTTGGTAATCCTCATCTTCAAGCAGGTATTGCAGTGAAGTGTAGAGTTCCGCCACTTCTGCCTCAGGAATGTTGCCGTTGGCCACTGCTTCTTCCAATGGAAGATCTGGCCGAGGCAGACGAGAGATGACTTCTTGCAACCTTTGATTCAGTTGCCGGCGCGATTCAACCTGATTCTGGAATGCCTCATTTTTGGTGACATGGTCAGGCCAGACCTCTGCCGCATGAGCAAGATCCAGGAAGGATTCCACTGCCGGAGGGGCAATAGGGTATCCTTCAGCTCGTTCATGTTCTCGTTTGTAGCCTTCATGGTTCATGTACGTAGCATAAAGTGAATACTCAAAACACACAACATATTTTATTAGCCTAGCACTTGCCTACGTAACACCCGTCTTCATCCCTTGAAAAAATGTTTATTTCACCTCTTGACAAGAGTAACAAAAAATGAGAAGGTTGCGGGTCTAAAAACCAGAGATTTGGGAGTGCAAAAGTGCATTTTCACTCCCAAATCTTTCCCCTCAATTTCTATTGGATTGAAGGGCAAAAAATGAATAAAAATAACCGAAATTGTTCACCATTTACAAGAAGGAGGTAGCATGGGAAACCGTGCGCACATCACCATCGATGTGCAGAATGACTTTTGCCCTGAGGGAAGACTTGCGGTTACTGCGGGTGATGAAGTTGTACCCGTCATTAACCAGCGGGTGAAGAATCCTGCTTATAAACGCAAGTACAATTCCCGTGATTGGCATCCGCCCGGTTCGGAGCATTTTAAGAAATGGCCGACGCACTGTGTGGAAAAAACTTTGGGTGCAGCCTTTCATCCGGATTTGGATCTCACAGACGCAGTGATTATTACCAAAGGTCAAGACCCGGCGCTCGATGGTTACAGCGCCTTTGAGGGTACGACGTCCTGGGGAGCAATGCTGGAAGATGATCTTCGCGCACATGGAATCACCGACATTGACATCGAAGGTTTGGCTACTGAATATTGCGTGAAGAAATCTGCTATTGATGGAGCCAAACGTGGTTTCAACGTTACGGTGTACCTCGATGGCTGCCGGGCAGTGAATATCAAGCCGGGCGACGAAGAAGCAGCGATTGTCGAAATGCGTGCCGCCGGCGTCAACGTTGTGGCCGCCTAAGCATAAACCGCTCATTCGCACTTGGAGGTACGCGTTCAACTCGCGTACCTCCACCCAAAAAATTTCTTTTAGAGCTTTGTGACAGTCACCTGACTGTCCCATTCCTCTGGTCATAACATAAGGTTGTGGCCTTGCACTTTCAGAAATACACATTCAATCAGAACGAGGTGAAACATGGTAAACGTACAAGCCTTTGAGTTGCGGAAGTTGATTCCCGAACTTGAGGCACAACTCAAGCAAGCGAGACAAGCGCTTGAAGCGATTGAAGCACGGTGCTCGCATAGCTGGGGCCCAGTACAGTACGACCCCATCGAGCATGCTGCATATCACATTCCCGGCGACCCGCCGGAGTTTAGCGGCGCAGATCATCGATTTCCAATGGACGTGCCCGCCCGAACCGAGAAACGTTGGCGACGGGATTGCATCCATTGCGGAAAACCAGAATACACAAACCATACAAAACCTGCTGGGGAAGAGCCAGTGTTCTAATGGATGTTGTGGGTGAAGTATGTGCTTGTTTGTGCATACTTCACCCCTTTCTCATGAAGAGACGAGAGATGATTATGTGATCATCTTCTATCTCTGGTCATAACATTAGGTTGTGGCCTTGCACCTTAAGAAAATGAATTTCATCCGAAAGTGAGGATACAGTGAAAGTCATCATGTATGGCTTAAGCGCTAATCCGCCTGGGATACACCATCGTTTATTGGTGCAGGAAATGGCGAAGTATGCAGACCTGGTCATTGTGGTGCCGTGCGGTTTACGGCCGGACAAGTTGACCACGAATGATATCCCGCCGTTGTACCGTGCAGCAATGACCGACATGACCTTTCAGGACATTCCAAATGTATGCGTGGATCTGTCTGACTTAGAACGATCAGTATTCACGCGAAGTTGGGAGTTGTTGCAAAGGTATGAGCGAGAATATCCTGGAGCGGAACTTTGCTTGGCAGTTGGTGGCGATCTTATTGCCAACGGTCGCTATGGTGAGTCAGCCATTCACCGCAAGTGGGAGCAGGGGAAAACACTGTGGGAAAATGCAAACTTCATTGTTTGCAATCGCCTGCACACTCCCTTTGATCCTGTGGATCTACCCCCACACTGCCAGTTTGTGCATGTAGACCTTGTCGGTTCCAGCACAGACATTCGGGATCGCGTGTTCGGACACAAACCAATTACCGGTTTGGTGATGCCGAGCGTGGAGACCTACATTCATCGGTACAATCTGTACCGGGGCATGATGGCGGCCACAACCGCGAAGCATGCCAGCTTAGATAATCCTCGCCTGCTCATACTGGCAGATGCTGAGACGCCACGAGCAATGGCAATCGCTTCGCAGTTCGCGCGGTTTGAGGATGCTGAAAATCCAAACGGCATTTTGGTCTGTGGCGGTGATGGCATGATGCTGCAAGCAATTCGGCAGGAGTGGCGCCGACGTTTGCCCTTCATCGGCATGAATGCTGGCCATTGGGGGTTCCTCATGAATAGCTTCGAAGAAATCACCGCAATGGATCACGCCTTTGATGACCTCTCTTTTGTCCAGTCGCCCATGCTGTACGTGGAGTCAGTGCGGCCAGATGGAACCACGGCAAATGCCTTGGCGTTCAACGACTGCTGGACGCATTCGCAGAACAATGGGCAAGCAGCGAAATCTGAGGTTCGCGTGAACGGCAGAGTCTGCCTCAAGTCCGTGGTGTCAGATGGCATGCTGGTGAGTACGGCCGCGGGATCAACCTCGTATGCGCGGGCAATGGGCGCTATGCCACTTCCGGTGGGCTCGAGTCAGCTTATCCTCGTGGGCAGCAATGTGTTTTCCCCCTTTGGGTGGCGGCCAGCGTACCTGCCAATTACCGATCGGATTTGCATCCGAACTTTGGAACCGGAGAAGCGTCCGGTAGATGCATTTGTTGATGGTATTTCCTTTGGGCAAACCATGCAGCTCGATGCCCGAACCAGCAATATTGCTTCCGTGGAAATTGGATTCTTCGGCGCACACGATTTGCAGGAGAAGATCCGCGCAATTCAGTTCGTTGAGCAGTATCTTCAATAGTCGCACTTTCCATTGTGCGGGGGCATGGTTCTACTCCATGCCCCCCGCATATTCCTTCAAAGCTTTGCAACGAACTTGGTTGGTTGCAGCGCTTTCATCCAGAAATAGTTCTGGGTGATGCACCTTGAAAACATGCAAGCAAATGAACATATATTTGAGAAAGGAACATTATGGTACAGCCAAAAGTGCGACCGCAAGGCAGTTTCGCCTTGGAGACTGTTGATATCAATGGTCGAAATTGGTCGGTGCTACACGCTTCAGACTCAGCCGGTTTATTGGTCTTTCTGAAAGATCGTAATGCCATTGTGCTGGTCCGGCAGCAGCGTGCGCCCATGGTTTCTGCACACAATCCGGAAGGTTCGATTACGGAACTTCTCGCTGGTCGGTTCGACAAAGACGAGACGCCAATCCAGTTGCTGGTTCGCGAGGCTTCAGAGGAAGCTGGAATCGCCATTGATGCCAGTCAGATCAAAGTACTCAACTTTGGTCACCCGCTTGCCCTCTCAGCCGGCATTATTGATGAACTATGCTGGATTGGTTACGTGGAAATTTCCGATGACCAAATTGACCCCAGCGGTAAGCTTTACGGACTGCACGAGGAAGGAGAGTTCATTGACCGGATCATGATTCCGGTTGAGCAACTTGAATCCCTGGTTTGTGAAGATGCTCGTGTCTTCGGCATGATCCAGTGGTTCCTGCGTTGGCAAATGGAACACCGTCTGCAAGCATTAACAGACCAGCTGGAGAAATTCGAACGCGAGATGAACGAAACGAAAACGATTTGAAGGGAGTGATTGAAGGTGCTTACAACACGCTTTATTCGAAAAGATGAGGCGATCATCCAGTCGTTGCTTGACGTGGACTTCTATAAGTTCACGATGAGCCACTTCATTTGGAAGTACTACCGGGACGTCGAGGTAACCTTCGGGATGAAGAACCGTACGAGTCACGTTCGCCTCGCGGAAATTATTCCAGAAGGAGCTTTACGTGAGCAGCTGAACTACGTCCGGGATTACCTCAGATTCAACTTGAGTGAAATTTTTTACATGCGAGGTATGGATATCTACGGGAAGAACATGTTTTCGGAGGATTACCTGGATTTCCTGAAGGCACTCGCCATGAGTGATTATCAGTTACGCGTGGTTGATGGTCAGTTTGATCTACGCTTCACTTGTCTTTGGCCGGCCGTTACTTTCTGGGAGACAATTTCGCTGGCGATTGCCAACGAGTTGTACTACCTAGAAATCCTGAAGGAAGAAACTCGGTTCGATCGACAGGCAATCTATGCCGAAGGTATCAAGCGACTCCACGAGAAAATAAAAAAACTCAAGGAGCACCCTGACCTAACATTCATCGAGTTTGGTACACGCCGGAGATTTGGCCGAGTTTGGCAGCGCGATGTCGTCTGTGCGTTAGCCGAAGAATTACCACCGACGCAATTCCGTGGTACGTCAAACACAAAGTTGGCGTTTGACCTTGGCTTAGTTCCCATGGGTACCAACGCGCATGAACTGCAAATGGTAGTTGGCGCCCTCGCTAAGGACGATGCTGCACTTCTGGCTTCCACTGACAAAGTGCTTGATCAGTGGTGGGAGTTGTACGGTTACGGTCTCTCTATCGCGCTACCGGACACTTTTGGCTCCGATTTCTTCTTTCAAACATTTGGTGAAGAGCGAGCAAAGAAGTGGAAAGGTGTGCGGGAGGACTCCCGTGATCCGTTTGTGGGCGGCGAGCAAGTTATTCAGTACTACCAGAGTCTAGGTATTGACCCCAAGACGAAGCTCTGGTTGCCGAGTGATGGTTTAGACATTCAGAAGATCATCGCGCTTCACAATCAATTTTGTAACCGCATCGGCCTGTCATTTGGCTGGGGCACAACCCTCACGAATGATCTCGGTTTACCCACGCTCTCTCTTGTCGCCAAGACAATTGAAGCGAATGGCCGACCGTGTGTGAAGCTTTCGGACAATTTGGCCAAGGCCATGGGTCCGAAAGATGAAGTCGAACGGTATAAACGCGTATTCGGCTATACGAATACGCATACCGAAGAGTGCAAAGTCTGATTTGCTTGCATGGTATGTACATTCCGGTGGGAGATTTCAACTATCTCCCACCCCTCATTCTAGTTATGCAAGAGTTTGGATAATTGAAGTGAGGAAAACTGATCATTATAAACATATTGCACAGGAGGAAAAATGCGCGTCGTATACTGGCTTGAAACCTTTCCACCACCGAGTGACAAATCAATTTTTTTAGCCGGACCTACGCCACGGCATGAAGGAGTGCAAACCTGGCGTCCAAAGGCGCTGGAAACGTTGGAGCGGCTTGGGTATGACGGCGTGGTCTTTGTACCTGAGTATCGTAACGGCCAGTTGCCAAAGGTGGATATGGCAGCGTATACGGATCGGATTGACTGGGAAACCAGTGCCCTTGCGCGGGCTCAAGTTATTGCCTTCTGGGTACCACGTGTACTGGAGACCATGCCAGCCTTCACGACCAATATCGAATTTGGTGAATGGTTCAAGTCCGGCAAAATTGTTCTGGGTACGCCGCCAGAAGCGCGGAAGGTAAGTTACATGCGTTACCGCGCTGGTCAACATCTGGTGCCGCTGGCAGAAACGTTGGAAGACACGCTGAAACTGGCTTTGCGGAAGCTGGGCGATCTTGCAAAGTAAAAAGGTTCTTTCGGTGGAGAAGCATTTCTCCACCGTTCCCTCCAGCATCCCACAAGTAGTGGGGGATTGGAGGGAAAGAAAAAAGTTAATTAAAAACTCAATAGAGAAAGGACATAGTTGTGAAAATCGCTTTGCTCCAACTGAATTTTACCGTGGGTGATTTAGAAGGAAACACCACGAAGATTATTGCTGGCTATCAGCAGGCGAAAGCGCAAGGTGCGCGGTATGCAGTGAGTTCGGAGTTGGCTATCTTTGGCTACCCGCCTCAGGATTTGTTGGAATTTCCAGAATACTTGGAACGTCAAGATGCGCAAATTGAACGCCTCCGTCAGGAAGTGAAGGGCGAAACGAGCCTCATTGTTGGCATTGCGGAGCGGAATACCACCGGGACAGGGAAACCCCTGTTTAACAGTGTGATACACATCTACGATCAACAGGTGCTGGTTATTGGTCGGAAGTGTTTACTGCCGACGTACGATGTATTTGATGAGCAGCGGTATTTCACGCCTGCCGAACTCCCGCGTCCGATCAGGCGGGATAGGACATCCATCGCCACATTAGTATGCGAAGACATTTGGTACGGTTCTGAATTTGTCAGCGGTCATCATCTGTACAAAGATGATCCAGTCGGTCACCTTGAGGGTCTGGGTGTGGACTTCCTTTTCGTTCTCAACGGTTCGCCGTACACCTGGCACAAAGGTCGGGAGCGGTTTACCCTAGTGCAGAATATCGCACAGCGTTGCAAGTGTAACGTAGTGTACGTCAATCAAGTTGGCGGCAATGACGACATTCTTTTTGACGGCCGGAGTTTCGTTGTCAATCCCCAAGGGGAATGCATTGGCGCTGCGGAGCCGTTCAAGGAGCAGGTTGTTATAGTCGATATGGACAACCCTACTCCGGTTGCGTATCCGTTCGATGATAACCTGCGTGATCTCTACGATGCTTTGGTTATGGCCACCCGTGATTACATTGCGAAAGTTGGTTGTCAGCAAGGTGTGGTCATTGGCCTTTCTGGCGGTATTGACTCTGCGTTAACCGCGGCAATCGCAGTTGATGCGCTGGGCCCCGACAAGGTTGTAGGCATAACCATGCCCTCAGTGCTCTCTTCGAGCGGGAGCGTCAGTGACTCTCTGGCTCTCGCCAAGAATTTGGGAATACAGTGTTTCACCGTTCCCATTGGTTGTACGGTTGATAGCTACGGGAAAGCGCTGGAGCCGATCATTGGTTGGTACCCAGCAACTGCACGACCGGGTGATGTGACCGAGGAGAACATCCAGGCCAGGACGCGGGGGAATATACTCATGGCGCTTTCAAACCGGGTGGGAAAAATCGTTTTGACCACCGGCAACAAATCGGAAGTGGCTGTGGGCTACTGCACGTTGTACGGCGATATGGCAGGTGGGTATGCGGTCATTTCCGACATTCCCAAGACTTTGGTGTATGCACTCTCAAGGTACGTCAATCGGTTTGGAGAAATCATTCCCGAAAGTACCCTCACCAAGCCGCCATCGGCCGAACTTCGACCGGATCAGAAAGACACTGATTCATTGCCGGCGTATGAGGTGCTGGATCCGATTCTGAAAGCCTACAATGAAGATCGGATGACGGTAGGGCAGATTATCGAGCTTGGTTTGGCGGATGCAGCCACAGTGCATCGGGTCATTCGCATGGTCAACACGAATGAGTTCAAACGGCGGCAACTTGCACCGGGTCCGAAGGTAACCTCCAAAGCCTTTGGGTCTGGTCGGCGCATGCCCATTGCTGCCAAAATGATTAGCTAGTTCTGAGTTTTGTACATTCTTTCAAACGCCCCTGGCTTTCCTGGGGGCGTTTTTTTATTGACAATTTTTTTGAAAAGCGTAGCCTTGGAAGTGGCCGGTTAAACTACAAAAGTCAGGCGGACACCGAGGTATGTGTAGGTACTATACCGGTTGGAAACAAAAAGTCGTGAACTCTTGTCCTGTGAATGGAGGGATCTCCACCCCGTGCCGAGGCCTGGAACGTCTCACGGTCATCACCGCCTGGAAGATGGCGGGTCACTGTTTTGCGGGGGAAATTCGTTTTTGCACTCATTTTGCTGTTTGGGCATCCCTCGGGGTGCCCTCTTTTTTCAAAGTACATTCACAAGTTATGTTAGAATATGAATATGAAGGTAGAAAATTTTTTTGGCATAACCAGTATCATTGCCATTTTGGTGCTAGTTTCTGCATTTACCGCTTCGTACCGTGAGCAGAAGCAGCAATTGCAGCTACTGAACCATAACCCTAGCGTGCAAGTCCTGACGTCGAACGCGAACATTACCGGGACGAGTATTCTAGATACGGCAACCATAGGCCAGCACAGCACGGCAGGGGATTGCTGGTTGCTGATTCAGGGAAGTGTTTACGACGCCACTCAATACCTGCAATTACACCCGGGTGGCCAATCTATTGTTCTACCTTTTTGTGGTGCAGATGCAACCTCGGCGTTTCTGACAAAAGGTGGCCAAGGCTCACACTCGCGCACCGCTTTTACCCAGTTGGGTGCGCTATACCTGGGTCAGCTGAACGAGGTCATTGGAAACAGCAATACCAACAGCACCAACACGAACACCGTGAGTGCGGTGAACACCAACACCGTGACGGTGAATGCGAATACTTCGGCCAGTGTGCCACAACCAAGCAGCACGGTGGTTCTGAATACGGCGACAGTAGCGAAACATAATACTGCTACCGATTGCTGGCTCATCATTTCTGGGAAAGTCTACGCCGTCAGTGGCTACCTCAGTGCGCACCCGGGTGGTCGTTCCACCATTATTCCCTACTGTGGTCGGGATGCAACCCAGGCCTTTGCCACGCAAGGTGGGCAGGGTTCGCACTCCAACTTTGCCAGCCAGCAGCTCAGTGGTTTGGTCATTGGCACTGTGGGCAGCACGACCACAACCACAAAAGTGCAGCAAATTGTAACACCATCACCAACTTCGCCCACCACGAATGGGCAGGAAGAAGAAAACGATGATGACTAATACTTTTGTTTTCATGAAAAAGGTGCACCGGTACTTGGTGCTTGGCATCCTTGTGCTGGGTTTGGCAATGGCAATTACCGGACTGCTCCTGAAATTTCCAGTGATTGCTGCAGACTATCTAACGTTCGTTGACCAGGAGTACATCCGTTTCTTGCACAATAATCTCAGCACGTACTTTTCCGTCGTGTTTGTGCTCATGATATTCACTGGCATCTGGATGTACTTCTACCCAGATTGGGTAGCCAGGCGGCAACGACGGCAAAACGAGCACAATCATTTTCCGCAACCGGATTTGCGTAGACCCTAGCGGTGGTTATTGCTTTTTTGCATCTCACTCTGGCATCGCAGAGGGTTTTTTGACATTTAGGTTGTAGCTTGGTAGGGTCTGGTTATAACAAAGGAGAACAAAATGTTGAAAAAAGTATTCTTACTACTCGGACTCGTTGTCCTGACCAGTACCACAGCGCTTGCTCTTTTGCCAGGTGATAAACTTGTGGAACCCTATGTCTTTGATTGGCAAACCTTTACGCTGATTGTGGCTCTGGTAGGGCTCTGCATTTTTCTTTTCGTTATGAAGAGAAAGATAGGGAAGCGAAATACTGAAATTAAAAAGGAGTAGACCTTGAAAAAAGCATTCGTCTTTGTAGCAGGATTGTTGATGCTGAGTTTCACAACCGCGTTTACCCTGGTGGCGGGTGATTCACCCGCTTCACCGCCAGCCCAGTCTTCAGGATCGAGCTGGGGCGAAGCCATTGTTCTCGTTCCAGTCATTGGGCTCCTTCTTTTTTTCATCTTTACCAGACAAAAATCTGGAAAGCAGAAACAACCATGATCATTCACAAAAGCGCCCCTGAGTAATCAGCGGCGTTTTTTTGACACCCCAGGCCGAACTCGATAGGATGGATGTAACACAAAGGAGATCAAAATGTTAAAAACAGCACTTATTCTATTTGGGGTTCTTGGAGTGCCCATCCTTTTTGCTTTTTATATCTTGGACAATCCTGCGAGTCCGCTAGCACATTTTCTTGATTCCCTGCCATCTGATTGGGGAAGATCGCTGTTCCTTATAGCTATCGTGGGCCTCGGTATTTACTTCATCATAACTCATAGAAACGCCAGGAAGAAACAACCGTGATCATTCACAAAAGCGCCCCCTCGACACAGTCGGGGCGCTTTTTTCGTCGAATAAATTCGTGCTTACTTTGCCGCTGCAAATTTTTCTGCCACTGCAGTCCAGTTCACCACGTTCCACCAGGCTTTGATGTAGTCTGGCCGAACATTGCGGTACTTGAGGTAGTAGGCGTGTTCCCACACGTCCAGTGCCAGAATAGGTGTGTGACCCTGGGACAGGGGTGAATCTTGGTTGGCAGTTTTCTCCACCATGAGTTTGCCGTCAGCGACGCTCAGCCATGCCCAACCCGAGCCAAATTGCAGAGTCGCGGCTTCTTCAAAGGTCGCTACAAATGCGTCCCACCCGTCCAAATCTTTTTCAATAGCGGCCAGCAAATCGCCCGTGGGTTTGCCGCCGGCGTTAGGCCCCATGATTTCCCAGAAGAGGGCGTGGTTCACGTGGCCACCGCCGTGGTTCCGCACCGCAGGCCGGATGCTCTCAGGCACGGCGTCCAAGTTTTTCAGCATGTCTTCCACGCGTTTCTCAAACCATTCCGGAAACTTTTCCAAAGCGGCATTCAGCTTGGTGGTGTAGGTGACGTGATGCTTGTCATGGTGCAGGTGCATGGTTTCGGCATCGATGAACGGCTCCAACGCTTCGTAGGCGTAGGGGAGGGCTGGAGTTTGGAAGGGCGTGGGCATATGGTAATGGTTAGCGGAGAGTGTCTGTAGTAAAGGCGTGTTGGGCTGGATTGTCAACTCGTGCTTTTTTGGGCGGAGTTTTCGGGAGCGGGGAGTCATGGTACACTCGGGGTATGAAAAAAGCTTTACGCGTGGTCACGATGCTCGTCTGGCTGGCTATCGCCATTGCCCCAGCCTACGTTTTTTTCCAGGAACGGGACGGTTTGGTTTTTCTGGAAGGCCTAACCTTCACAGATGCCTGCCGAGAACTTTTCCCCTTAGTGGGTTTGTATGCCTTCACCCTGGTGTGGACCCAGGTGCTGTTGGGTTCGATGATGTCCAAGTGGACCAAGTGGGTGGGCTTGGGTTTTGCGCAGCACCGCGTGGTGGGGCCCACGGTCTTACTCTTCGCGCTTATCCATCCTGTCCTCCTGTTGGTGGGCGTGGGTTGGACTGACTACCTGAACCGTTCATACGTGGAGCCCACGCAGCAGGTCTTCATCTACTTTGGTTTGACGGCGCTCCTGCTGGTGCTGCTTACTGCCTTATCCGCCCTGCTTCGGACGCGCCCCTGGGTGCAGCGCTGGTGGCGGAAAGTGCACGTCTTCAACTACATCGTGTTTGCCAGCGCCTGGATTCACTCGTGGAATTTAGGCACCGATATTCAAAGTACCGGCTTACGTTTTCTGTGGATTGGCTTTGGGATCACCGGCGCCATTGCCATGACTGTCCGCGTGGTGCACCTCTGGCGCCGTCACCTGGCCGCGGCAGTTGACGTCCACCCCACGCAGCCGTAAGGTAGGAGGAACAATGTCCATTTGAAGAAAGGAGTAGGGATGATCACCGTCATCAATGCTTTTGCGGTTAGCAAAGGGAAGGTCTTGCTGGTTCAGAAAGGCGAGTTTTGGATTTTACCCGGTGGAAAATTGGAACCCGATGAAACCGACGGGGAAGGTTTGCACCGGGAATTCCATGAAGAGCTGCCGCTGGCAACGTTGCACATACAAGTTGCACTCGGTAAGGTTATAGGCCTCACTCCGGGAAGCGGCCAACGGGCTTGTGTCTACATCTACGGTTGCAGTGTTGAAGGTGACATTACTCCTGCGGCAGAGATTGCTACAGCTGGATGGTTTACCTTGCTGGAAGCACGACTGTTGCCACTTTCACCAATCACGCAGGCCATCCTTACTCAGCACGAATCGTTCCTTCTGGCTTCCAAACCCCTTACGAAATCGTGAGGGGTTTTTCTTCAACGCGCAGTGCGACAAAGCAGCCATTGACAAAAACTATGGCCAGCAGTAGGCTTTTTTGATGTTTGGCACCTTGAAAAAAGAACGTGGTCATAGCCATTAGATCCTCATCGGTGAGTAGCTAGTGGCTATGACCACTACAGTGGTGGTTTTTGGCAAACAACAACGGCACATGTGCCAAAACAAGGAGGAAGACATGTCTTCTTACTTAGAAGGTCAAACCCATCAGTTGATGGACAGACTTGAAGCAGAAGGCTTCAAACCTCATGACATCACGCTTCTTGGGCAGTCAACGCAACTGCCCGACATTCTCAAGGTACTTCACGGCCGCGCAAAGATCGTCCCGATTGCACCTAAGGAAGAAATTCCATTGGACACCATCGTCCACATTGTTCGTTCCATCAAGCCGGTCTACCCCGACTTTGTTAAAAAAGTCATGCATTCAGAGCTTGAGAAAACCGGTCCGCTTATATACGACATTGCCAGTGCAGTTTCGCTGTGGCTGCACGACAAGCAGAAGAACAGCGGTGTCGTCGACGGCAAAGTCATCTACGACTACCTCAAGCAGAACAACATGCTTGCGTCGTGCGGCAATCTGCAAGACGCTCTCGCAATCCAAAAGCTGGGCGTTGCTGCCTTTCAGAAAGCCTTCGGCAATAATGTCGTGTACTTCTGGAAGTCAGTCGTGCAGTACCGCGATGGCCGCCTGCTCGTCCCGTCCCTTTGTGTGGAGGGTGGCCAGGTCGCGTTGGGTTGGCGCTGGCTCCGCGATGACTGGCATGACGGCCGGCCCGCGGTTCGCTTCGCAAGTAGCAAATAGTCCTTAGGTTTTGGAACCTTTGGTCCTTGGTTTTAGCCCTTTGGACTAACATATAAAAACCCTGCATCTTCATTTCGTTACAAACGAATGATGAATGTGGGGTTTCTTTTTTTGTATAAAAAAGCCCCAACCGAAGTTGGGGCGGAATCCTACTGATTCAGGATTGTACTGGCGATAATGCGTGCGGCAACTGCTTTCGCTTGCAGTGCTTCAGGGCTAGGGGCGACCAGAATGACAAAGTCAAGTTGGGTGGACTGGCCAGGCGGAAGTTGCGGAACCATGGCGTACTGGTAGTACACGCAGTCGTAGTTTTGTTTGGTGAGTGGGAGGTTTTCCATATCACCATTGAAGATATCACGGGAGCTCCAGTGTCCAAAATTTCCAAATTCACCAATGCGACTTTGACTTTCGGTAAATGGGTTGGCAATGAACGATCCAATGACTCCAGGCGTAACCGTGCTGCCCCATGCTTGATCATACCCATCAACATCGTAGGTGTAGAGCAGCCCAGGAAATGCTCCAACCGCATCATCAAGCCGACCGGCGTCGGTGAAGCCATGTGATTCTCCAATATCAGCATCCAGGTACAGGCCAAGCGAGAGCGGGGAGAAGTTTTCCGTTCCGCAGTTCACCACGGTGAGCCGAAGGAAGAGGCAGCCGGTAAATAACGGCGCATCCGTGGTGCTGGTCCGCAGGGTGCAGAGAAACGTAGACCCATGCGACTGATCGTTGAGGATGGTTTCCGTTTGCTCCAACATGAACGACGTGAGTGTGTCATTCAGGATGAGCGGGGCACGGCGGAGGGAAACCGGTTTTTGCGTACCATCAGGTTGCACCACACCCATCAACTCATTTGTCGTTGAGGCGATGTACTCGTGATTTTTCGTCGCGCCGTTCAGGAGGAACCCGCACTCACCCAGGTAATTCCGGCCAGAACCCGCGGGCCATTCAAATGATGGGAGATCAAGGCCGGGGTAGCCACCAATGGCGCCCCAGGCGGCAACCGTTGTTCGGAAACCAGCGTGGTCGAGGATCGTTGGCGTTGGCGGCGTGGTATACCAGGCCAGTGCGGTTTGAAACAGGAGTGTGCTGAGAGCCAGCAAACGAAGGCAGAAATGGAATGAGCGTTTCATGCGATTTTCCTTTCTTGAGGGTTTTTGGTGTTCTCCACACTGTAGATGCAGGAAACCTCCGCGTCAAGCCATAAGGCACTGCAGGGCAGATTGAAAACTATCAGTGGAGGGTGTGGGACATTTGCACAAAAAAACGGCACACCAGAATAGGTGTGCCGAAAGTGACGCAGGCGGTGTTTGTTAGAGTGCCTGACTCGTTCGTAGGTGTAGGTACTTCACCATTTGCCGCAGGGCTACGGGGGTCAGCGCAGTTTCTTCAATAACAATTGCAGTGCCACACGGGAAGTTGATATGGTATTGCCCCCGGTGCGGGACAAAGCCAATGCCTGGGTGTGCCTGCATGATTTGCTTCCAGAAGTCGCTGCGCTCCAGGAGCAGGACAATGAGTTGCCGCCGGAGCTGGGTTTCCGGGTGAGACCAGGAGTACACTTTGGTTTGCCGGCGCGCCTGGAGAAAGGCAAAAATTGCCACACAGTCTGCTGTGGTCAGCCGACCTCTCATTTCCCCAAATGTCTCCAAGACAATTTTAATGGAACCCCTAGCAATATCTTCCATAATAAGGGCTGAGAGCGGGGTTGCCAAAAGTTGCTTTCGCTGTTTATTCTTGTTCACGTCCTCCCTCCAAAGAAAATTTCCGGTGTGGTAAAAGAGCTATCCTTTGCAATGCGATTCTGGCATGTGGCAGCCCTGGCGTCAACTGAGGGCTGGCCGCAGAGCGCTGATCTTTTGTGCTAAAGTATGGATATGCAGGACAGACCAGCCATTCCAACTCCCCATCCCCGCCCGCTCCGGCTGTTCTTTTTCTGGTCGGGTGTCATTGCCACAATTTGCTACCGGGCGATTATCTTTTTCAGTGACGCCAATCCCGCACTTTTGAAAGGCTCCTGGTACATTGGTACCGTCGGTTTTATTATTTACTTTGCCCACCGGTTCCAAATTGCCCAGCGGCGAAGTATGGTGCTCCAAAAATACAATCTCGCACAGAAAGTCCCTCAGCTTGCTGAGTTGTCAGCTGAAGAGCGGCAAGCCATGACCTACGTTTTTCAAACCCTGGGTTCCAGCCGAGAGAAGTGGAACTACATTCTCATCTTCGTTTCCTCGGGTGTCGCCTTGCTCGCTGGGGTGTACCTGGACTTCTTGCGGTAAAGGACTTGACCGGAATATATTAGCTGCTAAACTATGTAGCAGCGACCTTTTGTATGACCAATCTCCAATCACGCCAGCAACTCATTGAGCAATTCCAGGAAGGCATTCGGGCCATTGGCCGGAAACTCTGGAGTGGGGTTGGCCACACCTTGGCAAAATGCACGCTTCATCCGGGGCAGGCGCGTTTGCTCTACCTCATGCACCAGCAGGGCACAACAACCACCAAAGTGCTGGCTACCGTTCTGGGCACCACGCCCAGTGCGGCAACGCAGCTGGTGGAAAGCCTGGTACAGCTTGGCTTGGTTGCGCGGAAGGCTGATACACGGGACCGGCGGGTTGCTTGGCTCACCCTATCACCGAAAGGGAGGAAGACCTTTGCGACTTTCCACCGTGCGCACCTCCGCCGTCTCGCCAAGCTTTTGCAGCCGCTCACCAATGCAGAACTAGCGCAGTTCACTTCTCTCCAACGTAAACTCCTCTAACCTTTATGCACATGGCCGAGCATATTATCCAAGTACAGAATCTCAAGAAGCAGTATGGTGATTTTACTGCCGTTGACGGCATTTCCTTTACCGTTGAAAAAGGTGAGACGTTTGGGATTTTAGGTCCGAACGGGGCTGGGAAAACCACGACGCTGGAAATGATGGAAGGTTTGAAAGGCATCACGGGTGGTACGGTTCTCCTTGATGGGAAAGATGTGAGTAAGCTGACTCGGGAGGTTAAAGCGGTGATTGGTGTGCAACTCCAGTCCTCAGCTTTCTTTGACGGGCTAAACTTGAAAGAGTTGGTGGAAACTTTTGGCGCGTTGTACGGCAAAGAAGTTGATGCCATGAAATTACTTCGTGAGGTCCAGCTTGAGGAGAAATGGAAAAGTAAAGTAAAGGAGTTGTCTGGCGGGCAGAAGCAGCGGCTGTCCATTGCCGTGGCTTTGGTCAACCAACCCAAGGTGCTGTTCCTGGACGAACCAACCACGGGGTTGGATCCGCAAGCTCGGCGGAATTTGTGGGATTTGATTAACCAGATAAAAGGCCGCGGTGTCACCATTATCCTCACCACGCACTACATGGAAGAAGCCGAAGTGCTCTGCGACCGGATTGCAATTATGGATCATGCCAAGATCATGACGCTGGATACGCCGCACAACCTTCTGAAGCTCGCGGATGTTGGGACCACGGTGCAATGCAATGTGGATCGTGCGATTTCCGTGGAAACATTGGGGCAACTTCCGGAGATCTCCGGTGTGGAGGTGATGGACCATATGTTCACCTTTAAAACCAAGCAGCCAGAGAAAGCGTTGCCCGCGCTCTTTACCCTGGCGCAGCAGCAGGGGGTTGCTTTGCACGATGTGCAGGTGCACCAGGCGACGTTGGAAGATGTCTTCCTGAAGCTCACCGGACGGAAACTCCGCGAGTAAATCCCGCGACACTCACTCTACACCTATGACCATTCGCAAACTCACCATCGCTTCTCTAAAGATGTTCGTGCGGAATAAGCAGGCGCTGTTCTTCACCATTTTCATGCCCTTCATTTTCATTGGCATCTTTGGTCTCATTGGCTTTGACAAGCCACAGACCATTGATTTGGGCATTGTCACGGAGAACCCATCTCCAGCCACGCAGACGTTCGTAGATTCTTTAAACGACATTTCGGTTTTTAAAGTTCATAGCGGGACTGAGACGGGTGAACGTGCTGAACTGCAGAACGGGAAACGAGCGGTTGTGGTGCTGATCCCAGACAATCTTTTCCCAGACCCAAAGAGCAAAACAGTCCCAGCACCAAAGCAGGTCGTCATCTTGAAGAATGTAGCGTACGAGCAGCAGGGACAGACCGCCATTAGCATTCTGAACCAGCTCTTTGACAAGACCACGCTGCAGGTGACCAAGGCACCCACGCTCTTCAACCTCGATGTGCAATCCATCAACGCCAAGAAAGTGCGGTACATTGATTTCCTGCTCCCGGGCATTGTAGCTATGTCCATTATGCAAATGGCCGTCTTCTCCGTCGCCTTTGTGTTCACGGATTATAAAGAGAAGGGGATTCTGAAGCGCTTGCTGGCCACGCCCATGAAACCGCAGGATTTTGTAGCGTCCCAAGTTATCACTCGGTTGATTGTGGCCGTTGCTCAGTCTGCCATACTGCTGGCTGTGGGCGCGCTCATCTTCAAGTCGCATATTTACGGTAATCCACTGCTCATTTTGCTGACGGTACTCCTGGGGAGCATTATGTTCCTCGGTCTTGGTTTCACCATCTCCGGTCTGTCCAAAACCGTGGAGGCTGTGCCGGCAATCGCAAACATCATTATCTTCCCCATGCTTTTCCTCTCTGGGATTTTCTTTCCCACCACCAGCATGCCGGGCTGGTTGCAGCATGTGGTGGAGTACCTACCATTGCAACCTTTTGCCAATGCGTTGCGATCTATTGTGGGGGAAGGCGCGAGTTTCAACGCTATCAAAGGTGACCTGGCGTGGGTCTTTGGCTGGGCCGTGGTTCTGGTCGTGCTCGCTGTGGTCACCTTCCGCTTTGAGGAAAAACGAGTGTAGGGGAGAAGCCATAAAGCCATAGAGCCGTAAGCCATAGGCCGTAAACTAGGGAGTCAGCTATAATACCGCTCCGAAGATTCGACGGGGTCGAATGTCGGAGCTCCAAGTGCGTTAGACGAATCGAGGGGTAGAGACTATGTGGTTGTTGTTCCAGAGCGGCTTTTCCTCATGCTATACTCTTTTGCATATGAAACAACGAATGCTTGGTTTTATTGTGTTAGGATTTTTGCTTGGTATTGTGAGCATGCCGCAGCTGAGTTTTGCAGCGTCCGATCGCATCGTGCATTCCAATTCTTCTTGGCGAAAGTATACTGACCTCGTTACCTCCCGTGGCAAGTTTACGGTCCAGGTGGTTGCCGTCAATTTGCAGAACCCAAAACTTCGGATCGCCACCCTGACGAATACGAAAGGGGACTGCAAAGACAACTGTCCGGTAGCCCCGCTCATCAAGTACGTCCAACGGCTCCAAGGTTTTGCAGGTATTAACGGCACGTACTTCTGTCCAGCAGACTACGCCGCTTGCCGGAATCAAGACGGTTCCTACTTTTGGATGGTCTACAATTCCATTCACGGGACCTTTGTGAACCAAACCCAGAATAAATTTAACCATGGTCCGTTACTCGCTTTTGATACCGAGAACCACTGGCACTTCTGGCGGGAAGCGAAAGACTGGCCCGGGCTAGCCGGGTTTGAAGCGCAGTACGATACCAGGTTGACGGCGCTCATCTCCAATGGCCCTGCATTGGTCATCAATAAGCAGGTAGTAGTGACTGCAAGTGAATTAGATAGTAAGCAGCGCACAGTGAAGAGCGCACGAAGTGCTATCGCTTTGAAAGGTCGCAACATTTACTTCTTGGTTGGCAGCAGCGCGACAGTCCTGGACATGGGTGCCATTGCTGCTGCGTTCAATATGGAGTACGCCATAAACCTGGACGGCGGCGGTTCATCCGCCTTGGTCTTTGATAACCAGTACCGCGTGGGACCGGGGCGAAATATCCCGAATGCCATTGTGCTGACGGAAAATCCTGTCCGCTAAGCACATTGCTCCAGGTGGGATGAAAGTGGTATAGTATGCCCATGAAGAAAGCCTTCCTCCTTGCCGTCTGTGCCCTTGCGTTGAGCGTGGGCGTTGCAGCATGTGGGAAGCAGCCGGTGGCAAACACCAATGCAAATCAAAACGCAAACGGGAATGAGAACGTGAATGCCGAATTGCCAAATGTGAATGGCGATGCAAATGCGAACGCGAATATCGACCTGAACACGAATGCGAACACCAATGTCAATACAGATACGGATTTTGACGATGACGGGCTTACCAACGACCAAGAGCGGGAGTACAAGACCGACCCGTTGAACCCCGACTCTGATGGCGATGGGTATACGGATGGCGATGAAGTGCGTACTGGATACGATCCAACCAAAATCCCCTCTGAAGATCCAAAGGTCATTAGCCAGCTCCGGCCGGTGAATACCCCCGGGGTACCCGCGCCCATTGTGCGGAATGTGCCGTTGAAGGCGGTGCAGAGTTTTCCCTTCCGGGTCCGGCGGGATGAAGGCGGGGTGACGTTACGATTAGAGTCGCGGACTGCACTTCCGAATGCCAATTTCGTGATGGATTTTGCGGGAGGTGAAGACAACCATGGACCGAGTTACGCTTTAGATGGACGCTACAATATCCTCCGCGGAGGTTATGATAAAGGGAAAGTGTGGGGCGTCTTGAAGGACTTCACGAAAGGCGCACACTTTGCAGCCACGGCAAACATTTCTGGAACCATGACGGTCTACCCAGCGCCAACGCCGCCATTTTCCATTAGCGGAACTGGTGAAGGTGGCGTGGAGGATGCTGCGCTGACCTACGATAATCAACTCATTGCGGATTTTCCAAAGAGCGGCTCCTACATTTTTGAACTTGGGATAACCAAAGGGAAGATGAAGATATCAATGGAGAATACCAACCTGACGGTTGGGGACAAAGTGTACCAGGCGTATGAGGCAATTAGTAGTACGAGAATAAAAGCTGACGTAACCGAAGGTCTGCATATTATCAACCTCCAGGCAATTGGATTGACTAGCTGGTCGTTGCGCGTGTCGAAAGGATAGTGAGGGGAGAGCCGTAAGCTATAGAGCTATAAGCTGTAAGCCTTTTTTCTTGTTATTGCGAGCTCCAGTAGGAGCGTGGCCTGTCTGCCGACGAGGCAGGCAATCTTGCGGTAATACGGAACCAAGAAGACTGACCGTGCTCTTTTTTCGCGCCTGGTTTATATAATAATGTCTCCTCGGTAAGGGTTACCACCCCCTACCCCCTCCTTATGCAAGGAGGGGACAAGTTTGCGGTTCATCCCAAACCCCACCTTCTAATTCCACTCGCCGCTACACCCAAACCCTCAACCCTGTTCGTAACAGGGTTGACGGGATGAGCGGGAACTCCTATCCTGTATGTACGAGTTATGGCGCTTTTTTCTACCCGAACTGACTACGCACTAGTGCTCCTCACTGCATTGGCACGCGAGGACGGTTTTGCGTCCCTGCGGGTGATTGCCAAACGGCATCGCTTACCCTACCGCTACGTCAGCCGATTAGCTGGGTCTTTGAAGCGGGCAAAAATTTTGAAAAGTCGGGAAGGGGTGTTGGGTGGGTACGCCCTGGCCAGGCCAGCCAAGAGTATTCGGGTAGCGGAAATTATTGAGCTCTTTGAAGGAAATTTTGGTCCTGTCCGGTGCATTCACTCGCCCGGTTCGTGTCCATTGGCCAAGGAGTGCACGTTGAAGCCACACTGGAAAGCAATGCACCAGCAGCTGATTGCCACGCTGCAGAAGTACACCATCGCGGATTTCGCCTAGGCGCGGCTATGGCGCTCGTCGTCACCAAACTCCGTGCCGGGGTGGAGGGTCGGGAGATTCTCCGCGATTTGTCGTTGACCATTCCCAGCGGGGAAGTGCACGCGCTCATGGGTCCTAATGGTTCTGGCAAATCGACCCTGGCAAATGTGCTCATGGGTCACCCAGGCTACACCCAAGCCGGCGGTATCATTGCGCTGGATGGAGTGTTACTCCAGGAGCTGAGCGCCGAAGAGCGTGCCAAGGCCGGACTTTTCCTCTCCTTTCAATACCCAGTAGAAATTCCGGGGGTGTCGTTTCTGCATTTGCTCCGTACAGCGTACGCTGCTTTGCATGGGGAAGGGATGTCAGCGGTGGAATTGCGGAAGCGAGCAGAAGCAGCCATGGAAGCCCTGGGTATGCCCGCGGCATTTTTGAAGCGGAGTGTGAACGAAGGTTTTTCGGGTGGAGAGAAGAAGCGCGCGGAAATTGTGCAGCTGGCTGTGCTGCAACCCAAGTACGCAATTTTAGACGAAACTGACTCTGGTCTGGATGTGGATGCTTTACGGACGGTGGCCGCCGGAGTAGAAAAGTTACGGGGGAGCATGGGGGTCTTGGTCATCACCCACTACTCCCGCATTTTGACGCACCTGAAACCCGACGCAGTGCACGTGATGGCGGACGGGCAGATTGTCCAAAGTGGCGGACCAGACCTGGCGCAGACCATTGAGCGGGAGGGGTATGAAAAGTACGTGCCCAAGACCTAACCATGAGTACCGCGCCAACCTTTACCGACGTCGCTAGCCAGCAACTGGCGCCCAACGCGACTGACAAGTACACGTACCTTAGCGAACCCGGCCTGTCCATACGGACTGTGGAGGCGATTTCCCATTTGAAAAATGAACCCGCCTGGATGCTGGAGATTCGGAAGCGCGCCTTGGCGACGTTCAACGCAAAAAACCTTCCCGCCTGGGGTGGACACTTAGCCGATTTAGATTTTCAAGCCATCCACTACTACATGCGGCCAACAGATGGGGTAGTGGGGAAGTGGGCCGACGTCCCCGCAGACATTCGGAAAACCTACCAAGCGCTAGGCATTCCCCAAGCGGAGCAGAAGTACTTAGCCGGGGTGATGGCGCAGTATGAGTCCGAAGCCGTGTACCACTCTTTGCGAACAAACCTTTCGGAAAAAGGTGTCATCTTTTTGGACATGGATACTGCGCTACGTGAACATCCGGACATTGTCCGGCAGTACTTTGGGACGGTGGTCCCGGCGGGGGATAACAAGTTTTCCGCTTTGAACACTGCCGTGTGGAGCGGCGGCAGTTTTGTCTACATACCCAAAGGTGTGAAGGTAGATATTCCACTGCAAGCGTACTTCCGCATCAATGCAGAGCGGGTTGGGCAGTTCGAGCGTACGTTGATTATTGCGGAGGAGGGGAGTTCGGTGCACTACGTGGAGGGTTGCACTGCACCGGTGTACGCTGCGGACAGTTTGCATAGCGCAGTGGTGGAAATTATTGTGAAACGGGGCGCACGCGTGCGATATACCACGGTGCAGAACTGGTCCAAGAATGTGTACAACCTGGTCACCAAGCGCGCCTTTGCGTACGAAGAGGCGACCATGGAATGGATTGATGGCAACCTGGGCTCCAAGCTCACCATGAAGTACCCCAGTATTTACTTGCTTGGCGAAGGTGCCAAAGGAGACGTTCTCTCTATTGCTTTTGCCGCTGATGGGCAGCATCAAGACGCTGGCGGGAAAGCTATCCATGGCGCACCAAATACCAGCTCCACCATCATTTCCAAATCCATTGCAAAAGGCAAAGGCCGCACCAGCTACCGCGGCATGATTCGCGTCCCCGTCGGCATGCGCGGGTGCAAATCTTCTGTGGTGTGCGATGCTTTGCTTTTGGATGAGCATTCTCGATCTGACACTTACCCAACCATGGATATTCGAGAATCGGACACGGCAATTTCGCACGAAGCCAGTGTGGGGAAGATTGGCGAAGAGCAACTCTTCTACTTACAATCCCGAGGCATTCCGGAAAATGTTGGACGGAGTTTGATTGTCCAAGGGTTCATTGAACCCATTGCCAAGGAACTTCCCCTGGAGTACGCCGTGGAACTTAATCGGCTTATCCAGATGGAGATGGATGGGAGTGTTGGTTAGTATGTCAGATACCCTACTCATCAAAGCAGGAGAAAGCATTTCCCGCATTGTGCCGCTGGTGGCGGGGGAAAAAGTTTTGACCATTGTGGTCGCCGAAAGTGCCGCCTTGGTACTCTCTCTACCAGGTGCAGTGGCAAATGGTGAAACGGCAAAGTGGCGCATTGAAGCGAAGGTTGGGAAGGACGCACAGCTCCACTGCATCACCTCACTTCTCCACGGCGCGGCAGTTGAAGTGGAAATCGTTATTCACCTCATGCAACCAGGAGCCGCTGCAAAAGTCACGGCTATGGCGCACTGCCGAGAAATGGAAACGCAAGTGTTCAATGTAACCATGCACCACCAGGCGCCGCACACCACCGGTGACATTGCCATTCGGGGGGTGGCCGAAGGGAAATCCAAAGCTACATTTTCTGGTTTAATAAAAATTGATCCAGTGGCGCAGCAGACCAAAAGCTACTTTCGGGATGATGTATTACTTTTGGATCAAGCGTTTGCTCGGTCACTTCCAACCTTGGAAATTGAAGCCAACGACGTGCGCGCCTCGCATGGATCCACCACCAGCCGGATCAATGCGGACCAACTTTTCTACTTGCAAAGCCGAGGGTTGGATGTGCTAACGGCTCGGCGGATGATCGTCAACGGCTTTGTGGCGCCAGTGCTGCAGCGCGTGCCAGAGGCTTTTTGCACGCCTTTTCAGGTGGTGACTGAAATTGGAATATAAAAAAGCAGGCCTGGAGTTAGCCTGCTGTAGGATTACGAGAGTTCTATTTGCAACGCGGCTCGTGCGTCACGCGGGGTTCTTGCAGTACGGACGGTGCCCTTGAGTATTTTTTGGAAGAAGTTGAGAGCTTCGTCGGTAGGCCTAAGCAAAATGACTGGTACACCAGCCTTTATTGCGAAGCACACCTCTGAAGCCGTGCCTGGGCACATGCCGACCACCAAGATGACCTTGCAGGAAAAGGCGTTGATGAGGTTACGCCCTTCGCCAAAAGTCGTGATGATGGGGATGTCAACGTACTCTGAAATGGGATGCGTTTCTGAAGGGAGTTTATGGGGTAAGATGCCAATCGTCATCCCACCTCTTTCTCGTGCACCCTTGCAGGCAGCATCCATAACCCCGTGCGCCACTCCACCGGTGAGGAGGATGCACCCGAGTTCAGCAACAATTGTGCCTAGCGCATGTGCGTCAGCTTGCTCTTCTTGCGTCGCGCTCCTTCCAGGTCCCATAATTCCAATGATCGGTTTTTGCATTTTGTCCTCCAAGTGTTTTGTACTCTTTTGCTTTTTTAGTGAATGAAGGTGCAGGATAGCAGTGTCATCGCGTGAGGTCAAACCTGGTAAAAAAGCCCCGGTTCTCGCTAGCTTTGACGGCTGGCGAGACAAGGAGTAGGTTGGAGTCAAAGAGCTATTTTTCAAGGAGGTACTCATGGGAGTCCCAAAATCTCTTGCAGCACACGCGCTTGTCCTGGGGGAAATGCCTGAGCCCGCGGTTCGGCCAACGTATGCCACAATCACGCAGTGGCACTGGCACCTGCCGTCAGCTCCTCAGCGCATTGCAGAGATCGTCGAACAAGTGGAAGCAACCCTGCAGAAGTTGCCTTTTGACACTTGGGCGATGAGCGATTTTGTCATCGCGGTTTCTGAACTCATTCAAAATGCTTTTCTGCACGCACCCGCGAATACGGAAACGCAGATTGAGGTGAGCGTGCTGTACGTCCCTACCGTTGGGGTGTTTGTGGGAGTCAGTGACGCGCTGGGCCCGGTTCCCCCAGAGGTCTTCACCCAGGATTTGCAGACGATGGATAGGATGGCAGAGCACGGCCGTGGCTTCCCCATCATGCGTACCTTTTCCTCGCTCCTGTTTTATAACCCGCACGGAGAGTGGAAGGAAATTATTTTAGGCCTTGCGCAAACGTAAAGTCATGAAGAGTACCGGTTGTCATCAGTGACGGCCGGTTTTTTGTAAATGAAAAGCCCTTCGGAAAGGAAGGGCCTGAAGAGCGTAGGATGAGCGAGCTAGCAGCTAAAAGTTGCATCCGCAAAAGTCAGATTTGCCTCGGCCAGGCGGGGCGTCAGGAAGGTAGCCAGCAGCTGGCGGAAAGTCGCTTGTTGCTTTTCGTCCAAGGGATTGTACAGTGCGCCCAATTCGACGCTGTGCTGCTCGTTGAAGTCGTAGCACTGCTGCCGGACAAACGCATCAAGGTTATCTTGGACGGTTCCTTTGGAGCGCCAAATTTTTCTGATGCTTGCGGCTAGGATAGGGACTACCATGGGAGTTCGCACCGTTACCTTGTAGGTTATTTCCCGCACCTTTGGGTTTGGCGTAATTGGCCGGACGGTCATCATTTTTGTCGTCATGCAAGCGCCCAAGGAAATGAAGGAATTATCTCTCCATGTCTTGTCTGAAACTTGAGTTTTTTTCTTGTATGTACGAATGAATTCACCACTCTGATTGAATTGGGCCGTGTTTGCTGGGGCCACTTCAGGGTCGAGGGTAGTAAAAAAACATACAAGAAAACCAAATAAACTGGCTACACACACGCTAAGCGCGATTGGCGTAATCAGACTCTCCTTCAGGCACATTGCTATGAACAATCCACCGAAAGCACAAAGGAACACCCATTGTGCTTGCCAAATTCTGTGAAATAGCATTTTTCCTCCTATATTTTTAGGTTTTTTCAATTCCGCTGAACCTATCTTAAGGCTAAACCCTTATTTGTCAAGAGAGTTGCCAGTCCTGGATTATTCGCTACACTACTACCAGTATGTCTGATCTTACTGCACTTCACCAAGATTTTCCCATCCTTTCCCGTGTCATCAACGGCAAGCCTTTGGTCTACTTGGATTCCGCCGCAACCTCGCAGCGGCCAGAAGCTGTGCTGAAGGCAATGGACGATCTGCAGCGCCACCACAACGCCAACGTGCACCGCGGCATTTACCAACTTTCCGAAGAAGCCACGGCTTTGTACGAAGGCAGCCGGGAGCGGATTGCCAAGTTCATCAACGCCAAGAGCACGCAGGAAATAATCTTCACCCGAAATGCCACCGAATCCATCAACTTGGTGGCCTTAAGCTGGGCACGCCAAAACCTAAAGACTGGGGATGAAGTGCTGACCACGGAAATGGAACACCACTCCAACATCGTGCCCTGGCAAATGCTGGCCAAGGAGCAGGGGATTGTTCTCAAATTTTTGCCAGCATTACCTGAGGCAGGAATTTTGGATATGGCCAGCCTGGATAGCCTACTCTCAGCAAAAACCAAGCTCGTCTGCGTTGGGCACATGTCAAACTTGCTGGGCACCGTCAATCCAATTAAAGAAATTGTGCAAAAGGCGCATGCCGTGGGCGCGAAAGTTTTGGTGGATGGTTGCCAGTCTGCGCCGCACATGCCCGTGGATGTCCAAGATCTTGGTTGTGATTTTTATGCGTTCTCCGGGCATAAAATGCTGGGCCCTTCTGGCATTGGCGTGCTGTGGGCACGGCAGGAAATAATGGAAAAGACGGAGCCAATTTTGGGCGGCGGGGACATGATTAAAGAAGTGACGAAAGAAGCGTCCACGTGGAATGATTTACCTTGGAAATTTGAAGCCGGGACACCGAACATTGTGGGCGTAGTGGGATTAGGCGCGGCTGTGGATTACCTTACGGAAATCGGTATGCAAAATGTTTGGCAGCATGAGCAGGACATAGCTGCGTACGTTTTACCGAAGCTTACGGCCATTGCCGGCGTTCGATTATTTGGCATTTCGCAACCAGACCCAAATCGCGGTGCTGCATTTTCTATTTGGATTGACGGCATGCACCCGCACGACATTGCCAGCATTTTTGACGAGCGGGGGATTGCCATCCGCGCCGGCCACATGTGCGCCCAACCCATGCTCGCCCGCTTGGGCAAACCCGCAGCAGCCCGGGCAAGTTTCTACCTGTACAACACCAAGGAAGAGGCTGATGCGTACTTGAACGCTATTGAAGATGCGAAGAAGGTGTTTGGAATGTAGAGGGAAGCCGCTCCGACGATTCGACGGGGTCGAATATCGGAGCCCCGACATCTCGCAAAGCGAGATCGTCGGGGTAAGCCGTAAAGCTGTAGGCCGTAAGCCAAGACCATCAAAACATCCAGAGCGGCTTTTCTAAGCCGCGGTGGTTATTTATTTCACAGAGCAGCAGAAATTTTGGTTCTCTAAAATACTTGGTTCGTGCAGACATAGTCCACCCGGTAAGGATTACCTCCCCGAACCCCTCCTTCGAAAGGAGGGGACGTGTTAGTGGTGGGATCCCAGCTCCGCCGGACGTGCTGGCACGTTGGTGGGGGAAAAATTTTGTGGGTAGTCCAAAGCCCTCGCTTTGGGTATTTGTTATGCAGTTTGAATGGGGACGTGGGTAGGTGAGGTCCCCCGCCTGCATCGCTTCTACGATTACGGCGGACAGGCTTGACCTCGCCTCACGGAGAACGCCCGGGTCAAGGGACCCGGGCTACCCATTTTTATTGACGTTTGTTCATGCTCGCACTATTCGTCCTTGACGGGACGCTTTTGATTGTGTAGATTCATGTGAATGCTCGTTGAAAATTTGTAAGGAAGGTATGGCGTGGAAAGTGGTTTTTTCTTTGGCTGGAATGCAGCGACTGTTGGTTTCATTGGGCTACTCTCGTGCACCGTCATTGAGGTATGGGGGTTGCTCCTGCAGGCGAAAACGATTTGGCGAAATCAGTCCGTACAGTCATTGTCTGTGTACATGTTGGGCTACCAGTTCATCTTTCTCATTATTGGGCTGGTGTACGGGTTTGCCATCGCGGATATTGGTGTAACCATCAACTCATTTTTGCTGGCTTTGTGCATGGCCATCATTCTCTGGGGTGTGCAGCTATTCCGAGGTTTTAGTGTAGGAGAAATTTTGTACCTCGCGGGTCTCATCGTCATACTTGTTGGTGTTACGTTACTGCCGCAGAAGGATATTTCCTTCTTCGTTTGCTCTATCGGTAGCATCCTCACCTTCTTTGCTCAACCGTACAAGATTTGGCGATGCAAGGATGCAGGTGTCGTAGAGGTGAAGCTGCTCTGGGTACTTTTCATCAGCACCGTGTTTTGGACGCTCTACGCATATGGAACCGATAACTGGGTGCTGAAAATCACTAGCCCAAGCTTCTTAGTTGTCTTGGGTCTTACTATTGGTATCTGGATTCGGTATCGCAATCCAAAGTACCGGTAGACGATGTACTACTGTTCCGTCATGTAACGGTACTACCGCGATCCCGACGGTTTCGGGTAAAACATGAACAATGGAGGTGTGCGATGAGTAATCGCATGTCTGCTGGTTGGCGACCGGACGCCCCGTCACCTGATCAGCTCAAAGAGTTCTACGCGCAGATTGCGTCTGGGCGAATCACCGCTGTTCGGTTACAGCGATTGCTAGCGGAGAAGGTTTATCAGTTTACCGTTGACGGCACTGAACCAAGTATGGATGAGCTGTTATCCAATGGTTTACAAAGCCCTCACTATCTTGGGTATACTTGTCCTTCTGCATTTCGGAAAGAGTGGGGGAAGGTTAGGGTTACCGCAATCCTGCATGAACCCAAGCGGCAGACGACGCTGCAAAGGCAGCGCGAGGAGTGCGAGGACTTAGGGCTGCCTGAACTTGATCTGGCAATGAGCGTACAATTTTTTAAGAGTTTTCGACATCAACTGCGAAAGGGGTTAGTGATTTGCCAGTGTCAAGGAGTCGGAAGTCACGCTGGTAATGACTATCAGTGTATTGTGCAGAAGAACGAAGGGTTGATGGTCATTCAGTCAACAAGTCTCGGAGTGGATTTTCCTCAGGGAGCAAGATTTGTTCGCCTCCTGGCATTATCCCTCTAAAGGATAAGTAGAATAGTATATTTTCCGCATCAACAAACGTTGGTGCGGTTTTTTATACTTGTGCATTTGGTTCGGGCCAAAGCGAGGGCTTTGGCCTACCCACGGGTGTGGCGCGTTAAGTAGACGCCCGGGTCAAACCTGCCTCGCCGGCGGGCGGGGGATCCGGGCTACTCATCTGCGTACCCTAGAAAGGGCGCTCTGGGGGTGGTAAGGTAGGAGAGTCCCTTCATGGCCTCCTTCGCTGCAGCAGCTTCGGAGGCCGAGCAAGTTCCCATCGTTGACTAGCATTCGTGTGCATCGGCGCTGAAAGGTAATCTATAACTCAATGTATTATGTATGACTCTTTGTTGTTAGATCACTACCACCACCCGCGGAACACGGGCAAAATAGACCCGGCTGATGCCCAGCACCGCGAACCTAATCCGCTGTGCGGAGATGTGATTGAAGTTTTTCTGAAGTTTGATGCAGACGGTAAAGTATTGGAAGTAAAATGGACGGGCGAAGGCTGCGCCGTGAGCCAAGCTAGTATGTCAGTAGTGTCGGATACGTTGGTTGGAAAAACCAAGACTGAATTGGGTAAGCTTGGTGTGCGTGATGTTGAGCAGGCTTTGGAAACGACCATCAACCCAGCGCGGCTGAAGTGTGCGACATTGGGTGTGGTCGCGGTGCAGAAAGCAGTGGAAGGGAAGAAGGGGTAGAGGTTTTTGTTTTTGGTGGAGGTATAGATGAATGGTTTTGGTTGATGGGTTGTATGCGGGGTCCGCTTGCTTAAAATGAATACCTCTATCCATACATCTATCTAGACCCAAACCCTCTATCTCTTTTGTACCCTGTATTGCACGCATCGGGTACATTCGCTATCCTTACCGTACTATCTCACCCTATTCGTTACATGTATGCCATTCAAGAGCATTGTGGTTGACCGGGAAAAGTGCATTTCTGCTGCAAGCTGCGTGGCCGTGGCGCCAGAAGTATTTGAATTAGATGGCGAAGGCAAGGCGATTATTAAAAATGCTACGGGGAATGATGACCAAACCATCATTGATGCGGCAAAGGCTTGTCCGACCCAAGCAATTATCATTGTTGATGAAGCTGGGAAGCAAATAGTTCCGTAGTTTCACTCTATCCTTCACCGCATATGCGTACGACCGCGCGTTTTGCCGCCGTACTCGTGGTTGGGAGCGTACTCTTGGTTGGCTGTACTGCAGCGAACACGAATTCGGCAACGAACACCATTGTTGTTTTGGATTTGGTCAATGAACCTGTAGTGAACGTGAATAGCCAGGTAAATGTGAATGCTGCGCTAGGGAACGCTAACAGCAGCGCGCAGAATAGCAATGTGCATGCAACAAACGTGAATTCTGCCCTGCAGAGTACAAAGAAAGTGACCATCACCGCTACAGGTTTTTCTCCTGCATCACTCACAATCGCGAAGGGCACGGCTATCACGTGGACCAACCGTTCAGGATCGCCCGCAAAGGTTGCGTCAAATCCTCACCCAACGTCTACAGACTTGCCTGGGCTTGTTTCCGCCATCCTTGCTGATGGTGAAACGTACAGCTATACTTTTACGCAAGTGGGCACCTGGGGGTATCATGATCATGAACATCCTACAGTGAAGGGGAGTATCATCGTTGAGTAAGTACTTCGTCACTAACCCAACGCCTATGGCATGCATCGACTGCGGCCACGAGCATGAAGCAGGAACACCGTGCACAGTAGAGGGGTGTACTTGCGGGAGTTAAGCGAAACGAACGAAAAGTGCTACGTTCCTTGGTGGACGTAGCCTTTTTTATCTCGTCGCATTGCCTTTACATGGTATACTTTGCACATGTTCATCCTTCGAGCCAAGCGTTTTGATTTGAGCACCGGCGGCCAACCTTTTGTGGTTGTACTGCGGAACGAGGACGGGAAGAATTTTGGCATTCACGCGGGTGATCGTATTGTCCTGCAGGTGGATGGGCAGAAGCTTACGGCGCAGGCTGACCTGACGCACCGGCGCGTGCGCGTGGGGGAAATTGGGTTATTCCGCGAAGTGTGGAAAGCGGGCAAGGTGAAAAATGGCCAACCCATTCGCATTGCCCCGCAAGGACGCCCGGCATCTATTGAAGCCATTAAAGCCAAGCTGTTGGGTAAGCACCTGCGGGAGCAGGACATGTTTGCCATTGTGCAGGATATCGTCAACCATCGAATTGGGACAACGGAACTCACGTACTTCGTTGCCTCCAGTTTCTTCCGGGAGTACACGCATGCAGAGCTGTACGCGTTGACGAAGGCAATTGCCGAAACCGGGGATCAGCTGCGCTTTGGACCCAAGATTGTGGCTGACAAGCACTCGGTGGGAGGTCTGGCTGGAAATCGGACGACCATGGTTGCCATTCCCATCATTGCTAGCTTGGGTATTTGCATTCCCAAGACATCGTCGCGCGCTATCACTAGCCCATCCGGCACAGCAGATACCATGGAAGTACTGGCCCCGGTTTCGCTGAGCTTGGAAAAAATTCACCGAGTGGTGAAGCAGCATCACGGCTGCCTTGTTTGGGGTGGGGGGTTGCAGCTCGCACCGGCAGACGACATTATCATCAAAGCCTCCCGCGCACTTTCCTTGGAACCGTACTCCAAGATGATTGTTTCCATTATGGCGAAGAAGGTTGCAATGGGCGTGACGCACTTGGTGATTGATATGCCGTATGGCCCAACCACCAAGATTCCTGACCTGCGTACTGCGCAACGTTTGGGGACAAAGTTCCGGTACCTGGGCAAGCGTTTTGGCATAAAGGTCCGCGTGGCAATGATTGAAGCACGGCAGCCGGTTGGCCAGGGGATTGGCCCAGCCCTGGAAGCGCGTGACGTACTCCGCGTGCTGCAGCAGAAAGAGTACCGACCCAAAGACTTGGAAGAGAAAGCCATTACCCTGGCGGGTATGCTCATTGAATTGGTTGGCATGGCGCGGAAGGGCACGGGCGCTAGCGTTGCTCGGGATCAGCTGGTGAGCCTCAAAGCCTGGAAGAGCATGCAGGGCATTATTAAGAGCCAGGGTGGGAAGGCGGATTTGGATTCTGAAGACGTGACGTTGGGAGCGAAGCGTTTGCGCGTGCACGCCACCCGTAGCGGGAAAATTCGTGCCATGAATAATCGAGCAATCGATGAACTAGCGCGCAGCTTGGGTGCGCCAGATGACAAGGTCGCTGGGCTGCACCTGCGCCATCGGTTGGGGGACAAGGTTGTGGCTGGTGAGGTGCTCTACACCTGCTACGCCAGTACCGCTGCTCGCCTGCAGTTAGCCGCTGCAGCAATGAAGCACGTGCGCGTGTATACCCTGGGGAAGTAGGGAATTTGACAAGCCGGTTGAGCTGCTACATAATGTAGTAGGCCTCTTCACTATTGCACACCTATGCAGGGAAAACGCACAGTTCCAGGGCTAGGTTCACTCGAAACCGTCATAATGGAAGCCCTGTGGAAAACCCAGGAAGCTTCGGTGCGGGACGTGCTGGAAGCAATTGGGAATGGGTATGCGTACACCACCGTCATGACCGTCATGCAACGCCTGCAAGAGAAGGGCGTGCTGCGTCGACGGCTGGTGGATGGTGCCTACCTCTACCAGGCAGTAGCAGCGCGTGACCAGTATGCGAAGGAGACGGTGCAGAAGATGCTCGACCAGCTCGTTGATGGTTTTGGTGATGTTGCCCTAGCACAATTCTTAGATACCCTAGACGAAGTATCACCCGAACGTTTGCAACGCTTGCGGACAAAGCTGCAGCAAGAAAAACGACGCAAATGAAGAGTACGCGTATACTCACATTGCAAGTCATGAGTGCTGGGTTACTACTCGGCACACTGCTTTGGTTGCTTGTGCAGTTTGTACCTCATGCTTGGACGACGCTACAGGATGTGTCGCACGGCATTGCGTACGCTTGTACTGCTGCGTGGGCGACAATCACCCAGCAGCAACTGATCTTCACCATTGTCGGCCTCAGCCTCATTGGACTTCTTGGTATTCGATTGGTAGTACAAGGATGGCAAGCAACCCGTCAGCAGCGAAAAGCATCCCCTGCGGAAGTTCCACCATCTGTTGATGTGCTGTCCGTTGCTGCTGATGCAGGTTTGGATGTGAGTCGGCTGGGCATTGTGGACGACGAGCGGCCATACGCGTACACGCGCGGCATTCGGTATCCAGAAGTTATGGTGTCTGTGGGCGCGTTGCAGCGTTTGACCCGGTCAGAATTGCGCGCTGTGTTGGAGCATGAAGGCCACCATCTACGAACTCGGGAGCCACTTCGACGTTTGCTCATTCACCTGGCAACCCGTTGGTTGCCAGTGCGTCCACTCCGGCGGCAGCTGCTCACCAGTTACGTCATTGCATCTGAGGTGGAAGCTGATCTCCAGGTCCACAACCAGCAAGCTCTGGGTGAAGCGATTCTACGTTTGGGTCAATTGCCCGGCATAGCAACAGTTACGGTTGCGGGTTTCAGCCCACTGGATGCCAGAATTGAACGGTTACTCGATGCAACGTACCGGCCATCTTCGGCACTTTCCATACGTTACGTCTTTGGGGCACTGGCTATTGCTATTGCGCTTGTCGTGGCTACTCCTAGTACACTGGCCGCATGGTTTGGCGGACAGCATATGCAGCAGACCTCTGCGCATTTGGCAGTCTGCAAGCAGGAGCATGAGCGGGCGCTCCAGTCCCAAGAGCGTGTGCAGACGTGTGGTCCGCAATCCACCCCACAATCTTGCATGGGTGTGCTTCACTAATTTCACTACACTTTCTGCGCATGCCTACAATTTTTAAACTCTCTGTTGGCAACCTGCACGATGCTGACCACGCAAAACGCATTGTTGAGCACCTACAACAGATGCCAGGGATCATGCGGGTTGATGTGAATGCCAGCAAAGGCTTGCTCCGCGTTGTCGCTGCAGCAGACGTGGTTTTTACGCAGGTGGAGCAGCGCCTCCAATCCATCGGAGTTGTGGCTACACTATTTGCATCGCCAGATATTGGTGAGCATCCCTCGCAAAAACTGGAAGTACGTATTGCCGGCATGCACTGCCGTAGCTGTGAGCTTCTGGTGGAGCGGGAATTTAAGCAGCTGCCGGGCGTGCAGAAAGTGCAGGTAAACGCAGATCGGGGGTACGCCCGTTTGACCTGTGATGCAGCTATTTTGCCTTCTCGAACTACGCTGAACAGCGTCATTGAGAAGCATGGCTACAAAGTCGCGGCGAAGCAGATTCAAAGCGAAGGACTTCCAGAAACAGAACGTCCGCGTTTTGGCCAGTTGCTTGGCATCTTTGCCTTGGTATTCGTCATTGGATTCATTCTGTCAAAAACCGGACTACTCCGCTTCAATGCTGATGTTGGCAACTCAACCGGGCTGCTCGCTATTTTCTTCCTTGGCCTCGTCGCTGCCACAAGTTCCTGCCTTGCTGTGTCGGGTGGGCTCATGCTATCGGTGGTGGCAAATTTTCGGGAGCGGTACAACCTCCAGGGTCGCGCCAGGCTTATCCCCACTGTAAGTTTTGTTGCGGGTCGAATCATTGGGTATGCCGTCTTGGGTGGAGTGATTGCTGGTATTGGTAAAGTGCTCTCGCCGTCACCACTCTTCACCGCCGTGATTACGATTATCGCGGCACTGTACATGTTCATTATGGGTTTGGATATGCTGCGCTTGGCGCCGAGTTGGCTGAAAGCGATTCTCCCCCGGATGCCCAAGGCTTTGGGTCACCGGGTCATGGACAGCAACAAGAATGTTCACTGGTTTTCCCCATTTCTCCTGGGGGCACTCACCTTCTTTTTGCCGTGTGGGTTCACGCAGTCCCTCCAGCTGTACGTCCTGACTACCGGAAACGTGCTTACTGGAGCATTGACGATGTTCGCCTTTGCTTTGGGAACTGCGCCGGCATTGCTCGCTCTCGGCTGGGTGTCACATTCACTCAAGGGCAAAGCGGGTCAGTTCTTCTTCCGGCTGGCTGGCGCAGCCGTTATCGTTCTGGGGCTGTACAATTTCAGTAATGGCTTGGCCATTGCCGGCTACCCAATTTCTTTTTCCCGTGGGTCAAGTCCTGAAACTGTGGTGCAAGGCAATGTCGCCGATCCGAACGTGATCTTTGATGGTACACGCCAAAATGTGAAGACGACCTTTACCGACTTTGGGTATAGTCCAAGCACCTTCACCGTGAAGGCTGGCGTGCCTGTGCACTGGGAAGTGGATTCTGCTGGGAAAGCGGGTGGATGTCGGTCATCTTTCCTAGTACCAAAGTTAAAGATTTCTGAATCGGTGGTGAATGGGGTAAGCATTTTTGACTTTACCCCAGACACGCCCGGCACGTACGCCTTCAGCTGTGGTATGGGCATGTACCGTGGCAGCTTCTCCGTGGTTTCTACCTAAGCATAGGTATGAAAATGCTTACCTTTCATGGAGAGTACTCGTACAACAAAGCAACCACGTATGAAGGTTTTGTCGCCCTTTGTCACTTTGAACCCTTTGATGATATTGATTTGATTCGGAAAGCCGCATTGGCGCTTGTGAAAAAAGCTGGTCGGGAGCAAATTATTGTTGTCCCATTTGCACATTTGCATAGCAAAGTTGCACCAAGCAAGGAAGGGAAATTTCTTTTTCAAACACTAGTGCACAGCATTTCTTCTCAACATCCGAAAACGGTGTCGGCACCATTTGCTGTAGAAAAAGCGTTGCATATATCTGTTCCAAAAAAAGATTCACTAATAAATTTTCTCAATTTTAAACCTACATACCTTCATGAAGTTCGGAGGCTCTATGAGGTCTACGCGGAAGATTACGATTTGCACATGATGAAAACCGGGCATTACAAAGCGCAAGAGAGAATTTATGAGGCCGTGAAGGCACACATTTATGAGCCGGTCATCGATGTTGCTTGTGGTCCTGGTTTTTTACTGACGCAAATAATGCGAGATTATTCAAAAGTGTACGCGAACGACATTTCCGAAGCAATGATTGCTCTTGCAAAAGCGCGAGTGAAAGGAAAGCATATTGCATTTTCAAAAGATGATGCGATGACCCTTGATTCTTTTGGTGGCAAAAGATTTGGAACAATTATTTCATCTAATCTTTTTTACTATATAAAAGACAGAGAAAAGGCAGTACAAGGGTGGAAAAAGTTTTTACAGGATAGTGGGAGCATTATTTTTATTGAGGAGTACCCGTTTATAAACACAAAATCGAAATATTTTGAGGGAAAAAGAAGCGGGATTACCAGTATTCTCTCACCAGTTTCACCCGATGAAATCACCGCGCTCATGAAGCACAATGGCTTTACACTGACGCTGAATACAAAAACCGCAATAGATAAACGACATGATTTATTTGGGTTGGTATTTAAAAAATAATCTATGCCTTCACATATTCCCTTTGACCCTGATTTTGACCAACCTGCACGCACGCCTTTCCCTGGGTTTCTCCGGGGCACAAGTGCACGAGTTGCGCTCATCCTCGGTATGACCATCGGAATGTCGGCCTTGAGTTTCATTGGCATTGTGCTTTTTCTGCTCTTGAAGCGTAACGGTTAGGTATGTATGTACAGCTTGTTCCATTACTGAACATGCACTGCGCGTCCTGCACAACATTGGTGCGGCTTACTTTGGAAGAAATGCCTGGCGTTATCAGTGCACAGGTTGATGAACGCGAAGCCAGGGTAGAGTTCGACCAGACGAAAGTTCGTCCAGAACAAATTACTTCTGCAGTCAAAGCGCTTGGCCACGCCTAAGTATGCAAATCCTAGGCATCATTCTCATTATTGTCATCGCTGGTCTCTTCTTCCTTTGGTTGCGTTTTCAACGTCAGCAGGAAGCAGCAGTGCAAACTTCGTCTGGGGTTCAGCAGCAAACAATTGTCGTACGTGCTGCATACAAACCGAACGTCGTATCCATTCGAACTGGCACACCTATCGAGCTCATTTTTGATCGTCAGGAGGACACGGAGTGTTCACGCTTCGTCACGTTTGAAGATTTGCACATCCGGCAAGATCTCCCCGCTTTTCAAAAAACGATCGTCAATTTACCCGCCTTACCAAAAGGGGAAGTCCTCTTTACTTGCGACATGGGTATGTACCAGGGAAAGCTCGTCATTTCTTAAACCAATGCAATCTTGCACCCTCTCACTTCGTGGTATGCACTGTGCTAGCTCGTTTCGAGCTGCACCCTTCGTGCCCGAGCTGCTGCTCGGTCACTCCGGGTTCCGCTCGAATCCTCGCTTGACCCCACAAACCCGTGCTCACTTCGTTCCGCTTCGTGTTTGTGGGGACCCGGAAGAATTTTAATATATGGCTGAGCAAATTGTACTCTCACTTCGTGGCATGCACTGTGCAAGTTGTAGTCAGTTGATTGAGTTGGCATTGCGGAAAACACCTGGCGTGCAAACAGCAACCGTGAATGTGGCTACCGAGCAAGCACACGTGGAGTACGATCCAGCTGCCGTTGACGTACCAACTTTAGAATCCGCAGTGCAGAAGATTGGTTACGGCGCTGAACGGGTAGTTGCAGCGGGGGTGGCCGCCAGTCACCAACGTGACCGTGTAGCGGAGCAGCGGAATCAAGATATGCGTCGGTTGCAGCGCTTTTTCTGGCTTGCCCTCAGCTTTTCCATCCCGGTCTTTGTCTTGAGCATGGGCATGTCGGTCTTGCCGGTTATTGAGGACATTCCTGGCCGTGCGTGGATTGTGCTTGGGCTGACGTTGCCAGTGCAGTTCTACGCGGGTTGGCAATTTTTCGTTGGGTTCTGGGGCGCCCTGCGTGCGCGAACGGCGAACATGGATTCGCTCATTGCTATTGGAACATCCGCAGCTTTTCTGTACTCACTCTTCGTGACGGTTGGTGTGGTGGAAGGGGAGCTGTACTTCGAAATTGCCGCTATTCTCATAACGTTTGTTCTCCTGGGGAAAATGTTGGAAGGCCGGGCAAAGGGGAAGGCGAGTGAAGCCATTCGGAGTCTAGCCGGCTTGCAAGCCAAGACTGCGATCGTCATCAAGAACGGGCAAGAGGTTGCGGTGCCAGTTGAAGCGGTGCAGGTTGGTGATGTGCTGCGGGTGAAGCCAGGCCAAAAAATTCCCGTGGATGGTATTGTCGAATCCGGTACGTCCAGCGTGGATGAGTCTATGGTTACCGGAGAAAGTTTGCCGGTGGAAAAGGGTGAAGGGGATGCCGTCATTGGTGCGACCATCAACGTCAACGGTAGCTTCACCTTCCGGGCAACCAAAGTCGGCGCTGCAACGATGCTCGCGGGTATTATGAAACTCGTGGAAGAAGCACAAGCAAGCAAGGCACCAATCCAGCGATTTGCCGATCGCGTGTCGGCGTACTTTGTTCCGGCGGTGATCGCGCTTGCTTTCATTACCTTTGTCAGTTGGTTTTTTCTGGCTGGTGAACCCTTTGTGGAAAGCCTGCTGGCGTTTGTCGCTGTCTTGGTCATTGCCTGCCCATGCGCTCTGGGACTAGCCACACCCACGGCGATTATTACTGGCACTGGCTTGGGCGCGCAGCGGGGGATCCTCATCAAAGGTGGTGAAGCATTGGAAGCCGCCCGGAAAATTGACGTGGTGGTGTTTGATAAAACCGGGACGCTGACGCATGGCAAGCCGGAAGTCACCGACACCCTCACTTTTTCCTCGCTGTTCACCAGTGCACAAGTCTTACGTTACGCTGCTGCGGTTGAAAAGCTATCGAGCCATCCCTTGGCTACCGCCATAGTCCGTGCCGCTGGGGAGTCTGCGTTGACACCGGAAGATTTTCAAACAGTACCTGGCCAAGGCGTGAAGGCAATTGTTGATGGACAGCACGTACTGCTTGGTAATCGGACAATGCTCTCCTCAGCACATATCGTGGTATCGTCTGAAGCCGAAACGCGCATCCAACACCTTGAGCAGGCCGGCAAGACCGTCATGCTCTTGGCTGTCGATAAGCACCTCGCAGGGAGTATCGCCGTTGCTGATACAGTAAAACCCTCGGCAAAGCCTGCCCTGGCAGCACTCCATGACTTGGGTATTCGGACCGTGATGATCACCGGTGATAACCAACGGACAGCCGAGGCAATTGCGGCATCGTTGGGGATCGGTGATGTGCAAGCCGAAGTCCTGCCCCAGCAGAAGGAGCAAGCCGTGGCGAAGTACCAAGCTCAGGGAAAGCGGGTGGCGTTTGTGGGTGATGGGATCAATGACGCGCCGGCGTTGGCGCGCGCAAACCTGGGCATTGCCATTGGCTCTGGGACAGATGTGGCAATGGAGACCGGGCAAATTGTGCTGGTGCGTGATGACTTGATGGACGTCGTCCGTGCCATCAAACTTGCCCGGGCAACCTTCCGAAAAATAGTCCAAAATTTTTTCTGGGCCCTGGGGTACAACGTCGCCGGCATTCCCATTGCCGCCGGCGCGTTTGCCTGGGCTGGCCTTACCCTGCGGCCTGAGTTTGCGGGTTTGGCAATGGCATTGTCGTCTGTGTCCGTGGTGAGTAATTCGCTGCTCCTGAAGCGTTGGAAAGGGTGAGAGGAAATGAAAATATAAACAATACTAGTAACCCTTTTGAGTAAAAGGATACTATTAGTATGGGGTTAGTATTTCTGTTAAAATGAGGCTGTTATGCACACCGAAAACCCCGGTTTCCTCAAGGAGAAGTACAGTAATTTCCACACCAGTGAGGAGGTGGAACGTGCTGCCGTGCGCACGGAAGGGCGAACCGGTGAGAAAGTCCCGCAAGACCCTGCAGCAAAGATCCAGAACTACCTTGGCCGTCTGGAACGACTGGCCATGGACTCGGAGAAGACCCAAGGCAAGAAGATGGTGGCGGGGAAATCCCGCCCCCGTGCTCTGTCTCTGCTGCGAGACATGGTCATGGAGAAGTACGTCCGCGCCAACAAGGACAAGCTGGCCGAAGGTGCGGCCCGGGTGGAAGAGCGGGCTGCCCGGAACCTAGGCATGGATGTACGGTACAACGAAGAAGCACTGGAACAGCGTGGTGAGATCGCCGTGGAAGACCTGGAGAAGTCCCTGGACAACTGGCTGCTGTACCTGTCTGATGCTAACGAGCCCTACCCCACCTGGTTCCGCTACTACGCCTTCCGGAATGTCCTGGAGATGGGTGACTTTGACAAGGACAAAGGTGAGTTCACGAAGCGTTCCCCTGGCACCACCCGTCTGTTCCCCGATGTGGACCACGGAGCCTTGGCGCACGTACAGCAGATGATCGAGGCCGCGAAAGACCCAGCTATGCTGGCACGCCTCCAGGACGCCCAGCGTGCTGCCGCGAATAACAACCTCCCCGCCGGTGAACTCCTCACCAAGGAGAAGGTCGCAGCCTTTGCCAAGCTCTCCTTTGCCAAGCAGTACGCCGAGGGTATCCGTCAGGCCGGAGAGATTACCCCAGAGATGAAGGAAGAAACCCAAGGCAAGTGGGTCACCTACCAAAAGGGCACTGACCCTACCGCCCTCTGGGCCTCCCTGCAGAATAAAGGCACGGCCTGGTGCACGAAAGGTTACGCGACGGCAGCAAAGCAGCTTGAAACAGGCGACTTCCACGTGCACTACACCCTAGACAGCCAAGGCAAGCCCACCATTCCTCGGATTGCCATTCGTATGGATGGTGACCAGATCGGCGAAGTCCGCGGTGTAGCAGACAACCAGCAAAATTTGGAAGGCAACATGATCACAATTGCCGAAGAAAAAATGGCTGGACTCCCAGGGGCAGAGGGGTACAAGAAAAAGTCTGCGGACATGAAAGCTCTCACAGAAATTGAGCAGGCAGTGAAAGCAAACAAACAGCTTACCAGCACCCAGCTCCGCTTTCTCTACGAAGTTGATTCGCCAATTGAGCAATTTGGTTTTAAACGTGACCCCCGCATCAATGAGTTGCTCGCTACAAGGAACCCTGAGGAGGATATACATCTTTACGGGTATGACATTGCACATCCAGACACGCAGGCGCTGAAGTTTATTTACGATATCGGTGATAAGCGCGTCCCTCGATCATTCCTTCCAACAATAGAAATACTTCGCCGAAGTCGTAACATCGAAGCAGACCTGCCTGTGGTGTTCGAGTGCATACCTGATCAAATCGCCCGAGATGCAGAGCATATTACCGAGGACACCAAAGCATACGTAGGGAAGCTCGTCCCCGGTATCTTCCAGATGCTCCCTGAAGGAATTGAGCATATTTACACTGCTTTCCCTGAAGGTCGGATTCGCCAAGATCCCGTGAACATTGGCGGCACAACGAAAGCAGACCTCCAACGCCAGCTGGAGGAGCAAGGTATTGGAAAAACATCCTTCGCCGATTACATGTTAGACAGTCGGGACTTTACCACGGGTACAGAAACCGAAACCGCTAACTTGGTTCGTCTTACTGTGGAGATGCTGGGCTTCCCGAAAGGCGCAACCACGAAGGAAATTTACGAGCGTGCAGAGGAGTTGGGCTTGGAACTCTGCCCTGCAGAAGTCGGCCCGCAGTACCGGCTGAAAAATACAAATCAACCGATGAATGAGTCGATTGTTATTGGCATGAAGCAAATTACAAGTTGGAACGGCAACCCGCACGTTTTCAACCTGGAGCGCGACGAAAACGGTCTGTGGTTGTACGAGAACTATGCGAAGTCTAACAAGGAGTGGAATCCGAAGTCCGAGTTTGCCTTCCGCCTCCGCAAGAAAAAGAAGGAAGCTGTGGATCAATCCGAGGTGGAAAAGTAACCCATGTCAAAAATCATTGTCGGTCTCTCAGGTGGAGTTGATTCGTCCGTAGCCGCGCTGCTCCTGAAGCGTTGGAAAGGGTAGGGCATAGTGGTACACTGAGGGCTGTGGAGACCAACACCGACAACCAACGCCACCCACAGCACGCCCAGATTCACCAAGAACTGCGGGGTGCCAGCGCGCAAGGAGGACCCGATAGTTCCGTGCTCATGCCCCCGCACGTGCACTGGTTCAAGCCGCTCATGCTTGGGTTGGCACTTTTTATCATTGTCTTCTTAGGTACAGTCATTGCCGTGGATGCCTACCGGGCGCGCCAGCAGAATGCAGATCCTTTTGCGGCTGCCACAAGCGGAACGGATGGGCAATCGACCGTGAGCAACATTCAGACTACCAATCGTTCAGCAATTCCAAAACTGGAAACCGCAGACGATCCGTTCCTGGGTCCGGAGAATGCGTCAGTCATTGTGGTGCTCTTTGCGGATTTCCAATGTCCATTTTGCAAAGAGTTTTACTCCACTTACCGGGAAGTTGCCGTGCAGTACCAAAACCGTGTGAAGTTCATTTTCCGGGACATGCCGCTTACGGATATTCACGACCGTGCGCAAGCAACGGCTGAAGCTGCAGGGTGTGCATTTGCGCAGAGTAATGAAAAATTTTGGGCATACCACGACCGGCTCTACCAAAATCAGGACGATTTGTCCGATGCCGCACTGCTCCGTGCGGCCACGCAAGTGGGTCTGGATGAAAAGCAATTTTCTGCCTGCGTTGCTTCGCATGAACGGAAAACTGAAGTGGACGAAGACTACCTGGATGGTGCGTCTGCCGGAGTTCGCGGCACGCCCACCCTGTTCTTCAACGGTCGGCGGGTGCAAGGGGTTATCCCAAAAGACAAGTTCACCAAGGCGCTGGATTTACTCTTATAATTGTAATGCTATACTGCACGCATGCTTTTCATCGGCGCTGATCACGCAGGTTTCGCCCTCAAAACCCACCTGAAAAAATTTCTCACCCGTCTGGAATACCAGGTGGAGGATGTTGGCGCGCATGCGTTAACGCCAGGAGATGATTACCCAAATTTTGCCACTGAGCTGGCCAAGCGCGTGCGCCGTACCACCGGCAGCATGGGCATTCTCATCTGCGGCAGCGGGGTGGGTATGAGCATTGTGGCGAATAAGTTCGCTGGCATCCGCGCGGTGAATGTGTGGACAGAACGGGTGGCGAAAATGGCGCGGGAAGAAGAAGATGCAAATGTGCTTGTCTTGCCCGCAAAGTTAGTGCCTCGCGCAACAGCAGAAGCAATTTGTCGGGTTTGGCTGCGCACGTCGTTCCGGCGGATTCCACGCTACCGTCGTCGCCTTAGTGAACTCGCCCGGATTGAGAATACAAATTAAACTGTATGCAAATTACACCAGCGATTTTGGAAACAGAAGCAGAAGAGTTGAAGCAGAAAGTTGCAATGGTGGAACACGCGGTGGACTTGATTCAGATTGATGTTGGTGATGGTACGTTCGTGCCAACAGTGACGGTTTTGCCGCGCGCATTGGGGGAGTTTCGACCGCTCACAGCTTTGGAAGTGCATTTGATGGTCCAACGACCAGACCGGTTTGCTGCAGACTGGGTGAACCTGGGTGCGACGAAATTCATTTTCCATGTGGAAGCGGATGGTGACTTGGAACGTTTCATTGCGCAGTGTCGGGAATTGGACTGCGACGTGGCCATTGCCTTGAATCCTGGGACGCCATTGGAGAAATTGGAACCATTCCTTGACCTGGTGGATGAAGTGTTTTTTTTGGGTGGGAAGCCTGGTGCCCAGGGGAATCCGTTCCAACCCGACGTGTTGGATGCCATCAAAGAATTTCACGCCTCGTTCCCCAGTATGCCCATTGCCTTGGATATCGGGGTGAATGAGGAAAATATACCAATGATTGCGGCAGCCGGGGTAACGCGAGTGTGCGTGGGTTCCACCCTCTGGAAGAGCGCAGACCCCGTGGCAGAATTGCAGAAGCTCAGCGCTATTCAGTAATCTATGCTCGCAACCTACCGTAACTATATCCAACGTGCATTCCGCCGACACTGGGCTGTGGGTGCGTTCAACATTTCTAACTTGGAGCAAGCCCAAGGGGTCATTTGGGCTGCCGAGAAGCTCAAAGCTCCGGTGCTGGTGAACGCCAGCGAGAAAGCGCTGGACTATGCTGGTTTGCAGCCGCTGACGGATATGGTTCGTGCGCTGGCAAAGTTGGCAAAAGTGCCGGTGACCCTCAACCTTGACCATGGCCGAACCTACGGTGTGGCCGTGCGCTGCGCCAAAGCTGGGTTTACCAGTTTGATGCTGGACGGCTCACGTTTTGGGTATAAGCAGAATGTGGCCATTACGCGGAAAGCAGTTGCGCTGGGTAAGAAGTACGGTATTCCCGTGGAAGGGGAACTGGGCGCATTGGGCGGCAAGGAAGATTACATTTCTGGACACGTGCAAATGACCGACCCCCAGCAGGCCGTAGACTTTGTGAAGCAAACTGGGGTGGACATATTGGCCGTGGCTATTGGCAATGCGCACGGCATTCAACCCGGCGAGCGCTTGGACTTTCCGCGTCTGCACGCCATTCATAAAGCCTTGCCCAAAATGCCCTTGGTGCTGCACGGAGCTTCTGGTACGCCGCCAGCAGACATTCGTCACGCCATTCGCCTGGGGGTGGTGAAAATCAACATTGACACTGACCTACGCCATGCCTTTAGTGATGCGCTGCGGAAAACTTTGGCGCATGACAAAAAAGTCTGGGATCCACGGGAGGTTGTGGCTCCAGCCCGGGAAGCCGTACAGAAAATTGTGGAGCAGAAAATCACCCTGTTTGGGAGTAAGGGGAAGGGGAGGTAGGTGTAAAGGTGTAGAGGTATAAAGCGGTAGAGATCCTGGAAGCCTGTAACAATCTGTCATTGCGAGGAACGAATCCGCGAGTGACGTGGCAATCCCGTTGTAACAAGGAACCAAGATGACTATCTGCGCTCTTTTTGCATTCCTGGTCATTTGATCCACGTCACCCCATCAGGGTTACCTCCCCCCACCCCCTCCTTGGAAAGGAGGGGAGGAGTTTGAGGTTCATTACAGACCAAAGTCTGTTTGTATCTGTCCTCCCCTTTCCAAGGGGAGGTAAGGAGGGGTAACCCTTACCGGCTAAATGTTTGTACAATATGAACCTGGCTTTTTTCAAATCAAAGCTACTTCCTCAATTTTCCCCCTCCCATTCCTATATTCGTAGCATTTTTTCGTAATTCGTAACCGTATTCGTAGAATTATAAAAAGGCACCCAGGTGAGTGGATGCCTTACGAATGATCGAATCTACTACTTAGCCAAAGGTGACTTCGACGTAATGATGTCTGTTTTTTCCCTTACCCCCATACTCCTCTACGAACCATTTGCAAGTTTTCTTATCCCAGCAAACGTGCACCAGATCCTGCAACATTATTGGTAACGTCGTCAGGTAGTCGAGGTACCTGTGAAGATGAATCGCAAATAGGTATCTGTTTCCATCCTCAAGCGCTGCCCAATGTACTGTCCCGGAGAGTTCCTTTGTTGACATACGAGGAATATCCGGAAACTTGACGAACACTGGCCGTCCAGCGGTGGGGAGGACGATATTGCACGTTGCTGGAACGAAGTCATCGTCCGAAACCTTTTTCAAGGCCCAATGCTGATTACAGCTATCGCAGATGAGAACGTCCCACTCTTCAGATGGGTGCTCCATTTTATCCATTGGTAACATAGCAATTTCAATCCTCATGCCGGGATTCTTATCAGAGCACCCTACCACTCTATACTCCGATAATGAATCATGTACAACTAGCACATGTTCACCTGGCAATGGAACATTCAATACCCAAACCATCTTTCCTCCTTAGGATTTTTTTCGTTGTATTTTGAATAGCTGACTGTACCATGTATACTTGGAAACGTCAAGCCTATGCCGCATTTCGACATCATCACCATTGGTTCAGCCACGCAAGACGTGTACTTGTTTGGCAAAGCCCTGCGCGTCAAACGTGATGCCACATCACCGACGGGTAGTACGTTGGCTGTTCCATTTGGGGCGAAAATTGAACTGGATCGGATGCTGGTGGAAGTTGGTGGTGGCGGTACGAATACTGCTGTCACGTTCTCTCGCCTGGGTCTGCGCACGGCTTGCGTGGTGAAAGTGGGTAATGATGCTGCTGGGGATCATGTGATCCGCATTCTACGAGAGCACAAAGTGTCGTCTCGGTTTGTGATACGGGACCATGATGATCCTACTGCTATGTCCACGTTCTTCCTGGCGCCAAATGGTGAGCGGACGGTGTTCGTTTTCCGGGGAGCCAGTGCAGACTTCCACGAGCGCATGGTGCCCTGGGCAGACCTGGCCGCACGTTGGTACTACGTGAGCTCCGTGGGCGGGGAACTCAATTTTATTCGACGAGCTATTGCCCATGCCAAGAAAACCCACGCGCACATTGCAGTGAATCCGGGCAAGCGTGAGTTGCAGCAACGGAGTGCAGCAATGCGCGTGCTGCGTGATGCAGACGTGCTGCTGGTGAACCAAGAAGAAGCACAGCTGTTCTTCCAGAAGAAAGGCCACGCACTCGTCAAAGCGATTTCTGCATGGCGGAAGGGGATTGTGGTGGTGACGAATGCGGAGAAGGGCTCCTGGGCGGTTACAGAGCGTGGCATGTGGCAGGTGCGCATCAAGCCGGTGAAAGCCGTGGATACCACTGGAGCCGGTGATGCCTTTGGCTCAGGCTTCGTTGCGGGTTTGGCAAAGCGGCCAGGGGATATTGCGTATGCATTACGTCTGGGTTCCATCAATGGCGCTTCGGTCGTCACGCAGCTGGGTGCCAAGCATGGTCTGATTACCCATCATATTCCACATGGTCCGTGGATGCGTGTAGTAGAACCAAAGTAAGCAATGGAAATCCTCATTATCGACATTCTGAATTTCCTCCTGAATCTAGTTGGTGCTGCAATCATAGTTTTTGGCGCTGGTGAAGCTCTCGTCAGGCTAGTGACCCAACGTCCAGCACCGTTGCAGCTTCCGCAACTTCCGCTGTTGGAAAATCTCCGCATCGCCTTTGGCCAGCGGATAATCTTTGGCTTGGAATTTTTGGTGGCAGCCGATATCCTGCGCACCCTTGAATCACGCACCTTGTCTGACTTGGCACAGCTGGGCATTCTGGTGGCTATCCGCACAACCCTGAGCTTCTTCCTGAACCATGAGACGCGTCACGCGCATACCCGGGTTATGGGTGGTTTGGCTCAGGCAACCCAGCGAAAGCCAAAGAAAAGCGGCCGGAAGCGCTAACTTGCGTGAATGCTACAGGGTGTAGTAGACTAACTGCATCGCATTTACCATACCCTTATGGACACGCCTCAGTTGCCGGAAAATCAGAGCATTTTCAACGCCCCACCCCGCACCATGTTTGCCCTGGGGATCATGGTTGGCGTTGCACTCATTAGTTTGCTTGGGTTTATCCTCTCTTTCTCCGCGTACCGCAATGCCACGTCTGACGGCACGAAGAAGGTAGCCGGCGCAGCAACGAATACGAACACTGCGGTTGCGAATACGAACACCGCTCCAGCCGGGCCAGTGGATGTTGAAGTGAAGAGCGACGACTGGATTCGTGGCAACAAGAATGCCAAAGTAACCTTGGTTGAGTTTTCTGACTTCGAATGCCCCTTCTGCGGACGTTTCAATCCAACCGTGGACCAGGTGCTGAAGGACTACAAAGATGACGTACGGGTGGTATTCAAGCACTACCCACTGACAACCATTCACCCCCAAGCGCAGAAAGCCGCGGAAGCAGCAGAATGCGCTGGCGCGCAAGGGAAGTTCTGGGAAATGCATGATAAAATGTTCACCAATCAGGCAACGCTTTCTTTGGAGAATATGAAGAAGTGGGCAAAAGAAGTTGGCGTGAAAGAAAGCACGTTCAATACATGCTTGGACAAAGGTGAAATGGCCAGCAAGGTCAGTGAAGACGTGCAAGTTGCAAACGGTTTGGGTGTTTCTGGTACGCCCACCAGCTTTGTGAACGGCATTGAAGTGTCTGGCGCGCAGACCTTTGACTACGTGAAGAGCATCATCGACCAGCAACTCGCCGCGACGTAAGATTTCTTCAGCGGAAGTTGCACCCTATGCTTGCTGCACCCCCAAGCGCGGAAATTCTCACGCTTGGTTCGGTGAGCATCCGGTGGTATGGCCTCATCCTCGCTGTCGCCCTACTCAGCGGTGTACTCCTGGCGCAACGGTTGGGAAAACGGGTGGGGATTGCTCCTGAGAAACTGGTTGACCTTGCCATCATCGCAGCCGTGTTGGGGGTTGTTGGCGCGCGGCTGGCCCACGTTGCCCAAACCTGGGGGTACTACCAAACGCACTTGCTAGAAATTCTGCAGCTTTGGAAAGGCGGGCTTGCATTCCATGGGGTTCTGGCAGGTGGACTCCTTGCGCTCTGGTTGTACAGTCGGCGACAAAGAATACCGTGGCGAACGCTTCTGGATATTTCGTTTCCCGCCTTGGCCTTGGGTCAGGTCATTGGCCGGTGGGGGAACTGGGTGAACCAGGAGCTCTACGGGCGACCAACATCCGTTCCCTGGGCACTGAACATTGATCCTGCTCACCGTTTGCCCGGGTACGAAGCCTTCAGTACTTTCCACCCACTGTTCTTGTACGAATCGCTTGCAAACGGCATAATTCTCATTATCCTGTTACTCATGTGGCGGAAGAAGGGTTTGCAGCCCGGCACAGTTGCCGCGGTGTATCTCATTCTCTCACCCAGTGTCCGGTTTGGCCTGGATTTCCTCCGCTTGCAGCAAACGCAGATCGGCACATTCACGGTTGCACAAATCCTTAGCCCCGTCCTCGTTGCTGCGGGTGTAGCGCTTCTCCTTTCGAATCGCTCCCATTCCAAAGATCAACTCTATGTCCAAAAGTAATTCCACATCACAATTTCGTTGGAAAGTTTGGGGGCCAGTCATCATCATTGTCCTCTTGGTGGGTGGCGGCATTGCTTGGGCAAGTACGCGCTCGGGTCCAGTGTATGACAATCCAGATAGTGCCCGGCCATTCCTGGGCAAAGCCGATGCGCAAGTAGTGTTGGTTGAGTTTTCTGATTTTCAATGTCCTGCTTGTGGGTCTGTGCAACCTGTGGTGAAGCAAGTGGTGGAGAAGTATGGAGACAAAATTCGTTTTGAGTACAAGCACTACCCGCTAACGAAGATTCACGTGAATGCCTACCGAGCAGCATTAGCCAGCGAATGTGCAAATGACCAAGGGAAGTTTTGGGAACTGCATGACAAAATGTTCGCCAACCAGAATGCGCTGGGGGTGGGGGATGTGAAAACCTACGCGAAAGACCTGGGTCTGGATACAGCAAAGTTTGATGCCTGTTTAGACAGCCGGGCAGAGAAGAAGATTGTGGACGCCGATATTAGCGAAGGGAATACCAAGAAAGTTGGCGGGACACCAAGCTTCTTCCTCAATGGACAGTACCTCCAGCTTGCTGCGTTCACAGATTTAGACAAAGCCGTCCAAGCTGCCTTGGGCGGGGTGCAGCAAGGGCCCGTGAAGTAGGAGAAGAGAGCCGTAAAGCCATAGAGCTGTAAGCTGCCTGCCCGCCGAAGCCTCCGGGCGTAGGAGGGTAGAGGTCTTTACGGTTACTTACGGCTTTTCCTTAGAGACTTAGTTAGTTCTGTTGAACAGGAAAAAGCCCCAACGGTCGTTGGTTGGACAGGATTCTGATTTGGTGCAGTATTTTTGAATTAGTCCGAACGCAATTCGCCGCCTGTGGCGGCGAGGAAATCCCCCTACGAAGATTCGGAAATGTGGCGGAGCCGCACCGCTAACAATTTCAAATTTTCTTTGGTGGTATTTAAAACAATTTCAAAGGAAAGAACAAAGTGCTTTTAAAAATTTATTTCTGAAAAGGTGCAAGTATTCTGCGAACTTTCATCGGTTTTTCATCAAAAAGTGTTTCGTAAATTACTTGCGCAACTTTCATTGGTTCGGCATAAATTGGTTCTTTACCGTCCCACATTTTTGTCCTTCTGCTAATTTCTTCAACTGCCTTTCTCGTGTGTGGGTTGTCGTACATTCCAGTATCTATTCCGCCAGGTCTTACATCATAAATTTCAATTCCTTCATCGGCAAGTTCTTTTTCAATCCCTTTGATGTAACCAACCAAAGCGTGTTTAGCTGCGACGTGTGTCGCCCCAAAGTGGTAACCACGCTCACCAGACATCGATGTGACCAGACAGATTTTTGCTTTTTGTCCTCTTATTAACTGTTCTCTGAAAATTGGTACCAATTTAAGCATTAGTTTGTGAGTCGCCGTCACAATTTGCAGTTCAGCATTAATTAGATCTGGAGAAATCTGTTCAAAAGGTAAATATATATTATCGTTTGGTACTTTATAAGCACCACCTCCCATGCCTATTGATTGCACCCAGTATATTTCTCGGTCTTTTGGCAAATTGTTGGTTAGTGTGGCAATGCCATCATCTGTTGTAATGTCGGTGGCAACATAAGAAATTAATTTATCATCGCAACCAAGCTCAATCAATCCTCGCTTAATTTTTTCAAGATTTTCAGCGGTGCGAGAAACCATAACAACCTCAAAACCTTTCTTACAAATACAATAAGCGGCGGCGGTGCCGATGTTCATTTTGTGTTCCTCGCCGTCAATTATAATTTGATTATGCGTTGGTTTTTCATCAAATTTATATATGTGAGCAATGGGCTTGGAGCCACATCCAGTTATTAAAATTATTGGTTTATTCATAAAAGCTTATGATTAATTTTTTTTCTCCTTTGGTGCCGCTGGTCGGAGTCGAACCGACATGGGTTTCCCCACACGATTTTGAGTCGTGCGTGTCTACCAGTTCCACCACAGCGGCGAGTTACAATTTTTTCCCTTGGGGACCCCGCAGACGAGGCGCGCAGTCCCGTTGCGGGACGAGCACGCGTCTGTGGGGCAAAGCGAGGCTTCGCACGACGGGCGGAGCGGAGACGCAGCAGCGTCTACGCGCAGCTCTGAGTGCGAAACGAGCTGGTACCGGGGGGCGGATTTGAACCGCCGACCTTGGGCTTATGAGTCCCACGCTCTAACCAACTGAGCTACCCCGGCAGATACAGCGAAAGCCGCATGGCTAGTATACCATCGTAGTACAAATGCGGAGGCTACCCCGACGATCCCGCTACGGGATGTCGGGGCTCCGACCGAAGCGTCGGAGCGGCTTTCAGCTTTCTCAAACATTCTTGGTCGCTGCTCAACGGTTTTACCGCTGAGCTGCGTTGGGTGCGGGAGCCCCGCGGCCGCGGGGCGACCTCCGGATCACCGAGGGTGAATAATCTTTCGAAAAATATCCCCGCCTTTTTGACGCTTCAGTTGCCGTTCTCTCTGGATTGCCAAAGCCCGGGATGAAAACGTTTCAGTATAAATAACTTTCCAAGGACGACGTCGGGCTGTCGATTTTACCATCCCAAGGTTATGACGGGAGAGTCGTTTAGATATAGACTCTGTTTGTCCAATGTAGTACCCCCCGTCTTTCAAACTTTGGAGGACGTATACGGTAAACATAGATTATCTGGTCACCCATTTGTGGTTTAGCCACATCTGGGTGTTGGGTGCGGGAGGGGGATTTGCACCCCCGACCTCCGGATTATGAGCCCGGCGAGCTGCTACTGCTCCATCCCGCGTAGAGCGTTTCCCTGATGTTTTCAGGAACGCTTGTATGCATATTTGTTGGGTCGTATGAGCCCGGTCCCGCGGCCGCGGGACTACTGCTCCATCCCGCGTAGGAGGGGGAGTCCCCTCAGCAATCGTAAGCAAGCGCAAATGCGCGTGTCTGTCTTTCACCATACGTAGGGCAAGCCAGATTGTCAAGCATTGACAGTCTTCTCTATGCACAGTAACGTACCAGCACTTGGGAGGTATGCATGCTAAAGTTCTTTGATTTCTGTGGGTACGTGGGAATACTTGGAGTGGGGTTCTTCCTCTTGCCAACTGCCTGGCTAACGCAGCTGGGTTGTACGGGGACAGTGTCCTTTATTGGTACGCTTTGCGCCGTCTTCTTCTTGGGCGTACCAACGTTCTTCAAACCCACAAAAGTAACATCAGAGCCTGGCACACGCTAGGCTCTTTTTCATTCCTATTTCCTTGATATTCTCTGCTATACTAAGCGTACTGTATGGCGAGAATCATTTCCGTGGTGAACCAAAAAGGGGGCGTTGGCAAAACGACTACTGCTATCAACTTGGCAGCAGAGTTGGCTGCTATGGGCAAATTCGTCTTACTCGTGGACATTGATCCGCAGGGGAATGCGTCCTCAGGTATTGGCTTAAACCACCGGCAAATTGAAAATGGGGTGTACCATGCCATCATTGGCGCGCAGCCTTTCCGCGATATTGTTCACGATACGTCTGTGGACGGATTGCGGGCCGCACCAGCCACAATGGATCTGGCCGGAGCAAACGTGGAACTAGTGCCCATGGAGCGGCGCGAGCATCGGCTGCGGGACAGTCTAGCTGAGGTACGCAACGAGTACGACTACATTCTCATTGACTGCCCGCCAAGTTTGGGTTTGCTGACGCTCAATGGCCTGGTGGCTGCCGAAGAAGTGCTCATCCCTGTCCAAACTGAGTACCTGGCTCTGGAAGGGGTTGGCCAGCTGGTGGAAACCATCAACCTTATTCGTGAGCACCTGCAGCCTGGCTTGCAGGTCTTGGGCGTGGTCATGACCATGTTCGATGAGCGGAACCGTCTGTCCCAAGCCGTGTTCCGCGATTTGTACCAGTACTTTCCAAACAAAATTTTTCGCACGGTCATTCCACGGAATGTCCGGCTAGCCGAAGCGCCAAGCTACGGCAAAGCCATCCGGCATTTTGACCCCAAGTCCCGGGGCGCTCGCGCGTACGAGAAATTAGCGCGGGAAATTGTGGAAACCGAAACTCTGCCACCTTCACCGTAACATTTATGCCAGGCACAACTCTTGGGCGTGGGCTCTCCTCGCTCATTCCGGGCGCGGATGCAAAAAACTACTGGGGCAAAGCAGACCAGAAAGCCGCTACAGCTGGTGAGCGCATTGAGCGCATCCCGGTCACCCGCATTGTGGCCAACCCGCAGCAGCCGCGCGAGCGCTTTGAGCGGCAGGGGATGGAAGACCTGGTGGCGTCCATCAAGCAGCATGGCATTCTGCAGCCCTTGGTGGTTACGGAAACGCCACGCGGGTACGAGCTCATTGCCGGTGAGCGGCGTTTGCGTGCAGCGAAGTTAGCAAACCTTCGAGAAGTCCCGGCAATTGTCCGTAGCGCTACCAACCAGGAGAAATTGGAACTGGCTTTGGTAGAAAATTTGCAACGCCGAGATTTGAACCCTGTTGAACGAGCTCGTGGCTACCAGCGCATGGTTGATGAATTCAACCTGACGCAAGATGAGGTTGCTAAAAAGGTTGGGCAAAGCCGGCCAGTGGTGGCAAACGGTTTGCGTATACTTCACTTACCCCCAGAAATGTTGGCCGCCCTGAGTGATGGGAAAATTGCGGAAGGCCATGCGAAAGTGCTCCTTGGCATCACCGATACCAAAGCCCGGCAGCAGTTATTCAAGAAAATGCTGGAGGAACACCTGAGTGTCCGCGCGGTGGAAGATCAATCCACCCAAGTGCGGGGTCACAAGCGCCGAGCCCCAGCGAGTGCCGAACTCAAAGCCAAAGCCAGCCGTATCGAAGGCGTGCTGGGGGCCAAAGTCAGCCTGAAGCCCAGCGGGAAAGGTGGGAAGATTGTCATTGACTACAACGACGCGGAAGAGCTTGAGGGGATTGTGCGGCGGATTGAACGGGGAACGTAGAACCCAGAACAGAGAACTAGAGGGGAGATAGATTGGTGTGGTTGAGGGTTTGGGATTTTGGTTGACGTACCCCTTACGCAGGAGTAGTCTTGGCGTACCGATAGTCCAGGAGGTTTTGTGGAATCGAAAGAACCGGCAAACGAAAAACCAAAAGTTGGAAAAGGGTTTTTCTGGCTCATCATTTTCGCACTTTGGGGTGTCATCATTTTTCTCCTTTGGCAGTTTCCTGAAGTTTTCAAGAGCGACATTCTCAATCATTAAGCGTACTTTCGCCCGCTTGCAAATAAGCGGGTTTTTGTTTGATTTTATTGGCCTTTTGCTGGGTAGCTCTTGACATATTTTCTGGTTCGTGTATACTCTCTGGTTAACATTCTGGGTAAGTAGGCCTAGCTACTGAACCAGCTTAACAGTTCTTTACAACCCCAACCTAGGAAGAAGGGAGTAGACATGGGAACACGTGCTGCGCCGCAAGGCACACATTGTTGCTCGGGCTTAAGAGCCGCGAGTCGTAATACCACCGAATATTCTTCGACCGCTTCGAACTGATCGCCGGCGCCGACCCAGACGCATTATAGCGTCCATGCATTGGGTCAAATGCCGACAGTTGTATACACAAACGATAGGATCTCACATGAAACGTCACTGGCGTGACAAGAAGCCATTCTACTAGCGACGCAATATGATAGAGCATCGCAAGAAGAAGACACGCCGGGTCTGAAAACGTTGAACGCAGCCTGGCATAACATTGGAGGATAGCGATGATCTTCTTCCCTTCAGGATTCGTCTAGGTTCGCACTACCAAAATTCACCTGTGCGAATACGCAAAATTTACTGCCCGAGTCAGCAATGGCTCGGGAGTTTTTTTATCCGCAGAAGAAGTGTGTTTGGATTTGCTTCGCCCTGAGTTTGGTTAAAAGGCATTCTTCGGAGATCCTTCGTCCTCGAAGACTCGTCCTCAGGATGACAGCAAAAACCTACTTCTTCCGCCCGCGCTTCTTCTTGGGTTGACCTTCGCGTTCCTTAATAAGTTCCAAGGCTTGCTCCAAGGTAATTGCCGACGGCTCTGTGCCGCGGGGGATGGTGGCATTGGTTTCACCATCCGTGACGTACGCACCAAAGCGGCCATTCTTCACTTTAATGGGTTTGCCAGAGTCTGGGTGGTTGCCCAGTTCTTTCATGGTAGCGCCACCAGCCGTGCGCTTGCGGTTTGCGGCTTTGGGCTCAGCCAAGAGCTTTTCTGCTTCTGCCAAGGTGAGGGTAATGGGGGACTGACCGTCGGTTAAGCTCCGGGTTTCCACTCCCGCTTTCACGTACGGACCAAACCTGCCATTCGCTACAACAATGTCTTCACCCGTTGGGTTTTGGCCCAGGGTTTTTGGCAGGCTCAAGAGCTGCAAGGCCTGCTCCAGGGTGAGCTCATCTGCTTTCATGTCCGGCAGCAGGGAAGCGCTCTTGGGCTTGGGTGCTTTCTCCTTCTTCTTGCCCTTCACCTTCTTGGGTGCTTCGGGTTTGTCACCCAGCTGCACGTAGGTGCCAAAGCGGCCAGTCTTCAGGTAAATAGGTAGTTTGGTTGTTGGATCTTCGCCCAGCACTTTTGCCTCAGGCAGGGGAGCGTGGTTGCCGGCTTTATCCAAGTTAATGGTGTGCTTGCAGTCAGGGTAGCCTGTGCAGGCTAGGAAAGTGCCGTAGCGGCCAAACTTCTTGATCATGGGCTTGCCGCACTTTTCACACACTTCGTCCGTGGCGCTCTCGGTCAGGTCTTTCTTGTCCAGTTCCGCGTCTTTGACCACCAGGTTTTTCTTGAACGGATCGTAGAATTCGTGGAGCACGGGTTGCCAGGCAATTTTGCCTTCGGCAATGTCGTCAAACTGCTGCTCCATTTTGGCCGTGAACTGGAAGTCTACAATGGAAGGAAAGTGTTTTACCAGGAGATCATTCACCATGTAAGCCACTTCGGTGGGTTGCAAGCGGCGCTCCATGCGCTCCACGTAGCCGCGGTCAATGATGGTGCTGATAGTCGGCGCGTAGGTGGACGGGCGACCAATGCCGTACTCCTCCATGGCCTTCACTAAACCGGCGTCGGAGTACCGCGCTGGGGGTTCAGTGAAGTGCTGAATGCCGTCAATCTTGTTGGCTTTTACACTGTCGTTGACGGCCATGATGGGCAGCAGGTTCTCCTTCACCCCGTCAGGGTAGACTTTCAGGAACCCAGGGAAGTTGATGGTGGAACCCGAGGCGCGGAACACTGCAGGGACGCTGGCTGCATGCACATCAATGCTCACGGCATCCATGATGGCGTCCGGCATTTGCGAGGCGACGGCGCGCTTCCAAATGAGTTCGTAGAGCTTTCGCTGGTCGTCTGACAAGTGCTCGGCAATAGCGTCTGGCGTGTGCTGCACATCCGTGGGGCGAATGGCTTCGTGCGCCTCTTGTGCGCCCTTGCTGCTGGTGCGGTAGTGCCGACCTTTGGGAACCACGTACTCCGAACCAAAGGTATGTTCCAAGTAGCCCCGGGTAGCAGTAACAAAGTTTTCAGAAAGTGACAGCGAGTCTGTACGCATGTAGGTAATCAACCCGGTCTGGCCTTTGCCACCCAGGTGCACACCTTCGTACAGTTGCTGCGCCAGGCGCATGGTGCGGCTGGCAGAAAAACCCAGGCGGCGGTTGGCATCCTGTTGCAAAGTTGATGTGGTGAACGGCGCAGCTGGGGAGCGCTTGGTCTGCTTCTTCTGTACATCACCAATGGTGTAGGTTGCACTTCGTAAGCGCGCCAGGACGCCATCGGCGGCTTCCTTGCTCCCTAAGAAAAATTTATCAACCGTCTTGCTGTCCAGTTTGGAAAGCCGAGCTGGGAAGTTTCCAGCTTTGTGTGCAAACTCCGCTTCCACGGTCCAGTACTCCTGGGGTTTGAAGGCTTGGATTTCTCGTTCACGTTCTACAATCAGCCGCACGGCTACAGATTGCACGCGACCAGCAGACAGCCCCCGCCGGACTTTCCGCCAGAGGAAAGGGGAGAGCTCATAGCCCACCAGACGGTCCAGGATGCGCCGGGCTTGCTGGGCATCCACGCGCTTCAGGTCCAGGGGTCTGGGTTTGGTAAAGGCGTGGCTAATGGCATCTTTGGTAATTTCGTGGAAGACCACGCGCTGCACCTTTTTGTCTGGAATGTGGAGCAATTCTGCCAGGTGCCAGGAAATGGCCTCACCTTCGCGGTCTTCGTCAGTTGCGAAGAAGACGTGGCCGGTTTTTTTGGCCAGTTGCTGCAGTTTTGCCACATGCGCTTCATCCTCCTTATCCACCACATAGGTAGGGGCAAAGTCTTTGTCCACATCCACTCCCATTTTGCTCTTGGGCAAATCCCGCACATGGCCGTAGGATGATTCCACGGCGTAGTCTTTCCCCAGGAAACGGGAAATAGTTTTGGCTTTGGTGGGGGACTCAACGATGACGAGTGCTTTGGGCATACAAACGGTTCACGGAGAAATTATTTGCGGACGTAGCGCAGGCTGCCAAGGTGTTTCACGCGGCCGCGCACTTCCAGCAACACTAAGGATGCGTTGATGACGCTTGGGTCAAGATCGCACAGTGCTGCTAATTCGTCAACGTGCATTGCCTGATCACGAAGGTTTTTGAGGATCGCGGCAATTTCTGGTGGATCATCTGGCTGGACGTCGGTAGCGCTGCGAGCAGAAGTTTTTTCAATGGCCAGCACGCGCAGGATGTCCTCAGCGCTGGTGATGGGCGTGGCGCCGTTCTTGATGAGCTCGTTGGGACCCACAGACGTTGGACGGGTAAAGTCGCCAGGCACGGCCAGCACCTCTCGGTTCTGCTCCAGGGCTTCACGCGCAGTCAGCAAAGCACCAGATTTCACCCCGGCTTCCACCACCAGTGTGGCCTGGCTCCAGCCGCAGACAATCCGGTTGCGGCGGGGGAAGGCCCCGGGTTCAGGAATCGTGCCGGGTGCAAATTCGCTGACCACTGCACCGCCGTGGGCAACAATTTCTGCCGCCAATTTGGCGTGCTGGGGTGGGTACAGCACATCCACCCCGCTCCCTAAAACCGCAACTGTTCTACCGCCAGCGTCCAAAGCCGCTTGGTGTGCGCAGCCATCAATTCCCAAAGCCAAACCGGAGACAATCACCACCTCCGCAGCTGCCACAGGTTCAATCAACTGCGCGGTGGCCACTTTGCCAAAGTTCGTGTACGCCCGTGTGCCCACCACAGCCAAGGCAGGGCGGTTGGGTTCTGGTACTGTTCCGCGAACATAGAGCACGGGTGGGGCAGCGTAAATTTCCTTCAGCAGCGTGGGGTAGTTTGCGTCGAGCAGGGTGAGAACCGACGCGCCAATTTTTTCCATCGCTGGGAGAATTGCATCCAGCTGGATTTCCTGCCGACCAGCAATGACTTCCTCCAAGCGTTTGCCTTCTAGTTCCAGCGCGGTGCGGAGTGCACTGGCTGGTGCCTGCCACGCTTCCAGCATGGAAGGAAAAGCATTGCGCAGCAAGGCAAAACGGCGTGGGCCAATGTGCGGCACGCGAAGCCACGCGCACCAGGCTGCGCGTTCTGTTTCGGTCATGGCTGGTTCAACCTCCATAGATAGGAGGAGGGTACCATAGGAGGTTGGGAGCGTGTCAAATGATAGTTACGAATTACGAAATAAAGATACGAAAATACGAATGTACGAAAGGGGATAGGAATGGGGAGAGGGAATGCAGGAAATGTAGTATTCCGAGTGCGGGTGTCCCTGCCTGCGCTCGACCGGGGATTGTTGAAAGGTGAGGGAGGTAGAGGTGTGGAGGCTTGTTTGGTCGGAGGTTTTGGGTTTGGTGGAAGAATGCAGGACACCCTCCTTCCATACCCTATACCCTAACGAGCGTCCATACCTTTTTCCGTCCCTTGACAAAACGCCCTTTTCCCCCTATACTCGGCAGTTAGAAAATCCTTTTTACCAAGGAGGGTTCCTTGCAAAAACAACCGTTATTCTGCTTAGTTTCGAACGGGACTGGAAGCATAATTGCGATTACCCGGGCGTATTCTGAGAAGCAAGCATTGTACGCCTTGAAACGTCGAGGGGTGCATGTGGACGAGTTGTCCATGGACATTTTTCCGGCAAACAAGGTGAGTGCGGAGAAGCTATTTGCTTTTCGTCGAAAGCAGCATCGTCAAATTGTTCGGGAGCATACAAAGCCTCCAACTGCTACGAAAAAGAAAATGCTCGGGCGCCAGCTGTCCCTTCTGGAAAACTAACGCCGTCCATTCCAAAAACTCACCATCTGCGGTGAGTTTTTGCTATTCCTTCTTTTTCTTCTTCGGCTCTTCCGGTGACTTCTCCTCAGCTTTCTTTTCGTCTTTGGTAAACACTTGGATAATCCGCTTGAGCGTTTCCAGCCAGTCTTTGCCCAGGTGTGGTTTATCAATTTTCACCTGATCCGCTGCCAGCTGCCAGCCCTCGGCAATGCTGAAGAGTGCAGGGAGAAACTTTGGGTCAATGGGCCGGAGGAAGCGGACAATCAAACGCTCGTTGGGCCCCAGGCGTACCAGCTGAATGTTGGTAATGTCTGTGTGCTGGGAGAGGAGTTTGAGTTCCAGGAGTTTGAAGAGGTCTTCCAAGCTCTGCGGGGCAGCACGTTCGCGCAGGAGCTGACCGTGGTAGCCCCAGAGTTCACCCACAGTGGTAATGTTTGCCAGATCCTGGTACATGCGCAGGCGGTTGCGCTCATCGGGTTCAAAGTCACGGGGGATGCCCACGGAGAGTGGCAGGTCAATGGTCACGTCATGCACGCGGGGGAGCGCAGCGCCAGATTTGAGTTCGGAAATTTCTTGGGCCAGCAAGCGGGAGTACAGCCCCAAGCCCAAGGCCGCAATGTGGCCGTGCTGCTGGCTGCCCAGAATGTTGCCTGTGCCGCGGATTTCCAAATCCCGTAAGGCAATTTGCATACCGGAGCCCAAAGCCTTGGCTTCTTCCAAACCCACCAGGCGCTGCTTCGCATCGGCCGTCAATTTCTGGCTGTGGTAGAGGAAGTACGCATGTGCTTGTCGGTCACCGCGGCCAATGCGGCCACGGAGCTGGTAGAGCTGCGCCAAGCCAAACTTCGGTGCTTGGTCCACCACCAGGGTGTTCACGTTGGGTAAGTCCAATCCGTTTTCAATAATCGTGGAGCATACTAAAAGATCCACTTTCTGCTGGTCAAAGTCGTGCATGACTTTTGCCAGTCCTTCTTCGGGCAGCTGCCCGTGCGCCACGGCAATGCGAATTTTGGGGAAGAGCTCTTTGAGTTCCGTCGCTTTTTCATGGATGGTTTCCACGTTGTTGTACAGGTAGTAGGCTTGGCCTTTGCGCGCAAACTCTCGGTCAAACGCCTCGCGGATAATCGTCTCGGAGAAGGGGGCGATGGTGGTTTCCACGGGCATGCGACCTTCGGGCGGGGTTTCAATCATGCTTACGTCACGCAGGTTGGACAGGACGAAGTTGAGCGTGCGGGGGATGGGCGTGGCGGACATGGTGAGGACGTGCGCTTGGAGGCGGAACTGCTTCAGGCGTTCCTTCTGCTCCACGCCAAAGCGTTGCTCTTCATCAATAATAATCAACCCCAGATTGCGGAAGGTGACGTCGCGCGAAAGCAGGCGGTGTGTGCCAATGACAATGTCCACGTCGCCGCGGTTCACGGCGTCAATCGTTTCCGCCTGCTCTTTGGAACTTTCGAACCGGGAGAGTAAGCCAAGCTTGGCTTTCATGCCTTGGAGGCGTTTGGTGAACGTGTCGAAGTGCTGCTGCACCAGGATAGTGGTGGGCGCCAGCACGGCAACTTGGTAGCCGTTCGCCACCGCCTTGTACGCCGCGCGGATCGCCACTTCGGTTTTCCCAAAGCCCACGTCGCCGCAGACCAGGCGGTCCATGGGCCGGTCAGTCTGCAAATCTGTAAACACTTCGGCAATGGCTCGGGACTGGTCTGGCGTTTCCTGGTAGGGGAAGGCGGCAGCCAGGGCGTGCTCCTCCTTACTCATGCTACCCATGGGCTTCACGCGCACCAGCTCTCGCGCGGCGTAGAGCTTCACCAAGCCTTTGGCCAAGGCGCGGGTATCTTCCCGCACCTTGCGCGTCACCTGGTACCAGTTGGAACCAGACAGCCGGTGCAGTGGGGGATGCGCCACCCCAATGTACTTGGAGAGTTTCTCGGCCAGTTCCACGGGCACGGACAAGCGGTCTTTCTCTGCGTACTCCAGCACGAAGTACTCCTTGGCCACGCCGTTCACCACATCCGTGCGCATCCCGCGGAAAATCCCAATGCCGTGGTCCATGTGCACGGCGTAGTCACCCGGGGTCAGTTCAGCCAGGAACGAGGTATCAATGCCTCGGGTACGGACGGCGGGGGCCTCACGCGGAAAAATTTCTCGGTCGGTGAGGACGGTGAGCTTCGCTGCCTTGGAGCTGAAGCCTGCCACCGGGGTATTGGGCGCAATGTCCCAGCATTCGGGTAAGGGGAGCTCGTGCTCTTTGAACAGCTCCGTGAGTTGTTTCTTCCGCGCTGTGAGAATGAGCGTGCGGTGGGGAGCCTTCCAGGTTTTCGCATCCGCCATCATGCGGGCATACTGGCCGGCGTACAGCGGGGCAGGTCGGGCATCCATCACCACATCTGCGTCCGTACCGCCAAAGGTCCGGACACTCAGGGTTGGTAAACGTCGAAGCGTGGCCAGTGCGGTGTCACGGTCAGAGCTGCCAGGGTCATCAGCATCTGTCACCACCACCAGAATGTCCGACGGGTTGGTGTGCAAGTAGTCGCGCAAGGTTGTATCTGGATCGCGGGCGGGCATGCGGGCGGGTGGTACCTGCGCACTGGCAATGGCTTTTGCGGTTTTGTTTGCATGGTCTACACCGTGCAAGCTCAGGAGTTCCCGGTCGCTGCATTCCAAGCGGAGTGGGCCAGTGCCGCCGACGGGGTAAATATCCACAATACCGCCCCGGCGCGCGAACTCACCAGGTCCGCCCACCATGGACTCGGCCATGTACCCGTGTGCCACAAAGTGCCGCGAGAGGTCCGTGGGGGTGGTGGCAATTCCGGGCCGAAGGGTGAGAATGCCGTTGCGGAAATTCTTTGGTGTGGGGAGGGGCGTGAGCAGAGCCCGGGGCGGAAGCACCAGTATCAGGGGTTGGTTGGTAACCAGGGCAGCGAGGGCAGGTGGGGTGAGTTCTGCGTACAGACTCCGGTCATGCGTCAGTCGCAGCGCGTGCAGGGCAGCAATGACGCGACGCTGGTGATCTTCATCATCCACCAGCCAAAGAAGGACGCGGTGGGGGACCAGGTGCAGGGCATCAGCCACCACAGCCACTTGCGCAGCAATTTCCGGCACGCCGGTAATCTGGACACGAGGAACTCCCTGCAGCTGCTTGCGGGCTGTAGGGGGAAGCGGAAGGCGAAGTGGCGCCAGAGTTTCGGGCATGCCAGAAAACGTTGCGAGACGCTCGTCCGGATAGACGCGCTAAGAAAAAAATTCAGTACTGTGGGGCTTGACAGAACGACTGACTGATGCTAGGTTAGTTGACTATCGCTGTGTATTGCCATCCTACGTCCACGTCGTGATCATGGGGTGACCCCTCCTAGAACCTCGTGGTGACTGTGAAGGATTGAACGGTTTACCGGCCAACTCTTCCTCGTGGGCGTAGGGTGCAAGTACAGAGCGAGCACCGTGAACACCGAAAGGGAAGCGCCGAAGGGCGCGTCGTGTCAAAAGCGTAGCATAGGCCAGCCCACGTGTCTACGCGGTTTTTGCGTTGATGGTGGTTGCCGCGCGTTCGGGCCCTTGGCTGAGAATCAGGGTGATGGCTTCCACAATTTTTGGCAGGAAGGCTGACTGGAGTTCGGCTTTTTGGTTAGCATCAAAATCATCCAGCACGTAGTCAGCACCGGTGTACTTGGCCATAGCCCATTCTCGTGAGTCCACCCGGCCGTCAGCATTGGTGTCCATCTGCTGTGCTCGGCCAATACCACACCGCACACGCCAGAAATTTTTGGTGTGCAGGGTTTCAATAATGGAGTCCACGCCGTTGTGCCCGGCAGCGGACGCGTTGCGTTGCAAGCGGATGGTGCCAAAGGGGAGGTCCAAATCATCATGCACCACCCACAGGTTATCTGGTGCAATGTGGTAGAAGCCGGTGAAGGCCTGCACGGACCGGCCGGAATCATTCATGTAGGTCGTGGGTTTCAGCAACCAGACGGTTTGCTGTGCGTCATTCTTGCTGGTGCTCTGCCCGTGAAACTGCTCTTGGTTCTGGAAAGCAGGCAGGTGCCAAGCCGTTGCCAGTGCATCCAGTACCATGAAGCCCAGGTTGTGCCGGGTGTTGGTGTGCTTGGCTTCTGGGTTACCAAGCCCCACAAAGCAAAAGGGTTTGCTCATACGCGTTTTGCATAAGGTTGTTGAAGGATAACTCGGATGGGTGTGCCGGGTAAGGGGAAGCTGAGGCGAATTTTCTTTTCCACGCTGCGGCGGTATGCATCGGGCAAAGCTTCGCGCTTCGTCGTGGTCAGGTGGAAGGTGGGGGGTGCCACACTCACCTGAATGAGTTTCGAAAGGATGGGCCGCTTCTTGCCCTTGCCTGCGCTGGGCCGAAGCTCGCGCTTCACGGTCCACAGAATGTGCTTCAGGGCTTCGGGTTCCACCCACTGCTGCCGGTTGTCATAGGCGGCAAAAGCCAGAGAGAGGACGCGGTGGAGGTTGTGGGGTTTGGTGGCAGACGTGCAGACCATGGGCGCCCAGCGAATGTACGGTAAATCACCCTGCACCACGCGTTCCAGCGCCACGGTCGAACGCGGGTCTTTGTACTTCGTTCGGTCCCACTGGTTGGCAATGAGAATCAGACCCTTGCCCTTCTTGGCTACTTCGCCAGCCAGGGTTTTCTCCACCAGTCCCAGGGGTTCATTCGCGTCCCACATGAGTAAGGCGACGTCTGCATTTTCCAAGGCCTCGTAGGTTGCCTTCAAGCTCATAGCTTCAATGCGGTTGGCGGTTTTCCCATGCGCGCGCACCCCGGCAGTATCAATGACCGTGCAAGTGCGCTGCTGCACGTTCAGCTGGAACGCTGCGGCATCGCGGGTGGTGTGCGGTGAATCAGCGACCACGCGCACTTCGTCTCGCAGCAAGGCATTCACCAGCGAGGACTTACCCACATTCGTCCGGCCAATGAAAACGAAGGTCGGGTTGGTACCCGGTTTTGCTATTGCCTGGGGCTCCCGAGGTCGGATGGCTTGAGCAACTGCATCCAGCAAATCACCAGAACCCCCACCATTTTTGGCCGACACTGGGATGACGGGTACCCCGCCAAAGGCAAACTTGGCCACCAGCGCATCAGCAGTCTGGCGGGCGGTGGGCTTGTCCACTTTGTTCACCGCGATGATCACCGGCAGCTTCTTCTTCAAAACGGTTTTCAGGAACGTGCGTTCCTCTGTGCGCAAACCTTGCTGGGCTTCCACTACCAAGATCACCGCAGTCGTCCCTTCCAGTGCGCGATCCACCTGCCGCAAGATTCCCGCACCAACCATGTCTGGCTTGCCAACGTCAAAGCCGCCGCTGTCGGTCAGCAAGAAGTGGGTGTGCTCCCAGGCAATCACTTCTTCTTGTAAATCGCGCGTGGTGTGCGGGGAGGGATCGGCAATGGCTAAACGGCGCCGGGTGAGCCGATTGAAGAGCGTGGATTTCCCGACATTCGTCCGACCCAGGAGCAGGACGCGTGGGGGGGTTGGCATACAGGCAGCTAGGTTGCGGAGGCGCGGGGCAGGGTCCGAGCAGCCGGAGAGAGAGTATTGTTGACGATCGTAATGGCACTTTGGCCAAGCACCACCAGCACCTCAGCTGGGCGCTGGGTGGCGGTGTTGCGGTTCAGCAGCGTTCCGGTTTGGAGCGTGAGATCCCCAGGCAGGGTTGTGGTAACGCTCGCACCAAACTTCTCTTTAAGCATGGCCACGGTTTGACTCGCGCGTCCGTTGGAGAGGTCCACAATCACCGACTGCTCGTACCGGAGGTCTTTGGGATTGGCAACTGACTCAACGTCAAAAGAGTAGGAGCGTAAGCTACGGCCCGCAATTTCAGCAATGCCGGTTTGGCCCGTGCCGTTCTGCAGCTGCACTGGAACATTTTCCTTTGCAATCGCATTGTAGGTGAAGATGTTCGTGAAGAGTTCGTGAATCTCTTGGTAGTTTCCAATGCCCAGCCGGGGCTGAATGATGTACGCCCCGTCTGTGCCGCTACTCGACTTCACCAGGCTATCAGCCTCCGTGGCATCCAGGACGCGCGTAGCAACTGCGCTGGCATTAAGGTTTTTCAGGATGCTGGCCATGCGCATGACCTCCCAGAGCTCCATGGAGCTGCCAACGTGGTTTCCTAAGGTACTTAAGAGATCAGAGATGCGGCCGGGGTTGGTGAGCGTTCCCAGTGAGAGCGCTTTTTCCCGGAAGGCGAAGAGGAGTTTCTGCTGGCGCAGGGAACGGGCAAAGTCGCTGCCTTCACCGTTCGACCCCTTGCGCGACCGGGCAAACTGCAAAGCTTTTTCCCCGGCCATTTTTTGCTCCCCAGCTTCAAACTGTATTGTTTGGTAGCCGTAATTATAGGTGGGGTAGGAGCTGTCCACAAATGGTGTATCCACGGTAATGGTAACGCCGCCCACATCATCCACCGCTTTCTTAAAACCCGTAAAGTCTACTCGGGCAAAGTAGTGAATGGGTTGGCCAATCACTTCGGACACGACACTGGAAATCAGCGCATCGCCTCCGTTTGGGTTTGCTTTGGTGCGGCCAAACGCCAAAGCGTTGTTTATTTTTCGGTAGCCGTAGTCTGGTAGGTTCGCAATGAAATCGCGGGGGATGGAGAGCGTCGCCACCTCACCTGTTTTTTGCTGCAGACTTGCCACGATGATGGTGTCGGCTAACCACGGACCTTCGTGACCATCACCACCGTGCCCAACCAGAAGAATGTTGGTTCGACCTTGGTCGTCTGCTTTCAGTTCACGATCCCCAGGCACAATGAGCCGGCCCAGTTGCTGCAGGGTCGAGCTGTTATCGTTCCCATGGAAAATGCGGGTTCCCGTGCTCACCATTTTCCAGCCAATGGCCATGATCATGAGCGCCACGGCAATGCCAGCACCTGCGGCAATGCGTCCCCAGTGGAAGTGCCAGGTGCGTTTGGTGGATTGTGACGTTGAAAGACCCGACGCAAGGTCGGGAGCGATTGGGGCTACTGGTTTGGACTGCACACCAGGCAATGCTTCGGATTGCTCCGGGGTGCGTTTTTGCTTTCTTGGCATACGGAAATATATTTGCACTGTACCGATTTTTTTTGCATTCGTCAACGCAGGGGTGAAGGAAAAAACGAACCGTTCGACCCCCTTGCGGATAGCTGTAGATGTGCTACAATTCCGCACATTCGCTAGGTTTTCTAAGGGTTTTTCCATTCGGCAGGCTTTGGTCGCTTCCTGTTGCTTCATACCTCGTTCACGTACGGGCGGGAAGCGAACGGCTGTAACATCCCCGGTACTCAGTAGGGACTTTCTTCAGGGCGCGTAGTCCCGTCCCGATGCCAGAGCATCGTGGACGTGGATCCTCGATTGCCTGCCGCAGGCAATCGGGACTCAGGCTCTCTATCCTTCAGCTGGATCGTCGGGATTGGTTAGTACATTCTTCAGGGCGCGTAGCTCAGCTGGTTAGAGCGTACGGTTCACATCCGTAAGGTCAGAGGTTCAAATCCTCTCGCGCCCACCACTCGACTCATCCCGCTGTGCGGGATTCGCTCGTGGTCTGCGACCGCTTGGTTCATAGAAACACGTTTCGTTCCATCACTCTTCGTCTGCTATGCCCACAACGTCTCCAACAAAAAAGTCCGACCTCATGACCGGTTGGCAGTTACTGTTTGAAGTGGTGAAGGTCGTTGTCATATCACTCGCAATCATTATTCCAGTCCGAGCATTCTTGCTGCAACCTTTCTACGTGAAAGGTGCGTCCATGGAACCAAACTTTGAAGACCGTGAGTACCTGCTCATTGATGAAATTAGCTATCGCATCCGTGACCCCAAACGGGGTGAAGTGGTGGTGTTCCGCTACCCCAAAGACCCTAGCCAATTCTTCATTAAGCGGGTCATTGGTTTGCCCGGAGAGTCCATCCACGTGGCGGATGACCGCATTGTGGTCAATGGCCGCGTTTTGGATGAGTCGGCGTACTTAGCCAGTGATGTGCTCACCAGCGGCACCGTGGATTTGACCCTTGGCCAAGATGAGTACATGGTTTTTGGTGATAATCGCATGGCCAGCCTTGATTCTCGAATATTCGGCGCTGTGCCGCGTTCGGACATTGTGGGGAAAGCGTGGATCCGCGCCTGGCCCTTCACCCGCATCTCGCATTTCAGTGCTCCAGTCTACCTTACCCAAGATCCCGCCGCTTCACTCCTGCGCGCCTATGCTACCCCGTAAAGCCCCACCAGTTCCCGAACCCCCAACCCCCCGAAAGGGGAAAGTGCCCGCATTGGTGCGCGGCATGAAAGATATTCTGCCTGTGGATTGGCCATGGTGGAATTTGGTTATCCAAAAAGTGATTAGCGTGGCGCAGGATTTTGGCTTTGAGCGCATTGAGACGCCGATTTTGGAAGAGCACAGCATGTTCGTGCGATCCGTAGGCAAGGAAACCGACATTGTGGAAAAGGAACTCTTCAATTTCGAAGACAAGGGCGGTGACCATGTGACAATGCGGCCAGAGAATACCGCAGGCATTGTCCGTGCGTACTTGGAGCACGGCATGGTGGCACTGCCCCAGCCAGTGAAGCTTTTCTACATTGGTCCCATGTTTCGGTACGACCGACCGCAATCTGGCCGCTACCGCCAGTTTTGGCAATTTGGCTTTGAATTAATTGGCGACGGGCATCCGGTGGTGGATGCAGAGGTGATTGCCATTGGCCACGCTATTTACCAAGAGCTGGGTATACCCACGCGCGTCCAGGTGAACTCCGTGGGGGACGCGCCCACTCGCCAAGCGTATGCCAAAGTGCTTACGGACTACTTCCGCACGCGGAAGAACCAACTCTGTGAAGACTGCAAGCGCCGGTTGCAGAAGAATCCCATGCGCGTGTTGGACTGCAAGCAGCCAGACTGCCAGCTTTTGGCGCAGGACGCACCGCCACTCATTGACCACCTGTCTGAAGCTGCACGGGAGCACTTTGTGAAAGTACTGGAGCATCTTGATGACATGGAAGTGCCCTACGATTTGAACCCGCGCATTGTCCGGGGGTTAGACTACTACACTCACACTGCGTTTGAGTATGTCCCTGCAGACGGGGTTGGCGCGGAAAAGCAGCAAGTGGCACTTGGGGGTGGCGGACGCTACGACGGGATGGTGGAATTGTTCGGTGGCCGACCCACGCCAGCCATTGGCTTTGCGGGTGGCCTGGAGCGCACCATCATGCAGCTGAAGGCGCGCGGGATACAGCCTGCTGCACCTCCACGGCCCGACGTCTTTTTGGCGCAGCTTGGTGATGGTCCGCGCAAAAAGGCAGTGAAGCTGCACCGAGAACTTCGGGCAATGGGAATTCGCGCCGCTGCAACGTTCTCCAAGACGAATATCAAGGGCCAATTGGAAACTGCGAACCGCTTGCGTGCTCCGTTTACCCTCATTCTGGGGCAGAAAGAGCTGGTGGATGGCACTATTCTGATTCGCGACATGGAAAACGGCATTCAAGAAGTGGTTGACTTCTCCAAAGTCATCTCCGAAATTCAGAAACGCATTGGGAAGACCAATGGGAATGGGAACGGCAGTGTGGTTCCAGATGCTCCAGCAGTTGCATGAGTACCCAAGATTGCATTTTCTGTTCGATTTCTGACCATGAGGCACCAGCGACAGTGGTTTGGGAGAATGAGGACGCCATGGCTTTTCAGGATATTCACCCTCGTGCCAAAGTGCACGTCCTGCTGATCCCAAAGCGACATTACACCAGTTTGGCCAACCTCAATGCGACAGATGCACCCTGGCTGGGCAAGTTGCTGGCGGCGGTCCCAGAGGTTGCGGAGAAGCTGGGCATCCGGGAGTCTGGGTTCAAGACCCTCATCCAAACAGGTGTTGATGGTGGCCAAGTGGTTGGTCACCTACACATCCACATTCTGGGCGGGGAACGGGTTGGGGAGTAGGTCTGGCATTTGACAATGTGCCCTATTCCGTGTCATATTTTGTTTACCGAATTTCTATCCAATAACACCTAAAGGAGGTGCCTGACCTGTGGTTGAAGTAAAGAAGAAAGACAACGAATCGAGCGAAAGCCTTATCCGCCGTTTCACGCGACGCGTGCAGCAGAGCGGTGTTTTGCAGCGCACGAAAAAAGCGCAGTACTTTACGGAAACGCCCAATGAGCGTTTGGTGAAGGAAAAAGCCATTCGCCGGTCCAAGATCATGGAAAAGAAGGAGTACTTGCGGAAAATTGGGAAACTGGATGACCTGATGGCGAAGACGAAAGGTCGTGGCCGCACACGTGGCCTTGTGAAACTCCTTGGCGTAAAACTGAAATAAGCATGAACCTCAAAGAACGCATTGACACAGATGTCATTGCTGCAATGAAAGCGCATGACGCAACGCGAGTTGACGTTTTGCGCTTCACGAAAAGTAGCTTGCAGAACGCGGAAAAGCAGAAGCGCGAACCACTGACTGATGCTGAAGTGGAAAAAACCTTGGCGTCGGAAGTGAAACGCAGGCACGAAGCAGCGGAGCAGTTTCGCGCTGCGAACCGCGTTGATTTAGCTGAACCAGAAGAACAAGCAGCTGCCGTACTGCAAACGTACTTGCCGCAACCCCTGACCCCTGCGGAAGTTCAGGCTATTGTGGATGAGTGCATTACTACCCTGGGCGCAAAGGGAAACCCTCAGGCCTTTGGGAAAGTTATGGGTGCGGTCATGGCCAAAGTGGGCACCCGGGCTGACGGCAAAACCATTCAAACAGCAGTCCGTTCTCTCCTCAACCCTTCCAAATAAAACCCGGCCATCTTGGCCGCGCATGTAGCTTGTCGGCACTGCGCATGAAACACAGCCAAAAAACTTTCTTCGCTTTCCTTGCGCTTGGCGTCATAGCCGGAGCGGCGCTGTTTGCGTTTGCACATGTCGCCCAAGCCCTTACGGTTGAGAATGTTGGCGGCACCCTCACTTTGGGTGACGCAGATTTGAAGCAAACAGTCATCAACGTCATCAAGTGGGCGTTGGGGCTCTTGGGTCTTGTGGCGGTCATCATCATGCTCTACGGCGGGTTCCTGTGGCTCACGTCACGGGGTGATGAAAAGCAAATTGATAAAGCCAAGCGCACGCTCATCAACGGTGCCATTGGCATTGTCATCATTCTCGTTGCCTGGGCAATTGTGCTCTTCGTCCAGCGGTTCATTACGGGGTCAACGGGCACGGCGAACGCAGCATCGTGTGGTCCAAATGTGGGTATAGGGTTTGGCCAATATGGTTGTAATGACTGCGTGGATAGCGCCCCCGTTGGGGATGGTGAGGGAATTCTTGTACCGAATCCAGCTTACTGTCAGGTACCTCCACCAGCAGATTACTGGCAATCAACGAGTCAAGTACCACCAAGGCCAACCGAAAATGTGAAATTATGTACTACCCCCACAGAGACATTTGGCGGATTACGGGATGAGGATGGTGATTCCACACCCGATGAAAACAATGCAGCAACTGGTGAATATACCGTCGAGCCACTCACGGATTTTGGTGGTGCGGTATCCGGGCCAGGAATTGTGGGTGTGACGAACAGGACGATAAGTCAATCTGCGGAGTTTATGCATATCGGTGCGGATTTCGCGAGAAACACTGTGTATCGTGTTACGCACAATACTTTTTCAAGCGCGACCGGAGCATTGCTTACTTTACCTGCCCAAAGTTGGGAGTTTAAAACAGGTGAAGAAACAGACCAAGAGCCACCCACTGTGGATGCGGTATTGCCAGATAATGGCGATACCATTCAATGCCTCATGCCAGAACTACATGTTCGATTTAGTGAGGCCATGCTTGCATCCTCAATGCATGTCGACAATGTGCGTGTAGTAGTAACCCCAGCACCACCAACACCCGTAGAACTAACTTCAATAACCCATTGGCCTGGGATGCTTGGTTTTACAGCAAATTTTGGCCAAGCACTCCCGGCAAACTCTACAGTAACGATTACATTAGATTCTCGTGAGGACACAATATTACAACCCGGGTCGCACGGTGGGCAGTATCTACCCGGATTGAAAGACGCGTGCGTGAACGCGCTAGATGGTGATGGCGATACTAACTCTGAGGGTCCGCCACAAGACAACTACTCCTGGACATTTACAATTGGAAATACAACGCAAGTAGCCTGTGATCCAAAGATTACGAATATCGAATCACCAGTATTCTACGGAAATAATGGTGCAGATGCACTACAATCTGTAACCATTTCAGGTGAAAATTTTGGCCTCAACCCCACTGTTCATTTTACGGGGATTGGAGTTATTGCAAATAACATAGGTGGTCCCACGAGCAGTTGTTTTGATGCGAATTTCAGACCCAAGCAGAATAATTCGGAACAGTGCATTCTCAATTCGAATAACAGCACGATACAGACACTCGTCCCGGCGGGACATACACCATCAGCCAATGCAAGTCTCTCAGCATCCAGTGGTGCGGTTGATGGATCTGTGGTGGTGCAGACGGGGAAGTACAGTCCTCCTTCAACTCCCATCGATGTGCAAAGCCCACATATAGACTGGGCGAATCCACCTGATGGCAAGGAAGGAACATTTGTAACGATCCACGGTTCACATTTCGGTAATAATGCAGGAACAGTGTATTTCCGCAAAGCTGATGGCTCAAGCGCGGTGAGCGCACCAATTCCAGCTTGTGCGGGAGCTAGTGGATGGACCGACACCGAGATAGTTGTACAGGTACCCGCAGGATTTGCTGTTGCCGAATTGGCCGATATTCAGGTTCGAAACATTTCTCTTCCTGAACCACGTGGTCGAAGTAATTTGTTCCGCTTTACAATTAACAATGTTGAGCATCCAGGCCTATGTTTTATTGATCCCGTATGTCACGCGTCTAGCGGACAGGAACTTGTAGCCACAGGAGAAGGATTTGGCAGCGATATAAATCAATTGCAAGGTTTGTACAATGCATTTGGCGATGCTGGTAAGAACTTTGTCTCCCCTGGTGTTGTGCGATTCAGTGCACCCGATACGCTGCCTAACAATTCGTATAATTTTGCGGTTCGGGTTGGGACCAGGGTAACCAACCCACGCTCCTACCGCATCCCGTGCGACCCGCCGCCGCAGGTGGTGGAGAGCGCGTCGTGCAGTGCCACCCAGGTGCCGTCACCCAACCCCCGGCCAAACAGCACGGACATGTGCCGCAACAGCATTATCCAGGCGGAGTTTAATGTGGATATGAATGTTGGCACATTGATTGCAGCAAACATGCAGGTGCAGGACTGCGGTGCAAACCCCACCTTTGACGGTTCATCGTGTGCCAATATTGCTGGAGATGTTACTGCACCATCGGACCGTATTATTCAATTTGCACCAGACGCGGCTTTACTTGGGAATCACTGGTACCAGGTAACTATAGGGCGTGGTGTGCAAAATGTGGGGCTAGCGAACATGAACCAAGATTACGTCTGGCACTTCCGCGTGCGAGATAGTGCGGAAAACTGTACAGCGCAAATGGTCACGGTGCAACCAAGCAATTGGCCGATGCTTACGGGTGATTCAAATAATTTTCAAGCTCAGGCAATGCTGAATAACTGCAATCTCTTGGATACAGATGCGAATTTTTCTTGGGCGACTTCGAATGTAGTTTTGACTAACAACGTCATTCCATTAGGCCCAGGTGGGAGTTTTGGGAGAATTACCATTCAACCGCCAACACCTGGTGAAACCGATCTCACTGCCGTGCTTACAGCACAAGCAGACGGAAAGCAAGGCCAAGCCATTGTGACGGTGCGACGCGGGGCGTGTGAAACCAACGCTGACTGTACAGCCGGCGGAACCATGTGTGCAGGTTCCATCTGCCAAGAAGTCTCACCGGGGAACAAGCGGTGTACGCCTTCCATTACGAGCATGACGAACACCGGACCAGCAGGAAATTTGGTGACTATTGATGGTTGCTACTTTGGGGCGTACAAGGGGAGTGGTACGGTTCGGTTTGATGTGAATGAAACTGTTGATCCTTCAGCCGTGGAAGGAAACTTTGCCATGTGCGGCCCTGGTGCGTGGACTGATACCCAGATCACTGTAGCGCATGAACCAAAGGACGCTGTGACAGGCTCAGTTTGGAAAGCCCAAGTGCAACCCGACGGCGCTGGCGTGAACCCAAGTCCATGGTTTACGGGGTACACCGTGGCAGGCTTGTGCCAGACGAACACTGGCGCGATGGTACCGGTTCCTGCAGATGGCGTCCCCCAGCTGTGCGGCATTTCACCAAGTATTGCCAAGGCAAGTCAGCAAATTACATATACTGGCGCTCGTTTTAACCCATCAAATGGCGATCCAACAAATGATAGCCGGGTGTTCTTCCAGCAAACGGCTGCTGGTGTGCCTCCTTGGACGCCAGCACAAAGCAGTGGGACTTTTTCAACGACGATGGGCACAGGGGTAGTAGCAGGTAATGCGGTTTACTCGCCTGGTCGTACTGTTGTTGGAAAACCTGTTACTGGGGCACCCGGACTGTACTGCCTTTCCAACCATAAAGATTTCACGCTTCGGTGTGACACCAATGCTGAGTGTGCGAGCGGGTGCTGCAGTGGGAACCAGTGCGCGCCGAATTTGAATGCTTGCACGGATAGCTTAGTTGATTCCGTTGATCCTGATAGTGGCACGCTTTCTTGCCGCAACGCGTCTTTCACCATTACCTTTACTCCAGACATGCAGGGGAGCACGCTCACTACAGCAAACATCAAGCTCCGGCTGTCACCTGGGGGTGCAGAGATTCCCACAGATTTGCACATCATGGGGAGTAAGGTCGTCAGACTGAATCCCAAAACACCTATAGCAAGGAATAGTGTTGTAGAAGTTATCATTCGTGGTTCGCAAATTGGCGTACTGTCTGTTGATGGAAAATTTATGGGGGGTGACTGGATTGCTGGGCCAGTGCAAGTTGCTGCTGATGCAACAATTTGCACAGTCAACCGGGTGGCAGTGGTTCGGTACTTCAATACGCCAATTACTGAAGACCTCTTTGGCTGCAGTGGGAATAATTGTAGCGGTGATATTGATGGTGCAAATGGAAATCAGCATGGGTACTTTGCTGTTGCCCTAAGCACTGGAGGTGAAATACTCACTGCAGAATCTCAAGTGTGGACGGAAGCAGATACCGGTGGTACTCCAGGGCAAACGAACACCTACACTGGTGGTTTGGATGCAGGGTTATGTAGGGGGGCTGCAACTGGTCCAGATCAGGTGTACTGTGCAACCGCTCTGAACGTAGCTAATGGTACGGAAAATTTGACCGTGCAGGTTACAGCCGCGAATAACGCCGGAACTGGCACAGCAACTTTTCCTATCCGTTCCTTCATGTGCGCTAACCCCTGGCCAGCACCACCGAACTACCCCTTCCGGGATTCGATATTCAATTTTGAAACATCTTTCTGCCGGGACAGCTTACCGGACTACACGCTCCAACCCGTGAATACCGGCAATGCGATCGACCCTGACATTTTGCAAGAGTACTTATTTACGGTCCAGAAGACTGGTGCGGGGACTGGCGATGCGCTTGGCATTCGGGTATACCTCAACCAAAACCACCTGTCGCCAGAGAAGTGGTACAAGCTGAAGCAGGGGGTCGCTCCTTCAGGTGGCGCAACCACCATTGATGGTTTCCCGGCGATTCGGGAAGGCCGCACCGTGTACGTCGGTGCTCCAAATTTGTTTAGCAATCAATACTACCCAAATATCTACGTCATTTCGCATACGGACAATGCGTCCAGTGAAACCGTGCAGATTTTTGAGAACATTCTGAAAAATTTTCGCTTAGCACTTTTCGCAGATGCAACGGAGAAAGTTGCTTTGCAACGGGATATGGTTCGTTTCCATAATTACTGGGATATTGTCTACGCGCTGGAAGATCGGCGTCTGAAGCAGGGGAGTTACCCCAAGTTAGAAACTGGGTCGTACCTCAAAGGTATTTCCACGACCCATTGGCCATCGTGGAATCAGGCATTCACCCAAGAGTTGGGTATATCACCACCCAAAGATCCACAAGATACCTGGAATCCGGGGATTCTAAACACGCGCTGTCCTGCTTCAAGTGGTTACGAGCAAACGACCTGCTGGAGCGAATCACTCAAGCGATTCCAGTTTCCCAACGAGCCGGCGAATAATCCACCGCTGTCCAAGGGGATTCTCTACTCGTACCCAAACACAGCGCTTTACGGAACCGTGGAAGCGGTGCAGCACCCCTGGGGGCAATTTACCCTCACGCGAAATTTTACGGGAGCCACTGTGCCTACCGATGATCCATGTAGTTCTTTCACCGGTTCACGTTGCAATGGGTTCAACGTCAAAATCCCAATGACATTATTTGCAGCCATTGTGAATGCGACTGTTGTATCGCAATCTGATACAACCGCTCCAACGGTGAGCATAACGTCACCAACCGCTGGTGGCGTCTCGGGCATGGTGTCCTTCATTGCGCAAGCGCAAGACAATGCAGCTGGAACCGGGATTGAAAATGTGACCTTCACCTTGCAAGGCCCAGATACCATTAGCCGTGTTGAAACCGTACCATTTGCACCTGGTCGGTACCGCTTGATTGTGAATACGCAGGGACTCACCAATGGGCCTTACCAGCTGACGGTCAGAGCGTTTGACCGGGCCGGGAATCCTTCCACCACTGCGCAGCGGTCATACACCGTGTCCAATACCAGCAGTACCCCAGACAACCAAGCGCCGAGCCTGAGTTTCACGCAGCCAAGTACAGCTGGAGCAGTCCTGGCAAAGAACGTAGCGAACACTGTAGCCGCTTTTGCCGATGATCAGCTCGCTGGAGGTTCTGGGATTGCTGCCGTCACCTTCTACCTTTCCCGTTCGTCCTCTTTCTCAGTCTCAGGGCCGCAAGCCAATGAACTACTTGGGCAGTCCCCAGGCACTGCCTGCGGCGGCGCGGCGTGCCCGCTGTTCTACACCGGCAGCGTGACCATTCCGCAGTCCACTTTGGCAACGTACACCAATGGGTCAAAAACCCTGCGGGCAGTAGCGCGGGATGTGGCCGGGAATACCCGCACGGTCGATCTGCTGGTGAATATTGAGACTACTGCAACGAATGACGCGCGGCCGATTATTACGGCGTTTACCCCAAATGGGAGCACGGCGCTGCCGCTGGGAGTACCCTCGACCATTCAGATCCAAGCGTCCGATGATCACGCCCTGGCTGGGTTGAGCGTTTCCGTGGTCACAGGATCGGAACCGTATACGAACGTCGATATTCCAAACGACTCTATTGCGTTCAACCCCACGCCCCCAACGCTGTCTGCCACCCATGCCTTTACCTGGACGCCAACGACAGTGGGGGTCTACTCTTTCACCTTTCAAGCAAATGACTTCGTTCCACAAGTTGCAGCGTTTAGCATCCTCGTCAGCGTGGAAGATCTTAATACTCCACCAGTCATCAGTATGAACCAACCGGGAAATGGTACGACAGTCCAGAGTGCAACGTTAGTGCCAATTCGTGCCACAATTTCTGACGCAAATAGTAACCTGAGTACCCTTGCAGTGCGAATTGATGATCTCACAACGCCTGCAGCTTCATTTGACTATCCTAATTTGACGAATTACTACAATACCTCCAGTACGAGCACGTGGAATCTCAATATTCCAGATTGGACACCCGCTGCAGCGCACAACTACCGCATACGGATTACTGCACAAGATGCCAATAGTGCCCAGGGACAAGTTGAGACGAATATTACCGTCAACGCGTCAGCGCCGGTACAGTGTGGTCCAGTCAGTTACGGAATTTCCTGTATGAGTGGCGTGCAGCAGTGCTGTGATTTCTCTGGTTGTAACAATACCGTTTTTTGCGCACCAATGTCTGGAAGCTGCGGCAACCCTGCCTGCTCGTAGATTTTTTATCCAATCACCATGGCAAAGATTCCTGAAGACATTTTCCAAAACGTTGACCAGCAACCTGCGGGTGGACCTCGTCCAGCAGTTCCTGTGCAGCCGAAGCCAGCAGCACCAGTTTTTCCTGCAGCACTTGCGCCCCAGCAAAAGTCACGGCGCTGGGTGCTCCTGTCACTCGTTGCTTTGGTGCTCGTCCTTGGGCTGGGCGTGGTGGCCATTACCCTGCAACGGAAGAACCAAAATCCTACTACGAATGTAGCTGGTTTGGCGCAAGTGAACACGAATGCAAGCCAAACCACCTCAGTTGGGGGTACCCCCAAAAATTTGACGGTACCTGAGACGGCTCCTGATGCAGACAAGGATGGGCTTACGGATGCGGACGAGCAAGCTGCCGGGACAGACGCGAAGAAAGTGGATACCGATAGCGATCAACTCTCGGATTTTGATGAAGTGCAAGTGTACAAAACCGATCCGCGAAAACCAGACACAGACGGGGATGCGAACCCAGATGGCGTGGAGGTAAAAAAAGGGTATAATCCAAAAGGCGCCGGTTTCCTACGGGATTTCCAAGGCGCGAAAAATTCTCTCACCAATACCAATTCTTAAACCCAGAAAACTATGTTTGAATCAATCACACCCGCAGCACAACCCACACCAGACGTACCTCGCGCCCCAGCACCTCCCAGCACACCTCTGGAGATTCACACCATGCCCGAACGTTTCCTGGGTGGCGGGGCGCCAGGGAAGGGTTTACCCATGGGCGCGCCCAAGCCCAAGGGTTCTGGCCGTGGCTTGATTATTGCCATTAGCATCATTGTGGTGGTTGGCCTGGGTGTTGTGGCAGCACTGTTCTTCACGGATATCTTCAACAAGAATGCGGCCAATACGAATAATACAAATTTGGTTACAAACACTGCAAATACCAATGCGAACTCGAACAGCAATGCCAATACGAACGCCAACGGCAATGCAAACCTGAACAGCAACGCAAATACGAATAGTAACCAAAATGGAAACTTGAACAGTAATGGCAACGTCAATACGAATGTGAATGCACCAACCAACCAAAATGTGAACAGCGATCCGCAGGCAAAATCCAGTGCAGATGCAGATAAAGATGAATTGACGAATGCAGAAGAGAGCATCTTTGGCACGAATCCCAGCTCCTCGGACTCCGATGGTGATAGCTTCTTGGATGGAAAAGAATTGAAATTAGGCTACTACCCACTCGGCGCTGGCAAGTTGGTGGCATCCTCACTCGTAAGCACATTCACAAACGCGCTCTACGGGAGTTCTGTGCTCTACCCGCGGCAGTGGGTAACGGTTGCCCGCAGCAGTACCGAGCAAATTTTCACCAATCCAACGGGTGATGAGAACATCACCTTGGCGGTGTATGACAATCCTGCCCGTCTTACTGCGAAGCAGTGGTACATGCAGCAAACCGGCTCGGTGGTAGACGCCACTGGTCTGGTGGATGTGGCCTCCTGGGATACGCTCAGCACCGGAGTGATTAGCCCAAATGGTTTAGTGTACTACTTTGCCAACGCAGGTCAGCTCTACGTGATTTCCCTGAATTACGGTCTGAAGCCCACGGTTGATTCCCGTGCGACCTTTGAGATGCTGGCTCGGAGTTTGACCGTGGATCCCACGAAGGTGAATGTGAACACGAATACGGTAAATGCAAATGCCAACACGAATAGTGTGGGGAACACGAATACCGCCGGGAATACCAACGGGAACAGTAATACCAACAGCAGCACCTAGCATGGAGTTCCGCGTGGTCAATCTGAGTGGCCAACGGCTGCTCCAACCACGCTGCAACGGTGTGCGCGTGACCTGGAAAGCGCTTTTCCACAAGACCCAAGGCATCCAAGGCGCCTGGTCAGGGATCAGTGTGGCCTTGGTGGTGTGCACCGGCCAAAAAATGGCCAGGCTCAATAAGCAGTACCGTGGGAAGCCAACGGCAACGGACGTTTTGGCCTTTCCGGATTCCACGGTGGATTCTGCCGGTAACGTGCGGAAGGGGAGTGGTGATATCTGCATATGTCCAACCGCCTTGCGACGCCGAAACCCGAAAGCAAATCTCGCTGAACTCCTTGCTCACCGGTTTGTGCACTCCCTCCTCCATCTCCATGGGTTTCTCCACGAAAGCGATGCTGCCGCCGCACGGATGGAAGCGCGCACCCAACTGATTTTACACGCATATGGTCGCCATCACTAGCCAGAGTATGAAGAACAGCGTGCGCTACGCCCGACGGGGGATAGTCCATGCCTATAAAACCCAGCAGAGCCTCCGCGTCCAAGTGGTTACGGCAGCCGTGGTCATTATTGGCATGCTGGTTTTACGCGTTTCTACGCGCGATGCAGTCATTCTGATTTTTCTCATTGCCGCTGTCCTTACCTTAGAGCTCATCAATACCGTGGTTGAGCACCTCACCGACATGGTCAGCCCACGTCTGCAGGCAGCTGCGCAGGTCGTCAAAGACACAATGGCTGGCGCAGTCCTCCTCGTTTCCCTGGTGGCCGCGGTCGTGGGAATCATTGTCCTGTGGCCATACCTTAGCCACGCCCTGAGCTTGTCCTAGGGGCTCTTTTCTTGTATACTAGGCGCAACCCTATGCCCCATGCACCCACCCTTGTCGGACTCGATCTCGGGTCCACGACTGTCCGTGTCGTGGTCGGCTCCGTTTTGGAAGCTGGCCAAGGTATTCAGGTACTTGGGGTAGGTGAGCATGTGGCCGACGGTATTAGTAAGGGCGCAATCACCAGTATTGAGGATGCCATTTCTTCTATTTCCGGCGCGCTAGAGCAGGCTGAGCGTATGACTGGCATTCCCATAACCCACGCCTACGTTGGTATCAACGGGACGCACATCACCAGCCAGGAAGCGCATGGGGTTGTTGCGGTAGCGAAGGCTGATGGCGAAATTAAAGAAGCAGATGTGGAGCGGGTGATTGAAGCCGCGCAAACTATGGCAGTTCCTTCGAATACGGAAATATTGCACGTCATTCCACGCACGTTCACCGTGGATAATCAAAAAGGGGTAAAAGACCCCATTGGCATGTCTGGGATTCGCTTGGAGGTGGACGCGCAGATTATTCAAGGCCTGCAAGCGCAAGTGAAGAACTTGACGAAGTGCATTTACCGCACTGGGGTGGAAATTGATGATATGGTGATGGGCGTTCTCGCGGCATCTGAAGCTGTTCTGACGAAGCGCCAGAAGGAAATTGGGGTGTGCTTGGTGAACCTCGGTGCTTCCACCACCAGCGTCATTGTCTTTGAGGAGGGCGATGTTTTGCACACGGCAATACTCCCCGTGGGTGCTGGGCACGTGACGAATGACATTGCTATTGGCCTGCGAACCTCCATTGATGTGGCTGAGCAGGTGAAACTGGAATACGGGACGGCTACTCCAGAAGAAGTGAGTAAGCGTGATGAAATAAATCTCGCAGAAGTGGATAGCAAAGAAACAGGCGTTGTGTCCCGCAAGCACGTGGCAGAGATCATTGAGGCGCGAACCTCAGAAATTTTCAGCATGGTAGAGAAAGAATTGCAGAAGGTTGATCGCTCTGGGTTGCTTCCAGCCGGGATTGTACTGGTGGGTGGAGGCGCAAAACTATTGGGTATTGTGGACATTGCAAAACGGGAGTTTCGCTTGCCAGCCGCCGTCGGCACCCCGTTGAATCTCATGACGGCTATTGATAAAGTGCAAGACCCGCAGTACGCTGCAGCGGTAGGGTTGGTTGCTTGGGGAGCTGCGCTCAACCAATCGTCAGGCAACCATTCATCGAAGTTCTCCACGGTCAATGATGTCATTGGGAAGCTCCGTGGTTGGGTGAAGCACCTCACCTCCTAACCTTTGCGTATGGCCAGAAGCGCTATGGAAATTAAACCGGATATCGAAACCTTCGCCAAAATTAAAGTGGTGGGCGTGGGTGGTTCTGGCGGATCCGCCGTTGACCGCATGATTGCCTCCAAGATTCGGGGGGTGGAATTTTTGGTCGTGAACACCGATGCACAGGCGCTCCACCACTCGAAGGCGCAGACCAAAATTCACATTGGGAAAACGGTCACCCGGGGCTTAGGCGCCGGTATGGATCCAGAGCTTGGCCGGAAGGCTGCCGAAGAGAGCCAGGACGAGCTCCACGATGCGTTGAAGGGCGCAGATATGGTTTTCATCACCTGCGGCCTGGGTGGCGGCACTGGCACGGGCGCCTCACCGGTTGTTGCAGAAATTGCGCAGGACGTGGGAGCGCTTACCGTTGCCGTCGTCACCAAGCCGTTTGCTTTTGAAGGTGCGCAGCGGAAAGACATTGGCGAATCTGGCTTGCAAGAGTTGAGCGATCGGGTTGATACTCTCATTACCATCCCGAATGACCGGCTTCTGCAAATCATCGACAAGAAAACTTCGCTCCTCGACGCATTTGGCACGGTTGATGACGTCCTTCGTCAAGGTGTCCAGGGGATTTCTGAGCTCATCACCATTCCTGGACTTATTAATGTGGACTTTGCAGACGTCAAATCCATCATGGAAGATGCGGGATCCGCGCTCATGGGTATTGGGAAAGGGAGTGGGGATAATCGAGCTGTTGATGCGGCAAAAGCGGCCATTGATAGTCCTTTGCTGGAGCTCAGTATTGACGGAGCCAAGGGTATTCTCTTCACGGTCACGGGTGGGTCTGACCTGAGCATGTTTGAGGTGAACGAAGCTGCCCGGATTATCACTGCCTCCATTGATCCAAATGCGAAAGTCATCTTTGGTACGGTGATTGACGAAGCCTTGAAAGGTGAAGTCCGCATTACCGTCATTGCCACAGGTTTTGGGAAGGGCGCGACGCCCCGGCCAATGGGAAAAAAGATTACCCCCCAGGGTCTCACCCCCATGGAACCATCTCCCAGAACGACGCCCCGGCCCGCACCTGAGCCAGTGAAACCCACACCGCCACCAGCACGGCCAACCCCCCGACCAATGCCCGAACCAGCCACGCCACCCAAGGCGGCGGAAGAGGATCTGGAAATCCCCGCGTTTATTCGCCGGAAAATGATGTAAGTCAGGGTGTGCGGCAGGAGGAGCACGCTATCCACAGGCAACCAGGTGTGTCGTCATCTTCTTCCTAATGCGACACACGTAAAGTTCAATACGTACTAGCAATTTCACCCCACGTTCGTCAGAGTAGGGGAGATTTGCTTTTTCCCATATCTAGTGGTATACTACCCATTGGAACCACTACATGTAGTATTTCTTAGGAAAAGCAGAAAAGAAGCGTAGCGATCGAAAGCCGCGTGATCGCCTCGGAGCTTGTCCCGTGTCAGCTTCTTTCACAAAACCCACACCCACCCCAACACCAGGGTATAGCAACCTTGCCCGTTGCCGGCCGTTCGCGTGGAAAGCACCTCGCAACACGTCCAGAGCAGCAGGCTATGGTTTCTGGTCGCTTGCCAGCTTGGCGAAGTCGGGCTTTCTCCTGTACGATGGAGAACCCCGCCACTGTTGGCGACCCTGGAATACTCCGCGTTGTGCTATGAAATGCCCTGCCTGCCATAAGTTGGATACGCGCGTTATGGACTCCCGCCTCATTGAAGACGGGCTGGCCATTCGGCGACGCCGGGAATGCCCGCGGTGCAGCTTCCGCTTCTCCACGGTGGAGGAAACGGAAATTTTGAACCTCAGCGTCATCAAGCGGGACGGCCGGCACGAGCCGTATAGCCGGGAAAAGCTAGAAGTGGGGATTCGGCGGTCATTCCAGAAGCTGCCCCAGACCCAGGATGAGTTCAAGCGGCTCATCAACCAGATTGAACGGGACATCCAAACCTCGGGTCGTACGGAAATCAAGAGTTCAGCCATTGGAGAAATTGTCATGAAGCACCTGAAGCGGGCCAGCCACGTGGCCTACATCCGCTTCGCCTCGGTCTACCGCTCCTTCACCGACGTGGCTACCTTCCAAGACGAACTGAACGGTTTACTGCGGCCAGTGCGGCAGCGAAAACTTCCAACCCGCAGTGGGTCTCGCCGCCGAACAGTCGTGCGTCGAAATCGAAAATAATTTGCAAACCCCTCGTTCCCTAATTGACGCGTTCCCATGCCTAACGCCGCCACCCTCACGCACACCTCCACTCAGACTGCAGCACCTGCTCTGCCGCCAGTGCGGTATAGTCCAACAGGTTTGCGGGTGAAGCGGCGGAACACCACCCCCGGGGTCAACCCGTTGGACCAGGTGGCGTATGAGAAGCGGACTTCAGTCATCAAAAATCCTGATGGCCGGATTGTGCATGAGATAACTGACGTGGAAGTGCCTAAAGGCTGGTCCCAAGTGGCCACCGATATTTTGGCGCAGAAGTACTTTCGCAAAGCCGGGGTACCGCAGCTGGATGCGGAAGGAAATCCGGTGCTGGATAGTCAGGGCAACCCCGTGCTGGGGTCAGAGCGAAGTGCGCGGCAGGTCGTGCACCGTTTGGCACACTGCTGGCGCTGGTGGGGTGAGCGCTACGGCTACTTTGCCTCCGCCGAAGATGCGCAGGCCTACGAAGACGAAATGGCCTTCATTCTCATTAACCAGTTTGGCGCGCCCAATTCCCCCCAGTGGTTCAACACCGGTCTGGCGACGGTCTACGGCATTACCAGCTCCCCCCAGGGGCACTACTACGTGGTGCCAGAAACCGGCGAGCTCCGGAAGTCCGAAGACGCCTACACCCACCCCCAGCCGCACGCCTGCTTCATCCAGAGTGTGAAAGATGACCTGGTGAACGAAGGTGGGATTTTTGACCTGATTACCCGCGAAGCGCGGCTTTTCAAGTACGGTTCGGGCACGGGCAGCAACTTCTCCACCCTCCGCGGCAAAGGCGAACGCCTGGGCGGCGGCGGCCAGTCCTCGGGCATGATGTCCTTCCTGAAGATTTTTGACCGGGCAGCCGGAGCCATCAAGAGCGGTGGTACCACGCGTCGGGCAGCCAAGATGGTTATCGTCAACGTGGACCACCCAGACGTGGAAGAGTTCATTACCTGGAAAGTCCAGGAAGAGCAGAAGGTGGCAGACCTGGTCACGGGTAGCAAAATTAACGCCAAGGCGCTGAATGAGATTATGCGCGTGGCGCACGAAGCCGGCACCACCAACGTGCAGCAGTCGCCGGAGCTGAAGCGGGTCATCAAAGACGCGGCACGGTCCAATGTTCCCCTCAACTACGTGGCGCGGGTATTGGATTTGGTTCGCCAAGGTCGGACCAGCATTGACTTCCCGGTGTTTGACACGCACTTCGAAGGCGAAGCGTACACTACCGTCTCTGGGCAGAACAGCAACAACACCGTGCGCGTGACCAATGCGTACATGGATGCGGTGCGCGTGAATGCTCCCTGGAACCTCACCAACCGCACCACCGGGGAAGTGGTTCGCACCGTTCCCGCCCGGGACCTGTGGGATCAAATTTCCTACGCTGCTTGGGCGTGCGCGGATCCGGGCTTGCAGTTTGACACCACGGTGAACGAGTGGCACACCTGCCCGGCTGATGGCCGCATTAACGGTTCCAACCCGTGCAGCGAGTACATGTTCATGGATGACACGGCCTGCAACCTGGCTTCCCTCAACCTGGCCAAGTACCTGGACGCGGAAACCGGCATCTTTGACATTGACGGCTACCGCCACAGCATCCGGCTGTGGACCCTTACCCTGGAACTCTCCGTGCTCATGGCGCAGTTCCCCGGCGCGGAGATTGCCCGCCGCAGCTACGAGTACCGCACCCTGGGCTTGGGCTACGCCAACCTGGGCACAGTCCTGATGACCATGGGCATTCCCTACGACTCCGACGAAGGCCGCGCCATTGCCGGTGCCCTCACTGCTGTCATGACCGGGGAATCCTACGCGGCTTCAGCTGAAGTTGCCAGTGTGGTGGGCTCCTTCCCCGCCTACGAGCGCAACAAGCGGCACATGCTCCGCGTCATCCGCAACCACCGCCGCGCCGCGTACAATGCGCCGGCAGATGAGTACGAAGGCCTCTCCATTCTCCCCATGGGCATTGCGGGCGACGTTTGTCCACCCTACCTCCTGGACGCAGCCAAGCACGCCTGGGACCGCGCCATCACCCTGGGTGAGCAGCATGGCTACCGCAACGCGCAGACCACAGTCATTGCCCCCACCGGCACCATTGGCCTGGTCATGGACTGTGACACCACGGGCATTGAGCCAGACTTCGCCATTGTGAAATTCAAGAAGTTGGCCGGCGGCGGGTTCTTCAAAATCGTCAACCAATCTTTGGACAAAGCCTTGAAGCACTTGGGTTACACCCCAACGCAGGTGCAGGAAATTGAAGCCTACGCCAAAGGTCACGGCACCCTGGTGGGCTGCCCCACCATCAACCCCGCGGTGCTCCGAGACAAAGGCTTCACCGACGCTGACCTGCAGAAAATTGAAGCCAGCCTCTCCACGGCTTTTGACCTCCGTTTCGCCTTCACTCCCTTCACTTTGGGTGAGGACATGCTCAAGCGCATTGGCATGACGGACGGGCAAGTGGCAGACCGCGAATTGAACGTGCTGAAAGCCCTGGGTTTTACCGATGCGGAAGTGGAAGAAGCGAATGCGTACGTCTGCGGCACCATGACCATTGAAGGCGCGCCCCACCTGAAGCCAGAGCACTACGCGGTCTTTGACTGCGCCAACAAGTGCGGCACCAAAGGCAAGCGCTACATTCACTACGACGCGCACCTGCAGATGATGGCCGCAGCCCAGCCCTTCATCTCTGGCGCCATTTCCAAAACCATCAACATGCCCAACGATGCCACGTTGGTGGACATTGCTACGGCCTACGACAAGAGCTGGAAACTCATGCTGAAAGCCGTTGCCCTGTACCGGGATGGTTCCAAACTTTCCCAACCGCTGAACTCCACCTCAGGTCTGGACGAGCTTGCCCAGGCAGACACCGAGGAAGATGAAGTGAACGAGCAAGTGACGCCCCAGCAGGTCTCGGACGCCGTGGCTGCCCAGGCCGTGCGTTCCGCCTTGCCCAACAAGCGCCGGGGCTTTGTGCAGAAGGCGTACGTGGGCGGGCACAAGGTCTACCTCCGCACGGGTGAGTACCCCGACGGGAAGTTGGGTGAGATCTTCATTGACATGTACAAAGAGGGGACGGCGTACCGCAGCTTGCTTTCCATGTTCGCCATTTCCATTTCCAAAGGGTTGCAGTACGGCATTCCCTTGGAAGACTACGTGGATACGTACACCTACACAAGATTTGAACCCGCGGGCTCGGTGCAGGGGCACTCCAACGTGAAGATGTCCACCTCCATTCTGGACTACGTCTTCCGCGTGTTGGGCTACGAGTACCTGGGCCGCAATGACCTGGTGCACGTAAAGCCCGAGGTGAAGGAAGTGGAAGGGAAGACCGCCACCCAGGCCAGCCTGCCCATGGAGATTGCCAAGACCACCAGCAATAGCCACGCCATGAAGCAGACCGTCAGCTTTGGCATGGAAGCCAAGGACGAAGCTCGGCAGCAGGGTTTCACCGGTGACCAGTGCGGCGCCTGCGGCAGCATGAAGATGAAGCGCAACGGCACCTGCATATTATGTCTCGACTGTGGTGAGACGACAGGGTGTAGTTAAACAAACTTCACCTCCCCCAACCCCCTCCTTCGTAAGGAGGGGGTTTTGAGATGTGTGTACCACCCGCCCCTTGCGAAGGGGCCGTCTGCGGCGGGCGCGACCCATTGGAAGCACCCCGGACGGGGAGGGTGGGGTAGAATGTTTGTATGACCGAGATTTTCAACAAGCGAGAAGAGAAGGAGAAACGGAGGAGGCTCCGCAGTGACATGCCACGGGCTGAAGGGATGCTTTGGGAGCAACTTCGGGGGAAACGCCTTGGGGAGCATCGATTTCGTCGGCAGGTAAGTATTGGGAAGTATGTCGTAGATTTTTACTGCCCACGTCTCCGGCTAGTTGTTGAGGTTGATGGCGAGTCACATTTTCAGGAAGGTGCACGTGAGTACGATTGGGAAAGGCAGCAGATAATTGAGAATCTGGGGTTACATTTTATTCGCGTAACGAACACGGATGTTTACAGTAATCTCCAAGGAGTTGTTGATGAGATTCTTCATGAGATGAAGCGAATCGAGAATAGAAGAATTTCTTTCCCGAAATAAAAAAGAGCAACCCGGGTGAGGTTGCTCTTAAAGAGATTTTTTGGGGTGACGCTGGGCAAGGAGTCCAACGCCGCCATGAAGGATGAAACAGAGTATGGGGTAGGCGAGTTGGTACAGACCGTCATCAGGCCGGGGATCATGCTCCCATTGGAGGAAGATTGCTATCAGGCTCACCAGGTAGGCAATGCTCCACAAGTACCAGGGGAAGACCCGAGTTTCGGTTTTTGGATCTCGCCACACACCGCGGTAGGTGGGGTAGAAAGACAACGCGATAGGAATTTGCACTAAAAGGTTTGCCATCTTTGCGTCGTGGAACAAAAGCCACAGCAGACCAATGAGCGAGCCCAGGAGCAAGATTACTTTTTCCAACTGGTCCAGGGGTCTAAACTTACCCAGCCGTAATGCCACTACAAATACGTATATGTTCGCCAAGCTGCTGGCAATCGGTAACGCACTTTTAATTATGTCTGAAGTGCTGGTGAGGTAGGTTGCACAGTTCAGCGTGGTAAGAATGACCCAGAGCATCCAGGTGGCGGGGTTTGGCGTGGCCATTCCTTTGCCCATATTCCGTTTGTAAAGGAGAAAAGCCGCGACGTGCATTGACGCGGCAATTACTGCAAACGTCATTGCAAGCACAGGTATCCTTTCTGTTTGCGTTTTTGTTAGTCAGCAAGAATAGCAAGAATGTTGGTTTTGTCAACCGAGAAAAGAAAAAGAGCAACCTAGGTGAGGTTGCTCGTAGTGATCAGTTTTTTAAGTTCTGCTGGGGTGTGGTCTCTCTCCACAAAACTCGATCTTCATACATGAAGAACAGTGCAACCAGACCTCCGAGAACTACGGCGACGGTTGTGAATGTACTTCGGAGATCATGCACTGCGACGCTACCGTTAGTCATTGCGCTCAGGCCTAGGAGGAGCGCACAAATGAGTCCGCTGCCAACAATGCCAAAGAGCACGCTCGCAAATCCGCTAATCAAAATGGAAATGTACAGGTTGCCCAAGAATTCAACGAAACGATTCATTATTCCTCCAATTTTTTGTTTTCTTGTAGTCAGTGAATCTAGCAAGAAGTTATTTTCTTGTCAATTGCCAAACCAGAAAAAAAGAGCAGCCTGGGTGAGGTTGCTCTATGAAGAAATTTGGATTTTAGACCACGATTTCGTTTTTGCAATTGGAATTGACCCAGAGTAATTTTCCGTTTCCGTCACGGATACAGCGTAAGTAGCGGTATCCCCAGCAGAAGGTTTTCCTATCAGCAGTAAAATCAATTCCCCCCATATTCTGCTGCACCTTTCCAGAATGTACACGGGCTACTGACTTATTCAGCTCAACGTTCGCTGGGATATGGCTCGTGGGAGAACCAGGCACGAATTCAATGGAGTATGATCCTGTATGGGACCAGAGACCAGTTGGATTTACAAACGTCACATTTCCTCCCTGTCATTGGGTTAATACTGTTTGTTTGAATGAGCCTAGCAAAGAGTGAGAAGGTGTGTCAAATTCATGAGTAGAAAAAGAGCAACCCGGGTGAGTTGCTCTTAAGAAATTTTCCGCGAATCTACGAAATCTCGTATATAAGACCGCACTTGTCACATTGAGACACTTCGATAGCCCCTTCATGCGTTTGCATCGCCGATTGTTGCGGAGGGTGAACCTTAACCCAATTTCGCTCTTGAATAATAGTGCCGCCGCATGCAGTTGGCTTGCCATTCTCCATTCGGAGTACAGTGCATTTTTTTTCCATATTTCTCAACCTTTCTTTTGGGTTTCAAAGGAATTTACCAAAATGTAATTCTTGTGTCAAGGGTAGAAAAAACCGCTTCAGAGGGAAGCGGTTTGCGTTAGAGCATTCTTTGGTTTTTTGATGAAGATCACCAGGGTGGCAATGCTATTGAAGAGCACGCCCAGGCCTGGGTAGAGGAGAGCCAGGAATTGGCCATCCCAGCGGAGCAGGACAATGCAGAATGTCAGTGCATGGCAGACGGTCCAGAGTACCCACGGTAGGGGACGTTCGGTGTGCTTTCCACCCCACACACTACTCACCATCGTGAAGAAGGAAATGGCAATTGCCATTTGGATGAACACATTGCCGTACCAGGCATTGCCAGAGAACACCCAGCAGAGAATTGCACCAACCGCAATGCAAATAGCAATTTTATCGCGCTTCGTGACCTGGCGCATTCGGCCTTTCCACAGACAGTAGCTGAACATCAGCGTGCAGTTAAAGGTGGAGACGACGCTGTTAATGGCCTTCACCCAATCGTGCGTGCCGGTTTGGTAGGTGAGTAAATTCACCACGGTTACCACAAACCAAATGGCCCAGGCTGCCGGGTTGGGGGTAATCCCACCTCGTCGGTCTTGGTAAAAGTAGAAACCTATTGCAGTAAGGTTTACCAGAATGAGTACACCACCAAGGAGCAAGCTTAGACTTCGATGTTCTTCCATATAAACCTACTTCCTCCAGAACTTCGCCATGTAGGCAAAATCGCATAGCGGGGTAAGGGTGACGTGCATGTGCACTTCCCGAGCCAGCTGTTCGATCATGAGTTTACTATAGGAAAGGGAGAACATACCATCGTCACTCACGATTGCTCCTTGCAGCCGGTCATGCCGCGCATTCTTCCAGCCTTCCTCGGTGTACATTTGCACGCGCTTGGCAATTGCCCGGAGCGTGGGTGGATAGAAGTCAGCGTAGACAACCGGCGCCACACGTTGCATTTCTCGCAGTGCACCAATGTGGTCGTCCAGCGTTCCTAGGGTACCCATATTCATCACCACAGCGTCAAAGGTATTTTTGGCAAAGGGCAGCTGCATCACATCGCCCTGCAGGAAGTGGACATTTTGCAATCCCCGCTGCAGCAGATATTCTGTCGCCCGCGCAACCAGGATCGGGTGCAGTTCAATGCCCACTACTTTCTGGTTGTACGCCGAGAGTGTAAACGCGTCATGCCCCAACCCTGCGCCGGCAACCAGTACTCGTTGGCCTTGAATGTACTTTGCAAAGAATGCATTTTCAGCTTCAAAGAATTGTGCACGAATTTGTGATTTTTTAGGATCGTGCGCTGCTTCTAAGCGGGCAATGGCTATCCCACTACTATTCAGGTAATCAAGAGCCATAGCTCCCTCCTTTATGAAATTGTGAAAGATCGGTAATTGGCTACAGTACAATACCCGCGCAGGTTCGTCAATAAGAAAAACCGCCACAGGGGTACTGGGCGGTTCATATGATGATGATTTTGGAATCCTTACGTTTTCGGTTCAACGTGCATTTTAGTGATTGCGCTTTTTACTCGCCGCACCCCGAGAAAGAGGCTGAGGGTGTAAATGACGAATGCAGCGTCGCTCGTTAGTATCTCAAACATGGTCTTCGGGGCACTTTCAAAAAGTCTTTGCATCATGACAAGAACCACCACACTCATGATGGCGGAAATGAAGAATTCCAGAACCATGAGCTGCGCTATCCAAAGTCTTTTCTTTTTCGTCTTCTGGGCTTGCCTCACAAAGAATACTTTTCCTGTGCTAGAAAAGAGCAAGACGCCGAAGAGGAGGAGAATATTCCAGAACATTTTTCCTTCCTTTTTTGGATTTTTCTGTTCTGTGCAACATACCGCGCTTCTATTTGTACGTCAATAGCGGATTGCAAAAACCGCCTAGGATGTACCCAGGCGGCAAGAGTGATGATTTAGTTTTTTGTGACCTGATACGTTGGCTCATGGAGAGCAATGATGCCTTTTAGTCCACCCCCTATGAAACCACAGCCGATTAGCAACAGCTGGAAGTTTGTTGTTGGCGGGACACCATTCGAGAGAAAAATGAGACCCCCGAAGACAAATTCTAAGATGCTAGCCCCGCCAATCGCACATACAATGGGGTATGCAATTTTACAAATCCAGATGCCGCGCGCATTCCCCGAGCGGTATGCCCGCTGCAGGAGGGGCCGAAAACCAAATCTTGCCCAGAGTAGGCTCAAAAGAAAAATTACACTCGTAGAAATGAAAAGTACCATTTTGCTTCTCCTGGTTTACAATATTTATACCAAGCTCAGGCCAAAGTAGTAGTGGTAGGCGTTATCCTCTAATACTATTGGATTTCGTGAGATAGTCTCGAAACCTTTGAACCGCGTAAAACTATTCAGCCGTTCAGCAGGCGTTAGAGTGTTTTGGTAGAACCAATATTCTCCTGTTTCGATTGGCTCAGACGTATCGAGACCGCGGCCACCTTTGAACGTCTTGCTTTGGTATGCGTGCGTCAGGACTCGTTTCAGGAATGGGATTACCTCCGGTGGGTACACACCACCGTAGGCCATCATCCATACTGGAATGTCGTCTTGGAGAATAGTCGTACTCCCCGCACTTTTCCTAGTCCCAGGATTTGCAATAAAAATATCGCGGAGGTACAGTCCGTTCTTTTTGTACTCGTACCCTTTGTACCCCGGCATGCCTGCCACGGGTTGTGCCTGCGTGTTGGGATTGACCCAACCCTGGAGCATGGCCTCAAAGAAGAAGGCCTCAATTTCCTTCATGTCAACGATCATAGAACACCTCACATTTTTGTAGTTTTTTCGTTCCCACAAGTTTATACCACTCAGAGTGTGTGTCAAATGAGAAAAGCCACGTCCGGGGGCGTGGCTTTTGTAGGGTACAAGTTTTAGTCGTCTGACCCGCAGTCGGAGGAATCCGAGCTATCTGATGCGTCATCTGAATCGTTGTTGTCAGTAGAGTCTGATTGCTCTACTGAGTCGCCACGTTCCCGATCAACCTCGTCGTGTTGATTCACGGGTTGATCATCTTGATCCAGTGCTCCAGCGATAGCTCCTAATGTTGTGTCTCCGGTGAGACCGGTGGCCATAGCGGCGGTCAGGCCGTCACCCCCAGCAGCCTCGGCAATGATGGCCGCGGCAAGTGGGTCACTGTTGGGACTTCGGCTATCATTGTGGATGGGGCTGTATGGCTCAGGATCGCGATGCTTCGTAGGTGTTGCCATTCTGTTGGCAAACTTTCCGCTACTCGCTCCAGGGCGAATTGCATGCGCTGGCCAGTTGATACGACCCGTGCCGTGGCAGCTCGGGCAATCTTTTTCCTGTCGCCACAGAAAGCCACAGCGTTTGTAGCCTTTCCCATTACAATTTTGACATTCCATTGGTCTCTCCTCTTTATTCGTGTGCCTTGATTTTTGTTAACAAAAGAGTGTATCTGAAAATGGAAAAAAAGTCAAGCCCAGCACGAAAAACCCCCGCACAGTGCAGGGGGTTGCTGGCTTATAAAACACCTCTCGTCTTTCTACTCAGCCAGTCAAAAGTACGGCACATTCTGCGCCCACCGCCTATGCTCACCCCCAGAACCAGTAGGCTTGCGATGATCAGGAATATGCTTCCCGCAAGATCTCCGGTGGTTTCGGCTCGGGGGACGTAGAATATACAGCCGGTGATTATGCCAAGGCTGCCAATGAACACGAAGAAGCCATTGATGAGCCGTGCAAATGATCGGAATTCTGGTTCGGTATCAAACCTTTGAACGAGCAATGCGGGTGCCATTTTTCCTCCTCTAGTGAAAGTATTTTCTCCATTCTACGTCCTTTGGTAGGCATGTCAACTTGGGCATTGGTCTGTTGACGGTTCCACAGCGTAGCGCTAGGCTTTGAGCAAATTGCTTTTTTCCAAGGAGGAGACATGTTTGGTAGGTGGTTGAGATCCAAAAAAGGGATGCGGGTTGTTGCCGCGGCAGGTGCAGTACCTCAGCCCGAGAAGCTCCCAACGGCGCACGATGAGGTAAAAATCGTGCAACAATCAGAGATGCTACGGATTTATAGTTGTGGGCATCGTGGCAGCAAGGAATACGCTCTGGATATTTACGGTCAGGTAAGTCAGCGCATTACCGACACTTCGGATTGTCCGATGTGCCGAGTAGCGAGAATAAAAAAACACACAATCAGATGCGCTGCTTGCGGGCTGCCTATTTTTCCGGGTGAGGGTGTGGCGCTCTACGCTTTTGACGGTGAACTTTTTGACCGAAACAAATGCACTTTTGTGAAGGAGAGTGTGCTTGGGTGCATGCGTTGGGACTGCTGCCCATCTGGTGCATTCTTCGCGGGCAATTGGTCGGAACAAGGTTTTGTACCGCGCTTTGCGGGGAACAACACCATGGGCGAGCAGTGTGTGCAAGACAATGAGTAGCACCTTTCTACAAGACAGGCACGGAAGTCCGGCCTGTCTTTTTCTATTATATTGACGCCAGAAATGAAGCGCGCTAGGCTTTGAGCAAATTGTTTTTTCAAAGGAGAGTTTATCTATGCGCACATTCTTTGCCGTGCTCATTGCTACTTGGTTTGGCTCAGGATTCATTCCTCGGATTCCCAAGGTTACCACCCGCGGTTTTGCGGGGACGTGGGGTTCGCTGGCAGCACTGCCACTGTGCATTTGTACACTTTGGCTATGTCATCAACTTCCACTTCTCGACGGTTGGATGCTGTACGCCAGCATAGTAGGAAGTGTCATGCTCCTCGGTGCCTGGTCCCTGGAACCCGCCATGGCCTGGCTCAGCGGCTGGCTGGTGCGGCATCGGCAGCGTGACCGGAAAATGTTCCACGACCAGTACGAAGTGGTCATTGATGAGGTCTTTGGGATGCTCATTAGCTGCGCCCCGTTGTACTTCCTCCCGGACGTGCCACTGTGGCTGGGTCTTGGATTGAGCTTCCTCTGCTTCCGGATTTTTGACGGCACCAAGCCCTGGCCAGTGCGGTACTTTGACCAGCAGAAATCACCCCTGAGCATCATTTGGGATGATGGGGTTGCTGGACTTATGGCGGCAGCAGTCGTCACCATAATTTTACAAGTTTTTTTCTAAGCACAACTTACAGGCTGGGGAACCAGCCTGTTTTCATAACCATGAGAAAAAAGACCTTCAGCGTGGGCTGAAGGTCAGAGACTAGTGGACACCCTCCGGGTGCTTACGGATGTACTGGATAAGGAAGAACAGGCCAATGCCAGCACAGCCACCAAGCAGTGGACCAAGCCAGTTCCAGTAGGTACCAAGGCCAGGCTCCAGAAATGTGAGAATGCCGACCGTCATCCAGCCAATGAGGATCCCGATGGCAGAGAAAATAACGGCTAGCACAAGGAGCGTCAAAAGGTTCTTGGATGACGCTGGTTGCATGGCCAGCCTCCTTTCAAAGAGAAAAGCGATGTTGGTACTTCTACCCTAGGCGTGTGTTGGCAACCTGTCAAAGTGGGGTACCAAAAACCCTTCGCTTTCGCGAAGGGCTGTATAGGCTTAGGCAGCTGCTGTCTCCACTGTTGGCTCTTTGTCCAGCTCCACGTGGAGTTGGGTCAGGGCGTCCAGGACCTCGTGGTACCCCAGCTGGGGGTGGAGCTCGCTGCGGAGTGCTTCAATGCGTTGGATATCCATAGAAAAGTAGCGGTAAAAGTGAACCGGATATCGTAGCACGGGGTGGGTTTCTTGTCAATCCTGGGTAAGAAAAAGTCCCTTCCTAAGAAGGGACTTGGGTTGGACACGCAAGAAGATCGAAAACGTCCTGGCAAAGGGAGAGTTTGCAAATTTTCATGTACAGGATTTCCAGCGCACCCCGACGATGCGTAAAAAGCTCTACCATTGCATACGCAATCTGATCCGCATCTTCTACCTCCACGAGAAAGGTATGGAAGAAGAATTGTTCAATGTCGCGGTCAAGAATGGCCGCACACTTCAGCATTTCCGCAAAGACCACTTGGACCGGAATGAATTGCGCCGCGGTGTGCACGAGAACTAGCTGTTCATTCCGTGGGATATCCTTCTGCAAAAATTGTTTCAAGATCGCTTTTACATTTTCTAGTAAAATTGTCTCATCTGGGGAGCGTGCTTTTTGGATTGCTTGGACGAATTCTGTTACATGTTCGTTGTGGTGTGCCATGACGCCTCCTTCATGTTTCGTGCATTTTTTCTTCTGGTCTTTTGTGCTACCTTAGCCGTACCTATGCCAGCTGTCAAACGAAAAAAAGCACCGAAGACTGTTCCCAAACTCCAGCCTTTTCCCGGGGGTTTGACCATTTGTTACGTAGGCAACGGAAAGGGGAAAACGACGGCTGCGGTAGGAGTGGCCGTGCGCGCGGCCGGGGACGGGAAACGTGTCCTCTTCTTTCAATTTTTCAAAAGTCCAGAGTGGCCATCTGGGGAACGGGAGAGTTTGCGGAAGCTGGGCATCCAGGTGGAAGTACATGGCAAGGGGTTTGTGGGCATTTGGGGGGACAAGAAACCCAAGGCGGAGCACCAAGCTGCAGCACGCGCGGCGTTGGGGAAAGCCAAGCGCCTACTCATTGCAAAGAAGTTTGATGTCATTATTTTGGATGAACTCATTTCCTGCGTGGAGGAAGGGTTGCTGAGCGTGAAGGATGTTGTTGCACTCATCCAAGCGAAACGTGATAAAGCAAAAAATCTCCACCTCGTGCTCACCGGGCACACCAAATATTCAGCGATTCTCAAAGTCTGTGATGTGGTGTCGGAAATGCAAATGGTGAAGCATCCGTTCTACCAAGGTTTCTTGGCGGTGAAGGGGATTGATTATTGAAGGGGAATAAGCGAGTTAGCAAATTGGCGAGCTTGCGAGTTGAGATGAGGGTAGAGCCGCCCGCCCCGACATCCCGTTGTGGGATCGTCGGGGTAGAGATCTTGGAGGTATAGTCCTTGAACTAAAGATACAAGAACGGTCTACGCTTCTGATTAGCAGGGTAGGGTGGGGCTTTTATGCCCCGTCCACACAAGTTTGTTACATGGCTATTTCGAAGGCCGAGGCATGAAAGCCTCGGCTACCCACCACAGGGTAGCCGCGAGCCCTCGCTCGCGGCTGAGGGGCAGAACAACTTCCAACTAAGGCCAAAGCGAGGGCTTTGGCCTACCCGCGTTTGAAAAAACTAAGGTTTTGTTTTCTATTTACTCTGCCGTAGTCTTTGCTAGACTAAAGGCAACAACACAAGGAGGAAAAATGCAAATTGTAGCTTGGATTGTGGTAGCCTGCGTGGCAGCAATTATTGTCACTTATGCTGGAGAGGGAGTCTGGCCCTGGCAGATACCAAGAAAGAAAAGGTAGCGTAAGCTACCTTTTTTGTATGTGAAAGAGACCAGCAGGGTTGCTGGTCTCTAAAAAAGAATGGTTAGGCATTAATTTTTGCTTTTCAGAATCGAGTCCGCTTCAGCAAGGACCGGACTGCTGGGAGTGCGTTCTTGGTCTTCAATTTTGGCAATGAAGGCTTGCGCAATGCCATACAGCAGGAGGAGCGAAAAATCATCGAGGTTGAGGTCTTGTTGCAAAGCGGCAAGTGCACCCCACCAATCTTTGCACGTAGAACGAATTTTTGAACGGACGGTATTCGGATCCCATCGACCCTTCGATCCTTTTCTAAATACTGACTTGATATCCGCACGGGTAACGAGTACCGAGTAATGTGCATATTCTTGCTGAAGTGGCCTGAGGAGCAGGACGAGAAACGCGGTTTGCGCTAGCACTTTACGTTTTTCCTCCTCTGACATATCCCTTGCCTTTTTTGGAGTAGCGGCCGGTGTTTTCCCCCTCACGTTATCCACCAGCAAGCAGGCGATGGTGTCAAAAGTCTCCTGCTGCATAATGCCAAACAAGAAGCTGTCCAGCTTGATGGTTGGATTTTTCAAAAATTGTACTGTTTCTTCAACTGATTCCTTGGAAACCTGTAACATTTTTCCTCACTTTTTTGGTGCTGTGTTTATCAAGAGAAAGTAGGTCAGGGTTAGGCTTTTGTCAAGTGAATATGAAAAGAGACCAGCGGGGTTGCTGGTCTCCAATGAACTTATACGGCTTGAGGCCCAAGGATGTCCCGTAGCTGCCGCTCAATAGAAGATTCATTCTCGCGTGTTTCGTCTTCTACTTTTTCTGCAATTTTGGATATGAAGGCCTGGGCGACTATGAATACAGAGAATTGTGATTCTTCATGAAGTACGCTCGCACACTGTTGAATGGTTACGTACCATTCTATATTAGCCTCCAGAATCTCCTGCAGCAGCACTGTAGGCTCCCACTCGCCTGCAATCCCACGATCGAAAACGGTGTTAATATCCTGCCGGGAAATTACCGGTAAACGTCCATTCCTTTGGACTTTGATAGGCAGGAGAATTAAGGCGAGCAATCTTGCCTGACCTGAAATTTCTTCGTGCTTTTCGCTCAAGCTATTCCCAGGAATATGGTCCATGTTCCCGCCACGGGTGAGAAGGTTTGCAACAGTACCATAGGCATCCTCAGTCGTGAGATTTTGCAGAAAACTTAGTAAGTTCGCGGATATACACGACGAAACGCCTTTTACAAATGCCTCATTGCTAATAGGGACCATTATTTGCTCCTTGAATTTGTAAATTATTTGTGTTAATTGACAGGAAAAAATAGCAAATTTTGTCATCTCTGTCAAGCCGTGCTACACTCCTAAGGCTTAACAACTAGCAGGTAATCTGGTGCGGAGCACCCCGAGCGAGATCTTGAGCAAAGCGAAAGATTGAGTCGAAGGGTACGACAATTCCAGAACGGTCCCGCCACGGTATTTCACCCTTTTGGGGTGATGAGTCCGACACCTGGTCTGAAGACAACAGACAACCATCAACAAACTACTACCGACCAGAATTGACCTCAAAAAGCTATCTGGTTGAAAGTTACTCGTTGTATGTTGTTCGTTGCCGTCAGGCCGAAGACAAATCCTTCGGGGAAAAGGTCGAACATGGATGGGTGTATCCTACGACTGCCTGAGGTCGTAGGTATTTTTTCGTCACTAAAGCACATGCACGTATGAAACATCTTCAACGTTTCCGCATCTTGGGTCTTGGGCTTTTCGCCGTCATTCTTTTGGCAGCCTGTACAGCCGTTAACACCAATTCCACTTCAAATCCAAATACGAATGTCGCGAATCAGAATGTCAATGGTACAGTCAGTAACACCAATACGTCTGCAGCTAGCTACCTCTACCCGGGACAGGAGGGGAAGAATGCCCTGGAACTTTTGAAGGCAAAGTACCCAAACACCACCACCAAAACGTCTACGGCAGGGGAGTACGTCACTGGGATTGATGGGAAGGAAGCAGGCGCAACGGAGTACTGGCAGTTCTTGGTGAATGGCACAGAAGCACCCGTGGGCGCTGGGGCGTACAAAACCAAAGCCACCGATACTATTGAGTGGAAACTCGTTTCGTTCTAGGCTACATCTACTATGACCTTTCGCCAACACCTGACCCCCAAGAATTTCATTATCCTAGGACTCATTGCCTTTGCGGCAGTGTCTCGGTTCTTGCCCCATCCCATGAACTTTGCGCCGGTAGCTGCCGTGGCCTTGTTCAGCGGGGTGTACCTGGAGAAGCGCGCGTCGCTGTTCGTACCTTTGGTGGCCATGATTGTGTCTGATATTTTCATTGGCTTCCACAACGTCATTGCGTTTACCTGGGGCTCCATGGTGTTGGTGGGGGTTATTGGTCTCCTTGTCCGGCGACGGAAGAATGTGTGGACCGTAGCTGGCGGAGCTCTGCTGGGCTCAGTGCTCTTCTTCTTGATTACCAACGCCGCGGTGTGGTGGGTTGGTCATGGAGATTTTTACCCCATGAACTTCTCCGGGTTGCTTCTGGCCTACGAGTACGGACTGCCTTTTTTCCGCAACACATTGCTGGGTGACCTCTTCTACGTGGGTGCGCTATTCGGTGTAGCTGAATTGGCTTTTGCTTGGTTGCGCGCAAGGCAGGAGCGGGGAGTACGGCAATCGGTTGCGGAAAATGTATAGGGCGGTAAAGCTGTAGAGATCGTGGTGGGGTGACGTCTTCGACGCGAAGAAGCAGAACCATTCCCTTCGATACCCCCTATCAATACCGCAATCCACGCCCGAACCCTTCATCTCTGCAGCTATTCGTATATTCGTACCGATTCGTAATTCGTAACGCTAGGGATTGCCTTTATCACCCCTCAGGGGTACACTAGCAGCCATGCGGAACTACCGTCGCTATGGAGCAGAATACGGCCGCCAGCCTGTCCGAGGTGGCCAAAAACCCGACCGAAATCGGCTTGTGGTCATTGGGCTGATTGCCGTGGTGGTCATCCTTTTTGGTCTGTACCTGCGCACGGGGAAGCGAAATACTCCAGCCAATGAGAATGCAAATACTAGTACGTTGGTGAACACCAATGCGTTTTCGCTTACCCCAACCGGACCCGCTTTGACCACAGTTGACTGCACGGCAGTGGTGAGCCGAGGGACGACCACAGAAAAAGTTATTGCTCTCACCTACGACGTGGGTACGAAACCTGGGGACGTGGACAAGACCGTCCCGGTGGTCAAAGCGGCAAATGTCCCTGCAGCATTTTTTGTTCCAGGGAAATTAGCAGAGACAGAGCGAGCAAGCGTGGAGCTCATTCGGGATGCTGGTTTCCCCGTCTACAATCACAGCTACGATAACTTACGTTTCCCAACGCTGACGGCGCAGGAAATAACCGCGCAACTGGAGAGTACGGAGAGCTTCATATCTGGCATCACGAACACCACCACCAAGCCGTACATGCGTTTGCCGGCCGGTGCGTCTAACGCGGCAGTTATTGAAGCAGTCCGCGCTGCTGGGTACTGCCCGCTTACCTGGACGGTGGATGGTTTGGATATTCAGAGTGACGCCACGGCGACCAGCGTGGTGACCCGGGTCATGCGGTTTGTGGAACCAGGCGCAATTATTCTCCTGCATGCTGGCAGTGATTTAGCCGCAACCGTAACCCCACAGATTGTGAGCCAGGCGCAGGCAGAAGGTTTCCGCTTCGTTTCTCTGGATGAGCTCTTCCGTTTGGGGAAGCCGGCTGGAGCAGTGACGAATACGAATACCACACCAACGAGTAATGGAAATGCGTCAGCGAGTGAACGTAGTGTGAACACCACGCAGCCAGCCTAGGGATTTTTCGCAATTTTTTTCACCTGGAGCGGCTACTACAGCGTGTGGTATACTAGGCTTCGCCAACACGAATTGTCTTTTTACTCCTATGGAAAATTTTCAATCATCACTCCATTCCACACCTGCACCAGAAAAACCCCGCGGTATAACCAAGCAGACCTTGGTGATTGCCGTTGTGCTCAGCTTGGTCCTGGGTACCGTGGGCGGGGGACTGGCCGGGAGTTTGGTTTCCAATGGGACGTTTGATCAGTGGCTCAATCGCACGTCCGTGGCAACGGATGCCACGGGTACGGCGACAACGGTGCAAGTAGAAGAAGAGTCAGCCACCATTGAGGTGGTGAATAAGGTACAGAACAGCGTGGTGAGCATTGTGGGGACGCAAGATTTGAGCAAAGTTACCACTGCGTACCCAGACGACTTTTTCAATAACTTCTTTGGCATGCCAACGCAGCCGCAGACTGGGTCGCGGGAAGTGAGCAGTGGGTCGGGGTTCATTGTCACCGCGGACGGGTTTGTGATGACCAACAAGCACGTCATTGACGGAACGAATACGGATTACACTGTGCTGACAAATGATGGGAAAAAGTATGCAGCGAAAATCATCGCTTCGGATCCAACCAATGATTTAGCAATTCTGAAAATTGAGGCGAAGGACTTGCAGCCGGTGAGTTTTGGTGATTCGTCCAAACTGCAAATTGGCCAGACCGTCATAGCCATTGGCAATGCCCTGGGGCAGTTCCGCAACACCGTGACCAAAGGGGTTATCTCTGGTTTGTCCCGTCGCATCACGGCCGGGGATGGGCAGAGTGCAGAAACTCTGGAAGACGTCATTCAAACCGACGCAGCAATCAACCGTGGCAATTCTGGTGGACCACTCCTGGACATTACTGGTCGGGTCATTGGCGTGAACACGGCCGTGAGCCAGGATGGCCAGCTCATTGGCTTTGCCATTACCGGGAACCAGGCCAAGCAGGTATTTGAGAGCGTGCAGAAGGACGGGAAAATTATCCGGCCGTACCTGGGTGTGCGGTACATTCCGGTCACCAAAGCCTTGCAAGAGCAGAATAAGCTCACCGTGGATTACGGCGTGCTGGTGCTGCGTGGCGAATCCAGTGCTGATCTCGCGGTAATTCCGGGTAGCCCAGCAGACAAAGCCGGGATTGTAGAAAACGATATCATTTTGGAAATGGACGGGACGAAGCTCAATGCAGAGCACAGCCTGGCTGGCCAGATTCAGAAGAAGAAGCCAGGGGATGTGGTGTCGCTGAAAGTCCTGAGCAAGGGGAAGGAGAAAACTGTCCAAGCCACACTGGAGGAATCCAAGTAGCCACCGCTTGCCGGTCAGATGCAGCGCTGCTACACTCTGCCCATGCCCGCACTCCGCGACCAAATCCAGGACCTCCAAGCGAAGCTGACTTCGACTTGGGGGTTACTTTGACCTCGACCAACGTCGCCAGCACTTGGGGGAACTTGATGATGCAATTAGTCAGCCGGACTTTTGGCATGATCAAGCACGAGCCCGAAAGGTAAGCCAGCAAGCTGAAGCCCTTCGGAAAGAGCTGCAGCAGTGGGACACCCTCAAGCAGGGTGTCACCGAGCTTTTGGCATTTGCAGAGGAAGCAGGGACTGAACCCAGTTTGCAAGCGGACATGGAAAAGCAATTAGCGGATTTACAGGCGCAGTACCAGGGTTTGGAATTCCAAGTGCTCCTGGCACAGCCGTATGATGAAAAAGATGCCATTGTTGCTTTGCATGCGGGAACGGGTGGGACGGACGCGCAGGACTGGGCAGAAATGCTGCTGCGCATGCTCCTCCGGTTCTGCGAAAAAAAAGGCTGGCAGGCGCGTTTGGTCGACGAGTCCCGGGGCCAGGAAGCGGGCATCAAGAGCGCAACGTTCACCGTCAGCGGCCGGTTTGCGTACGGGTACTTGAAGGCTGAAGCAGGAGTACACCGGTTGGTGCGCATATCACCGTTCGATGCAGAAAAAATGCGACACACATCTTTTGCGCTGGTTGAAGTTCTGCCATCGTTTGATGAAGTGGAAGAGACGCCCATTGATGAGAAGGATTTACGCGTTGATACCTTCCTCTCCTCTGGCCATGGCGGGCAGAGCGTGCAGACCACGTACTCCGCGGTCCGCATTGTCCACATTCCCACGGGCATTACCGTGTCCTGTCAGAATGAGCGTTCCCAGAAGCAGAACCGGGAAACCGCCATGAAAATTCTGCGTGCCAAGCTGCACCAAATTTCCCTTACTGCGCGGGAAGAGGAGAAGCAGGCGCTCCGCGGGGCGTACAGCGAGGCTGCCTGGGGTAACCAAATTCGGAGCTACGTGCTGCAGCCGTACCAGCTGGTGAAAGACCATCGGACCAACGTGGAAACCACGGATCCAGAAAGTGTACTCAACGGAGACATCGACCCCTTCATTGAGGGGTATTTACGGCAGGAAGCAGGGAAGCGAATGGCGTAATCGGCTTTTGACAGCTTGCTCCAGGAGGAGTAAGGTTGCTTCCTGTACACCAAAAATTGAAATTTTTTCATTGACAATACTTTTTGTGAAAGCGAGGAAGTTTTATGTGTGGAATCGTAGGTTATGTTGGCAGCAAGCCAGCTGTACCTATACTGGTACGCGGCTTAGAAAGGGGCGAGTACCGGGGCTACGATTCAAGTGGGCTTACCATTTTGGAAGCAGGTAAGCTTTTGACAGTGAAACGGGCTGGGAAGCTGGTAAACCTGATTGCGGCGCTGGGCGAGATGCAGCAGGCAACTGCAACCTTTGGGATTGCACACACGCGTTGGGCAACGCACGGGGCACCCACCGACCAAAATGCGCACCCGCACGTTTCTTGTCGGCAGCATGTGGCGGTGGTGCATAATGGCATCATCACTAATTACCTGGCTCTGCGGGAAATGCTGGAGGGCCGGCAGCACGTTTTTCGGTCGGAGACAGACTCGGAGACTCTCGCGCATCTGATTGCGGAGTACCTGAATACTGACCCGCTGGAGGCAGTTCGCACTGCGTTGACGGAAGTGGAAGGGACGTATGCCCTGGCAGTCATATTTCGGGATCATCCGAATATCATCATTTTTGCTAAGAATGGGAAATGTCCTTTGCTCTTGGGCATTGGGGATGGCGCATTATTCGTGGCATCGGACGCTGCTTCCTTTCGTGAGCACACAGACCAGTACATTCCGCTGGAGGATGGGCAGATTGGTTGCATCTCCGCGGATGGGTACAGAATTACTGATCTGGCGAGCATTCCGCTTTCACCAAAAGTGGAAACGTTGCAGTGGACCTTGGACGCAATTGAGAAAGGTGGAAAGCCGCACTTCATGCTCAAGGAGATTGAAGAGCAGCCGCAGAGTTTAAGCACGGCGATGGCCGGACGTTTGAAAGCGGGACGGCCCATCAAACTCGGTGGCCTGGAAAACGGTCCCAATGACATCCGGCAAATGCTGGAATCCGCTTCAAACATCATTCTCACTGCGGCCGGTACCTCCGGTAACGCAGCGCAGTATGGTGAAATTCTCCTCCAGGAAATCGCTGGTGTTCCGACGCAGTACAAAGTTGCGTCAGAATTAGCCGGCCAGGTGCGGCCCTGCTTCGTGCCCGGTGCTGTTGCCTTTGCCATCAGTCAGTCCGGTGAAACTGCAGATCTCCTGCACGCAATGGAAACGCTCAAGCGCTTGGCAATTCCCACCCTGGGAATTGTGAACTTGGTGGATAGCACCATTGCACGCGAAGTGTTGGCAGGTATTTACCTCCACGTGGGGCCGGAAATTGGCGTTGCTTCCACGAAGGCCTACACCGGGCAGTGTGTTATTTTTAATCTGCTGGCATTCTACCTACGGCACATCCGGGGCTTACCGGCAGAACCGTGGATGACACGGTACTTGCAGGAACTTGCTCAGGTACCAGAAGTTATTGCTGAAATAATTGCTACCCAAGCAGTCAACGTGAAAATGTTGGCGGAAAAGTACGTTGGGCATCCCAGCTTTTACTTTTTAGGTCGCGGTGTGAACCACCCAACAGCACTGGAAGGCGCATTGAAACTCAAGGAGGTCTCCTACATTCATGCCGAGGCGTACCCCTCCGGCGCGATGAAGCACGGCCCAATAGCGCTGATCACGAAAGACTTTCCGACAGTGATAATCGCATTGCATCAGGATGATGGTTATCAAAAAAATATTTCCAATATTATGGAGATAAAAGCGCGCGGTGGGCCGGTCATTGCCGTGGCCACCGTCGGTGATACCAAAATTCAGAAACTGACAGATGATGTCATTTACGTGCCAAAGGTTCCGTACTACCTCACGCCTTTGGTTGCAGTTGTGCCCCTGCAGCTCTTCGCCTACTACGCAGCAGTTCTGCTAGGGCACGATCCTGATAAGCCCCGGAACCTAGCGAAAGCGGTAGTCGTGGAGTAAGTTGTTGCTCTTTTTCTCAACACCCTTCTTCGGAAGGGTGTTTTGACATCCTCAACTATTTCGTTTACACTCCCCAGTGACAAGCGGGCGAGGTCTCTACATGACCCCATCTCGTTGGCTTTTCATTCTCGCGCTCAGTCTGTGCACTGGAATTACCTTGGTGGTTCCAGAGTTGCCCCTATGGATTCGGATTGCCATAGGCTGCAGCTTGGCCGGCGTGCTCCTTCGTTGGCATGGCTCATGGCGTGTCTGGGGAGTCAGCTTGCTCTGCATTGCTGGTGCGGCTGTCCACACCACACATTTTCTCGTTCTCCCCTCAGCACCGCAGGGTGCCGTCGCTGCGCCCGGTGTTGTTCGCCGGGTGACGCACGTGGATGCAGATACCAGTCGCGTCGTCATTGACCTGGGTCAGGGCGTGCTGGTTTCTGCTTCCTTGGGTGCGGAGCCGCCACAGGTGGGGGACAAGGGTCAGCTCCGGTGTCGCTCCGTAAAAACGGACGCGCTTCGGCCCAGCATTGCCCGGCGGGAGCGGCTGGTCGGCACCTGCGCCACCCCCAATTTCAGCGTCCACGCTCCAGGGGTGTGGTACAACCCGTACCGCATTCTCGCCCAGGCCCGGCAGGCATTCATGGCTGCGGTGCATCGGGCACTGCCCTTTGCGGAAGCGAGCTTGGGCATTGGGATGGTCATTGGGGACACCAGCGGCGTTGACCGTCCAACCCTGGATGCCTTTCGCGCCACAGGTCTCACGCACCTGGTTGCAGTCTCAGGCGCAAACTTAGCACTGGTCTTAGCAGTAGTCATAACCTTTTTACAATCGCGATTATCCCGCGGCCCCCGGCTTGTGGTATTCTCACTGCTCACGGTTGGCTTCGTGCTGCTTACGGGTGGCGACTCGTCAATTGTCCGCGCGGGCATTATGGCTGTGCTCGCGTTGGTCGTCCAAGCCCGTGGCCGTCGGCCAGCCACGCTCAATGTCCTGGTGGTTGCAGGTATGGTCATGTTGTGCGCAAACCCAACCTTCCTCTGGGATGACCGCGGGTTTGCACTCTCATTTGGCGCAACGTACGGACTCATTGCCTGGGGTCAGCCCATGCAGCGGGGGATGGAGCGTTGGCGCTTTCCGGGTTGGCTGGCCGAAGCCTTGGCCGCCACCTTCGCCGCGAGTCTTGCGACACTCCCTATCTCTCTCAGTTCCTTCCAACGCCTGCCGGTCATTAGCCCGCTGGCGAATATTGCAGTTGTCCCATTCATCCCCTGGATCATGACGCTGGTGTCCACGGCCGGAATTCTCGCCCTGGTTTTCCCGCCCCTGGCCATGGTGCCGGGGACGGTGGCGTGGCTACTCATTCGGGTGGTGGCTTGGGTCGCGCAGGTTGGCAGCTCCGTCACCTGGGCGAGCATGGCCATGACGCCAATTACCGCCTCACTCCTGGGGCTCTGCATCTTCCTCCTCACCTCCTTCTTCTTTCGCAAACATGTCCGCCAACTCTTTCAGTAGACTCAAGGCACCGTTCCTGTTCTTGGCGGTCTGCCTAGTCGCGGTTGGCATTTGGACCTTCCAAGCCAAAGAGCCTAACACCCTCCGGGTCTGGTTTGCTGACGTGGGCCAAGGTGACGGGATTATCCTGCGTACCCCTGACCAGTCCACGATCATCGTGGACGGCGGACCCAGTCGCAGTTTTTTAAAAGATGTGGACCGGCACGTGCCGATGAATGACAAAGATATTGATTTGTTGGTGAGTACAAATCCTGATGCCGATCATCTTGTGGGCTTGGTCCCGCTCTTGGAGAGCGGCCGTGTTCGCAATGTGCTCCTGAATCGCATTGAGAAGAATACCACGGTGTACAAAAAATTTTTGGAAGTTATTGATGCCCAGCACATTCACAGTATTGAAGCCGCGGTTGGACAGGTGTACACCTTTGGCGACGTATCACTCACCGTGCTCTGGCCAGACCCCGGGTTACTTCCGGGATTGATTGGCAAACGAGTTGATTACAACACCGGGTCGATTATTCTGCACGTCCAGCATGGAGACAATGATTTTTTGTTGACCGGCGATGCCACAATCCGGGCAGAAGACGCACTCCTTGCCAGCCACGGTGTTCCAGACGTTGAAATTTTGAAAGTTGGGCACCACGGCAGTCGCACCTCTACTGGGAAAAAGTTACTCGACGTTATCAAACCCGAGTACGGGATTATTTCCGTTGGCCAGAAGAACCGCTACGGCCACCCCACAGCGGAAGCCTTGGCCCGGCTGACTGCTGCCGGCGCCAAGATTTTTCGTACGGATCAGCAAGGAACCATTCTGGTGGAAAGTAGCCAGAACCAACTCCGTGTCATCCCAGAACGTGCCGTACCTTGACGCGCTAGCGGTGGAAGCAGTAAGGTGCAGCAAATAGACAATTTTCCTCCCCTGTAGGTGTTTTCACACCTGATGCGCTTTCTGCCTAGAGGTGAGCTCCCCGCTCACCTCGTTTTTTACCCTTGACAAAAGGATGGAAATGGGGGTAAGGTTGGGCGTTGAAAAAGCAAAGAAAACAAACGTTTAACAAGGAAGGAGAGAGTATGATACTGTTCATACTTTTCATTCTCGCCCTAGGGATTGGGGCGGTCTTCTATATTAAGTATCGGAAACGTGAAATTCCCATCGGCAATGTCGGCGTCCTTACATTCATGAAAGGAAGGACACGTCGGATTTTCGGTGAAGGGATTGTTTTCGTTCCTCCCTTCTGTGAGGTGGAGGTTGTCTCCGTTATGGTACGGAGTCTTCCGCTCACCACGGAGGATACGGCCACCCACGATGGCTTCAGGGTTGTGATAACGGAACCTATGGTGATGTTTGAACTTCTGCAAGCGGCTGATGATTCGAATAAGACCATGACGCGACTACGATTGAACACTCGCATTTGGCGAAGATTCATCCCGTACCAAATGGATGATCAACTGGCGTTGTTTCTCAATATTCGTGGTGAATTAGAGAGGCAAATCCAGGTTCGAGCGCTGACAACTATCAGCACGTTTACGGCAATGACCGATCATGATAAACTTCTTGGTTTTCATGTCGTAAAGCTTGTCAAACAGCTCATGTCAGATGGTGATCTTGAAATGGCAAAGGCTTCGCCCGAAGAGGTGCTGAAGACACGTGACGCGCTCATGAAAACCGTAACACAGGAGCTGACGACCGAGTTTAGCCCCTACGGTGTTACCAACATCCGTTTTGCGTATCGTGACCTCGATCCGTCCGGTAAGCTGAAGGAGCTTATGGATGAAATGGAAGGCAAGTTGCAGGAGATGCAACGCGAGCAGATTGCCACAACGATTGAAGTAAATCGTGCCTTGGTCATTGCAAATGCGGTTGTGAAGTTCAAGAAAGAAAATCCTGAAGCTAATCTGGAGGAAATCTATCAGATGATGCGGGAACAGGATAACTTTCAAATCGCTGCAGAAAAAGGAACAGTAGAAGCAATTGGCCAAATGGCATTACGGATGTTTGCCAAGAATGCAAAAGCCGTCGCCTAATGTTCATTCGATAGTAGAAAGCCCACTGGCGACAGTGGGCTTTTTTTGTCATCCTGAATCATATGAAGGATCCCCAGACAATGGATGAACCTCGGAGATTCTTCGTCGGACTCAGAATGACAGAGGGGAGGCAAGGGTGTGGATGCTTGTTAGGGTGTACGGCATGGAAGGAGGGCATCCTGCATGCTTCCATCAAACCTAAGACTTCTAACCTAACAAGCCTCTATACCTCCACCCCCCCATCCTCATTTCCGGCGAACCGGGATCCCGCTCCGCGGGGCGTATCTCTTTTCCCTCCGTAATTCGTAAGGTTGACAAAATGACCAATACATGCTAGTATACGCTGTTATGCCAAGGCTCCCCCTGGTATAGCTCCACAGCAATGTGGACGTTCGTTGAAAAGTAAATAATGAACATAGAGCTAAACACAGGAGGAAGCCATGGCATATGGCAACAAAAATCGTGGTGGTGGCGGTGGAGATAACCGCACGCCAAAACTCTCTTATCGAAAGACGTGGGTATTAACAAAAGGGATTCTTACCCTTACGTTGATGTTCACCACGTCAAAACCAGTGAACGGTAAGCTCGCTGGCACAGTTTTTGGGCAGGAAATTGATACTGAGTTGAATGACGGGAAAGCCCGCGTTGAAATTCAGAACATCAATCCAATGGACGGGAAAAGTCAGTTGGAAGTAACCGCAGAAACGGATCAAGACGGCGTCCTCACGCTCTCCGAGGAGATTGTCATCTCCCAGCCTACGAATTCATATAATATCGATCTGGGTATTACTGAATATGAGGTGGAGAAAGCGGGTCAGCCGAACGAGCTTCGGTTTCTATTGAGTGTACAGGTGTCGCGAGCAAACGGATTGCCATACAGCAATCTGGTGGGCCTGCAGATTACTTGTCTCAACGAAACCAAAACCATCATCGTTAACGCAAGTGGAATTGGTGAAGCTGATTTTGGTCCAGGTGAGTATGGGAAGGAATATGAGGTGACGCTTTCTACTCCGGATTACGGGAGTTTGAAGCGTGTCATTGCATTATCAGTCCCCACTATTGCCTTTACGGTTGCGGATGCTTTGGAAGACAGAGGTGTGAATAATCAGCCGATTGTTCCCACAACGTTCCGTGCAACGGTGAGTACGTTTGACGAGGAGAAGCACACAAACCCTGTAATACGGGTTTCAATTCAAGTCGGCACAACATTTTTTTCAACGCTCACCGAGCCGGATGGTCGGGCAACGTTCATGAATCTCCCGCTCACCGCAGGTGAAAAGGAGACGAAGTACATCGTGTGGGTTCCTGGTGACGTTCATAAGAACTGCACCATCGTTCATGCTGATAAGACAGCAACCCCCGCTGCACAACCCAAAGACAAGTCTTTCCTCAGAATTTTCAAGGAAACTCTGAAGGAAACGGTAGGTAAGAAATGAAGAATTATTTTAAATCCCTTCTCGGTATGTTTTCCAAGAAAGCAAAGCCGGGAGTGAAGGACATTGACGCAACTGTCAATGCCGGTGTAGTGCAGGAAGCAGAAATTGTTGATGTTCAATCAACGCCGACCATTGCGCCGCAAGAGCCTATCGCTCCGGTGGTGCCAACCGAGGCGATTCCTGCCGCACTGATGGAGCGCATTCAGTCTCTCGAGGAGAATGTTACAGAACAGCAACGTCTCCGGAAAGAGGAAAATGCTCAACGGGAAGAGCGACGACTGCAACAGGAGGAGCGCAAGCTTCAACTGAAAGCCGAAGCATTGAAGATGAAGCAAGAACAACTTGCGGCCAAGCAGGCGCAGCGTGATCAAGAGCAAGCTCGGAAGGCTGAGCAAAAAGCCCAACAGCAGACTCTGCAAATTCGTAAGAAGGCAGTGAAGGTACGTGCACTTCGAATTGCACGTATCACCAAGGCAAGTTGGAAAGCCGAAAAGTCTGAACGCCGGAAGCAATTCTGGACAACTGTTGGCTTTCAAGTTGCTAGGGTTTTTTTCAGCATCTGGAATTTCATTTCCTTCCCATTCCGCAAGGGTCGTCCCAAGAAAATTGGGAAGGGTCTGTGGATTACCGTGAAAGTGCTCTGGGCCTTCCCGGTTGCATTTTGGCGGTGGTGGTGCCAGTCCAATAACCTGCGTGCCCGGGTTGGCATGTGGGTCGCATTAGTGGTAACGGTCTGGTTTATCTGGCACGGAGTGAATCAATTTCAACTACGTGCAGAATATCCTTTTACGAATGATATCGTGAAAGAGTTTACGCCAGCGCCGAAGAAGTCAATAATAAAATCCGATAGCTACCCTGATCCCTTTGAATTTTTCGGTCATAAACGGCCGGCAAAGAAGAAGGCTCCGCAAACCAGAGATAGTGCCTACACTACCTTGTTCGCAAATGCACAAGAGCAGCATGCTAAAGATGAGGAAAGCCTTGTCATGCAAGCAAGCCTTGATTCACCTCTCTCCCTAGGCATTCGTTACTTAGTGATTTTACCCTTGGTATGGCTTTTAGCGATTCTGTACTGGATTATTTCTAGGAATGACGAAACGTTGAAGTTCTTTAAAGAACGACTAGAAAGTATCAAAGAGGCTAGGGCACAAAAAAAGCAGGGAGCAATCACGCACGGGAGTGGGTCGAAAGGGAGGTCTGTGGGTGGTCAACCTGCACGGGTAATTACCGCCTTTACACCAGTGGCCGTTGCCGCAGGTGGTGCAGTTGCTGTACCAGTGGTTGAAGAGAAGCATGGTAAATTTGAAAGCTTGCTTCTCAAAGCTTTGGCAGCTGAAGAAGTTATTGAGTATTCAATCAAGTTCATTGACTGGTTGATTAAACGGAAAGGAAAACAGTCGTGAAAAAGGTTTTAGTTTATCTCTGGTTTACGCCGTGGTTTATAGTGAGCATGACATTATTGGCAATAGTCGTCACTGCAAGTATTGGTTTCAATACGAGCGTTGGGATTATCTACCTTTTTGTCTGTGCTTGCCGCTTAGCCTTCATCGGCGGCAAATCAGCTGGCGTCATAGCAATCATCGTTTCATGCGCAGTTATTGTATTCATGGCAGAAAATGCCGTGAAAGATCGGTCGCAGGACAGCCTGATTGTGCTCTATGCAAAAGTAACAGCCGACTTGCATAAGAACAATAAGGAAGCAGCTTCGACATATGTCCCTGGAGCTGCACAGACGAGCCAGTTAATCAGAGGTGTGGAGGAAGTTGAAGCTCTGCACACCGAGGCACTTGAGGTTGTAGTGGATACCGCAATCGCCTCCCAAGTTGGTCAGACCGGCTTTTCAGGTGGGGTTGAAAATTCTCAATTATTCAAGGCGGCTCAAATAGTCAGAAAGAATATTGAGGATTATAAAACAGTACTCCGAGCAGGAGGGTTGTTAAATCCTGAGGTGACTAAGCCGAAGTCAGTTGACCTCACGGTTGACTTAACCGATTCGGACGGAAGTACAGTCACCGTACTTCCGGGTGAAAAAATCGAGTTCAGTGTTAAATTCGCACATTACTCGATTATGCCGGTTTTTTTCACCGATCCGAATGGAACAACACGAACCATGTCGGATAACTATGTCGATGCAAACGGTATGGTCATCGACGATCCGGATGATCGTTTCGTAGCCCCTGCACTACCTCGGTACGGCACAATTTACCGAGTGGGCGATGGGCTGTGGAAACCATTAGGCATGGGTGTCACTATTGTTGAAAAAAACGACAGTGGTGCGCCTATAGAAGTTACCTTTAGCGTCAACGACATCAAGTCGAGCTTCAATAATTCGCATACCTTTGATGACAACAAAGGAAAACTAATTATTCAGCTCCATGAGTCAGACATCGTTGAAGGGTATGCTTCAGCCTATTAACATCAAATTACATTGAACGTTGAAGAGCCTTTGCAGAAATGCGGGGCTCTTTTCTTTTTCCCGCAGAAATGCTATACTACTTGTGAAAATAAACCTCCTCACAAGTAACTCTTTTTTTATGGTCCAGACCCTTCGTCGAACCATTCTTACCCTCGTCACACTCAGCGTGGGCTTTTTTCTTATCCCCGCTGCGGTGCACGCAGCGTATGGTGATACGTCCACGTTCCTGGGCAAAGTCTACAGCGGTGATGGTGGCACACGTACCCAAGCTTTGCTGGATTTCCCTGAGGACGTAGAAATTGCCGCAGATGGTACGTTCTACATTGCCGATACCTACAACAACGTCATTCGGCGGGTAACCCCAGCGGGTGTGGTTTCCACGTACGCGGGAACCGGGGAGTATGGTATGGGTGATGGCGCAGCGAACAAAGCGCTGTTCGCGTTGCCGCGCGGGTTGGCCCGAGACAGCGCGGGGAATGTGTACGTGGCAGATTCGGCGAACAATCGTGTCCGGAAAATTTCTGCAGCTGGAGTAGTAACTACAATTGCTAGTGGGTTGAAGAACCCGCAGGGCGTGCTCGTCAGTGGCAGCACGGTGTTCATTGCGGACACGGATGGGAACATCATCCGGAGAGTATCAACGACCGGTGGAAAAGTCACAACTGTCTCAACTCAGGTGAAGCGACCCAAGAAACTTGCGCTCAGCGCAGATGGTTTGTATTTGTACGTTGCAGATAGTGGCAGTTTCCGGGTGCTGCAAGTGCGGATTAGTACCGGGGTGGCCACGGTGGTCGCGGGCTCGGGTGCGGCTGGGTATGCAGAAGGTGTGGGTGCTGAAGCACGGTTCCGGAATGTATACGGCGTGACGCGCGATGGAAATACGTTGTACGTCAGTGATGGAAACGGCCTCACGGATTACGTTCGGGCTATTGATCTGACGACCAAGCAGACGTCGCTCTTTGCCACAGACTTCCGCATGCAAGATCTGAACTTCCCGGCTGGGTTGCGTGCCTACGGCGCAAATGTGTATGTGGCGAACTCTGGCATTGGGACCATCCACCGGTACAGCAAGACCACCCCCACTGACGAAGAGGCATACATTGGGTCAGTACGTTTTGGGAATACCAACGGAGCACAGGCAGATGTGCTGCTGGGCCGGCCTGCTGCTTTTGCTATAACGGCAGATGGGGCAGTGATGTACGCCGCAGTGAACAATCACATTCGCAAAATTATTTTGGCCACTGGTGAAACTTCCACCATCATCGGTGATATCGTTGATGACTACGGTGAAGGACCGGCCGACCAGGTGAGTCCACGAACCCGGTTCAGTACCATTGCATCGCTCGCTTTGAGTCCGGACGAAACCAAGCTCTACCTCACGGATCGGTGGAATAACCGGATTCGGCAGGTCACCTTGGCTGGCACGCCAACTTCCGCCTTGGTGAGTGGTGCGGGGTATATTAATTCTAGTGGCAGCACAAATAATGGCTACCAGGACGGTATAGCATGTGCAACGGAAACTTTGGCGCAGGCCGGGTGTGCGTACTTCCGCGCACCGCAGGGCATTGCAGTTTCACCTGATGGAACCACGCTGTACGTCTCGGATACGGGGAACCATCGCATTCGTACGGTGCGGATAAGTGACGGGCAGACTGCACTTCTTGCTGGGTCAGGCGTGGCTGGCTTTAAGGATGGTACCGGCGCTGCGGCGCAGTTCAACATTCCCACGCGCATTGCCCTCAGCCCAGATGGAGCAACCTTGTACGTCGCAGAGCAGGGGAATCATCGCGTCCGTGCGGTTGCGGTTGCAACCGGGGTCGTGAGTACGCTGGCAGGCGCTCGCCAAGGTTTTGCTGAAGGGATTGGCGCGGTTGCATCTTTCTCCGTACCGGTTGGTATTGCCGTGGGGCCTTCAGGTGAGGTGTACGTCACTGCAGACCGGATTATGGTCATTCAACCCAAGACCAGACTCGTGACGCTTGTATCTGGCTCTGGTATTCGCGGGTTGCGGAATGGTGTTCGATTGGGCACACGTTTCAATAGTTTGGCTGGGATTGCGGTCAGCCCCGATGGCAAGAAACTGTACGTCGCAGACAGTTGGAATGACCTAATTCGAACCGTAGACATTGTAGGTGGACCCAAGTTCAGCCAAGCTGCGCCAACCTTTACTCGGTTCCTGGTACCCCGGCTGAAGCAGGGGAAGACGGCAGTGCAGACCGCGTACGTTGATATTTTTGGGAAGAATTTCCGCAATGGAACGCAAGTTACCATTGGGTCGTACCGGATGAAGACATTTGTGAAGTCCAGTACGAACGTGAATGCCCTTATCCCGATTGGAAAAATGAAACCGGGGATTTACGATGTGAAAATTGTGAACCGGGATTCCCAGCAAGTCATCAAACGAGGCGCGTTTGGTGTGCTGGATAGCAAAGGAAACTTACCCCGGATTTTTTTTCGGGTGCAGTAGGGAGATTGTATTATTGAAGCTTTCTTCGGGGCCCCCGCAGATGTGGCGCGCAGTCCCGCACCAGGACGAGCACCCTTTACGGCTTTAGACCCTTGATAAGTCTCTCTTTCTTTCCGCGTGACCATTTTTTGAGTTGCAATTCTCTTTGGCGTGCTTCAAGTAGCGTGGGAAAAATTTCAACATGAACAATATCACCAGGACCATGCTGTGTAAACCATTTTGCTCCAGTTTTGCTGTTGTGTCGTTTCATCCTATCTGCTGGCAGTAATCCCGTACTGCCAATATACAAACTTCCATCAGCACAGCGTGCGATGTAGAGGTAGAACTTTTCTGGACTAGTCATTTACGTATTTCCGTATAGTGCCTCTCGGCTTCGCTCGAGACATTCGACTCGCACTAACACTTAGAATTGGTCGAAGTCCTGAGTCATACGAAGGACGAAGACCATGAGCGAGCCCTTTAGGGCGAGTCGAATGGCGGACCCGAAGGGAATCGAACCCTCGATCTTCTCCGTGACAGGGAGACGTGTTAACCGCTACACTACGGGTCCAGAGGACTGCGGGGCGAGTGTACCATGAAGCCTTTCCCATTGCCAAGGTCGCGGCGTGCGCTTGCGCACCGCGTTTGGAGTAGGGGAAGCGGCTTAGCGCACCAGATCAACAATACCCTTGAAGGTTTCTGGGTAGAACTCTGCCAGCTGCGCCAAAATCTTCCGGTCAACTTTAATGTTGGCCTTGATGAGTTTGCCCATGAAGACACTGTAGGACATCTCATGCTGACGGGTGCCAGCGTTAATCTTCACTTGCCAGAGCGTGCGTGCATCGCGCTTCTTCAGGCGGCGGTGGATGTAGGCGTAGCGGCCGGCTTTGCGGACAGCAACTTTGGCCAACTTGATGCTAGATTTACGCTTCCAGCGGTAGCCCTTCGCTCGGGAGAGGAGGTTCTTGCGATGCTTGACGTGGGTTGTGCCTCGTTTGACGCGCATAGGTACTTAGGCAGAAGGAGTAACCTGCATGATGGCTCGGAGATTGGTCTTATGCGCAGACACGTCCCGGCGCTTTTTCCGCGTGGTGGTGCCAGATTCCCGGGCATTGAAGTGGTCTTGCCCAGCTGCGCGACGCATGACGTTCTTCGCGCCGGTGCGGCGGAAGCGTTTGGCTGTTGCTTTGTGGGTCTTGAGCTTTGGCATACAGGACTAGAATGTAACGGTTTCTGGGGGATACGTCAAGGGGGAGGGGTGGAAGATTGAGGAAATTGGTTTGATTTGGATAAAGCCTAGTTCTTGTAGCACAGGCTTTGACCGGTAAGGGTTACCCCACCTAACCTCCCCTTCGGAAGGGGAGGAAACGTACAAACAGACCTTGGTCTGTAATAAACAAAAAATTCCTCCCCTCTTTTGAAGGAGGGGGTAGGGGGAGGTAACCCTGATGAGTAGACCTTAGTATAAAAACCAGGAATGCAAAAAGAGCATAGACAGTCATCTTGGTTCCGTAATACAGCGGGATTGCCTGTCTCATTGGTAGACAGTTCGTGTTACACGACGCCGCAGCTTGGAGAAGCTGCTGCTTGAGGTGGGGTAACTGGCTTTACACCCTCCCCACCTACTTTTTCTTTCGAATCAGCAGGGTCAGGCGGCCACCCATTTGGCTGACTGGTGCGTCCACCACCACCCCATCGCCCAGGCTGGCAATGAAGTCGTGGAGGATCTTCTTGGCCAAATCCGCCCGGGCGCGTTCACGGCCGCGGAGGATCATTTCCAGCTTCACTCGGTCACCCTTCTCAAAGAATTTTAGGGATTGCTCTTTCCGCATGTTCAGGTCGTGTGCGCCAATTTTCAGGGACAGGCGGATGCCCTTAATTTCTGAGACCTTGGTTTTCGCTTTCTGCTTGCGTTCGGCTTTTTCCTGCTGGTAGAGGTAGGAACCCCAGTCAATAATTTTGCAAATGGGTGGCTGGGCAATGGGGTTCACTTCCACCAGATCCAGCTCTTGCTCGCGCGCGTGCGCCAAAGCCTGCTCGGTGGTCATCGGGCCCAGGAATTTGCCGTCGGCGTCAATCACTTGCACTTGGGGAATGCGAATCTGCAGGTTGACCCGGAAGCGTTTGGTACTTATACGGATTATGGGTTACACGGAAGGAGATAAGGGGAGTATAGCAGATTTCAATTCGTTAAGCCCCATTTTGGGGATTGTACTCAGCTCTCCTTCACCCCGGTAAGTTCGTACACGCAAGACGAGCTGGTGCGAAATACTAACTCGTGTGCCCCTCGACTCCGCCCTTCGGCTGCACTCAGGGCTACGCTCGGGACACCTCAAAAAGCGTCCATGGACGCTTTTTGAGGTGGAGATGAGGGGTCTTGCACCCCTGTCTAGTTCACCGCTGTTCTACTGGTCGACAGGTTTGGGCCGTTCAAAGGTGGAGGCTGCAGCGCACGGAATGGCCAAGCTCGCTACAACCCGACCTTACGGAGTTCTCAGTTACCGCCAGTAAGGGTAACGGTAACCCAGCCTGGAGTATGGCACTCGCGATTCCCGCACCAGGCTGCGGGGCGAATGGGTTGTCGGTTTTTAGGCGACGACCGGAGCAAACTGAGGCGCGAACGCGTTAGCGAACGCAACCTTCACTTTGCTGACAAAAGACGTGGCAGTTGTCAATTGTCCAACAGTTTTACGCCATGTTGAACGCGGGCGACCTGCACAGCAGAGGACGAGCAAACTATCAACTTCTGAACATCCCCGTTTAGAGAACCAGGGGTGATTCTGTAAACGCGAAGGTTCAGGGTGAGGTATGGGTAGTGGTGTGGCGGCGAGTATGGTCGTAGGGTAAGGTTGTGGGCTAACAGTAAACAAAACCTTATAACTCCACTCGCCGCAACACCCAAACCTTAACCTCTTTTTCGCATCGCCCTTGCCATATCGCGGTTCGTTTCTCGCTTCTTGATACTCGCGCGTTTGTCGTGCTCCTTCTTCCCACGCGCCAGACCCAAAGCGACTTTGACGAGTCCGCGGTTGGTGTAGATGCGCAAGGGGATGAGGGTGACGCCCGCGCTGCGCATTTTTCCAGTCAGCGAGGCAATTTCCTGGCGCTTCACCAGGAGCTGCCTGTCCCGGTCAGGCTGGTAGTGCACTTGCACGGCCGCTGCGGGTTTGTACGGCGCAATGTACGCATGCACCAGCCACAGTCCATTCTCCCGCAGTGAAACATAGGCTCCCTGGAGGTTCAGATTTCCAGTCTTTGCTGACTTCACTTCCGGGCCGGTGAGGGCAATGCCCGCATCCAAGGTTTCCAATACCTCGTAGTTGAAGCTAGCTTTCTTATTGGTGGCGAGTTTGGGCATGCAGACAGTATAGAGGAAAAGAGAAACCCGCGTCGTACCAGTGGCAGACGCGGGGTATTTGAAGGTTTGTTTAGGCGACAGTGGTTGCAAGCGGCCGTAGAAAAATGTACGTGTTTCGTTGTCGTTCTATGACCAGCTTGAAAGCCTGAGCATTTGGGGCTTCGTAGGCTAGACAGAAGATAATGAAGATATCTTGGTAGACCCGATTCTTCTGCTCGTCTATCAGACTACTCCTGCCGAGCGCTTCCAATTTTGCAGCAGTCATAATATGGAGTAGCGCGGCTACTTGCGCTGGTACTTCAGTACCTGGGTAGTAGAGATTCGGGCTGCTGATGTGTCCTACCGCTGCAGTTTGCAGAAGTGCCGGAATAATCCGTCGTATGTCGACTTCGGCTTCCGATCCGAGGAGCGCATCGGGCAGTGCCGCCTCACCAATTGTGCAATGGCCATGTGCTTCCAATTCGCGTCGCAGTTCTAAGAAGAATTGTGCATTTTTCATCGATCAATTCATCTCCATGGATTGCAGGTCAATATTGAAGAACGGGTGGTTCCGACGTTCGGCCAACCAGAGGTCGTATGTGTTTTGCTTGGGTTCAATGAAAGCCCAACATAGTGCCAGGAATGCGTCGGTAAAAAATCCCCGCATCTCTTCGGCACGAACTCTGGTGTTGATACGACTGAGGCGAATGTCGCAAATTTCCTTCAGCCGCTGCGCCATATCACCCGGCTGCTCATACGCAACATTGAGTTTGTACGGACAGTCCGTTGCATTCGCAACACGGTGAATGGAAACTTCAAGGGTCGACCGAACGAGCTCCAACCGCGCCAGGTGCTCAAGGGCATGATCGATGCCGTTTGCATCATGGCGCTCATCCAAATCAACTTGAATGAGTTTCTCAAAGGCGCGTTGCGTGTCGAGGAAGTAGGTGTTCGCTGGGTGATCCATGCGGATCCTCCTTTCAAGGATGACGATGTTTCAGGTTTATGTTGACCTCGCACCTTACAAGAACCATGCTTTTTTGTCAAGCATGCGTGGTATACTGCACCCATGCACATCCGATTCGAACTCCAGAAAATGCTCCAAGAACTTGTTGGGGCTGATGCCTTGAAGGTTAAGGTGGAACGTCCAAGTTCCGCTGAACATGGTGATTACGCAACTAGCATCGCTTTAGCGTTGGGCAAGCAGCAGGGGATTGCGCCGCAGCAGGCCGCCAGCCAGCTGGTGGAAAAACTCAAAGCTCAGGCGCACCCAGCCATTGGCGATATTTCCATTGCTGGGCCCGGGTTTATGAACTTGCGCTTGTCTGATGCGTGGCTTACTGCACAAGGCGTGGCAGCGGCCAAGAGCGTTGCTGGTCTGGGCAAGAGCATGTTACACAAAGGTGAGCACGCGCATTTGGAATTTATTTCGGCCAACCCCACTGGTCCGTTGACATTGGCCAATGCGCGTGGTGGCTTTTTGGGTGATGTCTTGGGGAATGTTCTGCAGCGCACAGGCTATAAGGTCGTTCGGGAATTTTACGTGAATGACCGGGGCAACCAGGTGGGCGTTTTGGCAGAGTCGGTGCTGCGGCGCTACTGGCAGCAGCAGGGGATTACCATTGACTACCCCGAGACGTGCTACCAAGGCGCGTACGTGGACGAGTTGGCGCGGAAGCTGAAGCTGGCAAATTATAGAATGACGGACGTGGCCAAGATCCACGAGATTCGGGACAAGATTAAAGACAAAGTCGTGGCAACGATGCTGAAGGAGATTCAGCGCGTGGTCACCAAGACCATGGGCATTACCTTTGATAACTGGCTATCTGAAAAAGCACTGGTTGCCTCCGGCGTACTGGACAAGTTGCTGGCAAAACTCAAAGACCAGGGCATGATCTACGAAAAAGAAGGCGCCACCTGGTTGGCGACCACCAAGTACGGAGATGATAAAGATCGAGTCTTGGTGAAAGCGGATGGGGAAATGGCGTACTTCTTACCGGACATTGCCAACCACTGGCTGAAGTTCACCAAGCATAAGGCAAATGTGGCCATCAACATCCTGGGTGCGGATCACCATGGGTACGTGGCTCGCATGCGCGCCGCAATGCAGGGCTTGGGTTTTGACAATGCCGCGCATCAGTTTCACCCCATCATCATCCAATTCGTTCGCCTGCTGCAGGATGGCAAAGAAGTGAAGATGTCTAAGCGCCGGGGGACATACGTGGAAGCGGAAGAAGTGGTGGAAGAAGTTGGTTTGGACGCGGCGCGCTTCTTCTTCCTGATGTACGACCCCAACACGCACCTGGATTTCAACCTGGACGCGGCCAAAGCGCAGAATGAGAAGAACCCGGTGTACTACGTGCAGTACGCGCATGCTCGTATGTGCAGCATCATCGCCAAGACCAAGGGTCTGCCCGTGGCAAAAACCCCGGTGGGGGTATTGCCAGCGTCAGCGCGCCGGCTTATACTCGAACTCCTCCGCTGGCCTGAGGTGCTGGAAGACGTGAGCCGCGATTACGGCGTGCAGCGCATTCCGCAGTACGCCCTGGATCTGGCGCGGACCTTCCACGATTTCTACACGAATGTCCGGGTGATTGATAACGAACACGTCCAGAGCTTGCCGTTCACGCTGGTTCGCGGTACAAAGAATGTACTGGCAGATGTTCTGGACACGCTTGGCATCACCGCGCCAGCGCACATGTAGCAAAAGTGTACGGAGACCGGCCCACTTTGCAGCCTGCTTCCTTCCATAGCAAACGTCCCTATGCGCATCGGCATTGATTGTCGAACCATCCTCAACCCCGCATCGGGTGAGCGTGCGGGCGTGGGGCACTACGTGGATAGCTTAGTCGTCCATCTGACCAAGCAGTACCCGGATGTGGAATTCGTGCTGTATTTTGATTACCGCACGCCGGATTTGGCTGCCTACCAGCGTCCCAATGTGCGGGTGAAGCGCTTCCCATTCTCGCAGTACGGGCGATTCTTGTCGTTTGGGTACACGCACATGCTCATTACTGCATACTTGCTCAAAGAGGGCCTGGATCTCCTGCATGTGCCGGCGGGTTCTGTTCCGCTGACGTACCCCAAGAAGATTGTGTACACGGTGCACGACCTGGCCATTTACCAAAATCCAGAGTGGTTCCCATCCTCCTTCATCTCCCGCTCGCTGCTGGTGCCGCAGAGTTTGCGCAAGGCAGATGGGATCATTGCCGTGTCACGGAGTACTGCCACAGATTTACGGAAACTTTTCAACACCCCGGCCAAAAAAACCTACGTGGTGCACCACGGGTTTGCCATAAAGAAAATTCCGCTGAAGCGCCGGATACTGGAAACCCTGGAGAAGTTCAAACTCCCTCCACGTTACTTGCTTTTTGTTGGGACCATTGAGCCCCGAAAGAATTTAATCCACCTACTTCGTTCCTACGCCAAGTTGCGGGAACGTGTGCCGGCAGTGGCAGATGTGCCGCTCGTCATTTGCGGGCAGCACGGGTACCATGCGGAAGAAGTGATGCAAACTATGCTGGATTTGAAGCTGAAGCGGAATGTCCGCTACCTGGGGTACGTCAGTCACAATGAGAAAGTGGAACTGCTGGGTCATGCCAGCGCCTTTGTCTTCCCCAGCTTGTACGAAGGGTTTGGGCTGCCAATACTAGAGGCCATGGCTTTGGGCGTTCCGGTCATTACCAGCAAAATTTCTTCCATGCCAGAGATTGCCGGCAAGGCTGCGCTGTTCGTGGATCCCAGTAATGTAGATCAGCTCGTCCGCGCCATGGCCGACGTGCTCACCAAACCTGCGGTGGCCAAGCGTCTGGCTGAAGCCGGACCTGAACAAGCCAAGAAATTTTCCTGGGACACCTGCGCTCAAGAAACCATGGAGGTGTACAAGAAGGTGATTGGGAAAAAGTAGGGTGGGGAAGCCATAGAGTCTTCTGTTCATACAACTCAGAGCGGCTTTCCCAAGCCGCGTTGGTTTGTTGGTGACGAAGGAGATTGCAGACAGTCCTTTGTGCAGAGCAAGATTCTTCGAAGACTCAGAATGACAGAGGCTTGTACAGTCAGTGCCTCCCCCTTAGAAGCAGCTTCTCTAAGCTGCGGTGGATTGAAGATTAAAGTGAGGGTAGCCCGGGTCCCTTGACCCGGGCGTTTTCCATTAGGCAAGGTCAAGGGACCTCGCCTACCCGCGTGGAGGTGTGGGTAGCTGCGCGCCCTCGCTCGCGGCTGAGGAATAGCAATGTACTATCAAGGCCAAAGCGAGGGCTTTGGCCTACCCAAGGTTGGTAAATCACAAAAACCCCGGCTCATGGAGAGTCGGGGGATGATTATTTAGTATTCGTAGTGACTGAGCGGTTTAGGCGCTCGCAGTTTGTAGTACCGAGCGAGCTGTTCGTTGCGAGGGTTGTTGGAAAGCTCAGCATATGCCGCCAGGATTTTTTTCCAAGCTTCGGGTCCATGCTCTTCCAACGGATGGTGGTCGTCCCCCAGACGCAGGAGTACATCGGGTTTCACGCCGAAGACAGGAGGGTGGTTGTAGATTATCAACGTAAAGCCATTGATTGGCCCAGTTGCCAGGAGCTCACATGGTAGTTCGTGCCGGGTTACTAACTCGCAGATGCATGTAAACTCATCAGGCTCCAGTTTTCGTTTCGCATCGCCATGATCCCAGAGGGACTTTTCAAGTTCTTGCATCCAGCGTTGTTCTGCCGCTGGGATTGGGAGGCGTGGGGTTGATTGCGTTGTCATAGGAAAGTACTCTCTTTCTGCTTTTGGTGTTTCCCACACCGTAGCGAAGGGGAAAGAAATCGTCAAGAAAAAGGCTGAACGCGGGTTCAGCCTTATGGTCGACTAGCTGATTGGAGGTAAGAGCACTTCCATGTGGCAGTGGGGACAATGGCAGCTATTCCCGTCGCCCTCTGGGATTTCCAGGAAGCAGGTGCCACAGAATTCTTTCCCGCAGGCCGGACAGTCTAAGTGCTCAGCAGTGCTGTTGCCACAGTTTGTGCACGGTAGCATATTGATTGGATCTTTTCGGACCGTTATGGTCTCCATTTATTCCTCCTTGGAGTTTTGTTGTTCAAATAGAGCAATCTGCTCGGCCAGATCCTTACGCCAGTAGAGGATTCGGTGTTCATCCTCAAGCCCAACGACAAATTTCACGCCGGTGATAACCTTCATCAAACGAATCACTGCCGCCTGTGCCTCCGGAGAAAAACCGAATACAACATTCGGCTTACCAGGTTCAGCGAATTGGATACAATCGTACACAGGGTTTTCTAGATTTGGATTGTCTCCAACGCACAGTTCAAGGGCCATACTATGCTTTGCGTAGTTGATGAAGTTAACCTGACTTAGGTTTTCCAGCGTGCACGGAAGTGTGTTCCGGGGTCCCATTTCAAACTCGACGGTGAGGGATTTAGTTCCACCAGTGCACCCATCGCTTGGGCATTGTTCTGACATATTCACTCCTTATGTGAAAGTTCAATTTCATAGCACTGTAGCAGCTGATAAATTGTTCGTCAATGTGTGTGCGTAGCCCTTGCCAAAAAGTGATTTTTTTTGTACAGTACATTTTGCACTTGTCTTGCTATGGCCAACGCAGCATCACCGCAGAAACCAGCGCAGCAACCCACGCCCTTCCCCGCAATGGAGGAAGAGGTTTTAGATTTGTGGGATAAGCAGCAGGTCTTCCAGAAAACCTTGGCGCAAACCAAAGCGGGGAAGCCTTTCGTCTTTTTTGAAGGGCCACCAACGGCGAATGGCAAGCCCGGCATTCACCATGTGCTGGCGCGTGTGTACAAAGACGTCATTGTCCGCTACCAGACTATGCGCGGCAGGTACGTGGAACGCAAGGCTGGCTGGGACACGCACGGTCTCCCAGTGGAATTGCAAGTGGAGAAGCAGCTGAAAATCTCTGGCAAGCAGCAGATTGAGAGTTTGGTTCCAGGTAATCCAACGGCCAGCATTGAGAAGTTCAACAATGCGTGCAAAGAGAGCGTGATGCAATTCCGGAATGACTTTGAAGTGCTCACCCGGCGGATTGGTTTTTGGCTGGACATGGCCAACCCCTACGTTACCTACGATCCAGCGTATATCGAAAGTGTCTGGTCCATTCTGAAAACCGTGTGGGACAAGCAGCTCATGTACAAAGGCCACAAAGTGGTGCCGCATTGCCCACGGTGTGAAACCACACTGTCCAGCCACGAAGTAGCGCAGGGGTACAAGAGCGTGGTGGATACGTCTGTTTATGTGCAATACAAGGTACAGAGCAGTCCCAATGCAGAAATCCAAAAATGTATTGATGATAAGGACAATGTTTTCATTCTCTCCTGGACAACCACACCGTGGACGCTGCCTGGTAACGTTGCTCTGGCAGTTGGAAAAGCAATCACCTACGTTTTGGTGAAGCACGATGGTGTGCTACGCATTGTCGCGAAAGACCGCCTAGTCGTTCTGGGTGAGGATGTGAAAGTCCAAGCGGAGTTTTCTGGCGAGAGTATGGTTGGCACCGTCTACGAGCCACTGTTTGCTGGGGCAGTCGACAAAGGTTCGTCCACCACTGCCTGGACGGTCTTGGCTGCAGATTTCGTCACCACCACGGACGGCACGGGCGTGGTACACACCGCCGTGATGTACGGTGAAGACGACTACCAACTTGGGAAAGCCATGGGTTTGCCCATGCAGCACACGGTTGACCAGAGCGGAAAGTTTTTACCAACCGTTACCAAGTGGGCGGGAAGGTTTGTGAAGAGTAAAGACGTGGAAGCTGGGATTATCCAAGATCTGCAAGACCGGGGGTTACTGTTCCGCGCTGAACCGCACACGCACGACTACCCCTTCTGTTGGCGTTGCGATACGCCGCTGCTGTACTACGCGAAAGATAGCTGGTTCATTAAAATGTCTGCGTTGCGCGACCAGCTCCTGAAGAATAACGACGACATCACCTGGGTGCCGGGTCATTTGAAGCAAGGCCGGTTTGGGGAGTGGCTGCGTGAGGTGAAAGACTGGGCAATTTCTCGGGAACGGTACTGGGGCACGCCGCTGCCCATTTGGGAGTGCCAGCAGTGCAAGCACCAGGAAATGGTGGGCAGCTACGCTGACCTGCAAGCCAAGGCATCAACCTGGCCGTACTCTGCGCCCGAGCGCCAAATTTTTGTGATGCGCCACGGTGAGGCACAGGGTAATCTCACCGGGACTGCACACACCTACATTGAAACCGATGTGAACGATCTGACCGACGCAGGAAAAGCACAGGCACGTGCCACCGCGGAAAAGCTCCACGGGAAAGTTGACCTCATTGTGACATCTGATTTTTTACGCGCAAAGCAAACTGCAGCGATGGTGAAGGAAATGCTGGGTGGTGATGTACAGGTCATTGAGGAACCTCGCTTGCGTGAAATCCAAGTGCATGAACATGAGGGAAAGCGCTGGGAAGCAATTTTTCAGCTGATGGGCGGAAATGTGGCGCGGGTAGATAAGCGGCATGGGAATGCCGAAACCCTGCGGGAAGTTGCCATCCGCGTACGAGAAGCGGTGGATGCTTACCTCAACGCCTTTCCAGACAAGAGCATTCTCTTCATTTCGCATGGTGATCCACTGCTGGCTTTTGAATGGTTGCTGTCTGGCCAAGGTCCAGAGATGATTGAGCACCCAACCTACTTGAAAACGGGCGCGTACCGCGAAGTGACCGTCCACAGTATCCAACTGAATCCTCACCGACCATACATTGATGATGTGCAACTCGCCTGTCCAAAATGTCAGGGGACAATGGTTCGCATACCAGAAGTGATTGACGTGTGGTTTGACGCCGGGTCTATGCCCTTTGCCCAGTGGCATTACCCCTTTGCAAACCAGGAGCGGGTTGACCAAGGCACGAACTTCCCGGCCGAGTACATTTCCGAAGGCATTGACCAGACACGCGGCTGGTTCTACACCCTGCTGGCTATTAGCACTTTGCTGGGCCGGGGCGCACCGTACCGCAACGTCATTTCCCTGGGGCATATCATGGACGCGAAGGGGAAGAAAATGTCCAAGTCCAAAGGCAACATTGTTGTGCCTGCAGCAGTGATTGACCAGTATGGCGCAGATGCGTTGCGGCTATACATGTTCACCATGAGCCAGGCCGGGGAGCCAAAGAACTTTGACGTACAGGGTGTGGATGAGGTAGTGAAGAAAACCTTGCTCATCTACTGGAATGTGGTTACTTTTGCGACCACCTACGTGCCCAAGGAGCTGTGGGGGAATGCTGTCGCAGCACCAACCAATGTGCTGGATCAATGGGTGCTGGCCCGGCTGGGGCAGGTTACGCAGATAGTGACGGAAAAGTTGGAAGCCTTTGATCCAACTACCGCTGGCCGCGCCTTGCGAGATTTCATTACTGACCTTTCTACCTGGTACCTCCGCCGCAGCCGCGATCGTTTGCGGCCAGGGGAAAGTTTCTCCACCGAAGCCGGGGCAACCCTCGTTTCGGTAATTCGCGCCACTGCGGTGTTGCTTGCGCCTTTTGCGCCGTTCATTGCGGAAAAAGTGTACCAGACCTTGCGGCAGGAAGCAGACCCCGAGAGCGTGCACCTGGTTCCGTGGCCTGCAGCGCAACCGTATGATGAAAAAGTGCTGACCAACATGACCCAGGTTCAGAAGATTGTTGAGCTGGGTCACGCCATTCGGAAAGAGCAGAATTTAAAAATCCGTCAGCCGCTGGCCACGTTGGGAACGTCGGTGCAACTTCCGGAGGCGTACCACGACATTCTCGCCAGTGAAATGAATGTGCTGCAGATCACGGCGGGCGTTGCGATACCCGCAGCCTTTGCTCAAAAAACTGCTGGTGAGGTAACCGTTGGTTTGGATACGCAGCTCACCGAAGAATTACAGCACCAAGGTCTGGTGCGTGAACTGGCGCGGCATGTGAATGATTTGCGAAAAACCGCCGGCTTCACCGTGCAGGACGTGGTGGATGTGGAATGGCAGACTGATGATGCAACACTCCAGCACGCGTTCACTGAGCACGCCAAAGAACTGCAAGAGCTGACGCGCAGCAATACCATTCGCGCGGGTTCGGTAACCAACGTTGCGAGCAAGAAAGAGCTGCTCTTGGGTGGCGCGCGGGTAACCTTTGGCATTCGCAAGCCATGAGCTTGGTGGATGTCCGCGGCGTGGTCCTGGGGCGGAAGGATGTTCGCGAAGACAGCCGGCTGTACACCATCTTCACCCAGGAGCGGGGCAAGGTGGAATTTTTTGGCCGTGGGATTCGGAAAGGGAAAGCCAAGTTGGGTGGGCACCTGGAACCTGGCGCAGTGGTTCGCTGCACCGTCGCACCCGGGAAAACTGGGGAGACCATCACGGCCGTGGAACGCTCGCACGCGCCAACCAGCGCGCAGCAGTCTTTGGCGCACGTGGCCAGTTTAACTTTTCTGCTTGGGGTTACTGACGCTATAACCAAACCCGAAGCGCCGGATGCGCCGCTCGCTTCATTCTTGGAAGAGGCGCTGAGCGCGTTGGAATCACTCCCCGTAACTCTAGCCCTACACGCACGTTTCCGCATGTGGGTGGCGTGGCACATTTTTTCCGCAGTTGGCGTGGTGCCAGACACTACTCATTGCTCGCATTGCCGCAAACCCTTGGTGGGGGATGCGCGCTTTTCCAAGCACCATGGCGGGTGGGTAGGGCAGGAGTGCGCGAACCTGGACCCCACAGCCTTTCCCGTGCCTGCCCAGGTGCGGGACTTCACCCATGCGCTCACGCGGGAGAGCTGGGCAATGATCGCTGATCAGAACATTACTCCCGTAATCGAAACAGACGCAGCACGCGTGACCCAAGCTGAGCTTCATCATGTCGCTGAGCGAGCCATTCCCGTGGAACGCTTCGTGGCTTTCACCCGGGCGCTGGGGTAAGACTCGCCACAGAGTATTGACAAAACCCACAGTTTTGCTAGTTTGAGGTACTTGCTCTTTGACAAAGCAAGACCATGCAACATCGCGGGAGACCGTGCAAATGCTGGTACAAAAGGTACGCCAGCTTTGCGGAGGATTGTCCTCTGATGCATGAAACCTTACGGCTCACGTATTTCGGCCTACATGCAATAGGGTAGGAAGTTCAGGGTGAGAAGGAGGATGTATGTTATTCCAACCAACCGTCACACTGCGGCTGAATTGCTGCCGTGGCAACCACAAAACCGGAGAAATCATTACCGCAGTTGATGACAACACCATTGTTGATTGGGAGAAGAATGAACTCTCCGTACCAAAGGAGCCCACAAATGCTTGGTGTGAGCAACGGGAAGGTACGAAAGAATTTGTAATGATTCCAGTGTACTGCAAAAAGTGCAATGCCTGGACTATCCACTGGTACTCTTCTGTAGTCGGTGGAGGCACCTGGCAAACTGTGGAACCTCACTCGTACAAACGATCATTGCATTTCATGTATCGATCATCCACAGATGAGTGCATTAGTACGAAACTCAATCAGCCAGTCTCGGATCTGATGAATGTAAGTGCCGGGGGTTTCGAGTACCTTTTTGCGACAAATCCAAAGGATAATTGGTTCATCCTTCAGACCTATCAAACTCTTCTCCGCCATTTTTGTGTGTACGCAACAAGTATTTGGCCAAGATGGGCTTTGGAAAAATGGATTAGAGATGAAGAATCACGACGTTTCCCCAAAAGTTTGGAAATGCTGCAGAAGAATGATCGGCAAATTGTTGATTACCAGGCTCTGTCGAATGTCGTTTTTGAGTGCGTTGTTGAATTACACCGGCTGCAAGGGAGCATTCAATCACCAACAATTGCGGAGGTGCGGAAGCGGTTGCAGACCGTGTTAGTTAAGGCTGATGGAGGGTTTGTCACTCAGCTTTCAATGGCAAATGTGCCATTCGTTAGTGCAACCCCAGTGCAGGTTGTGAAATTGCCTGCAGAACAGGCTGACGAGAAGTAGCTTCGTTCGTTCACTATCCGGGATTGCAGAAATGCAGTCCCGGTTTTTCTTTTCCGAATCCCGGTTTTTCGCTATACTGCATGGCACTATGGCAAAACCGAAGGCAAGCACAGCAAAGCGCGTCCCAATCCGAAAATTGAAGTCTGCCGAACCAGACGAATTGCCAGAAAAGCTGGAAGTTGATGCAGCTGACGAAGCGCAGGAGGGTACAACCCCTGTGCATGCGGAGGCTCAGCCGGATGAGGATGTGGAGGCTGATGACGAGCAAGACGAAGCCCCAGTGCGTATGCGCGGGGATGTTTTGGATGCCATTTACAAACCTGTGCCAGGTGACGACGATGACGAAGAGGAATCGTCACAGGATCTAAAAAAAGCCATGCCAAAGTCCAAGAAGAAGCGCCGGCTGATTATTCTCTTCGTCGTGCTTGGGATCCTGGCCGGTGCAACGTTGGCCGGGTATTTAGTTTTCCGTTCTTCGTCACGGTTCAGTGAGCGAGTGCAGCTCACGGCGAAAGCCCCAGCAGGCATTGCCGCTGGCGATGAGGTTTCCGTTGTGGTCACGGTTACCAATGAAGAGCAGATTGCTTTGCAGAATGCGGAGCTCACGCTCACCCCGCCAGAAGGCTTCACCTTTGCCTCTAGCCAGCCTGCTGCTTCAAACGAATTCAACAATGCTTGGCACCTGGGAACGTTGCAGAAATCAGCCGGCACTACCGTAACGGTGAAGGGCCGCTTGGTGGGCGAGCAAGACCAGGAGAAAGTGTTTCGGTTTACCTTGGGCTACCGGCCGTCCAACTTCAACTACGATTTCCAAAAAAATCTGGAAGTGACGGTACGCATCAGCAGTTCCGTGCTGCAACTGCAGCCCGATGTGCCGCTCCGGGTTACCCCTGGGGTGCAGACCCAAATCCCCATCGTGGTTCTGAACACGGGTTCAGCAGCGCTGGAAGACATCCGCCTAGTCGTGGAGTATCCCAGTAGCTTCACCTTTGGCAGTGCTACGCCCAAGCCAAGCCGGGAAGAAAATATTTGGGACATTGCCAGTATTCCAGCGAAAGGCCAAACGAAGATTACGGTTACCGGAGTCATCCAAGGAAATGTTGGCGATACTCCCGAATTCAAATTCCGCGCTGGCCGGGTGCTCACCGGCGAGTTGCAGGTGCAGGCTGAGGCGAGCGGGATTGGTACGTTGGTGCAGCCTGGCTTGCAAGTCACCCTCAATGTGACCAACCCAGGTGGCGGCACCGTACTGTCGTGGGGTGACATGCTGAACCTCTCTATTAGTTACAAAAATGAAAGCGAGAGCAACATGCAAGACGTGACCATTGTTGCAGAGCTGCGGGAGAAGAATGGCGGCGGGAAAGATGTAAAGATTTTTGAACTCGACGATCGATCCGATGTGCAGAAGGGGACGCTGTCTGGCCGCACGTTGACGTGGACGAAAGCCCAAGTGCCTGGTTTGGCAAAAATTGAACCAGGGAAGGGTGGCGACATTCTCCTCCGTCTCCCGGTTCGTTCCGGGCCGGACATTACGGAACAAGGCGACAAGAACTTTACCTCCACCATTGCGGTTCGGGCGTCCGTAGGCAGCATGGATGATGTGACGGGTAAGAATTTTGAAACCCAGGCCAAACCCTTGGAAACCAAGTTTTCCACCAAGCTCAACGTGGAACCGGAGGGGAGGTACTACAGTGATGAGCAGGTACCCATTGGTGCCGGACCACTGCCACCGCAGGTTGGCAAAGAGACGACGTACGAAATGAGCTGGACCTTGACCAACGCCACCAATGAAACCACGCAAATTGTGGTAAGCGCAACGTTGCCAGATGCAGTGGTATGGACTGGCGTACAGAGTGTTACTGCGGGCCAAGCAGTGACGTTTGATCCGACGACGCGGGAAGTGAGCTGGCGGGTGAACCGGGTGCCACCAGGCACTGGGAGTTTGTTCGCCAGTCTGGAAGCGAAGTTTCAGGTGAAAGTCACCCCAGTTGCCACGGATGTGGGCAAGCTCCTGTCCTTGCTTGGGCAAACTGTTGCCACAGCGCGGGACGAGTTTACGACCCAAGATTTGCGGGTGGAAAAAGCGATCATCACCAGCGATTTACCAGGTGACGTTGCCGCGCAGGGCAAGGGGTTAGTTGTCGAAGCAACGCCGTAGGATATGTCTGTGAAGCGATACAAACTCTACCTCGCTTCAGGAATTCGGTTGTGGACCATGTACTTTCAAAAGGCGTACACACCCTTTTTTAATCGAAAAGTTGATCTCTTTCAACCGGCATTGATTGATAAACAGTATACTGGTGATCATCGGAATATTCCCATTCGGATAGCAACGAAAGATCTGGGGGAAATTAATGCTTGTGATGCAATTTTGGCGTACATGAAGATGTACGATACCCAGGATAACGGACCAGCTGGGACGGATAGCACTTGGGAGTGTGGGTATGCTATTGGTAAGGAAAAACCTACCATTATGATAGTTGAGGACATTCAGCACTTAGACTACTACTCAGCGCAGTGGATGGTGACTTTTAGCATCGGAGCAATCTTGACAACGGATAAACAAGTCGCTGAACAAGCGAAAAATCACGATAAGTTTACACACACGACAATACTCTATTGTGACTCAAAAGCGCAGTTTGAGAAGAAAATCATTGCGTACCTTGATCAGTACTACAAGTCCATCTACGCGCGGGAGGGGATAATAAACTACTCGGTTGATCAAGAGCTTCGGGCGTACAGCCAGCAATCGTATATTTCGGGAATCCTTTCTAAGTGTCACACCACAGCATTTTCAAGTTTTGGGGCTGATGCAGAAATATTTGAAAAACAATTTTGCGCGCTCTACGGCCAAAAGAAATTCAAGGCGAATACTGCAACCTATCAGGCCGTATGTAACCACGAAATAGAACGCGCGAGGATTGTACAAAAAATTATAAGAAATGATGTTAAAGATGTGGTGCCATTTTTACAAACTTATATTCGCCAGGCCATACAAAGTCTTGAGGGGAAACCAAGCATCAATAAGGTTGCACAAATGATTTCTTACTGGCTGCAAATCCCAGCGGAAGCAGTCAAAGGCCACAAGCAGGGAAGGAAGAAAACTCGACCTGCTATCTTTTTTGAACTTCACGATTTGGTTAGTCATCACGTAGTAGCGACAGATCGCTACTTTGGTGAGCACTTCGTTTACCAGGCTGGTGCGGTGTTGGAGGTATACAATTGGCTGAACACGTACGCCATTGATGATGTATTCGATAATTCCCGCACGCGACAAGGGCAGTTGACGTTACATGAAAAGTATAATAGTCGAAAAAATGCCATCCTACTCGGAAGTATTGGGCACTGCCTTTCACTTATTTTGCTGCATGGATTGACAAAAGAGAAACCCGTTGTCGCTATGTCTCTCCTCCGCGCCCTCAACGATGTGCAGTTTGTCATGTACCATGGTCAGCAGCTTGACCTACGCTTAAGTTTTTCCTCTCCGAAGTCCCTTCAAACATATCTACGCGGCCATTCCTTGCATTCCGCAATGGAGGATTATTTTTCTCGTATTTATGGGATTTGCGGTTCATTTTATGAAGAGATTGGCCGAATGGCAATGCGGTCAACAAACGTGGGGGCGCAATTTTATAACCAGAAAGCTGCGGAGGACGCATGCATTACTATTGCAAAATACTTCGGCTTAGTACAAATGATCCGGAATGACTTAGGTGATTTACTCCTACCCGAAGACCTTTCAGGAATGAGTAAAGGTATGAAAGATACCTCCCATAATGATGTCATGGAAGGGAAGTTGACGCTGCCTATATTGTATACATTGCTCAATAAACGGACCACGAGCAAAGACCGGAATATTTTCATTCATCTCATAGGAAAGCAACATTTGACGGCAAAGAATCGGAAAGATATTAGCCGAATCATTTGGGAAAGCGGCGCTATCGAATACTGCCTGCAGTTTGTTGCATACTACGCAAAGCAGGTGCGCGAGCAGTATGTAAAGCATATCCATGAAACTCCAACACGGTTAAAGTGGATTCTCAAACTTATGGATGTTACACCTTTAATAAACGTCACCTTTCGTCGAATAGCTATTACTAACGGTTGGCGAAAACTAGAACTTGAGCCCCTCGCGTCGGAGTACCTGTTGAAAATTGAAAAGTTGACTACCCGTGAGGCGTTCTTAGCGGCTTTTTCTCGTAAGAGAAGCTAAACTCTGAACACCAGCACTTGAGCGCAAACACAGCCATACGGGTACCTGGGTTATTTTGACCCTGGCCGCTTTTCGCCGTACACTGAAGGTAATATAAAACGTCACAACCAGGAGGTCGAGCATGAAGGAAAAGATCATTTCCAACTTCGTACCCTTCCCTCAGTGTCCGTACACCGACGCCCCCTATGTGCTGTGGTTTTTTGCACAACGGTATCTGCAAGTGCAGCATCACGTGCCTGAGTACTACCTGTACAAGTGCGAGCTCGAGCGAGATTACATTAGCGGCCTATTTCAATTGCAGCAGGCTTGCTTGCGCGCAGAAGCGGTGAGTACAGACGATATTCTTTTTCAGGAAGCGGGTACTATTGCGCAGCATATTCTTGCAACGAGTAGTTTTAAGGATTTTCGGGGTAGGAGACAGCGTTACACCAGGCGGTTTTGGCGAGCTACTGAGCGATTACTAGCAATTACCGAATACCTGCAGATCCCCATACAATTGCAGGACATACGGTCTCATCAGTGGCTCATCGTTGCCAATTTTGCACATGCCGCAGGGCTTCAAGGATCAGCATTCTTACGCTACGTGCAAAGATTTGGCGAAGAAGCAATTCAACGTCTGGTTATTCATAACGCAGGAGACCTATACTCCACGGTTATGCGGGAACGGGACACAAATGCAAGAGTACGTTGGTAGTGCAGCAGAGTCTGCTCCGTTTCATTAATATGGAACGGAGTTTTTTTATAATGACGAATGTACGTCCGCCAGAGGCGGATCTACCTCCCTCTGGGGTGGAACCCGGGTTTGAGACTGGCGGAAATAGGGATAGGGGAGGGTTTCGTTGGTGCGGCTACGGGAGGGTAAAGTGGTATACTGCAAATACCCATGACTGAGCTGACCACCACCAATCCCGCAGTCTTCCTCTTCCGGGAATTTGTCCAGGATATTTTGCTATTCCCGGTGTGGTGGTATGGCAAAGGCCTGGCCAAAGCCAGCACCGCGCTCTGGCATCGCACCACTGAATTTGTACAGCGGAGCCGGTGGAGCCCGGTGATTTGGGTCAAGAATTTATTCGTGCCCATGTACGGCGACTATACGAAGAGTGGCCGCGCCATTAGCTTCTTCGTTCGCACAGTGGTGGCACTAGCGCTTACCGTTGTTCTGGTGGTCGTACTCCTCATCTACCTTGCGGCATTTTGCCTGTACCTTCTGGCTCCAGTACTTACGGTGTACTACGTGCTGTACCAAATTTTCCATTTGCCCTGGCTGATCTAAATGGCACCCCTACCAAACAGACTCATTGTCACCTGCCCCGCGTGCGTGCACGCTGACGGGGATTGTCCAGCGTGTGGGAACACCCGGGCGGCGTTGTGGCTCATGGGTCGGCTCTTCGTCTGGCACCGCCGGGTGGACAGGCTGCATATTACCCAGCAGCAGTTGCAGCGTACCTTACACAGGATTATTGATCTTACCTTAGGTGCCCTGGGTATCGCGGGAATTGTCTTCTTAATCATCGAAGGGCTGCACCTCAAACCTGTTGCGAGTCTGGACAGTGTGGTGCACTTTTTGGGTACGCGAACCTGGTACATGCTTGGTTTTAGTATCTCGCTTCTTGCAGATATTGTTTTGGTGAACCGCCTACGCCGGCGCTACCAGGAGCAAGTCTTGGTTGCACACCGGGATGGTGAACTTTTGGCAGTTCCACCCCCGCCCCTGGCTTGGGAAGATGTGATGCACCAGCAAGTCCGTTTTGAAAATGTGGCGCCGGCATTTGCCGTTACCGCCATGCGTGCCGTGGAAGGAGCTTGGAACTTGGCCGAACGCTTTGGTCATGCGCGGGTGGATACACTCCACTTGTTTGCCGCACTCTTCGCGTTCCCAGACGTGCAAATTGTCTTTGGCCGCCTGGGTGTGCCAGGCAAGCCCCTCAGCGATCGCGTGAATCGTGCGTTAACAGGTTTGCCGCGCGCCACGCACGCTCCCAAGGTCAGCACTGATCTGCACACCACCCTTTTGCATGCGTACGCAGAGGCAGTGGAAGCGGGTCGTCCTGTGGTGGATGTGACGGAACTCCTCATCGCGGTGTACAACGACGCACTGGTGGTGGAAATCCTGGCTGACCTGGGGATTGATGCGCAGAAACTTCGCAACGTCGTGGCATGGATTTCCATTTCCCGGCAGCTGTCTCGCACCCACACGGCTTGGGCACGGCGCGCGCGGTACCGGTCCAAGAAGACCACCATGAACCGGGCGTTCACTGCCATTGCCACACCCATGCTGGACCGCACCAGCCGGGATCTGACGCAACTGGCGCGGCTGGGTATGCTGGCACCATGCATTGGCCGGGAACGGGAATTCGAAGAGCTGTTCCGCATTTTTGAAAGCGGGCGGTCCAACCCCATGCTGGTGGGTTTGCCTGGTGTGGGGAAGACGACCATTGTGGAAGGCTTGGCACAGCGCATGGTGGCCGAAGATGTACCACCCTCACTCCAAGATAAACGCTTGGTGAGCTTGTCCGTATCGTCCCTGGTTAGTGCCGCTGGACGCCAAGGAGAATTGGAAGAGCGCTTCACCATTATCCTCAACGAAATTGTCCGTTCTGGAAACATCATTCTCTACATCGACAACCTGCAGAATATGATGGGACTCACTACTGCCGGTGGTTCCAAAATGGATTTGGCAGAAATGCTGGCGCAGGCTTTGGGGCAGCGTGCGTTCCTTGCCATTGCCACCACGAATCCAGTGGATGAGCATCGGTACATTGAGAAGTCGGGGGTGACTTCAGTCTTCCAGCGTTTGCCCATCAACGAAGTGGATACGAATGGCGCCATCCAGATTCTAGAAGGCAAGGTTGGGCACATTGAAGCCAAGCACCAAGTAGTCTTCAGCTACGATGCCATTGAACGCGCAGTGGTGCTGTCCCAGCGCTACGTGCATGACCGGTACCTGCCAGAGAAAGCCGTGACCATTGCAGAGGAAGCGGCGGTCTTCGTCCATAAGACCCGCGGGAAGAACCAAACCGTAAGTGGGGAGGATGTAGCGGCCATTGTGTCCGAGCGGACAAATGTGCCAGTCACCCAGGTGACAGAAGCTGAAACGGAAAAGCTGCTGCACTTGGAAGAGAAAATTTATGAACGAGTCATTGGCCAGGAAGAAGCCGTGCATGCCGTGTCGGCCGCCCTCCGCCGTGCCCGGGCTGAGTTGCGCGACGCCAAGCGGCCCATTGCCACCTTCCTCTTTCTGGGACCAACCGGGGTTGGAAAAACTGAACTCTCCAAAGCCGTGGCTGAAGTGTACTTTGGGAATGAGCAGAGCATGATTCGTTTGGATATGTCGGAGTACCAAGTACAGTCCAGCCTCACCCGGCTCATTGGTAATCCAGACACAGGGGAGAGTGGTTTTCTCACTGAGGCGGTACGGAAGAATCCTTTCACTTTGCTCTTGCTGGACGAATTGGAAAAAGCCCACCCAGACATTCTCAACGTCTTCTTGCAGGTCATGGATGATGGTCGGCTCACGGACAGCGGTGGCCGCACCGTGGATTTCACCAATGTCATCCTCATTGCTACGTCGAACGCTGGTACTTCCACTATCCAAGCCGGGATTAAAGCCGGCGAATCCTTGGAGCACATCCGTCAACATTTGGTGGACGAAGAGCTTGCGCGGTACTACCGTCCAGAATTCCTCAACCGTTTTGACGGCATTATCGTCTTCAAGCCCTTGGACTTTGAGCAGGTCGTTGCCATTGCCCGCCTCATGCTGAAGCAAGTTCAGTCACAGCTGAAGGAGAAGGGGATTACCCTTCGCGTCACAGATCCAGCGTTGGTAGAACTGGCGGAAAAAGGCTTTGATCCACAGTTTGGCGCCCGGCCCCTGCGTCGTGCCATGCAAGAGCATTTGGACAACGTCCTGGCCAACGCCTTGCTGAAGGGAACGCTTGCCCGGCGTGATGTAGCTATTCTGGAACCCGGTGGCAATATTCGGGTGGAGAAGGCGAGGGAGCTGTAGGGGGAAGCTGTAGAGCCTTAGTGCTGTAAAGCTGTAGAGGCTTTTTTAACACAACCCAGAGCGGCTTTTCTAAGCCGCGTGGTCTGTATATTGATAAAAGGCAGAGATACATACCTTGACGTTGTCTCATGTCCAGCGTAAGGTATGAGCAAACCAAGGAGGAAACGTGCCCTTTATTATTACCGCATTAAAACAATGTAGCGCAGAAACGTGGAGAAAATTCCATCAGTTGTACCATGGCGATGCCAGCCTCATAGAGCTTCAAGAGAAGTACGGGTTGGTCGGGAAGGTTGACTGGCGTACAGATACCAATTGTAAAGCCGCCAAGCGTGGTGGAATAGCAATTACATTTGTACGGATCCTCAAACCGGATGAATCGCCTGAACCTTTACCGCCAGGTTTCCTTGAAGAAGCAACGCTCCGTCTGCGCGCTTTGTATCGAAAAACTCCTTTCCCAGTCTCCTTTCATGTTCATCCTACTGGTATGACCCTGGAAGAGATACAAGCAGAGCAGAAGAGCTGGAATGTGTACTGTGAAATGGCCTGGGCTGCGTCTGGGTAGAGTATGGGGCCGCTTGCTTTTGCAGGCGGCTTTTCCTCATTGACAAAGTTGGTCGTTCTCGTTAGGGTATTCGGAAACATACCCACGTTGAAAATTGAAAGAAAGTGAGGAATAGATGGAAAAGTTTGGTGGAAAGCAGGAGCGCCGTATTCCCGTCATTATTGAAGATGGGAAACGCGTGCCAATGCTGGCACGGCGACTGTTCGACAGCTCGCTGCATGTCATTACTGAGTCTGGAAAGTACCAGGGCTGGATGACGCACCCAAAGTGGGATGTGACTGCAGCGCAGAAGAGGAGCAAGAAGTTTATCCCAAGTAATGTAGCGCACATCCCTGTCCCAGACGTGTACTGGCAGTATCGGCTGTTCACGCATGGCACGGAAAGGTACCAGCAGGATAAGCATGGAGAAATTCCACGCTTAGTGCAATCGTTGCAGCACCTGCATGAGTTGCACGGTTTACTGTTGGGAAATCTGGATTCACGCCGTATTGATTTGCTACGCCAGGAAATCAAGCGTGAGGTGATTGCGGTTGTTGCGTTTTTGGGTCCCAATGCCAATGAAACCCAAAAGAAACGCGCAATTAAACAGGCGATTGCCGTGGCTATCGGTAAAGATAGTTTAGATCGGTTCAACCCGGGTGCTTTTGCCGCCAGAATCGTGACGGCCATCAATGCAGTACTCATTCGGGAAAGCGATGCAATTTCCATCAACGCAATTTTCGCACAGTGGCGACGGTTGGATCAATCCATGCTCTGTGTTATGGAATTTGAAGTTGACGCGCAGTACAGCTTTTTGCAGCGTGTCCTTTCCGAATGGGACAATCTTGTTCGGGATCGTCAGTCCGCTTTGCGCCGCAGACTTGTGAACAATGCAAGTTTGGTGCAAGCGTATGACTTGAATCCATTTCGTGAGACCTTCACGTACGTGGCACAGGAGTATGCGGAAGCGGAAAGCTTCTTGGCATCAAATCGGCCCTCGCTGGCCAAACCCTTGCTGGAAACAGCCTACGCAAGTTTGGGTCTGCGAAAAATTCGGGTGCAACTGGAAGCAGCAATGCTGATGGTGAGCCGGAAAGTGCGTTTTCCCATTGTGCCGTTTCCTTGGCCAAATGTTCGAAGTGGCATTAGCTCGAGCATCACCGAAATTGAACATCTGCAAACGAAGCACATGCGGGCATTTGATAAGCCCCTGGTTATTGCTGGGTTGCGAGATACAATTGGTCGCCTTGAGACATCAGCGTACGAGGATGCCCATGACCGTTTCCGGCAAACCATTCGCCTCATCTAGCCACGAGTTGACAGCTTTTCAGCTCGTCTGCTAAGGTGTGACTCACAGCACATTATGGTTAGTGGGGATGGCGGGCAGACTTTTTCTGTGAATGACATCAGTCCCGATCCCTGCTACCTATTGATAAAAAAACGGGAATTAGTTCAGTCGGTAGAACGCTCTTTGCTCGCATCGATTGAGAGCTTTACGAGCACGGAGAGGTCACAGGTTCAAGTCCTGTATTCCCGAAAAAAATTGGGACGAATGTAGCGGTAACGCCATGGAAGTATGGTGAGGTAGACGGGTAAGTGCAATCTGCCTTTCCAATCAACGATACGGCCTTGGTTCTGGTTCAAATCCAGGTCGTCCCAAAAATTGTTCATCAAAGCGCTTCATCACGAGGCGCTTTTTTCTTGTTTATCATTCTAGGAATGTAAGTCCGGTTGCCTGTTGACGCAAAACAGCAAGCATGGCATGGTAGGGGAGAGCAAAAAATACACCACAAACAGAGAGGAGTGTGTCCTTTGGCAAATTGGTCGTTTAGTGAGGTCGTTGAAGTGCCGGTAGATTATGGTGATACGCGGAATACGGATCTCAATGACTTTTTTAATGTGAACCCACGTTTGGATACCGTTCGGTTGTTTCCTGCGAAGACAGGTCTTGGCGTGGTCACCAAAAGATTCCGGTTTATGAGGTCTGATAGCGGCTTTACGACAGGTGAGGCCTTGCAAGCCATCACCGACAATGGTTACCGAAATCCAGATTTTGTGGAAACCCGAGCGTTTGACCGTGTGCAACCTGATTCCAAACAAGGTGCACCAATCGAGAGCTTCTGTGGTTTACTGCACGACCAAGACGGTTTTCAGTTCATTGCGTACATTCATATGGACGCTTCTGGATTGAGTGCCTTCTTCAACTGGCTTGGGTTCAAGCGGAAACCAACTGTGTTCATTCTCGTCGTTGACGAAACCTCGGACTAGTGCGCCATACGCCAGGAGACTGCATCTCCTGGCTTTTTATTTGCTCAACTGTGGACTTGTTAGTACACTGAGTATACCTATGTCCGAACCCACGAAAATGGAAGTGCTCATGTCCTTTGCCAAGCGGCGGGGTTTTGTGTTCCCCACGGCGGAAATCTACGGCGGCCTGCAGGGCTTCTGGGATTGGGGTCCGTTGGGTGTGGAATTTAAGAACAATATCAAGAAGGAGTGGTGGAAACACTTTGTTCAAGGCCGGGCAGATGTGGTGGGCCAGGATGCCGCCATCGTGACCAACCCCACGGTATGGCAGAAGAGCGGCCACGTGCAGGGATTTGCGGACAAGTTGGTGGAGTGCAAGGCGTGCCACCATCGCTTCAAAGGGGATGATCTGATGGATCATACCAAGTGCCCAGACTGCGGTGGGCAGCTTACCGGGGAGCGGGATTTTAACACCATGTTCACCACGCATGTGGGGCCGGTGGAAGATACTGCTGCCACGGTGTTCATGCGGCCAGAAACTGCCCAGAATATTTTTGTGAACTTTGATACCGTGCGGCAAACCATGCGCCTAAAGCTGCCGTTTGGCATTGGGCAAATTGGCAAAGCTTTTCGGAACGAAATTACGCCGGGGAATTTCATTTTTCGTTCCCGAGAGTTTGAGCAAATGGAATTGGAATTTTTCTGCCACCCAGGTGAGGATGACCGGTGGTTTAAATATTGGTGTGAGGAAAGTTTGCAGTGGTTCCTGGATTTGGGCATCAAAGCAGACCACCTGCGTTTCCATGAACAGTCAAAGGCCGAGTTGGCACACTACTCCAAGGCCACAACGGATATTGAGTACAATTTCCCTTTCGAAAAGGGTTGGTCAGAACTCATGGGTATTGCGAACCGCACGGACTTTGATTTGAAAGCACACGGCCAGTCCTACCGCGATGACAAAACCCCAGAGGCAATTGTGCCGTACTGCATTGAACCATCAGCGGGTGTAGACCGGGCAGCGCTCGCATTTTTGTTGGATGCGTACGAAGAGGTTGAAGGTGGCCGGTCAACCACAACTGAGGCAAACAAGGAAAAAGAAGTCGTCTTGCGTTTGCACAAAAATTTAGCACCCATCAAAGTCGCCATTTTGCCTTTGTCTAAGAAAGAGCCACTGGCTGGGAAGGCGCAGGAAATTGCCGCAGAACTCCGCAAGCACTGGACCGTGATGTACGACGACAGTCAGTCCATTGGCCGCCGCTACCGGCGACAGGATGAAATTGGCACGCCATACTGCGTGACCGTGGATTTTGACACGCTTGAGAAAGACCAGAAAGTCACCGTCCGCGACCGGGACACCATGGCGCAGGAGCGGGTGGGGATTGGGGAGCTAGAAGCAGACTTGAAAAAGCGATTTGCGTGAGTCGTCAGCAGCATATTCATCAGGAAGAGTTCCCATACCTACTAACTACTATTGTTCGAAACCGGGCAAAGTTTTTTCGGGAAGAAAAATGGGCTCGTGAACTCTCGGTTATTATTCGTCGAGCGTGCGTGCTACATAAATTTTCATTGCTGGCATATGCAATTATGCCTGATCATTTACATTTAATTGTTTACCCCAACCAAGCGCAGGCCTCTGTGCCTGCGTCTCTTGAAATTGAACGCGCGGGCAGAGACGCCCGCGCTGGTAGGGCGTATTTTGATAAACAAAAAGCCGAGTGAGTCTCGGCTGAGTTGCAATTTTATTATGACCTTTGGAGTATCGTTGGATCGGTGAAGATTATTCCACAGGTCAGACAAACATGCACAGCAATTTCGTATCTGGCCGCGGAAACTCCGGGTTGATGAGCGAATTTCCCCTCGCTATCTTGGCCTCGATCAGCAAGAACGAGAATTCTGTTCTCTGGTTGAACCTCATGTTGTAAAGGGCAGGTTAAATTTACTGACATTTTTGCCTCACATTCTTGAAAGGTTTGCTAAAACTCTTAGAGATCGACTATTTTTACTATTTCGATAAATCCTATACTATAAGTAAGTAGACGTCAATTATATCGTAATGAAGATAAAATCATGACCAAAATCCTCCGTACCGGTATTCTCCTCGCCCTGGGCACGGCACTCATTTCCGGGGTGTCCAACTTCGTGGCCAAGCTCAGCGTTACGGTCATCAAGGACGCCACGCTCTTCACTTTCCTGAAGAATGCCACGGTTGGCGTGTTGATCATTGGTCTCGTTGTGCTCTTTGTTCAGTGGAAAGAGCTACGAACGTTGCAGCGAAAGGACTGGGTTCGTTTGCTCACCATCGCCGTGGTTGGTGGCAGCGTGCCATTTCTCCTGTTTTTTAACGGCTTGCAGCAAACTTCAGCCGTAACTGGAAGTTTGATTCACAAGACGCTGTTCCTCTGGGTGGCAATCCTTGCTGTGTGGAAGCTGAAGGAGAAAGTTACCTGGCTGCAAGGCGTGGCCTTGGCCGCGCTGCTGGGCGGGACATTTGCCCTGGGTGGGTTTCAAAATTTTCACCTGGGGAAAAGTGAGCTCATGATTCTCGGCGCCACCCTGTTCTGGGCTGTGGAAAATGTGGTGGCAAAGCGAACACTTGCAAATCTGTCTACGCTTACGGTTGTCGCTAGCCGCATGGTCCTTGGCTCCGTCATTTTACTAGGAGTTGTGGCAGCGCAGGGGAAGCTTGGCGCAGTTGGCAATCTTTCGTTTAGCCAGTGGGGTTGGGTCGCGCTGCCAAGCCTTCTACTCTTCGGCTACGTCCTGACCTGGTACAGCGCCCTCAAGCGCGCGCCAGCCATTCTGGTCGCCAGCTTGCTCGTCCCAGCAACCTTCATCACCGCCCTGCTCAGCGGCACATTCCAGCACGCGCCCATTTCCTGGCAGAGCTGGGTGAATGGGGGTTTGGTCACGTTTGGCGCCGTGCTCCTGGTATGGTCAGCTCGCAAAACAGCACAGCATGATACTCACGAAGCCACAGACCGCCCTGCATGACGGGGTGGCGCGGTGCACGCGCTACGCCTTTGGTCCAAATAAGTTGCACCTCTGCGGGCCAGATGCCAATGCCGAGGTTTTGGCGTACATCCAAGCTGGGGCAACGGATCCAGGCTTGGCGCATATTCTCCAAGGCTTCGCTACCCTGTACCCGTACCTGAAAGAAATTGCGCACGCCAACCACATTGTGGATGTCTTTGATGACCGCGTAGTTCAAGCCTACTGGTTGGGTAACGAACTGCTGGAAGCCATTCCGGCGCAGCAGTTTTTCCGGCACCTGCGGGACAACCTGGACTTGAAGCGGAAGTACGGTGCCAAAGAGTTTGATGAACTGGTTGGCAAGTTGCCGAAAGGGGCGCGCATGCACCATTCCTTCCACGTGCTGAATGCGTACAAGCGTACCGGGCATGATGCGAAGTTGCACACCCTGGAGAGCATGGACTCGTGCCGGGTGAGCTGGGGGAGTGTGGTGGCCATGGAAGGCCCAAAGATTACGGTTCGGCGTAAACCCTTGTTGCAGCAAAACCGGAAGCTCGTTCTCGGCGCGGCAGAGGATACGACGATTATGCGCCGCTTGGAAGAAGATGCGACTTTGGATGACCTAGCCATCGGTGACCTGGTGAGCATGCACTGGGGGGTGATTTGTGAGATCATCAACCCCAAGCACGTGCAGTGGCTGGAGCACTACACAATGCAGTCAATCAACCTCTCCAACGAAACGCTCTGAGTATGGAGTTTTGGATATTTGGCAACCCAGATCTACCCCAGGACAGTACGCCCATTCACCTCATGCCCAGGCTGCGAGCAGCATTTCCGGAGCACACCTTTGTGCTCAAAGACCCGTTGGATGAGTGGGAACCCATGCCCGAGCATTTGCGCGTCATAGACACTATTGTAGGGCTGTACGACGTGAACGAGTACACGGACTTGGAAGGGTTTGCCCAGGCGCCATCCGTCACCATGCACGACTTTGATGCATTGTCCCAGCTCCGTTTTTTGCAGAAGCTTGGCAAGCTAAAAAAAATCACGCTCTACGGCGTGCCCGATACGTTGACCGAAGATCAAGCCTTTAGTCAGCTGGAAATGCGGCTCCGACAACTTTCAGTTTAAGGAAGTGCGAGGCGCAGCTCATGCACGGGTCATACGCCCGAATGATTTTTTCTAGTTCCAGCTGCACCTTTTCCGCATTAGGGTTTTCCGGCAGAAGCTCTTCCAAGCGGCGCGCCATGTCTTGCTCAATGTTGACTTGGTTTTGGCCCGTGGGCACCACAATTTCGCCGTCGGTCACCACATCTTTTTCATCAATGGTCACTTTGTGGTAAAGCGTGCCGCGCGGTGCTTCAATGACGCCCACGCCCGTCCCGCTCTTCTTGGTTGGTTGGACGAGTGGCTCTTTGGTGAATTTTGTGGTCTCCAGCATTTCAATGGACTGATCCACGCAGTGCAGCAGCTCAATGGCCTGCGCCAGGTTGTTGTGGAAAATGTTGGTGGAAGGAAATTTTGCCAAGGTGTGCGGTATGCTGTCCTTCACTTTCTGGTGCAGGTTGTCTTTGGCCAAGTTGATGCGCGCCAAGGCGCCCACCATGTACGCTTTGCCTTTGTACTCGTAGCCAGAGGCTTGGGAGTAGGGGATGACCACATGCTCCAGGTGCTCGCGGAACTGCGCTTCAGAAATGCGCTCCGGTGACTGATCGCTGACAATTTCTCCGTCCAGGAAACTGAAAGGATTTGCCACCAAAGCCATGAAATGGGTTTTGCGGTCAAAAGTGAAGTCGCACTTTTCAAACCGTTCAATAGTACGCAGCACGGCTGGGCGAATGCCTTTGAGTTTTTTTACCGCCTCAGCCACTTCTTCCGATGTGGGGACTTTCAGGAACCCGCCAATCATGGGGTTAATGGCGTGCACGCTTCGGCCGGCAATGATAATCGCCAGGTAATTCCCCGCGGCTTTGATATCAAACGCGTCGTGGAGAATTTGGTGCTGCTCCGGGTCATTCTCGTCAAAGGACAGGAAGGAATCTTTGCCAAACATGTCCGGCATGGCAAAGAGGTAGAGATGGAGCGCGTGGTCACGAATGTTCAGCCCATTCATGGTCAAATGCTTCATTGTTATGCTCTGCTTACTGGGGGTAATTCCCAAGGCATGTTCACAGGCCTCGATACTGCAGAGCAGGTGGGCGTTGGAGCAGGTGCCGCAAATGCGCGCCAGCAAGGCGGGTAGGCCGCGGTAGGGCTTGCCGCGCATGGCCTGGGTGTAGAAGCGTTTGTACTCGGTAATGCCAAAGCGACACTTCTCCACTTTGCCGTTCTTCACTTCCACGTCCAAAGTGGCAGCACCTTCCACCTTGGTGATCTCCTTCGTCATGGACAGGTCAACGGTGTGCATACCTTAGACGATCTTAAATTCTTTGAGCATGGCATCCAGGGCAGCTAAAAACTTCTTCTCATCCATGGGGCAGCCGCCAACTTCAGCATCCACCTTCACCACCTCGGTCAGCTTCTGGCCTTTGGGCAGGAAGGCAAACTTGTCGAGCAGGGGTTGAATGGCCTCCGTCTGCTCTTTGGTGAAGGTATTGCGCTGGGTCGAAGGAAGACCTGTGCAGGCACAAGCGCCAATGGCCACCAGCTTGGTTGCCTTGGATCGGATTTCCTTCACCATGTCCACGTGGCGTTGGCAATTCAGCGCGCCTTCCACAAAAGCCACGTCCAGTTGGTCTAGGACGTTGTTGGTCTGCAGCACCCGGGCGTGCCGCACATCCAGGAGTTTTTTCCACTCCTGCCAGTGATCATTGAGGAGTTCGGTAAAAACAATCGTGCTGTCCTCGCAGCAGGAGAAGGTAAACCAGCCAATGCGGAGTTTCTTTTGGGGTGTTTGTTTGGCTGGCATAGGTGCAACTAGTATAGCACCGTAAGAGTTTTCATAAAAAACCGAGCTCAGGAGAACTCGGTTATCTAACAAGTGCTGTTGCAACTCACTACCTACGAAATCCGACAGTATGTGCGCAAATGATGCACGTGAGGTTATCACCGGATGGGTCATCTTCCGGTACGCCTTTCACCCACCCGCAGCCATTGTCGCAGTAGTAGGCTGTTTCGCCGTTGGGAGCCTCCGCAATTTGCGGTTTCGGTGAGGTATGTGGCCGGGGAACAAATAAACCGCCATTACTTGCGCATAGTCTGCCCAGGTCGTCACTTCCAACCCGTAATCCTTGCTTCAAATAATGTTGGCGTAAAGTTTGTAGCCGTGATTCCTCGAGATCCCGCAAATATTTTTGCGCCAGTTCAATAGCCCTATCAAAGGCTCGTACTGCCTCCGGGGACTCAATTTGATTCATAAATAACTCCTATTTTTGGATTGTTGGTTTACCTGATGAAAGCCTTACGCTTTTCTTTAAAAAAGTCAATAGTGAAAAACCGAGCCCAGGATGAGCTCGGTCTAATTTTTCATTAGGAACGTACAAGCACGACTTTTTGAATGAGCGCGTCGCAAATGACACAGTACTTGTGTATACCCGACGTACCACGTCCCGGACTAAGATTGTCATACGGTTCTTCACGGGGCTTTCCTTTCACCCAACCACAGCCCTCATTTCCGCCCTGATTCTGACAGTAGTAAGCGATTTCGCCGTTTTCCGCTTTTGCGTACCTCGGTTCTTCGTTATTCCGCAGTATTCTCTTCGTGAAACTGTCGCCATCTGAGGCCTTTAATTGATCCACATCTGTGGCGATTACACCCTGCTGCATAAGCTGAAGTCTGACTTCCTTCATACGTTCCTGACGTAAGGCCTCTAGCTGAGCTTCAAGAAGTTCAATGTGCAGATCAAGCTCCAATATTTTTTGGCCTGTAAGTTTTTTAAGCGCAGAGATTGCGTCATGAAATAAGTACATTTTTCCTCCTGGTTTGTTTTCTTTGCCCCTATCTTGTACCGTGAAAGGAGATATGTCAAATCTCATCGACACCCACTGCCACCTGAATTTCAATGCGTACAAAGATGACCTAGATCAGGTCATTGAACGCACGTTGGCTGCAGGAATGCGAGTCATAAATATTGGCTCCCAAAGCACCACCAGCCAGCGAGCAGTGGAGTTGGCAAAACAACATCCTGGAAAGTTTTTTGCAGCTATTGGTCTGCACCCATTGCACCTGTTCGAGACGTTTGTGGATAAGGATGAAGTGGACATTCCCTTCAAAACCCGGCAGGAAGTTTTTGATGTGGCGTTCTACAGCAACCTTGCAAAAGAGAAGGGCGTGGTAGCAGTAGGCGAGTGTGGCGTGGACTACTACCGCGTGCCAGATGGAATCGATCCACAAGTTTTTGTTGCGCGGCAAAAAGAAGTGTTCCTTCAGCAAGCAGCTTTTGCACAAGGTCATGACCTTCCCTTAGTGCTCCATACCCGCGCGCATCCAAAAGAGCCAACCAAAGCGTATAATGATCTCCTGGAATTACTGCAGCACGCAGGATACAACCGCGGGGTCGTACATTGCTACACCGGAGATGTAGATACCGCTCGGAAGTTCGTTGATGCTGGCTGTCTCATTTCTTTCACCGGGATCATCACCTTCCCAAATGCAACCAAACTCCTGGATGTCGTTCGTTTTGTGCCGCTGGATCGGATGATGGTGGAAACCGATGCGCCGTACCTGGCGCCGCAGCAATTTCGCGGAAAGCGCAACGAGCCGCTATACGTGCAGCACGTGGCGGATAAAATTGCTGAGGTGAAGGGGATTGGGGTGGAGGAAGTCGTGCGCCAGACCACGAAGAACGCAGAGGTATTTTTTCATCTCCCGTAACACATATGATATTTCTCTTTGTACTCATGATGTTCGTCCTTCCTGTTCTTGTTATTGTCGTGATTGTGAAAGTCATCCTCCATGCGATTCAACACTATCAAGATTTGCACTTTGGGAAATTGTTGGAGACCGTGCAAAATTTTAGCACACACCAGAGTTATTCTTTTCAAAAATTACCCCTGTACACATCCGCAGGTTTGCGTGGGCTTCGCGCTGCACTTCCGCGAGGATTGCCCTATAGCTACGGCCAGCCCCGCATTCCCATGTATACACTCTCCCAAGAGCATAGGGCAATGTACCGTCCAGTTTTTATACTAGATGCATCGGCGGTCGGTAAATTTAGTAAGATGTTCATTCTACCGTTGTACGCTGACTACCAAAAAAATGTGAAAGGTGTTTGCTATGCAGTTGTGGAAATACCACAAACAAATCATTGGTTAAAAGTAGAAACGGACCCTGGATTGATGGGTATTGCAAAAGATCATGATCTAGAATCTCGGGTATTCAATAAGAAGTATCATCTCTCTGGAAGTGACCGAAAACTTCTAACCGAAGTATTTGATCCCCAGCTCATTGATCAATTTTCGAAATACAAAGGTGGCTCTCTCTACGTGCGTATACGGCCTGGTTTTTCAGAAGTTGCTATGCAAGGCATATTGAATCAGGAATTTTTTTCCGAAACGCAAAGCATTCTTGAGCTAGTAACGAAACGTTTTTCACGCGTTTACCCGTCACATCCCGAGCCAAAAGAAGCACCCACGCAAATTGCGTAGGTGCTGTGAATGATCTTTGATGATTTTACACTTGGTCTCGGCCCCGTTTACTGCCGAGTTTTCGGCCTCGCTCGGTCGATTCAGTGGGCGAACGACGCCGGCCGGCAATTTGCTCTGTATGACGCAGTATCGTGGCTTCGGCGAGTTCGCTCACCCCTGTGAGTCCTGTTGGACCACCGTTGGCCCTGTAGTGCACCGGGCCGGAAGGTTCGTTAGGTGTCTCCACTTTTTCTTTCTTTTTTCTCCCCATTGCTTCCTCCTTGGATGGTTTGGGGTAAAGGTTTTTGGTTTGTGTATCGAAGTAACGAAGGTAACATGGAACGTAGACAATTGCAAGCCTCTTGCGAATATGGGTGAGCTTCGGTATAGTCCAAGTGAAAGTATATACTCACGTTCATTGACAACCCGCGAAGTCAGGCGCGCGGCGCGTTATTTTTGACCAATTATAAAGAGAAAGGAGAAACAACACTCGCTCGGGCGGTGAGGAAGGTCAGTGTTTTCCGTGGGGATAACACACTCATTGCAAGGAGAGCGAAAATGAAATTTCTGTATGCTATTCTACTCATTGGGCTTGCATGCTTTGCGCAACTGCAGGCTGATTCTCGTATCCGTTTTACGGCACCCACCACAGGTTTTTTCTGTGAACAAGAGTACTTTTGCGTTGAGATTGACAGTCGAGCTACGCCAGCCCCACTCATAGTGACTTTAGAATGTCGCGATGCATTGGATGACACCGCACGTTGGGAGGTAGTGGGATCAGATCTTAATACACAAGGACCATGGTGCTTCAACCTTCCAACGAATGATTGTATGAATGTGAGGGAAGGATTCTACTACTTTCGTGCGTTTGTGATCGATGCTCATGCGAATATGACGTACTCTGATGCCATTGCCCTTTTCTACGACAACAGCTCACCTGCGACAAAACTGCTGAGTATATCTGATGGCATCACTGAGAAACCTTTTACATCTGGGGAAGAGATCGTCTTTCCAGTTGGAACTGAGGTTTTATCATTCACTTTTCAAGCGATTGATAACCTTTCCAGCTGGGGTCCATCTCCCGTGTACAACTCTGGTGTCAGTGCGATTGTCTGTGGTTTATATGCGGAAGATGCAATCCAGAACGGTGACGGGACATTCACGTATACGTATGATGTGCCCATCCAAGGGGCGCCAACTGAACCGTTGACTTTTACAGTCTATGATGCGGTTGGCTGTAACGAAACTATCATGCAGGCATGGGTGACGTTGCGTTAAGTCATCTTGGCACGTACTTTTTTACGGCCGGAAGCTCAACTTCCTGCCGTTTTTTATTACCCCAAAAGTGTAGTATGCTGCAGCCATATGGAAATCCCCCTCATTATCATCAGCGTGCTGGTTTTGGTTGGTATTTTGGTGCTCATTCTCCGCCAGGGGAAGGGGAGTACGCAAACGTCTGACCCGGCCATGCATGAGAAAATGGTGCGGCTGGAAGAGCGACTTTCGCAGCTCTCGGAGAAGAATGCAGATTTGAACCGGACCGTGGATTCCAAAATGACGGAGTCCACCCGCGCCATGCAGCAGCAATTTGGCCAGTCCGCCAAGATTATTCAAGACGTCACCGAGCGTTTGACGAAGTTGGATGAAACCAACCGGCAGGTCGTAGGTTTTGCTGACCAGCTCCGGAGTTTGCAAGACATTCTCAAAAACCCCAAGCAACGTGGGGTGCTGGGAGAGTACTACTTAGAAACGCTCCTCAAGAACGTGCTGCCCCCAAATGCGTATGAAATGCAGTACAAGTTTAAAGACGGCGAGATTGTAGACGCCGTGGTGTTCGTCAAGGACAAGATCGTGCCCATTGATTCCAAGTTTAGCCTGGAGAACTACAACCGCATGGCTGCTACCACGGACAAGTCTGAGCATGACCGCTTGGAAAAAGTCTTTGTGAACGATTTAAAAATGCGCATCCAGGAAACCGCCAAGTACGTCCGGCCCAATGAAGGCACCATGGACTTTGCCTTCATGTTCATTCCGCACGAAGCAATTTACTACGACCTACTGGTGAACAAGGTGGGCGCCATTACCGATGATACGGAAAATCTTATCCAACGTGCGGCTGGAAAGTACCACGTCATTATCGTCTCGCCCACGTCTTTCCTGGCGTACCTGCAAACCGTGCTCCAAGGTTTACGAGCCATGCAGATTGAAGAGTCGGCCAAGGAGATTAGGCAGAATGTGGAATTACTGGCCAAGCATTTGTCCAGCTACGATGTCTACATGCAAAAGCTGGGCGGCCACCTGGGCACCACGGTGAACACCTACAACACGGCGTACAAAGAATTTAAGAAGGTGGACAAAGATGTCCTGAAGATTGCTGATGTTGGTGGAACAATCGAACCATTGGAATTGGAAAAGCCGAAAGGGGAGTAGAGGGGGGGGGCTGCGCCGTAAAGCTATAAAGCCATAGGGCTGTAGAGGTCTTTTTCTTGTCATCCTGAGTCATACGAAGGATCTTGCTCTTTGCTTGGAACCACCACTAAGATCCTTCGTCGCAGAATTCTCAGAATGACAGAGGAGGGTTATTGCGGTGTCCGTTGTAATACGGGGCCAGGTTGCTTAATAATAATTTTTAAGCTTACTTAGATGCTCTTAGTAAACCAAGTAATTTAACAATCGTACTTTTTGAAAGAAAAGAAGACCCCCAGAGTGGAGGTCTTATTTTTTACTACCCGTTGATGCACAGGAGAAATCCGCTAGCCATACCCAGGAGCCCAAGGACGAAAGCAATGATTGCGTAGACACGACGTCGACGCGATTTCAGGTACTCCACCTCAGCGGCGGCTTCTTCGTATCGGTCAACATACTGGGGTCCGTACCGAATTTCTTCTGCATTTCTTGGAACTTGCTTGCGAATCCATTGGCTAATCATTCCTGATTTCATTGCAAGTAGCACTGCGAGTATGCCAGAAGCAAGTCCCAGGCAAAAGAGCACAACGCCGAGTGTATTTACTTGTACGTACATTTTTCCTCCTCTATTTTTTCATAACCACCTTACGACGAGTCTCCCGTAGTGTCAATGTTGCTCAAGCGGGTAACACCGCGTATCATAAGTTTAGCTATGTCCGAACAATTTGAATCACATTACCAGCAGTCAGAAGTCCAAACCTCCACGGACGCGGCATCGGCGCGTGTTGTTGAGCAAGTGGAGCAGGTCGCTGAGGAACACGTGGAGCAAACTCGCCAAGCGCTGTTTGAACGGCTACCGGAACTCGCGGCACAACTTAGTGAGCAGGAGGTACGAACCTTGGCTGCAGTAGGGGAAAAAGACGCGGGAACCTTCACCCACCTGATGGACGTGGCAGAAACCGTGCAGCAGCACATGCCCATGCTGCAGAAAATTTTGGCAACGGAAAAACTCCCATCCGAAGCGCTTGCCAAAGCAGCGCTGTTCCATGATGTGGGGAAGCTTGGTTTACCCACGCGCTTGGTGCAAGGCACAGTGGGGGAGCAAGCGCTGCAAACCCGGCTGGCCGTGCTGCTGGAAGATCCAGATGGAGATACTACATTCCTAGACGAACGCTTGCGTGCGCTGGGGCAGTTGCCCAGCTGGAAAAATGCAAATGCCTTAACCCCGGAGCAAAAGGGGAAATTAAGTTCTCGAGCGCGTGAACTGCTCACCTTGGCACAGTACTTTGGCGGCGACCCAGAGGCTCTGGCGGAGTGCCGAGCATATGGTTTGGATCCAGAGCAGACTTCGTTCATGGATGCGCTGCACACGCACGAAGCGCAGACCAAGGAGATTTTGGAAAACTTGGGGTATGCGCCAGATGACCCCGTGGCGGCAGTGGCTGGGACGCATCATAACTACTCTGATGAGCTGAGGCACTACCCACTTTCAACTGCTTTTTTGGAAATTGTAGATATGTACGAAGCCCTTACCCAAGAGCGCACCTACCAGGCTGGTCGTTCCTCGTTGGAAGCTCTGCATACCATCATGCAAGCCCCAAAAGGTGATCCATTCCACCGCCGGATGCGGGCGAAGTTTGTTCGGGAGAAGTTGAAGGAGTTGGATTTTTCCACAGTCACTGCTCGGGAGCATGAACTCCTGGATGCTATTGAGCGCGGTATTACACGGGAACCAGATCTCTAAACAAAAAAAGAAAACAGGCCATCAAATGGTGATAGCCTGTGATTACCGAAAGTCCAGCAGGACAATGATGAGCAAGATGAAAGCAGCGAAAAGGAAGCCGAGTCCCAACAGCATGCACCAGAATACCCGCAGTTTGTTTAGGAAGAACCCAGGGTACCGCTGTACCAGTATTTCCCTTTCCTCTTTTGTCACATTTCTCCATTCCGCCATGAGTGATTCAGCTTGCTGGTGTTTGGTGAGTCCTGGTTTTCGGTTTGGACAGTGTGCTTCAGACCGTTGATCATACAGCGCAAAAGCGTACACGGTTGCCGCAAAGCACAGGGCCAGGACGCCAATGATGTACCACATGTTTTTCCTTTCTCAAAGAACCTTGGCCAAAGCCTAGCCCTGGCGGCGGAGGTTCGTCAAGCTCTTGAATAACCTGGCCGACGCGCGTAGCATAAAGGTATATGTTGCAGGTGCAGGGATTAACGAAAAAGTTTGGGGAAGTAACCGCGGTTGAGGCGGTCACCTTTGACGCCCACGCGGGTGAGATTTTTGGTTTACTGGGGCCAAATGGTGCGGGGAAAACCACCACCATTCGGGTTATTGCCACAATTCTGCAGCCAACCGAAGGTACGGCCGTGGTCGATGGCCATGATATTCGCAAAGAACCAGAGGCAGTGAGAAAGACCTTGGGTTTACTCACTGCGGACATTGGAGTGTACGACCGCTTCACCGCCCGGGAAAATTTGCGGTACATGGGCCGGCTCTACGGTTTGGGTGGTACGGCTTTGGAAAATCGTATACACACACTACTCGTCGCTTTAGAAATGGAACACTTTGCGGATCGGCGGGCGGGTACGTTTTCCACCGGCATGAAGCAGAAAGTGGCCATTGCTCGCTCTATTATCCACGATCCAAAGGTTGTGATTTTTGACGAACCAACGGCTGGGTTGGATGTGCTGGCTAGCCAGACGGTGATTCGGTACATGCAGCATGCCAAGCAGGATGGGAAATTAGTTATTCTTTCCACGCACGACATGGCGCACGCGCAAGCATTGTGTGATCGGGTGGGGATCATCCACCGGAGCAAGCTCATCACGCTAGCCACGCCACAAGAGTTGCTACAGCAGACGCAGTCCCAAAATTTGGAGGAGGCTTTCTTGGCGATCGTTGGCCAGAACGCAGCGCAAACAACAGAGCGTGAGCGGGAGGAAGCGCATTTACGTGACGTTGCCAAGAAGCGCAAAAAGCTTTTCAAACTATGAATCCCATTCGCACCATTTGCAGCAAAGAGCTGCTGGACAGTTTGCGTGACCGGCGTACGCTGCTCACTGCCGTGCTGCTACCCGTCCTGCTCATGCCGGCCATCCTGGTGGGGAGCATCAAATTCCAGGAGTACCAAATTCAGCAGGCTGAGGAGAAGCCGGTCACGCTGGCACTGGAGCATGAAGCTGCGGTACCAACTTTGGTTGCATTCTTCAAACAACAACCGAAGGTTGAACTGAAAATCACAACCGACTACCCAGCGGACTTGGACAGCGGTGCCATTGCCGCGTACCTGAGTTTCACGCCGACCTTGGAACAGGACGTGCAGAAAGGGATTCCGGCTGATGTGCGGGTAATCCAGAAGAGTTCCAACATTACCTCAACTACTGCCGCAGCCAAAGCGCTGAGTTTGCTCCAGCTTTTCAACCGAGAGCAGGCCGCCAAACGCCTTGCCGCGCAACAGGTGGATGCCAAGCTCCTGGATGCGCTTGTTCCAGTGCCCGTGGATATCGCCACCAGTCAGGAGAAGAGTGGCTTCTTCCTGGGTTTGCTCCTGCCAATGTTCATTGTCCTCTTCGCACTCATTGGTGGGATGTACATTGCCATTGATGTTTCCGCAGGGGAGAAGGAGCGCAAGACCTTGGAAGCCCTGCTGCTCACGCCGGCCACGCGTCTGCAAATTGTCGCTGGGAAGTTTGCGGCTGTTGCCATCACTGCCAGCACCACCATTGTTCTGTCCCTCGCATCCATGTACGCTGCGTTCAAACTTTTCCCACCGTCTTTTGGCGAAGAGACTGTGGCTATTCAGCTGTCTTTGGGTGCGGTTGGCATCATGCTGGGTATTGGGGTCATTCTTGCGGTTATGTTCTCCGGGCTCCTACTCTCTGTAGCTATTTTCGCCAAGAACTACAAGGAAGCGCAGAATTACATTACCCCATTCTACCTCCTCGCTGTGCTGCCAGTGGCTATCTTCGCGCAAATTCCAGGGTTCAAGCCCACGGTCGCCTTCTTCCTCATTCCCGGGGTGAACGCGGTCTTCGTCATCAAGGAAGTGCTCATTGGCACATTCAACTGGCCGCACATTGGGCTAACCGTTGGGTCATTACTGGTGTACGCGCTGGTTGCCATCTTCGTCTCCAGCCGCATCTACGCCAAGGAGAGTGTGCTGTTCCGGAGCTAGAGCTGGAGTTGGCGGCAAGTTGGCACACTAATAGGTTTGTAAGTTGGGAAAAAGAAAACCCATCGATATCCTCGATGGGTTATTTGGCGTCTGGCCAAGGAAGGATGAGCTCCTTGCCATTTTGGAAGGCAATGACCATCCCTTCGCTGGAAGGCAGGCATGAGGTAGGCTCGGAAGCAGACCAGTCATCAGGCGGGGGTTGCCGCTTTTCAATGCTCACCGCGTACCGGGTGCCAAATTTTGTGTCCCGGTGAGCGATGTACAGTTGGTAGGTGTGTGCCCCACGTTGGACAACCGTGAAGGGTTCTAGGCTCTTGTACCATTGTGCGGTTGGCGAAGTAACCCGCATACTCCGAGCGGCTTCCACAAAGTCCTCGTGTGAGGCTTTCCGTTCTTCATGGTGGAAATGGACCATCAAGAAGAGGACGAGCCCGCCAATCACACCCACACCCAGACAAATGGTGCCAACGATGTAGGCCTGAATGACGATGAGGAAAATGCCAACCACAAAGACGGCAAGAATGACCAGAACCGCAAATGAGATCGCGGGAATTTTCAGATTGTCATGCCGAGGCATGGGTTCCTCCTGGGAAAGATCGTTTGCTGTCAGGCTAGGGTACGGGCGGGAATTGGTCAATGTACCGGACTGTTGACTTGCCTCAACGAGAGGCGTAGGGTAGGGACAAAGAAAAAGAAGAAACAATTCTTTGAAAAGGAGTTCCAATGTTCCGTTGGTTACCATTTTTTCTCTGCCTGTTCGCTGCACCAGGAATCCAGGCGCAGCAAGATGTGCTGTGCACCATTACCGCCTACGATTCAGCGCAGGTACAAGTTGTGCTTTACAATGCAGTCTACGGACGCGCCACATTTAACACCATTTGCGTCCCCGGTGCGACAAAAGTATCCACGACTGATTTTCATCCCCAAGTGCCAGATTCCATTCCTGATTGGTGGGCTGAAGTCGTCGACATTCAGATTCTGCTTGTTCCATTGCACCTACCAGCACCCTTATTCATTCTACATTCGGCTCCAGGATCAGATTGTGGCGGCGGGGATAACAGGGCAAATCCCTTTGAGCATGGCTTTGAGTTGAGAATGAACTACCAGTTGCAGCCATGGAAGAAAATTTTTGCGGAGGGCTGGGAACCAAAAAATAGAGTAAATTTTGGAGGCCCCAATGGATTTTTTTCTAGCGTGGAAGTGCATGTTGATGGCACTAAGAAATCTCGGCAAATTGTTTCTCTGTCTTCCTACGGCACTTCAATGCAATGCAACATTGAAGATTTTTTACCAACTGACACCATGGAGTGCTGGCTCCTGCTCCTTCGAGGAGCTGACCCAGATTTTGAAGCAACCATTCGTGTGCCAATGCGCTCTTTGTAGATTACCCCTCGCCGACCTCACCTAGGTCGGCTTTTTTGTGCAAGAGAAAACCGCCAGGAGAAGCCGGGCGGTTTACAGAGAGCGAGACTGAGATTACTTTTTGTTATTCAGCTCAGTAATGATTTTTGCCATCTCCAGCGGTGGCATTTTCCCAGTTGCGGGCTTCGTTGGCTGAACTACTTTGTCTGCCATGTGCACCTCCTGTGCGTGGCTATAGGGTTTAGTTTTCGGTTTGCTCTGAGTTAGAGTCGGCTGGTGCCGGTTCCTCTTCAGTTCTGGCGGAGAGCAGGGCAGCAAGTTCGGGCGGGTAGAATTCGTACTTCCGGTCACCGACGGGCTTGCCATTTGCCAGTTGCACGGCAACGCTCACATTCGGTAAATGACCCGGATCCTTGGGATTCACAAAGCAAATTTTTAACCACTTTTCTTGTTGCGGAGCGGATTGTTCTTCGGGTAGCACATCGGATTTCGTACCGTTGTGCGTACACGTCCCAACGGTGACCCGCCAGGTACTGCGAATGGCTAGACCCACCGGGAGGTGCGTCTTCAAATCTTGTTCAAACTGGATGACGGTTACCCCACCACTTGCTTTCGTGTCGTAGGTCCGAAACCTACCCGCTGTCTTCAGCCTTTGCATTTGTGCATCCATCGCTGCGTCCAGCATGACGCGAAGTGAATCCACGGATGCTTGGGTGTACCCGTCGGTGAGCCCAACGGTTGCCGTGGGGGTGGGCGCACTCGCCAGGGTAGCGAGCAGGGCAAATGTGATGAGCAATGTTCCTCCTTGTTTGTTCCTATCCTACAGCGTTTTTTTGATCGGTCAAGCTACAAAAATATGCTACACTGGAAATCACTATGCTGCAACGAACCACTTTGCCCAACGGGCTCCGCGTGCTCATCCACCCCCTGAAAGAAACCCAAGCCGTTACGGTCATGGCCTTTGTGAAAGTTGGTTCCCGGTACGAAACCCGGCCCCTCAGCGGCGCGGCGCACTTCTTGGAGCACCTCTTCTTCAAAGGCACCAAGCGGCGGCCAACCACCCTGACCATTTCCAAAGAGCTGGACGGCATTGGCGCGGCGTTCAACGCCTTCACCTCCAAAGACCACACGGCATACTACATTAAGGCCAACCGTCAGCATGTGGGTTTGGCGCTGGATATGCTCTCCGACATGCTGGTGCATTCCACGTTTGATGCCACGGAGCTGAACCGCGAGCGAGGTGTGATTATCGAAGAAATAAAAATGTATGAGGATAACCCCATGGCTCTGCTGGAAGACGTGCTGGAGCAGGGGTTGTACGGCAACACGCCGTTAGGTTGGAATATCGCTGGCACGGCCAAAGGTATCACGGCTATGGATCGGGCGGCCATGCTGGCGTTCAAAGACCAGTACTACGTGGGGAAGAACATGTGGCTGGTGCTGGCCGGCAATGTCCCCAAGAATATCCAACAGCTGGTGCAGAAAACCTTTGGTCAGGTACCGGCACGTCGGTCTGGTACGGCCGCACCCAAGCAGCAACGCTTTGGCACGGAGCGCATTACCCTCCGCACCAAAGATACCGCCCAAGTCCAGCTGGGTTTCAGCATGCCGGGTGTGCACTACCAGCACCCAGATGCAGATGCACTGAGCCTCTTAGCAGTCATGCTGGGTGGCACCATGAGCTCTCGGCTCTTCATTGAAATTCGGGAGCGGCGGGGTCTGTGCTACAGCATTCGGGCCAGCGTGAATCCCTACGAAGACATTGGGCACTTGGCCGTCCAGGTGGGTTTGGACAAAGCGCGCTTGGAGGAAGCCGTTCCGGCAATTCTGGGTGTGCTGGCAGACTTTCAGAAAGGGGATTTTACCGCTGAAGAGTTCACCCGTGCCAAGGAGTACGTCAAAGGCAAATTCATTTTGGACTTGGAAGATTCGGAGAATATTGCCGGTTGGCTGGGGAAGCAGGTACTGTTTGCAAAGAAAGTGAAAACCGCCACAGAGCGCATAGCCGACATTGAAAAAGTAACCGCGGCTCGTGTTCGGGCTTTGGCCAAGCGGGTGCTGCAGCGGAAGGGCTTCCGTCTGGCCGTGGTGGGTCCGTACACCAGCACGCAATCTTTCCGTAAGCTTATGGCCGGGTAAGCCGTAAGGATTTGGTTGCCCCGCATCGCCTTGCAGGGTATACTGGGGTGCATGGATACTCCAACCCCACGCCAGTCCGTGAACGTCAATATCAGCACGTCAACCATCCTGCGCTTGGTCTTGGTTTTTTTGCTCATCGCTTTTGCGTACGCTATTAAGGACGTTTTCGTCCTGCTTCTGGTGGCGGTAGTGCTGGCAACGGCATTGGATCCGTGGGTGGATAAATTGCAGTGGAAGCGGATTCCCCGGGCAGCGACAGTAGTCATTTTACTGGTGCTGCTCTTCGGTGGGGTGAGCCTCATCCTCGCGCTTATCATCCCCCCCTTGGTGAATCAGGTGAATGAACTGTCATCCAATTTTCCTGCACTCTACCAGCGGTTCTTAGATGAGTTTAGCTCCATCCGCGACCTGGCTGCCAATGCGGGTCTGCAGCAGAACGTCAGCAACGCCCTGCAGTCCTTGCAGCTCAATATTGGGAAAGCTGGTTCTGGGGTCTTTGGGGCAGTAGCCAGTTTTTTTGGTGGCCTCATCTCCTTTGTGGCCATTATCATCATGACCTACTACATGCTCAGCGAAGAGAGCGGCATGAAGCGGTTTTTCCGTTCGGTGGCGCCCCTGAAGTACCAGCCCTTCTTCCACCAGGTCATGGCGAAGGTGCAGGTGAAAATGGGTGGGTGGCTGCGCGGGCAGCTCATGCTCATGCTCATTGTTGCTGTCCTGGATTTCGTTGGTTTGTCCATCATCGGGGTGAAGTACGCGCTCGCCTTAGCCCTCTTTGCTGGGTTGCTAGAAATTATTCCGCTCATTGGTTCCACCGTGGCCGCCATCCCTGCGGCATTCATCGCCTTCACCCTTAGCCCCACCAAGGGCGTGCTCACCATTATCCTCTTCTTCGTGGTGCAGCAGGTGCAGAATAACTTCATTACCCCCAAGGTCATGAAGTCCACGACCGGCCTGCACTCGATTGTCATCATCATTGTGCTGCTCATTGGGGCAAAGCTCGCCGGTTTGCTGGGTGTGCTCCTGGCCATTCCCGTCACCCTCATTGTCATGACCATCTACGAGGAGATTTACGGGAAGAAGCGTGAGGAAGAACTGCAGCTTGAACGTTAAGGATACACTCTAGTATGGCTACCCGCGTGCCACTCCTGGTTACCACGCCGATTTACTACGCCAACGCAGCGCCGCACGTCGGCTCAGCGTACACAACCATTGCCGCGGACGTCCTGGCCCGGTACTGGCGCGGCAAAGGCCGCAAGGTTTTTTCGTTGATCGGCACGGACGAGCATGGCGCAAAAGTTGCGGCATCCGCTGCAAAGGCGGGAGTTGAACCCCAAGCGTTCGTTGACCAGCAAGCCAAAGTCTTCCAGCAGGTTTTTGGTACGCTAGATATTGCGTACGATCGTTTTATTCGAACCACGGATGCTGATCACATTGCCGGCGTCCATGCATTTCTCACGAAACTCTATGCCGCAAAAACACCGAAGGGCCGTCCGGCTGTGGAAAAGGGCAAGTACGAAGGGCTCTACTGCCAGGGTTGTGAAAAATTCATCACTGAAAAAGAGTTGGTGAACGGTAAGTGTCCGTTACATTTAACCGTGCCAGAGAAAGTCGTGGAAGAAAATTACTTTTTCCACCTCACAGATTACTTGTCCAAGCTGCTTGCCGCCATCAAAAAGGGCGATATTACCATTGAGCCCAAGAACGCGAAGCAAGAAGTGTTGGGGTACTTTAAGCAGGGTCTGCAAGATTTTTCCATCTCCCGGGAAAAAGTCCAATGGGGGATTCCGCTGCCGTTCGACTCTACGCAGACCACCTACGTGTGGGTAGATGCCTTGCCCAATTACCTGACGGCAGTTGGCTATGGCAAAAACCCCAAGCAGTTCCGGCAGTGGTGGCACGGGGAAGTGGTGCACCTCATGGCGCGGGATATTCTGAAGTTTCATAGCATCTACTGGCCAGCCCTGCTCATGGCCGTGGGCGAGCCTTTACCAGCACACATTTTTGCCCACGGGTACTTTACGGTGAACGGGCAGAAGATGAGTAAGAGTTTGGGCAATGTCATCAATCCTTTGGATCTGGTGGGGAAGTACGGTGTAGATGGAACGCGCTACTTACTCCTCACACCATTTCCTTTTGGTCAGGACGGGGATTTGCCGGTTGACCAGTTCACCACCAAGTACAACGCAGACTTAGCAAATGGTCTTGGGAACCTGGTGAGCCGAACCACCAACATGGTGGCCAGTTACTTGGGTGGAGTGGTGATAAAAGTTGATGCACCAAAGCCACTAACCAAAGCTGACAAGCTTACGGAGAAATTGGCTTTTAGCCAGGCTCTGCAGGAAATCTGGCAGGCTGTCGCCTGGGCGAATCAGGCTATTGATCGCGCGCAACCCTGGACCTTAGCGAAGAGTGAAAAAGCAGCGGATAAAAAAACACTGGCCACGCTGCTTGCTAACGTGGTGGCTGAGCTCCGAGAAATTACCCGGGCGGTTGCGCCATATCTCCCGGTTACCGCCGGGCAGCTGAAGGGTATACTGGGTGCGAAGCAGATTGCAAAAGCCCCACCCCTCTTCCAACGCGTGGTATGAGCACAACCGACATTGTCCTCCTCGTTCTCCTCTTCGGCTTCACCTGGGCCGGGTTCTGGTATGGGATTATTCAAACTTTGGGTGGCATTGTGGGGGTCATTGCCGGCGCGGTCATTGCCGGCCGGTTTGCACCCACGGCTGGCAGCTGGATTAGCGGTCTTGGGAATACGCAGTTCACCCAGTGGGCAGCCTTCGCCATGATTTTCGTGGTGGTGAACCGCGCGGTGGCCATTGCCACCGGCGTCATTGGCAAAGCCTTGAATGTAACGAAGTTGGTTCCGGGTGTTGCCGCAGCAAACCGCTTGGGCGGCGCGCTGGTGGGGCTGGTGGAAGGCGCACTCACCCTTGGTTTGCTTATTGCTTTGGCTGAGCGCTTGCAGGTGAGTCAGCCACTGCTTAGACTTTTTGATAATTCAGTCATTGCAAACATTCTGAGTTCCATTGGGAGTAGCCTTATGCCCTTGCTCCCCGAAGCAATTAAGGGCGCGCAGAGTGTATTGCAACTTTAATGGCCGGCACGCTCACCATTGTCGCCACGCCCATTGGCAACCTGAGTGACTTTAGCCCACGAGCCAAAGAAGCATTGGTACATGCCAACCTCATTCTGGCGGAAGATACCCGGGAAGTAGCAAAGTTGCTGCAGCACATTGGCGCGGAGAAAACTGTGGTGCGGTATGACGAACACACACGTGGCGCAAGAGAAGATGCGCTCCTTGATCGTTTGCGAAAAGGGGAGACACTTGCGTTAGTCGCAGATCGGGGTACGCCAAACATCGCTGATCCTGGTGGTCGACTCGTTGAGCGTGTGTACCGAGAGTGTCCACGTGTCAAAGTCGTGCCCATTCCTGGTCCATCCGCTATGGCCACAGCACTCTCCGTCTGTGGCTTCCCGTTACAGCAATTCACGGGATATGGTTTTTTACCCCTGAAGAACGGCCGGCAAGGGATCCTCAAGCGTATAGCAGAAGATGCCCGCCCCGCGGTATTTTTTGAATCCCCGCACCGGGTTGAGAAAGTGCTGCAGTTTTTCGTGGACAACTGTCCGGAGCGAGAAGTATTTGTGGCGCGAGAGCTGACCAAGACTTTCGAGCATCTCTACCGTGGTCTACCAGCAAAAGTTCTTGCTGACCTCCGGGCAGATGCCGTGAAGGGGGAGTTCACCGTGGTGTTGGGACCGTGGGGCAAAGTATAGGCGGCAGAGATTTTTTGTCATTGCGAGGAACGAGTCTGCGAGTGACGTGGCAATCTTGCGGTACTACGGAACCAAGGGGGGCTCCCTGGCTCTTTTTTCTGTCATCCTGAGGAGTCTACGACGAAGGATCTCCAGATAATGTACAAACTTCGGAGATTCTTCGTCAGACTCAGAATGACAAAGGGGAAAAGGTGAAGGTATGGATACTGAAGAGAAGAGTAGAATGCGACTGGCTATCCCTGTATCAATTCCGTACTCTTCACCCTCCGTCCACACCTTCACCAAAAACGAAACCCTTTATCCCCGCGCCCTCCAATGCGTGTTATACTGTTCCCAATGTATGGAGGGGATATGCCACCACGAAAAAAATCCAAAACTCAGGTAAAGCAGAGGACAAGGAAAATAAAAAATCCCCCGGATCGGCGGGTACATTTTGGCATTGTCCTGGGGGCAATTGCAGCTTTGGTTGTGGCCTGCGCCTTATCGTTTTGCTTGTTTGGAGAGCGAGTACAGGCTGTGCCTGTGCCAGATTCACGCACAGCCCTGCTACTTTTCCAAAACCAAAAGCGCGTGCAAGCAAGTGCGCCCAGTACGCAGGCGTTCTGGGAATCAGAAATGCTCCATTTGGCCAGGACGCGCACAGAGGAATTCTTTGCCCGGTTACAGCAGCATGACACCACGCTTTTTGTCGATGTGCTCACTGTCCCGCAGTACGTAGAGTTACCAGCCAGCGTACAAAGTTTTGTGGAAAGGCCACAGCAAGTAACCGGGACTGTGACGCTGGATACGAAAGGTAATGACCTGCACGACCAGTCTGAAAAAAAAATGATCGTGCGGGAGCAATATGGAAATGTGGAGATGTCACTGGTTTTTGTTGACGGCGCAGCGGTTACTTCCCCCATGTCCATCACCGGCCGAGGTTTTCTCTTAGGTTCGACCTTCTACACCTCAACCGTACTCTCACGGTTGACGCCTCAACCCGCAGCAATCACCCCATCAGCGGAGTGACCAAGTAGGCATCACTGGTATTTCGCTGCAACCAGGATGTTGGCAGAAAACGCCGGAGCCGGATCAACGGCTTGGGTTGCGCCTGCATTTGCAAAAACCGCCCACCTTGACATTTTGGGTTTAGTTCGTACAATAGATTTGCACGATTTTTCGTGAAAAAACAACGGTATTTCGCCGTCGTTGCGTGCATTTTCGGTTCCGAGCATGGAGAAAAATCCACAATCACAAGGTTTCTGGCATGCTCTGGGCATTGCCTGGGAACTGGGGTACGTCATCGCCATTCCCATTGTTATTTTCGCCCTGGGTGGGCGTTTGCTGGATAAGCATTTTGGCACGTCACCATGGCTCTTCCTTGCAGGCGTTTTGGTCTCCATCGCCCTAACCTCCATTGGTCTAGTCTGGAAGTTTAAGAAGCTCATCAAATCTCTGGAACCGCCAGTCGAACCTCCAAAGAAACTGTAAACACATGGCCGCAGAAGTATCACTAGCCGCAGAAACCGTGTTCCACCTTGGGCCCCTACCCGTGAGCAACAGTTTGCTGACGACCTGGGTGGTTGTCGCCCTGGTGATCATTGGCGCCTTGCTGCTTCGCCGCAAAGTGAAAACCATACCTCATGGTTTGCAAAATTTGGTGGAAGCCATGTTTGATGGAGCGTTGGGGATTATGGACTCAGTAACGCAGGATCGAAAGCAGTCGGAGAAGTTCTTCCCGTTTGTCTTCACGCTTTTCCTGTTCATTCTCATTGGCAACTGGTTGGGGCTCATGCCCGGGGTGGGTACTATTGGCTTTAACGAAATCCACGACGGCCACGAGCTCTTCGTGCCGCTCTTCCGTGGGCCAGCTGCGGACCTGAACTTCACCTTGGCACTTGCGCTCATTTCCGTGGTTGCCACGCAGGTCATTGCCGTGTTCACTATTGGGTTCATGAAGCACCTGAAGAAGTACGTGAACTTCAAAGACCCCATCATGGGTTTCGTGGGTGCGTTGGAAGGTATGTCCGAGTTCGCGAAGATTCTCTCCTTCAGCTTCCGGTTGTTCGGCAACGTTTTTGCCGGAGAAGTGTTACTCATTGTCATTGGGCTCATCATCCCATTCCTGGTGCCCGTGCCTTTCCTCTTCCTGGAAATTTTTGTTGGGTTTATTCAGGCATTCATTTTTGCAATGTTGACCCTGGTGTTCTTGAAAGTTGCAACTGCTGTCCATGAACACTAAGTTGTAGTGGTGAAATGTGAGTGAATGAGCATTCTCGTTCCGTCACATTTCGTCACTAAGTGTCTCTGCCGCACCGACGTTAAACTCCAAACCTCGTCGTGTGCCAGGAGATGAAAGGATAGTTGTATGGAAGAAGCCTCAGCCAAGTTGTTTGCCGCCGCCCTGGCCATTGCTGTGGGTGGATTCGGCCCAGCGTTCGCCATTGGAAAGTTAGCCGCCAAAGCCATGGAAGCCATTGGCCGCAACCCCGAAGCCGCTGGCAAAATCCAAGTGCCCATGCTCATTGCCATGGCCTTTGCCGAAGCCATTGCGGTGTACGCACTGGTGGTTGCCTTGATCATCAAGTTCGTCTAAGTATCCCTGACGTTTGGGAGCTGACCCACGTCTGCTCCCAGGGCTAGTGATTCATAACTTATCCGTATGGAAGAACTCGTCAAAAAATTCGGCATCGAACCCACACTCCTCTTAGCGCAGGTCATCAACTTTGGCCTGGTGCTATTCGTGCTGTGGAAATTTGCCTACAAGCCCGTGCTGAAAATTATGCGCGAGCGTCGGGAGAAAATTGCCAAGAGCTTGGATGATGCCAAAGCCGTGGAGCAGAAGTTAGCTGAAGCTGAGGAGCTGAAGAAAGTGAAGCTGAAGGAAGCCCGAACTGAGGCGCAGGCGTTAATGGAAGCCACGTCTGTTGAAAGCGAGCGCTACCGCCAGGAACGGTTGAAGGAAATTGAAGCAGAGATGCAGCAGCATCGCGTGCAGGCTCAGGCGCAAATGCAGGCGGAGAAAGCGCAGGCCATGCAAGAAGCAAAAGCAGAATTGGTGAACCTGGTGATGAGCGCTACGCAGAAGGTGGTTCCCAGCGGGGTGGCCAAGGACTTGGATAAGAAACTCGTTGCTGAGGCAGTAGAGGAAAGTCAGAAATCTTAAGTATGCGCAAAGCCTCCATTCGCCAGTACGCCGAAGCCTACCTGGGTGCTGCCAAAGCTGCCCCAGCGGCTGAGCGTGAGGAGATTGCAGGTCGCCTGATTCACGTCCTTGCCCGGCAGCGGCAGCTACGCTTGGTACCCAGGATTGCCGCGGAACTGGAACGGCTAATTGCCGAGCAGGGCGGGCCAGTAGTGGTGAAGGTTCGCAGCGCCAAAGCGTTAACCGCAACCGAAGATGCAGCCTTGGCAAAAAATCTGGAAACCAGCTTGAAGCGAAAAGTAAAACTCCGCCATATACATGAACCGAAGCTCATCGCTGGAGTGAAAATCCAAGTGGGGGATCAGTTGATTGATAGCTCTGTTTCCAGCCGGTTCGCCAGCCTCAAAGCGCACCTTTTACAATAATTTCTCAGCCACTTCAGTGGCGTTGCAAATTAACAAGCAACCCGACTAAAGTCGGTGAGAAGAATGGAGTAGAGACTTTAGTCTCTTGGGTGGGTAGGCGAGGTCCCTTGACCTCGCCTCGCGGAGGACGCCCGGGTCAAGGGACCCGGGCTACCCACTAGAGTGTAAGAGGCTAAAGCCTCTACTCCGAGAGAAAAAACAAAAAGCGCCTTGATACAATCGCAGCGCATTAGAAAGAGAATGGTATTTTAAGATTCCTGAAGAGGTCGCCTAAAGAGAACCCGTTTTACACAATTCTGTGTTTCCCAGGCGGCAAACGCTTCCCACCCCTCCTTGCCAAGTACGTTCATATTCATTTCCAGTTTTTGTCCTTCTAATAATGGTTCTCTGTCGACAAAGACCTTATACTCCCATTTCTTTGTAGGCATTTTTCCCTCATTTGTTAAAGATTCGGTTTAAGCATTCACTTTATTCTGCTGTTATCATACTGTCAACCCCCTGAAGCGAACCGCTAGGCGCGAAAAACCCTTTCGCCCCTGACCCATCTCTTCATCAATAAATTTATTACAATTCGCGCAGGCAGAGACACCTGCGCTCGGACAATGAAAATATATGCCGCATACAATCGTCGACGTTCTCAAAACCCAGCTCCAGTCCTACACCGCTAAAGCCACCACGGCCACGGTTGGCCACGTCATTGACGTAGGCGACGGCATTGCCCGAGTAGAAGGCCTGAGCAATGTGCAGTCCAGTGAAAAAGTCACCTTTGCGTCTGGCGCAACCGGCGTGGCATTGAACTTGGAAGAGGATACCGTGGGTGTGATGATTCTCAATGGCGCCACGCTTGTTTCCGAAGGTGAAGAAGTCCGGGGCACGGGGCAGGTCATGTCCGTCCCAGTAGGTGATGCTTTGGTTGGCCGGGTGGTGAATCCCTTGGGTGATCCGATTGACGGCAAAGGCGCGATCAAGGGTGCAGAGCTGTACCCCGTGGAGCGCGTGGCACCTGGCGTCATTACGCGTGAAGGCGTGAAGCAGCCCCTGCAAACTGGCATCAAAGCCATTGACGCACTCATCCCCATTGGCCGTGGGCAGCGTGAGCTCATCATTGGTGACCGGCAGACCGGCAAAACCGCCATTGCCATTGATACGATCATCAACCAGAAGGGGACAGGCGTCACCTGCATCTACGTGGCCATTGGGCAAAAAGCCTCCAAGATCGCGCGCATTGTGGCGGAATTGGAAAAGCACGGTGCCATGGCGCACACAATCATCGTCCTGGCCAGCGCGTCAGACCCCGCTGCCCTCTCTTTCCTTTCACCATACGCCGGCTGCGCCATGGGTGAGTACTTCATGGCCAAAGGCAAAGATGCATTGGTCATTTACGACGACCTGTCCAAGCACGCATGGGCGTACCGCCAAATTTCTCTGCTCCTCCGCCGACCCCCAGGCCGCGAAGCCTACCCTGGAGATATTTTTTACCTGCACTCTCGCTTGCTGGAGCGCGCGGCAAAAATGAGCAAAGAGAACGGTGGTGGCTCACTCACAGCCTTGCCGATTATTGAAACGCAGGCCGGGGACATGAGCGCCTACATTCCCACCAACGTCATTTCCATTACCGACGGACAGATCATTCTGGAATCCGATTTGTTCTACCAAGGCCAACGTCCAGCCTTAAACGTTGGATTGTCTGTCTCCCGCGTGGGTTCCAGTGCTCAGGTGAAAGCCATGAAGAAGGTGGCCGGGAAGCTCCGTTTGGACATGGCGCAGTACCGCGAACTCGCAGCCTTTGCCCAGTTCGGTTCGGATTTGGATGATGCCACCAAGCAGCAGTTGGAGCGCGGCAAGCGCACGGCTGAATTGCTAAAGCAGGGGATTGGCCAGCCCATGCCCGTGTCGGAGCAAGTAGCCGTGCTCTACGCCGTTACCCAAGGGCACGTGGACAAAGTTGAAGTGGAAAACGTCCAAGCCTGGGAAAAAGCTTTTGTGAAAATGCTCCGCAGCACAGGCAGCAAATGGCTGAAAGAGATTGAGACCAAAGGTGAATTGACCCCAGCACTTGAAGCACAGTTGAAAACCCTTCTGCAGAACTTTTCAATGTAAACATGGCCAGTACCCGCGACATTCGGCGGCGGATCAAGTCCGTCGGCAATACCAAGAAGATCACCAAAGCCATGGAACTGGTGGCGGCGTCCAAGATGCGTCGCGCCGTGCAGCAGGCGTTGATGACCCGCGCCTACGCCAAGGCCGCCTGGGACGTCCTCACGAATGTCAGCGCCGTGACCAATCGTGACCTGCACCCGCTGCTGGTGGAACGCCCCGTCCAAAAAGCCGCGGTGATTGTCATAAGCTCAGACCGGGGTTTGGCGGGTGGTTTGAACGCAAACATTGTGCGGCAGACCATGGAGGTTGTGCAGAAGCAAGCGGTGCAGGTGGATTTGATTACCGTTGGGACTAAAGCCGCGGACGCTCTGCGTCGGTTGAATGCGAACATCGTTGCCGCCTTTCCCAACGCGCACGCCCACCCAACCGTGGCCGACCTACAACCAATTGTAAAAATTGCCATTGATGATTACGTCGCCGGCGTGTACGACAAGATTTTCGTGGTGTACACAGACTTCATTTCCACCCTCAACCAGAAAGCGCGGGCACGGCAAATACTTCCCATCCGGAAGCAGGATTTGAAAGAAGTCTTGGACGATACGCAGCACGTGGTATTGGATAAAGAGCTGGAAGGTTTTCAAAACCCTTACCTGTTTGAACCCAACGCGGATGCCGTACTGGAGAAAATGCTGCGGAACTTGGTGACCAGCCAGCTGTACCAAGTGGTGCTGGAATCGTTAGCCTCAGAACATGCGGCGCGGATGGTCGCCATGCGTAACGCCACGGACGCAGCTGAAGAGCTTATCGACGATCTCAACCTTACCTACAACCAAGCTCGCCAAGCCGGAATCACCCGCGAAATCGCGGAAATCTCTGCGGGCAGAGCAGCGTTGGAGTAACCCCTCTTTTGTCATCCTGAGTCTTCGAAGGATCCTTCTGGAAGCACGTACTTGAGTAGCAAGATCCTTCGTCGAAGACTCCTCAGGATGACAAGAGAGAAAAATAAAAAGCGCCTTGATACAATCGCAGCGCAACGGAATTACACACTGTATTTTTCTAGGGATTTAGCTGCAAATTTAGTGATGATGCTACCTATTATCATCATGAGCATCATTTTCCCTAGAGTAAGATCGCTGTTCCCGAAGATGTAGACAAATGGGGGAACAATGAGTAACCCCAACCCTGTTAAAAGCAAGTACATTCTAAACATTTTCAACCTCGATTTTTCTTTGTCTGGTAGTATATACCTAGCATTGAAAGTCCACCATGTCAACTAATATATCTCTGAAGCGAACCGCTAGGTGCGAAAGACCCTTTCGCCCCTGACCCATCTCTTCACTAACAATCTCTATCTTGCCTACGGCTTACAGCGTATGGCTTACAGCTTCCCCCTATGACTAAAGGAAAAATCACGCAGATTATCGGCCCCGTGGTAGACGTGCATTTTGACAAGGACCTACCACCCATTCACACCGGCCTTCACGTGGAGCGCAAAGGCAGTCCCACGCTGGTGCTGGAAGTGCAGCAACACGTTGGCGCGAACGTGGTGCGCACCGTGGCAATGGACAGCACGGATGGCTTGCAGCGCGGCATTCCCGTGGAAAATACGGGTGCACCGATTAGCGTACCCGTTGGATCAGAAACCCTGGGCCGCATCTTCAACGTGGTGGGCGAACCTGTGGATGGTGGCGCACCTGCCAAGACCAAGAAACGGTACCCCATTCACCGTGCCGCGCCAGACTTCAAAGACCAATCCACCAAGGCAGAAGTGTTTGAAACCGGCATCAAAGTTATTGACCTCATTTGCCCCATTGTGAAAGGTGGGAAAGTTGGTTTGTTCGGCGGTGCAGGCGTGGGCAAGACTGTGGTTATCCAAGAGCTCATCCGCAACATCGCCGCTGAGCACGGTGGCTACTCCGTCTTTGCGGGGGTAGGGGAACGCACGCGGGAAGGGAATGACCTGTACCACGAAATGAAAGCCAGTGGGGTTATCGACAAGACTGCGATGGTCTTTGGCCAGATGAACGAACCCCCAGGGGCTCGGGCGCGTGTGGCTTTGTCCGGCTTGGCCATGGCCGAGTACTTCCGTGATGAAGAGCAGAAGGACGTGCTGCTGTTCGTGGACAACATTTTCCGCTTTACCCAAGCGGGTTCCGAAGTGTCAGCCCTGCTCGGCCGCATTCCTTCAGCCGTAGGCTACCAGCCAACTTTGGCGGAAGAAATGGGTGAGCTCCAGGAACGCATCACCTCCACCAACCGGGGTTCCATCACCTCAGTCCAAGCCGTGTACGTGCCGGCTGACGACTTGACTGACCCAGCGCCAGCCACCACCTTTGCGCACTTGGATTCCACCGTGGTGCTGGCGCGTGGCTTAGCTGAGCTGGGTATTTACCCCGCGGTTGACCCACTCGATTCTACTTCGACGATTCTTGATCCAGCCATCGTGGGAGAAGAACACTATAATGTTGCCCGAGCTGTGCAGAAAGTGCTGCAACGGTACAAGGACCTGCAAGACATCATTGCCATCCTGGGCATGGAAGAGCTTTCTCCCTTGGATAAGCAGACTGTCACTCGCGCTCGGAAAATCCAGCGTTTCTTGTCCCAGCCGTTCTTTGTGGCTGAGCAATTCACTGGTACAGCGGGGAAGTACGTCCCTCGCGCCGAGACCGTGAAGAGCTTCAAGGACATTTTGGATGGGAAGTACGATGATGTACCAGAACAGGCTTTCTATATGAAGGGTTCTATAGAAGAAGTTCGCGCCTAATGACCAACCTTCACCTCACCATTACCACCCCAGAACGCATTGTCCTCGAAACCGAGGTCAGCAGCGTGAACGTGCCAACTGTGGAAGGGGAGATTGGCGTGCTGGCCAACCACATTCCCTTGGTGTCCATTCTGGCTCCAGGCGAGCTGCATGCCATTGCTGCTGACGGTATGGAGCAGGTGATGGCCGTGTCTGGTGGTTTTGTGGAAGTGCGGGATAATAAGGTGGTTATCTTGGCAGACACTGCGGAAAAAGCTGAGGAGATTGATGAAGCACGAGCCGAAGCCGGTCGCGAAAAAGCACGCCAACTGATGCAAGAACGTGCAACCGATGACGTGGGCTTTGCTGACGCGCAAGCCGCGCTGGCCAAAGAACTGGCGCGGTTGAAGGTGGTGCGGAAACGGCGGAAGCAGGTGTAGAAATTTTGCATTATTGAGACAAGGATAAACCTTGACTTTTTTGTCATTTCCTGTATACTAGTTTGTTCAATTCGCAATTCCGTGGATTGAGCGCAAAAACCAAATGTTTACCTACTGGATATGGACTTTGGGTAATACCCAATACCAATTGAAAGAGGTAGAAGGAGTTTTATGTCAACGCGTGTGTACTTTAAAACCAATGAGCTGCCGAAAGGTTTGACCTTTCAAAATGATCCAGCACTCTTCTGTTTCCTACTCAATGGGGAAAAAATTGGCTCCTATCTTTCTCTTGAGGGAGGAGGATATTACTGGGAGTTCACAAATTCGAATTCCCAAAATCCAAATCTCATCCCCGAGCTCTTGCAGAAAATGGTCTCGCACGTCACAATAGTCGACCACATAAGTGATGAAGCGCACCTGGTGATTTTGGATCCAGGTGAGCATTCCTTTGAAGGGAGTACAGCGTCCGTCCGAAGGAGTTTCGTCATTCCGACTCGCGGAGAACGTTACGATCATATTGAGATACGCGTCGAAGCGAAGACGCTTGATCAGGCTATCATGCTGTTTCGGGAAATCCTTGCAGGAAGAAAGGCCGAAAAACCTTTCTACAAGCGTCTGCCGTGGTGGAGACGGCTCGTCTAAAAAAACCAATCGCAACTTCCAAGCCGGGGAAATCCTTCCTCGGCTTTTTGATGATTGACAAAGAAAGGATGTTTGCCTATGGTACAGAAAAACCTACAACGAAAGGATAAACAATGCTTCTTTTACCCAAAGTGCGGTTGAGTCTCATACCGTCGCCACTCATTTTTCTTGTTGGTCCCATTGCTTGCGCTCCACCCTGGCATGCTGAGGCAATACATATCCTCCACGAGCTGGCACCGGACGTACACGTGGCTTGCCCAAATCTTCACCCACACGGCATTGCAGATAAAGTCGAAGTGGTCCGTCGAGGGGATGGTCCAGATTTCGAAAGCCGGCGAGCGTGGGAGTGGTACTACCTTGAGCACGCAGCGAAACATGGAGTGATCATGGCCTGGTTACCAACTCCACAGAAGCATGATTGCAACATTGTCTACGGCGCAACCACGAGATTAGAGCTGGGGCAGTGGATGACACGGGCATTAATGGATCCAAGTATCAACCTGTGCGTGGGTTCAGACGGCGGCTTCCCGGTTATCAGTGTCATTGCACGTGACTTACTGCAGCACTTGCCGAACAGTATTTTGCAGCCAACCTTGCGCGATACATGTGAGCAGGCGGTACGCATGTTAAACATGCAGCGATTCTCGATTGGTACGTAGAAGAACATTTCAATAGTATAGGCATAAAATCTTAGGAGGTAGTGTGGAAAAAGCACAAGACTTTTGTCGGTGCAAGCGCGCGTTGACATCATTTGGTTTCTGCATGGGGTGCGGGAAGAAAGAGCCGCTCTGCTCTTGCGAGATTCTTTCCGATGCAGATCAGCAGATGCGTGCGCAGTGTGAAGCTTTGTTCGCTTCAGAGCATGTACGCGTCCGTGATCAGAAGGGATATTTTGGTGATCGGCGCGTCCGCGCATCATGAAGTCATTTGCACTTTCAAGCCCGTTGGGATTCCAGTGGGCTTTTTGTTGCTTTGTCTGTCCATTTTGCTATACTTTTTTTGAAAATAGAGCATCCCTACTTTTTGGTAAAGGAGAGAGATTGTGGAAAAGAGAAAAATGTTCTTAGTCATTGCCTGCTTGTTCATTGCAGCTGGAACCGCGGGTAAGGCGCTTACCGATAACTCCATCTATATGGTTGGAGTCGGAATCGGTATGGCCATCCTTATTGGCTATTTCAGACCAAGATCCATTTGAGGGTAACGACTGCAGCCCTCTGCAAACAGCATGCGCTCTGCTCAACAGGGCGCTTTTTTATACATTCACACCCCCTTCACCACATTTTGGTAGAGTCAGGAAGTCGCGACATTCGTTCTTAACCATACACAATCTATGCGAAAGAAGTACGTTGCAGCCGTGCTGTTCACTGCCCTGGGGCTCTCCATTGCCGGGGTGAGTGCGGCATCAGCGCATGGTTGGGGGTTTGGCCTGGGTGCCAACGCCACACCAGAAGAGGTTGCAGCTCAGCAAACAGAAATGTTCCAGCACCAAGCTGACATCCTGGGCATAGCCGTGGATAAAGTGAAAGACGGTTGGGCACAGGGGAAGACGCTCTCTGAACTCGCTGATGAAAACAATGTGAGTGAGGAGCAGTTGCAGACGCGTTTGCAGGAGCAACGCGCAGCACAGCAGAAAGAACGCTTGCAAACTTTAGTCGAACAAAAGGTCATTACGCAGGCGCAGGCTGATGCGCGGCTGAAGGTCATGGAGGAGAAGTTCAAAAATGCTCCAGCCAAAGGCATGCGGCACGGTATGCGCGGCATGCACGGAGAACTGGGGATGTAGGAGTTTGCGGGTGAGGCAAGCGAGCGCTCAGGCATGGGCGCTCGTTTTTGCATATATCCTTGACTAAACCTCAAATAGCAAGTAGGCTCTACTGAAAATCAAACAACGTCTTTTTCCAAGGAGGATATGTGGAAAGTACGGCAGCGTACTATGACAGCCTGGGCAATGATGCATTGCCGGGCACTGGCTTTGTGGGCGTTTTTGCAGGCGATCAGCTGCACCCACCCATGGTGGATTCAGAACGTTTGCAAAACCCAATGTTTTGGAAGGAAGGAGTCAAGGCGTCGACTCGCTTACTTGCCAACAAGATGTCCCTAGAGCAATCAAGTCTGGTTCTGGATGTGGGTTGCGGTGTTGGTGGTGTGTCTTTGCAGCTCGCCGAAGAGTACCAGTGTTCCTGCGTGGGAGTGAATACATGCGCAAAGCAGATTGCAACGGCGCAGCAAATTCATGCGGATCGAGGTATTCTTCGTAATTTTTTTGTGCAAGCTGATGCGTTGGCAATGCCATTTGCAGCTGCACAATTTTCCCAGGTCATGTGCATGAACATGGCGTATCTCGTTCCTGATCATTTTGCCCTCTTTCGGGAGATGGCTCGGTGCTTGGCTCGCGGTGGGTTCCTGGGATTTGATGATTGGTGCATTACCGATCAAACGACTGAGGATGAGATTGCAGAGCTCCGTACACATTGGTCATGCCCAAATGGCTTTCACACCATGGAAGAATACCTGCAAGCCGCGCAGGCAGCTGGGCTACAGGTGCAATGGTCACGTGACTGCCAGAGTATCGGTCAAGAGCTCTACACTAGTCCCCAGCGCTTCCAGCAGTTTCGGACACTCTACCGCCCCATGGCCATTACGATGTACGGCCAGGAGCGAGGGACACAGGTGATCGAAGACTTCATTGGCTCATGGACTCGGCTTGGGAAACTCTTTCAAAATAGACATTTTGGTTACTACCAAGTGGTTTTCAAAAAAATGTAAACCCTTCAGGCCCGTTGCAAATACAGCGGGCTTTTTTTTATCCGTAAGGTGTATACTCCAGCCATGGGGCCCAAATTTCTTATCTACCTTTTTCTCAGTGTTAGTTCATTCCTTGGTGGTTGGATACCAACCTTGTGGGGCGCCAGCGCCTTTGGGATGGTATCAACCCTGGGTGGCCTGATTGGTGGAGGCCTGGGTATCTGGGCAGGGTTCAAACTTGGCCAGACAATTGGCGGATAATTTTTTTCCTAACACCACACGCGTATGCATGGGTACCACCAGAATATTGAAGAGCTGACAGTAGCGAATACCAATTTTCGCAAAGTCCTATACACTGCCAAGCACACGCAGCTGGTTTTGATGTGCCTGCAACCAGGTGAAGCAATTGGGATGGAAGTGCATGCAGAGAATGACCAGTTCTTCCGTTTTGAAGCAGGGCAGGGGAGAGTGACCGTTGATGGAAATGTCCATGAGGTCAAAGATGGTTCGGCAGTCATTGTTCCAGCCGGGGCACAGCACAATGTAGAAAATACCTCAGCCATGGAACCGCTGAAACTCTACACACTGTACAGCCCGTCACATCATAAGGATGGGATTGTCCGAGCGACGAAAGCAGATGCTGAGGCCAATGATGCAGAGTTTGACGGGAAGACAACGGAGTAGAGCGTTATAAAAAAGTAAAATCCCCACATAGTTTTTTGCCATGTGGGGGAGGTGTTATGCCCATTGGATGAGTGTGCCTGCGGTGTAGCCGAAAATTACCGGGATGCTGGCGCGCAGGAAAAGCTCTTTTTTGCCATGCAGAATGTCTGCAGCCATGGCAGTACAAGCAAGGAAGAGCGCAGCTTCGCCAGCGGTATGCACCTCCCATTGCCACGGACATCGGTAACTGATAAACCCACCAGCGCAGACCAAGAGGATACTAGTGTGCCATTTCATTCGTTCATTTCCTTAGGTTGTCTTTTGGTATTGCGGCCAGCATACGTTGGAGGCTGCTTGACGTCAAGCAGACGAACTACTCCCAATCCAGAGTGAGTTAGTGTATACTACGATTACCGTAACCAAACAAGCCTATGCGTCGGATTACATTCAGCATATTCGTTCTGGGATTAGCTACCTTCCTGCTCGTCGCATGCGAAAAAACTGTTACCCCAGGCTCGAATTTCAATGCGACTCAGGCAATCAATGCAGTGGTGCAGCAGAACGTGAATCAGATGCTAGCAAATGTAAATACAGGGATAGCGGCTGGTATAGTTTGGCAGAAGACTGGCGCAGGTTGGACGGTGTTGGGAAATCCTCCAAGCTGTCCTGATCCTTTGCAGCTCCAATCTCCGGTGGATGTTGCAAAAGCCACAGCGATTTTGTACCCAGGGCAAACGCGCGGCGGCAATTACAAGCCGCATGGTGGTTTTCGATTTAGTAGTGCCACAAATACCGTACCTGTTCGTGCTCCTCTGGACGCGCAACTGGTAGAAGGGTCTCGGTACATTGAGCAAGGTGAAACGCAGTACCTGCTCGTTTTCCAAAATCCTTGCGGTCTGCGTTACCGGTTCGACCACCTGCTCACCCTGGCACCAGCCTTCGCCACCGTGGTTGCAACATTACCCGCAGCACAAGTTGATCAGTCACAAACCACAGCATTTGCAAACCCAGTGCAGGTAAGCGCAGGCGACGTCATTGCTAGTGCCGTAGGTTTTGCTAAGACCAAGAATGTCTCCGTTGACTTTGGGGTGTACGACCTCCGGCAAAAAAACGCGGCATCAAAAAATGCCACCTGGGCTGCTAGCCACGATGTTGAGCAAGCGCAGTACGCCCTTTGCTGGTTGGACTTGTTACCAGCCGCTGAAGTGACAACCATGAAAGCCTTGCCTGGCGCTGACCAAACCGCAGGCAAGACCAGTGATTACTGCACGTAGGATGAGGAACAAACTCTCCGTCTTCAAGGAGGAGTTTGTCCAGTAGGGAGAGCCGTGGTATAACCTTACTTTCTGGGTATGCCAAGAAAAACCCTCACCATTGGCGGAATCGGCATTACCTGCCTGGCGCTGGCTAGCGTGGGTTTTTTCCTACGCCATCCGCAACCAGAATTGCGACCGACACAAACGAACACATCGGCACCTCCTGATGGCAAAGTGGAGGCAGAGACCGTGGCTATTTCACCCACAGAAGCACCACACCCTGTGTCACTACCCGCACTCATGGCCACCATTTTTGATGGGCGCGGTTTGAAGCTCGGGCAAGTTTTGGAGAGTAACAGTGCCTACACCCGGCACTTCATAACCTACAAGAGCGGGGAGCTGACCATTTCCGGCATATTGAACATCCCTAAGGGCGCTGGTCCTTTTCCGGTACTCATCTTGAATCACGGTCACATTGATACCAATGTGTATACCAATGGTCGCGGTCTTAAGCGTGAGCAAGACTACTTGGCGCGCCAAGGATTTGCCGTGCTGCACCCTGACTACCGGAACCACGCGCAATCATCAAAAGATACCCGAGATGCACTCGCAGTTCGGCTTGGGTATGTGGAAGACGTGATCAACGCAGTCTACGCACTCCGGGCTGCCGGAATCTCGGGGTTGGATCTGGAACACATCGGGATGCTGGGTCATTCTATGGGTGGGGGAGTAACCCTCTCTGCACTGGTCACCGTGCCGGAGTTGATTGACGCCGCAGTGCTCTACGCGCCGGTATCTGGGGATATGCGGAAGAGCTACGAACGGTGGATTGCCCGGGAGTCGAATAATGCAGTGCTGCTTGGGGAGTTGTACGGCACGCCGGAAGCGAATCCAATTTTTTGGGATAATCTCTCGGCCGAAAGTTTCTACGAAAAGGTACAAGCACCGGTACGGATATTCCATGGCACAGGGGATGAGAGTGTGCCCATTGCTTGGTCTCAAGAAACCCAGCGCTTGCTCAAAGCTGCCGGCAAAGAAGTGTCACTCATAACCTACCCAGGTGCGCCCCATGAATTCACCAGCACCTGGTCAGATTTCATGCGGCAAACGGCAGCGTTTTTCAAAGCATCGTTTCAGTAACCTTTGGTACGGGTGTAGAATGGAAGTATGTTCCTCTCCGCCCCAGCCAACCCCACAAAAACGAAGCACGTTATCTATCTCCTGGCCGCTCTTAGTTTAGGGGTAGTGCTGAGTTTTCTTGTCCACGCGGGAATTGAAACAGCGTATTTGTCCTGGGCAGGATCGGCTGGCAAAACAGTTACTTGGTATGGTGGCTGTGCCTTGCATCCAGTCATTCAAGTTGGATTAGTCATAGTTGGAGCAGTTAGCGGTTTTTTCCTGGGCCGGTTTTGGTGGCGGCTGGTGTACATTGAACGCCGATGGGCGAAAGGAAAAATAACTCATTAAGGTCTATGCCTGAACACATTTCTCAAGAACCGATAGATCAAAATGAAGAGCAACGTGAATTGCAACGCCAGTACGAAGAACGAATGATCCGAGTTCGAATAAATATTGAGCAATTGTACGATAAAGCTTTGGCGGAAGGAAAAAATCCGGTTGATGCATTGTTGGATGAAGACTTCTCCGAAGGTCGGCAGATTTTTGGTGCAGATGTCGTGGATGGTTTTGTTACCACAGCCAGAGAGCTTGAAGTTTTATCACGGGAAGAGTTTATCGAACAAACTACAGAACGCATTGGGAACATTGTGCAATTAGTGTATTTTGATCAAGAAGTGCGGGCGCGTTCTGCGGCGTTGCAGGCCGAGCGGGCTAGCCAGCATAAGGAGCAAATTTCCTTCGGCCATCTGAATGCCAGTATCCGTGATTTTGAATGGAGCGACCTGTCACTTGGGGGAAACACCACCTTACGCAGCGGCGAGAAAATCATAGAAATCAGTTGGCCGGGCACCGAAGGCCCGACGCCACCTGCAGGCATTCGCGAGGTTGAAGATGCGTTTCGCCAGATGGCAGGCTATGTTGTTGAACATCCGGAGATAAAAGCCGTGATCGCCGTGTCCTGGATGATGTCTCGTGGTATTGCGAAGCGGTTGGGTTTTCAAGTGCATCCTGAGGTGTCCATTCAGCCAGACCAGCAGAAAAGTGTCGTTGATTGGGCGACGAAAGCACGCCAAGATAAACCATACGTGAAAGGGGTTGAACCAAAAGACGTGCAGCTTGGGGTCATTGCGCGGGAGGAATTTTTGCAACGGTACAACGTGTAACGAGACGCACTCTCAATGCATATGAGGGCAACCTAGCAGCACGGTTCCCACTTCTCAGAGAACGAGCTATACTTCTCCTAACTCGTACTAAGAATGAGAAGTATGCACAGAATCCTAAAAAACACAGCCATTTGTGTGCTTGGCCTGGTTTTTGTCGTTGGTTTGGCTGGGTGCAAATCAGCGGCGGATAACGCGGTTGAGAAGGCAATTGAGCAAACCACGGGCACGGACGCTGAGGTAGATGCTAGTCAAAACAAGGTGGCAATTAACGTCAATGGAACCAGTTGGGTAACGGGTGATGCAGTGAGTTTACCCACGAATTTTCCGGAGGATATTTACGTTGCGGAAGGAACCATCAAAGTTGCAATTGCTAGTAATGAAACCCAGGGATTTACCGTCTCACTGGAGAGCACGCAGAGTGTGGCTGATTTGAAGGCTGCGTACCTTAAAGAATTGGTGGCAGATGGTTGGACAATCACCGGTTCCTACGATATCCAAGGGGCGTCTTCTGTCATGGCCACGAAAGCCAAGCGGTCTACGACTATCACGCTGGGTGCAAACGAAGATAAGTCCAAAACCGTGGTGGGCATTAATACGTACACAGACACGAGCCCCGCAGCGCCGAGTAATTAGCATTCTCCAAAATACAGTACATATATGCAGAAACGCATTACTATCCCAGTCGTCATCATATGTGCAATGTTCCTCACTACCGGCATTGCCCTAGCGGCTCCGCGAGACATTACCAGCAAAATTGGTGGTAAGGCGAATGAAGTCTTCAAGATTGTTGGTGGGCTCATTACCAAATCGTTGCAAGTTGATGGAAATATTCAGGTCAACGGAAATATTTACCGTGGCAAGCGAGCTGGAGCAGGGGACAAAAATCCACTAACAGTTGCTGATGATTTGAAAGTAACCGGGACTATCACCAGCGCTGGTTTAAACGTCCCCGCCACGAAGCGGTACGCTGGGACCATTGACATTGCTGCAGCTGGGGAGGTTGTGACGGAGTCATACACCACTGGTGACTGTGCGTTATTGCCCGTCACTTACCCAAAGGTGCAGCGTTTTCACTGGAAGAAAATTGCTGTCCCTGAAGCAAAAGTTGCAGCGTATCCTGACATTCGCATGTACGTAAAAGCAAGCATTACGGCACCAGTTGCTCCGTCGGTCAATCCATTCACCGGAGTTGCGGATCTCTGGATGCCCGCAGGCAGTATCTACATGAGCCCAGGGTATGTGTACTACTTCTTCAAAGCTGTACAAGAAGCCTGCAACGGCACGCTGACGCCAAGTTATTTCACTTCGGGCGAGTATCAGATCGTGGTGCAGTAAATAGGGGATGTAAAAAAAGACGCTTGGGTAGCAGCCCTGGCGCCTTTTTTGGAATGACGTATTTCCGTACCTTGACGCCACGGGTAAGTTACGTAGACTAAGAGTAAGCAAAAGAAAAATGAGTACTTCAACAAGGAGTTTCCTTTGAAAAAATGGATAGGTTTTATCGCCGTTGTCTGGTTCGTATGGCCCGTGATGCTTTTTGCAGATTTACGCATCGTCACGGTGGCAGACGATGAAACACAGGTCGACAGTACCATGGGCGTATTTGTTGCTCGAAAAATTCACCTTGAGAAGACGCTTTGGCTAAACTTGGAGAAGCGCTGCGCACAAGTTGATACTAAACTTGGGAGTAAGGATGAGGGGTCAAGTCTCATTTTTGCAGATTCTCTGCTGGTGCAATACAGAAAATTTCAACAGTTTGAAGTCTACACTCGGACCGTCGAGCCACCATCTCAGCCCGCTCCCGAAGAGTTTTCAGGTGGTTTAGGTATACTTTCTGAGGTTACCTTTACTGTAGATACAACTGACTCGCAACAAATCATTTGCTCCTTTCTGTGTCAGCAAATCATTTCCACAAGAATTGAGGCTGAGGATACGCTGACGCACACCGTATGGGTCACCGATGAGATTTGCCTACCTGCTTGGGTGAGCAATTTGCTTGATGTCGGACTGAAGCACCGTACGAAAGGCTTACCCCTGCGTACGATATACATTTCAAAACATCAGTACATTTTGCAAGAGGTAATCTCAGTGACGGAAGATGTGCCCCCACCCGATACATACGTCATCCCCGTACACTACTCCGATTTTACGCAGTAATTTTATACCCCGCACATTCTTGTGTGGGGTTTTTTAAACTTTACCTTTGGGTGTATAATTCTGTTATTCAAAAATTCTAACACCAACGTCCATGAAAATGCCAAGCCTCACCACCCAAGCAACCAAACTCCATCGCCTTCGCCGGTTTAACGGCGTCATGGCCATTTTGCACTTGGCGCAGGGTTTCCTCATGCTCTTCCTCAGCAGCGACTTTAGCTTGCCCCTGACCACGGCGTACGTGGAGATGGACAGGACGACAAACCTGCTGACCCCAGTACTGAAGACTATTGGAGAGTGGCGCATTGGGCCGCTTGTCGCAGGCTTCTTGTTTTTGTCAGCGATCGCGCACGCGCTCATTGCCTTTGTGCCAGGAATCAACAAGTGGTACAACGAGAATCTCGCAAAGGGCATTAATCCTGCCCGATGGATTGAGTATGCCTTTTCTAGTTCACTGATGATGGTTGTGGTGGTCATGCTCACAGGCATGTACGACGTGAGTAGTCTGTTGCTCATCTTCTTCCTGAACATGATGATGATCCTCTTCGGCTGGGTTATGGAACTACACAACCAGACCACGAAGAAAACAGATTGGACCAGTTACATCTTTGGATGTCTCGCCGGTGCAATCCCGTGGATTGTCGTGGCGCTCTATTTATTCAACGCCGGCGGAGAAGCTGGACGTGCCCCAACCTTCGTGTACTGGATTTTCTTCTCCATCTTCCTGTTCTTCAATGTCTTTGCGGTGAACATGATTTTGCAGTACAAAAAAGTTGGGAAGTGGAAAGACTACCTCTACGGCGAGCGAGCCTACATCATCTTGAGTTTGGTCGCCAAGTCCCTGCTGGCCTGGCAGGTCTTTGCTGGTACCCTGCGACCAGTGTGATAATAGTTTTCTATGGATGATCTTCAACCTGTCCAATCTTTACCAAAAAAGAGACATCTGCTCCGCTTACTATTCCTCAGTATTCTTGGAGTTGTTTGTATTGCCGCATTGCTGGGGGTAATGTATTGGAAGGATGTTTTTCCTTTCAACCTGCGCAATAGCATAGATGTAACAATTTTTGGTTTTGGGAATAATCAAGAAATATCGACAACTTTGGGCTTAGGTGAAACAACGTGTAGTTTTTTACAAGGCGTTAGTCCCACATCACCAGTAACAACTTTTGATATTCAGGCACAGTACGGCACAATTGGACCCAATGAATGCAGTGATAAGAACAAATTTTGCGTGCCAGGATGCGTGGCTTCGTTGGTTCAGCAGTAGTAACACAAAATGAATTTGTCCATCCTTTCAAGTACACGGCACCTATGGAAATGCCGGCATCTGGTAGCGATACAGTACAAGTAGTGCTCCAAGATGAACGCGGCCATGAAGTACGTCGGGAGTTAACTGTGCAGTTGCAGCAGTGAATTTTCCTACAAAACTCAGCCGGTACCCTGCGGCCGGGGTAACCACACTCCCGATACTCATCGGGGGTGCACCCTGCGCTGGGAAATCGACGCTGGCAAAAGCCCTTGCCACTGAACGTGGTTGTGAAGTTGGGCACGTCGATGATTTGAGCGACGCCTTCAAGACGGCCAAGGAAAATGAACGCCATAAGTACCCGTGGATGTTTTCGACGTACAAAACTACGGCGGAAGAATTTTGGGAAAATCGAACACCACGTGATCTCATTGCGGTTGAAGTTGCTCAGGCGAAGGAGTACTGGCCAGAACTCAAAAGAGTTATGCAAACCGGGACGTTTGGAATTCTGGAAGGTGTCTCTATCTTGCCAGAACTTGTGTGGAAGGAGTTTGGAGCTGCTATCCGTATGGTTGTCCTTATTGATACGGATTTATTGAGAGTGCGGCAGACAATCTTTACCCGGGGGATTTGGGACGATGCCAACACCTACAGTGACTGGGTGAAAGAGAAAGAGTTAGAGTGGGTGGAATTGCACAACGCTTGGTTTCGGGAGCAAGCAAAAAAGTATCCTTACCCACTTTTTGAAGTAGGGGATCGGGGACAACTACTTGAGCAAGCAAAGACATACTTTGCTGGATGAATAATTGACACTGGGTAAAGCGTGAGCTAGGATGGACGGAAAGACAAAAAAAGCGTAGGAGGAAAACGTGAATAAATTACTGCTGACGTTTGATTTTTCGGAACGCTCGTACCAGCGCCTTGAAAAATTAGTTGAAATGAGCCAGAGTTCCAGTCTGTCATCAAGTTCGGAGAAGAAAGTTGCCGTTTTAGAAAAAGCGCTTTTCTGCTTGGATGAATTCCTGGATCGAACATTCGACGGGTGGGAGCTAATTGAAACGCAGAATGGCCAAGAGACGCAGATTGTGCTTAGCGATGAGAGCTTAGGGGAAACCTTCACTCTGGAAGAAGTTTTCCAGAACGGAGAGGGCCGACCCTGGCGCTGTACGCTGGGGCTTGCTCCAGAAGGCGCTCGTTTCCTTGCCGACCTCACCGTCGAGTCTAGTAGTGCGAACCGAGCAGAGATGCTCATGAAAGCTTTGAACCTGCTTGACCATCTGCTGAATGGTCAGCTCGATGGCAAACGCTATGACTTCCGGCTGAATGATGAGCGTGCCAATTTCGAAAATCTGTAAGTACTTTACTCAGTCACCATGAACCGTCCACCTAGGGCGGTTCTTTTATACACCAACGTGCGGACTTGACATACTACATTGGCAGTGGTAGGTTTCTTCATTACAACAAGAAGTAGTCAAAAAGAAACTTAAAAACCTAGGAGGATGTATGGCATTAACCCAAATCTTGATTGCCCACGAAACAGAACAGGGAGAAAAGGTTGAAGTGCCAGGGCGCATTTCAATTGAAAATGGAGCGATCTTTATCAGAATCGATGTGCCTAAGGAGGATGCAACGTTCCCAGATCGTTCTAAGGCGATCGAGAAACTGGCCAAAGACTGTGAGGCAAATGGTATCGAGCATGAGCTCCTTTTCGTCGGCCGTCTTAAGCTCCCAGATTGCATCAAGATTTTTTGCAAGTAGTTCGGGCCAACATACCGAGGAACGTACGTTCCTCGGCTTTTTTTGTTTGCACGGGTCTGAAGTAGAGATGACTACCCTTGACAAAAAGCCGGTTTTGCTGTAGTATCTGGGGTTAGAGAAAAATAGGCGTCTGGGATTATCTGTCTTGCCCGGACCGCCGCCATGCGTCAAAAGACAGCCAACACCAACAGCGCATGGCACGGAGTCTTTCATGTTCCTTTCAAACCTATTTAATCGCCAACGCTTCGCAGCGTTGCCTGGTAGAGTCATATTAACAATCAGGAATTGGGCAAAGCTCGTGTTGCTCAAGTCGTTAGGCGCTGAGCGTCTAAGTAAGCTCGGTTTCTGGTTTACAAAGCTGAGCGGCATATCTGAAGACCGGCCATTTGGCTGGGATTCGAATTTACGCATCACTGAGAGATTCTGGGCTTCCCCAACAGTAACTGACGGTCGGTTCTTTGAGGTGAGCGAGCCGGTGACAACATTGGCAATTCTTTCATTTTCAGCGCCCTCCACGCAGCTGGACAAGCAAACACCATTGGTGAAGGAACTCTTCAAAATCCAGGGAGTGAAGTCCATTACTATCACTCCTTATCAGATTTTAGTTCAGTGGTCAGCGGTTTTTGGGCTTAAGGAGATGTGTCCGAAAATCCATGCCGTACTTCATAAGCACCTTTCCGTCTAAGTAGACAAGCAAACCCGTGTAGCCTCCTGCTGCACGGGTTTTTTCGTACTGCAAATTTTTTTCACACCCCCTTCACAGTGAAGGCGTACGCTTAGGGTATTCGCAATTCATTTTGACACGCATGGCTGACATCATACAGGTGCACCAGGTTTCCAAAGTGTACCAGGACGGGGATCGACAGATTAAGGCGTTAGATAACATAAGCTTGAAGGTAGCAGAAGGGGAGAGTGTAGCGATTGTGGGTTCATCCGGCAGTGGGAAGTCCACCCTGCTGCAGCTGGTAGGTGGGTTGGATACGCCAACCAGCGGGGAGATTACCGTGGGTGGGCAGCAGTTAGCTGAACTCTCGGACGACAGTCTATCCACCTTCCGGAACAAGACCATTGGGTTTGTCTTCCAGTTTTTTCATTTACATGATTACCTGACTGCGCAGGAGAACGTGGCACTGCCGTTGCAACTGGGCGGGGTGCACAGCGGAGAAGCCATGCGGCAGGCCAAAGTGATGCTGCAGAAAGTGCACCTGGAAGACCGGGCCAACCACAAACCCAAGATGATGAGCGGGGGTGAAATGCAGCGGGTGGCGATTGCTCGCGCATTGGTGAACAATCCGCAGGTAATTTTGGCAGACGAGCCAACCGGGAATTTGGACAAGCAGAATGCACTCTCGGTTTTGGATGCCTTTGACGAAATTGCGCGCTCCGGGGTGAGCGTGGTTATTATTACGCACGATGAATCTATCAAGCAGCGATTCAGCCGGGTGATCCGCTTGGACAAGGGAGCGCTGGTAAAATTCTAAATCTATGATCTGGTCAACCATTGTTTCCCTAAACTTCAAGAAACTTCGGACGTACAAAGGCAAAGCCTTGTTTCTCATCTTGCCTGTGGCAATGCTCATGGTCGTGGGCGTAACTGTCACCAGCCAAGCCACGAATTTGTTGCACGCGGCTGAACAGCGTATCCTGGGGACTGCAAAAGAAGCAGCGCGTCTCATTCAGCTGAGCCCCGCAGTGCAGCAGAGAACCACGTCAGGCGCGGGGGGCGGGCAGGCACAGTTCATTGGTGGTTTTGGAGAAGAGTACACGGCGAGTGACGTGGACAAAGTTTCGGCTATCCCAAATGTATCCGCAGCCGAACTTGCGGTGGATGTGCCTGCTGGCCAAGCAACGACCAGTGATTTGCAGAACGGAAAAACCCTTACCCTGGGTCAGCTAAAAAGCGTGGGGACAGAGGTGGCGAAGCTCTACACCAATCAAGACTTTTCCTATACAGCGGGGCAACCCATTCCTATTGTCCTCACCACCAGCAGTCTCATCCACCAGTACACAGATTGGGGCGGGAAGACGGAGGTGACGTTGGAGCTGGGTCGGCCTGGGCAGGGTCGGGGGCCGGAGCAAGCCTTGGCTTCATCGCCAATCAAGTTTGAAGCCGTGGAGCTGACCAAGGACGAGCTCATGGGCAAGGAATTTACCGTCCAGTTTGGCACCTTGGAAACCATTCAAGACTACACGCAAGAGTTCACTGATTCGGGTTTGAAGTTTACAAAGCTCACGGACGCTGAGTTGAAAACCAAAGAAGCAGACCGAAAATCCGCGCTGAGCACGTACTGGAACTACGATGCACTAGCAAAGCCCCTGACGTATACCTTCAAAGTTGTAGGGGTGGTAGAAGTGGAAGGCAGGGGCGCGTCGTACGTGCCCACGAACTTCGTGAATGCGTTGATGCACGATCTTATCCAAAAGCAGCTGAGCGCTCGGACGAAAACCGCTCTCCCAACAGACAAGCTGAACTCTACCTTCACGGGCATGACCTACGACGGAGTGGAACTCGGGGGTGGCCAAGGCGGGCTCATGGGCGGTGGCATCCGCGTGGCTTTTGGCCAGCTTCGGAATGGTGCGCAGGAAACCACAGCGAGTTACGCGGTGCCTGGTTTGGTCATAAGCACCGAACGTGAGACCGGAGACGCTGATGCTTTTGCTCGCAGGTTCAGCGGAAGCGGTGGGACGGTCAAAGGTGTGGTGACGGATGCGGACGTTTTCACCAAGGCCACAGTTGCTTCGGACACCATGCTGGTGCAAATTGCCAGTGCAGAAAAACGGGCTGAGGTGGTGAAGGCCTTGAACAACGCTGGGTATGCGTACACTGATGTGAACGACTTGGAAGTGTACACGTCACTCCAAAATACCCTGTCCCGAACCGTGACCTGCGTGCTCCTTGGTTTCATTCTCATTACCGCGCTAGTGATCATTTTCACCATGGGAAAGTTCGTGGCCGAGAGCCGGAAGGAGATTGGGGTGTTCCGCGCCCTGGGCGCAACCAAGGCTAGCATCAAACAGCTGTTCCTTTCCCAAGCCGTGCTCTACACTGGGTTGGCGTATGTCGCCGGGGCGTTGCTGGGTATTGGGGTGACGCTTGGGCTTGCCAAAGCCGTGCAACTCTGGTTTGATAGGTTCGTTGGTGAGACCGTGCAGCAGACGTTCACCGTGGTGCAGCAATCCAGTGCCAACTCCTTTGCCGCGGTTGATTGGGCACGGTTTGGCTTACTCACCGGGTTGCTGTTCGTCACCACGATTATCGTGGCAATCATCCCAGCTGTCCGTGCGTCCAATGTCTCGCCAGTGCAAGCCATGAAGAGCGAATAACCCACATGAAAATTCTCCTGGTGGAAGATGAAGAGAGTATCCGCGAAGTGGTGAAACGCTACTTGGAGCGCGCGGGTTTTCAGGTGGACGAAGCCGGGAGCGGACCCGTGGCTCTACTGAAAGCCAAGCAGGGATTTGATCTCATTATTTTAGATTTGAACCTGCCGAATTTGGACGGCGTGGAAGTGTGCAAGAAGATCCGTGAGACATCCAACGTCCCAATCCTCATGGCCACGGCACGGGTGGAAGAAGGCCAGGAACTTACTGGCTTGTCCGTAGGTGCGGATGACTACATCAAGAAGCCGTACTCACCCAAAGTGTTGGTGGCGCACGTCCAAGCTTTGCTCCGTCGGGCTAGCCAGCCGGGCAGCCGCAGCCGCGGGCAGGGGAGCATTACCTGTGATGACGAGCAAATGGCTTTGCGCCGCGGCGACGAAACCATTGGGCTTACGGCCACGCAGTACCGCATTGCGCGGGCTCTGTTTACAAGCCCGGGCCGGATTTTTTCCCGCACCGAGTTGTTGGAAGCCAGCCGGAATGGGGACAGCGTAGGGGAGACCGATGAGCGGGTGATTGACGCGCATATCAAAAGTTTGCGTCGCCGCATTGAGGCAGACCAAGAGCAGCCCAAGCACATTCTCACTGTCGTGGGCGTCGGTTACAAAGCAGCTGTATGACATTCCAAATCTTCATTCGATCCATAGCATTCCGCGTTGGGGTGAGCGTTGCCCTGCTCTTCATTGTGCTGTTTGGGAGTTTGTACTTCTTCGTGGAGCGGCGCGGTGAACGAGCGTTTACCGATGTGGTGACCACCTGGAATGGCCGCTTTGGCATCATCACCCCGTTTGATGATCCGCAGATGCCGTGGTCAAACCGCATTGCCGAGCCGCGCCAGGAGTTCCGCGCACGTTTCCGCAATTCACTCCTGTTCATTGGCGGGCTTGGTGTTTTGGGATCAGTGGCTATTGGTGCACTGGTCGCTTCCATGATCACCCGGCCGTTGCGGAAAGTGGGGGAGGGCATGCAGAAGTTGCGAGCCAGTGACTACAACCACAAGCTTGCACCAGCTCCTGCTGCGGAAGTGGATGCCTTGGTCACAGAGTTCAACGCATTGACCGATGAATTGCGCCGGACCGATGAATTACGAAAAACCATGATCTCCGACGTGTCGCATGAATTGGCAACGCCCATCACCAGTCTCATGGCGCAGCTGGAAGCCATAAGTGACCAAGTGGTTCCTTTGGACGTTGTGCGCATAGGGAAGTTGCGCACGCAGCTAGACCGGCTGCACAGCATGGTGGATGGCTTGCAAGAGTACACGCGTTTGCGCAGCCGGGCAGTGTCTTTGCAGCGGCAGATGGTTGACCTCCGACAAGTGGTGGACGCCGTGCTCAATACGCACGAGCAGACGATACGCACTGCACGCATGGCAGTCCATGTGGACATTGCGGCCGGTGCCACCCTGCAGGCTGACCCCAAATTGCTGGAGCATGTGCTGAACAATTTGGTTGCGAATGCATTGCGGTATAGCCAGGGGAAAACCCTTGCCATTCGGCATACTCCCAACCAATTGGTGGTTGAAGATGACGGTGTGGGGATTCCCGCTGAGCACCGGCAAAATATTTTTGAACGTTTCTTCCGCATGGAGAAAAGCCGCAGCCGGGAAACTGGTGGGCTTGGTTTGGGGCTGGCAATAGTGAAGGAAATTGTGGAAGCGCACGGTTGGCGCATTCGGGCTGAGCAAAGCCAGTACTCAACTGGCGCGGCTTTTGTTATTACTACACATCTTGGGTAAGAAAAAGCAGCTCGGTATAGACGAGCTGCTGATGGAGGCTAGTACTGTTCGACACAGAACATGGCTCTGCAAAGGTGCAGTACATCCTGGGTAGGTTTCACCAGAATGTCTTGGGTTACATTGAGCAGTAAGGCTTCACTCACCACGGCTTGGGTCAAGTCTTTGGCATGGGCAATATCCGCTTCTCCATGCATTTGAGTGTAGGTGAAGTCTGTCAGTTGCAGTTTGCGTCCCGCATCCGCAAGCCAGGGCATGAATGCTGCTGATGTGTGTTCCAAAAGTGCGAGCACAGAAACGCCGTAGAGCGCACTTTTTTCCGCATAGCTGAGGAGCACGCCAGCTCGCTGCTTTGCCTGCATTCGCCGGGAGTGGTCTATCCGCTCTTCCCATAGCGGAGTAACGAAGCGGTCAAGCATTGCCGGGTGGTCTTCACCCACTTCACACTCCAAGTTGCTGCGACACGCATGTATAGCTTCAGGGCTTTGCACGCGGAGCCAGGTGAGACTCAGCAGGGGAATGAACGTTGGTCGAATGGTGTCGGCGTAGGTGAGGACAATGTCCGCCAATTGCTCAGGAGTAAGCGATGCAACGGATGGCAGCATTCTTCCCACAGTGTTGGCAACCATCCGAAGTTCATGCTGTGTTTTGCCAAGCAGCTGTCGTTCGTCCAAGACTTGTAGTTCTGACATTTGGAAAGGTCTCCTTTCTGGTTTTTGCGTTTCAGCTGAGCTTACTCTTGTACGTAGTACCCGTCAAGAAAAAAAAATGACGGCAGGGTTGGGAGACCATGCCGCCGTTGTGTCGGGCTTTTTTGGGACCGCAGAACCCATTGTTTGTCCTGCAGCTTTCAAAGAGCTAGCCGATGACACTACCCGACGTAATGCAGGCAGAAGAAGGGTACAGGGAGCAGGGGAAAAGCGTCAAGAAAAAGACGGTAGTTTCTGGGAACTACCGTCCGTAGATGATTGAGTGTTAGCCGAAACGTGGTCTATTACTGCATCGGCTTTCAAAGAGCGAGCTCAGCGCCTACTCAATCAAGACGCAAGCAAGGGGAGTGTAGAATGGGATGCGAAGTGGGTCAATAAACAGTGGGGGTTGACTTCTTGGGAAAAACGTGTACGCTGACTTCTTCGGAAATGGAATTGTACATTATACATGGTCAATATGGAGGTTCGATGCTCAAGAAGGAGTTTCTCTCACAGCAGGAAATGGAATTCATTTATGAGAATATCCGCATTGCGTGGGAGCTGAAGGAAAAAGGACTTTTCGTCCCGATCAACCAAAAGCGAATGCATGAGCTGGTAGGGCGGGGTATTGCAGTGCCCGTATGCCCAGATGGTGACCACAGTCATGACATGTTTAACCATCTCACTTCGTTCACTCGTCGGGTGCATGCTCCCGCATTGAACGGGGGAGCGGTTATGATGTCACCTCACCATCCGAAGTATCAGATTGAGGGGCAAGCGCTTTTCAACAGCCTTGACGGTGCACGTCAGGCCGGCAAACGCTATGGGAATGAGTATGGACTGTTTGGTTTTGAAACGCATCTTGTGTGCAAAGCAATGCTTGAGGAAATGCGAGGTATTGCTTCTTGTACGCAGTGCATTCTTGAAGGGAAAGATGACTTTATTACGCGGACGGGAATTTCTCCCAAAGCAACAATGGTTTTCATTCGAATCGACTGGACTCCCTTTGAGCAAAGGGAGGAGAAGAAGAAACGCCGTACCTATATAGTCAAGGGTAGTCGACGTGAGCTTCTGCGGCCGTATTTGCAGTAGTTGATCTTTTGTTTGGACTGGTCATTGTGCCAGTCCTTTTCTACATTTCAATATTGACAGGTAGCTGTGTGTTCCCTACACTTGATGCGTCCCGGGCATCATTTCGGCCATCGTAACTACGTTTATCAGTTTTGCTATCCGCTTGCATTTTTTTGCAGGCATCATTCAATCTGGGTTGATGTACGTCTATGTTCACACTTTTTTTGAAGATATTTAGCACGCCGAAGACTGTCATCCCCGTCCAGGATTTTGACCGTGAGCAGGCGGCCATTCTGGCGGTCGGTGAGCGGTTACAGGAGCAGGTGAAACGCCTCTTCCGTGGTTCTTTGGCTATTCGGCAGGTGGACGCTGGTTCAGACAATGCGTGCGAGCAAGAACTCGTCGCCCTTGGGAATGCTTTCTACGATGTAGAGCGTTTCGGTATCCACTTTGTGGCGTCGCCGAAGCATGCGGATATGCTTTTGGTGACTGGCCCCGTAACCCGGAACATGGCTGAAGCATTGCGGCGAGCGTACGCAGCCACGCCAGAGCCAAAAATTGTGGTGGCCGTTGGCGATGATGCAATCAACGGTGGGATTTTCAAAGGGTCATATGCGACGCATGATGGCGTTGGGAATGTCATCCCCGTGCACTACCAGATTCCGGGTGATCCACCTACGCCAAAGGTTATTATTTACCACCTTCTCAAAATTTTGGAAGGACTCGAAAGAAAACCCACACGCACCTGAGCACTATGCTAGCTAACATTGCTACACCACTGGGTTTCGTCGCGCTCCTCCTCCTCTTCACCGTTGGGGCTATCGGTGCTTTGCTCCTTCATCGGCATGACCACCGAGCGAATGTGTGGGGTAGTCTTTTCGCAATCGCTGGTTCGGTGTGGGGCGTGCTTTTCGCCATTGCGGTACTCGTGGGCGGAAATGACATTGCTGCGGCAGTGCAGCTTTCTCCTTTCCCTTTGTTCACCTTCTCCGTGCACATCGACAAGCTTTCCGCTTTCTTCCTTGCGGTCATTTCGCTCATCGCGCTGTTCTCCTCTACCTATGGCATAGGCTACGTGAAGCACTACTACAAGCAGTACAGCATTGGCGCCCTAGGTTTTTTCTACAACCTGTTCATCGCAGGCATGCTCCTGGTCGTTTCCGCGTCAAACGGGATTTTTTTTCTCGTCGCCTGGGAACTCATGTCCCTTGCTTCGTACTTCTTGGTGGTGTACGACCGTAAGGATGCACAGAACGTGAAAGCCGGGTTCCTCTACCTGGTCATGACGCATGTGGGGACGGCCTTCATTATCATCGCATTCCTCTTGCTCTATACCCACACTGGGTCGTTTGACTTTGCGGCTATAAAGGCTGGCGCCGTGCTCATCCCGGCATCTATGAAGAATGCTATTTTCATTCTGGCAATGGTAGGCTTTGGCACGAAGGCTGGCATCATTCCATTCCACATTTGGCTGCCGAGCGCTCACCCCGCGGCACCTTCACACGTCTCCGCCTTGATGTCTGGCGTGATGATAAAGACCGGCATCTTCATGATGATCAGGCTTTTCCTGGACATTCTCCAGCCTGTCCCGGCATGGTGGGGGCTGACCGTCGTGGTGATCGGACTTGTTTCGACATTGCTGGGCGTGCTCTACGCATTGACCGAGCACGATATTAAACGTTTGTTGGCGTACTCTAGTATCGAGAATATTGGCATCATCCTCCTGGGCGTGGGGAGCGCCCTCACATTCACCGCTCTGGGCATGCAGCCCCTGGCGCTCATCGGCCTGGTTGCGGCGCTCTTCCATACGCTCAATCATGCAACATTCAAGTCCTTACTCTTCCTCAGCGCTGGATCAGTCATCAACCAGACACATACGCGCAATATGGAAGAGTATGGTGGGCTGATGAAATATATGCCACAGACAGCGTTGTTCTTTTTGGTTGGCGCAATGGCTATTTCCGCTTTGCCGCCCTTCAATGGTTTCTTCAGCGAATGGCTGACCTTCCAAGCACTTTTTCAGGGGATTGCGGCGTTAGATTTTTACGCAAAGTGGATTTTCATTCTTGCCGCTGGTTCTCTGGCATTCACCGGTGGGTTAGCATTAGCATGTTTTGTAAAAGCCTTTGGTGCAACCTTCCTGGCCCGGCCGAGGAGTATTGCAGTGACGCACACGAAAGAATCTTCCCTCTCCCTGCGTGTCGGTATGGCTGCCCTCGCAGTATTCGCCCTGGTGTTCGGCGTATTCTCCGGACGTCTAACTTCATTCCTCAATGGTGTTGGTCGTGACCTGCAGGTGTTTCATTCCTCGACCTCCTTCATTTCCATAAATACTCACCAAAATTTGTCGGCTGGGCATTTTGCCTTCGTGTCTCCACTTGCGCTCTTCGTCTACCTCCTCATTGCACTGGTCATCGTCGTGCTCGGGGTAAAGTACCTGGTGAACCGCAAGCAGAAAGTGCACCTTGGCGCCACGTGGGATTGCGGGACAGATTTGAGCCCGCGCATGGAGGTTACTGCTACCGGTTTTTCGCATTCTATTGTTACCATCTTTCAGCGAGTGCTCCGGCCCAGCATCCAGCACGACATTGAGTACCGTGATGACCAGAGTCGCTACTTGCCGAAATCCAGAACGGTGACGCTTGGGGTGAGCGATCTCTACCATACGTACATCTACAACCCAATTCACACATTAGTGACTACTCTTTCCGAACGGACGAAGCATGTCCAAGGTGGGAATATCAACGTCTACCTCCTGTACATCTTCATTGCGCTGCTCGCCGCTCTCGTCGTGATTCGATAACCGTGACCATTTTTTTCTCCATACTCCAGGCCATCCTCATTCCTGCACTCTCGCCGTTGGGTGTTGGCTTGGTGAGGAAGCTGAAAGCAAGGTTGCAGAACCGTCAAGGGGCAAGTGTCCTGCAGCCGTATCGGGATTTGTGGAAGCTTTTTCACAAAGATGAAATTATCAGCACTGACGCGTCGTGGATTTTTCGTTACGCGCCGTTCATCCTCTTCGCGGTTACCCTGGTGGTGAGCGCGAGCATCCCATTCCTCACGGCCATTCCCGGCAGCACATTGACGAGCGACGTACTGGTTGTCATCTACACCCTAGCCATTGGGACATTTTTCTTGGCCTTGGCGGGGATGGATACCGGTGGGCCGTTCGGCGGTTTTGGCGCCAGCCGCGAAATGACCGTATCCGCGTTGGCCGAAGGTGGGCTTATTTTTTCGCTCCTCACCATAGCTTTGCGGAGCGGTACCACCGACCTTTTTGCCATGTCGAGCGCCTCACTCATCTCCACTACCAGCTCGTACGTGCCTGTGGCCATGGCATTTGTCGGCTTCTTCATTGTGCTGCTGGCGGAAACTGCCCGGTTTCCATTTGACAATCCAGCCACACACCTGGAACTCACCATGATTCACGAAGCCATGATTCTGGAACACTCTGGAAAGCGGCTGGCGCTCATGGAGTGGGCCTCAGCAAACAAGCTTCTCATCTTCCTCTCGCTGGGCGCAAACATATTCTTTCCTTGGGGCATCGCACATAGCTTTGGGTTCGCCGAAATGCTTGTGAGTATTTTGGTTTTTGCGGTCAAGATGCTCATACTCTACACAGCAATTGCAGTACTGGAGTCGAGCATTGCGAAATTTCGTTTCTTCCGCCTCCCTGATCTACTCATGGTTTCTTTCATTTTGAACAGTGTGGCTATCGCTTTTCTAAAATAGTATGGACACTACCCCTGAGCAAATCCTCCTGACGATATTCTTCCTCACGATTGTGATGCTGCACATCGTGAAGAAAAACTCTGGCACAGCCATCCTCTACGGCCTACAATCTCTCACTGTCGTTCTGCTGCTCGTGCATACGTTTGCGGCTACCAGGGATATTTCCATTCTCATTATTGCCGCCCTTCTACTTATTGTGAAAGTCATTCTTGCACCAAGTTTCTTCCTGCGTCTCATTCGGAAGCACGAGCTAAAATTTTCAGTCAGCACGTACGTGAACCTACCGTTGACACTTGTCATGGTAACCGTTCTGACAGCCATTGCGCATTCCCAGGTTTTTGGCCCACTCATCAACCACATCCCTGCCAATCAGCAGTACTTGTCCTTGTCCCTGGCTGCGCTGTTCATCTCTCTCTTCCTCATTGTGAATCGGAAGGGTGCGCTTTCACAAATTGTTGGCATCCTCTCGCTGGAGAACTGCATCGTTGCCTTTGCACTTTTTGCCGGTTTGGAGCAGTCACCCGCATTGCAAATTGGCGTCCTCTTCGACATTTCAGTGTGGATTATTATTGCCAGCGTGTTCATCACCATGATTCACAGGCATTTTGGCACGTTGGACGTGACGGAAATGCGGCACTTAAAAGAGTAACCGTATGGAATTGGCACTCATATTTATCCCACTTCTGCTTGCAACCGCAATTGGCCTGCTCATAAAACGCCAGCGGGTCATTGAGTGGGTTTCGGTTGTCGCAACCGTGGTCGCGTTCACCGCAAGTCTCTTGGTCGCCCGCCAGGTGGCTGTGCGTGGTGTGTACGCGGTTGGACAATTTTTTTCGGTGGATGCCCTTGGCGCAATTGTCATGCTCATCATTGCGTTCGTTGGTCTGGCGGTAACTGCATACGCGGTATTCTACCTTCGCACGGAAATGACACATGGGATCATCGGTTTTCGTCGGGTGCGCCAGTTGTACGTGTTGCTCAGTCTTTTCTTAGTGGCAATGTTTTTGGCAGCCACCTCCAGCAGCCCCATTTTTACCTGGCTATCTATTGAGGCCACCACGCTGGCTACTGCGTTCCTCATTAGTTTCTACAACAAGCCCACCGCAATGGAGGCGGCCTGGAAGTACCTGATCATTAATTCCGTTGGTCTGCTACTGGCATTTTTTGGCACGCTGCTGTACCTCACGGTGCTGGAAGGTTCAGGTGGGGCAGATTTTCCAACCTGGAGCAGCCTCCTTGCGAATGCTGCACACCTTGACCCGTTGATTGCGAAAATCGCTTTCGTCTTCGCGCTCATTGGCTACGGGACGAAGATGGGTTTAGCCCCAATGCACACCTGGTTGCCAGATGCGCATAGCAAAGCCCCGGTGCCGATTAGCGCGCTCCTCTCGGGTGTGTTGCTCAACGTTGCGTTCTTCGCAGTCATCAAGTGCAAAGGGGTTACTGACCTCGCCGTGGGTCCAGATTTTTCTCAGAAGCTCCTCATCGCGTTTGGGGTGCTGACGATTGGGATTGCCGCGCTCATAGTCGTCATCCAAAAAAATTACAAGCGTTTGCTGGCATACTCAAGCATGGAGAATATGGGGATTCTGGCGCTTGGGTTTGGCTTCGGTGGGCTTGGCATTTTTGCGGCACTGCTCCACACCTTGTACCATGCTCTCCTGAAATCCGCCTTCTTCCTGACCGTGGGGAACGTTTTCCTGAAGTACGGCACCACGAAAATTCACCAAGTGCAAGGTGCCCTTCGGATCCTTCCGGTAACGAGTGTGCTCTTGCTCATTGGTTTCTTGGCCATTACCGGCGCGCCACCGTTTGGGATATTCTTTACGAAAATATACATTCTGTCCGCTGGTATGCAGCAGCACCCTTTCGTCAGCATCATCGTGTTGCTTTTCATGGCCGTGCTCTTCTACGGCTTCTTCAAGCACATTACCAGTATGGTGTTTGGTACGGCCCCAGCAGACATGCAACCAGGTCAGCAAAGCGCATGGCTCACAATTCCACCCCTTGTCCTCGTCGTCATTGCGCTCTACCTGAGCCTCCACCTGCCAGCATTCCTCAACACCCTCGTCCATGCAGCGGCGGCAAAATACTAGTATGCACGAACTCTTACCAGCCATGGAAAAGTATATCCCAAACGGTACTCGAGCAACGCAATATGGGAACGCATCGGCATTTGCGGTTCCCGTCGGGGACATTGTTCGCGTTGCTACAGACTTGCAGAAACGGCATGGGTTGACCTTCAAGTGCATTACCGCGACTGACGACCGAAACGAAGGTGGGGGATTTACCTTGTGGTACATTTTTAGTGCACGGAACGAGCAAGCATTCGTCATCCCATACATTACCCTGAAGGATACCGATGTATTTCCTTCATTGGCGAAGGTCATGCAAAGTGCATGGAACTTTGAAAAGCGAATTCGAAGCTTCTTTGGCCTGCAACTGAGTGGTCATCCAGATGGTCGCCAAACTGTACTCCATGAGAATTGGCCCACGAATCTTTTCCCGTTACGAAAAGATTTTCAGTGGCAGACCCGTCCTGCAACTGCGCAGGGTGCGTACCCCTTCCAAGTAGTGGAAGGTGAAGGGATCTACGAAATTCCCGTTGGTCCTATTCATGCTGGGATTATTGAGCCGGGACACTTCCGCTTTAGCGTGGCCGGGGAAGAGATCGTGCTCCTGGAGCCACGGCTTGGGTTTGTCCATAAGGGCAGTGAAAAGCTTTTTGAGCAAGTCTCACTGGCGGACAAAGTCCGGCTTGCAGAAAAAATTTCTGGCGATAGTTCATTCAGTCACTCGCTAGCCTTCTGCCTAGCAGTGGAACAACTAGGGAATATCATCGTACCAGAACGAGCAAGTTACCTACGCGTGATCTTTGCTGAACTGGAGCGGCTGGCCAACCACTTTGGGGATATTGGCGCGATGATGCTGGATACGGGTTTTAACTTTGGTGGGAGTAACGGTGCTCGCCTGCGAGAAATGGTCATGCAGCTCAACGAGCGCTTAACCGGCAGTCGATTCTTACGTGGTACCAACGTGGTCGGCGGGGTCACCAAGGATATTGCTCACGATGCGCAGCAGCAACTCGCGAGTGACTTGCAGGCCATGAAGGAGGATTTTGAGGAAGTTATTGCCATTGCGGAGGGCAGCGTTTCGCTCACCAACCGTTTGAAAGGTACGGGTGTTTTGACGAACGCCGTTGCTGCAGAGCACGGGATTGTGGGCGTGTCAGCTCGCGCAGCGGGGATTGCCATAGATACGCGCATTGACTTCCCATACGCGGCGTACGCGAAACTTACTCTTGGTGACATCCCAGTGGAGCAGGCTGGTGATGCTCACGCCCGATTCCAAGTTCGGATAGCGGAAGCGCGGTCCGCAATGGAGATCATCCAGCAAGCACTTCGGGCTCTGCCCGTCGGCCCCATCGTTACTTCAGTTAACCATGTGGTATTGCAAAAAAGTACCATAGCCGTTAGCGCCGTTGAGGGCTGGCGCGGCGAAATTGTATACTTCCTCCAGACTGATACCCAGGGGAATATCAGCCGCGTTGCACCACGGGATCCGTCAATCCTCAATTGGGTCGCATTGAGCCATGCTGGGGTAGGCAATGTGGTGCCAGACTTCCCGCTCATCAACAAGAGTTTTAACCTCTCGTACGCCGGGTATGACTTGTAAGTATTTTCCAGTTCGCCTTTTCAGGTTGTCCACAGGTCCTTGGTACGCCAGGCTGGCAGGGGTGCAATTGTCTGTCAAAACTTTGGCAAAATGCTGATCAGATAGGCATGGAGTCCACTTCTGCTTTTCTGCGTCCGGTGGTAGAATACGGGCATGGAGCGCCAATTGTTCCAGCCAAAAAAGCTGAATTTCAGGAGGCCCTGTTAGTCGCGCCCGCGTTCACCCGCGGGTTTTTTGTAAACACTAAGTTCGTTGACAATTCGTTCAGCCAGAAAGGAGGTTGCCTTCCAAGACCTACAACACACCATATGTCCTCACTTCGACATATTCTTTTTTGAGCCGGTTGGCATTGAGATTAATGGGCAGCTTTTCTGTCAGTTACCGCACAGGGTGCAGAAGACGTACCGGCACAAACACTTTGAGCTTGCCGGCATGCTTTTTGAGACCGTAGAAGAGGTCCTCATGGCTCGTTTGCTCATTGCCATGCGGATTCGCTTCATGCATCACATTCGTTTTCCCATAGCTGACAGCGCCGTCTGTCCGGATTTCACCTTAGACAAGATGTTCAAGTGGGAAACGAACGTTGGTGACCCACACCACGGCAAGATTTTTTTGAATATTGAAGTGAAGCGAACAAATGCTGCCATCCAGCGACATAGTGGAAAGTACACAACGCTTGAAGAAGCGTACGGTGTGCCAACACTCCTTTTGTCTGCTGTCGAAATCACAAAGTACCTTCATACTGGTGCATTACCAATTGTTGCCCTGCAGGCTGCATAACCAAACAACCGAGAACTGGAGGTCCGTCTTCCTTACCAAAAAAGCAAAAAGAGAATTTGAAAATCAGAAAAACGTTGCACTTTGCCCAACGTTACCTATGTCGCGGAGTGGCTTTGAATTCCGCGGTGTGGTGTACACCCCACGCTGTAACCCAGAAAACCATCTTGGGAAACCATGTACCTGTGGTTTTCTAGAAACAGAAGAGGAGTTCCTCATTCAGGAGCTGCTCATTAGTATGGGTATTGAATCCATTCATCACATCCATTTCCCCATGGGAGATGACTGGGGAGTTAGCCCCGATTTCGTCTTCGACACGCTCTTTGTGTGGGATGGAGGACGGGGCGATCCGTACAATGGTCAAATCCTTCTGGGTATTGAAGCAAAGTGCTCAGAAGGTGGCCGATCCACGAGTTACAAACGCTACCGCTTGCTAGCCATGAAACTCCGAGTTCCCATTCTCATTCTCACCCGAAGTGAAATTGAGAAATGGTTCAGCTATGGTCGTTTGCCATTAAAGCGTGCAACCAGAGAGCAGTACGAAAAGTTGGTTGCGTAATTCTTTTGGCCTGTCACATCTCGTGACAGGCCTTCTTTTTTTGCTATACTCTCCATGCAGGCATTTACGGAACTGAAGTGCCAAGGATGGGTTAGCCTGTTGGGCGTATGGGGATGTGAACAAACTCCTTGGAAAAGGAGAGCTAAGAACCTTGAGCAGGGCAACCCATCGCCCTGCTTTTTTTCAGCTTGACGAAGCTTTGGATTCTGCATAGGGTGGAGAGAGAAAAACTGAAAACCAAGGAGGCAATGTGCCAGGTGTGTACTACGAATATGTACGACGATTGAAGATTGAAATGTTAAAAGCTGGAAAACTGAATATCTTTTACGTGAAGGTGTACTACTGCGTTGGGTTCAATGGTGACGAAGAAACGTGCGATGCGTGGTACCAACCTTGCGCGCACTGTGGTCTGCAGAAGAAAAAGCAGCGGACGTACCGGCCGTACGTGGAGATGGTGAAAGTTGAAGTAGAAGCTACTCCAGAAAAAATCATCAAAGACCATTCAGCCATTTGGCAATTAGCAACGGTCGCGTTCTTCCAGGAGCCGGACATTAAAGATCGTCCAGCATACTGCAAGGATTGTCCAAAGACACCCGCAAAATCCAAGACCTGAAAATGTGTAGTTGGCGACCCCCCCAAAGGTCGCCATTTTTTTTGACAGCCGCAGGGTTATCGCCTAGGCTGGAGGCAAAGCATGTACTCATTCCCGTGAAGGAGGGAATATGAAAAGATCCTTTGCTTGCTCAGACCAACATGATGTTATCGCCATTGATCGTGATGACCCGGATCTGCTGCAAATCGGCCACCTCGTTGGGGTGCATGAAGTGTGCGGTGGTACCGTCTTCTGCCGAGCGAGCTCACAGACGCATCATGCAATGTGCTGCAACACCTGTGGTTTACGGGTAGTGGTACCAAACACCATTGACACCTTTGGAGAGCTGCTCGAGCACTTTCAAATTCTGGGTTTCCCAAAGCTCCGTCCATTTGAGTAGCACCATCACAGGACTCCATCTGGGGTCCTGTTTCTTTTGTCTTGACAACGCGTCAGGCTGGTTGTAGGGTGATGAGAAATAAAAACCATCAAACATGGAGGGTTCATGGCACATTTGCACTATGATAACGAGTTAGTGGTTGACGTGGAGGGGGTTGACTACCGGGTGCTCTACACAACCTCAATGGAGCCGGTGGATGATTACTGCGCTGACTGTCGGCAGTATACGGATCCAAAAAATACGGTTTTCCAAGGAAGGGTAATAATCGTACACATTGAGGACACCAGTGCGGGAAATGAGCCGGTAGAACTCACGAGCGATCAGGGGAAAGCGGTACGCGAGGCCTTTTTGGAGGAGGATGAAATTATCCAAAAACGGCAGATCCGGTGTCAGGAATGCTTAGAGGAAATGGGAAGGTCGGCCAGCAGTTGATCATTTTTTCCCCCACCTGGTGTCAGGTGGGGTTTTGTTTTGTCTTGACCTTTTTGCTGATTGTGTTAGGCTCCAGGGAAACCGAAAATTGCACTTCACAATTATACCAAGGAGGGAAAATGCAGAAGTGTTTCATTTCTCTGCTCGTGGTGATGTTTGCCATGATCCAACCCGCGGCCGCACAACGGAAAGCCCCAGTAACCGATGCTAAGATGTTTGAAGTCTCGTTTGCCTGGGGTCGTTCGCAGACATTTGCGTTTCAAACATTCCCCGGCAGTGCGCGAACCGCAAATGGCGCCTTGCTTACGGACACGACGCTTATCCTGCGTCGGCAACCCAGCTTTACGGCCATGGCCTCGTACCAGCCATTCAAGGTCATGCACGTTGGTGTCCAACTCACCAGTACGCCGGATGCACGGGCAATAGAAAGCCAGTACCCCGGCCACGCCGCCGCGGACGATTCCTGGTACAGCATTACGGCCACCGAAGTCCAGTGGGGGATTGTTGGGTTCATTACCACCCCCTGGAGCAACCCGTCCAGCCGCGCCAGCTGGCTCATGTACCGCGCAAAGATTGGTGGAACGTTTGACTTGAGTGGTTATAGCATTGATGCCCTGGTGAGCCAGAGCAACGGTTCGGTTGTGGAACAGCAGCTTGGCCGGATGCACGAGCATCGGTTCTTCGTCTCCCTGGAGACGGGTTTCAAAAATCCTTTTGGTCGGGCTGGCGCCGTCTTTGGTCACATTGGCTACGCCTACTCGTTGTACCAATTTGCGCACGAGGACGCTCCGGGTTTACGTTTTGCACCAAACACCCGCCACCGCCTCACTCTCGGCGTGGGTATCTCCATCTCCTGATCCTTCGTTTTTTAACCCCAGCAGACGTGCTGGGGTTTTTGACATTCGCATTGGCTTTGGGTAGGCTTGGGGCTCGATGGAAAAAAGAAAAATAACAATAGACATAGACAACAGGAGGTTGCATGCAGAAATACGAGGTTTTGGTGTTTTGCGCCCACCCGGATGATGCCGAACGGCACATGGGTGGTACCCTTGCCCACTTGGCGCGTAGCGGCAGGCAAGTGCTGATGATCTCCCTGACCTCGGGTGAAATGGGGACGCATGGTGATTCGGTAACGCGGAAGCAAGAATTTCAGGCTTCTGCCAAGGTATTGGGCGTTGACGGATTGTTGATGCACTTCATGGATACCGGTGTTGAGAATACTCGTACCGGCCAGCTAGAGATTGCCAGGTTGATGAGAGCGCATCAGCCAAGCGTGGTATTTGCCCCGTTCCCGGTGTGCGGTTCAATATTGCACGGCGTCTCCGCGCACACGGACCACTACACGACCGGCGAACTTGTTACGCAGTCCATTCTCCTGGCGAAACTTGCAAAGGTGGATGCTACTCCTCCTCACCGTGTGGAGCACTTGCTCTACTACATGCTGCCGCCGGATGTTGCGCCAAATGTGCTCATTGGCATTTCGGATGAGGATCTGCGTGTCGGTATGCAAGCCATTGCGTGCCACGAATCGCAGCTGGCAAGTTACACCGGTGATGTACCACTGGCGGAGTACCTCACCTCAGTGCGGCGGGTGCAGTGCCGGCAGTACGGTGTTCGTTTGCCAAATGGGTGCCACGTGGCTGAAGGTTTTCTCCACCTTGGTCCGCTGGTGCTCCGCGGCAATTCTCTAAACGTCCTTTTTGGAAAGGTATAAATGTAAAAACCCCAGGGCGAATGTTCTGGGGTTTGACTTTGCGTACAAACTGCAGTACACTGCATTTCGACGATTGACAAACGTCCTCATCTGAGGGGGAGTTTGTGCCATTTCCTTTTCTCTATGTCGCAACATACATCCGCAACATTACGTATATACTGGCAGCACGTGAAACGGTATCCCTGGGTTACCGGCATTGCGTTGGCTGCAATCATTCTCGCTACAAGTGAGGGTGTGGTTTTACCGTTGCTGTTCAAGAAGTTTTTCGACACATTGGCGAATGCTGGTTTTGATCGGAACAGCGTTGCACAGCAGTTACTTCACGCGCTGCTCGCCATTGGTGCCTTGGAATTGTTTGGCTGGGCTATGTACCGGGTTGCCACCTTTGCATCGATCATTGTGCAAGGCAAAGTAATGTTCGACGTGAGTACCATGTCCTTTGCCACACTGCACCGGCACGCCGTGAGTTTTTTCGCCAATAACTTTGTGGGCTCACTGGTGAAAAAGGTGAAGTGGTTTTCTCGTGCGTTTGAAAAAGTGTCTGACGACATTTTCTGGCGCATTATTCCCATGATTGTCAGCTTGGTGGCAATTACCGCCGTGCTCTTTCAGCGTAACGCTACGTTGGGACTCGTCATTTTCATTTGGCTCGTCATCTTCCTTGGCGCGCAGGTGTTCTTCATTCGGTACAAACTCAAGTACGATCTGGCGCGTTCCGCAGCGGAGACCAAGTCCACCGCAATTCTGGCGGATTCCATAACCAACTACAGTACGATTACGCTCTTTGGTGGCTTCCTGCGAGAAGTGCGGCGGTTCAGCCGAGCGATGGATAACCAACGACGGCTGTACATGCTGAGCTGGAATATCAGCGGCATTTTTGACTCGGTCCAAGGCTTCCTGATGATTTGCCTGGAGATAGGTGGTTTCATTTTGGTCATCCACCTGTGGAAGCAGGGGACACTCACGCTGGGAGACTTCGTACTCTTCCAGTCGTACGTGTTGGTGCTCTTCAACCGGCTATGGGATTTTGGCCGTGTGGCTCGGGACGTGTATGAAAGTTTGGCAGACGCCGATGAAATGACCGTGGTGCTGCAAACACCCCTAGAAGTAACGGACGTCGCCACAGCCAAACCCTTGGTTGTTTCGAGCGGTGCCGTACGCTTTTCTACTGTCGACTTCAATTACCGGCGAACCCGGCGCGTGCTCCATGGCTTCAGTCTGGACATTGCACCAGGAGAGCACGTGGCACTGGTTGGCCCATCCGGGGCGGGGAAATCAACGGTCGTCAAAATTTTGCTTCGGTTGCATGACGTTTCGGGTGGCACCATTACCATTGATGGTCAGGATGTTTCCAAAGTCACGCAGGAGAGTTTGCGTCAGAACATTAGTTTGGTGCCGCAAGATCCGGTACTGTTCCACCGTTCGCTCATGGAGAACATTCGGTACGGCAAGCCGGAGGCTACGGATCAGGAAGTTATTGCGGCAGCCACCGCGGCTCACTGTCATGAGTTCATTCAGACTTTCCCTGAGCAGTACAACACTTTTGTGGGTGAGCGCGGGGTGAAACTCTCCGGGGGCGAGCGCCAGCGCGTGGCCATTGCCCGGGCAATGCTCGCGAATACACCCATTCTCGTCTTGGATGAAGCGACATCCAGTTTGGATTCCGAATCTGAACAGCTGGTGCAGGCCGCCTTGGCGAAGCTTATGGCCGGGAAGACAGTCTTAGCAATTGCCCACCGTCTTTCAACGATCCGCGCGATGGACCGCATTGTGGTCATGGACAATGGTCGCATTACGGAAACCGGTACGCACGATCAGCTGCTGGCTATGGAGCTGAGCCTGTACGGCAAACTTTGGAACCTCCAAGTTGCGGGTACGGGGGTGTTACCGCAGGTTGCAGAAGAAGACGAAGCATAGTGCAAGCAAGGTGCACTTGTAGTTCAGAAACCCCAGCACGCACATGCTGGGGTTTTTCCTGAGAATCTAACTTTTTGTAGACAAAAGGGCGCTTGGAAAAGCGCCCTAAAAAAATGTGATAAAAACGAAATGGGAATGTTACTGTTTTTTGATAGTTTCTTCCGCTCGTTGCACTCCATACACAAAAATGGCAATGAGCGAAACGAACTCGATCAATACAAGTCCCGGAAACAAAACTTTATGAACGAGTGGCGTGTCTATTTGTGTTCTTATGCACAAACTAACAATCCCAACAATAGCCCATGCGGCTACAAAAAGCATAATCTTCATTTTCTTTTTCACTAGAACCTCCGAGTATCATTTGTAATGTACTTTTCCAATTTGTATACCTAGTATAACAAAAAGAGCGTCAACGTAAACATTTGCGGTTTTGATTGCATCTTGGAAAAGCTAGGTACACTGGGTGACTACTCTGTAGTTACCTTTTTGACCCCCCCTTACTCCCTGGAGTGTCTTGTAGGTCCCGTTTCCCTAACGGCGCTTTATCCCCCCACATAGCCAAAGCGCTATACTTATTCTATAAACACGTACTATAATAGAGGAGTTCAGTCCGTCTTTCCCCCTTTTGACCAACCGTATGGAAACCTACGACCCCAAGAAAGAGTGCTGCCCCAAGTTTGACCCCACACCCTGGGACGGCAAGAAATTTGCGTGGCAGAACAAGAAATTTATCAAGGGCAAAGTGTTCACTATTTTCCATATGCCCCTAAATTTTGGCAGCACCATGAAGCAGTTAACGACGAGGGTGGAAAAGGCCGGGGCGCAGATGCCAGACATGCTGACACTTTCCGATCACACGTCCAAGTGGAACATGGATTTGTACTTAGCCGTGGACAAGGAAATTGTGGGTGCGAACAATGTGACCCTTAGTGGGACGTTCCTGAGTAAGGTCTACGAAGGAAAATTTCAGGATACTCGGAAGTGGTGCCAAGACTTCACCACCTATGCAAAACAGCAGGGGTATGCTGAAATAGAGAAGCAGTATATGTGGTACACCACCTGTCCCAAGTGCGCCAAGAAGTACGGGAAAAACTACGTGGTCATTATCGCTCAAGTAACCTAAAAGCCTATGTTTGACCTCCACGTCAGCAAACGCACCAGTGAAGCCTTCTACGGTTTGGGTTTCGTGGGCGCGGTCATCTACTTCATCTCCACGGCCACGGGCTTCTGGGACGGCGTGCTGGGTGTGCTCCAAGCGATTGTCTGGCCTGTGTTCTTTGTCTACGAAGCGTTGCAATTTTTTTACAGTCGATAGTTTTTGTCTTCCTACATGCAGGATATCAATTCAAACGTTGTTAAGAAAAGCAGTATTGTAAAGCGGGTTGGTATTGTATTTGCAATATTCATAATTCTTGTTGGCGTCGTAGCTTTTGTTATTATCCCATTTGTACAGACTGATAGTAAAGAAGGTGTAGGTATTTGGGGCGATGCGCCAGTCATTGGATGGGCAGTGCAAATTGCTTATAAAATAAAATGCGAACGCGATGGTGGAGAAGTTTTTGAAATAGCTGAAAAGAATTATTGCGGAATTGGCAAAACGCAGGATGCTTATAAAAAGTGTTCTTCATCAACTGAATGTGAAATATTTTGCGGGTTTGAAGGCGGTTTTATAACCCATGATGCAGCGTTCTGTGTGCCGTACCAAAAAGGTTGGGTTGGTGTGAAATATGAAGATTATTTGTAGCGTCATTAACAGTATCCGTTCGATTTAAGTATCTTTCTTCAGTTTTTTTAACCCCGTATACCTATGGAAACGAAAATGATAACCACCGGCGCGGCCTTCCGCTACGGCTGGGAAACGCTCAAGAAGGATTTCTGGTACTTCATTGGGATCTCCGTGTTGTACGGAGTCATCACCAATATTCCAAATTCTAAAGGGACCAGAAGTGGTTTTAGCATCCTCGGCATTTTCATCAGCGCTTGGCTTATGGGCGGCCTGTACCGCCTGTTGCTTGACTACAAAGACGGCAAGAAGCAAGAGTTTAGCGTTCTGTTCACTCAGTTGAAGCACTACTGGCGGATTTTGGGCGGTTCAATTTTGGTGGGGCTCATTGTCATTGGTGGGCTCATCCTCCTGATTGTGCCCGGCATCATCTGGGGTTTGCGCTACATGTTCACCATCATGCTCATCGTGGACAAAAACATGGATGTTGGAACGGCCATGCACGCCAGTGCGGAAATGACCCGGGGGATTAAAGGCAAACTCTTCGTCTTCGCTTTGGCCTGCCTTGGCACCATGGTCCTGGGTGTCATCTGCTTGGGTGTGGGTGTGTTTGTGGCCATGCCCGTGGTGTGGTTGGCTTTCGTCTACCTGTACCGCAGTCTGCCAAACACCAACGCGGTGCAAGTCCAAGAGCCAACAGTTTAAATTTTTAACGATTCGCAAAACCCGCAGCAGTGCGGGTTTTTGCTTTGTAGCGAGTAGAAGCCGTGGTGCCACTATTGACACATTCTCGATTGTGTGTAGAATTGGTATCAACAAAACATTTGGAGGAAAAAAGAATGTTAAATCGGATCATTTTCATCATCATTGTTACAGCTCTTGCGCTCATTCCCACCTGGTTCTTTCTCCTCTTGCGGAGCATCGCCAATCCTACAGGATTCTGGCAGAACATCGTCACGTTTGGAGTAGGCATCTGGTTACTTGGAGGATTGCAGCTCATCTTCCTTGTTGTAGGGGTATTTGTCCTCTTCGCTGGGCTGTCCAAAAACTAATCTCAACGTAGACCGGCAGAAATGTCGGTCTTTTCTTATTTTTGCATTTTCACCAGGGAGCGTACACTGGCTGCATGACCCAGCGCAGAATACATCAAGACGAGTGCCCGTACTTCGTCACCTTCAACACGCGGGGAGGGGAGCCGGTGTTTGAAGATGTGCGATTTGCAAAGTTACTCCAGGAGGAAATGTTTACCTCGGCCAGGTTGAAGGGTTTTGATATCTTGGCATACCAAATAATACCAAACCACGTTCACCTTTTAACCGGCACGCGCACGTTGGAGGAGGATGGTAAAAATATTGTTGGTGGTGATGCACCCACCTCCGAGGTTGATCCCGTCCCCGTCGAGCGCACGCTTGAGAGCATGCGCTCGGGGGAATTTAAAAGGATTGATAATAATAATTTCCCCGAACCCACTCCGATTCACGAACGCGCCTCCCTTGAACGCGCCTCCCCCGAGCGTACCTTCTCTAAGGTGCGCTCGTCCCCGGCGCGTACACCCAAGCCATTCACCATCTCCGACCTTATACAATCCATCAAAGGGAATTTCTCATACAAGCACAAACTTGGAGCAATTTGGCAACGCCGGTTCTACACTAAAATCGTTAATACCCCGGAGTATTTGGAAACCGTGGTGGAGTACATCCGCTACAATCCCACCAAAGACGGTTTACCCAAACGTTTCACCCAACCGCCGTACCAATATTTTGATTGGGGGAAGATTCGGAAGTTGTTTTAAGTCCATTTAATGCATAACAAGCGCAAGTTTGGTCATAACAGTGTAAACGGTGAAAATAATTCCTCGAGCGTACCTTCTCTAAGGTGCGCTCACCCAAGTTTATATTATTCATTGTTAATGAAAAATGCTCTCCCCGAAGAGAGAGCATTACTTTTTAGAGCATTTTCATTACCGCTTGAATTGCGTACTCAATGAATTCTGGTTTTGGGTTACCACTGGTATAGATTGCTGCAGAACGGTCACACTGGCTGCCGTCGATATTATCCCAATCTTGTGACCACGGCATGAGGACAAGAACCGTGCGTTTCCAGAACAAGATGCCGGTTTCAAACCAAAAGGTTGCAAACCAGTAGTAACCGTCACTTGTGGTTAGTCCAAGGGGAATATCCATGATCGTACTCGCAGTTCCCCTGTAATGTGGGAGCCGCTTGCAGCGGATACGGAGGTCATCCTGGTTTAGTAGTGCGCGATTTGGGTCAGCCAGTTTCTCGTTAAACTTTTCAATGATCGGCGGGAAAAATGGACCATCGAATTTTTGCAGTTTTGCTTTAGCGTGCCTTCTTTTACTCATATTTACTCCTTTGTGTGTATTTTTAATAGCCAATCGTAAATCAGAACTTGCTTTTTGTCAAGCCGCGCGCCAGATCAATAGTTTGGCCACCATGCAGTAGCCCTTTGCAACAAAGTAAACCCCGAGCATCTTGCCCGGGGTTTTTGTATGCATCGGAAGCAATTTAGAAATAAAAAAGCGCTGGTAACAGCGCTTTAGGTTTTGTCGTACTTCATTTGCTTGTAGATCGAAGCATGGTAACGAACATGAGTCGTTCATCTGCCACCCCGCCGTAGTGTTCCGCGACGAGCGCCCTGAGCTTTTCTCGTTGGTAAGTTGTGGGCAGATGCTGCACGGCAATGGACCGCAGGTGACAGCTCAAGCAAACGTGGATGTACACATTACCGCACGTCTGTAGCTCTTCGGGCAGCTCCTCTTTGAGGAATGCGCGGGTGGAGTCGCTGCTCCCTTTGTGGTTGCAAAACGGGCAACCGGATGTGTTGAGGGTCTTCCCAGTGACGATTTTTGTACTTCCGGGGGCGAAACGTATGTTATGAATATCCATCGTACCTCCAAACTGGTATGTTTTGTGTTTACGCCATCTTAGTCTGCCGGCACTCTACTGTCAAACCTAAGCTCAAGCCAGCAAGTGAAAGGGGATTGACAGTTTTTCTTTTTTTTCGTAAGGTAGACACACAAAAAAATACAAAGAGAAGGAGGAAAAATGGCAACGTACATTTTGCTTACAAATTTAGGCATTGAGGCGTGTGGATCAAACGAGCAAATGAAAAGCACTTTGCATTTGGTAGAGAAACGTCTGAAGGAAGAATGCCGAGGTGTCACTTTTGTTGAAGGCTATGGTTGCATGGGGACATATGACCTCGTCTATATTCTTGAGAGTGAGGAACCTCAAACGATTGAAAAAGTAGTTCCGATTTTACGGGAATTAGGCCACTCCACAATTCAGACCATGTTAGCTACGCCATTCGAGCAATTTATCAAGGCGTTATAGGTCCTTTATAAAAATCCACCTCCATATCGGACGGTGGATTTTCTTATACCCCATACACTTTTTTTACCTACCAGACTGGGTAAAAGTCTTTTTTAGCTGCGCTAAAGAATTTTGATTTACAAAAAGAGCCACCAATGTTGGTAGCTCGAGAAATTTTTGGTTGTTTAGAGTACCTGTAGTGCATGTAAGCCGGCGAGGATGAGGAGGATAAGTGATATGGCGACTATAGCGCCTGATACCGCCATACACACTTCAATGAACCGCATCTCCTTACGTGTGCCTCCTAGCATGACCAAGAAACCAGGAAACATAATTGCAAAGAAACTCAGAACACCAATGATTAGTGTGAGTATCCACACCCACCAATGCGCAACAATAAATTCCATTTTCCCTCCAAATTTCTTAGGATCAATTTTGGCTTCACCTTAGGCAGGGCAGGAGAGATTGTCAATGGCTGGTGCCCTACATTTTTCCAGGTTGCTAGAATACCCCCATGCCCCTCCTGGAAACCCTGAACCAACCAAGGTTTAGGATTTAGATGAAAAGTTAACCCCACACAAGTACTGTGCGGGGTTAAGGTACTGACAGGAATGCATTTACTTTGTTCCGAAGTACACACTGTTGTAGTTCGGGGACAAGTCGGCGTTCAGGCCTGGAACGAATTTTTCCCCTCCATTCAGGCCGGTATGGAAGAAGCGGAAGCCGTTTGCTTCATCGGTAACGGTGAGTTCGCCTGCCACCGGGGAGATAATGGCGGTTTTGCCCGTGGAAAATCTTCCTCTACTGTCACGCTTCTGCGTGAAGTGGTGTTTTCCAAGTTCCACGAGTTCACAATGAAGTGGGCACTGTTGCGCGATTTTGGACCAGGACATGAAATTACAATCCATTTTAAACCTCCAGTTTGTTTTACCTTTTTGCAATGGCTTAATGTAGCACATTTCTGTTTCTTGTCAAGTCTTGGCTCTTGTATGCGGAACCTCCTACAATACCCCCATGCCCCTTCTGCCAACTCTCAACCCTGCCCAAAAGCAAGCGATAACCCACACGGCTGGGCCGCATTTGATTGTGGCTGGCGCGGGGTGCTCAGTTGGTAATGAGGAGGTTTACCTGGTTTGCATTTGACATTATTTTGTAGGTGTGGCAAAGTCTTAGGTCTTCATGTATACTCAAGTACATATTAAGAAATGAGCAAAAATATGGAAAAGGGAACGGAGAAACAATTATTTACGGCTATTAAAATAGCCCGTAAGCAACTTTCTGAACTTAGTGTACATCAACGATCAACTCTAGAAAAAACTTGGGATATTGAGCATGCATATTATTCAAGCACGCTTGAAGGAAGTAAGCTGGATCGATCAGAGTTCAATCGGCTTGGTGAAGAGGTTCAATGATGGTAAGTTCTGATTTTCGTCGTCCACTAGACGAGGAAGAACTTCAAAAACGATCAGCGCTTGGAGTAATCCGAGCGTCACGTTTTATTAGAAAATTTGCTCACCAGCATCAACCGATAAACGTTGATGTATTTTGTGAAATACACAAGAAAATTTTTTTTGATGTGTGGCCTGAAATAGCGGGAACATACAGGCGTGAAAATTTAGAAATCACAGATTCTAAGCTTGTGCTACCCCATTATTCAGAAGTTCCTCAATTAATGCACAAAATGAACGAAGACCTAAAGGACAAATTATCCTCCTTAGGCCAGGTTGAAGGAATTATAAATACCTCTAAAACACATACTGAAGATGAGGAAAAAATAATTGAAGCAACCGAACATGTTATTGGAGTTGCAGCTTGGGCGCATCATCGTATTACCTATATTCACCCTTTCCGAGAGGGGAATGGTAGAACAGGAAGGTTAGCCGCAAATTTGATTCTAGAAAGGTATGGGCTGGTTGGTATTTCGGTAAAGGTTGAAAAGGAAAACAAAAATCGATATCGGAAAGCTTTAGCACAGATTGATGCGGAAAGTGATTATGAACCTTTGATAAGTATTATTTATGAAGGCTTGATTGACCGATATCAAGGGGTGAGTATTAAGTACTATGAGTATAAGGGAAAGACTCGGTAAACGGATTTTTTAAGACAGAAATAGAATTAGTACATCTGTGAGCAGATTGGTAGACTAGCATTATGCCCCTGTTGCCAACCCTGAACCCTGCCCAAAAGCAAGCGATAACCCACACGGCTGGGCCGCTTTTGATTGTGGCAGGCGCGGGCACGGGCAAGACGACGGTGGTGACCCAGCGCATTGCCTGGCTCATTACCGAGCAGAAGGTCAAGCCGGACCACATTCTGGCCCTCACCTTCACGGACAAGGCGGCTGGGGAAATGGAGGAGCGGGTGGACAAGCTGCTGCCCATGGGCTACGTGGATTTGTGGGTGAGCACGTTCCACAGCTATTGCGAGCGGGTGCTGCGGGACCACGCCTTGGATATTGGTCTGAGCCCGGACTTCACTTTGCTGGATGAAACTGACCAAGCGATTCTGATGCGGGAGAATTTGGAGAAGTTTGAACTCAACTACTACCGACCGCTGGGCAATCCCACCAAATTTGTGACGAGTTTGATTTCCCATTTTTCACGGTGCAAGGATGAAGCTATTCGACCTGAGGAATACTTGAAGTTTGCGGAGAAGGTGAAACTTGATTTGGATCAGGTGCATGGCCGCAAAAAGAAATCAGAGGATGATGCCGCGCAGATAGTAGAAGCGGAGAGGATAAACGAAGTAGCAAATGCGTATCATACATATCAACAGTTATTGTTTGAAAAAAGCTGCTTGGATTTTGGTGACCTTATCACACAGACGCTGTATCTGTTCCAGCAGCGGCCAAAGATTTTGCAGCGGTACCAGGAGCAGTTCCAGTACGTGCTGGTGGATGAATTCCAAGACACCAACTGGGCGCAGTACGAGCTGGTGAAGATGCTGGCCGCGCCCAAGAACAATTTGACCGTGGTGGGGGATGATGACCAGAGCATTTACAAATTCCGTGGCGCCAGCGTGGCCAACATTCTGGCGTTCAAGAAAGACTACCCCAAGGCAAAGGAAGTGGTGCTGACTGAAAATTACCGCAGCACGCAGAACATTCTGGATTTGGCGTATAAATTTATCCAGCACAATAATCCGAATCGATTGGAAGTACAGATGCAGAGCCGTAAAGCCGTAAGCCGTAGAGCTGTAAGTTCTGAGGGGAAGAAGGGACAGGGGATAAGTAAAAAACTCGTCGCACAGTCAGAAGACACTGGCGAAATTGGGGTGTGGCAAATGCCGACGTTGGAGCAGGAGGCGAGTGCGGTGGTGGAAAAAATAATCGAACTTAAGAAAAAAAATGCTGAGAGCTCGTACAATGATTTTGCCGTGCTGGTGCGCGCCAATGACCATGCCACGCCGTTTCTGCAGCGGCTAAAGGCGGCAAATGTGCCGTTCCAGTTTTTGGCCTCGGCTGGGCTGTACCGCCAACCAATTATTTTGGACATTCTGAATTACCTGAAGCTCTTGGACAACTACCACGAGACTGCGAGCTTGTACCGGATTCTCACCTTGCCCTTGCTAGCCATTCCTTTGCCAGATGTGATGCACATGCTGGCAGTGGCCAAGCGGGAAACCAAGTCCTTGTTCGACATTACTAAGCAAGCGCGGGCGCTCACCAGTTTGCAGCCGGCCACCATTGCATCGGTGGAAATTTTGCACGGGTGGTTGGAAGCGCACAGCCAGCTGGCGCGCACGCAGCCAGTGGGGGAAGTCACCCTGAAGTTCTTGGAAGACTCCGGCATGCTGCAGCAAATTACCGGCACCACGGATGCGGAGCATTTGGAGCAGGTGGGTTTTGTGAACCAGCTCTTCCAAGTGTTCCACAGTTTCCAGAGCCGGCACGCAGACCCTACGGTGGCTAATTTTTTGCGGGAGCTGGCTTTTGCCCAGGATGCTGGCGATGCTGGAACACTCAAGCCCCCGGAATGGGAGCAGGGGCCAGAGGCCGTGAAAGTCATGACTGTGCACGGGGCTAAGGGCTTGGAATTTCCGTACGTGTTCATTGTGAATTTAGTGGACAAGCGTTTCCCAACCGTGGAGCGGCGCGAACCCATTGCCATACCAGATCCGCTGGTGCGAGAAAAAGTACCGGAGGGGGACTGGCATGTGCAGGAAGAGCGCCGGTTGTTTTACGTGGGTATCACCCGGGCCAAGCGCGGCGTCTTCTTCCTGATGGCGGAGGACTACGGCGGCAGTCGAAAGAAAAAGCCTTCGCGTTTCATTCCAGAACTCGGAGTGCAGATTGTGTCGAAGCAGGTCCAAGGCAAACTCACCGAAGCACCCACGCAAGCACCGGGCCGCGTGGATGATGATCACGCCTTGCTGCGCCAGGCCATTCCGGCGGCATTCAGCTTCACACAAATTAAAGCGTTTGAAAATTGCCCTAAGCAGTACAAGTACGCGCACCTGCTGAAAATCCCGGTGCCGGGCCACGCGTCTTTAAGCTTTGGCCAAACCATCCACAACACTTTGCTCAACTTCTTCAAACTGGCGCGGGAGCGGAGCATCACTGGCCAAGCAGATTTGTTTGGGACCAAGCCAACGGTCGCGTCAGACAAGCCAGCTGTGAGTTGGGCTGAGCTGCAAGAGTTGTACAAAGCCGCGTGGATTGACCAGTGGTATGCGAATGTGAAGCAGAAGCAGGAGTACAAGCAGCGCGGCGTGCAGTTTCTCAAAAACTTCTACGACAGTTTGCCCACGCCCTGGCCGCAGCCTGTGGAACTGGAAAAAGGTTTTACCATTGCCATTGGCGGGCACAAACTACGCGGAAAAATTGACCGCATTGACCCAGCCAGTGGGGGCATTGCCATTCTGGATTACAAGACCAGCGAGAAACCGCCAACGGATCCAAGCAAAGCAGACCTGGAGCAGCTTCACCTGTACGCCATTGCCGCGCGGGAAGCCCTGGGCAAAAATCCGGTGAGCTTATCGTACATCTACCTAGCCACGGACAAACCCTACACCTACCCAATTGATGAGGCAGCCATTGCGAAAACTAAGGCCAAGGTGGAGGGGACCATTGCCGCAATCCTGGCTAGTAACTTCAAAGCCACCCCAGCCAAGCACATTTGCGACCACTGTGATTTCCGGAATATTTGCGAGGATCGGTGGCGGGGATGAAGCGGCAATCGGAATAGGTGGTCGCAGCCCGTATCGGTTCACGTTTTCGTAGGACGATATACGATACCTGCCTGCGCGAAGCCGCTTCGGCGAAGGCGGGCGGGTGGCGAAACCGTTCACCGTATGCCGAATTAGTATCAGTAGGGGAGGTGCAGGGTTTGGGTGTGGCGGCGTGTGGGGTTTGAGAGTGTAGATTGAAGTATGGATGGAGGGTTTGGAGGGAGGGTAGTCAAAGAATAATTATGACAAAGTGGGTAGCCCGGGTCCCTTGACCCGGGCAGATATCAGACGAAGGAGCTCTTGTTTGAACCCTACAATAGAGCTACCGTTATATTGGTAATTGACAGCACTGTGCGTTCTTACGCTTAACTGAAAAGTATGGAAAACGAGCGATTTATTCCAGGAGAAGCAAAACCCAGAGATAAAGAGCTACGTGTGCCACTGGAAGACGAGGCTGCACAGTTGCAGGCGGTTGCCGAACGCGTGGGCATGTTACGGAAGTTCCGAGAGAGTAAGTGGGTGAAGCGGCTTATCCTCATTGCCGGCTTGCTTGCAGGTGGCGAAGGTGCACTGGCCAGTAGCACAACTGAGCGTGGGGCTGCCCCGGATACGGCAAAGGTAGAGCAACTGCAGAGTCAGGTGAAGGAATCCATTGCTGAAGCAAAGGAGTCAGTTGCAGTTATTGACCAGTACGTTCGTGCGCATCCAGATCAGAAATTTCAAGCAGAGTATTTAGGTAAAGCATCAGCGGAATTTCGTAAGCAAATTGGAAATGTGGAAGTGACTGTTAACGACTTCTTCACCATGGCGGTAATGGTGGATACCAGTGCTACGGGTGAGATCAAGACGAAGTACGCCTTTGACAAAGGGAGTGATGGCTCACTGGAAAGTGTGGTCATGGTACCCGGGGAGTTATCCAAGGATGATCGTGCGATGGCGGTGTTAGATATCGATGCAGATCCGAATTCCCTAGAGACCAAGGTTGGTATGGCTGATTTGATGTTCGAAGATGAACGGGGTACGCCTTTCAACAATCGTGGCATCTTTGTGGTCAACCCAAATGCTTCTGAAGGGCGACGAGTCTTCGTTGGTTCATACAGGGATGGCAACTCTGGGTACATGGATGATGCCACAGAACTGAAACTGCAGCATTTGTGGGAGGGCATGACACATGCTATTCGTGCGGATATTGAAACAGCTCAGCCTGGAAAATAACCAGAATATATAGCCTGTCATTAAGGAGCAAGTTTATATTTACAACAGTTGTTAGTTTCAATCTTTAACCAACAAGCATATGGGTGGAGAAGGCGAAACAGGGTACGTGCCAGAAAACGAAGACGTAAAAGCAGGTGGGTACATGACGGCGAAACGAGCGGTAGAGCAAATCGTCAACGCGGATCAGAGTATAAATATGAAGCCGTTTCAGTACGACGCAGAGAACGTGCAAGCGCGGTTGATTGAAATGGTGAACCATGACCTTGCAGATAAAGGCCGGGGTGAGCTTGATCAAGACTCGCAGGATGCCATGGGGAATGCAGTCTCTGCTGCACTGGAGGACGGCAAGCTGAATGTGGAAACCTTGCAGGCAAAAGTCGCAGAAGTGGTGAGCGCACACCTGGAAAAAGCTGGGGGAGCGGAGTAAGGACAATTTTGTATATATCAACAAAACCCACCTTTCCAAAGGCGGGTTTTTGGAACTCCTACCGTATCTGTGCTACTGTAGGGATGAAAGGAGGCGGGGCATATGTCTGGTTTTACCCCAATAAAATACACGTTGAATCGCAATATCCAGTCTTCCGGGATGCAAGATCAAGTGGACGCCGCCAGGAGCCTGGAGGTCTTTTCTGAGGTGTTAAAAGACATCATGGGTGAGGATTTTGTGGATAAGGGGAAGGCGCTGTATTTGAAGAACCGGACCCTGACCATCTCCGTTACGTCGGCCGTGTACGGCCAGGAAATTAAACTCCAGGAGAAGAAAATTGTGGACGCCATGAATGCAAAATTGCAGGGTACCTTGGTGGAACGGCTGCGCTTTTTGGCCTAGGAAAAACTGCCAGAATGTGGTATATTTTTAGGGACGAACGTCCCATTTTTTGTATCTATGAGTCTTCAGAAATACTTGCTTTTTTTCTGCTTGGCCACCCTGTTTTCCTGGCTGGCCTGGCTCATCGTCCTCACGCAGCTTAACCCGGATGTAAACCGGAGCATCACGGTCATGGCATTTAGCCTGTCCTTGGGTTTTGCCGTGGCTGGAACCGTGACGCTCTTTGGCTTTGGGGTGCGCGCGTGGTTTGGGAAAAACGTGGTGCTCTTCCGCGCTTTGCAAACCTCGGTGCGGCAGGGTGTCATTGTTGCGGTTTTCGTGGAAGCCCTGCTGGTACTGCAAGCCATGCGCTGGTTTGCCTGGTGGAATGCGGTTCCACTCACCCTGTTTTTCATTCTGCTAGAAGCGTTCTTCCTGGCGCAGGAAAATGCTGGTGAACGGCAAACCCGATGAAAGACCAACTAGAAAAACTGCAAGCAGACATGCTGCAAGCCTTGAGCAAGGCTGCGGACGCAAAAACCGTGGATGCCTTGGAAGTGCAGGCTTTGGGCCGGAAAGGCGCCTTGGCGCAGCTGCTGGCCAAGATTCCTGACCTGCAACCAGAGGAGCGTGCGGGGGTTGGAACCCTCGCTAGTAAGGTGCGCGCTGCACTCACCCAGGCCATCATTGCTGCACGGTCTCGGCTTGCAGCAGTGCAACCCGCGCAAACGCAGTTTGACCCAACCTGGCCCGGGGTCATGCCCAGCATTGGCCATGCGCACCCGGTTGCCGCCTTTGTGGACACCGCGGTGGAGTTTTTCACGCGTCTGGGCTACGACGTGGCCGACGGCCCGGAAGTGGAAACTGCTGCGTACAATTTTGACAAGCTCAACATTCCCGCAGACCACCCCAGCCGGGATTTGTGGGACACGTACTACGTGCAGTCCAAAGGCGCAAACCCGCTTCTGCTCCGCACGCACACGTCGCCGGTGCAGCTGCGGTACCTGGAAAGCCATAAACCTCCTGTGTACGTCATGTGCCCAGGCCGGGTCTACCGCCACGAAGCCACTGACGCCGGGCACGAGACCACCTTCACCCAAATTGAAGGTTTGGCCATTGACCGCAACCTGCACGTGACAGACTTGATTGGTACGCTCACGGCTTTTCTGCGGCACACCTTTGGCAAAGTCAAAACTCGCGTGCGGCCACACTACTACCCCTTCGTGGAACCAGGGATGGACGTGGACATGTCCTGCCTGCTCTGCGGCGGCAAAGGCTGCGCCGTGTGCAAGCAATCTGGCTGGTTGGAAATGCTGGGTGCGGGTATGGTGCATCCTACAGTCCTGCGTATCATGCATGTGGATCCCAAGAAATTCTCCGGCTTCGCCTTTGGCATGGGCGTGGAACGCTTGGTCATGCTCAAGCATGGCATTTCCGATGTCCGCCAGTTCCTCAGCGGTGACCTACGCTTTCTCCAGCAGTTTCACTCTTAAGCACGCACTGTATGCACGATCCAAAAGAATTCACCGCAGAGGAATCCTTGAGCCACGTTGAAGCTATTGAAGAAGCAGAAGAAGAATTACCCCCAGATGAGAAAGATTTGGAGCTTGAAAAGGAAATGGAGCTCACGGGCAAAGAGCAGGAGTGGGAGGAGCATCTCTTGCATGATTTAAAAGACTGGAAAGCTGCACGGTCTTCTCAACCTGTTGAGGCACAAGATGCAATTTTGCACATGAAAGCAAAGTTTGACCGGGATGATATTGTGCTCTACCACGCCTGGCAACAAGTGAAGAAGTCGCCCAGCCCGTACTTCCGGCAGAAATTTGGCAAACTCTTGCGGCATCGTTTGGAAAAATTTGACGATAAGCGAGATTCGAATGAGTACCGCTTGGCAAAGACGCTCCGGGCTATGCAGCCTGAAGAATAATTTTTCATGAAGCTCCCACTTTCCTGGCTCAAAGATTTCGTCTCGGTCCGGCTCTCGGTTGAGAAGCTGGCCGAAGCTTTGACGTTGTCTGGCTCGGAGGTGGAGAAAATTGAGCGCGGGCCAAAGTTGGACGGTGTGGTGGTTGGCCATGTGCTGAAAGTGGAGAAGCACCCAAATGCGGACCGGCTCCGCGTGTGTCAGGTGCAGGTGGACAGCAACGCACCCAAAACTATTGTCTGCGGTGCGCCCAACATTGCTGTGGGGCAGAAGGTACCCGTGGCGCAGCCAGGCACAACCTTGCCCAATGGACTGACTTTGGAAAAAGCCACCATCCGTGGGGTTGCTTCGGAGGGGATGGTATGCGCGGCGGACGAACTAGGTCTGGGTGAAGACCACACTGGTATACTCGTCCTCAACCCAGCGGCGAAGGTTGGTGCCCCAGCTGGCCAGTGGCTGGGGAGTGGGGATACGGTGCTGGATTTGGACATTACTCCCAACCGGGGTGACTGCTTGTCCATTCGCGGTCTGGCACGGGAAGTGGCTGCGCTCACTGGGCAGAAGGTGCACACTCCCGCGGTCACGTTCAAGGAAGGGAAAGGAAAAGCTGACGTGAAAGTGAAAATTGCTGACACCCGTGCCTGCCCAGAGTACATTGTTCGGGTTATTGATGGTGTACAAGTAGGGGAGTCACCAATGAAAATCCAAGACCGTTTACGCGCAGCTGGGCTCCGGCCAGTGAACGCAGTGGTGGATGCTACCAACTACGTGATGTTAGAACTTGGCCAGCCCTTGCACGCTTTTGATGGAAAGCATATCCAATCCATTGCTGTCCGCCGCGCCCAATCCAATGAATCCCTCACCACGCTGGATGGTATTCGGCGTTCGCTGGTGCAAAATGACATAGTCATCACTGATGGGAAAAAGCCCATTGCGCTGGCTGGGGTCATGGGCGCCGCGGAAACCAGCGTGAGTGATACTACTACAAGAATTATTTTGGAATCCGCGCGGTTTGACGCAATCAGCGTCCGGAAAACTGCACAGCGTTTAAGTTTGCGGTCTGATGCGTCCACCCGGTTTGAAAAAGGGATTGACCCCGCTCTGGCCGCGGAAGCCGTGGACCGCGCCGCTGCGTACATTGCAGAATGGTGCGGGGGTACTGTGCTGCGTGGCCGGGTACGCGCTGGGAAAACCAGCCTGGCTCCAAAACGCATTAGCGTTTCACTGGATGCCATAAAAAAACTTTTGGGCGTAACAGTCTCTGCCAGTCAAGCCAAGAAATTGCTGGTCAGCCTCGGCTGCAAAGTTGCGGGCACCACCAAGCTGCTGCAAGTCACGCCGCCAACGTGGCGTTTGGATCTAGTCATCCCTGAGGATGTGATTGAAGAAATTGGTCGGTTGCTTGATTACAATACGTTTACCCCATCTTTACCCGTGATGCAGCAGCGCACGCCCACCTTCCCGCCTGAGTACCAGCTGGTGCGCGCAACCCGGCGGCGATTGGTTGCGGCCGGTTGCACCGAAGTTTCCACCTACAGTTTCTACGGCCAGCACTTGGCCCAAGCCTTTGCCTTGGCTGATGAGCCGCACATGGCCGTGGCCAACCCACTGAATCCAGACCAAGCCTTACTCCGCCGTTCGCTCATGCCTTTGCTGCTCAGCGTTGCTGGGAAGCAGAGTGCAGACCGCGGCCAGCTCAGCATCTTTGACGTTGGCCGGGTGTTCTGGCCAACCTCCAGCAACCGGCCGCCAGAAGAGCGGCGCATGCTGGGCATGGTCGTTGTCGATCAAAAAGCCGACGCGTTCTTGCGGGTCAAAGGTTTAGTTGCGGATTTGTGCCACGCCATTGGTTTGCCAGATGTTCGCATCCACGCTTCCACCAATCGCTCCGCACGTATCCTGGCCGGGGCAGAACCCATTGGCATCATTGGCTGGGTGGGGGAGAAGTACGCCGCGGCAGCCAAACTGAAGCGACCCGCAGCGTTCTGCGAAATTGACCTGAGTTTGGTTGCAACCTTGCCCACGAATGGCCTGAAGGTGAAACCTGTCCCGCTGTACCCATCGGTCGAGCGGGACATTGCCTTGGTCTTGCCGGCAGGCAAGCTGGTCTCGCACGTTGACCTGGCCAGAACCATCCGCGCCGTGGACCCGCTCATCCTCTCGGTCAAGGGTTTTGACCGCTTCACCTTGCCGGATCAGCGCCTGAGCGTCGCCCTCCATATCACCTTCCAATCACCCGGAAAAAGCTTGACCGGACATGAAGTGCAGGCTATTCTGGACACAGTAACCCGCGCCGTTCGGGACGCATTTGGTGCTGAACTTCGGTAGTTACGAATTACGAAAATGGATACGAATGTACGAATTACGAATACCGTTGCGCCCCTCTCCCGCAAGGGGGAGAGGAGGCAATAAGCTTATAAATATATGAAGAAATGCCCATACTGTAAGGAAGACATTCAAGATGATGCCATCAAGTGTAAGCATTGCGGTAGCATGTTTAAAATTGATGCAGAGAAAGCTTCTATTTCTACCAAAGAAGTTCCAAATTGTGGTCTATGTGGTAGTGTGATGAAGAAGTCCAAAGAGGCAAAATCTGGTGGTATGGGCTGTCTTCTGCTTATTATTGGTGTGCTACTTTGTCTGACGTTATACGGTGCCATTATTGGTATCCCACTAATTATCTATGCCCTCCATCTTGGAAGTAAGCGACGTGGTTTGTGGGTCTGCACAAAATGCGGGCACCAGGTTGAACGTAAGATTAAATGGAACGAGTGGGGGTAGAGTAGTGTCATTTTATAACTTTCTTTCCGCTTTATAAATAGTATGCCCAAGAAGTCCGCAAGTAGCGAATACTCCGCCAAGCAAATCACCGTCCTGGAAGGTTTGGATCCGGTGCGCAAGCGCCCGGGCATGTACATTGGCAACACTGCTTTTGAGGGTCTGCACCACCTGATTTGGGAAGTGGTGGACAACTGTTTGGACGAAGCCATGGCCGGCCACGCCAAGCACGTCAACATCATCCTCCTGCCCGATCACACCATGAGTGTGGAAGATGATGGTCGTGGCATTCCCGTGGACATTCACAAGCAAACCAAGAAGTCTGCGTTGGAAACCGTGCTCACCGTGCTGCACGCCGGTGGGAAATTTGGTGAAGGCGGGTACAAAATTTCCGGTGGTTTGCACGGCGTGGGCGTGTCCGTGGTCAACGCACTGTCTACGTACCTGAAAGCGGAAGTGAAGCGCGACGGCAAACTTTGGATGCAGGAATATGCTCGGGGGAAGCCAAAGGCCAAAGCGAAACCAGTTGGCAAAGCCCGCGGCACTGGAACGATTATTACTTTCCAGCCGGATGCGGAAATTTTTAGCACCCTGGATTTCAACTTGCAGTACATGAAAGACCACCTGCGCCAGCAAGCCTACCTTACCAAGGGCGTAAACATCACCATCCGGGATGAACGAGAGAAGCCAGCGAAAGGTACGGCTGTACCGTCCTACACCTTCTACTTTGAAGGTGGTGTGGCCAGCTACGTGAAGCACCTGAACCGGAATAAGGAAGTGAAGCACCCAACCGTTTTCTACGTTGATAAAGAATCAGGCGGGATTCAGGTTGAAGTGGGTATGCAGTACTCCGACGACTACAAGGAAACCGTGAATACCTTTGCGAACAACATTCACACCACGGAAGGCGGCATGCACCTGGTGGGTTTCCGCGGCGCGCTCACGCGTCAGTTGAATGCCTACGCTCGCAAGCAGACGTACCTGAAAGAAAAGGACGATAACCTATCGGGTGACGACGTGCGCGAAGGCTGCACCGCCGTCATCTCCGTCAAAATACGGGAGCCGCAGTTTGAAGGCCAGACCAAGGCCAAGCTGGGGAATGCGGAGGTCAAACCAGCTGTGGAAAGCGTAATGGCCGATGCCTTGGAAATTTTCCTGGAAGAACACCCCCGGGATGCAGAGGCGATTATTGGTAAGTGCGTGCTGGCGCAGCGTGCGCGGGTGGCTGCCCGGGCAGCGCGGGACACGGTGCTCCGCAAAGGTGCGTTGGACGGCTTTGCCTTGCCCGGCAAACTGGCTGACTGCTCCAGCAAGGACCCCAAAGATTCTGAGCTCTACCTGGTGGAGGGTGATTCCGCCGGTGGCAGCGCCAAGCAAGGTCGGGACCGAGCGTTCCAGGCCATTCTGCCCTTGCGTGGGAAAATTCTCAACGTGGAGCGCGCGCGCTTGGACAAAATGCTGGCGAACAATGAAATTAAGTCGCTCATCATTGCCATGGGCACGAACATTGGCGAGCAGTTCCGCATTGAAGAGCTGCGCTACGATCGCATCATCATCATGACTGACGCCGACGTGGACGGTGCGCACATTCGCACCTTGCTCCTCACCCTGTTCTACCGGTACTTTCCGCTGCTCATTGCGGGTGGCCACCTGTACATTGCCCAGCCGCCGCTCTTCCGCGTGCAAAAAGGGAAAGACTTCCGCTACGTGTACAACGAGGAAGAGCTAGACAAAGTGAAAGCAGAATTTGAGAAAAAGGCTGAGGAGAAATCAGCAAAGAAAGGCAAGAAGGTGGAAGCTGCGCCAGTTGCCGTGGGAGAAGATGGAACTGAACCCGTAGAGGTTACTTCCAGCGGGCTCAACATCCAGCGCTACAAAGGTTTGGGGGAAATGAACCCAGGCCAGCTATGGGAAACCACCATGGATCCGGCCCGTCGCGTCATGCTCCAAGTGACAATGGACGATGCAGAAGCTGCGGATCAAACCTTCGACATGCTCATGGGCAATGAAGTTGCCCCACGCAAGCGCTTCATCCAGACGCACGCGAAGAGTGTGCAGAATTTGGACATATAGTTACGTTCTGAGCTTGTGTGAGAGATGAGATATTAAGTTCTGTACAAGTTAGTATTTTTGTTAGTTAGATATTGACATCTTGAAATGGAATCTATACTATGAGATACTCTCCATAAGGAATGAGAATAGTCGAAAGAAGGATAATTTTATGAATATTTTTAGCTTATTCAAGCCTAAAAAACTCGATCAAGAAGCTTTTGAGGCCTATTGGCATAGGCTTCCAAATAATCTTGCGATTCAGTGGTTTCGAGATGGTAAATATATTGTTGGCAACATTCAAGCCGAAGGAGAGGTATTTATGACCCAGGGACGTACTGCTGATGAATTCATTGATATGGTCAATGAAACTGTTTACGCTGTTTACAATATTCCCAAAGAATATTTTAGTCTTTTGAAACTTTCTAAAGAGTTTAAACCAGTACCGGAGGAGTATGCAAAATTACATAATGCTAGCATTCATGAATCTTCACTTTCTTTGAAGAAATCGATCAAACCCCAACTAGCATGATAAGGTATGGGGACGTATGCAAATGTGAAATATAGGAAGCTTGCAGGTGGACTACTTCGGTGGCTTGCAAGTAAAGAAAATGTAGAAGTGCTCACTGGCGGGAAACATGTTATTGTAGTTCGGCATGCATTTGCGGAACGGCCTTTCCCTATACCGAAGCTAGGTAATGAAGTAAATAAGCACATTATTGCAAGTTTCCAAAAGTGGTTAGAAAAACTTGGAGTCTGTTCGAAAGAAGAGTTTGACGAAAGATTGTGAATAAAAAAACACCACTTGAAGACAGTACATCAAGAGGTATTTTTCGTCGTGATTCACTAAGAGTATACACCATAAAACAGTTATAGATGACTTATTCCACTGTACTGGATATACGCGCTCTCCGGACGCCCGCCCCTCGTTCCCACAAGTGGCAGAACGGGGCGGTCTTGGTGATTGGTGGGTCTCACCGGTACCACGGTGCGCTCATGCTGGCGGCGCAGACGGCTAGTGCGTTTGTGGACATGGTGCACGTTGCTTCACCAGAGGACTATGGTTACTTGCTGCCCAAACTCCGCAAGCAGAGTATGACCTTCATTCCGGTGTTCCGGAAAGAGCTGGGGACGTACATTGGGCATGTGGACGTAGTACTCATGGGTCCGGGCTTGGAAGTGAACCCAGTAAATCGTACATTGGTTAACCAACTCCTGCGGAAGTATCCTGAGAAACGCTTTGTGCTGGATGCTGGAGCATTCCGCATGGCAAATCTCAAGTACATTGGACCGCACTGCATATGCACACCCAACGCGCGGGAGTTCATAGATGTGTTTGACCTACAGCCAACCGCTACCAATGTGCGCCGGGTTGCAAAAACCTACCAGACCAATATCCTGGCCAAGAGTGCAGTGAGCTTTATTTCTACACCCACAAAGTTTGCCGAGAATCACGCAGGTCATCCAGGTCTGACCAAAGGCGGGACAGGGGATATTCTGGCTGCCCTGGTCACCTCGTTCTACACCAAGAATGATGCCTTCCTAAGCATGAAAGCCGCTTCTTTCCTTCTGGGCACAACAGCTGAGCAGCTAGCCAAAAAGCGTTCGTATGCGTACTCGGCTGAGGATTTACTGAAAGCCGTACCCGAAGTGTTTGGACAGCTCCGGTAGAATCCTGGATTTGACAGGGTAGTTTGAAGGTTGTATAGTCACCCCATCACGTCCCGCCCGGGCCGATTTTAGAAATCGAGAATGCTGGGTGTGTGGACGACATCGCATTTTTCCTAAGGATTCTATGGCATTTTTGCCAAAATACTTCCGTGAGAGCTACGAGGAACTGAAGAAGGTTTCTTGGCCTTCACGTAAGCAAACCATCAACGACACCCTCTTGGTCATCGCCGTTTCTGTGGGCGTTGCAGCTTTCCTGGGCGCTCTGGATATTGGTCTTACCTCCGCTCTCAACAAGCTCGTTATCCGATAAGTGTATGCCAAAACAAACCGTCCAACATGGTCGCAAGTGGTACGTGCTGCACACCTACTCTGGGTACGAAGAGAACGTGGCGCGGAACCTACGCCAGCGTATTGAATCCATGGACATGCAGGACAAAATTTTCAGTGTCCTGATTCCCACGGAGAACAAGATTAAAATCCGGAATGGCAAGCGCCGTGTGGTTACGGAGAAGATTTTTCCGGGGTACGTGCTGGTGGAAATGATTGTCACCGACGACTCCTGGTACGTCATCCGCAATACGCCGAACGTTACCGGGTTTGTGGGTTCGGGAACTACGCCAACGCCAATTTCCGAAGAAGAGGTGAAGGAAATTCAGAAGCGCATGGGTGTGGCTGAGCCGAAGTTCAAGATTGATATCATGGTGAACACACCCGTGAAGATTACTGACGGGCCGTTCAAAGACTACGAAGGCAAAGTGTCTGAAGTTGATGAAGCGCGCGGTAAGGTCAAAGTGCTGGTTTCCATGTTCGGCCGGGAAACGCCGGTTGAACTCGACTTCCTCCAGGTTAAGAAGATATAGAATTTTATGGCGAAGAAGATTAAGACAGTTGTCAAACTCCAAATTGTGGGTGGCCAGGCAAACCCGGCCCCTCCAGTGGGTACAGCCCTTGGGCCCCACGGCTTGAACCTTGCAGAATTCTGCAAGCGGTTCAACGATGCCACCAAAGATCGCATGGGTGAAGTTACCCCAGCAGAAATTACCATCTACGAAGACCGAACCTACGAGTTCATTCTGAAGACCGCACCCGCGGCTGACCTGTTGAAGAAGGCGGCGAAGATTGAGAAGGGTTCAGCCAAGCCATTGCAGGATAAGGTTGGCAAAGTGACCAAGGCACAGATCAAGGAAATTGCGGAAAAGAAAATGCCTGACCTGAACGCCAAGGATTTGGAAGGCGCCATGCGGATTATTGAAGGCACGGCCCGCAACATGGGTTTGACTGTTGTAGACTAATTCCATGTCTGACCAGAGTTCCAGCATTCGGCACCTGTACTTCTACCTCGTCGCGTTCATCGCGCTGGGTTTTGTGGTGGGTGCTTCGGTGTACATTCTCAACTTCGTGGGAAAGGTGAGTGTCTTCCCAGAAGCAGAAGTTTCGTTCCGTGGAACACCGCCTGGACTCTTCTTCAACCCAAGTAAAGATGGAGCAGCCCCCATTCTCACGGTTACCTGTACTGATACCTGCTCGCTGACGGAAGCTGACCGCACGAGTATTCGTGACTGGCAAGCAAACTACACGTCGTGGCAAGACCAACCTTCACGTTCTACCAACCGCAATCGAGGGTTGGTGAATGCATTGTCATTCCTCATTGTTGCCTTGCCGATTTTCTGGTTCCACTTCCGCACCGCACAACGTGATTTCAAAGCAGAGGCGCAGCAACCACAGCCGGATCCCAAACGAGCAGGCCGGACTATCCGAACATTTTACTTCTACTTGGTTGCCTTTGCGGCCATTGTCATGTTCATCATTTCCGCAGGGGTGACCATCAACACAAGTCTGCGTACCTGGCTACTTGCTGAGGGGTCAACGACGAATGAAATTGCAAAGCCATTTGCTAGTAGTGGAACGTCGGACACGGAAGGCGTAACCTCGCTGGCTGCATGTGCGGAGAAGTGTAAGCTGGATACAACGCTTGTTACACAGCTTGCAGACTGGCAAGTAGACTACGATCAAGCAAAAGCGGAGATGGAACAGCAGCGCACAAAAGATTGGCAGCGGACCCTCGCCATGTCCATTCCTTTCCTGCTCGCGAGCATCCCGCTTTTCTGGTTGCATTGGCTGGTGATTCAGCGCGAGCGCAAACAACTTACCTAACTATTTCTATGTGGGAGTCCTCCTCGTCGGCGGACGTTAACACCACGTAACACTTCATCCGTATGGCACAGCACAGTAAGCGCTACCGCGAGGTAGCCAAGAAAATCGACTCGACCAAGACGTACCCGCTCGCCGAGGCCGTAGCTTTGGCACAGGAAACCGCAACCACCAAGTTTACGGGCAGCGTGGAACTGCACATTCGTCTGGGGATTGACCCCAAGAAAGCAGATCAGCTTGTCCGCGGATCCGTGGTTTTGCCGCATGGGACAGGCAAGAGCAAGCGCGTGGCTGTCTTTGCCACAGGCCCAGCCGCAGAAGCCGCGAAGAAAGCCGGTGCGGCCGTGGTGGGTGGGGAGGAGCTCATTGCTCAGGTGAAGCAGAAGAATGGCATTGATGCGGACGTCGTGGTCGCTACGCCAGACATGATGAAACTGTTGAGCGGGGTGGCAAAAATTTTGGGCCCCCGCGGTCTCATGCCAAACCCCAAGAACGAGACCGTGACCCCAGACGTGGCCAAGGCTGTGAAAGAACTTGCCGGTGGCAAAGCAACCTTCCGCAATGATGAATCTGGGAATCTGCACCAAGCAGTTGGGAAAACGAATTTTACCGCCGAGCAAATTGCGGCAAATGCTCAAGCCTTCTTGGATGCGGTTCGGCGCGTGAAACCCGCTGCGGTGAAGGGAACCTACCTTCGCACGGTCACCCTGACCACCAGCATGGGGCCAGGGGTGAGAGTGCAGGTGTAGTTTTTCGGTTTTGGTGGGGCAGCGAGTATGGTGAATGGTTGTTGTTGAAGTCAGCCCAAACCCAAACCTCCAACCATACGAGCGTCCACACCCAAACCATGTAACCCACCAAACTATGCCCAAGCGCGAAAACTACCTTTCCTGGGATGAGTGCTTCATGCAAATGGCGCACCTCATTGCCGAACGTTCCAAAGACCCCAGCACCCAAGCTGGAGCAGTGATTGTGAATGACAACAAGATTGTGGTGGGTTTGGGCTACAATGGCTTTCCCCGTGGCATTAAAGACGATGAACTGCCATGGGAACGGGAAGGCGCCATGCTGGACACGAAGTACGCCTACGTGGTGCACGCTGAGGAAAATGCCGTGTACAACGCCAATGCCAGCACCAAAGGCTGCACGCTCTACACCACGCTTTTCCCCTGTAACGAATGTGCAAAAACCATTATCCAGAATGGAATTACCGAAGTGGTGTACACCTCTGACAAGTACAGCGACACGGATATTTGGAAAGCGTCCCGGAAGTTACTCTCCCTAGCAGGGGTAACCTGCCGATTATTCAACCCACAATTCAAACTCAAATTAGTATAGTATGGTCATTGGCATTACTGGTTTACCCGGCGCAGGGAAGGGGACGGCTGCAGCGTACCTGGTGGAAAAGTACGGCGGCGTGTCCAAGCAGTTTTCTGGGCCCTTGCGGGACATTGTGAAGCGCTTGCACCAGTCTGTGACGCGGGAGCACTTGCAGGAGCTTGCCAAAGCTTTGCGCGGGATTTTTGGGAATAATGTGCTGGCCGAGACGCTGCTCGGGGATCTGAAAGCCGATACCACGCCGCTGGTGGTTATGGAGGGTTTTCGGTACCACGATGAGTACAAAATATTGCGGCAACACCCAGACTTCCAATTTGTGGCAATTGAAGCTTCGTTTGAAACCCGGCTGGGGCGTATCCAGCAACGCACGGAAAATGTGGGTGATGGGCAAATCACAGCCGAGTCTTTTGCCAAGCAGCATGAGCACGAAACCGAGAAAGCCATTCCAGAGCTCATTGCTTTGGCTGACCATCACATTGATAACAGTGGCAATGTTACCCAGCTTTACGCACAGCTTGATGCGCTGATGACCAAACTCGGCCATGCACCTAAGAGTTAAACTTCTGCACCCAGACGCAACCCTGCCCAAGTACGCCCACGACGGCGATGCGGGGTTTGATGTGTTTGCGAAAGAGGATGTCACCATCCCAGTTGGTGAGCGTCGGGCGATCTACCTTGGCTTTTCCGCGGAAATCCCCGACGGAACAGTCGCGCTAGTTTGGGACAAAGGGGGGATTGCCGCTAAGCAAGGTATAACCTCACTGGCCGGTGTTATTGATGCCGGGTACCGGGGGGAGTGGTTGGTGGTGTTGCATAACCTTGGTTCTGAGCCGTTCACTTTTGCCAAAGGCATGAAGGTTGCACAAGTACTCATTCAGCAGGTGGAGCGCCCAACCATTGAAGTTGCTCAGGAACTTTCCGAAACCGCCCGCGGGGCAGGGAAGTTCGGCAGTACAGGCCAATAAGATGATCGAAACGTGGGTAGCCAAAGCCCTCGCTTTGGCAGTATTGGCGTACGTTTTTTACCAAGTGGGTAGCCCGGGTCCTTTGACCCGGGCATTTGGCCTCCCGCCTTGACTAGCTTCAGACATAGCGTTAGGGTCAAAGCAAACTGAAGGAGGTTTTGTGGTAAAAGCAGTTCTTTGCAAGCTCGTTTCCTCGAATGATACCGGGGAGCACGAATGTCCTGATGGCTCAATGGTTGGCGATCTCATTCGGCAAGCCAAAATACCTTTTGACCTTGATTCCGAAAAGGTGATTCGGGTGCACCTCCCGGAAGATGGGCGAGCTGCATGGGTTGAAACCGTAGGAATGAGTGATGAAGTTGACTATGGTGACTTTGTGGGCTACATCATTGTGCCAAAGACCTTTATTCTCTACGAACATTTGAGTAAGCCCATAAACGAGACCTAGTTGCTATCCTGGCATGAGCCGACATTCTTCTAGTGTCGGCTTTTGATCTTGCCAAATTCTTCAAACATGCTAAGGTACATCCTTCTTTGAAAACTAAAGAAATCCACGCGCATTTTTGTGTAATTGTTGTAACCCGGCCAGCCCAGCATGGGCCAGCCACAACCACGAAAGGTAGGCCAGTCATGAAAAATGACAAGCCAACTTTGACTTCAGGGATTCCACGCGGAGTGGAAACGCAAACCCTTTTGGCGCTACAAAAGCAAGGAGTCTCAATTGCTGACTATGCTGCCATAGGTACAAATTTTGCCCTGCGTGTCGAAATCGTTGCGACGCTCATGAAACACCGATTGTTCGCCACGCCAGAAGAGCAAATGACTAGTCTGCTTCGTATTAACGAACAGGTCTGGAAAGACCCGACTATCACTATGGCGGCAATGAAAGCCATTGGCGATCCTCCGCCGTGTCCAATGCTAGATGAAATACACCTGTATTGCGTCGTCCTGCTATCGGAAACCGGGGATCCAATCCGGACCTTTGCACGTAATTGGGCAGCCTGCGAGTTCGTCCATAGTGGCAACACGTGGAAGTACGATGGTCTGGTCTTCACCCCTCAGATTGTGCGTGTTCGGGAGAAAGCCATCCCTCGTCCCGTTGGCCTCCGTTGGGCGATTGCCGAACTGGGTCGCACGTATCTATACGACGACAAAATACCAGATGTGTTAGCAGAACTCGATCGAACCCAAACCATGGTTATGGGTCAGGAATTACCACTCATTGCAGCATTGCATCCAAAATGGGTAACGCAAATGAACACGACAGATATTCCTCCCGTATTTGCGCCTGACCTTGAGGTTTCACTCATCGGGGAGAGTCATTACGACCATCGGCCGTTACTCTTTTTCAGGAACCGTGGTGATGGAGTGGGGCTTATTCCGGACCTCATTGGCCGTACAAACGACGGCTATAGCTTTGGCTTCTTCCGCTAGTTTGAAATGTATTCCGCCGATCCTTTTCGAGGCAGCACATACCCGTGTTGCCTCTTTTTCATATTGCCAAATTTCTAAAACGTGCTAAGGTAGTTCCGCCATGCCAAAGGAAATCCTGTCCAACGAGCGCGACATCTTTGCCATTACCGGCCTGCCCCCGGAGGTCTTGGCTGTGGGTATGGCCAAGTACTCCCGGTCTGCCGCCTCCATTAAAGACACCATTGCCGAGCTGACCGAGGAGAAATCTGCCGAATTCCACGAGAAGTGGGTTATTGGCTATGGGGACGCGTCTGTGGCGGATATGGCTGTCATTGCCCTGGCCTGTGAAAACGTCTCTATATTGGCAAGTAAAGCCATTGAGGACCACCGTTTGGCCAGCTACCAGGAGAAGTCCACCCGGTATATCAGCTTTGAGCGGCAGGTCCAGCCAGATGGCTCTGCCTTGCCCCGGCGCTACTACCGGCCCACACCCATTGCAGAGTCTGCGCATGCTGGTTTGTACGAACGAACCTGCGAGCAGATGTTTGACGCGTACAGCGATTTGACGCAAACCATGGTGGAGTACTACCGACGGGAATACCCCATGCCGGCGGATGGCAAGGAAAAACTGTACACGGCGAAGTTGAAAGCGCGAGCCTTGGACATTGCACGGTACGTCCTGCCTGCAGCTACCCTGACGAATTTGGGCTGGATTACGTCGGCCCGTAGTTTGCGGCGGGCGATTTTCAAAATGGGTCAGTCAGATTTGGATGAAGTGCGAAAAATTGCCAGTGAGGTGCAGCACGCAGCCACGAGCCCAGCGCACAACCCACAAGCGCAGAAAGTGGAACCCTTACTCTGGAAAGCGGAAGAGCAAACCGACCCTATTGTCCAAGAGCTTGTCCAGAATTTGCGCGCCAATCTCAACCTCACAGTGAAAGGTGCACCTACCCTTATCAAGCACACAGAGCCCACACCCTTTGCAGCCGCGCGCCGCCGGCGTATTCGGGCTATGGCCGCCACACTCCTGGGTGACCTGCATGTACTGGACAATGAACCCCGTGTTACCTTCCACCCACATGTCCATCCCGAAGTGGAATTGGCTACGTCCCTCCTCTACGAAGAGACGCAGTTTAGCTACGGGCAAATTCAAGAGGTGGTCATGGGTCTCAGTGCTGCGGAACGGGCTGAAGTCATTGCGGCAGGAACCGCAGACCGTGGATCGCATGATTTGATTGGCCGGCCATTTGAAGTGGGAAACTTGGTCTTTGACACGCTCATGGACTATGGTGCCTTCCGGGATTTACAACGGCATCGCATGTGCACGCAAATCAACCAGCCACTGACGGCAGAGCATGGGTTTGAAAAACCGCCCGCACCCATGGGTATGGAAGCCGCAGGTGCCTTGGACATTTTTGAAACCGTTTTCCAAGAAGTCCAAAGTGCGTACCGCATTCTGGCAGCTGACTTCCCGCACGAAGCAGCGTACGTCTTGCCTTTGGCTACCCGCAAGCGCACGCTCTTTAGCATGAATGCGCGGGAGCTGACCCATTTGGTAGAATTACGTTCGCGCTCCGGTGGCCATGTCTCCTACCGGTGGATTGTGCGGGACATGTTGGAGCAAGCCAAAGCGCACTACCCAGAGTTGGTTCGGCATATTCGCATTGCGGACATTGACTTCGTAGCGGATTTTCACAAACGGTAAAGCAGACTGGGAGAAGCAGCTAGCGCCAATTTTTCCTATTCAAATTTACCAATCAACGCGCTCCATACCACTTTCAGGATGTGGCGGTTTTGACGTTTGTAGTATCGGTGGAGGTAGACGTAGCCAATAATGAGCCCAATGGCTACGGGGATACTAAAGGGCCAGTACTGCAGGAAGAACGGTTTTAGTTCCAGGGGGTAGTACCCAATGCCAAACCACAGGAAAGACCAGATGATCTCTCCAAACAGTGCGAGCCAGAAGAAACTCCAGAACGGCATTTTTAGCATGCCTGCGGCGTAGTTCACAAAACCTAAGATGCCGGCGAACAGAAATCGAGTAACAAAAACCAAGCGCTTGCCGCCGTGCTGAATGTAGTGGTAGGCCTTTTGGTAGTCTGGGTCATCTTCGGAAACCCCAAGCCACGCCAAGAAGGTATGGCGGAATCGGCGAGCCAGCGCGTAGGCAATAACATCACCGAGGATGGAAGCAATGGTGATAATCGCAATGGAAATGGCAGGCTGAAATTCCCCGCGTGATGCCGCTAAGCCAATGCCAATAGGAAGGAAGCTTGATGGCAGGCCAGCCAGAATATTCGCCGCCACAATCCACAGGAAAATAATGGGGTAGCCGTAGCGTTGAGTCCAGGCCAGCACGTGGACTTGCACCACGTCACTGAAAATGAAGCTCAGCACCCAGATAACAAAAAAGACCGTGAGGATCTTTATGGTAATTTTCCACCATTTTTTGGAGCGGATTTTTTTCGCCTGCATGTGGTCATTCAGCGAGTGCATACCTCCATATAGTACTGTTTTCCTCAGGCTTTGCCTAGGTAAAAGAAAACTGCCCTTTTGGAAAAGAGCAGTTTGAAAAGTTCGGGGCGCTAGGCTACGCGATGTCGTTTGAGAATGTGTCGGAGAACTGACTGTACTTCTTCGGTAAACTCAGCTACGGTGCCGTTATTCACAATAATGTCGCTTGCGCTGGAGAGCAGAAAGGGAATGTCTCTTTCTGTGGGCTGTTTATCTTGCTGTCGCAAGTCATCCACGCCCAGGTTGCTTTCAGAAGCATCGCGGTTTCTACTCCGTATGCGTTCTAGGCGCATGGCAAGGTGGGTTTGCAAACCAACGAGCACAAAGTCTGGTCGCTGAGCCAGCCAGGTGAGTTCCTCTGCATATCGCACTGCATCAATGACGGTGAGCTGGCTCTCCCGAGCCTTCCGGAGAAGGCTGCAGATTATGGATGTTGGCCCCTCGGTGTCGTGGATTTTTGCTCCCAGGGCTTGGAGGGTTCCGCGGCTGATCGGCTCACCACGTTCCTCTAAGATTTTTCTCAGTAGCGTTGAGGCAGAAAGAATTTGAGCATCGAATTGTTCCGCGGCAATTTTGCAGAACATGCTTTTCCCGCAGGCAGAATGCCCTGTTAGTCCAATAATCACATTTCCTCCTTTGGGTTAGGTTTTTTGCTGAAACGTCTTCAGGTAGTGGCTGACCAAATTTTCCAGGTGTTGCCGTGTGTCATTGTTCAAAATCGTGTACGCACATTTGGACAGGAGTGTTGGCACCTCGCTTTCATTGGGGTGCATATCCTGTTGGTGCAGGGTTTTCGGTGTCAGCCTGCCTTCCATGGGGTCTCGGCGCCGGCGCCGAAGTCGTTCTAGCCGCATGGTGAAAGGTGCTTGCACTCCAACGAGATGGAAATCTGGTCGGCTCCGTATTGGCGCAATATCTGCAAGGCGCCGAATGCCGTCAATGACGAGTAGGGGTTTGGCTGTTGCCACATGGAGGCGTAGTGCCTCAGCCAGAAAGTACTCACCACCATTTTGCTTTATGGACAAGCTGAGCGCCGCAACGTGTTCGCGGGTTGGTTCAAGCTGCAGCGCCTTGAGGATTTTCCAGAGTGGGTCTGACATGAGGTAGACTTCTGCGTCAAATTTTTTTCGCAAAATCTCCGCTATTGTCCCCTTGCCTGTGCCGGGTAGGCCAATGAGACCAAGAATCATGCGCTCTCCTTTGGGTTGTTCAGGTACTTGTTTTCTGGCCGTACCTTAGCATTTTTGTATATCAGGTCAAGGTTGTTTCCAGGCCCAGGAGACTGCTACACTACAGCATATGACCAAAGTCAAACGGGGCGCATTTATTATGGTGGATGGCATTGACGGCTCTGGCAAAGGTACGGTGGTGGATGCCTACGGTGCCTGGGCAAAGCAGAAGCAATTGACGGTATTTGACGTGCGCGCGTACGCCAAGGGGTCTGGGAAATTGCCCCAGCCAGCTGATTGGCAGGATGCGGATTTGCTCCTTTCTGCTGAACCAACCCATGCCGGGGTGGGCCGGGTGATCCGGGAAGAGATTGTGCACGACAATGGTCGAGACTACTCGGGGTACGTTACCGCTGAAGCTTTTAGTCTGGACAGACTCATTCTCTACAAGTCTGTCATTCTCCCTGCACTTGCAGCCGGGAAAACAGTCGTGCAAGAACGGGGCGTTTCCTCATCCATTGCTTACCAGCCAGCCCAAGGCAAGGTGACATTGCAACAATTACTGAAGTTGGAAGGGAATGCGTTTGCCCTTAAGTTTCGGCCTGACTTACTGTTAATCACGGTCTGCCCGCCCGACGTCTGCATGCGCCGCTTGCAAGCACGAACGAAGAAGCAGGACAAGGCAATTTTTGAAAAGCGCGCGTTCCTGGCCAAGCTCGATAAGCGTTACCGCAGCCCGTGGTTCATTAATCTCTTTCAGAAGCGGGGGAGTGTGGTGGGATTTTTGGACACCAATGATACTTTCCAGGAGACGCAGCAGGAGAGCGTGGGATACATTAACGACTTCTTGACCAAAGTATGAAGTTAGAAACCATCATTGGTTTGGAAATGCACATTCAGCTGAAGACGGAGAGTAAAATGTTTTGCCGGTGTGCAAATGTGGATACGAATGTCCCAGCGAACAGTGCAGTCTGCCCCATCTGCCTGGGCCACCCTGGTACCTTACCTGTCCCAAACGCGCAGGCTTTGGCGTTTGCTGTGCGGTTTGCCCAAGCGCTGGATTTCAAAATCCCCATGATCACCAAGTTTGACCGGAAGCACTACGCGTATCCAGACTTGCCCAAGGGGTACCAAATTTCGCAGTTCGACGAACCCATTGGTCAGCAGGGTCACTTACTCCTGGATGTGCAAGGGGAAGAGCGCCGTGTGCAATTTGAGCGGGTACACCTGGAAGAAGATGCAGCAAAAAATCTCCACACCCCAGAAGGTGAGGTGCTGGTAGATTTCAACCGAGCAGGTACGCCATTGCTTGAAATTGTCACCACGCCGTGCCTGACGACGCCGCAAGAAGCAAAACTTCTGCTACAGGAAATGCAACGCATTGCTCGCGCCTTGGGTATTTCTGATGCAGATATGGAGCTGGGGCATTTGCGGTGCGATGCAAACATTTCCCTACGGCCGGTGCCAGAAGAACTGGACAAGGCGCCTTTTCCTCCCAGTGCCCATGGCTACTACCCCAAGACGGAAGTGAAGAACCTGAATTCCTTCCGCCACGTGGAGCGCGCCTTGGCGTACGAGATTACCCGGCAAACGGAGCTGTGGGAAAAAGGCGAACCACCCAAGTTGGATTCCACTCGTGGTTGGGATGAGCGGCGGGGGAGCACGACCTTGCAGCGAGAAAAAGAAGCGAGCCATGACTACCGGTACTTCCCAGAACCAGACATTCCGGCAATTGAACTGACTGATGCATTTTTGACAACAACCCTGAAGGATGTTGTGGAATTACCCCGAGCAAAGCGGCAGCGCTTCCAAGAACAGTACGCCCTGACGCCAATGGACGCCGCCCTGCTGACGGAGAATTTGGACGTTGCCGATTGGTTTGAGAGCGTGGTCTCCGAATTGCAGAAGTGGTTTTCCACGCGGGAAGGAACTGCAGAAATGAGTGAGGAAGACTGGACGATAGCAAATCACAAAGTCATTCGCCAGGCAGCGAATTGGGTGACCACCCGCTTGTTCGCGACGCTGTCGGAGAAGAACCAAGAATTTAGCCAGTTACACATTTCACCTGAAGACTACGCAGAGTTTATTGTCATGCTCGTGGAGCGCCGGATGAACACGACCACCGCGCAGACAGTGCTTGCAACTATGGCGAATACGGGTGAAGACCCGCACCACATTTTGGAAGCTGGTGGCTTGCACCAGGTGAGCGATCCCAAAGACCTGGTTGTCCTGGTTGACCAAGTGCTGCGCGAGCAAACTGAGATTGTAGCTGATATCAAAGCCGGCAAAATTGCCAAAGCCCAGTTCCTCATTGGCCAGGTGATGAAGCTCAGCAAAGGCAAGGCTGACCCAGCTATTCTCCGTGAGCTTATTGCGGGGAAGTTGGGGATTACCCTGTAACTTCTTGGCGACTTTAGTCGCGTTCCGCCATAGTCATGTGAAGATAGGGATGCTTGCTTGAAGCAATCAAACCGGACTAAAGTCCGTGAGAAGAAGGGGGGAGCCTTGGTCTTGACATAGACAAAGGTTTACGTTAAGTTTTGTTGCTAAAAGAAAAGTCAATGTGAAAAAGAAATATTGAAAAACGCAGCAAAATGGCTGCAAAGGAGGAAGTGTGCATAAACAGAAAGCTGAACAGCTTGACCAGCTCTGGGCGGAATTATTGAAGCGGGTTGCGACAGAGCGGCCACATTCGCTGTATCCCATTGTGCAAGTCATGGCTGGAGTACCTGCTTTGCGTCAGAGAGCTTGGAATTATTATGTTCAAGCAATCCAGGCAGCGCTTGGGCAAAATGCAGGTAACGCGAAGTCGCGTTATACTTGGTATCAAGCCATGTCCGTTGTTATGGCAAATGTACCAAGTTTATTCACTGCGGCGTGGAAATTGCTCCAGCCGAAGTGCACAAGAAGAAATCTCGTTCAGTTACTCATCAGGTTTGATAGCAAACTTGCTTTTCGGCAGGAAGTTTGGGATCGACTCACAGGAAATCATCAGCTATCCAATCTTGAATGGTGGTTGATTATCCGCGGGTGTTCGCCAATGCGAGCTGAGGTGTGGAAGCATATCCCACCCAATTTCCCTAAGCGGAGACTCGTTAACCTTGTCAATGACGAACCTAGTCTGCGCAAAGTAGGTATGTCAGTGTTGTGGGAATATCATTTAAACAGCTATGAAGTTGCGCAGCTGCTTATCTACGATGCTAAAGGGAAATTACCGGGTGGTTGGCGACGACTGCGAGAGCTTCAGCCAAGTAAGAGCTTGCTATGGGATGTCATTCAGTGTGCACCGGGGTACAAAAAAAGTGCCGCGGCCCACCTGTTACGGAATTACAAGCTTACCCCAGACGAATTGCGTAATTTGCAATTGTTAGTTCCGGATCTGCGTAAAAAAATTTCATCGCGACTTCCAAAAGCAAAAACTCCAACAAAGCCGAAGCGTACTTCCATGAGTATCGCTACGGAGATAATCAAGATTAGTAACAGTGCGTAGGAAATGATTCAAAAAATTGTTTCCTGCAACAGGGTGTCATTTGATACCCTGTTTTTTCATCCACACTTTTACCAACCGCAAAGCCTGGACGGGGGAGTGGATCCAGTGGATCTCCTGGTTCCGCTTGAACCAGGTTCGCTGGCGTTTGGCATAATGCTGAATTTCATGCTCCAATTTTTTCACCATCTCATGCTTCGTCAGATTGCCTTGGAGGAAGAGGGTAATGTAGCGGTACTCCAAGCCTAAATCGAGTAAACGTTTTTTAGGTACGCCAGCTTTGAGCAGTTTTTTCACTTCCGCCACCATCCCTTGCTTGAAGCGTGCGTGTAAGCGCCGGTGAATATTCTTGTGGAGCTTTCCTTTGCCAGGATCAATTCCCAACCACAGTACATTGTATACTCGAGTTTGCTTTTGCTGAGGCACTGGCTTACCCGTTTGCATGACAATCTCCAGGGCGCGGATCAACCGTACGCGATTTTTTGTATCAATATTTTTTGCACGTTCAGGATCGAGCTTCTGTAACGTGCGCACCAGCGCTTGCGTGGTCCATTTCGCTAACTTTTTTCTAAGAACAGGATTTGGTGGAACCGATGGTAGGGTTTGTCCGTTGAGTAGCGAGTCAATCCAAAAGCCTGTCCCGCCAACAACCACGGGAATGTTACCCCGTTGGTAGATTTCTTTGAGCTTTCGATTTCCATTACGAACAAAATCAGCCACCGTGAATACCTGCTTTGGATTTGCAACATCCAGCAGGTGGTGGGGGACAAGTCGCTGTTCAGCCTTTGTTACCTTCCCAGTGCCAATATCCATTCCACGGTACACCTGCCTTGAATCAGCAGACACAATCTCACCACGGAGTTTTGTGGCTAGGCGAATAGCCAGGCTGGATTTTCCTGAGGCGGTGGGGCCAACAACTGCGATGATGGGTGGGTAGGGCATAGAGTGATTGGAGTATGATTTGCTTTTTTTGTCAAACTATGGTACAATATCCTTAGAATATCAAAAAAAGCGGAGAAATCATGCAGAATCACTTGAAGGGTACCATGCAACCACTTCAGTATCGTTTCCGGATCTAAGAACTCCGACGCTGTGCCGTCGGCTTTTTTCATTTTTTCCTTCACCATTTCCTAACCCCCAGGCATATGCCAGAACCAGTCAATCCAGCGCCGCAGAAGCGCGCAACCGCCGTTCGCACGCAGACCCCAACGAACACGGTTGTTCGGTCGTCGCTCCTCCTCATGACTGTGGCCGCCACGGTGAGTGCTGGCGTTTTGCTGGCCGCTTTGGTCATTCAGTCTTTGCCTAAGCGAGTGTTTGAAGTCAAGAAAGTTGCGGCGGTGACGTCGCCTGCGGGGTATGAAGGGAATATTCTCTTGGTGAAATTTGCAGATGCAAAATTAACAGACAAGCAACGGCTATCGGCTGTGAATGCCGCCCTGAAAAAGCCTGTGCAATGCACGCGAACGGAGACAGTGCGCGTGCGCCAAGGGTGGCGAAGAGTGAATAAGCAGGTGGACGTCAGTTACAACTGCACCGTGAAAGTGCAGCGCATGACGCCCGTAGTTCCAGCCAAGGAAGCAAGCACCGTATTGGCAGCGAACCGAGCAAGCAAAGTTGAGACAGCCGCTGCGAAGACTGCATATGCAACGCTACAACAGTACAGCATTATTACTCTCACCGGGACGCGGGTGAACGTTCCTTCAGCCATTGCGGTGTTGAAAGCAGCAGGTATTACCGCAGACGCAAATGGTGCCATGGGTATTGCAGCCTTGGCCAGCGATCCACGGGTTACCTCAGCCTTGCAGACGTTGGGAGTAAGTGATGCGCAGACAAACGCCTATGGGGTGCAAGGCGATGCAAATGGCGATGGTGGCCTGACCTGGGCTGACCCAGAAGTGATGGTGCAGTACATCTTCAATGGTGGTGCCGCACCAACGAATCGCACTGGGGCAGATATGAATGCAGACGGTTTGCTGAATATCAGCGACGTTGTGCAGATGGTGCAGTCCTTGGTTGCCACTATGTCCGCGCCAAATGATTTGACTAGCGATGCGAAAGTGAACATGGATGACGTGCACTTCCTGCAGCGGTACATCTTCAGCAATGGTGCGGCGCCAGTTCCCTTGGCAAGCGCAGACTACTCTGCTGATGGACAGGTGAACGTTTCCGATCTCGTGGGGTACGGGGTGTACGTGCAAACCCATCCCGCGGCTCCTGTTGCTGCTTGCACCCGGGGTGACGCAAACGCAGATGGAAAAGTTGACCTCGCAGACGTCACAGCAATTTCTGATTACATCTTCCAAGGTGCAACGCTGGCTGGTCTGCCTTGCGCTGACGTCAATAGTGATGGCAAGGTGAATATTAGCGACGCGGTTGCATTGGTTGCCTTACTCCAAAATCCAGTTGCGACAACGCAAACCAATGGACGTTCTGCAGTACTTGGCGACACAATTCCTGCAACCGACACGCCCACAGATGGTGATCCTGGGTACCTCCTGGGTGATGTTGATGCATCGAACCGAGTGAACAGCCAGGATGTCACCGCTCTTCTCAATTACATATTCCAAGGCGCGGCAGCGCCCAGCCCCTTGGCCCGCGCGGATTTGAATAGTGATGGACTGGTGAACATTTCCGACGGTGTAACACTAACCAATCTGATTTCTGCGAGCCAGAAAAACCGCTGCCAGGTTGCAGACCTGAACAATGATGGCCAGGTTGACGCGAAAGATCCATCCGTTATTGTTGACTACATTTTCAGTGGCGGGGCTGCTCCTGACACCACGAAAGCGGATATTGATAACGATGGCCGCATTACCATAAGTGATGCTGTGGCGCTGACGAACTGCATTCAGCTAGCCGCAGCACCCCTTGCTGATTACAATAAAGTAAACACCAATGGTGCAGGGACGGAATTTTTGTTAGGTGATGCAAACAACAATGGTGCACGGAATTTGGATGATGCACAGTACATCATTGATTACATTTTCAACAATGGCTCCGCGCCGGTGCCTATGGAAGCTGGTGACATTGATGGCAACGGGATAGTCAATATTAGCGACGTTGTTGCCTTGGTCAACCTTCTAGATATTCTGGCCAATAATCCAGCTGACCTGCCCGTGCTCTACGGTGATGCCAACAAAGATGGCGCGGTGGACAGCAAGGATATTGAAGCGCTTACTGCAGCGTTGATTGCCAAGCAGACAGACGCACAATTGGATGTGAATCGAGATGGGAAAGCCAATATTGTAGACGCCTACTACTTGCCCCAGCTTCTGAATGTTGACGGCGCATCAAAGCCATTGCCTGACGTGAATGGTGACGGCAAGGTGAATTTTGGTGATGTGGATTACCTTTTGGCATACATTTTTGCTGGTGGTCCTGCGCCTGCCAATATGAGTACGGCTGACGTGAACGGTGATGGTAAGGTGAACATTAGTGATGTTGTCGCAATCACCAATGCGCTGACGCAACAAGGCGTTCTGCAGTACATGACCGGTGATGCAAACCGAGACGGACAAGTGACAATGGCTGACGCGCAGTACCTCATTGCCTACATTTTTGCCGGCGGCCCTGCACCAGACCCACTGCTCCGCGGTGACGTCAGCGGCGATGGCGCGGTGAATATTACGGACGTGGTGATCCTGGTGCAGCGTTTCAACCAAGTTCTCGCACCCGTGGGAACCCCAGAAGCCTCGGTTGCCGTGCTGGATACGGGCGTGAAAACCAGTGGCACGGTGCTGAAAGCAGCTGCTGTGACCACAAAGGATATCCCCGGTAATAAGAAGGACGACGATAAGAACGGGTACGTTGATGATGCGTACGGTTGGAATACCTTGGTGGCTGGTGGCTCCACGATGGATACCAATGGGCACGGTACCACGGTCGCTACGGCGATTCTCCAAGTCGCACCAAAAGCACAAATTCTGCCGGTCGCAGTATTAGATCGGTCGGGTATGGGTACCTGCTTGTCGGTCGCGCGCGGGCTCATCTACGCCACGCAGCAAGGTGCTGACGTCGCCAACATCAGCGCCAGCGGCAAGGGAACCTGCACGCTTCTGAGCGATGTTGCGGTGTACGCGCAAGCGCGAGGCACTGTTTCGGTCTTCGCAGCTGGAAATGACAGCGCGAAGAGCTCCACGACCGTGCAAGGAAAGGTAGCCGCAGGTTTGCTTGTTGGTGCTTTGGATGGCACCGCAGTGGCAAAGTACTCCAACACGGGCGCAACCGTCGTTGCGCCAGGAGTTAGCACCTCCAGCCAGGGGACGTCCATCAGTGCTGCGTACGCCAGTGGCTGCAGCGCCTTGGTGCTCACGAAGCAGGCAAGTCTGACACCGGTAAAAGTTTTGGAACGTCTCACGACGACAGTGAAGGGCACAGCGCTCCGCTGTGATCTCGCCACTAATTTCTAAAGTATATGGGAGAAACAATAATGAAGACGGCGAGACTCGCCACTGGCACTAAAGTTGGGATTGCCCTTGGAACAGTCGCGCTCATCACCCTGGGAGTGGTCATGGGGTACGCCATCTACGCGGGTGGGTTCTCAAACTAAGCAGCTTCGCATCTGGACGCGCTGGGCGCTCCTGGTGCCGTACCGGCATCAGGAGCGGGAAGACTCCTGTGGTCCTGCTTGCGTGCAAATGCTTTTGGCTTGGCAAGGGCAAAAGCAGTCTCAGCGCGCACTGTACCAGCTGTTACAGACAAATTCCCAGATAGGCACAACCCGTACCCATATCCTGCATGCGTTGCGGGCATTGGGTTTTGCGTTTAAGGTAGAGGCAAAGCTATCGGTTCCCCAGCTACGCAAATGGCTGCACCATGGCCCGGTTCTGGTCCGCTTCATGGAACCCAAAGAGCAGGTACACCATTATGCGGTTGCTGTGGGTACGCACGCAGATCAGCTTCTCCTGCACGATCCGTGGAATGGAAAGAATATTCTTATGCACTGGGGAGAATTTGCGCGGCTTTGGCGTCAGGTCAGCCGCAAGCCAAAAACTGGCGGTTGGGCTGTTCTTTTTCCCGCCAAGATTCAGCGTTTCCGCTGAGTGATTTTCTTCAGGAGGTAAGCCAAGAAGGGCTTCTTGGAAATGACTTGCAGTTTTTGCTTTCCACGAACTCGGACGTGCAGTTTGGTTGAGCCAACTTCTTTGTCACCAATCACCAGCATGTACGGGATTTTCTGCTTCTCGGCTTCCCGGATACTCTTGCCCACACTCTGATCAGCCAGGCCCACATCCACCCGCAGTCCTGCGGCCTGGAGTTCCTTTCCCAGCTTGGCGCAGGCTTTCTGGTGCTTCAGACCCACTGGGATAATCGCCACGTGCACAGGCGCCAGCCACAGCGGGAAGGCTCCGGCGAAGTGCTCAATGAGAATGGAAATGTACCGCTCCAAGGAACCCATAATGGCGGCGTGGATCATCACAATCCGTTCATGCTCGCCCTGCTCATTAATGCAGTCCAGGTCAAACCGCTCCGGCAAGTTCATGTCCAGTTGGATTGTGGCTACTTGCCATTCTCGGCCTAGAGAATCTTTGGCCATGAAGTCTACCTTGGGTCCGTAGAAGGCGGCTTCCCCCGGTGCTTCCGTTGCCTGTGCTTTCATACTGCGGACGATTTTTCGTAAAGTCGTTTCTGCCTTGGCCCAGCGCTGCACGTCACCCAAGTATTTCTCTGGGTGCTTGGGGTCATGCAAGGACAAGCGAACATCCAAGCTGAACCCGGCGGCACTGTAGAACTTCTTTACAATGCCCCAGATGGTTTTGCACTCGGCTTCTACCTGTGATTCACGGCAGAAGACGTGTGCGTCATCTTGGGTAATGGACCGCACGCGGGACAGCCCGGCAAGTTCACCGCTCTGCTCGTCTCGGTAGACTTTGGTGGTGGAAGCGTAGCGCTGTGGCAGTTCGCGGTAGGAGAACTGCTTGCGAGCGTAGATTTGCGTGTGGTGCGGGCAGTTCATGGGCTTCATGGCAAAGGTGTGCCCTTCCCGTGAGGTGATGTGGAACAGTTCGTCCTTGAATTTCTGCCAATGCCCGCTCTTTTCAAAGAGGTCTTTTTTGGAAATGTGAGGAATGTCTACGCGCTCGTACCCGGCAGCTTGGCGCAATTCCCAGACGTAGGAGTCCAGCAGGTCGCGCAGCAGCGTGCCCTTGGGCGTCCACAGCGGCAAGCCACTCCCTACTAAATCGGAGAAGGTGAACAAGTCCAGCGCCGGCCCAAGCACCCGGTGGTCTCGCTTCTTGATCTCTTCCTGCAGCTTCAGGTATGCATCCAGCTCAGCTTTGGTGGCAAAGGCTGCACCGTAGATCCGGGTGAGCATGGGGTTCTTTTCATCTCCACGCCAGTAGGCGCCAGCCAAGTGGGTGAGGGTAAATGCATCAGCGGAGATCTCACGGGTAGATTCCACGTGCCCGCCCCGGCAGAGGTCGACGAATGAGCCAGTGGTGTACGAGGTAATGGTTGCTTGGCCTTTGCTCCCGTCATTTTGCAGTTCGTCAAAGACCGTGGTGCCTTTGGTGACCAAATCGTGGATGAGTTCCAATTTGAATGGTTGGTTACTGAATTTTTCCCGTGCTTGCTTTTCCGAAAGTTCTTCCCGTTTGAATCCCAACCCTTGGCCGATTTTCTTCCGCATCATTTTTTCCAGTTTGGGTAAATCTTGCGGAGTGAGGGGGCGGGGGAGGAGGAAGTCGTAGTAGAAACCCTGCGCAATTGTGGGTCCTACACCAAGCTTTGCGTCAGGCATGAGTTCCAGCACGCTGGCAGCCAGCAGGTGGGCCAGGGAGTGGCGAAGGTTTTCCAGATTTTTTTCGTTTGCCATATGGGTGAAGGGTAAGAATTGCAAAGAAACCAAAGCATTGCTGCTTCGGGTTCATCGTAGCCCTTCGACAAGCTCAGGGACTGCGTGAAGGTTCCACCCGATATTTCCTCCTACGCTCGGAAGCTTCGGAGGACACTTCATTCTACGGAGTTAGGCGATGATTCGCACCCCAGGTGGGGCAAACGCTTGGTAGGCGCTTCAATCCTCAGGCCACGAGTATAGCGGAAAAGACGCTGGGTCGTAAAGTAACCGTTCTCTTTCAGGTCAAATGCGACATAGCAAAACGTCCCGTATACGCAGGACGTTTTTTCGGAGTAGAGGCTTCAGCTTCTGGCAAGTTAGTGCATCAGCCCTAGCGCGAAGCCGAGTTCACCCGCTGCACGTCAGTATCCGTAATAAGGTGTTTCTTATGTAGGACACCCAACAGGGTATCCACCTTTTGGTCTGGTCGGCGGGTCATAACTACCAGGTCACCACGCAGGCTACCAATTTTCTGGTCCAGGTAGTCTTTGGTGACCATGCGCGTTTCGAATTGTCCCAGGCGGTGATCAATGTAGTCTTTGAGGTATTCCTTGGTTACCATAGTTGTCTGGAGCTTCTGCAGCCGTTCCTCAAGGTAGTCTTTAGTGACCATAAGGTCAGCCATGGTAAGAATTGCTTCGTGGACTTCGGTGAACCGGGTATCCATTGTGACAGTAATATCTCGAAACCGGCTATCCATAGTTTTTGATAGCTTTTGGACAGCCTGTAATACAGAGTTCTTTTTTGTTATAGCTTTTTTAGGCATAAAATGATGACGGATTAATGAGAGGAATCCGCCCGCTTGTCCAAATCACTATACCCAATCTTGCAAAGCCAGGCAAATGTCGAAAATGTGGCTAACCTAAGGCTTTTTGGCTAACTTTAGCCAAATTAGGTATTGACTTTTCCGATATTTCCTGTGTACTCTTTTGTTAACAAATACCTTGATAAATAAGGTCGAAGACCCCGTCGAATGGCAGGGCAGACCTTCAACCGCGGTTCCGACGGCATCGGACAACGAAAAAAAGAAAGGATGACGACATGGGTTCTTCCATGACCACATCCAAAATGACCGACGGTCAGATTAACCGTGTGGTTGAAATTTTTCGGGCAAAGCTTGTCAAGCATGCATCCAACTTGCCCTCGGATGCAGTGCAAGCAGCTTTAGGCGACGCCTCGTTAGGACAGGACTTGTTCGATGTTTTCCAGCGGCACGTAGAAGTCCACCTGATCGACACCCAACCCCACCTCCTCCAGCGTAAACCCTTCAACCCCAAAAAGTTCATTGGCGCAGGCTGGAAGGTCATTGAGGTGCTGCAACCCAGAAATGATGGCATCCTGGATGCCAGTCAGATCGTGACCAAGGACTACCTTAAAAAAGGTGAGTCCTCCATCAATGGCGAAGAGCGCCTCCGCCGCATCAAGGCGAGTCCAGCCGACGTGAAACTCCAGCTGGACGCGGCCGATTGCCAGGCATTGTACGAGGAGAAAGGCCAAGTCACCCTCCGCTGGCTCGACGAGACGAAGGGTATCAAATTCCTTTCGGGCTGGAACACCATTCTGCAGAGCCCGCGCGGTAACCGTTGCGTCCTCTATCTGGTTCGGCGCGTTGACGGTTCCTGGCGCTGGAGCGACGGTTGGGTCGGCGGCGGCAACTGGGATGCCGATCGTCCTGCTGGTCTGCTCGCAAGTTAGCACTTGCATCTCAGTCCCTTAGAGTCCTGCTCTTTGATTCGTTTATTATGAACTTTGTAGCCCTCTGGAAATTCTTCCAGAGGGCTTTTCTTATTCAATCATTTTCTCTTACTCCACCTTCAGTTCTAGCTTGCTAGCATCATTCGGAATGTTCTTTGTCCAGAAAGGTGTAACGTCAATAGTGATATTTCCCACGGCGCTTTCTTTTTGCAGTAAGGTCTGCACATCCACGATGCTCTTGCCCAGGTAGGTTGCTGGGGTCAGGAGGGGATGGGTGGCTGAGGGTTTGCTGGTGCCCTTCACTTTGACGGTGACCGTCGCTTTTTCAGCTTTGCTGTCCAGGGTATCCACTTTGTAGGTGAAGGTTGTTGGGTTCACATTCTGCAGTTCCAAGTCACTGGACACAGCTGCGCCAAGCGTGAGCTTGGCAGCCGCGGTGAGCGCTTGGGTATCCACGGCAATGCCCGTGGCTTTCACCGTGAGTTTGAGGGTGTAGGCCTTCGCTGGGTCACCCGCGGCTGGGCCAACGCGCTTGGTCACAGTGGTGGCAATCATCTCGGGGTAGAGGGTAAAATCTTCGGGTGCCAGTTTCTGGAGCGCAGGCAGCGCGTCGGCCGCAGCTGTGGCCAGGAGTTCGGTTTGGGCATTTGCCAGTTCCGTCTGCGTTAGGCCAGGCAGTGCGGGTTCACTGTTCTCACCCGTAAAGTCGCTGGCCGCAACCGCGGTAATTTTGTCCTGTAAACCAGCCCACAACCCTGGGAGGATGAATGTTGTTCCCTTGGTTTTTGCCCCGGCTTCACCTGCTTCATCGGCAATGACCAAGGTGGTTACGCTGCCGCCAACCGGCACGTCCACGCGTGCTTGGGTGCGAAAAATCTTTCCATCAGCTGATCGGACGCGGGTACCTGCTTGCAGGGGTTGGGTTTGGGACCAGTTGTTGGTAATGGTCACTTGGCCGCGGGCTTTGCCGGTGAACACGGGCGTGGCGGTTGGGGTCGGATCCGTTTCCGGGGTGAAGTCTTTGGTTACCTCCACCGAGGTTTGTACAAAGCGCGCAGGGAGTTCTTCGGCATTTGGCTTGGCGGCAAAGGTTGCGGTTGTTGTCGCCTCCACTGCCTGGGGCGTCCAGGTAAACCTGATGCTGCTACGGCCCATGGCCAGCACCAGGACGCCAGCGAAGAGTAGTACGGCGGCGGCGAAGAAGCAGAGAACCATGATCTTCTGTTCCGAGGTGGTTCGGGGTGTTTTTTTGGTCATAGGCGTTGGAGGCTACCCCGGCCCAACAGCGCGGTGAGTTCTGTCCACGCGGCTTGCGGGTCAGTGGTGAGGTTAGCGGAAATTCTTTTGGGTCCAGTGCCATTAGGGACAGTGTACTCCACTGGAACTTGGCCCGGGTAGGCAGTGAGGATGCGCTGGAGTTCGTCAAACTGTGGGCGGGGAAAATCTTTGGGCAGCGCAATGACTAACGGGCGATCCTGGTGGCCACTGCGTTCAGCGTACGCCTGCAGCGCGGCGGTGTCGAGTTCCCGGGCAGCATCAGCCAGCAATTTTGGCTCACCATCTTTGTCCGACACTTTCCCTTCCACAATCACCAAGCGTTCTTCCACCCACAGATCCGCAGTCTGCTGGAGCAGCTTTGGGAAGACTAAAACTTCCACGCCACTGCTAGCGTCTTCCACTTTCACGAAGAGCATCGCCTCATTTTTCTTCGTCATCACCTTCTGGACTTTGGAGACGATCCCGCCAATGCGAACCTTTGCATCCCGCGCGTGCTCGGCCAGGGTTCGGATGGGTGCGGCAATCAGGCTGAGGTTATGCTGGTAGTCACGGAGCGGGTGGTCTGAGAGGTACAAGCCCAGGAGTTCTTTCTCCCACTGCAAGCGCTGCTGCTTGCTCACTGGTTCTGCCATACCCAGCCGGATGGTGGGGGCGGCAATCATGCTGGTGCCGCCAAAGAGGGAGCTCTGGTTTGACACGGCAGCCGCCGAGGCGTTGCGGTTGAACTGCAGCAGCCCATCCATGTTGCTCAGCAGCGCACCGCGTTCACCAAAGCGATCCAAGGCGCCACTCTTCACCAAGCTCTCCAGAGATTTCTTGTTCAAGTCCTTCACCCGGACGCGTTGCAGGAAGTCTTCCAGTGAGGAAAAAGCCCCGTGCTCTTTGCGTTCGTGCACAATGGCAGCCACCACATTTTCCCCCACATTCTTAATGGCGGAAAGGCCAAAGCGAATGGTCCGAGTTGGTGCTTTGGTCTCGGGTTCATACACCGCCGTAAACGTCGTGTAGCTTTCGTTAATGTCTGGGGGGAGCACGGTGATGCCCATGGCGCGGCACTCTTCAATCTCAATGGCAATGCGCTCAATGAAGGCGTGGTCACCGGTCAGCAGGGCGGCCATGAAGGCTTCGGGTTCATTCGCTTTGAAGTACGCGGTTTGGTAGGCGATGAGCGCGTAGCAGGCGGCGTGGGAGCGGTTGAACCCGTAGCGCGCAAACGGTTCAATGAAGTCAAACACCTTGGCGCCCGTGGCCTTGGGAATGCCGTTTGCCACGCAGCCGTCAATGAACTTCTGCCGTTGCTCGTTCAATAATTTGGCAATTTTTTTACCCACTGCTTTCCGGAGGACGTCAGCTTCGCCCAAGGTAAAGCCCGCCAACTCTCGCGCAATTTCCATAATTTGCTCCTGGTACACGGCCACGCCGTAGGTTTTGGCCAGTACTTTCTCCAGTTTGGGGTGAATGTAGGTAACAGTCTTCTCCCCGTGCTTGCGGGCAATGAAGTCAGGGATGAATTCCATTGGCCCAGGGCGGTACAGCGAGACCATGGCGATGATGTCTTCCAGCGTGGTTGGCTCCAATTCCCGCAGGTACCGGCGCATGCCTGAGGATTCCAACTGGAACACCCCGGTGGTGTGCCCTTCGCGCAGCAAGGCAAAGGCTTTGGGGTCGTCCAGGGGAAGCCGATCTAGGTCGTACTCTTTGCCGTGGCCTTTGCGGGCAATCTCAATGGTCTGTTCCAGCACAGTCAAGTTCCGTAAACCCAGGAAGTCCATTTTCAGTAACCCCAGGTCTTCAATGGGGTGGAGTGAGTACTGGCTGATGATGCTCTCGTCGTCCGGGCTTGCGTGCTGCAGGGGCACGTGGTCAATCAGGGGGTCTTTGGTAATCACCACGCCGCACGCGTGCACGGAAGCATGCCGCGCCACGCCTTCCAGTTTCTGCGCCACGGTCAGCAGGCGGCGGCCGTCTGGGTCTTTTTGAATAATCTCCGCCAGTTCCGGAATGTCTTTGATTGCTTCACCCAAGGTGGTGAACATGGGAATGAGTTTGGCCACGCGGTCGCAGTAGGTATAGGGGAAGCCCAAGGCACGGCCAACGTCCCGGATGGCAGCGCGGGCAGCCATGGTCCCAAAGGTAATGATTTGCGCCACGTGGTCTGCGCCGTACTTGTGCGCGACGTAGCCGAGCACTTCATCACGCCGGGTATCGGCAAAGTCCAAGTCAATATCCGGCATGGAGATGCGCTCGGGGTTGAGAAATCGTTCGAAGAGCAGGTCGTACGCCAGCGGATCCACGTTGGTGATATTCGATAGGTACGAGACAATGGAACCTGCGGCTGAGCCGCGACCAGGGCCAACGACAATCCCTTGGCTCTTGGCCCAGTTCACAAAGTCTTGGACAATGAGAAAGTAGCCCGCAAAACCCGTGGTGGTGATGACCTCAAGTTCGTAGTCGAGTCTTTTGAGAATGATGGGATCAGTTTCCCGGCCAGGGTAGCGTTTGGGGATACCTTCCAGGCAGAGCTCCCGCAGGTACACGTCAGCGGTTTTGCCACCCGGCACAGCAAAGTGGGGGAGCTGGGTCACCCCCAACGGTATTTCAACGTTGCACTGCTCTGCTATCTGTAGGGTGTTCGACACCACCTCAGGATGGTCAGGGAACGCTGTAAGCATCTCGGCCTCTGGTCGCATGCTGACATCAATGCCTGTCATGGTAAGACGGTTTGGATCGTCCACTGTGGTTTTCGTTTGAATGGCCAGCAGGACATCCTGCATCTCCGCATCTTCGGGCTGCAGGTAGTGCACGTCGTTCGTAGCTACTACCATGAGGTCATACTTCTTGGCCAAGGCAAAAATTGCCGAGTTCACTTTTTGCTGGTCGGGCAGGTCATGCGGCTGCACTTCCAGCACGTAGTTTTCTTTGCCAAAAATGGCCAGGTGCTTTTCAATGACTGCCTCGGGGCTAGCGTTAATTTTTCCCAGAATCGCTTGGGCCAGCTCACCTTGCAGGCAGGCGGAGAGAGCAATGACGCCTTCGTGGTGCTGCTGGAGGAGGTCATGGTCAACCCGTGCCCGGTAGTAGTAGCCTTCCAAGTGCGCCGTGCTCACCAAGGCAATGAGATTTTTATACCCCATGGCATTCTTCGCCAGCAGCACCAGATGGAAGGGCCGCTCGTCAATGCGCGGCTCCTTGTCAAAGCGGGTGCGTTTGGCCACGTAGGTTTCCACGCCGATGATGGGTTTGATCCCAGCCTTGGTCGCTTTCTGGTAGAACTCCACCGCCCCGTACAGTACGCCGTGGTCAGTCAGCGCAACGGCCGGGGCGCCCTGCGCCTGAGCAAACGCAACCAGCTCGTCGAGTTTTGGTAACCCATCGAGGAGGGAGTAGTGAGAGTGAACGTGAAGGTGGACGAATGCCATGGGTGCAGATACAAAAACGCGCTCGTCCAGATGTTCGCCTGGATCGTGGGGCGCTAGAAGTCCTCGGATTCTTCAACAGATCGCTTTGCGGCGCGCTTCGCTTTTTTCTCTCGGGCAAAGGAAACAATTTCGGTTACCGCGCGAACTACGCTGCTCACCGCCGATGCCGAGGAGCTGACTTTGGATTGGATGACGTCGAGCATTTCCCCAAAGTGCGTGAGACGCTGGTGGACACCTTGGATCATCTGTCGGAATTCCGTAATTGCCCCGTGAATGTCTTTGACAATCTGCACGAGGTAGTACAGGAGCCAGACAATGCCGGTCCCGACCCCAAGCAGCACAACCGCCAAAACGATGTTGAGGATGTCTCCAGTGCTCATAGGCAGAGTATAGCACAGTGCCAAAAAGGGGGTACGGCGTAAAAACCCGCACGACTAGCGGAGATATGGGGGGAAGAGATATACTGCAGCCATGCAAACGGACAATGTTTCGGACCTCAGTTTACGCTTGAATGCCTGGGTGCTGACCAACCGGCAAGAGCTCCGGAAGTGGTGGGTTATTTGCATCCTGGGCGTCAATGTTTTTCTGCTGTCCGCCGTGCTCACCCAAGGTTTGCTCTTCCTCTTCAAATTCCAGGATAGCGGGAGTATCACGCAAATCATTGTCGCAAGCGTTGCATCGGTTGGGGAGCAATCGGCTGTCGTGGCGCCAAAACCCCTTGTGACCGCGGCACCAGTTTCTGTACTCCACGGTGCTGGTCGGTTTGATTTTTTGCAGCGGCTGGAAAATCCAAATGCAAACTGGCAGGCAGTCGCTGAGGTGACCTTCCAAGGTGGGGCAAAAACCTTACCTCCTGTACGAGTTGTCCTATCACCCAAGTCTACCCTCTACGCCGTTGCCTTAGACATTGAGCCAAAGTCCACCACCGGGGTGCCGCAACCAACGGCAACGCTCACCAGAGTTTCGTGGACCCGGCAGGTTATTGATCCGTTTGCAGACATTCGGGTGAAGATTGAAAATGTGCAGCAAGCACAAGTTGAGCTGACCACAGGTGACCAGGCGAAGCGCATGGTAACGCAGGTGACAGGTACGGTCGTCAATCCGTCGCTCTACGCCATTCGTGGGTTACGAATTGGCATTCTGCTCCTCCGTGACCAGAGCGTGGTGGGCGTCCGCACGGCAATTGTCTCAGTGCCACGGGAAGCGCGTGCACCTTTTTCGGTGGAGTGGGAAGACGTGGTGAGTGGTGTCACTTCCATTCAAACGTACCCTGAACTTCACGCTGAGATAATTGTTGCATCGTAGCATGGCGCGTTCGTCATTGCGGATTCTCGCGCACCTTGATTGGCCACTGGCTGTCGCCAGTGGTGTGCTCATTCTTTTTGGGCTGGTGGCTTTGGCGAGTGTCACTGTGGCAAAGAGTCCTCCAGATTGGTCAACGTTTACCCAGCAGGGTATTTTTGTTGGCGTCGGTTTGGTCATTTTCATTGGCGCGGTTTTGGTTGACTATCGAACTATCCGTGGGCTGAGTACGGTAGCGTACGTTGTTGCCGTGCTCCTTCTGCTGGGCGTGCTTTTTTTTGGGAAAGAAATTCGGAGTACGACTGGGTGGTTCGTGATTGCGGGCGCCAGTTTTCAGCCGGTCGAGCTGGCAAAACTGCTATGGATCATTGCGTTCAGTGCGTACCTCGCCAGGTTTGCCCGAGCCTTTGACCAGTGGCGGCACCTTTTCATTTCCGGTGGCTTCGTGGCTATCCTCATTGGCTTGGTGCTCCTCCAGCCTGACCTGGGGTCAGCGGTTGTCCTTGGGGGCATCTTTTTGGGTTTACTGCTCATGGCGAATATTCGTGGGCGGCAAATCGCTATTCTCCTCACCCTGCTTGTTGTGCTCGGTAGTCTGAGTTATGCATTCTTGCTACGTGACTACCAGAAGAATCGGATTCAGCAAGTCTTCCATCCAGAAGCCGACCCTTTAGGCCAAGGCTACAACGTCACCCAAGCGCTCATCGCGGTCGGCTCGGGTCAGCTCTTCGGCCGGGGATTTGGCCAGGGCACGCAGAGTCAGTTGAACTTCCTTCCCGAACAGCAAACAGACTTCATTTTTGCGGTGCTGGCAGAAGAGTTTGGATTTGTTGGCGTCCTCCTGCTCCTGGGCAGCTTTGGGGTAGTGCTCGTACGGACGCTTTCCATTGGCCGCCACGCCCGGGAAGATTTTGGAGCATTCCTCTGTGCCGGAGTTGCGATAGGCTACGCGGTGCAGGTAGGGATTAATGTGGGCATGAACGTTGGTTTGTTTCCGGTGGCTGGTATTCCTTTGCCCTTCGTCAGTGCAGGGGGAAGTTCCATGGTCGCCAGTCTCCTGGCCTTGGGTATGGTGCAGAGCGTGGCTGTCCGTCGGCGAACCAGCGGTTTAGAGAGTTGACGAACAGGGAGCCACGTGGTATGGTCACCCCGTACATTTCTTGTACCTATGCCCATGCTCCCTTCATTCCCATCTCGTCTGCATGCCCGGTTTACCGGGAGTTGCCCTCGGTGTCGAAGCCTCTTCCAGCCGGCGAATGTGACGGTTGTGGCTGAGGATGAGGAGCAGCAGCTCTTACACCTGGTGTGCCAGCAATGTCGCACCGGCCTTCTGGCCTTGGTGGGGATTACTGTCAATGGCTTACGGTCTGTGGAAATCGTCACCGACTTGACTGGAGCAGACGCGGAGCGATTCATTGCCGCGCAGCCAGTCAATGCCGAAGACGTTCTGGCGCTGCATACAGCGCTGGGCCGATCCACCTTCCGGCTTCGCTAGGCAAGTCGCCAACTGGAGCAGATGAAGCGCTCAGTCTTTTTCTTTGATTGTCTTCTTTCTCATCTCTTTGATTGATTTGTATGACGCTCTCGCTTACTGCTATTCCTCGCACCGCTTCCAAAGGTGAACGCACTCGCGTTCGCAAAGAAGATCACATTCCAGCTGTGGTGTACGGCCATGGTATTGCCAGCCAAACAATTGCGGTTCCTCGTAGTGACTTTGAGAAGGTTTTCCGTGAAGCTGGCGAATCAACATTGGTAACGCTTTCACTCCAGGGTGGCGCGCCAGTGCAGACCCTCATCCAAGATGTCCACCGTCATCCAACGCTGGGTACTATTCAGCATGTGGATTTCTACCAAGTCCGCATGAATGAGAAGATTAGTAATGATGTGCCGTTAGTCTTCACCGGTGAGTCCCCAGCAGTCAAAGCCTTGGGCGGCATTCTGGTGAAGAACATTGACACGCTGAAAATTACCTGTTTGCCTGCAGATTTGCCATCAGAATTGACGGTTGATATTCGCCGGTTAGAAAATTTTGAATCTCGTATTACCGTTGCTGATATTCCGTTACCCAAAGGTGTTACGCTGGAAACGAAGGCGGAAGAGATTATTGCGGTGGTTGAGGCACCTCGAACAGAAGATGAACTGAAAGCTCTGGATGAAAAAGTGGAAGAGAATGTGGAGGCTGTCCAGAAAGTGGAGAAGCCAGTCGGAGCTGAAGAAGAGGCAGTTGTCGCTGCACCAGGTGCAGAAGCTGCACCCGCGAAGAAAGCCTAGGGCGCCTATGGGAGGGAGGCTCACGGATAGACCTAGTGACTACACCTTTGGCAAGCGCAAACGGCGTTGGCCGTGGGTGGTGGCTGGTGTCGTGGTAGCGCTGGGGAGTATTTCCACAGGTGGTTACTACCTCTACCGGAGCAAGAGTGTAAAAAAAAGTAGTGCCGCAAATGTCGAGACGGTCACCAGTGCAGAACAAGCACGGCGTCTTGATGGCGTGCTTGTTCCGGCTGTAAAGGCAAATTTTTTGCCATTAGCCGTAGTAATTGAAAATCACTCCAGCGTGCGGCCGCAGAGCGGGTTGAGCCAGGCTGGCGTGGTCTACGAAGCTTTGGCTGAGGGTGGCATCACCCGCTTCTTGGCCGTGTTTGCAATCAATGGTGATCTACAGATTGGTCCAGTGCGTTCGGCACGGCCGTACTTTGTGCAACTCGCGCGGGCGTATAACGGGATGTTCGTCCATGCTGGATACTCACCCCAGGCGAAAGAGCAAATCCAGAAAACCGGCATCGTTGACTTTGACCAGTTTGCAAAACCCTATAATTTTGACCGCATCAGCGGCCGTCCGTCTGAGCACGCGCTTTTCACCTCGCTTCGGTTGCTAGAGCTTGGTCGGAAGGGTTTGAAACTTGACGACAAGGGCACATTCACGCCCTGGTCCTTTAAGGATGATCGCCCAGTGCAACCTCCGGTGGCCACAAAAGTGACGGTGGATTTTTCTACGGCATCGTATCGGGTTGGGTATGCCTATGACGCAGCCACGAATAGCTACCTTCGTTCGCAAGGGGGAATAGCAGCGAAAGACAAGGAAAACGGACAGGGGATTACCCCCAAGAATGTCGTGGTCCTCTTTACGACGTCAACGCTCTTCGATGCGCTTCGACGGAACATTTTGGTCGTGGGTGAAGGCAAGGCGTTGGTTTTTCAGGATGGAAATGTTATTGTAGGGAAGTGGCGAAAGCCGGAGGCGGCTACGCAGCTCACGTTCACTGATGCGAATGGGGAACCGCTTTCCCTGAATCGTGGGCAAACCTGGGTTGAGGTGGTTGATCTGCCCGAGCGAAATGTCACTTATTCATAAATTTTTTCCTTTTCAAACAACGCACATGGCAAAAGCTCCCAAAAAATCTGTTGAAGAAGTCAAAGTCACCCCCAAAGCATCGGCAAAAAAAGCACCAGCAGCAAAACCAGCGCCCGTGGTTGATCCTGCAACGGATCTGAGTAATACTTCTAAGAAGTCCATTCCTCCCGCAGAAACCCAGAGTGCCTGGCAACGACTGTCAGCCAAATTTGGTACAGGTGGTTCACGCTGGCTTGCGCTCGGTGGTGCCGCGGTTGCTCTGGCAATTATCATCATTGGGGTTGGCATTGCGCTTAGCTCTGGCTCATCGGATGATGAGACTGAGTTGGTGACCAATACTGCAGGGTATGAGAATGTAAATGTAGCGAATATACCCTTTTCACCAGATTTGGCTGGTGGGAACCGGTACGTGCACGGGCACTACTACCCGTTGGCAGTCATGATTGATAATGCATCGCCCGCACGGCCGCAGTCCGGTCTGCAGGCTGCTTCTGTAGTCTACGAAGCATTGGTGGAAGGTGGCATTACTCGGTTCATGGCAATTTTTGACCAAGGAAAGGTTGATCAAATTGGACCCGTTCGTTCCGCCCGGCCATACTACCTGTCATGGCTAACTGAGTATGATGCTGCATACGCGCATGCCGGTGGTTCACCGGAAGCGCTGGGTGATATTCAGAAAAATCGCATCCATGATATTAACGGTATTGGCAGCGCGGCCGGTGCTTTTGTCCGTGATCGGTCTCGCCCAGCACCGCATAATCTCTACACGACATCGTTCAAGATGTATACCATTACCCAGAAGCAGAAATTAGCCTACAGCGATGCGGTCATTGAGCCCTGGACATTCGCCCAGACCGGGGCAGTTGCTCCAGCTGACGTGACGGCCGCGAAGAAAGTTACCTTCTACTTCACCGGAACAACCAAGTCCACCAAGATTGTCTACACCTACGATGCTGCGAAGGGTGGGTGGCTCCGCAGTCAGGCAGATGCGGCGCACCAAGACCGGCTTACGAAGCAGCAGATTGTGGTGAAAAATCTCGTCATTCAAACTATTTCGAACAACATTTCCGTGGGTGAAAAAGGCCGGCTGACCATGACCGTGACCGGAACAGGAACAGCGAAGGTGTTTGGGGCTGGGACGGTCCAAAACGCAACCTGGAAAAAAGCAGAGAAGAACAGCCGCACGACCTTCACTGATGCTAACGGCACCGCGGTGGTTTTCCAACCGGGGAATACGTGGATTGAAGTACTGCCCGCAGGCCGGACCGTGGTTGTTGAGTAAATGCGCCAACGCGTTAAACTGCTGACCATCGACTTGGACGATACACTCATCGGCCAAGACTTGGTGGTATCCCCGCGGAATCGGGCAGCCATCCGCCGTGCTGTGCGAGCGGGGATTATTGTGACGTTGGCCACTGGGCGCACGTTCAGCACCACCCAGCCCTTTGCGCAGCGTTTGGGTTTGCACCATACTTTGGCCTGCTTTCAGGGAGCGTTGCTACGTGGGAAGCATAAAATTCTCACCTCACGCACCATGCCGCCGCAATTCTACTTAGATATTATTAAATTTGGTTTGCGACACAAGGTCCAGCAGTGCGTGTACGCCTTGGACCATGACACGGTGTACTTCCAGCGGCCACTGAATACGTTTGGCAAAGAGTACCTGGATCGGATTGAGCAGGTTCGGCAAATTAGCTTGGTTAATCTGGTCAGCTATCCCTTCCCACATCCGCCTATCAAAGTCATGTTTATAACCAGTCCAGAGAAGGTGGTCAAACTAGAGGCCATGGCCAAACGCAAGTGGGGCGATGCACTGTACATTACCCAGACCCGCGCCAACCTGTTGGAGTTTTTGCACCCACAGGTGAATAAAGGTTTTGCCTTGCGGTACTTGGCGAATCACTACCACCTCCCACTCTCGCAAACTGCCGCAATAGGTGACGGGCATAACGACATTCCCATGCTGGAAACAGCCGGGGTTTCTTTTGCGGTCCGGAATGCGCCCCGGGTTGTGGAAGCGGCGGCAGATCACGTGGTTGCCGCCTGGGATCAAGACGGGGTGGCTGAAGCCATTGATTGGATTCTGGCCCACCAACCCAAGCGGACGAAGAAATAAAAAATACCGTCCTGCCAGGGTCTGACAGGACGGAGTACTTAGGCGACCATACGCGGTGGCCGTGTTTTGTGTGTACGCGAGCGAATGTTCATCATGTTCTCCATCTGCTCGGCAACTAGACCCCTGGTGTAGGACGAATCCTCCGTTTCGAGGAAGTACGTCAGTGGTTGGAAATGCGCTACATGCCCACTGGTTCTGACAATCCGCAGATGATTTGCACAGAGGATTGTTCGTGCGTGAATGGGGGAATCAATTGCGTAGAGGTGGGCGCCGAAGAGCACAGGCTTGCCTCTTTCGCGGTGATTCTTGAGTGCGCTGATGCCACAGCTTGGGAAGTAGCAACGATAGCCCCGGTTTGTTGAGCACATGTGTGCCTCCTAGTGTGTGAAGTACAATGTTGGGGGAACCGCGAACTCTAGCACCCTACCCCCGCCATGTCAAGTGCAGGAAGCGCGGGCGGTTTGCTGCATCGTTGATTGTGGTTTGTGCATATCCCAAGCGCTTGATGAATGTCTGAAGCAGTTTTGGGTGCTGTGGCCCAACTTCCAGGTATAGGCTTGGATATTTGCGGTTTGCACACTGGGTCAAAAACGTCCGCAGCAGCTTGTCGCCATTTTTTCCGCCTAGTAATGCCAGTTTTGGTTCGCGGGTGAGTTTCTGTGTTTCCGCTGGGGTAAGGTAGGGGAGATTCGCGACAATGACATCAAATTGCTCGTTTGGCTGGAGGGGGGCTGTGAGCGAGCCATGGCGGAATTGGACGCGTGGATGAACCTTGCTCAGTCTGGCGTTCGTACGTGCCACGCGGAGGGCTGCAGCTGAAATGTCTGTCGCAACAACTTTTGCATTGGGGAAAGCTTTGGCTAAGCCAATGACCAAGCAGCCAGAGCCCGTGCCAATCTCCGCGATCGTCTTGGGTGGATGGCCAGCGAAGTCTGAAATGATACGCTCCAGCAATTCCTCCGTCTCCGGGCGGGGGATGAGCACGGCGGGCGTAACCCGAACCGTAAAACCAGCAAAGGGTTGCGTTCCAATAATGTACGCAAAAGGCATGCCAGCCATTCTCTGGCGGATGGCTTTTTTAAGTCGCGACATCTGTGTTAGGGTCAGCAGCTTTTCTGGATGCGCCAGAATGTGCGCTGGGTTTTTTCGCAGAACAAAAGCCAGCAGATCTCGGACTTCTCGAGGGTCTATGCTTGGTGCTTGGAAAAACGAACCAACAGTCTGCCGGGGCATTACTGTGCGCTGGGTTGGTGGGCAGCAGTTTGCACGGCCGCAATAATGTCGTCCAGTTCACCTTCCATCACGCCAGTGAGATTGTGGAAGTTCTGCTTGATGCGGTGGTCAGTCAGCCGGTTTTGCGGGAAGTTGTAGGTGCGGATTTTCTCACTCCGGTCACCCGTGCCAATTTGCTGCTTGCGCTGCTCAGTTGCTGCCTTGCGTTTCTTCTCTTCTTCAAAGGCAAACACCCGGGCACGCATGATGTTCATACCCTTTTCTCGGTTCTGCTTTTGCGATCGCTCATCCTGGCACTGCACCGTAATCCCGGTGGGAATATGCAGCAGGCGCACAGCAGAGTAGGTGGTGTTCACAGACTGGCCACCGTGCCCAGAGGAGGTCGTCACTTCCATTTTGATGTCCTCGGGTTTGATGCTCACGTCCACCTCTTCCACAATGGGCAGCACGGCAACCGTCGCCGTGGAGGTGTGCACGCGGCCAGCCTTTTCCGTTTCCGGCACGCGCTGAACGCGGTGCACGCCAGACTCCCAGCGCAGCAGGCCAAAGGCACCTGGGGTGGGGATTTCAATAATTGCTTCTTTGTACCCGCCAATGCCCGTGCGGTTCGTGCTCACCAAGTGTGGGTGCCAGCCGTGATTCTCAGCAAAGCGGGTGTACATGCGGCAGAGTTCCGCAGCGAACAAACCCGACTCGTCGCCCCCAGCGCCAGCACGAATTTCCACCAGGGCACCGCGCTCATCCATGGGGTCAATGGGTTGCTCCAGCACGCGCAGCTTCTCCGCCACTTCGGCCAGCTCTTTGGTAATCCGGGTGTGATCTTCAGTAGCAAGTGCCGCCAGGTCTGGGTCTTCCAAGGCGCTGGCGGTGTCCACCAGTTGTTCCTGCAACGATTGCTGGTCGCCCAGCAAACCCAAGTGCTCCACGACGCGTTTGTGCTCGCGGGAGAGCTGTTCCAGTTTTTTCCCATCACCCGCCCCAGCAGCAACTTGGAGTTCCTGTTCCAGAGCATCACGTTTGGCAGTGAGTTCGGGGAGCGTTGGCATATGGGCAAATAGCAAAACCGCCCACAGGGAGTATAAGGGGCGGCAGGTTGCGTTACTTCTTGGCTTTGGTGGTCTTCGCGGCCTTCCGTGTAAGTTTGTCTGTCTTCTTCACAGAGGTCTTCTCTTGCATCTTCTTAAAGCGTTCCACCCGACCTTGGGCGTCCATGACCTTTTGGGTGCCGGTGTACAGCGGGTGGCAGTTTGAACAGACCTCAATCTGCAGGTCTTTTTGGGTGGAACCAGTGGCAAACGTATGCCCACAGGCGCAGCTGACCTTTGCGTCGTGGTGGTAGGTGGGGTGAATAGCGTCTTTCATAGTTCGCCTACTATACCATGGTTTGAAGATTCGTCAAGGGAAACTGGATTCTGGGAAATAAAAAAGGGATCCAGTTGTTGGATCCCTAAAGAACAATTAAATGCCCAAGAGTTACTTTTTGTCTCCTTTTTGAGCTTCGAGAAGCTTTTTTAGCTCCTCATCGCTCATGTTTTGAACGGTGCCGCGGGCTGTTTCGTTTTCCCGCTGCGTGGTTATGTGTGCTCGCTTCTCCAAGTTGGTTTCGTTCACCGCCTGTTGCGATTTTGAAACAACAATTTGTACCGAGGTATTATCGAATCCCATCATTGGCACTATTGATTCGGGGGTATCGATATACTGGATGACGACTGTATCACCAACCTTGGTAATTGGAAGTTTCGGCGATAGTCCACTGGCTCCCGCAAATAGTTGTTCACCGTCTTGCAGAAGCAAAATGTAATGCGTTTCTGAGTTTTTATTCTCAGAAGCGAAACGCTGAACAATTCCGGTAATAGTTTCATTCTCGTGAGCTAATTCGGCAGCAATTTGGTGACCACTGCTAGCCAAAAGTTCTTGGTATTTCCGGAGTGCATCGTATTGGTCCTCGCCCTCAGCTACCATCATCTTGTCTACCTCGACAATCGCCACTCCCAGAAAAGAATGGTTTTCACCGAGTAGTGGGACGATGGATGCCATTGTGCCGTAAATGTTATACAACACTGGCCCAGAGCCATGCTGGTTTTTATAGGCAACTTTGTTATTCACTGCCTGTATTACACCAGCTTCGGTTCCACCTTTCGCTTTGTAGCGAATCGAATTGCCGGTTCTCGAGTCAGTATAGATAAGACCCACCATTGACTCGTCCGCCGCTGCCGTTGAAGTGAGTGTGGTGACCCAATATGGTCTCCCATCGGAACCATAGTTTATGCTCGGTGTCTCTCCCTCAATGATGTCTTTTTTTCCTAAGAAAGAATTCCACCAACTGATTGAGTACTGACCCATATCGTCAACATAGGTCTGTACAAAATCTTTTGGGATCACTCGATCAATCCACTCTGGTATGTTGCCGATTGCATACTCAGTTTTCTCGCCGGTTGTTGGATTGACAACAAGTACACCGCGAACTTTTGGTCCCCAAAATGATATTGTAGGCTCAAAAATGGTAATGACCCAGTAAGGTTGTAGACTGTCATCAACTTCAAAAGAAAAGTCGCATAATCCAATTCCTCTGTACCCATTGTTCCATAGGTACCGGGGCAAATTATTACCGAAGCACGCTTCATTCATGTAGACGAATTTGTGATTCAATTTAATTTGTACTGGGAAACGTGGATCCTCAGCGTCAACCATGACATAGCCCGGACTTACCTTAGCAGATGACCATTCCCAAAAACCATTAAATTCAAATGGCGCCACGTACCACAGTTGACCGTTGACGATCTGTAACGTCATGTGATCTTTCGATACATGAAATTGTGATCCTAGGGCACCAGGGGCATCGCCTAATTGCTTGTCGGCAAGCCATTCGGCGAGTTCCTTCGTTACCATTCTAATATCTTCAGGATTTTTTGGCTGGACGTCTTGTGTCCAGATCCTTTCTTCGACATCACCAATCATGCGTGCATATTCGTCGGAATGGAACAAGCTACCGCCGTACATTGCAGTTATGATAATGATGGCAAATCCAATGACCGGAAATGCAAGGGAGAAATTGGGATGAAACTCGTCTCTACTTGAATCAAAGCATGCTACTATCGCGCTGATGAGCCACAGAATGCAAACCATCATTCCATAGTAGCCAAAAAGCGGCCAGACCATGGAGGGAAGAAATGACCAAATGATGAACCAATTGGCGAGTATGCTGATGATCACCGTAATGACCGCAGCAGCAGTTTTCCGAAAAATCAGCATGGGAATCACGCCAATAATGGAAATAATAAATGCTAATAAGAACGACATGCGTTCCTCCTTCTTGAGTTACAGTTATTCAGTTTTCAATATTCAGTAGTTACTTCAAAAACATTCCACAATAGCATAGAGACGACAATTTGTCAACCCCAAGCCGGTGAACCCTTGCCATAGAATCGCGGACATGGTAGATTCATTGCGCTTTCTATCTCACATACGTCCGGCCGCATTTCGGTGCGGCAGGCCTGCAATTCCTGGTTCCTGCACATGGGAACCCTGCGGGTACAAACGACGTAGCGGCTAATTTCGAAAGGATAACACTATGCGCGAGGTCACACTCCTCGAAATGCTCCAAAAGGGCGTCCACTTCGGGCACCAGGAATCACGCTGGAACCCCAAGATGGATCAGTACATCTTCACGTCCCGCAACGGGATTCACATCATTAACCTGGAATCCACCTTGGCCAAGCTTCAGGCCGCGGCCGTGTTTGCGCAGACCGTGGGTAAAGGTGGTGGCAACGTGCTCTTCGTGGGCACCAAGCGCCAGGCCAAGGACATTGTGCGCCGGGCAGCAGAAGACTGCGGCATGCCCTTTGCCGTGGAACGTTGGATTGGCGGCACACTGACCAACTTCAGCACCATTCACGAGCTCATCAAGAAGCTCCGCCGGCTGAAGAGCGAGAAGTCGGTTGGCTTGTTTGAAAAGTACACCAAGAAAGAACGCCTGAGCTTCCAAGATGAAATTGAAAAATTGCAACGGGATATTGGCGGCATGGAGTATATGGACACTCTGCCTGCAGCCTTGTTCGTGGTTGACGCGGCGAAAGAGCGGACGGCAGTGCGTGAAGCGCGGAAGATGAACATTCCGATTATTGCCATGTGCGACACGAACGCCAATCCTGACGCCGTGCAGTACGCCATTCCCGCGAATGACGATGCCACCAAGTCCATTGACCTGGTTGCCACTGTGCTGGCTGAAGCGATTGCCGAAGGGAAGAAGCTGATGCCTGCTACCGCACCTGCTGCGGCACCAGCGGTTCCCGCAACCCCAACCGTCTAACCATTTTCCAAGGAACACTCCTATGCCCGTATCCATTTCCGATATCCAAACCCTACGTGAACGTACTGGTGTTGGCATGATGGATGCCAAGAAGGCATTGGAAGCGCACAACGGCGATATTGACGCGGCCATCACCGAGCTCCGGAAGTCTGGCCAGAAAGTGGCTGACGCGAAGCAGAGCCGCCAAACCCGAGAAGGGGTGATTGGTACCTACGTGCACTCGAACAACAAGGTTGTGGGCGTCATTGCCCTGGCGTGTGAAACTGACTTCGTTGCCCGCACCGAAGCTTTCCAAGAGTTGGCGCATGAGCTGGCTATGCACGTGGCGGCCATGTCACCAATCTACGTGAGCAGTGAGGACATTCCCGCAGACGTGCTGGCGAAGGAAGAGGAAATTGCCAAGAGCCAAGCCGCGGGGAAACCGGAAGCTGTGGTCGCAAATATTGTTGCTGGGAAAATTCGAAAGTACGCGGAAGACCATTGCTTGCTGGACCAGGCGTACTTCAAGGATGACAGCCTGCGCGTGCGTGATGTCATTGGTGCGGCAGTGCAACGCTTGGGTGAGAATATCCAAGTTCGCAGCATTGCCCGGCACGCTCTGTAAGGTATGCTCACGGACTGGATTCTCCTGGGGATTTTCGCAGCAGCAGTCATTACCTGCGCGGTTATCATCTGGCGAAAATTGCCAACCCTGGCTGGCATCCGCATTGAAGCAACAGCAAAATTTCAAAACGAAGCAAAGAAGCAAGCTATTCTTGACCAACGGTTACAGCAGAAGCTGGGTACGGTGGAAGCGGCGATTGCCCGCAATGCCAAACGCGTGTTTGCGAAGGGTATGACAGGGATGCAGCGTCTGCGTCAGCACTTGGTCAAGATGGAACGCGAGTACCGGCGGAAAGTCATGGCGCAGAAGTCGTTGGAAGATCCACTGGCACTTCGGTCCCGCGTCGCAACTGGACTGGCTGATGCGCAAGCCGCTTTTGAACGGGAAGAGTACGCCCGGGCAGAGCAGCTGTACGTGGATGTGGTGAGCCTGGATCCAAAGAATGCAGATGCGTACCTGGGTTTGGCTGACGTGGCCATGGCGCAGAAGAATTACCCCAACGCCCGGGAAGCTCTGCAATTCGTGCTCAAACTCCGGTCGTCCAGTGACGGCGCCTACTCTCGCCTGGGGCACATTGCCAGCGAAGAGGGGAAGCTGGCTGAAGCGGAAGCTGATCTCTTACAATCCGTGGCCCTGAATGCAAAAGTGGCCAGTACGCAGTTTGACCTGGGGTTAGTAGAAGAGCAACTCGGTAACCAAGACCGAGCCACTGCAGCCCTGCGTGAGGCCGTGATGCTGGAACCGGCAAACCCAAAGTACTTGGATGGTGTGCTAGAGTACGCGCTCCGACGGCAGGATCGCGCCCTGGCTGAGGAAAACTTGGCCCGCTTGCGCGAAGCAAACCCAGAAAACCAGAAGATTGTGGAATTTGCTGAACGTATTGCCGCACTGCCAGAAAAAAAAGCCGAAACCAAAACAGCAAAGTAGGGGAGAGAGATTTCCAATTTGGCAGAGTTAGTCTATTACGCCCACGTAGTCCCGCCCTCGACACAGAAGTGTCGGGGCGAGGATCCACGACCCCGCTGCGGGGTCGGGACTCAGTGGTAGAGTAAAAGCAGATCATTACAATCGAGGTTTTAATATTTATGCCCACGTAGCTCAGTGGTAGAGCAGCTCCATGGTAAGGAGCAGGTCAGCAGTTCAAATCTGCTCGTGGGCTCCAGCCTTCGCCCTATGAGGACTACGGCTGGCAAGCCATCCGAAGTCACGCTCAGGCGGGACGAAGGATTGGCAAGCCAGCAATGTTTATTGGTAAAGTGTATCTTTTTGCATGAGAATGTTGGCGAAGGCTGTCCTCCATAGCTTCTGAGCGACGGAGGACAAAAAAAGTTTGTCATCAGCCCACAGAGACAGGAGAACGTGCGTACGCCCGAGTAGCTCAGTGGTAGAGCAATCGCTTCGTAAGCGATGGGTCGGAGGTTCGACTCCTCTCTCGGGCTCCAGCCTTCGCCCTCGGAGGGCTTCGGCTGGCAAGCCATCCGAAGTCACGCTCAGGCGGGACGAAGGATTGGCAGGCCAGCTATGTACCTCATGGAGTAGTCCTTCGTAGAGAATAAGGCAAGTCGGCGAAGGCTGTCCTCCATAGCTTCCGAGCGACGGAGGACACAAAGTGTGTACTAAGGTATCGGCTGGTTAACCAGCACAATTGGTTCTGTAAAATTCATTCATCACCTCATTCCTGAAATATTCCTATGTCTCAAGATAATCTGATTAAGTTAGAGTGCACCGTGTGCAAGCATGTGAATTACCACACGCACAAAAATGTGAAAACCATTAAGGTGCGTTTGCAATTGAAAAAGCACTGCACCTGGTGCGGCAAGCACACGCTACACAAAGAGTCCAAGTAAAGCACATGCTCCGAGCAGAAGCTGAGGCGTTGCTGCACGAGTTCACGAAGAATGTAAACCTCCGCAAGCACGCGCTGTGCGTTGAGGCGGTCATGCGTTTCTACGCCAAAAAGTTTGGCGAAAATGAGGAGCAGTGGGGGATTGTCGGACTCCTTCATGACTTTGATTACGAAATTCATCCGACTATAGCCGAACATCCCCAGAATGGTTCGGCAATTTTACGGGAACGCGGCGTAGCAGAAGAGGTCATCCATGCCATTCTGGCACACGCTCCACATACTGGTGAGCCGTGGGATACGCAACTGAAGAAAACTATTTTTGCAGCTGATGAACTGGCTGGTTTCGTGGTCGCGGTGGCGTTAGTTCGGCCCAACAAGAAGCTATCTGAAGTTACAGTGGAAAGCGTGTTGAAGAAGTTGAAATCTTCCGCATTTGCTGCCAATGTGAGTAGGGAGGAGATTACCCAAGGCGTGAAAGAGTTGGGCATCCCCCTAGAAAGTCACGTCCAAAACACCATTCAGGCTTTACAAGGCATTAGTGATACACTGGGGTTGTAGTTTACCAAGTTAACTGTGGGGGCATGGTGAAACGGCTATCACAGCGGTCTCCAAAACCGCTATTCAAGGTTCGAATCCTTGTGCCCCCGCCAGCCTTCGCTCTCAAGCTTTGTTGAGAGCGAAGGCTGTCCTCCGTAGCTCATAGCGTAGGAGGACACCTCCTGGATCTTTTTGAAAATGTGGTTTCCCATGCGACGGCGGGCAAAACCGCTATTCAAGGTTCCCTGTCCACCGAACTTCGTAAGCGAAGGTAGGTGGGGAATCCTTGTTCCCCTGCAAAGAGAGCCAAGTATCGGTAGACTCTAGTGGTTCAATAACAATAAAGCTTTGCCATGAATCTTAAGCTGATATTTGGAATAATTTCTACGGTTTTCGCAATCGTCTGTTTTCTGCCGTACTTTAAGGATATATTCGCAAAGAAAACAAAACCTCACATCTATTCGTGGCTGGTATGGAGTATTCTTCAATCAGTTGGCGTTGTGGCAATTGTCCGTGGGGGAGGACATTTTGGCGCTCTTGGCTTAGCCGTTGGGGCATTATTTTGTATTTCAATATTTTTTCTTTCGTTTAAGTACGGAACAAAGAATATTACACGGTTTGATACACTCTGTCTTATTGGGTCAATCGCCACTATTATTGTTTGGTTGCTGCAACATAATCCCACGCTTTCAGTAATTCTAGTGACCCTAATCGACTTTGTTGCATTTCTTCCTACCTACCGAAAAGGGTATGTTGACCCAAATAGTGAAACCGTTCCCACATACCTATTAAGTGCAATTTCAAATGTTTTCGCACTACTAGCTATCGCAAGTTATTCGCTGGTCACGTCACTCTATGTATCGAGCTTGGTAGTATCGAACGGAATTATTGTGCTGATACTCATCCTCCGGAAAAAATATTTACGTCCGATTTAATTTTCCGGGGGCGACCCACGTTCCTCATTTTTCCATAGAAAAATCGTAAGAAAAGCCGTATAATACAGCTCTGGCAGTGCTGCTTAACGAGTACTCCTTCGCACCGCTTAGTCTATGCTACGTTCGCGAGGACCCCAGAAGAACTGAGTCACCATATGACCGAACCGAAACCACGTGCTGTACTCTTCGATGCTGATGGAGTGACGATTATTCCCCAGGCGCCGTTTTCCGTGCAGTATGCTGCAGCGCATGGACTTGATGCCAAAGTGCTTGGGTCTTTTTTTGATGAGCGTTTTGGTGAGGCGCTCATTGGGAAGCGTGATCTCAAAGAGCTCCTGGAAGAGCGTCGTGCACTCTGGCAATGGGATGGCTCCATGGAAGACCTTTTGAAGCAGTGGTTTGCAGCGGAGAATGTGAGAAACGAAGCATTGGTAACGCTCATCCAACAAGCCAGGAAAAATGGGATTCGGTGCTACCTTGCTACAAACCAAGAGAAGTATCGCACGCAGTTTATCAAGGAAAGTATGTTCCCTGGGGTATTTGATAAAGTATTTTCTTCGGCGGATATTGGGGTCAAAAAACCAGATCCAAAGTATTACAGGTTTATCATTGATGAATTACGTCGTTCTCAGGTCATTACCGAGCCGGGCGACCTGGCGTATTTTGATGACCAGTCTTCAAATGTGGAGTCAGCTGGAAAGCTGGGGATACGTGCATACCTCTATTCCGACGTTTCTCAGGTAGAGAAGTTGTTGCAGTTGTAATTCCATTACTATGACAAAATATTTTGTTAATTCCGGTGGACTATCCAACAAGCCTGAACTCGCAAAAAAATTCTACAATGAATTGCTGAAGGAATTTGGCACAAAACCCAAAGTATTGCTCTGCTATTTTGCAGTACCGCGAGAAGATTGGGATGAAAAGTATAAACAGGGGATAGAGAGAATTCGTGCGGCGGTTACAAACGGTGTTGAACCGATTTTTGATATTGCATTTCCCGATACTTTTGAGAAGCAGGTTGTTGACGCTGACGCAGTGTACATTAGCGGTGGAGATGATCTCTTATTGCAATATTGGTTACGGCAGTTTGATTTGCAGAAAATATTTCAAGGAAAAACTATTGGTACAAGTTCAGCAAGTTCCCATGCAATGGCAAAACATTTTTGGACCTGTGACTGGCGAAAATGTATGGATGGACTTGGGATACTTCCAATAAAATTTCTAGCTCACTATAAGTCTGCATACGGCCAAGATGATTTACGTGGTCCCATTGATTGGGACAAGGCATATGCAGAGCTTTCGAACTATGGCGATGCATCCCTACCCATTCATGCACTTAAAGAAGGATATTTTGTGGTGATTGAGGTCTAGCGAGTATTAGGAAGACTGGTTCCCAAACACATTATCAAATGACGTATTGTAAAAGCACCGCATGATCCAGACGCTATTTCAGAAATTTGTCCAAGCTATTTTCCGACCCAAAGTTCGGAAGTTTGAGCATACAATTGGGTATGCGCTCGCTTTTCGGAAGATTCCTGGCCGTTTTATTCAGGGCATGGTTGAGTGGGACATAACGAATACATTTAAGAAATTTGGAATCAATGTGGAAGAAGGGGTTGATTACTGGACCATGGGGCATATTGTGCATGGCAGTTCTACTCGATTTGACCGACATGCCCCGGAGTATCAAGCCTGGCTTGGAGGATATATCGTGAAGCTCCCATCGCAAAAAACCTGGACAGTACAGGATCATTTTCAGTTGGCGATCGCTGACCAAAACAGTTGGCTGCATACCTTTGGCGATCCGCAACCAATGACCTCCATTGAAGGATGGGAATTTACGACTAGCGGTTCACTTACCGCCGGTCAGTATGTCGGCCAGCTCTACGAAGGTGGCTGTACAACCCACAGTGATGTTGGCAATGGCACACCCTCTTTGAAGCTCCGTCTTGAGTCTGATGTCATGGCTGACTTATTTAACCTTTCCAATCCTGACTTGCATATCACAGGGAAAATGTTGCTTCCAGGCATAGCCCCAAATCCTTACGAAACCTTGAGACTTCGAGGCTATGTAGCAATTTTTCATGTAGACGACAATGTGAAAGTTGTACTGTATGGAAACGGTGCAATTGTCCAAACTCCGGAGCGTACTGTTGATACGTTTGAAGTTTTGAAGCATGATTTGCTTGCAGCTATGCAATCCTGCGAGATTACAAAGATAGCTTGAACTCATAAATATTTATCAAAGAGATACATGTCTCTAGTCCTCATCGCACAGTTCTTCATAGCCGCAACAGTCAGTTTTTTGCTATGCAAAATTTTCCTTGGCAAGTACGAGGGTGATAAAATTGGGCGGTCTATTCGGCCCAAGCTTGGAAAGTATAGAGTGCATATCCACCATTGGATTTGGCTCTCGGTTGCACTGATCATTCTCCTCGTCGTTAATGTGCATCATCCAGTACTTCTTGGCCTTATTGTTGGCTCCATTATCCAAGGCCTACTGTACAGAGACAGGTTCATCATCGTCTATCAAGACAAAGATTTCGAAAAGATATACTCGAAGTATAGAAAAATCCCCAGCTAATATGAGAGTAGGGAATGCGCAATTCAAAATTGGCTTCTGGCACCCATTTGGTCCTCACGCCGGAGAGAACGCTGATGAAATTATTGTAAGAAAGCAACGTGAGATTAGGAGAATAGGTTGGACCCTTTGGTCTTTCCAACATCGGAAAACCCTTGAGCTTTGGTATCATGAGATTCAAAAGAAGAAACCTGGTAGGGTTTTGGTTTTTTGTTCTGAAGGTAAAGGATCACGCGATCCAATAGGGGAACGAAAGAATTGTAATTACTTCTTACCAGTAGGTAAGAAAAAGGCACAAAGAATTCCCTTCCCAATAAGCGTTCCTCACCCGATGGGGAGGAAGACGCAAGGATCAGCTTTCATTGTCAAAAGAGTCATGTATCCTGTACATTTCAAGACAGCAACAATTCAATGGTTGAAGGATGGAAAATGGCAAAGTAAGCAATTACCAACACGACCAGAGTATTTAATTAAACCTGGACATGGGAAGCCAATGAGAAAATTTCGTGCAGTACTTGAATTGAGACCTCCCTACCTCGCTGAAGTTAGAATAAGGCCCTAGTATTCGCTGAAAAATGTATGGCGAACCAAGAATCTCAAAAAACCATTAAGGCTATTATTTTTGATTTTGGAGACGTTATTTGTTTTTGGGATGATGAGACAATGAGCCCCAAACGGGCACAGTCCCTCAATTTACCCAAAGACAGTATCCATGATCTTTTTTTCGAGTATTTACGAGAGGGTGGAGATGGAAAGTACCATAGCGCGCTTGATTTTTACGACCGAGCAAAACCGCAAACCCCAATTTCCCGTGAAGTTTTTGAGCAATTATTTACAGAATGGGATAGCACCAGCCATATAGATGAAGAAATGGTTAGGCTCATTAAAAAATTGAAGCGCACCTACAAAATTGGCTTGCTTTCCAATTTTACCAAAGGGTTAGAAGAGTATTTGATTGACCGCTTTCATATGCACCGTCTCTTTGATTCAATTGTTAGTTCTTACAACTTAAAAATGCGAAAGCCAATTTTGGATGTGTATCATTATTCGGCCAAGGATCTTGGCGTCCAGCCTGAGGAATGCCTCTTCATTGATGACATTGAAAAGAATGTCCAAGCTGCAAGGCAAATTGGGATGCAAGGGATTGCTTTTACAAACCTGGAAAAATTGAAAGAGCAGTTGCTTGGTATTCTTGGCTTGAAGGTTTAGACTTGGGTCCTACTACCATGGCTCCCACCCGCCTCCAAAAATTTATTGCCAGTACGGGCATTGTGTCCCGCCGGAAAGCGGAGACGCTCATTACTGATGGTCGGGTTTTTGTAAATGGCGAAAAAGTGACCAAGCTTGGGACAACCATCAACCCTGCCGTGGACATGGTGGAGGTGAATGGGCAGATGCTCACCTCCGTTACAGACTTCCGGTACATTGCCTGCAACAAACCTGTTGGCGTCACCTGCACCCGGGCGCAGTACCAAAGTGAGCGGACGGTGTATCAACTTATTCCCGATGCTCGTGATTTAGTCATCGCTGGTCGCTTGGACAAAGACTCGGAAGGCCTGGTGCTTCTTACCAATGATGGCGAATTGACCAACCTGCTGACCCATCCACGGTACGAACATGAAAAAGAGTATGAAGTCACCTTGTCCCGGCCGCTGAGCACGGAGGCAGACCGCGCGCTTACTGAAGGAATCAAGCTCAAAGAGGGGATGGCCAAGTTTGATAGGATCGAACGGGTGTCGCCCCAAATCTACCACGTGACCCTGCACCAGGGCTGGAACCGGCAGGTGCGGCGGATGTTTGGGCAATTGCAGGGTGATGTGCTCCGGCTCCGTCGGATTCGAATGAATAAGCTGACTTTGGGTCGGCTGCAGCCGGGGGCGTGGAAAGCAGTCCAACGGGCGGATATTCTGTAAAATTGGGGTGAACAACCTGTGAAGGCGAAAATGTGCTATAGTTGACGAACCGGTAGTTTTTTGTCAGAATAGTAACCGGTGCATTCACACATTTCGTCATGTCTGCAGCAAAAGGAAAAGGAAAATTTGCGCGTCTCCTGACCTCCCGAGGCGTCATCGTGCTCGAGGTCTTGATCATTGCCTTTCTCCTGGTAGGGATTACCAAAGAGATTGTCCGGCGGGTGGCGTTGCGGCGTGAAGTGGCCGTGCTGGAAAAGCAGATTGCGGAGCTGGAAGCGCAGAACCGCAGCCTGGGCGAGTACGTGGCTGCCATTAATACGGACAGTTTCCGGGAGCGGGAAGCGCGCAAACGCCTGAATCTGCAGAAACCTGGGGAATCCGTGCTCATTGTGCCGGATACCACAACAACCGAAGACGCCACGGACACAGTTGCCACAACGCAGCAAACCACTTCCAAATCTTCAAATTCTCATCGCTGGTGGACGTACTTCTTTGGCTCCGCCTCCTAACCCCGTGCATATGCCTGACCAAAACCCAGTAAGCAACGTGCCAGATACTTCACTTCACCCAGAGCACGCGGCCGTGCACGCGGAAATTGCCAAAGCCCCTGGCAGCTTGCCAGATCCAGAGCACCATGGCTTGAAGCAGTTGCCACCGCCACCTATCCACTGGGCAAAGCGGATTGGGTTGTGGCTTGGCGCGGCCATTGTAGTTATTGTTGCCGTTTTTGCCGTTGGGTACATGCGCTTTAGCTGGCAGCAGTCCACTCTGCTTTTACCGGCACAGGTGTTGCCCTACCCCGTGGCTATCGTCGCCGGGCAGTGGGTATCCTACGCTGACTATCAGAAAGATGTGCCAAATATTTCTCGGTATTTGGAACGCAATTCGCCACCAGACGCAAAGGCGAATGAGCCCTTGCCGTGGGACGTACGGGTGCGCCAACTTGCGCTGAACAAGATGGTGGGGGAGGCGCTTTTGGCAAAATTGGCCAAAGAGCGAAAAGTGACGGTGACCGATGCAGATGTGAACCAAACTTTTGACGCTTTTGTGCAGCAGTACAGCGGCACGAACAACGTGGAAGAGGATATTCAAAATCTCTACGGTTGGACCGTGGAGCAATTCAAGGTGAAAGTGATTCGACCGCAGGTGTACCAGCAGAAGTTGGCAGATTCCTACATTGCGGAAATTCGGAAGGAAGCTGATGGTGTGCGTACAGAAGTGATGGCAGATACCAAGCGGTTTGCTGACATTGCCAAAGAGAAAAGCGATGACGTGAGTGCGACCAAAGGTGGCCAGCTGGAAGCAATCAAGAGCGACAAGATCGCTGACGAATATGGCACTGCGGCAGAAGCGGTGGGTGCGTTGAAGGAAGGTGCAATTTCTGAGGTGCTGGAAACCCCGCGCGGGTTTGAAATACTGTGGTTGGAAAAGCGGACGGCAGGCGCAAAGAGCACGGATCCAGCCACGCTCATGCTTCGTCGGATTCTGGTCACGGCTGATGTGAGTACCTGGCTGCAGGACAAAGTGAACACCTTGGCGGAAGAAGCAAAGGTGATGCTCTTTGAACCCCGGTTCCGCTGGGAAGCGAAGTGTGGCATTTTGGAAAAGAGCGAACCAAGCTGTACGGAAGCTGCCACGGACACCAATACCAACCAATAAAATTTGTTGGCGGGTATAGTACAGTGGTAGTATGCATCCTTCCCAAGGATGAGATACGGGTTCGATTCCCGTTACCCGCTCCAGCCTTCGCCTCGAGCTCTGGCGAGGGCGAAGGCTGTCCTCCGAAGCTTCCGAGCGAAGGAGGGTACGACGTCTGTACTCAGGCTACGGCCGGCAAGCCAGCTCGCATAACTCCGCCAACGCGGCGAACCTTTCCATCGTTTTCCAAAAGTGTATGCCGATGTAGCTCAGTGGTAGAGCAACGCTTTTGTAAAGCGAAGGTCGGCGGTTCGAATCCGCCCATCGGCTCCAGCCTTCGCCTCGAGCTCTGGCGAGGGCGAAGGCTGTCCTCCGAAGCTTCCGAGCGAAGGAGGACAAAAAGTTGTTCTCAGAGCTACGGCCGGCAAGCCAGCTCGCTTTGCCCACAAAGTCCAAGAAAAACCTTTTCATCACACACATCGCCGCATAACCCACATACCATGACTCAGCGACAGTACATCAAAAAGAGTCTAATCATCCTCGCCTTGGTTGTTGGCATTGGCTTGGTTGCGCCAGCGCGCGCAGCTGAACCAACTGTGGTGCACCTTTCAGCAGACTATGCAACCAAAGGCCAGGAAATCCGAGTAGAGAATGCGTTCATCCTTGGTTTACGGCCAAACCTTTTTGCTGCACCTGCGCAGGTCACGGTAACGCCTGATGCAGCCCTCCCAACCGCGCTACCTAGCCGTTACACCGCTGCTGGCCGAGCTTTCAGTGTGAGCATCACCCCAGCGGATGGCGCAACCATTGCTTCGTCTGACCTCTGGTTGAAACAGCTCGCCACGCCCGTCGTCAATACCAAGACTGTGCTCCTGAGTTACGCAAACGGAACCTGGAGTATTGTGGGTACCAAACTTGGAACTGATAATTTCCTCACCGGCGCAACCCGCGCTTTGTCTTTCACCGTTGTTCCGGTAACCGATGTTGCAACCACGGCTGGAGTTTTTGGTCCCGATGCGGTGGTTTCGCCGTCCAGCACGGTTCTCCCAGTTGATCCAACAAGCGCAGCACAGCAGATTGGGTACAAATCCTACACGCTGACCCTACCCAAAGGGGTAGTTCCAGCGGCTGGGTCGTTCCTTGCAACACCAGATGTTCCATTACCTTCACCACTCCCAACCTACGTGAAGCAGCGCGCGGCTGCAGTGTACGTATCGCTCAATGCCCCGGATGCGTCACTCCTTCGTTTCAATGCGCCCGGCTTAACCATTGCACCAAAAGTTGCGGTGCAGAATTACCGTCCGCTGTACATCTACTTCTACAACCCCGTGCGGAAAGTGTGGGAGGTGACGAAGAACAAACTTTTTACCAACGGCTACCTGGTGGTGGTGGAAGATCTGCGTGAAGAAGTGGGGATTGCCAGCTGGTATCGCAGTACCAAGTACCCAGATGGCGTGGCGCACAATGTCTACCCCATGGGCACCAAGCTGAGGGTAACGAATGTAGAAAATGGAAAATCCACCATCGTCAGAGTGGTGTCCCGAGGACCTTACGTCCGCGGGCGGATAGTGGACCTGGTGTATACAGCCTTCAAGAAAATTAAAGGAACAAATGGTGGTGTGGCAAAAGTGAAAGTTGCAGCAGTCACCCCACTCGTTGCAGGTGAGCAGGTTGTTGCCCCAACGCCAACCCCAACCGCAACGTCAACTACCGCGGTTGCGCTGCCAATTACCAGTACGGCGGGCGCTGTCTACGATGTGGATAAGGGGGTACTGGTTGCGGTGAAAAACGCTGATGAGCGGCACCCAATTGCCAGTTTGTCCAAACTCATGACTGCCCTGGTCTACCTGGATCGGAAGCCAACATTCCAAAATGTGGTGACCTACCAGAAGAGTGATGCTACCATTTGCTCCTGCCTGCAGGTGTCGGTAGGGGAAACGATGACCACGAATGATTTGTGGCATGCCATGCTCATTGGGTCGGCGAATAATGCCACCCGCGCCTTGGTTCGATCCACCAAACTCACGGATGCGCAATTTGTGAAACTCATGAACGAGAAAGCCCAAGCATTGGGTTTGACCTCACTGACGTTTGGCGATCCCACAGGTCTGGACCCTGCAAACCAGGGCTCAGCTGCAGACATGGCCAAGCTCGCCGCTATTGCCTTCAGCAAGCCAGAAATCCAGCGTGTCTCGGTGAAGAAGTTCTACACCTTTAGCACCTTGAATACAAAGAAAGCGCACACCATAACGAATCGGAATAAGTTGTTGCAGACGCAGTGGCAAATTACCGGCATCAAAACCGGATACATTGAGGAATCCGGTTACTGTCTCATTGGCCAGGTGAAAGGGAAGACCACGAGCCGGACACTGGTTGCCGTCACCCTTGGGAATATTTCCAGCACCAAGCACTATGCGGAAATGGAAAATGCCTTCAGCGTCGGTTTTGCAAATCTCAAATGATTACGCTGGAGAACGTTACAAAGTTTTACCCACACGGCGTGACAGCGCTGAAGGATATTTCGGTGCGGATAGAGTCGGGTGAGTTTGTCTCCATTGTGGGGCAGTCGGGTACTGGGAAGACGACCTTGGCAAAACTCATTATTGCAGAGGAGCAACCCAGCTCTGGCCGGGTGATTATTGGCGATTGGGATATTACAAAAATTAACTCCAAGGACGTGCCGCTGCTTCGCCGGCAAATTGGAGTGGTGTTCCAAGATTTTAAACTCCTGCCCCAGAAGACGCTGTTTGAGAATGTCGCCTTTGCCTTGGAGGTGTCTGGAGCGTCAACGGAGAAAATTAAGCAGATTGTCCCGCAGGTGCTAAAAATTGTGGGCCTGGAGCACAAGCAGAAACGTTTCCCCCGGGAAGTGTCGGGTGGGGAGCAGCAGCGGGTAGTCATTGCGCGGTCATTGGTACACCGGCCCAAGATTTTGGTGGCGGATGAACCAACCGGGAATTTGGATACTATTAACGCTCATGAAATTGTGGAGCTGCTTTTGAAGATTAATAGCTTCGGCACCACCATCGTCTTGGTGACCCACAACCGGGAAATTGTGAATGGTCTGCGGAAACGCGTGCTCACCATGGATCGGGGGCACCTGGTGGCTGACCAGAGTACTGGAAAATACCGCTTATGATCCTTCTGCAAACTTCACGCGCGCTCAAGTTTGCCGCCCAGAATTTTAAGCGAAATTTGTGGTTGTCGATCGTGACCGTCATCATCCTCACAGTGGCAACCTTTTCCGTAAGCTTAGTGGCTGCCCTCCAAGCCTTAGGCCAACGTGCGTTGCAAACCGTGGAGCAGCGCGTGGATGTTTCTTTGGAATTGAAACGGGAGGTGACTGATGCGCAGGCGCAAGAACTCCGGGAGCGTTTGGCGCAATTGCCACATGTGCAGAAGATTGTTTTCCAGAGCCAAACTGAAGCGTTGGAAGCGTTTCGAACGTTGCACGCCGATGACCCAAATATTCAGCAACTGCTACAAGAGCTAACGGAAAATCCTCTACCAGGTCGGTTGGTTATTACCGCTGAACGATTGGAGGATTACGAAACTGTGCTGCAAGCTATTGATTCCCCTGAGAACAGCGGTCTGGTAGAGAATAAAGATCGAGACTTCAAGGACGCCAAAGCTGTGATGGAGAAGTTGCAATCCATTACCCAACGAGTACGGCAAGTGGGTTTTGCGGTGAGTGCCGTGTTCGTCTTGCTCTCGCTCATTGTGGTGTTCAATACCATCCGGATCGCCATCTACACTCATCGGGAAGAGATTGGGATCATGCGCTTGGTAGGTGCATCCAATGCGTTCATCCGCGCGCCTTTCATACTCGAAAGTGCATTGTATAGTATCATTGGCGCGGGTGCTGCAGTGCTGCTGATGCTCTTCCTGTGGCAGAGCGCTGCGCCAGCGATGCATAGGTTTTTCTTCAGTGGCACAGATGTGAGTGTCCAAGGGATTTTGCAAACCAATTTTTGGCCAATTCTGGGCTTCGAATTTTTGGGCGCTGTGGTGCTCTGTGTGGTCAGCGCAGTCATTGCCACCCGGCGGTACTTGAAAGTCTAGGCAGGGGAGTGTAACCTCCAGGCAATACTCCGGGATCGTCTAACGGCAGGACATGGGCCTTTGAAGCCCAGTATCTTGGTTCGAATCCAAGTCCCGGAACCATAGAGGAAAACCAGTATCTTCGGAACAACTTTTGCCCTTGCTTGTGGATAACATGCGTCTGCCAGGCCTCTTGTGGGGCTAGAGCATCGGCTTTATCATTGCGTTGGTGGAATAGTATTGATTATCTATGGAATGAAAAGGAGCAAATCAATGGCAATAAGATATCTCATTAATGCAGATGGCAGACCCTTCGATACTGAGGAACTCAAGGTGCTTCGTCAGTCCCTTGAAAGGCTTGATGACACAAAACGTGCTGAATATAGGAATGCGAATGCAGCGGCGATAGCCCAATTGATCGGATCAAATGACTTGATTGTGTCGGGTCCAGGAACTGGAAAAAGCCATCTGTTTCTAGAGAGAATCGATGCTTGGTACACGAACGACAACGACGCTGAAGTTATTGTAACAACTTTCGTACGCAAGCTCGTTGCGGATTTACAAGGCGACATACAACAGGACACGAAGCTTTCAACTGAACAAAAGAAGAAAATAACAGTTTCGACACTTCACAGACTAGCTCGAAGCGTTCTAGAAGAAAATGGTGGTACCCAGGAGTGGCCGTTTGAAAGGTATATTCGAATCATTGGTCAATCTTGGAAGACTGTTGTTTGGGCCGATGCCCTTGCTCTTTCATCGGTTCAAGAGGACGCTGAGTACACGTGGAGTGCGTTTGAAGAGCAACTACATACCGCAATTCCAAAGACGACTGGTGAATGGAAGACGATACATTACTCATACAATACTTTGTGCAAATTTTATAACGCTGCTGGCTTCGCTGATCTCATTACTAGAGCACGTGATGCCTTGCAAGAGAACGCAACTCTGATTGAGCCATCTTACTATATCGTGGATGAATATCAGGATTTCAACGAGGCAGAGAATCAGTTCATTAGTCGACTTACGCAGAACGCTAAGGAATTGCTGATTGTCGGAGATGACGAGCAAGTGCTCTATGAGAAACTTAAGTCGGGGAACGCTGCGCTTATTCGAGGACGCTATAAGGACGAGAAGATTGTTAACGCAATGTTACCGTTTTGTGGACGCTGTAGTTATCACATCACTAAAGCTGCAGACGCTTTCATCTCACAGTCTGCGGATGCGAACAGAATTGAGAAGCTCTACCTTCCAATTAAAAGTCGGGACGATAAACCGAAAGTGCAAGTCGTTGCATGTGCTACACCATCAGCAGCGATCGACTACCTTTCGAAATTCGTCAAGGATCATAAACTGGAAATCGAAGCGCGAATGAAAGAGTTAGCCGAAGGAACGAAGAAAGACGCTTTCCTGTTAATTCTTTCGCCGTCGCGTGGCGCAACGTTCTTGGGAAAGGATAACGTTGGAGAACTCGAGAAATTGATTGCACCGTTTCGTGGTGAGGGGCATGGTTTTGACAGTGACTACTATAGACTACTAGCCTACTATTCGGTTGCAAAGAATCCCAACGGGAACTTCGCTTTCAGGAAAGTCATGTTCTATGAGAACCTCTCTCCAGAGAGATCTGTAGAGTTGATTGAAAAGGCATTAGCAAACGGTGTCCATCTTTGCGATCTTGATGACGAAGAAATCGTTGACATTAATAAGAAATGTTTGCAGGTAAAAGCAATCCTGGATGAATTGTCGGATATATCTAAGTCGCTCAATCTACTTAGCAAAATTTTAGGTGAGTTGAACAAAGAGGCACTTCTTCTCGACCTGGAAAATAGACCGATAAAAGAGCATGAAATTGCCACTTTGGAGGAAGAGGCTGATGACGCGGCAGAAGTATCGGAGCTTCAGGCGGGTTCAATGAGTGCTGTTGAATTCCTCACTATAGTTGGGTCCAAAGGGTTGTCGGCAGACAATGTTATCATCTTAGGGTTTGACAATGTGAACATGAGCTACACAACTCAAAATGCTTTCTATGTTGCAGTAACTCGTGCGAGAGAAGGTCTACATTTGTTAACGGCGCTGCAGGCGCGTGGAGCGAGTGCAGCTCACGGCTTCTTGGAGCGACTCCCAGACGATAATACAGATTTCAAGTCTTACAAGAAGACCGGCGGAGTCTTGTCGGATCTTGGGTCAAAGCAGGGGTTTAAGGATTACTTAGGAAAGCTGGTTTATGCGAGGAATAGGCGTTAGTTATCGTCAGAATTGCAATATTAGATTGTCCAACAAAGCGTTCAGGATATTCAATGCTGTGGAGAGTTATCCCCAACTTTGCGTAAAAGGAGTTCTTTTCGACAATTGATCTCCAAAGTGGACGAGACTATGATGCTTTCATCGCTGAATCCGTGGCACGCGAAATTTCTAAGCTCTCCAGCGTCTGTTTGAACGTGGGTCGACCGGGGTTTAACAGGTAAAAGGTTCGAACATCCTTCACCAGGGTGAACCAGAAAAATATGTGGACTCCAATGTAACATGGGGTTGCTTTAGTTATTATTCGAAATTGTGGTTCGAACCGAAGTGTATTTCTGATTTTTAAAAAACACGCATGATGGATGTTGTTGACAACCCTCGAAAACTGCGCGAGGCTGAAAGTATCTCATTAACCAAGCAAACGTATGGATTCCACACCATCGAGTCAGCCAACCCCCAAGAAGCCAAGTAGTACCCTAAACTGGGCTATTTTGGTGGTTATTCTCGTGGTAGCTGTTGCTGGGGCCATCTACGCGGTAACGCGAAATACTTCTACATCGAACAGCAATGACAATACTAACGTTGTTCTCAACCAGAACACGAATGTCGTAGCTAATTCAAATACTGTCTTGAACACGAATACTGTCGCAAATGCCAATTCGACTATAAACTCCAATGCTAACGCTGCGAACAATTCGAATACAAATACCTCTGTAAGCACAGCTGGGTGGAAGACGTATGAGAATAGTGCCTGGAAGTTTTCTTTTAAGTACCCCAAAGAATGGACATTTATCCGCGATTTGTTACCCAAGACAACTAAGGATGGAACATCACCAACAGAGAATTTACTCATTGGTTTACCGATAGCAGATAATCAGGATGCCCGTCCTTCCATCAATATCATAATAAATCCAAGTGGATTCGGACCAATTTTCCCCGACTTGGTGTATACAATTAAAAAAGCAGCAACAGGCTTCGCCATTGTTGAAGAGAAAACAGTTACTACCGATGCGGCCACCGAGCCTGGCTTCTACCAAATTCAAGCAATAACTTCGTCAGATTCACAAGTCTTTGATATATTTTTTAGCACAAACGAAAAGGATAAAGACACATGGGCTCCGCTAGTAAAAACAATCTTATCCACATTTCGATTCACAAACTAAGCATCAGCAAAGAGGTAAAAAGTAATTTGAAAATTGAGACATAAAAAACAAAAAACCTGAAAGGAGAAACAGTAATGAAGAAATTGTTGTTCTTGGTGTTGGCGATAATGATTGCTTTCACAAGCAATGTTTATAGCCACGATGGAGTTCCTGAAGCTAGTACAGGCTTCAGGCAACCGCTAGATAACTACAATTATAGTGGTTATCACTACAATGAGTGGTCAGACGTATCAGGGTGTTACCATCCCGGTTCTGACTACAACGGTGCAAATACTTCTGGGGATGGAGACCTCGGCAAGGACGTACTTGCAGTAGCAAATGGTAAAGTTGTTGACATAGTAACCAATGCCTCTTTTGGGCTCTGCATGACTATTGAGCATAGATACTACGATACAACTGTTTACAGTCAGTATGCCCATCTCCAAAGTACGTTGGTCTCGGAAGGTGGTAACGTTACAAAGGGGCAGCATATTGCCGAACTAGGCAATTCTGGTACATCTTGTGGCACCAACAACGCACACTTACATTGGGAGATTAGAAAAAAGGAGAATGATGACGCGCACACCGCTGATTGGTGGAACACGTCATCATTTCAGTCGAGAACCAATGTAAAGAATGGGTACGAAGATGCTACTCTCTGGTGTTCTCATCACGCGTCATACGAAGATATTCAAGCCAAATTCGATGACGTGAAGCAGAGGAACGGTGGCACCTCAACGGTTGGGTCTAACACCAACGCTATACACTGGTATGGTGCCTACTTGCGGCAGGACTTCTCTGGTGGTTCATATGGTACCTGCTGCATCATGTTCGACCCGTACAACCAGGTGTATAACCCAGCTGCGACGAACGAAGCATACCTGCTCCGTACCGGCTTCTACAGCTACTACATCAACAATGGCGGATGGGGAGCAAGAGGTTGCCCCTCCCGTGACGAGTACACCACCGGGGACGGAACGAATTCCATCCAGTTCTTTGTTCGACGCGTCTGGAATGCAACGAAGGGTGGGTATCATGATGTGGGTATATGGGAAACCCAGTTCCACTATATGTACTACGACCCGACGCCACCGCAAGGGAACGACGTCATCGAGTGGTACTCGACCTACGCCACAGACTGGGTCTCCCAAACTCCGGGCGGCGTGACGACCATGGTCCAAGGTTCCAGCCAGACGTTTACCGTGCACTTCAAGAACACGGGCACGACGACCTGGTACAACAATCTCAGTGCGTACCCGTACGACTACATTTCCCTGAAGTCCGCAGACCCGAGTGGGAACACGGCCGTGAGCCTCCTGAACAACCCGTATAATGGGAACCTCGGCTGGCTCAATGATCAGACCCCCTGCACCATGCAGGAAGCTTCGGTCGCACCCAACGGCACAGCGACTTTTACCTTCACCGGTATGGTGGCCCCTGACCGGCAGTTGGGGCTCATGGACGTGTACTTCCGCCCCTCACATAGTCTTGCAGGTTTGCTTGACGGCTGGGACGGCATGCACTTCCAGGTGAACGTCGTTGCGGCGCCAACCACGCCACTCACGTACATGACTGGCCCCGCACCAGATGCGACGATTGCAGGGATGATTGCGAGTAGGAAAACCACCCCGCTGAACAACAAAAACCCGTACGGCTTCTGGCAGAGCCCGCAGCAAGTGAGCGGCGGGTTCAATGCCACGTACTGGTGGTACGACTACAGTACAACCGAGGCGTACATGCCAGACTACACCTCGAGAATCTGCTACGTCTCCGTTGCCACGGGTCAACCCGGTGCAATCGTCCACGACGTGTACGGGGCTGCCCGGCAGTCCTTCTACGTGGGCTGGTGGCCGTGGGATCACTGGGCGCACATGGGCTGGAACTGCGGTGCCTGTCCGAATCCGGCCGGTACCCAAGTAACTAACCAGGGCGGGCCCTACTCCTGCCTGGGCATGCCCATTACCAATTTGTACCGACCCACGCCGAACGAGGGCTACGGACGTCAGGACTTTCAGCGTGGGTACATCATCAACGGCGTGATTTACTGCTACGACCACATCACGGCGTTCACCCCCGGCTGGACCGCGAGCGGTTGGAACCAGTTCTGGTCGTACGCCATCACGGACTGCTACGACCGCTACGGTGCTGCGGCTGGTCTGGGTCACGCGACGCAACTGGTGAACGAGAACTGGGACGGCACGGGCTACAAAATCCAGCCGTTCGACGGCGGGATTTACGGGTCTATCATGCTCGTGTACAACCCCAACGGGCCGAGTGAGGCGTACGGTGTTTCCGGCAGCTTCCTGTATGCGTACACCATGGCCCTCGACGGCAGCGGGGTCCGCATCTCCACGCGGATTGGTTCGCCCACCGAAGCTTTCTCCGGCAACCGGCAGCAGTTCCAGTCTGGGTACATGACCATTAACTACGGGACGAACGAGACCTTTGTGTACCTGAACGACAACACCGAAATCTGGAACAGCCAGACCGGCGCGCACCTGGGTAAAGTCGCGCAGACAGCGCTCCCGAGTGTGTTCGCTGTTGGGCAGAACTACCCGAACCCATTCAACCCGGCAACAACAATTGCCTATACTCTCCCGAGCGCCACGCACGTAACCCTGGATGTGTATAACATCCTCGGCCAACGTGTAGTAACGCTTGTGGATGAACAGCAAACAGCGGGTGAGCATACCGCTACTTGGGATGCTAACCCCTACTCTTCCGGTGTGTACTTCTACCGCCTCCAGGCTGGAGAAGCCACGGAGACGAAAAAGATGCTCTTACTGAAGTAACTCAACCTAAAACCTTAACACGCCCTGCGGACACAATCCGTGGGGCGTTTTTCTATTGTAGCGTTTGCGCTCAGAAATTACTCGACCCAGGCCGCATTCATACACGGTTCTATGGTTTGTGTGTTTTTCGTTTGTAGTGAATAAATGTCGCACTTCCTCTGCCCAGAGTCTGGGTTGAACCCCTGGAGCAGGATGTTTGTACTATTCGCTGACCATACGGCATCAATGTTGCCACCCAAGGGCTCGAGGGGGTAGTTAGCGAACAGTTGCTCTCGCGTATTGTTCCTGAGGTCGAGGAGGTAGATGTCAGCTTTCGGGCTATTGCCCGCCGTTGCGAAGATGTTGTGTGCTTGGAAATCCGTAAAGTTAATCGACGACGCGGCGTAGACAATCTTTGTCTTGTCAGGTGCGATGCGCCAGAAGATATCCCAGTAGTAATCTTCAGGAACAATAGGTCTTTCTTGGCCTGATGCAGTCGTCACCCTGATGATCCGATAATCTCCGATTTTATTCTCGACACGGGCGAGTATTGTCTGGTTATCGAGCCAGCCAAGGAGGTAGGCTCGTTCATTCTTGTAAAGCTGATTGACGGTGTATGTTTGTAAATTCAAGACGACAATTCCCTTGCCACAATTATCAATAGCGAGCTGATTGTTGTCTGGTGAAAAGTATTTACTGCCGTTCCACCAGTACTGCTGACTATATCGGGACTCATCAAACTGGCATATGGGTGTGTCGGTATCGTAGGTGGAGTACGGGCTAAACTGGATGCTTATTGGTTCATTCTTTTGATTCAGGAATTTTTTCTCTGTACCATCCCCGATATCAAAGGCGTAAATATTGGTATTCTTCCCAGTAGGTTTTTCGTTTTTAGTGTAAAGAATACTTTGCACGTCTGGGGTCCAATAGGATGAGCTAATCGGACTGGGCAATGTTATGGTCTTCTGGGTAAAGGTTGTTGGGTCGATACTGTAGATGGTGCCTTTGTCGCGATCGGTCAAGAAGTACGTCCGTTTATCGAGTTCGCCGATTCTCCCAGCGTTCTCGGGATTGAATACACCTATTTTTTGTAAGGCTGAATTATCAAGGGGATTCACCCGCACAAGGCTTCGCTGCACCGGTTTTGAATACGGTGCGATATCCTCAATGTACGTTAAAGTTGCGTCACCGTTAATTTCCATGCTACTCGGGACAACCCATGGATTCTTTAGATCGAAGCTACCAACCCCTGGGGAGTTCAAAAAATAGATTTTGCTATACAGCGTCTGCATTTGATCCTTGTCGTAGTATTTGTACACAATTTTCTTAACTTGGTCATTCAATAATAACCCTTGAATACTCTCACTGGACGACGCGTTCGTGTTGTCTACGCTATGAACTTTTTGCTGCAGCAAAAAATACCCGCCCAGAACTAGAGCCAGGATAACCATTCCAAAGACTACAGTGAGGGCTCGCTTCAATGGTTTCGATAGATTTTTCATCTCTCAGTATGAGTTACGAACACACCTACAGACTAACCCCGTCTCGGCTGTGAGTCAATTTGGTTGCCGTTATTAGCACTGGCGGAAGGTGTAGGATTCGAACCTACGAGGGGTTTGAGCTCTAATGGGGCGTTTTTCTGTTCAGCAATGCAGGCCTGAAACAATGTTGAGTAGGGTGTGGGGTATCTTACAGAGCTACTGTTTGTAATCAAAAATTAGACTTTCCGCTCAATGCATCGGTTCTAACGTCGTCCAGCAATCGGAACCAGCTCGTTTCGTGCTCACAGTTCCGCGTGACGCGTTTTCGCGCATCCCGCTCCACCGTTCACACGAAGCCTCGCTTTGCCCCACAGACGCGTGCTCACCACGAAGACGTGGTTGCGCGCCACATCTGTGGGGACCCCAGAAGAAGTAGAGAATGGCTTTATTGCCTGATTCTCCCACACAATTGACAGTTTTTGATACTCACGTTATCCTCTTTGTGTATGCAACACACTCGTAATAATAATTGCACAGAAATTTCCCGACAAACGCCGGTGTAGTCTTGCATACGTAGAAACATCTTACCCGGCGAATGTCGCCGGTTTTTTGTTATTTCCTCCTGCGCGAAAGCTTCGGAGGACAATGGTCCGGGGTAGTTGAGTTGGCACAACGCCGCGCTGTTAACGCGGATATCGCAGGTTCGAGTCCTGCCCCCGGAGCCAGCTCGTTTCGCGCTCAGAGCTGCGCGTATCCGGTTGCTACCGAATCCGCTCCGCCCGTCGCGCGAAGCCTCGCATTACCCCACGAACGCGTGCTCACCCCGCAGACGGGGTTCCGCGCCACATTCGTGGGGGCCCCAAAGATTTGGACGATCCTGCATCCCGTCGAATTTATTCTGTCGAATGACAGGATGACGGGGCTCGCTTGACCCCAAGAGGGGTACAACCTTGGCGCTGAGGAGTTTTTGTGTTACACTTTTTGTACAATTTCATACGTATCAAGAGTGCTGGGGAGGGATCTCGCCCGCGTGCATCACAAGGTGCACATGACCCAGCCGACAACCTGTCACTTGTTTCGCCCCACGGCATGCCGTGCACCCGAGCGAAGCGAGTGGTGCACGGTGCCACTTCGAGCCCCTCGTGGGGGAGATACCAAACACGTCTGCTGACGTCCTCCCTGTACGAGTGACGTCATCTTTTTTCGCTCCAACGCATCTTCCTATGCCTACAGGTACGCATATCTTCACCTCCGAGTCAGTCACCGAAGGTCACCCAGACAAAGTGTGTGACCAGATTTCCGACGCGATTTACGATGCGATGGTCAAGCAAGATCCAGACACGCATGCGGGCATTGAGTGCTTTGCCACAACCGGTTTGGTCATGGTTGGCGGAGAAGCGCGCACCACAGCCTACGTGGACATTCAAGACGTGGTGCGGAAGACGTTGCACCGCATTGGGTATGATAGTCCGGATTTTGGATTTTGCTATAAAGACATTGGCGTGATCAGTACTTTGCACGAACAGTCTCCAGATATTGCCCAAGGTGTGGACGAGGGTGCAGGTGAATTCAAAGAGCAGGGAGCAGGGGATCAAGGGCTGATGTTTGGGTATGCGAGTGATGAGACACCAGAATTCATGCCCTTGCCTATTTCGTTGGCGCACAAGCTGGCGCGGAAACTTGCGGAAGTTCGAAAAGATGGGACACTGCCATACCTCCGACCAGATGGGAAAACTCAGGTGAGCATTGAGTACGTGGATGGGAAACCCACCCGCGTGGTCACCGTCGTCGTGGCTGCGCATCATGCCGAAGATGTGGACATGGCCAAGTTGCGGAAAGATATTACTGAGTTGGTTATCAAACCTATTCTGGGTACCTGGTATAAGCCGGAAACGAAGACGTTCATTAATTCCACAGGGAAGTTTGTCCTGGGTGGTCCACCAGCTGATGCGGGACTCACAGGCCGAAAAATTATTGTGGATACCTATGGCGGGTCTGCGCCGCACGGGGGTGGGTGCTTCTCCGGTAAGTGCATTACCAAAGTTGATCGAAGTGCAGCCTACGCTGCCCGGTACATTGCCAAGAATGTTGTGGCCGCTGGTCTGGCCAAGCGCTGCTTAGTGCAGCTGGCGTACTCCATTGGCGTGGCTGAACCGGTTTCTATCATGCTGGAAACCTACGGCACAGGGACACAGACCGACGAAGTCTTGGCAAAACTGGTTGCGCAGCACTTTCCCATCAAACCTGCAGACATCATTGCTCAGCTGAACCTGAAGCAGGCGATATATGAGCCGACTGCAGCGTATGGTCACTTTGGTCGCACGGACGTCCAATTCCCTTGGGAAAAGCTGGATAAGGTGGAAGTGCTGAAAAAGCACGTCGTATAGTAGTCTCGCATTTTTGGATTTCCGAGCCTATACTACGGGTAGGTGGATTTCCTATAGTCTAATGAAACCCCTATGCCCCAAACAGAGGCTCGGAATTACGACATGTTTGTAGAAGCAGAGCGTGCAAAGGAAATGCAGAAACTGGAACTGCAAGCTGCGCTGCTAGAACTGGCAGAGCAAATTGAAGGTGCCATAACCGAGGCACATTTTCAGGGGTTGATTACAAGAACCGTAGAGCATTATTTAAAGAAACACCAAATGCAGCTTTCCACAGAAGGACGTGTTTGTATTGCTGAACTAAAGAATCATGGGGAACTGACAGAAACGACAGTTCCAGGTATTGTTGCACGTATCGTTGAAAGTGCGGAGCCAATCTAATCAAGCCTGGGGGAAAACACACCAGGAGAACCCGCAAGTATGTTGGGGTGCTTGTGGTATACTTTGCATATAGTATGCCCTATGGCCCACTTAGTTGAAGATCTCATACACAAAGGCGCACTTTCTTCCGAACCGGTGATTGCCGCGTTTCGGAAAGTTCGACGACAAGATTTTGTGCACCAAGATATGCTTCTACATGCCACGGAAGATACGCCCTTACCCATTGCGCATGGACAAACTATTTCCCAACCAAGTACTGTAGCGACGATGCTTGAATTGCTACACGTACAACCTGGCGACCGGGTTCTCGAAGTTGGTTGTGGGTCTGGATGGCTGACTGCTCTACTCGCTGAGCTGGTAGGCTCTTCAGGTTTTGTCTACGCCATTGATATTATCCCGCAGCTGGTTGACTTGACGATGGAACATTTAGAGAAGTACAAGTTTACCAACGTGGAAGTGAAGTGGGGGAATGGGTGGGAAGGGAATGTGACCCATGCACCCTACAATCGGATTATTGTTTCCGCCGGCGCGGTTGAAACCCCCAGTGTATTGGTTGACCAGCTAGCACGCGGTGGTCGACTGGTCGTTCCTGTGGGTGGGGATGTACAAGATTTAGTTGTCGTTGAGAAACGGAGTGACGGGAAAGTGGATACGGAGAAGTTTCCTGGTTACCAATTCGTTCCTCTGGTTGGCGAAGTGACGCCAATCAGCATCAAGTGATAATTCTATGTACGCTGTCCTCTTAGCGGGTGGTGGTGGCACACGGCTCTGGCCTGTGTCTCGTACCAATAATCCAAAGCAGTTTCAACCCTTCTTGGGTTCTAAGACATTGATCCGGGCAACCTACCAGCGCCTGCGCAAGGGTTTTCCGGTGGAGCGAATCTACGTATCAACGAATGAGCTGCAACGAAAGCTCATTGCTCGGCAACTCCCCAGCGTTCCACTGCGGAACTACATTGTCGAACCTGCGAAGCGGGACACCGCGCCAGCCATTGGTTTGGTGGCAACCGTCCTTGCGAAGCAAGACCCAAAGGCAGTTTTTGTTACTGCGAATGTGGATCACTACATTGAGAAAGAAGCAGCCTACCACCAAGCACTGCGTGCTGCTGGAAAGGTTGTACAGAAACATCCAGATACCATTGCACTTCTCGGTGTGAATCCAACATACCCGGAGACTGGGTATGGATACATAAAAATGGGCCGTCCCGCATTCCGAATCGGCAAACAGGAAGTTTTTCACGTCGATCGCTTTGTGGAAAAACCAGATTTCGCCACGGCCCAAAAGTACCTGAAGCGCTGGGAGTACTTGTGGAATCCAGCCATGTTTGTGTGGCGTGCCAGCACCTTGCTTCACCTTTTCCAAAAGCACTTACCTCAGCACGCAAAGATTTTGCATCGTATTGGCGCTGCGGTGGGCACACCTCAAGAGCGATCAGTCATTCGTAAAGACTTCCCAAGCCTCAAGCCAATTTCCATTGACTACGGGATTATTGAAAAAACCAAAGACATGCTGGTGTTGCCGGTGGATTTGGGTTGGGCGGATGTTGGGCACTGGCGCACGGTGCGAGATGTGCTTCGGGGTTCACCCAAAGCGAACGTTCTTCGCGGCACGCACATTGGCACCGCAGAAAATTGTTTGATCTACGGATACACCAAGCGGATTATTGCCACCGCCGGTTTGAAAGATATGATCATTGTTGATACCGAGGATGCGCTGCTGGTTTGCCCGGCTGACAAGGCGCAGGATGTGAAGCAGATTGTGGATGAACTCAAAGCGAAGAAATTGAAGCGCCTGCTATGAAGAAACTCTGGTGGCTTCTCCTTGCTCTGCCCTTTCTCTTTCTTGTTATTTTCATTGTGTGGTTTGGGCAGGCGACGTCTGGAGAGGGTCCGCTGCAGAGCCCACAGCAAGTAACCATCACCGCTGGTCAAGGGGTGAATGCCATTGCCGCAGACCTCTCCGCAAAAACCGTGATTGGTTCTGATCTAGCATTCAAGATCAGTGTTGTGCTGGAAGGCGCACGCAACTCTTTTATTCCGGGAGAGTACACCATCCCTGCCAAGGCGAATATCCGAAAAGTCATTGAAATTCTCATCAGCACGCCGGAAGCAGAAGAAGTGAGTGTACGGATTCAAGAAGGCTGGACTGCCAGGGAAATTGGGGATGCTCTGGAAAAAGCGGGTGTGCTTTCGGCTGACGCATTTGTTACTGCTGTCAGCACCCCGGATTCCCGTACCATTGCGCCAGACCGAACCTACGATTTTTTACGCGATAAGCCAGCAACTGCAAACTTGGAAGGGTACTTGTTTCCTGACACGTACAAATTTTTCAAAGATGCAACGGCGAAGCACGTTGTGCAGAAGTTCTTGGATACCTTTGCATCGAAAGTCTCGGCAACGATTCTTTCTGATATTCGTAGCCAAGGGCGAACCGTCTTCGATGTCGTAACCCTAGCAAGTATTGTGGATAAAGAAGTTCGGACTGACGCAGACCGTCGCATTGCCGCTGGGGTTTTCTGGACACGCCTGGCGCATGGCATTGCTTTGCAGTCTGACGCAACGGTGAACTACGTGACTGGGAAGCAAGCCCTCCAGCCAACGAATATCGATCTGAGTACAGCTTCACCGTACAACACGTACCAGAATCGCGGCCTGCCCCCAGGGCCAATTGGCAACCCAAGTTTTTCCGCTATCCGCGCAACCGCGAACCCCCAAGATTCAGACTACCTCTACTTCCTCACCAAGCCAGACGGCACCACGGTCTTCAGCAAAACCTACGAAGAGCACCTGGCCAATAAGCGGAAGTACTTACAGTAGTATGTCCAAAACCCCAATTGTCATTTCGCTTGGTGGCTCGCTGGTTGTACCAGATGAGCTGAACGTCCGCTTTTTGAAAAAGTTTCGTGCGCTCATTTTGCAATTAGTGAAGCGAGGACAACGGTTCATCCTCATCGTTGGCGGAGGGAAAGTCGCCCGGCGGTACCAAGCAGCTGCCAGGCAGGTGACCAAGCTCACCCCAGATGACTTGGACTGGCTGGGTATCCACGCCACACGATTGAACGCTCACCTCTTGCGGACGTTGTTCCGGGATTACGCACATGCGCAAATTATTACCAGCAAAGAGAAGATCAATTCGCGTATCCGATCGAAGATTATAGTGGCTGCAGGATTTCGACCCGGTTCATCTACAGACTACGACGCCGTGTTGCTTGCCAAAGCTTTTGGCGCACAGACAATCCTCAACCTTTCGAACATTGACTACGTCTACGACGCTGATCCGCGCAAGCACCCAAACGCCAAGCCACTGAAGCAGCTGGATTGGCGAACCTTTACGAAACTCGTTGGCACCACCTGGGATCCAGGCGCAAACGTACCGTTTGATCCGGTTGCCAGCAAGTGGGCAGCCAAGTGGGGGATGCAGGTGGTCATTACCAGGGGTACGGATTTCGCAAACCTCCGTGCTTGGTTGGGGCAGGGGAAAGGGAAGGGGACGGTTATTCAAGGAAAGCGGTAGGGTAGAGAACTGTAAGCTGTAGAGGTCTTGGAGGTCCGCAACAATCTGTCATTGCGAGTGACGTGGCAATCTTGCTGTACCACAGAACCAAGATTACTGCCCGTGCTCTTTTTGCATACCTGGTTTCAATAGCACGGTCTGTCCATTAGGATTACCACCCCCTACCCCCTCCTTATGCAAGGAGGGGAGGAGTTTCTCTGTTAGCCATACCTTTTGCCCATCCGACACCCCGACCCTTCAACCCCACTCGCCGCCACACCCAAACCCTACCCTTGACAAGCCTATAATTATTGCATAAGCTCCATACACAGCATCCGTAGACCGCAGGTCCCTTTAGGGATAATGGCTCAGCCACCTGCGCAGGAAGCACCGCTCAGCTTTTTTGAGCGTTTCCCTGTCTACGCCTGCGTAGGCTATTTTTTTACCCACCTATGGCAAAATCTAAACAGCAGAAGCAAGCGACCGTCGCCGGCCTGGAAGCCCAGATTGACGGCATGAAGTCCGTGATTTTTATCGCCACGGATAAGCTTACGGTCAAGGAAGAAACCAAGCTCCGGCAGCAACTCCGTGCGGGTGGTGTGCCGTTCTCCGTGGTGAAGAAAACCCTGCTCAGCCGTGCATTGGAAGCGAAAGGTATCAAGGCTGATGGTACCGCGCCTTTCCGGGGCACTATTGCTGCAGCCTTCGGTGTCGCTGATGAAGTGCAACCAGCAGCTTTGCTCAACAGTTTCATGAAGGGCATCAAGACCGTGAAATTCATGGGCGGGGTGCTCAATGGTCAGTGGATGACCGCGGCCCAAGTCTCCAGCCTGGCAAAACTCCCCAGCAAAGCTGAACTCTTGGCCAAGTTGGTGGGTACACTGCAAGGTCCAACCCGTGGCTTCGTGGGCGTGCTGGCCGGCCCCATGCGTGGATTTATCCAAGTGCTGAAAGCCAAGGCCGAAAAAACTTCCTAAGCTATTTCCTTTCAATAATTTCTTAACCCAGAAACCTATGTCAGACGAAAAACAGCCAGTCGAAGTGCCAGAGAAGTTCAAAGCCCTGGTGGAGCAAATTGAGAAGCTCTCCGTGCTAGATCTCTCTGAGCTTGTGAAAGTGCTCGAAGAGAAGTTCGGGGTTTCCGCCGCCGCGCCCATGATGATGGGTGCCATGCCCGCCGCCGGTGCAGCTGCCGGTGGAGAAGCGGAAGAGAAGTCCACCTTCAACGTGGAACTCACCAGCGCTGGTGGCAGCAAGATTGCGGTCATCAAAGTCCTGCGCGAAGCAACAGGCAAAGGCCTGAAGGATGCCAAGGACATGGCCGACGCCGCACCAAAAGTGGTGAAGGAAAACGCCAGCAAGGAAGAAGCAGAAGACCTGAAGAAGAAGCTGGAAGAAGCCGGCGCCACCGTTACTTTGAAGTAAGCATATCCAGTAAGAAAAAAGACCTCTCCAATTGGGGAGGTCTTTTTGGTAGGAAGAAATAGACCAATAGAACATCGGATATTGACAATCCCCCTTACTTTTTCTAGGGTAAAATGAAACGAAAAGAACCTTAAAAAACTGGAGGAAACATGAGTATAAGAACACTCACGCATCGAAACTTCATTGGCGCTTTGTTTGGTGGTATTGCAGGAATTTTGACCTTCGCCATGGTTGCAGAATGGCTACTCCCCGTTGGTCTGCTGCTCGGGGTGGTCACTGGCTTCTGGTACGATGTCATTTTTGAACGCTGCACGAAGCAGTTCTTCGCAGATCTCGCCGCGGTCTACCTCGCTGTTATCCCACTCCTGGGAATTATGCACCCACTTTGGTTGTGGCAGGGGAGTATGCATGGTGCAACCGGCAACATTGTCATCTCTTGTGTGCATGCTGCAATTTGCGTGTACACCGCTGTACTAACAATTTGGTTTTGCAGCAATATTGTAAGTCCAAACATGAACAGCCAATTTGAAAATATGTCGGTTTGGAAGTACATTCGTATGCGAGCAACTTTCTTTACACTGGCACCAATTGTCGGACTACAATTCTTACTGATTTGTGTACTCTGGGTCACTTTTGGCCTTGCGTACCTAATTGTTGCTGGCATCGCTCTTCCGCCAGTGATATTTCTCCGTAACATGGTTCGGGTGATGGGTCGGTCTGAACATTGGACATGTCTTACAGTAACGTTGATTATTACTGGATTGTGTGCCATGTTTCTACGCCCAACGGTTGAAAACCAAATTGTCCTTTGGGTGACTGCGCTTGTTTCTGGTGTACTATCTGGCTTGTTCACTATAGCTGTGCAGCACTATGTGGCGCCGTACTTTGGAACGAAGAGAATCATTCAATCTTGGATGCAGTCGGGAACACTCAAGTCTGAGTGGAAAAATCGATGGACGCAATTGGCTCTCATAGATCGACTTTCAGTTCTTACGCTTACAAAGCGAGTTTGCGAAGTACTCGATGGGTATAAAGAAATTCTTTGGCCGAAAGAGTCAGAACCGAAACCTGAAAATGCATAAATAACTCATTTAGCGGACTCACTTGAGTCCGCTTTTTTATGCTTGACCAAACCCGTGCTTCCTTTATACTGTAATGCTAACCGAAAGGAAAAAATACAAAATTGCGGAGGAAATATGGCTCAGCAAAAAAAGTGCAAAGGTTGTGGTAAAGTCCTGAGTATGGGTCAAAGTCACAATTGTCCCCGGCTGGATGGACGTACCATAAGCTACAATGATGACAGCTTTCTGGAAATCCTTGCTGACCTGGGTACTGCCGTTATCGATGCAGCAGCAGATATTGATTTCGACTTCGATATTGACTGAGCGAACCTTCGCGAACCCCACCAGGGTTCGCCTTTCTTTTTTTGAGAGGTTTAGCGCTTGACAAAGGCATGTCCTTATGAGAGGCTTTTGGGAACATAAATACCCACATGAGGATAGGTATGCGAAGTACATTACTACAGTGCTTTTTTACATGGCGAGTGAAAACAGCAAATGAAGCAGAGTTAGCTAAGGCAGATGTGATTTTGGTGCAATCATTTGGCCTTCGGTCAGATTCCTCAGGAAAGAGCAACCATATGCTCGCTGCTATAGTTTATCGGTTGCATCATGAGTTGCACATTCCGATCATCGCACAGCATGAAGTGGCAGACTACCTGCCTGAACCGCCGCTCTACGTTATCCAAAAGCACAGGGTAGCAGGGGAGTACCTTGATACGTTTGAGGTCATGGCACAGAGTTATGATGTCTGCGTGCAGCATGCATTCACAAATCCAATTATCGTCGCGCACCCAGACCATCAGTGGCGGGTGATGAAAGTCAGCGAGCGGTTTGGTCTGCATCCACTAGCCGCCGATGTTACGCTTGTGCCGTATGATTGGCTATCGATCCAGTGGTGGACACGGAGGAAAGCGTTTTTCATTTTTCGGGAGCTTCTCGCCCGGTTAAAGTACTGGAAAGAGGGGAAGATCTAAGGTATGCGAGGTCTCAACAGGCCTCGCTTTTTTATACCGATGATGTTACTTTTTACTCATGCAGGCGCACACGAAAGTTCTATTCAAAAATGCGACATCTAAGAAGGCGTTGCTGTACATCTTCCTGTACATAGTCTTCATTGTCGTCGTTGCCTTCTTGGCGAAAGCCTACATTGACCGAGAGCAACTTCGGGTCTTCATCGACGATACAGGCACGTTGGGCATGCTCGTCTTTGGCGTACTTGAATACCTGTATGTGGTTTTTGTGCCCATCAACACCACAATTCATCTCATTGCCGGGTACCTTTTTGGCGGGAATGTCGGGTGGGTATTCAATTTTGTAACCACCACTGCTGGACTATTCACCATTGTGCTGCTGGTGAAAAAGTATGGCCGGCCGCTCCTCATGAAGATTGTTTCGCCACATTTCTTAGAGCAGTACGATGCGCTTGCGGCTAAGATTGGACCCTTCACCCTGTTTGCTTTTTACGTCCTCCCCCTTTTCCCTGATGATGAATTAACCTACGTTGTTGCCGCTGCCAATATTCGATTTTCTCGGTTTGTCCTGCCAATTCTTTTTGGGAATATCACCAAGGCGGCAATAAGTTACGTCGGTGCTGAAGGTGGGGGTGGTTTTCGTCTTGCACTTGGTTCCAGAGTAGTTGTCTTTGTGATTGGGGGAATTTGCATTGGTCTGCAAGAGTACTGGGTGCAACGCAGACAAAGGAAGTTGGAGCAGAGGGATAGTCGCGCTTTGCATAAAGGGGGAGCTTAGGTCAGGTAGGAAGATAGCTTTGGGAGCAATTTTTCTTCTTCTTGACCTTCGGCTATTCTTCGGTTATACTGGGAGGTAGCAATATGCTGCTTTTCCACGAACAACCTAAGGCTAAGGTTCGAGTCTTCGTTGACTGCAACAAGCAGGTAGTAAAGCCTGTAGCCTTCTTTTGGGGTGGGAAACGGTATGACGTCTGCAACGTGAACCTGGTGTACCAGCGGCGGCGAGGGGATCGGTATGATCTCTGTTTTGCTGTGTCGGACGAGGCGAATGCGTACGTGCTCAGCTGCAACCCGGAGAATCTCGAATGGACGTTGGAGGAGGTGCGGGGGGAAGGGTGAGGAAGCGGCTAACGGAATACGGTATCGCAGCCCGTATCGGATAGCGTTTAGTCGAAGTGGTTATACGGTACGTTAGCCGAAATCCGATACCGTAAACCGATACCTGCCTGCGCGAAGCCGCTCCGGCCACCAGCCCAGTGGGCGAAGGCAGGCGGTTGGCGACACCTTCCACCGTATGCCGAGTATAAAAATACGGCCCACATCACTTTACGTAATGCAGGCCGTTCAATGCCGAACCTCGGTGAAACTGAAACGGTTTGTAATCAACGAGATCGACCGATAGTAGCAATCTACACTTTACGTAGAAGTTGTCAATAACGTCTATTTTCAAATTAAGTACGGGTACTCGGAAATGAAGTTTTTCCAAATCCGCGGGGCAATAGGCGCAACGGTCGTCGTCAGCTGGTTTGCTGCCTGCAACCGCACAGGATGTTGCTCACGCCACTCTGCTGCCGTAATGCCGAACATGACGCCGTCTACCCGTTGACCATTGATAAAGGCGATAGACCGACGCACGCCTTCTTGTTGGTAGCCGCAGGCGAGGAGACACTTCTGGCTGGCCAGGTTATGACTGAACGCTTCGCTATCAATCTTCTGCAAGTCCAGCGTATTGAAAGCGTACTCCAAGAGTGCCAGCTTGGCTTCCCGGCCATAGCCTTTGCCACGGTGCTGTGCGTTACCAATGTAGGAGCCAGTGGCTGCTCGGCGGTTGAACCAGTCAATGTGGTGCAAGCCCATGGTGCCAATGAGTGTGCGGACCTCGTTCTCTACTAGATCAATGGCAAAGACAATGTCTGATGGTGGAATACCTGGGCGCATGATGCGCTCCAGCCAGTCCCGCTCTGCCAGTTCGCTGTACGGTGTGCGGACGGCAAGCACCAAGCGGAATTCTGGCTGATTGATCCACCGAGTGAAGAACGGCAGGTCAGCCATTTCTGGGGGGCGGAGCACAAGGTTTGGGGTGGTAAGGAACGTAACGGATTGGTGTTGGTTTTGCATGTGAACCTCCAAAAAATGTTTGAGCAAAAACAAAAATCTGCACCAGTCATATTTGGCGCAGTGCGGGTGAAAAAAAGTAGTTTCTCCAGTCTTACTTCACTCCCACAACGCCGAACATGCGGCAATCGCTGGCCTGTTTCCAGGTCAGAAATCCCATGCTGCGGTAGTGGTGAGCGAAGTTGTACATAACGATTCGAAGTGTACACCCCAATTCCACTTAATGTCAATAATGTTTCTATGCAACGTGTCATTCTCCACCTAGACATGAATTCGTATTTTGCATCTGTAGAACAACCTTTCGACTTCGCTCAGGGTTGCTCTTGAGAATTTCCATTTATGAGTCTACCTCGAGTGATACTGCACTTAGACATGAACTCATACTTCGCCTCGGTAGAGCAGCAGGCGAACCCGTTTTTGCGTGGGAAGCCCGTGGGCGTGTGCGCCACGCTCACCAACCGCGGCTGCATTATTGCGTCGTCCAAAGAGGCAAAAGCATTTGGGGTAAAGACGGGCTGCCGGGTGGACGAAGCTCGGCAGCGCTGTCCGAACATCCGGTTGGTGGAAGTGGATCCGTCTAAGTATCGTTCTACCACCGAACGGATTTTTAAGCTTTGTGCAGAGTACACCGAAGATCTGGAGGCGTACTCTATTGATGAAGCTTTTTTGGATTTCACTAGCACAGTCCCAGATTTACTAGCTGCGGCAAAGCTGGGTGAAGAAATAAAAGTGCGGATTCAGCAGGAGGTAGGCGAGTGGCTGAAGTGTTCCATGGGCGTGGCGCATACACGCTGGTTAGCAAAATTCGCCGGGGACACTGCACCCAAGGGTGGGTTGGTTATCCTGGATGACCGCAACCTTGGTGCCTACCTCAAAGGCCGTGACGTGCAGGAAGCCTGGGGGATTGCCGGGGCGACGGCTGCGCACCTGGCGCGGATGGGGATTACTACCCTGGATCAGCTGCATCAGGCTTCGCCAGTGAACCTCATGGAGGTTTTTGGCATTCGCGGGTATGAGTTCTGGGCAAACCTGCATGGCGTTGAGCTGGGTGGCGTGCAGGAAGAACGTCCGCCAAAGTCCATTGGGCATAGCCACGTCTTGCGCGTTCGTACCCGTGATTTGCGGTTCCACCAAACGCTGCTCATGCGCCTGTGCGAGCGCACGGGCCGGCGGCTACGGGCGCTGGGTTTAGAAGCGCACGGTGTGTACGCGCAGGTACGCCTGGAGCGGGCCGGTGGGCTGGGCTCCTCACACAAACTTGGCCACGGCATCACTGATACGCTGCCGCTCTACCAGGAGGTCTGGAATATACTCAGTCCAGGTGTGACTACTGACCTACCTACGTTCTACGCCCTGGGTTTGTTCCGGCTCCGGCCTGTCACGCGGCAGCTCTCACTTTTCACTCCACCCAAAAATCACGCCCTTAGTGCGGCACTAGACGCAATCAACAGTCGGTATGGCGAAGAGACTGTTACCTTTGGTCGGCTCCGGATGCTTCAAGGTCACCATGCGCCAGACCGCATTGGCTTCCGGAAGAGCGTGAGTTGGAAGTAGGTACAGTATTACGAATTACGAAAAAATCCTACGAATATACGAATTACGAATGGGGGAGGGGGGATGAAGAATGCGCAATGCTCCGAGCGTGGATCCCTGTACCCGCCCACGCACCATCTGGTGCGGAGCCCGCGCTCGACCCGGATTGCTGAAGGGTGAAGAGTGTATGACTGACTGAAAAAACCATTCCCTCTCTGTCATCCTGAGGAGTCTTCGACGAAGGATCTTGTTGGTAGTTACATACAAAGAGCAAGATCCTTCATATGATTCAGGATGACAGAAAGAAGGAGCGCAGCTAGTCTTTTTGATTCCGTGTTACAGCAAGATTGCCTGCCTCGTCGGGAGACAGGCCACGCTCCTGCTGGAGTTCGCAATGACAAGGAAAAGATCTCTACAACTTTATAGCTTTACGGCTCTACTGCTTCCCTGGTATCTATCAAACCTGTCGCTTTACAATAGTCAAAGTTTGGATTTCATTGCCAACCAGGAGGTAGATTTTTTGGTTTGCCTCGTTGACGGTAAAGGCAGTCACTTCACCAAAACGTTCATGCGTGTACTGGTTGACAAACTTTCCGGTTTTCGTGAAGACTACCAGGCGTTTTCCAGCTGTGTCCAGAATGTAGATGTTCTGCAGGGTTTGATCCGCGGCAATTTTGGTAGCGGTGGTCAGCGGCGGGTCAATGGTTGAAAGCGCCAGCTGCACCCGATTCCCCTGGGTAAATTTTTGCACTTCACCATTTCCGGCAAGGGTATAGATGGAACCATCCACGGCCAGGTCAACAGTATTGCTCACGGTTGCGGTTTGGCGGAGCCAGGCTGCTGCGCGGAAGTTTGCTCCACTGCGGGTGGCGCGCAGGATGCTATTACCCGCAATGTCTACGGTGTACAGTGCAGTGTTGTAGGTTGCCAGACCAACGACATTCGCGTTGGTGTTTGGGCTGGTCAGGCTCACCCGGGTATTGCTGCTTACCCCCAGGCGTTGCTCCACAATTTCCAGGGAACCCGTAAGACCCAGGACGCTACTACTCCCGTAGCCAGCCAGGGCTTGCACGTCGGTGGCGCCGGTGAACGTTCCAGTAGTTTGCGCTGTGCCACCTGCTGCAGGGAGGCGGTACAGGATGTTGCTGCCGCTATCCAGGGTGAAGAGTGCGGAGCCCAGCATGGTTACGCTAGTGTAGGTCTTTCCCTCTGGTAAGCTAGCTATTTTTTCCGGTGTCGTGGAAATGGCGTGGCGGGTCTGGGTGAGTACGTCGTTGATAGAAGTGGCAATGCTGCTACGTCGCGCGGCATCAGCTTCGGCTTTTCGACCCTTCACCTGGGGCAGACCAGTCAGGGTTTTTTGCGCGTCCTGAAGCAGCTCTTTGGCTCGATCCTCATCGCCGTACAGCAGGGTGGTTCGCGCTTCAGCAATTTTTTCTTCAATCGTAGCGTAGGCGGTTTCGGCAGCTTGGGCTTTTGTGCTGCGCTGTTTTTGAATTCCAATGCCAATGAGGGTAAGGGCGAAGATGATTGCAATGCCACCCGTGGAAAGGAGGAGTAGTCGTGAACGCTGTGGAAGCAAACGTACTTCTCTGACGCGTTCCTGCATTAGCGTTGGCAGGGTTTGGGGAGCTTTTTGCACATGCCGACCAGCACGAGTGAGTGCAGAGAGTACCTTTGGTGTTGCCGCAACTGCAGAGCGTCCACGTTCCCACAAGAACTTTGGAATTTTTTTAAACAGGACATGGCGGACGTGCGTTAATCGTGGTCCACCAAAAGTTGGACGATTCCGTATGTATCGTTCTTGCGGCGCCGAGTAATTCGCAGGTCGCACAGGTTCATCTTCGGGTCGTTCCAGCACAGGAGAAATACGTGTGGGCTTGTGTAAGATCCAGGCACGGAAGAACACCCGGCCGCGCTGCAGAATGGTTTGGGAGCCTCTTTTTAGTGCTGGCCACAGGGAGGGCGTAAGAAGTTCTTGGGTTTTTGCATCACGAGTAATGAGTTCATCCATGGATCGTTGGGGCGCTCCAGGAATATTTGTTCTTGGTAAGATGCTCTGCTGGGGCTGCACGTAGACGGCGGTCTGGCTTTGAATCACCACCGCAGCAAAGGCATTATGGTTTGGGTCTGACCGCAGAATATTTTCCAAGTGCTTCGCTGCACCACCCATGGGCGCTTCGGCAATGGTGCGGCGGATTTTCTCAATGGAAAAGTAGTCCAGGAGGTTTTGCGTCCCAAAGAGAATTGCGGCGTCACCTTTCAATGTCCCCGAAGAAATTGCGGAAAGCAATTTCAAGGGGTTGGGTTTGCTGGGGCGGACGCCGTTGAATAGGTCAACAATTTGGCGACCTTGTACCAGCATGCCAACCAACCGACCAATGTCGCTGAACAGCACCAGATCTTCACGGAGAACAAACACCACAAGAGCCAGGCGGTCAATCCAGTCGTTCCCAAAGTCACCAACCAGTTCACTACAGAAACGATTTGTTGCTTGGATGGTGTGCTCAAAAGCCACTTCTGGATTTGCTTCCGTGGAAGTGTAGTACGCTGCTTTGAGGAAATCTTGCAACCTGCTCAGGAGTTCGTGGTTCACCCGGTCGTTACTTTGCATTTCCGCGACAAAACCCAGCTTCCCAAGCACGCGTTCTTCCGCGGGGCTGGGGTGAGCTATGAAGACATGCGCAGTCGTCCGGCTGAGGGCTGCATCCGCAATTAAAAGTTTCTCTATACTTCCCATGCTTGTTCCAGTCAAGTGTCCTCAGTATACTACAGCTATCCCACCTGGGCGAGCAGCCGAACTTGCCCGCGAAACCGCATTTTTACAGGCGTTTTGGACGTTCGCTCAACTCTATGCTCGACACCCTTTTTGGTTCTGCAACTCGGTATGCCCTTTTGCGAGTCCTGGTCTTCAACCCAGGGCGTTTGTATACCCCGGTGGAGTTGGCCAAGAAAAGCGGACTTACCCCAGGCGCAGTCCGCGCTGAACTCAAACGGCTCCAGTTGAGTTTGTTGGTCCGTATGACGGAAAAGGACAAACAGGTGGTGGTGCAGGTGAATGCCGAAACCGCAATTTTTCCAGAGTTACGAGCTCTCCTGTTAAAGGCACAGTTACTTACGGAGCAAGATTTTGGAACAAAACTTGCCCGCATCGGACGCGTACAGTACGCCGTGCTCACGGGGTACTTTACCAATGTTCCAGAAGCGCAAACTGATGTGTTCATTGTGGGCACGGTGAACCGGCAAAAGTTGCGCCGGCTGGTGCGAGCATTCCAACGCGCAATTGATCATGACTTACGCTTCACCGTACTCTCCAAACGCGAGTACAAGTACCGGAGTGATATTACTGATCGTTTTCTGTACGACATTGTGGAGAACCGAAAAATTGTTCTCATTGACCGGCTACAGCGATGACCGGGCGAATCTTAGTGCTGATTGGTACCGCTGCACAGGCGTACGTTGCTTGGAGTGATGGTCGGGTAACGCAGAACCGAAGTGCGGCGCAGTTGGGGCGGGGGAATGTGTACCTGAAGCTCCTTACCCAACTCAAGCGCCCCCGCTCCACCGCGGCAACAATTGCCGTGGCAAGTTCGGGTACCCGCTTTTCTCAAGAGCGGGCGCTGGTGGCTACAGCCAATAGTTTGGCTTTTGCCTGGGGCGCAACCTTAGTTCGGGTTCCTGTACCAATCCTCCCCTTGTCCAAGGAGCAGCTCGCAATGTTCTTGCAGCAGCTGCCGCGGGGGCATCGGCAGCCATTGGCACCCACGTATGCTGCGCCGCCGAATATTACGCTAGCCCGGCCGTTCACGGGTACCCACATCAATGCTGGAGGTCTGGTCTACGATCCCGCCAAAAAAGCCTTGCTCTTTGTGCAGCGCCTAGATAATCATCGAGTTGGCGCCCCCAAGGGGCATAAAGAACCACAGGAAACCATCCTCCAAGCTGCGGAGCGAGAGATTGGAGAGGAGACTGGCATTGTGGGTTTGGAATGTTTGGGTCGACTCCCAAGCGTTACGTATCTCTCCGATGATCATGGAAAACTCCCAAAAAAAATTCCCCACCATTTGCATCACTTTCTCTTTTTGCGCAAAAGTAAGCGGACAATTTCAGTGGTGAAAACTGGTGAGGTGGCTAATCTTCGCTTGCTTTGGTACCCAGCGTCCAGCCCCCAACCACCCGCAAAACTCCATGCTGACCTGAAGCCTGTTTTCACGCAGGCGGTAGCAATTTTACGTGCCAAAAAACTCCTCTCTCGTCCCAGCGGTAAGAAGTAATTCGACAATCACATTCTCTACTTTTCCAGGCACAGCTACCCAGCCGTGGCCAGGTTTGGGAATAACCAAGAGGTTGGAAAGGGGAGCTGGGAAGGCGCGCGTTCTGCAGTTGGCTCGGGTACTACTTCTTCACCTCGAGCCCGAGCGTAGAGTTGCAGGCCAGACCGACCCAGAGCTCGGAGCACGGCAGTTGGGGACTGCTGGGCAAAGTCAGCAATTGTACGGATCCCTGAGGCCTGCAAAGCAGCTGCTGTTCGGTCACCCACGCGGGGGAGCAAACGAACTGGGAGGTGGTGGAGTATTTCCGCATTCTGCGGCGCCAGGTACTGCCAGCCGGGTTGGCGCAAGCCCCGTCGGGCAAGTTCGGCGTACGTTGGGGTGGAACCCATGCCCACCGTCACCTGGCATTCCAGTTCTCGCCAGCACGCTGCTTGGATTTTTAGGAACAAGCTTGTCCGTTCCAGCAGGGTGAGGCTTGTGGTGACAAGCATTAGGTCTGCGCCGGCATGGCGAACCACGCTGCCCCAACGTTTGCCTAAGCGCTTGTAGACCTTCAGAAAGGCGTCCAACCGCTGGGTATTTTGCGGGCGAAGCACCAGCCGTGGAGCACGCTCCATAGCTTGCGCCACAGTCATTCGCGTCCGCACGCCCAAGCTCCGGGCTGCGTCGTTTGCATCCACGATGCGGGGCTGCACTCCGCCTAAGTCCGCGATGGCAAATGGTGTGCCGCGCAGTTTTGGGTGCATGGCCTCTTCAATGCTCACGGCGGCGTGCCAGAGTTGAATAGAAATGGTGGTTGGTGCGTGGGTCATAGCCGAAGGAAAACCGAAGAGCGAAAGAAAAAAAATTTAGTACTTTCGAATCAAGCCAATCACTTTCCCCTGGATGGTTACGGACTTCACATCAATGGGTGCGTACAGGGCATTCGCTGGTTGCAAGCGAATGAAGTTTTTCTTCTTGAAGAATTTTTTTAGCGTGGCCGTGCCGTCATCCAGCATGGCAACCACCATATCCCCATCCCGCGCCATGTCCGTTTTTTCTACCACCACCATATCGCCATCACCCACCAGGCTTTCAATCATGGAGTCTCCCCGCACTTTGAGTAGGTACGCGTTCTTCTTCCCCACAATTTCTTGCGGTACAGGGAACATTTCATCTTTGCCAGCATAGGTCTCAATGGGGGAGCCGGCGGCAATGGCACCCACCAAAGGTAGCATGATAGCGCTGCCAAAATCTTCCTGAGCACTTTCTTGCGTCACCAAGGTAATGCCGCGGGTGTTGTTCCGATCACGGCGAATAAAACCAGTTTCTTCTAAGAAGCTTAGGTGCTCGTGTACCGTGGCTAAGGATGACAGCCCAAAGGCCTTAGCGATTTCCGTCAGCGTAGGCGCATATCCATGCTCTTTGACGTACTTGGTCAAGAAGTCGAGGATCGCACGTTTCTGCTTGTGGAGGATTGGAGCCATGGGGAGAGTCGTAAAGCTGCTCCGACGCTTCGGTCGGAGCCCCGACATCCCGTTGCGGGATCGTCGGGGTAGAGCCCTAAAGCCGTAGGCCGTAAGCGCTGACTGAGGTGAAAAGAGTATAGCCGAAGGAAAACCGAATAGCAAGCATACTCATAACGAATTGTTGGGGCTTTATTGGTATTGAATCAGTGCGCTGTACAATAGGGTGTGGATAACTTTCTGGCTAAGGTTAGATTAGTAATGCATAGGGAATTTGTTTATTATTGACTGTTTCCTGAGGTTTTTGGGTACTTATCCTTAGGAAAAGGTTAGTTTTGTCTTTTCCTTAACGTCTTTGTTTATCGTGGTTATTTCCTTGACATACTCTGGGATAGGTTTAGGCTTTAGGTAATACAGCACAAAGAAGGTTGGTGAACTCGCACCTTTCAACCATCTCTTCGTTAATCTTTGATCATTATGACAAAGAAAAGTATTGGTATTGCCGTGGTGGCGTTAATTGCCGCCGGTGCAGGGTTTCTGTTTATGCAGAAGACGCCTGCCGCTCAAGCAGTAGGTGGGTCAAGTGTTACCTGCATTCAGGTATGCTTGGCACAGAACTTTGAAACTGGCCAGTGCGAGCAGTGGGCACCACGTCCACATGCGTGCTTTGACAGCCACGCTGCAAACCTTGTTACAAAGTAATTTTTCAGTAGACAAAAGCATCCTTCATTTGGGTGCTTTTGTGTAGGTGGAAAGTTGTTTTTTTCCCTTGACAAAATTGAGGGAAAGGCGTATAGCAAAGGGAAGCATCGGATGATCTTTGAAAATTTTACTTTCAATATATTGAGAAAGGAGGGTGCGTATGTGGCGCATCTTCATTCGTTGTAATAGCATGCTCTTGGGGATGCTGGTGGTTTCCTGTGCGGGTTGTGCGGGTACGGTGCAGTTTGGTTTGCAAGACAAGCCAAAGGTACCAACTCCGTATGTGGATGCCCTGAAGCAATTGCCTGTGGGCACTGTGTTGGACTCGATGAATCTACGTGATTCATTGCAAACCCTACTGATCATGTTTCAGTATTCGGATACTGCAATGTACTGTGCACTTTCTGCCGTTGATCCAGTCGCAAATCCGGGTCTGCTAGAAACCATGCTACGTGATTTCAAGGCACGGAAAGACCTGGAAACTGGTCGAGGTGATACGCCAGACCGTTGTGAATGGTGGAACGATTTTTGGGAAAAGCGGGCGAAATATTGTTTCTCACACTTCCGAACCAGTTTTTTTGGAAGGTTTCTTGAGCCTATGAGAACCGAAGCAGTTTTCAAGAATGGTATTCCTGATGAGGATTACTGGATTGAGGTTCCATGCTTTACGATGCAGGACAAACCAGGAACTGGTCAATGTCAAGTGAACGAGCTGGAATGGAAAGGGGGTAAGCAATTGGCGTATCAAGCAGATGCCGACGGAGAAATCGCTATGATGGTTCCATCGCAGAATGCTCTTGGGAGAAAGCGTAAACCAGCTGAACGATTATTTGCAATGAAGGAGGACGAGCGGAGATTTGTTTCGCTCCAAACTCCCCAGTTCGATCCCTTTCCAGTTGGGACGAAGGATTTTTCGGCCTCCGTGTACCTGAGCACCTTCCCAAATGGGGATGTGTATGACGTCTACCTTGTGTCTGGTGTTCCCATGAAGCAGCTCATGAACGGGGATTCCACGCTGGAATTCACGGCCACGACAAACATTTACTCCCAAGCAAATGTTGTGGTGAAGAATGATTCAGTGCCGATCAGGAATATCCCTGCGTCAACCCCTGGGCTTGCGGATGGCGTCATCCCCGTCGTGCAGCATTTTCAGCTGCCCGCTGGAACGTACTCCGTGTGGCAGACATTCCGGGGCAAAACTGAGGCGCTGCAAAAGCCATACCCAATGACGTTGCAGCTTCCTTCGGTGTACACCTCCCAGCCAGTTGTCAGTGAGGTGCTGTTTCTAGAAACCCCTCAGCCCTCGGAGAAATTTGGGAACCGAGTGGTACGAAACACTACGGCGTACAAGCCACGGGTGAGCCGGGTCTTTGCCCCAGGTGAGTCCCTGTATGTGTACCTGGAGCATGACGTGTCAAAGTTTCCCAAGGATTACTTAGGGAACTACGCCTATGGGGTTGATATCTCGATAATGGGGCCAGTGAAGGAGAGTGGAAAAGTTGGTGAAGCCTTCGCGATGCCTACTACCAACGACCACACTGGACCAGCTAGTTCTCATAAATTGCGCAAAGGATTTTTTGGGGAGCCACTTTCCACCCCAAAGTTTCCCAATGCGCACAGTGCGAAGGGTTGGTTTCTCAACACCGACCCAATAAAGCTTCCGAAAAAGCTGAAAGAGGGGACGTACTTCTTTGTAGTTGTGTACTATTCTTTGATCAACAATGAAGAATTTAGATCGTGGCGGGAGATCGACATCAAAAACCCCTAAAACTGGTTCATTGCACTTTGCACGGCATTCCAAAAGGATGCCGTGCTTTTTATCTTGAGGGAATATAGGTGTGGATAACTTTTGCGCTATGGATAGCGGAAAAAATGACTTCGCCTTTCAAAAATCAGTTGGAAAAGCCAAAAAGTGTGGATAAAGGGGCTTGTCAGGATTTTATGGCTGGGATACAATCCTCATTACCACAAAAGATATCGCTGATCTTTGATTTCAAGTCGGTAGTCATTGAATGGCAAGGAACGAAGCGCGCGCGAGACTTGTTCTTGCGCACATGAAGTGTACGCTAGAAATAGCTGATGGGTGGTAGATTCACCAAGGGACGTATTCGTCAAATGCAGAGCTGCATCTTCGGATGCTATGTATCGAATGCGAAAGCATTCAACACTCGGCCACGCGACGAACAACGCGAATCTTTCCACTTTCCGGTTATTCCTTTTCTGGAGTCACATCCACCTCGACACAGCGTACTCGCTCACTTCAACCTTCCAACTCTTTTCTCCCTTTTCAAGGGTTTCATGACTATCACTTCTTGAGGGGTCTTGCGCAAGCAGACCCCTTTTCTTTTTGCATTTTTTTCAGGAGGGGTATACTATCGGTAACAGAAATAGAAGGAGGGAATATGCAAGTACCTTCAAAGAGGGTATTTATACTAAAGCTCATTTTTGTGATAGCAGCTTCAGCTGTTGGTTCGTATGGGCTTTCCACGCTGCTTTTTCATCTCGCAGGAAGTTTTTAGAAAAGATAACGAGCCTACCGCACTCTACTAGAGGGGTGCGGTTTTTTTCTGTCGTGCTACCATATGCATATGAACAAAGGACGTTGGTTCCTAGGCATTGATGGTGGTGGCACGAAAACCGAAGCTGCGCTTGGCAGCAGCCTTGGGGATGTCGTTTGGGGTAAGGCAGGCCCATCCAACCCACGTGCTGTGTCGCGAGAGGTTGCAGCGCTCAATGTCCGTCAGGCAGTGAAGCAAGCGGAGAAACTGGCTGGCAAGCACCGTCCGTACCGCACAGTCATTGGGATTGCGGGTATGGATACACCGAAAGATGTGGCGGCAATGCGCCGGGTATTGCGGCAGACGTTGAAAAATATTGTCGAGCCAGATTTTCAATTGGTGAATGACATTATCATTGCTTTGGCCTCGGGAACCACTGACCGGCACGCGGCAGTGATCATTTCTGGCACGGGATCCAATGCATATGCGCGTGGCCCCAAAGGCACTGTGCGCGCTGGTGGACGCGGGCATCGATTGGCTGACGAAGGTTCTGGGTATGCGCAAGGTTTAGCCACCTTGCACGCGGTGACCAAAGCTGCAGATGGCAGGGGAGTTGCAACGCAATTAACCAAGTACGTGCTGCAGCACTTCCAGATCCGGAAGCCGGAGGAGTTGGTGCACATTGTGTACCAGCCCAGTTTCGGCAAACCGCAGATTGCAGCCCTGGCGCCGTACGTGCAAGCTGCGGCGGAGAAAGGGGATGTAATAGCAAAAAAAATTCTCGCTGACGCCGCTGATGAACTCGCTTTGCTGGCAACGACAGTTATCCGAAAGAGTGGCCTGCACCGAAAAATTTTTTCCCTGGTCACCGTGGGTGGGATTTTCAAATGCCCAGTGGTTCTCCCTTCACGCTTCAAGGGTGCTGTGCGCATGGTTGCCCCCAAAGTGCAATTCATCCGGCCCAAGCTCCGCCCGGCCATTGGCGCATGGGGGATGGCTGGGGGAGGGGAAGCCGTAAAGCTGTAAGCCATAGAGATTTATTATCTCCAGAGCGGCCTTTCTAGGCTGCGGTGGTTTGTTTGTGACGCATGGGCTTGTCTGTGTATTTCTCCTTTTCTGTCATTGCGAGGAACGAGTCTTCGAGTGACGCGGCAATCCCGATGAACTTCGGATCCAGGACAGGGTAACTACCTTGGTTCTAAGCTACGACGGGATTGCCGCGCTCCTGCTGGAGCTCGCAATGACAAGAGGGGGAGAAATCCCCACTCATTACTGACAGTTGAACTGCGGTGCGCTATAGTCTGTGCATGCCCGATCACCCAATCTTCTCCGTCTCAGAGTTCATCCAAGTCACCAAGCAACATTTGACGTTGCTGGGTTCGGTTGTGGTGGAAGGGGAGATCACTGGCTACCGGGTGAGTAAAGAACGCCTGGTCTACTTTGAATTGAAAGACGCCAAAAGCCGCGTGCTGTGCTTTATGCTGGTGGGGGATGCAGAAGCGGAACTGTCAGACGGCATGTCCGTGCGCGTTACGGCAATACCCTCGCTGTTCCAAGGTAGCGGTGGTTTTCACCTGCGCGTGCAGCAAGTGGAATTGGTTGGCCAAGGCGCGCTGCAGCAAGCCCTGCGTTTGCTCCAAGCTAAATTAGATGCTGAAGGGTTGTTTGCTGAAGGACGAAAGCGGTCACTCCCACAATATCCCAAACGCATTGGTATTATCACTTCTGTTGACGCTGCAGCGTATACGGACGTGCTCCGGATTTTACGCACGCGCTGGCCGCTGGCTACGGTTGTCCATTTTCCCGTGGGTGTGCAGGGCGCTGGTGCAGTGTCCAGCATCGTGGGCGCCTTGCAGCACTGCCATGCAAGCAATGTGGATGTGGTCATTCTCACCCGGGGTGGAGGAAGCCTGGAAGATCTCCAAGCTTTTAATAGTGAAAAAGTTGCGCGGGCAATTTTCTCCTGCCGCGTGCCGGTGGTGTGTGGCGTGGGACATGAACGTGACTGGACCATTGCTGACCTCGTTGCCGATGTGCGCGCGTCCACGCCAACCAATGCTGCAGAACGAGCAACGCCATTAGCAACCCAAGTCTTTGCCGATGTGCAAACCATGGAGCGACAAATGGAAGATGGGTGGCGGATGGTGCTGGGTGATTTGCACGACCGGCTGCACCACCTGACCCGCGACCTGAGTGATGTGGTGCAGGGGACAGTGCAGCGGATTCGGCTGTTGCAGCAAACTTGCGTGCAGGCTTTTTCCTCTGGCGTGGAACGCATGCACACCCGTCTGGCCTATGCCACCAAGCTGGTGCAGACGCTTTCACCCGCCGCGACCCTGGATCGGGGGTACTCACTCACGACCATTGACGGAAAGGTCGTGACCAACGCTGATTCGGTCAAACCCGGCCAACGCTTGCATACGCGGGTAAAGCGGGGATCCATTCATTCAACAGTAACGTAATCCTATGAGAAAAATTTTTGTACTCGGTTTGATGAGCATTTTTTGTGGTATGTTTTTCAATCCCCTTGTTGCAGGTGCAACACCTGGACCAATGGAAACACAATTTCCAAGTGCAAAAAAGGCAGCCTCTGAAGCAACGATGATTCTCGAAGTAAGAATAACTGATTATTCAATAAGTCAAGAAAAGTTTCTACCAGGTGAGTACAAATCAGTTAAGCGGGTAAATTGGGAGGTTTTAAAGGTACTAAAAAAACAAGATGGGGTTGTGACAATCCCGCAAGCAGTCGAATATTCCGCCTACGAAGTCTGCGGCTTATTAGTCGGTTACAAAAAGGAATTCTTAGGATGCGGTGAGTATTTAAGCACCATTGGTGAAAAGCGGTTAATATATTTTGGTTACGGTGACCATGTGAATCTCGTTTTGCCATCTAAAGGTTTTTTCTGGTATTGGTATTACGCTGGTTCTGCTCGATACGTCGAATACCTTATTATTCTTGGGGTGATTTCACTTGTTGGAGCAGGTAGCTTTGTTCTGTTTAGGCGACATTTTCAAAATAAAAATAAAGTCTCTCATCAAATTGCAAATAATCAGAATATACATGTCCAGGGGAAAAAAGATGATATAAATAATTGATTTTTTCGCCAATGCTTGCATACGCGGGTAAAGCGTGGCACAATTCGTTCCACCGTTACATAAACAATTATGAAGTTAGTCTACCGTTTTGGTTTCGTGGCTGTTGTGGGGTTTTCTCTTCTCTTGCCGAGTTTTGCATATGCGATTGTTGGAGCAACGCCTTTACCATTTCCTAATGCGTCCAGGGCGTATAGTGAAGCGGATAAAGTTATTGAGGTTAAAATTGTTAGTTCGACAAGTGAAGAAAAGCGCTCGATTCTTGGTGACTACGTAGTAATGCAGGTTCAATGGGAAATATTACATGTGTATAAAGGTCAAAGTGTCGATAGTTCAAAAATTGAAACTTTAAGTATTAGCACCCATGGTTTATGTGAAGTATTCTCCGGGACCGGAGGTCTTGCTGCAGCCGGCGGTGGTATTTTTGATTGTGCTCAATACTTGAATGATGTTGGTGAAAATCGATTAGTGTACCTTGATTCTAGAGATGGTATTCATCTCGTTTTGCCAACTGAAAATTTTTACTGGTATAAATGGTACGCTTTATTCATGCAGTATTATATTTATCCATTATTTTTCATTATCATTGCTGGGGTTGCAATTGGAGTAATTGCCGTGAAACGTAATATGACTAAGAAAAAACTTTCACAAAACAAGAATGCGAACGAAAGCAAAGAGTCGCCTCGCCTTTAGATTGGAAAAGAAACATGTATAAGTGTTCTTCTGCCAACGCTTGCATACCCGCGTAAAGCGTGGCACAATTCGTTCCACCGTAACCTCATAGTCACTGTATGCCTAAACGCCCTGCTGCCAACACCTTTGCCAAGGATTTTGCTGAACTGGAACGCATTGCCCAGAAGTTTGAGGCTGGGGCTTTTGACGTGCAGGAAGGTCTGAAAGACTTTGAGAAGGGGATGGCTTTGGCGCAGAGCCTGCGTGAACGGCTGCAGGATGTGGAGCAGAAGGTGGAAACCATTAAAGCCAAGTACAAGGCAGCCGGGGAGTCTGCTGCGTAATTTTTCCTATGATTCTCTACGACCTCACCCAAAAAGTAGTGACCGATGTGTACGGCATTTTTGCGCAGGCCGCCGGCATTGACCAGCCTACACCACCGGATATTGAAACGATTCGCACAGGGCTGGCTGGTGAAACCAAGCGCGCAACCATTCCTGCGCCCGTGGGCAATCCACTGCGTGCAGAATTGCTGTACATTGAGGAACCAAACAAGAATTTGATTTTCACCTTTGCGTTTCCCACGGACTTAGGGAAGGAGCTAATGGAAAAGGCGGAAGCGGCCCAAGCACAGTTTGATGCTGGGGTGCAGCAGTACTTGGTGGATTACTACCTCTAATACGTCTATGGACCGCCAAGCGGCGTACCGTTGGTACCGAACCCTGGAGATGATTCCAGGAATTTTCATCTGGTCAGCTTTCATTCTGGCAGTTGGGCTCTCGTTCATCAAACCGCTGTGGGTCATTGTCTTCATCATCGCCTTTGATGCGCTGTGGCTCATTCGCATTTCCTACTTACTGGTGTACTTGCTCACATCCTACCGGCGGTTCCGGCATGATTCGCACGTGGACTGGCTGGCGAAGACCCAGCCGTTGCCAAAGTACCAGGAAATCTATCACCTCATTTTTCTGCCAACCTACAAGGAGCCAGTGGAAGTGGTTGATCAATCCTTGGCGTCACTCAAAAACATTCGCTACCCACTAGACCGGCTGCTGGTGGTGCTGTGCGGGGAGCAGAAAGACCATGAGCATTTTCAAAAAGTCTCTGCAGCAATGCAGGAAAAGTACGAAAAGATTTTTGGAAAATTCTTGGTAACGGAACACCCAGCAGATGTCCCTGGGGAAGTACCGGGTAAAGGGTCCAACACTGCGTACGCTGGTAAGCGCGCGCAAAAGGAAATTGTTGATGCGCTGGGTTTGCCGTACGAAAACGTGGTCGTTTCATCTTTCGACGTGGACACCGTTGTGCACCCACAGTACTTTGCGTGTTTGACCTACCACTACCTGACCGTACCCAATCCCACCCACGCCAGCTACCAGCCCGTGGCGCTGTACAGCAACAACGTGTGGGAGTCACCGTTCCTCATGCGCGTTGTGGCCATGTCCACTACCTTCTGGCTAATGACTGAGCAAATGCGGCCGGAGCGCTTGTTCACTTTTTCTTCACACTCTATGTCTTTCAAAACCCTGGTGGAGGTTGGGTTTTGGCAGAGTGATATTGTCACCGAAGACTCCCGTATCTTCATCCAGGGGTTCATTGAGTATGACGGGGATTACCGCGTGGTGCCGTTGTTCATTCCGCTGTCCATGGATACAGTCATGAGCCACACCCTCCGGCAGAGTTTGAAAAACCAGTACGTGCAGCAGCGTCGCTGGGCATATGGCATTGAGAATTTTCCCTTCATGGTGTGGAACTTCTGGGGCAACAAAGCTATTCCGTTCATGAAGAAGTTTCGGTACCTGTTCAACCAGCTGGAAGGGTCTTTCTCATGGGCCACGGCTCCCATTCTCATTTTCATCTTGGGTCGTTTACCCATCGCCGTCGCAAATCACCAAGGCCTTACTTCTGCGCTTACCGTGAACACACCGCACGTGCTGAGCATCATGATGACCGTGTCGCTGGTTGGGTTGATTGCTTCAGCCATGCTGAGTATGACCCTGCTCCCACCCCGACCGCGGCATGCCCCGCGCTGGCAGTGGCCCATCATGTTCCTCCAGTGGATTATTTTCCCGGTGACCATGGTAGCTTTTGGTTCTATTCCCGCCACCGAAGCCATTACCCGGCTGATGCTGGGCAAGTACCTGGGTTTCAACGTCACGGAGAAGATGCGGAAGAAGGACGTGTAGTTTGTTGCCAAGTGTGTGATCAAATACGAGGTTAGTGATCATATGAACCTAGCTTGACACGCGAGGAGTATTGTGATAGTTTCATATGAAATTAACAAAGTACGTAGAAATGCTTGGAGGGAAGTATGTACACAGTTGTATGCCTAATGCTTTTGGGCTTAGTCATTGGAATCATTGGGGCGATCCGGAAAAGTTGCGGAGCCTTTCTAGGACCATTTGCGGGCTCGTTTGTTGGTGGCCTCGTTGCCTTGTTCGTTCTTGCGGGATTGGGGGATATTCCACAGACACATTGGGTTTTGAGTGAAGAATTTTCCATACTCAACATACACACCCACCAGGGTGAGCATCGTCTGTTTCAGAAATACGAATATATCATTTTATTTTCAGAAACGGCCACAGGTTTGCGTCATTGGACGATGAATCAAAAAGATGTTGAGTTGAACAATGCTATGTTACCATTTGAACTGGGCGCACCTGGCACTTGCCGCGTCTACCGGTTAGTCAACACAAATTCTGCATGGGACAACTGGAATATCCGCGATGAGACAAAGTACGTTCTGCACCTGCCTGGCCAGAATGCCTACAGCACCTTAGACGAATAGGAAGTCATCAAAACGCCCTCACAATTTCCTGTGAGGGCGTCTTCAATGTGCTACATTTTGTATTTCTCCAACTGCAACTTTGCATTCGCGGCAGCCAGCGTGTTGGGGAAGCGGGTAATAACCTCTTCCCATCTTTTTCGCGCGTCGACGACTGCGTACTTCTCCTCGTCAGCCAGTTTAAATTTGAGTTTGGCCTGATTCAGCATCACCATCCCGCAAATTTCGGGGTTGACCAGCGGGGAGCGATACTCTGGATCAACCAGGTGTTCGGCCTGGATGAAGAGTTGCAACGCTTCGAAAAGTTGTGACGCTCGGTTCCAGTACCACTTGGCATTGGTCTGATCCTTATGGGCTTCACCAAACAGGTTAGCAATGAGGAACACCACTTCGGGCTCCTGGGGGTGGCGTCGGACTAATGAATCAGCCGTTTGGAAAACTAGCGTCACTCGCTTGTTGGTATTGCCCAGCAGCTTATCAATGATGCCGTCTTCGCGGATGCGGAGGGCATCTGCAATCAGTCGATACGCCTGGATCGTAGCCGAAGAGTCGGGGGAGAGCCGGAAGTAGTACCGGGCTGAATCTGCGTCTTTCCGCGGCGCCGTGCTTTGCTTCAGGAAGACCTTGTTGACAAAGAGCTTTCCAACCGCAGCAGCGTTGTCTCCACTTCGCGGGGTGACCCGCAGCAGCGAATCCGCTTGTGCGCCAGATAGGAGACAAACACCACTATCCAAAGGGACGGTGGACAACTGGACGAGGATAAAAAAAATGGAAATGAACACGTGAACTCCTTTTCGTTATGTCGTCTTTGTATTTCTCCGCAAAGTACCACTTTCTGCGTTTCTGGTCAAGGGTATGAAAAAACAGTACACTTTCCTTACCTATGCGACGATTTTGGGGGGTCACAATCATTGCTGTGCTTGCGGTTGTGGGGACGCTTGCACTCATTGGGTGGAGCATTCGCACAACTGCTTTGCAAAGCACGCCGTGGAAAGCGGCGCTGCGCGATGGGCGAGTGTATGACCGTTTAATTACCGAAACATTTTCTTCTCTGGTTCGGGACCCCGGCGCATTCGGCGAGGTCTTTCAAGACACGCCGCTCTCTGCTGATGATCTCACCGTGCTGGCCCGGGAAGTGCTCACCGCAGACTACCTGCAAACCCAAACCGAGAATGGTCTGGATGTCCTTTTTGCTCTGCCCTACAGCCGGACAGGCTTGGCAGATGTCACGTGGATTATTCCGCTGCAGGATATCAAACGCCGATTGCCAACGGCAGTGGCCGATGTCATTGAGAAAAAACTTGCCAAACTTCCTGTATGCACAGAAAAGCAGTTAGACGCTTTTGAGCAGGAGAAAACGCTGACCGATGGATTTCCATCATGCTTACCAAAAGGTGTTTCTGCAAAGTCCATTGTGACGCAAGCGGGGATTGTGGAGGACATTGCCAGTAGTATTCCAGAAACCTTCGATGTTGCCGCAGACCTGCGCAGCCGCGCCTTCAAAAAGGTGCAGTGCTCGTCAACTGCACCGGAAGATCCAAACCAGGGCTGCGTCCCAGAAGAAGTGACATTCAATGTGCAAACCCAAGTGCAAGGCATCCAAGATGCTCTCCGCTACTTGCAGACGTTGCACTGGACGCTCACCATCCTTGCACTTGCTTTGCTCACTGGTATCTTCACCATTTTCTTGCCGCACCTTCGCCGGAGCACATGGTGGTTGGGACTGGCAATGGTCATCCCTTCGCTTGTCGTTCTGGGTATTGCATCATTGGGCAGCGCGCTACTAGTGAGCGTCCGGCCAGCGGGAGATGATCCAGCAGAAAAATTTGTACAATCATTGGTCGTACCGGTTGTACAGAGTATTGGCACCTTGGCCGCAGAGCGTGCTCTGGTCTTTGGTGGCATTGGTGTGGCAGTTGGTATTGCTTGTTGCATTCTGGCTTTTGCCTTTCCCAAACCCCCACCCCGAAAAAATCCCTAAGCACCACTCCGTGTGCTAAAATACCTGCATATGAAAAACCCCTCCCAAAAGAAATCTGCAAATCGGTTCGCCGTCGCAATGTTTCTGTTGGTGCTGACGGTTGTCCTCCTCCTTGCCCTCGTCTGCTTCCGGGGTTTCTGGGCGAAGCTGCAGCGCAGCCAGCACTACCAAGCCGTATTCCTCACCAATGGGCAAGTGTACTTTGGGAAGTTGCAGAGCTGGAGCCGGCACGAAGTCTTGCTGACTGATGTCCATTACATTCAGGTGGATGACACCAAGACTGAAGCGGAGAAGAAAACTGCAGCCACTGACCCGTCCACCCTTTCGCTCATCAAACTGGGGAGTGAGGTGTATGGGCCAACGAACCGGGTGTACATCAACAAAGAGCACATCCTCTTCACCGAAGATCTGAAGGACGCCTCCCAAGTAGTGAAGATTATCCAGGAGAATATTGGGAAGTAAGAATCGAATTTTGTAGTTATCCCCACCCTTCTTCAGTGAAAGGGTGGGTTTTTTGTTGGAGGTGAAAAAACCTTAGGAAACCTTGCCCTTGCCGGAATGGCCGGGGTGTGGCGTGGTTGACGAAGGTAGGAAAGTGGTGTAAAATGGGGATAGAGGGTTGAAAGTGGATAAAAGTGGGGATAAGTACTTCCCCCTGTGCACAACCCCAAAAGTCCCATTCTGCTTCCTAATGACGAACCGCATGTTTATTGGCGAATACAACCATGCAATAGATGACAAAGGCCGATTGGCCATCCCGGTGAAGTTCCGGGAGCGCTTAACCCACGGGGCGGTCGTCACCCGCGGCTTGGATAAGTGCCTTTTTGTGTACCCGCAGCGGGAGTGGGCGCAGCTGGCGGATAAGCTTTCCCGTTTGCCCATTTCTCAGGCCAACACCCGAGCCTTTGCGCGTCTGATGCTGGCTGGAGCAATGGAGTTGGATATCGACAAGCAGGGCCGTGTGGTCTTGCCTGACTACCTGCGGAAGTACGCATCAGTGAAGAAGAAGGTGGTGGTGGCAGGTTTGTACAACCGGTTGGAACTCTGGGATGACACCACCTGGCAGAAGTACAAAGCTGGAACCGAGAAGAGTTCAACAGATATCGCTGAAGCCCTGGGTAGCCTGGGCGTGTAACCTGGAGCGGCGCCCATGCTTGGCCGCACTCCAGCGCACATCCCTGTTCTTTCCAAAGAAGTTCTCCTGGCTCTAGCTCCGCAAGCAGGGGAGCACACTATTGATTGCACTCTGGGTCTGGGCGGCCATGCAGAAATGCTCCTGACCGCTACGGCGCCAACCGGACGTTTGCTGGGCATTGATCGAGATGCCGAAGCGCTGGCGCAGGCAAAAGTACATCTTGAGTCATTCGGTGAGCGAGTGCGCACTGTCCAAGGCACATTCGCTGACATTGCTAGTTTGGCAGCATCTTTTCCAAAACCAAATCTCATTCTTGCGGATTTAGGCCTTTCCAGTTTTGCGCTGGACACCCCCAGCCGAGGTTTTTCTTTCCAAGCAGATGGGCCGCTGGATATGCGGATGGACAAGGGTCAGGGCGCAACTGCGGCTGAGCTCCTCCAAAGCATTTCTGCCGCAGAGCTAGAACGCATCTTGCAAGAGTACGGCGAAGAGCCCAAGAGCCGGGCCATTGCTAAAGCAATCATTGCCAGTCGTGAGACCCACCCGATAGCGACCACGGGGGAGCTCGCGAGTGTCATTGATGCGACGTACCGGCAGATCCTCCACGCACCCGCAGACCGGCCACTGTGGCTGGGACGGAAAGTGCATCCTGCCACCCGAACTTTTCAAGCTTTACGCATTGCCGTCAACGACGAACTTGGCCAGCTCACCCCATTTCTGGGTGAAGCCTTCGCTCTCCTGGCCCCTGGAGGTCGGCTGGCCATCATCAGCTTCCACTCGTTGGAAGACCGGCTGGTGAAGCAGTTCTTCCGCGAGCAAGCCAAAACCTGCGTCTGCCCACCGGAGCAACTGCAGTGCACCTGCGACCGCCAAGCCAACGCGCAGCTCCTCATTCGCAAGCCCATTGTTGCAAGCGAAGCTGAATTGCAGGCAAATCCTCGGAGCCGGAGTGCCAAACTTCGGGTCATCAAAAAACTTTCTCCCGCCTCGTAATCCACGTCCATGTCAAAATTTTCCACCCTCATTGCAAAACTCCGCAACCGCCAGCATACTGGCCGGTCTGTGCAGGCGTTGGGTGGATCCAACCTGGTCGTCATGCTGGGCGCAGTTGTCCTGCTCCTGGGAGTGGTCTACCTCATCCAAGTAAATCGCAGCGCCACCAAGAGCTTTGCTGTGCATGACCTGGTGCAGCAGCACGATCAACTCCAGGCCCAGCGCCGGGAACTGGAACTCGCGCAGGCACAGCTGTCAGCCCTTTCTACACTCCAAGATACGCCGGCCGTGGCCAGCCTGGTTCCCAGCAGCACGCCGGAATTTCTCACCGCTGGTGTGGGCCCAGTGGCCCGGCGGTAATTTCCACACTTTGCCATGGTGCATCGGACGCAACGACGTTCGACCTCGCCCGCTCGCCGCGACCGCCTGAAGATCCTTCACGTGGTCGTGCTTGCGTTTGCGGGAATTATTGCCGTGCGGCTGTTCACGTTGCAGGTTCTGCGGCACGGTGCGTATGCTGCGATTGCCGAGAACCAGCATAACCTCAGTTCCAAGCTCACGCCGAATCGGGGAGAAATCCGGGTGAAAGACCGGGCTAACCCCGGGGTGCTGTTTCCCTTAGCCACGAATATTGACGCGCCGCTCCTCGTAGCTGTGCCCAAGAGTATTGCGGAGCCAAGTGACGTGGCGCAGAAGCTTGCCCCCATTGTGGGGCTGCCGGTAGCTGAACTGTTCCCCAAGCTCAGTAAACCAGATGACCAGTACGAAGTGTTGAAGCGCCAACTCTCGCCCACGGAAGTTTCTGCCGTTGAAGCGCTACACATTACGGGATTACGTTTTGAGAAAGAACGTTTGCGTTACTACACGGAGGGGAATCTCGCCAGCCATGTGGTGGGCTTTGTGGGGTACCATGAAGACACGCGGGTGGGGCTCTACGGCGTGGAAGCTGCAATGGAGAAGGCACTCGCTGGGATCAAAGGGAAGCTAGACTTTGGGAAATCCGCGGCTCAAGAATTTTTACCCGTTAGCGGGGGATTGCTGACCGAAGCAATCAACGGTTCCCAAGTGACACTTACTTTGGACCACACTGTGCAGTACCAGGCATGTAATAAGTTGAAAACTGCGGTGGCGAAGCACGGCGCTGATGGCGGTGCCTTGGTTATTATGGAAGTGCAAACCGGCCGACTCTTGGCGGTGTGCGGGCAGCCCGACTTTGATCCCAACCAGTATGCCAAGACGGAGGATATTGCCGCGTTCAATAATCCGGTGGTCTTTGGGGCGTACGAACCTGGTTCCATTTTCAAAGCCATTACCATGGCCTCGGGTTTGGATCTGGGTAAAGTGACGCCGCAGAGTACGTACGTGGACACCGGGGCGGAAAAAATTGGTAGCTTCACTATTCGCAACTCGGATGGGAAAGCGAACGGCACGCAGACCATGACCCAAGTTTTGGAAAAGTCATTGAACACTGGAGCAATGCACGTTGCCCAACTGGTTGGCCAGGGTGGTTTTGGGAAGTACGTGCGGAATTTTGGCTTTGGGGAAAAAACCGGGGTGGAAATGAGCGGGGAAGTTGCAGGGAACCTGGCGTCCCTCACCAAGCCCGGGGATATTTTCTTGGCAACCAATTCTTTTGGCCAAGGTTTGACAGCCACGCCCATCCAGCTCGTTGCCGCTTTTGGCGCAATTGCAAATGGGGGGAAGTTAATGCAGCCGTACGTGGTGGATGATATTACCTACCCAGATGGGAAATTAGAGAAACGGGAACCCAAGGTCGTGCGCCAAGTCCTACGGTCAGACACGGCTGCAACATTGGGAGCCATGCTGGTGAATGTCGTGGAAAAAGGGCATGGGCAGCGCGCCGGGGTGAAGGGGTACTACGTGGCTGGAAAAACTGGCACCGCCCAAATGCGTGCCGCTACAGGCTCTGGCTATGACGCGAATAAAACCATTGGCTCCTTTGCTGGCTTCGCTCCGGTAGAGAATCCAAAGTTCGTCATGCTTACGCGCATAGACGTGCCAAAGGACGTGCAATTTGCTGAGAGCTCTGCGGCGCCACTGTTTGGAGAGGTGATGGATTTTCTGCTGAAGTACTACGACGTCGCCCCAACGCGGAATCTTGCCGGGTAACCAAAGTGTGCTAGGGTAAGCCCATGAAAAAACTTTTCCTCACCATCCTGCAGTGGAAGCTCACCTTTTTAGCCAAACGGGTGCTGCTTCGGTACGCACCAAAAATTGTGGCGGTGGGTGGCTCGGTTGGTAAGACTTCAGGGGTGCAAGCAATAGCTATTGCTTTGCAAACGGAGTACAACATTGGGCAAACTTTGCGGAGCTACAATCAGGAGCTCGGTGTTCCACTTTCCATACTTCGTCAAGAAACCGGTTACCGGTCACTGTGGCGCTGGCTATCTATTCTGTATACCGGCGCAAAGCTGGTTTGGGGGAAGGTAGATCCAACCTACCCAAATTTACTGGTGCTGGAATTGGGCGCGGACAAGGTGGGGGACATGGATCGGCTGCTAGCCTGGATTCACCCAGATATTGCCGTGGTCACTGCGGCAACCATTGAGCATGTTGAATTCTTTGGCAGTATCCAAGCTGCAGTAGTGGAAGAGCAGAAATTAGCCATGCTCGCTCCACGCACCAGCACCGTCATTCTAAATAGTGATGACCTGGAGCTCTCCCGTATCGCTACAAAAATCCAAGGGCAGGTTATTCGGTACGCAGTCAGCGGCAACGCGGAAGTTGTGGTTGGCCACGCACGGATAATGGGTACCAACGCCAGTGACGTGCAGGGGATTGCTGCCAAAGTGCTGGTAGACGGCAGTGCAATTCCAGTAGTTATTACTGATACGCTTGGAACACATTCCTTCTACGCCATTGGTGCGGCATTTGCCGTAGCCAAGTCGTTGCAACTCAATCTCGCCAAGGTTTCCGAAAACCTGCGAGCGTACCAACCCCCAGCTGGTCGCATGCGGTTGATCAGAGGGATAAAGCAAACGCTCATTATTGACGATACCTACAACTCTTCACCCGCTGCAGCCAGAGCCGCAGTAGATACCCTCCACCAGCTCAGCACGCCTGGCCAGAAGTTTGCCGTACTAGGGGATATGCGTGAACTTGGTTCGGTGAGCGAAGCAGAGCATGCATCACTTGGGCAGTACGTGGTTGGGAAGGCAGACATCCTCATCACAGTCGGTGAATCTGCGCGTGATATAGCTCGTGGGGCTCAGGCAGCAGGCATGGATACAGACAAAGTTTTCAGCTTTGGCAAGGCGGAAGAAGCGGGGAGGTTTATCCAAGACCGGATGCACACCGGGGATCTCCTACTCATCAAAGCGTCACAAGGCACGCGGTGCGAGAAGATCGTGAAGGAAATTATGGCTGAGCCACTGCGAGCAAAGGAATTGCTGACGCGGCAGTACAAACCGTGGGTGGAGTAGGGGAGGGGCGTAATACGGTTTACGGTTTCGCAGCCTGTATCGTTTAACGTATTCGTCTTACGTTGTCCGTAATGACATTTTACCTCCAGAGCGGCTTTTCCAAGCCGCGGGGTTGGGATTATCCCGAAGGTAAGCTAGGTTATTTTTTGCAAAAAAACCTGATTTGAGAATTGACTGTGGAAAGGGACGTGCTAGGATCAAACTACGTTTTTTGCGGCTGAAATCTTGAGGAGGAATTGTGCGATCTCTCAAAGTATCTACGTGGCTAGCCAGGGTTAGCTTAGCTGGCCTCATCATTATCGCTTGTTTTTTACCACTATCGCTTTGGATTGTATTCGCAGGTGGAGTAGTCTTGTTCATTGTACTAGAACTTGTTGTAAGAGCATGTTGGCAGGCTCACTACAAAGTAAACTATCGACGGATAGTTCAGAAATATGGTACGACTGCGAACCGTGAGCCTGGGATGTATGACTAGATCATCAGAGTAATAGCCGCTTGGTAATCAAGCGGCTTTTCTTTTGTCCGCCTATGGAGGAAAGCCGTGGATGCTTGTGGTGCTGTTCCAATCTGTCATTGCGGGCGTAATAGTCCAAACGTGTGGCTACTGTGGATGGAGGTGTAGGTACCAGCGGAAGTAGGTTGCACGCTTGGGCGGCCGCAACAGAATAAGGGAACACTTTTGCAAAAAAATCCAGGTATCACTTGGGATACCTGGGAAGTTGCATCTGGCGGCTTATTTAGCCGGTTGATAACCGCACTCACCGCGAAGGTAACGATTACCACTCCGACGATGATGGAAAGAATCAGCCACCAAATCGACTGCTTCTTTGGCAATTGGTGAATTCTGGTCTGTTCACCTGGACTCATATTTCCTCCGTTTGTTTTTGGTTAACTCAGGAGTATAGGCTAATTCTCCATAAATGTCAAGGGCTTTGACCCCAACGAAGAAGCGCCGTACACTGGAGGATATGGAACGAAAAAGCCCCAACGATTTGCTCACCCGCGGCGTGGCTGATGTCATTGTCCGGAAGGACTTGGACAAGCTCCTGGCGTCCGGTCATCCACTGCGCATCAAGCACGGGGTTGACCCCACCCGGCCTGACCTGCACCTGGGACACGCGGTGATTTACCGTAAGCTCCGGCAACTGCAGGATCTCGGGCATACCATCATCTTTCTCATCGGTGATTACACTGCCCGGTTTGGGGATCCCACAGACAAGGTGAAGTCGCGCATTTTGCAGAAGAAAGAAGATGTTGCAGCTGCGGCCAAATCCTACGTGGACCAGATTGGGATGATTTTGAATAAGCAGAAACTGGAAATCCGGTACAACAGTGAGTGGTATGAGAAAATGACTGCGGAAGAACTGCTGCGAATCATGAGCAGGTTTACCGTCTCGCGCATGTTGGAACGCGATATGTTCGTGGCGCGGAAAAAAGCCGGGGAGGAAATTGGCTTGCACGAACCCGTGTACCCGGTGCTGCAAGCCTACGATTCAGTGATGCTCAAGTCTGACTGTACGGTCATTGGCACAGACCAAACCTTCAACGAGCTTCAAGCTCGGCCGTTGCAGGAATTCTTTGGCCAAAAGCCGCAGCAGGTGGTCACGCTAAAAATTCTGCCTGGCACAGATGGCAAAGACAAGATGAGTAAGTCCTTGGGAAATGACATTAAGCTCACCCTCAGTCCAGAGGATATGTTTGGCAAGCTCATGTCCATTCCTGATAGCGCCATGCCTATCTTCGCCGAATTGCTTACCGACTTACCGCTGGCGGAGTTTACTAAACCCAAAGATCCCAAAGCTGCGAAGGTAAAACTCGCCACCACCATCGTCGCGGAATTTCATTCGCCAAAGCATGCAGCAAAAGCTGAAGAGCATTTCAACCGGGTCATCGTTGGGAAGCAGGCGCCAGAAAAGGTTCCAACGAAGACTATCCAAGGGAAGGAATTGAAGTCTGAAGCAGACATGGTTGCCTTCCTCTTTGGGGTGAGCAAGTCCGAAGCCCGGCGGCTCATACTGCAAAAGGCCGTGGAGTGCGACGGTCAGAAAGTGATTGACCCAAATGCGCGGCCAGTCCACGGGGTGTACAAAAAAGGCCGGCACTACATGCGGCCGGTGTTGAAATAATTTTCATTGTTTGGTAGGGTATTGAGGACGCAATTTGGGCGGATACCGAAGTGGTCAAACGGGGCAGACTGTAAATCTGCTGGCCTTGCGCCTTCGTAGGTTCGATCCCTACTCCGCCCACCAATTCTTCATCGAAGATTCTTGACACGTGATGTTGAACGTGGTAAAACGTTTTTTTGTACCTTACAAATCAAATAACTGTGAAAGGACGGAAAAGGTGACTCCAAACGTCATAATCATTGGTGATTTTTTGAAAGATTTAGATGACGAGCATGCGTTGGTGCTGGCGGCGGCAATGCATCGGTCAGATTTAATCAACCTCCGGTGCGTTATTGGTAACCTTGCCCCGGCGGTTGTCCGAGCGCAGGGAGCGAAAGCTACTTTGGTCCAGCTGGGTTTGCCGAATATCCCAGTTGGCGTAGGCCTTCCAGTGTACATAGGGAAGTTCCATCCCTATGAGCACGACTTGCCCTACATCGCATCTGGAGTCGATGTTCATGAGGATGGTCAGGCTCTCCTCGTGCGGACATTACAGGCTTGTCCAGATAACAGCGTGATTCTCGTGCTCCAGTCTGGCCTTACAGATGCCGCACAGCTTTTGCGAGACCATGAAGATTTATGCCGTGAGAAACTTATGCATGTGGCAATCATGGGTGGCGTGGAATTTGTTGATGATTTCATGGTCCCGAATAATGCCAGCAATAATTCTTTTGATTGGGAAGCTGCCGTCTGGCTGCATAGAAGATTGCAGGAGTTGGACATCCGAATGGTTATCACCACCCGTGAAGCGGCGTACGCTGTCCAGTTTCCACTTTCAGCATATAGTACACTTTTGCGTACTGGTCACCCTGTAGCTGAATGTTTGTACGCACGTCAGTTGCAATCCTACCAGCGTACGTGGATTGAGTCTTGTGGAGCGCCTGGATCAGAAGAGCGCGGGTCTCTACCACTTGATCGTGATCGGCAGTGGTTTATAAGAGTCTACTGCAACGGTGCGGATCCAGGCATAGCTGATGGCGCAGACATTACCCCATTCGTGACCGGATTCAACCTATACGATTCTCTTAATCTTTGGGCCGCACTCCCAGAGAATCTCCAACTTAGTGATTACTTTTTGCCGATTATAGTGCGTGGGATGAAGGCGCAACATTGCATTGTTGGTTATAACTCTAAATTGCATGGCGTGACTAACCCAGAGGCACTGCGCGCTATGTTATTGGAGATGGAAGTCCTTGCATTTTCACATTCTGTGAGTAACCAAGAAAAACGAGCGATCATAACTTAGGTTTTTAATGAGCACTTTCAAGACGCAGGACAACCTGCGTCTTTTTTAGCAAAAAAAGAAATAACCGGAGTAGGTACTTTTCTGTAGATCTGTTTCCCTTCAAGGGTCTGAGGACTCTTCAGGGTCTCAGAAGTCGCTTTGGGTTATGTACAGTCCAGAGGCTAAAGCCTCTACTCCAAATGAAAATCCGCTAATACATTTCATCGTTGTTGGTTGTATGTAATGTAGATGGAGTTGACTTTAGGGCTCCTTTTGCTAATCTAAGAAATCAGTAGAAAAATAACAAAAATAGAGTAAGGAGCATATGCATGCAAACAAAAAACGATCGAGATTTTGGTCCAGATTTCGACCCATTCTCACGCGGTGCGCTTGAGGAACAACGGGCGAAGCTGCGAGCAGAGGCGGACGTGCATTTTGAAAAAGTGTCGGAGATTCTGCGTCAGAATGTTCGCCGAAGTCGGGCATTAGCCAGAGCTGCCCAAGCTAAGCAAATTGCAGCCAGTCAAACCCAGGCACAGCCACTGCCCAAGAAACACAAGAGGACAAAAAGGAAGGCCTCAAAATAGTACCCAGATTACTCAGTGTATGAGCGTAGGAAATTCTACGCTCATTTTCATTTGGTTCTATAGCCTTGACCCCAAAGCGTCCTTCACCTACACTTTCCCAAAACACATGCACAGGAGGTTTGATGCCAAAATGTACCATTTGTGATGCGGTCTACGATATTCCCGCAACCGCAGAACAGTGCGCGAAGAAGGGACTGCGAGGCGCGCGCGGGCTCAGCATTGGGGATCTGATAACGGTGGAAGCTGGTGACGGGCACCGGCAAGTGGAAATTACCGGCTTCCAAGTAGAAGCTGAAACGCACCAGGTAATCCGCATCATTGCCGGACAAGAAGTGTACCCAATCGCGAAAGTATTGCCTCGCTAGCCGCACATGCCATCCAGCCGCTCTAACCCAGCGGCTGTTTTTTCTATGGAGAAAAGCGTAGACGTTGTATACTGTTTATATGCGAAAAGTGATTCTTATTGTAGCGGTATTGTTTGGGGGTCTTGTGTTTTTTCCTCAGCTTTCACACGCCCAAACCTCCACCTTTGAGCAAATCAAGGCTTTTGACGTGCAGATTGAAGCGGCCAAGGAAGGGACATTCATCGTGACGGAGAAAATTGTGTACGACTTTGGAGCAACCGCGCACCATGGGATTTTTCGGGATATTCCGTACCGTTACCGTCGAGATGTTCAAACGTATAGCATTCGGTTGGATCTGCAATCTGTCACAAATGACCAAGGAAAAGCTTGGCCGTACACTGAACGCCGCTCGGGCGGGGAGCTCCATGTGAAAATTGGTGACAAAGATTCTACAGTCACCGGCATGCAAACCTACGTGCTGACCTACACCCTCCGTCGCGCGGTCAATACCTTTAACGATAGCCAGGAAATTTACTGGAACGCCACTGGGAATCACTGGCAAGTGCCCATGCAAGCGGCATCGGCCACGGTTTCCTTACCTGACGGGACAAAGCCAGACGAACTGGTGTGCTACACCGGTGTTGAAGGCGCAACTCTGCAAAATTGTTCGAAGCAAGTGCAAGCTGATGGAAAGGTAGTCTTTGTGGCCCAGTCGTTGGCACCAGCGGAAGGTCTTACTTTTGCTATCAAGGTGCCAAGCGGCACTTTTGACAAAGCAACCACTGCGCAACGTTGGCAAGATTTTGTGGTTGATAATTGGACCGTGCTCCTCATTCCCATTGGTTGGTTCCTCATGCACCAGCACTGGCGAAAGCGGGGGAAGGACCCCAAAGGTCGTGGCACCATCATCCCAGAGTACGAAGCCCCAGAAAAGCTCCGGCCGGCCATGCTGGGGACGGTTTGGGATGGGAGTGGTGATATGCGAGACATTTCTGCCACCATCATTGACCTAGCTGTACGGGGGCACCTAAAGATCAAAGATTTAGGAAAGAAGAATTACGAGTTCACCCGTTTGGTGAACCCCAAGGACACGCTGAATGCCTTTGAGCAAAAGTTGTTTGATGAACTTTTCCTGAAGACAGCTAGTAAAAAGACCGTGGAGCTTAAGGATTTGAAGCAGAAATTTTACACAGCCATTCCTGAATTGAAGAAGCAACTGCATGAGGCGCTGGTTACAGACGGGTACTACACCAAGAACCCAGCGAATGCGAAAGCAACGTACCTCACCCTGGCCGGCTTTCTCATCATTGGACCATGGGTACTTTTCGCCTCCACGGGTGTTTTCCCACTCATAACGGTTATCAGCTTAAGCGCGGTGGGGTTCATTGTCCTTGCGTATGGATTCTTCATGCCGCAGCGAACGGTGAAAGGCGCAGAAGTGCGGGAGCGAATTGAAGGTTTCAAATGGTTTTTATCCGTTACAGAAAAGGAGCGGTTGAAATTCCATAATGCACCCGAGCGCAAGCCCGAACAGTTCCAGGCCTTGCTGCCCTACGCCATGGTACTGGAAGTGGAAAAGCAGTGGGCGCAGCAATTTGCCAGCCTGGAAATGCAGCCCCCAAGCTGGTACACTGCCTCACCCGGGAACGTGTTCAATGCGCTGTTCCTGGCCAGTGTCATGTCGGATTTCCGCAGCAGTGCGAATAGTGCTATGGTATCCCGTCCAGCCAGCGCGGGTGGCGGTGGTTCTGGCTTTGGCGGCGGCGGTTTTTCCGGTGGCGGCTTTGGCGGCGGTGGGGGAGGAAGTTGGTAATCAGTATCACTATGAGGCTGAACACCGTAGAAACGAAGCACCTACGTTTTGCCACCCACCTGGCGCTGCAAGCTGGGAAAATCATGCGGAAGAATTTCATGCTGGGCATGAAGAAGGAGTGGAAGAAAGATGCAACGCCATTGACGTTAACTGATTTGGCGATTAATCGATTTGTCATCCGCGATATCATAAAAGCGTTTCCAGCCCACGGCATCATTACTGAGGAATCAAAATCTATACATGGACAAGGAGAACTTACCTGGGTTTGTGATCCAGTCGACGGCACAACGCCTTTCTCACACGGTATTCCAACCAGCGTCTTTTCGCTTGCATTGGTGCAAAATGGGAAACCAATACTTGGTGTCGTTTACGATCCCTTCATGCAAAGAATGTACACAGCGGTGAAAGGTAAGGGCGCAACGTTGAATGGCAAAAGGATGAAAGTTTCTAACAAGAAGTCATTAGAGAATACTGTTATAGGTTTTGGTACCATGCGGTTGTGGAAGGTAAAGCATAATCGTGATATTGCTACAATTTTTCAGACACTGATGCAGGCAAAAGCCAAAGTGCTGAATTTGGGATCGGTCATCTACCAAGGTATGATGGTTGCCGCTGGGGAATCTGGTGGCATTATGGGCGGGCACGATAGTTGCTGGGATGCTGCCTCGCTGAAGATCATCGTGGAAGAAGCAGGTGGAAAGGTGACGGATATTGACGGCAAAGAACAGCGGTACGATCAATCGCTGAAAGGTGTGATTGTTTCGAACAAACATCTGCACCCGACGTTGGTGAAAATTCTTCAGAATGCGAGGATAAGGCTCCGGTAGGTTGTGTTGCGGATATCTGGTGGTTGAGAAACCCCTGCTTTGACGTTGCCAAAATATGTGTTAAGGTGGGGCCACGAAAAAGTACATGAACAATTGAGATATTTTAGAGGAGGAACATGAACAAGAAAGTCACTACAAAAGCATTGCCGCGACATTTTGCGCTTTATGATGCTCGATTATTAGTTATCTTGCGGGAAGCACAAAAGATCCGGCGCCATCGAGATTTTTCCCAGGTAAGTCCTTTTGCGTATCGGTACGTCAATCAAGAGCTTGCTCCCTATACTTCGGAGCAGGCGCGCATCTTGTACCAAGGACTTTTTGAATCATCCATCGCATTAGCTCTGTACGACAGTAACCTCTGTCCCGAACAGTACATGCAGGAAATTATTTCCGCTTGTGCGAAGGTAAAGGCATCTGACGTTTACCGGTTTGAGTACGGGGTAAAAGGCAAAGTGAAGGGTTTGAAGCATGATGTGCGGGCGTTGCTGAAGCGGATCAAGCAATTGATAAGCAAACCCGCGCGGCGTTATGTGCACTTACTTGCCACGAGTAATGATACTCTGAATTCTGCCGATAGTGCTCGACTTCGGGATGTTTTGGAAAGCGTTGTTCTACCATCACTGTGGGGGCTCTTGATTCCTATACTGCGACTGTGTAAAGAGTACGCGGATACTGTCCAAGTTGGCCGAACGCACCTGCAGCATGCTTCGCCGCAAACTTTTGGAAATACCATGGCGGAGTACTTGGTTAGGCTTGGTGGTGAGTTGTTGAAGTTGGAAAAAGAGAAAGACAGACTTGTCGGGAAGTTTTCAGGGCCGGTTGGCACGTACGGTCCTGGATCCTTAGTGCTTCAAAACCCAATGCGTTTTGAGCAATGTGTTCTTGGCTACCTTGGCTTGCGAGCTGGTCGGTATTCGACACAGATTGTTATGCCTGAGGCGGTTACAGATGTTATGCACCGTTTGACCGTGATCATGGGGATTTTTGGTGACCTCGGAGATAGTCTGCGCCGGCTACAATCAACTGAGGTGAGTGAAGTTGCCCAAGCGAAGGCGACGCAGGGTAGCTCTTCGATCATGGCCGGCAAGATCAATCCTATTTCTTTTGAGAATGTAAAGAGCTTGGAAAAAGCTGAAGTGGGTCGGATGATTACCGTCTACCTCGACTTAATTTCCGATCATCAGCGCGATCTGACAAACTCCGCTTCTGGGCGGTATTGGATGGAAATCGTAGAGTTCATTTTCACAGCAACGAAAACGCTGAAGCGAATTCTGCCCTCGCTGGTAGTTGATGAATCGCAGATGATGAAAAACTTTACGCTCACTGGCGATCTTATCATTTCCGACCCATTGAATACGCTTCTGACCTACTATGGTCACCCTCGGCCACACGAATATGTTTCATCACTTTGTGACAGGTCTCGTGCGACGGGAGAGAAAGTGTTCGATCTACTCATGAAGGATAAGAATGTGCGTCCGTACGTGAACCAAATGACAACAAAGCAGCAGCGTGTCCTCAAATCACCCAGACTGTACATTGGTTATGCGGCAAAACGAACCAAAAGAGAAGTTGCATTTTGGCAGAAAAAATTGCAACAGCGAATTGGTGCGTAGTCACTGCAATTGCGTTCTTTCAAACCTGTTCCACCCTGGAGCAGGTTTTTGTTTTACCAAAACCCTTATCCTAAGGTAGAATGACTACATCTTTCTAACAGCATCCGTATGCCAAACCTCCACCCGGACCAAGCGCCAGTTGTCATCTCAAAAGCATTTTGGAAAACCAAGTGGTTCTACTCCCTTTGTGGAGTAGTTCTCCTGGCCGGGGTTAGCGCCGGGGTCTGGTTTGGCATTGTCCAACCACGGCGGGGAACAACTGGTGGGGATGCGTTTGATAAGATCGTGTTGCCTGCAGATACGGCGAGCGCCACCTTTGTAGTGGAAGCCACCAAGAAAGACCGGCTGGGGGTGGATCCGAAGACCAGTTTTGTCCTGACCACCACAGCGCCCATTGCCGCGAAAGACTTGGAAGCCTCCATTAGCTTTTCGCCAAAGGTGGAATTTGCCATTGCCAGTACAGATGAGAAAACTTTTGAAATTACCCCCAAGAAACCCTTGGGTGACGAAGCGGTGTACACCTTGGCCGTGAACGCCACGGTGCAGGGGACTGCGGGGAATGAGAAGCAAACCTACCAGTGGGCCTTCCAACCCAAGACCAGCCTGGCAATTGAAGGAACGCTGCCGCGAGATGAAGCCACTGGCGTTCCGGTGAATACCGGCATTGAAGTCACCTTTAGCACAGATGCGGTGAAAGATTTTGGCCAGCACTTCACTATCACCCCCAGTGCAAAAGGCGCTTTTGAGCAGCACGGTCGGACCTGGGTGTTTGTCCCTGCGGAAAAGCTGAAGGCTGCAACCCTGTACACTGTCACCCTTGCAGCAGCGTTACCAGTGCAAGGCTCAGATGTGACGTTGGGTCAGGCGTTCAGCTTCCAGTTTGAAACCGCGGTTGCCCAGCAGTCCAACGATGCCTTTACCTACGCGCGCTTCTCGCGCTCTTTCCAATCCGTGTTGCCCAAGGAAGCCCCGGTGCTGGATTTTGGGTACTACGGGAACTTGGGGACACCCAAAGCCACGGTGCACCGCTTTGCGAGTAGCCAGGAAATGATTGAAAAACTGCATGTCTTAGACGACATTCCCACCTGGGCAACAGCAGCGTTGGACACTGCGCTCATTAGCACCGAAGGCTTGACCGAGATTGGCACCTACGATGCCAAGGTTGAGTCTTTTGATAATCAGTACGTGCTCCGGCTACCTTCGGGTTTTGATGCGGGGTACTACCTGATGACCTTGGATGTGAAGGGCCGGAAATTGCAAACCGTGATTGTGGTGAGCGAACTTGGTGCCGCGCAGTTTGTGAGCCGCACAGATACCGTCCTGTGGTTGCAGGATTTGAAGGCAGGGACGCCGCTGCAGAAAGTATCAGCCGTCTTTGCACTTGACGGCAAGACGTACAGTAGTGACAGCGAAGGGGTCGTTCGCCTCACCACCCCAGACCAAGCAGTGGATACGGAGACCGATTTTACGCGTTCGTACTTCACCGTCAAAACTTCGGATAATCGGGAAACCGTCATTCCCTTCACCCCTGAAGGCGAGTCCTTCTTCGCCTGGCGCGGGATGCGGGACCGGCCCACGCACGATACATACTGGAAATACTTGTACTTGGATCGGACGCTCTACCGCCCGTCAGACACAGTGAATATCTGGGGCATTATCCAGCCACGGAAAAACCCCAAGGCCGAAGAGTACGTGGTAAAAGTGTGGACCTGGAATGTGACGGATTGGAATGGTGCGTACTTGCCGTTGGTTGAGGATCGCGTGCAGACCAATGCCTCAGGCACTTTCACCAAAGCACTGGCGCTGACGCAGCTCAATCCCGGCACGTATACGCTGAGCATTGAAACCCTGACGGGCAAGGAAATTGCCTCCAAGCAGTTTGAAGTGCAGACGTTCACGAAGCCCGCCTTTGGTGTGAGTCTTTCACCGCAGCGCCAAGCCGGCATTGTGGGGGAGCAATTGCCCATTCAGGCATTCGCTACCTTCTTTGATGGCACACCTACCCCCAATGCCAAGCTCCGTTACTCCAGCTGGGGACAGCCTGGTGGGGAAGGGACGGACATTACGGCGAATAGCCAGGGCACTGCGTCGTTCAACTTGCCATTGGCGAACACGAATAATTCGGTGGGGACGCAACGGGTGACCGTGTTCCCGGCGGAAGCGTCTGACGGTGATGTCCAGGGCAGTGCGGACATTGTGGTTTTTCCCAGTCGGGTCATTTCCAATTTGGAAACCGACCGGAATGGGAGCCAGGCGACCCTGAAGTTGCACGTCCGGAATGTGGACGTCACCAAGCCAGTGACCGACTGGTGGAATGCCTACGACACCATGACCAGTGGTCCGGCCGCGAATGCCAAGGTAGAAGTCAAAGTCATTGAGCAGGTTTTGACCAAAACCAAGCGGGGCACGCGGTATGACTTTATTGAGAAGCAGACTGTGGATGTGTATGATTACCGCTACAATGACGTGGTGCGGACGACCCTCACGGGCGTGACCGATGCGCAGGGAGCGTACACCAAGGACATCACTCTACCCGGCACGAGTTCGCGGGTAGAAGTGCGGGCGTTTGATACGAAAAATCTGGCCTATCTCCAAACCGCGTACTTTGGGAGTACGCAGTATGCGGATGCGGAAAGTGCCAGCTACCGCGTAGTGGACGTGGCACAGGATGGCCGGACAGATGCGCAGCTGGTCTACCCACTTGGCGGCACAACGACTCTGGAATTCCGCAAGGGGAATACAGCCGTGGAAGCCAAGGGCACGTTCATGTTTGTGACGCTCCAGAATGGGATTCAAGACGTTACAATAACCGACAAACCGCAGTTACCATTTACGTATACCGAAGCCAATATTCCCAATGTGTTCGTGACCGGGGTGTGGTTTACGGGTAGTGCGTTCCGTGCGCCAGCACAGTATGAACAAGCCATGCTGCAGTTTGATGCGGAGACCCGTGCTTTGCAACTAGAACTCAAAGCAGAAAAGGCAAGTTACGGTCCAGGTGATACAGTTCGGGTGACGGTGACCGCCAAAGACGCTGCAGGGAAACCGGTTGACGCGCGGGTGAACCTGAGTGCTATTGACGAAGCACTGAACGTCATCCAAATGGACAATACGCCCGCACCACTTGCAGGGTTATACGAACCAACGATGTCTGGCTTGCTCCAGCAGTACGTCAGCCATGACACCGCGCGTTTGGATGCAATGGCCGAAGGCGGTGGTGGGACTGGGGGTGACCGCAAAGACTTCAAAGATGCGGTGCTTTTCCAAGAGGTGCAGACGGGCGGTGATGGACAGGCTGAGGTCACCTTCAAAGTGCCAGACAACCTCACTTCGTGGCGGGTGACTGCACAGGGTATCACTGATGAAAAACTGGCTGGCTTTACCAGCCTGGGTGTTCCGGTGAGCAAACCCGTTTTTGCACTCCTCACGATGCCTGATGAGTTTGTCAGCCAGGACAAACCCACCATCATTGGCCGGGCGTACGGAACGGGATTAACCGCAACTGATGATGTGCAGTTCACTTTGGAAACCCCGGGCCTTGGTGCAAACCAAACCCGTACGGGCAAAGCCTTTGCCGCGCAGAAGTTTGTGCTGCCAACCTTGGTTGCCGGGGAGCAAGAAGTAAAACTTACTGTCCAGAAAGGCAACCAGAAAGATACGCTCATCCGGAAAATCACCGTGGTGGACTCTCGGCTTTCCCGCCAAGCAACTGCGTGGCTCACTGTGGCGCCTGACCTCACCATCACAGGTTCACCCAGCGGGCGGACTATGGTTGGCGTAACGGATCTGGGCCGTGGTCGGATTATTGCCAACCTACGCATGTTGCAGTGGGGCTGGGGGAACCGGTTGGAACGCAACCTAGCCGGCGCCATTGCCAGTGATGCGCTGGAAAAGTTGCAACCCGACTTGGTGTACGAAAATAGTGGTTTCAATCCAACTGCCTACCAGCAAGAGGACGGCGGTATAAGCGAAGTGATTTGGGGTTCGTCCGATGTCCGCCTTTCCGCCCTGGCCGCTGCCCAGGCAAAAATGTTTGACGCCGTGCGTTTGCGGCAGTACTTGCTGGGCAAGCTGAACCAGAAAGATATCACTGGGGAGCAAGCAAGCTTTGCCCTGTATGGGTTGGCAAACCTGGGTGAGCCGGTGCTCGCTGAACTAGACGCCTTTGTGGCTACCTCAGGTATTACGGATGAAGAGAAGCTCACTGCAGCCTTGGCGTACCAAGCTTTGGGTGCAAGCCAGCAAGCCCGGACCATTGCCATGGGATTGTTGGAAACCTACGGCGAAACCCAGGCGCCGTACATCCGGCTGAAGTTGGGCAACGATGATGATGCTCGGATTGTGAACACAGCGCGCTTTAGCATTTTGGCTGAAGGGTTGAAGCTTTCGCAGCGGGTGGGTATTGATACCTACTTGGCGGAGAAATTCCCCAAGGATTACCCCACAAACCTGGAGCGAGCTTTGGGCATGGTTGCAGCCATTCCATTACTGGACAACACCAACGTGTCTGTTACGTACACAGCCGGCGGTGAACCAAAGACGTTGGCCACGAAAGACGACCAGGTAACCTACGTCTCGCTCACCACCCAAGAAGCAACCCAATTCAAGGTGACGAAAGTTGACGGCCCAGCTGGGTTGATTGTGCAGACCGTGCAGCCATTCGATCCCAACACGGCACCGCATGACACGCGCTTGGGTGTCACCCGCAAGTTCACCCGAGTGGGGGACAGCGGACCGTTGAAGCAAGGCGACATTGTCCGCGTGGATATTGGCCTGCAGGTCGGCAAGGGGATTGTGGATACCGATTTTACAGTGACGGACTACCTCCCATCTGGCCTGGCCGCCTTGCCCAATCCATGGACCCGGAATGTCCAAACCAGTGTTGGATTCAACTACCCCACGGAAATTGCTGGCCAGCGCCTGACTTTCAATACCTGGGGGCAGAAGAGCTTCTACTACTACGCCCGGGTGGTGAACCCCGGAAGTTATGCAGCTGAACCCGCAGTAGCGCAAGGTCAGAAGAGCCGGGATGTGATCAACTACTCTGGTGGCCAAACCCTGGGGATTGAGTAAACGCTATTTCATTCTTGGAGCACTCGCGGTCGCCATCCTGGTTGCTGCGGGTGTTTTGGTGTGGTGGCAAAAATCGGAACCGACGCAGTCTCAATCATCAGCTGTGCTTAACGAGGTAACTCCTGCAGATGTGCAAACTGCTTTTGCACAAGGTGGAGACCAGCAGACCAAGCAGAATCCCGTCGCGGTTATCATGCCGCACCACTTGGTGGCAAAGCAGCTGATGGCGGAAATAGCCACAGTGGTTGGTCAGCAGTGTCCTGCGAACATTGTGGTGCTGGGGCCTGATCACGAAAATCGTGGCCAGACCATGGTTACAACCAGCGCTACGTCGTGGCAATCACCCTGGGCAACGTACGACGTCGCCGCGGACATTGTGCAAGCCTTGCACGCTGTCCCATTTGTCCAAACTAGCGAGTCGGTAATTGCACAGGAACACAGCGCGCTGTACCCGCTACCCTTCCTACAGCATGTTTGTCCCAAAGCAACCTTTGTCCAACTCATCGTCCGAAGCGGCTTTGATTTGAAAAAGAACGAACAACTTGCCCAGGCTTTGTACACGACGCTCAAACCTGAAGATGTGGTTGTTGCCAGTGTTGATTTTTCGCACTACAAAACCGCAGCAGAAGCGCGGGTGGAGGATCAGGAGTCCCTTCGATTGTTAGAAGCAGGGGAGTCAGCTGCTCTGGCACACATACCAGCCGATGCGCCGGCGGTGCTTGCGGTTGCCATGCGTTTTGCGCAGCTACGTGAGGCAAGTAATTTTCAATTATACAAAAACACCAACGCCGCTGAAGTGGCAAACGACCCTTCGCAACCCAGCACCACGAGCTACATAACGGGGTGGTGGGGGAGGGGGAGGTAAAGATTAAAGGTTGAGTTTTGGATGGCGGAATGGATTAAGGGTGGAGATAGGGGAAGGGGAGGTAGAAATGTATTGCACGTCTTTCCAAAAAAACTTGGTTCTATTGCATTCTTAACTCGGTAAGTATTACCTCCCCCAACCCCTCCTTCGAAAGGAGGGGAGGGTTTTTTGGTTATTTAAAGGCAAGGTTTTTTGTACGTTTCCTCCCCTTTCGAAGGGGAGGTTAGGAGGGGTAACCCTTACCGGTCAAAGCCCGCGTTACAGAATCAAGCATCATCCAAATCAAACCAATATTCAAAATCTTCCCCCTCCCCGCAACCCCTCTGGTTCCTTGTCATCAGTCCCTAATTCTTCCCCTCCCAATTCGTACATTCGTATTTTCGTAGTATCTTTTCGTAATTCGTAACCATTTTTCCGCTAACCTTAGCCCTTTTGGCTAACCTTAGCCATTTTAGGTATTGACAGGATTGGCTATCAGGTATATACTCGTTTGTTGACTTGAAAATCCATTTACTTCTCGGTTCGCTGAAAGAGAGAGCAGCGCTCCGAACTGTATTGCTTATAGCTTACGGCTTATGGCCTAAGGCTTACCCAAAGGTGCTCTCTCGCAGAGGACCTGTTCTTTTATATATATTCTATTTCGCGACATGGAGGGGGAGCATCCGAGTGGAGCGGCATCGCGGCGGGTTTACTCGCCAAAGACGCTTAACCATTCATCGTGATGTGCGCTTCGGCGCAAAACATCACTCAGCTAATACTCCTCCAGATCAAGGAATAGAAAACAGAAAAACATCGGAGATCAAATGAAAACTTTACACATTGTAAGACGGGCCGGACACTGCATGCTTGAAACAGTGAAATGCACTGTTGGTTTGGCTGCCTTCATCGTACTTGTTGCGATGATTACCGTCATAAGCATCGTGGCCGTTTACGGGTGTTATCTGGCCTTCAGTGAAGGTGGTACCAACGTCGGCCTGGGCGTAGTCTGCACATTCGGCGTAGTGCTCTGGACTCTTGCGAGGCAAGGCTGCTTCCAGAGACGAGACCGGGATCTGACCCGGCAGTACTAAGTAATTTCTGCGGAGTTGTAGTGGATCCGTCCCTACCGCTCCGCAACTCATCCCGGAAGACGACATAAGCAGAAGATCGTCGTCCGAGATGAGAAGAAGAATTGAAAATGGAAAAAGAAAGAGGGAAAAATGTCGGAAGAGAAAAAGCTTGAATTTACGGTGGTTGGGTTCGCAAGTGCTATAAGTGCGCAGGAAGCACTTAGGCGCCTCAAGGACTTAGGCTACAAGATCCTGAGCGTGAAAGAGTTTCAGGAATTTGCCAAGCAGATGGTAACGGATGGCCAAGAATGGCCGACGGTGGATCTGCAAGCGCGACTTGAGGGGACGTTGGTAGTTTCCGGCGAAACTATCGAAGGTGATGAGGAGCCATACTTTCTCACCCTGAATAGCCTTGGAGAATGGGAGAAGGAAAAAAGGGGAAAACAAGAAAACTTGTATAGACCTTACTTCGCTTGCATTCTGCCTCAGTCTTCAAAATCTGAATAGGTACCGTGGGTTCGCAGGATCACCCAAATAAAAATCCTGCACTCATCTTGGTTGGCTATACGAAAATAGCCACTCGGGACGAGACAGCACATTCCAACCATGGTTCTGGCAAGTATGGAGGGGGCTAAGTGTGGGCATGAAAGCTATCGCGCGGGGATTTCTCCGCAAAGATAGACGACACGTCTTTGCGCTCCGAGGCTTCGGTCTCAAAGGAGAGCACGAGTATCCCAGGCCTACAGCTTTATAGCTTACGGCCTACGGCTACTCACCACTTTCACCTCCAGACTTGCCCAAATACATGGAACGAACGTTGACAACTTTTTCTTTCCGACTTGGAGGGGTCACGAGCACTGCATGGACTAGCGTTACCTGGGGAGCAATCTCCGCGTAACGTCACAGTACATGCATCATGGTCAGGACTTCGGTCCACAGGCCATCTCTCATTCAGTCTTGGCTTTACCCACCTTCGCTATGAAGCTTCGGTGGGCAAGCGGCTGGGTTCGCTCGCCTCCAGATCGGAAAGAAAGAAACACACTCAAAAGGAGAATAGAAATGTTGCATCCAGCAGTTTTTCAAATTAGCTGCTTAGCAGCAATATGCGCCATTGTATATGGCATATTGCATATCAAATCACCCTGGAGCCTTGTAGTTGGGTTATTTTTAGGGGTTATATCGGTGACTTCTTTGTTAATACCAACTGTCAACAATTCCCCGGCACATGTGACACTTCTAGCTTTCGTCACGGCATATGTGACGGCAGTTTGCAAAAAGTGATAAAAGGGAACCTTGGCTACGGGTGAGTCGCATGATTCACCCCCCATCCCTGCCGTCGAGTAATGAACGACGGTGGAGATGGGAAGAGAAAAAATTGCAAAACCAAAGGAGAAAATAAAATGACCAAATATGTAGTGATTTGTTGTGCCATCTTAGTGTTGCTGCTGTTAGCGGCGCAGCGTCAGAATGTTGATCTCACTCCCTTTAACCGGACAGTGAATGCTCCGGTAGTTTCATACACTTTTGAGATTGACAGTTCGAAGGCGGATAAGCAGGTGATCATTACCAGCTTTAAGGCCTTGCGGTGGCCAAACGTCAAGACCTTGAGTGATACTCTCACTCAAGAAGATTTCTTTAACGTTCTCGTCATACCGAGTGGATCTAGACCGCAAATAAAATTTACTGTCTACGAAGACAGTACGTACGACATGCGGGAAGTTACGTTCTTTATCCCGTGGCCGGTGTATGATTCACTTCTGGCTGGAAGAGATATTCACATTCACACTTTTCCTCATGACTACACCTTCAACGGTGTAGCAAACTGCGAGAGATGTGGGGAGGCCATGTGCGGTGAATTGACCAAAGATAAGGGCACTGGATGTACCTTGTCTAAGAATCATCCTGGATCTCACAAAAATGAATGGGATCCGGAAAAAGTTTCTTGGGAGTAATTTGCTCCCATTTGTAAGCCCCTTGAAGAAGGCGAGAGACTCTCCATGTCCTCGCCTTCCTATCCCTGCCGTCGAGTAATGAACGACGGTGGAGATGGGAATAGAAATTAAAACCATTGTTGGAGGAAAGATGTCAAACAAAAGCATAATTTCAAACTTTCTGAGAGCTTATCGTGAAGACGCCGTTACCCTGCGCCGGGTTGGAACAAATGAAAGCTTTCGTGTCGTCTTCATTTTCAATCACGCGTTGGGCGATTACACAGACGAAAAGCTAAGCGACCCGATATCGCTCACGGAAGGCGCAAAACTTGCTGCCGACGTGCTCTGCCACAATGCCAACCATATCTGCATGATATTGGGGGGCTTTGTTCAGCACGGAATCAAGGAACCTGGTTTTTCAGAAGCGGTCAGCGCTTTGAAAAATTCCCTGAATAACCGTGGGAAAATTCATCCCATGCGCGCCGTTTGCCTCATCAAGGAGTTAATGGCGCATGAAAGGACAATTTTATGTACGCGGGATTTTGAAAAAAGCGAGACGTACAATATCTCCTTTCTCAGAAATTCCGATCTCAAGCTGACAACCGGTTGGATCTCTGACCCTCTTGACCCAGTGACGGCACGCAAGCTCGCAGATAATCCAAACTGCGAAAATCGCTGGTCAGCGATTGCCATCCTCGATTGCGGACTCTTTAAGTCCCCCAAGACCCAATAGTACCTTGGTTGGGTGAACCTTTGCGCTCACCCTCCCATCCCTGCCGTCGAGCTATGAACGACGGTGGAGATGGGAACTAAATATAGACGAAAGGTAAGAAAAAAAGTTTATTTTGTTCGCAATCTCACTAATATTGCTATCTCGAGGGATAGGCGAAAATTGCAATAAACTCGCGAAGGTTTACGGCGGGTAAAAAATATCCCACCAAGCAGTGAGGTTGATGCAGGCAGAACACCTCACATGCTATCCCACCAAAAAAGTTCATTTGAACTAAGACAGGCGCATCACGGATATCTTCTATCCTCACCCCTGTCTTCCTCTCCAAGCCCACGTCAACACGCGGGTTTAGAGAGGAAAATGAAATAATAAACACATCACATTTGGAGGTAATGGATGCAGGCATTGAATACCTTTAGTAATGCGCTGAATGTTGCCGGTATAATTCGGAGACGTCGAGCCTTTAAAGCGTTAGCCCAAATGAACCGTGATTTTATGGTTCTTCGAAACAATCTTCGGTATGCAAGTGGTTACGCCGGCTGCCCTTTGGATCGGCTGGTACTGCTGTTCAAGGCCGTGTCGCCATTTTACGATCGGCTGCCGGAATTTCGTGCCCTTTTGGTTAGATTCCAGGCCGGCAATTATGATGGAAGTCTGGGCCGTCAAGTGGAAGCTATTTCCACACTCATAGCCCACTTTGGCAATTGTGGGCGCGATCCTTACGGCATGAACCGCACGAAGCCTGGGGACGGGGTTACTGAGTACAAGGTGTATCTTGGGAATATTTACGGTTTGTTCCCCCAACCCGTCCCGACCTGGAAGGAATGCAAGAATTGGTTAAAAGGTGGTTGGGGTAGCCCAAAAATGGCGCACCTCAATGCCTATGACGTTGTGTGTGGCCAGGCGAATAGTTTCGCCAACCCGCACTTCAAGCCGATGATTGAGGCACTTGAAGTTCTGGGCGCATAAAGTCAAAATTCGCTCATTGGTTGGTGGGTTTACAATTCTTGTTGACCCGCCTTCCTCTCCAAGCCCACGTCTGTACGCGGGTTTAGAGAGGAAAAATGAAACAATAAATTTTTTGGAGGTATATCATGTCGATTACAAAAATTCGTAGTCGTTGCGAAATTTTTGTCTGTCAGGCAACTGTTTCGGGAATTTACCTATCCCTCTGGGTTTTGCTGTGGGGGTTTGATGAATATCTTTCGACCTTCCAGATCTCAGCGGGTATTTACTTCTGGGTGGGAGGGGTCTTGGCGAGCGGGTTTCTCGCCCTTTCTGTTATGGGCTGGATTTCACAAAATTGGCCCGGATCCCATATTGAGCAGGTAAAAGATGGGGTCTGCTGGGGCACAAGAAGTGCATTCGGATTCATCTTTATTGGAATAGGGGCTGTATTAACTCTCATCGCCATTGGGGTGATGATCCATGCCTTCACAGCGAATATTTTGTCTGAGGACGTAGCAGCTATGGCCGCAGGGGCTCTACTCGTATTCGCAATCGCATGCATCGTTGCTTGCTTTGGCGATATGATCTTAGTGGAGCCAGTTTAAAAACATTAAAAGAGCTCATTGGTTGGTGGGTCTACAATTCTTGTTGACCCGCCTTCCTCTCCAAGTGCATGTATGGTATACGTGTGCTTAGAGAAGAAAAAACAAATTATGTTTTGAAGGAGTTTCTATGTTTGAGCCAGTCGTTGTGCAAATGAGCATGCTCGTCGCATGGTACCTGACAGTTTCTAGATATTGCAGGGTAAAGGGTCTGCGATCTCTGGTGGGGTCAGCGATACTAATATTTGGCTTCATTTTCTTCAATAAGATGAATGAGGCAGAATGGTTTCTACCCTATCTCTTTATAGTCGCTGTTTACTACAACGATAAAAGAGAAAGTTGGATTAGGAATGAGATAAGCTGATCTCGCGGCGAGGTGCAGATGCATGCAGAACCGCACATTAGCGAACGAAAAGACAGGCACCCTGTACCATCTAGTACGGGGCAGCTGCATTACGGATATCCTCTATCCGCACGCCTGTCTTCCTCTCCAAGCCCACGTTTGTACGCGGGTTTAGAGAGGAACATAGTTTCCGAAAAATGTGGCTGGTCCAGCAGGTGGGAGCTGGCGGATGATAGCCCGGAGCGAAGGAACGCTCGGCTTCGTGAAAACGGGGTAACAGGGATCGAAACCCTTCCAGCCTACAAATATTGCACGTCGTGACCCCAAGCAAGCATGTAAGGCACGACACTTTCCCAGTCTTGCTTGCTAGCAGACTGAAGCGCAGATGGTTCTGCGACGTTTGGGCGAGATGTACCATTCCTCGCCCCTTTCCTTAAATTATCGTGAACTCCACGATGTCTTAAGGAAGGGAAAATATACCTGAAGGAGTTTAGCATGATTTTCTTAAAGTTTGTTCTCGTATTGTACTTTTTATTTATTGGCCTCATACTCATTTTCCGCATTGGGAAAGTGGTCTCGCAACTTTTGCATCTCGTGAATACACTTGGATGGAGGCTGCGAAACAAATGCTGGCTGATGAGGTCAAAGTACAGAATGTATCGCATCAAACGGTACCTTGAAAAGCATATTCGAGAGTGTGAAATTCAGATTGCTCAGCTAGAGCAACGTTAACCGCACATTTTGGTATGTACAGTATTTAGGGCGAATTACAAGATTCGCCCCTTTCCTCAACTTGTTCTGTGCGAACAGAACGGGTGGAGGAAAGAAACACAGAAAGGAGAACAAAGATGTATTTTGAAAGAACATTCGTACTTATGGGCGCCGTCTTGATGGCCGGGTTAGCCGTTGTTATCCTTGCGACAGCGCCTGTACAGGTAATTTTCTTGAGTACCGGCACCCCGCAGGTCATTAACGGCTACAACGCCGATTCAACCCGCGGGTTGTTCTTGGAGGTGCCCGCAACCTTTTCTCTTACAGATTCAGCAAAAGTCTGGGTGAAGGTCGAAGCGGTGGTTCGGGAATGGGAAGAATCACACCCTGAATACCGAACTGATGGAACGGCCCCGCAGATGCGGTTTCAGACCGGACAGCGTGACACGGTGGATAGGTTGTTCTACCACCTAATTCGAAAGTAAGTAATTTCATGGGCGAGTCTAGTGATTCGCCCTCCCATCTCTGCAGTCAATACAGAATGACCGTAGAGATGGGAGAAGGAAAACAAGGAGAAAAAATGTTAAGTAAAACAAATGATCGATTAACGACCATTCTTGTGTACCTACTGGTCGGGATTTGTGCGATCACTGTTCCGGAGTATTTCAAATCGGACGTGCGAATTGTTGCGTTTGGTGGTCCCACAACGTATGGGCATGATCATACGTCGAATGAGATGGTCCTTGAGGTTCCGGTTGATCTTCGCCAGTGCAGTGAAAAATCAGCGATTCCTACGATTTGCAATCTCATTCGTGAACGGGAATCACAAGAGGTTCGAGGTAATCTCATCCTCGGCGATTTTGTTGGATTACAACCGTACGGTTCGTTTGAGGGGTTAGCAAAAGCAGTCTTCAAGCTCGTACAACGATAACTGCACTCTGACTCAGAGTACATTTTCGGGCAAACCTATGTGTTTGCCCTCCCATCCTTGCGGTCAATACAGAATGACCGCGGAGATGGGAAAGAAGTTAAAAAATGGAGTAAGAAATGAAAAAATTTGTCTCAATTTTTACCATCGCGGGGACAGGCGTCCTCTCCTTCCTTTTCATGAGTTGGGTTTTGAAAGAAGTGAAACCCGATGTGTCAATTGGTTGGGTTGTCATGATCAGTGTGCTGACCATACTCGGCGGGTGGTTAGTAGAAAAAAAATGCCGCAGAATATAGCACATATGAACGGCGAGAGACTCTCCTAGTCCTCGCCCTCCCATCCCCGCGGTCAATGCAGAATGACCGTGGAGATGGGAAAACGAAAAAACTAATAAGGAGTTAGGAGTATCATGACGAATCAGAATGAATTCAAAACGCCCATCCAATTAGTTCTCGGGGTTGGCGACAAGAAGCACCAAGGACTTCTCTTGGTGTTTGAAGATTTTCTCAAAGGTCCTGAGATAAGCATGGAGCAAATCACAGCTCCCGCCATCACGGGATCGATACCAGAACTGTCGGTCCAGCACATCACCGTATGGTTTGATGGAAAGGATGTCGACAAGTTGCACTTCACGAATCAGGAAAGCTGCATCGTGTGGAACCATTCCTACCTGGACGGAAAGCCGCAAAGCTTCTTTTTGGAAGCTACGCCGGGTAAAATTCTCCGTGCGGTAAAGGCCATCTTCATCAAGCGGATGGTATCCTGGATGCAGGAATAATAGCTTTGTCCTTTGGCTGGGCGAACTCTGTTCGCCCTCCCATCCCTGTGGTCAATGCAGAATGACCGTGGAGATGGGAAAACGAAAAACTAAGGAGCTTGAATAATGAAAAAGTATTTTTTAAGCAAGTGCACAATTGTCTTGATGGTCATGCTCATGTTCATTTGTAACCTGTCGGGTTACTCCGAATGGGCAATGAGCTTACCGTCTTGGAAAAAAGAATTAATGGGGCACTTTGTCCCAAGTTGCTGCCTGTTGTTAATCATTATCATTATTGACCAGGCAACAATTCGGTGGCGCACCTCAGAAAAGGTGATAGCCAACAAATAGAAGCTGTTGCAAAAAGCGATGTCATAAACATAAGTACATGGAGGTAAAAAAATGAAAAGTAGCACAATTTTCTGGATCTTCATCGCTTGCATTCTTGCTTTTGCCGCAATCCCACGCTTTGTGGCAGTTGCAGAGCTTAAACAAGCTACTAAGAGGGTGCAAGTTTTTGCCGAGGCGATCACAACGTACGCCGGTGTTGACGCTGACGGTGATAGCGTTGAGCTGCTAAAGCTCCCGGTTCATTATGAGCTGAGGGATTCGGTAGCGGCAGCCACGAAGGTCCAAACTGCGCTTGCAGTTTGGGCTACCGGTAATCCTTGGCTATCCTTCGCAAATGAGGTCTACGAGTATCGGGACAAGTACTTTGACAATGATTCAACAATCATCTCGGCTGAGTACTACGTCATCGAACCGACGCCCGTCGGTTACAAGTAAACTTTCTTTGGAATCGAGGTCTGCGTCAAAACCAGACCTCCCCCTCCTTAAGCTGGGACAAAAGTGTCGGCATGAGGAGGGAAAAAATATCAAGAAAAGGATAAATACATGAAACGAGTTTGCAACTTCTTATTCAGTCTGGTCTTATGGATTATATCCATTGACCATTGTGACAATTATGCGGGTTGTACTGTATGCCATGCGTATAAAGCGTATGCCAAGCAGCTTCGAACAAAGTAGATTGAACATTAAGAATACTGAGGTCTGCCTAACAACCAGACCTCCCTCTCCTTGAGCCCTGATGAAAATCAAGGTTGAAGGAGAAGAGTAAAACATTAGTACGGAGGTATAAAGATGAAAAAGAAAACATTCGCAATTATTTTTTGGGTGGTCGCTGCTTGCGTCCTCACCTGCGCTGCATATTTGGATTTTACGGATTATGCAGAACGCGAGGATGCCGAAAAGCGAGTACAGGTTTTCCCCGACTCGATTATCTTCGTCGGGAGTAGCAGCACTACTGGGGAAGATTCATTGTTTCTAAAACTACCTGTACGCTACAATCTTGCAGATTCGTCCGGAGCATTTTTGAAGTGCTCTCACGTGCTTGCATGCTGGCTTGCTGATCATCGTTTCAAAGCACGGGTCGCAATGCGGTACAGCGAATGCGATACATACCGTGCCGACGACTCCAATACCATCGTGGTCGCGGAGTACTACTTGGTGGAAAAGAAGTAAAGCTCTTTGGGAATCGAGGTCTGCATCTGTGGACCTCCCTCTCCTCAAGCTGGTAAAAATTATAGGTTTGAGGAGGGGAAAAACTTCGGAGACTCTTCGCTGCACTCAGAGTGACAGGGAAGAGCCAGGGGACTATAGTAGGGCTGGGTCTTTCCTTGGCACGCTGCGTACCTTCGTACGATCTCAGGTTACACGAGCATAAGCTGGAACTCTCTCCCAGCAGATGAACGGATGACCCGGGTATCACTCGCACGGTACCGGCGTGTCAAGCAAGGATCCAAAGGAAAGAAAGAGTTGTTGAATAGGGTGGCGAGTTTGCGTGCTGGCGAGCTGGCGCGTTGGTTTTTTTACACCCAGAGCGGCTTTTCTAAGCCGCGGTGTTAGTTTCCCGGCGTAACCCTTACCGGTTGAAAGCCAGTACGAACGGGGAGCTTGAAAAAAGTTGAGAAAATCAGTACAGTACAGGCACTCTATGTGGCAGAAACTCTGGACCAAGCTCTCCACGACCATTCTGGGTGGGGCAATCGTCATTGGCTTTACCGGCATTATCAGCCGGGTTTTGGGTTTGGTGCGGGATCGGCTCCTGGCTTCTGAGTTTGGTGGTGGTGGCGCGTTGGATACGTACTTTGCCGCTTTCAAACTGCCTGACTTCATCTTCAACATCCTGGTGCTTGGCGCACTTTCCTCCTCTTTCATCCCGGTTTTCGTTGGGTACCTAAAACGAGCCGAGTCAGACCCGCAAGGCAAGGACGATGCCTGGCAAGTGGCGAATTCTATTCTCAACCTCCTGTTGATCGTTTTGGTGGGTTTGGGCATTCTCTTTGCCATTTTTGCGAATCATCTGGTACCGCTCATCGCTCCTGGGTTTACTGGTGAGAAGTTGGAAGAAACTGTCCACCTCACGCGCATCATGCTCCTGGCCATTGTCTTCTTTGGCGCTAGCAATATCGTTTCGGCGATTCTCAATTCTTTCAAACGGTTTTTTGCCTTTGCCTTGGCACCCGTGCTGTACAACCTGGGCATTATCGCAGGTATTCTGTTCTTTGTGCCAAAGTGGGGGATTGCTGGTCTGGCGTATGGCGTGGTGTTGGGTGCAGTTGCGCATTTGGCCATCCAAATTCCTGGCGTTATGAAGCTTGGCTTTCGGTACCGCCGCATTTTATCGTGGAAGCATCCGGGGGTGCAGCGCGTCGGGAAGCTCATGCTGCCTCGGACGTTTGGTCTAGCCGTGAACCAGATTGACCAGCTGGTCAGCACAATTATTGCCACCAGCTTGGCAGCCGGGAGTTTGACGCAATTCAACTTTGCGAACAATTTGCAAAATTTTCCCATCAACGTGTTCGGCGTGTCTTTAGCCATTGCCGTCTTTCCTGCTTTCTCCGAAGCGTTTGCCGCCAAAGACATGGGTGCATTTGTTCGGCATTTTTCGCTCACCGTTCGGCGTTTGCTGGTGGTGATGATTCCGGCGTCAGTGCTGCTGCTTATCCTGCGCGCGCAGATTGTCCGGGTCGTCGTTGGTGCCGAAGCGTTTGACTGGGACGCAACCTACCTCACTGCGCAAGTCCTGGGAGCATTTACCCTGTCGCTATTTGCGCAGGCACTCATTCCCATTCTGGCGCGTTCATTCTACGCTTTGCACGACACAGCCACCCCAGTGAAAGTTGGGATCCTGGCAGTTGCAGTGGATATTGCTGCCGCGCTGATTCTCTCCAAGCACTACGGGATTGTGGGCGTGGCCATCGCCTTCTCCCTATCAAGTTTAGTGAACATGCTACTGCTGTACATTATCCTTCGGGTACGGTTGGGGAGTTTGGACGGCGCACGGATATTCCGTTCTACCAGCCGCATTGTCATTGCCTCGCTCCTGGCGGGTATAGCCTGCTGGTCTAGCTTGCGCTTCGCAGCACTCGGTGTTGATATGAGCCGCTTGGTGGGGATTTTCCTCCAAGGTTTGGTTGCAGGAAGTATTGGGATGGTGGTCTACCTCATTGCAGCTTCAGTACTCCGCGTTGAAGAAGTAGAAGTCTTCCGCGCGTGGTGGTATCGGGTGAAAAAATTCATTACGAATGGAAATGGAACCAAGGCGCAGGTATGAGTACCCTGTACCACTCACTTCGTTCGGGTACAGGGCGGGTCATTGCCCACATTGACCACCCGCGCACCAATCGTTCCGCTCGAGCGGAACTCAGGTGCGGGGCGAGATGTGCAGTCCTGATGAGGGTAATTGTATGAGTAATAACATTCGTAACTTCTGTATTATTGCCCATATCGACCACGGGAAGTCCACACTTGCGGATCGGCTTTTGGAAATTACCGGCACGGTGAACAAGCGGGAGATGCGCAGCCAGCTTTTGGATCAAATGGATATTGAGCGGGAGCGTGGGATTACTATTAAGCTTGCGCCGGTCCGCATGAAGTACACGGTGGACGGGGTGGAGTATGAAATGAACTTGATTGATACCCCGGGGCATGTGGACTTTACCTACGAAGTGTCTCGCTCACTGGCTGCTGTAGAGGGTGCGGTGCTGCTGGTGGATGCCACCCAGGGTGTGGAAGCGCAGACCCTGGCCAACCTGTACTTGGCAATGGAGCAAGACCTGACCATCATCCCAGTCATCAACAAAATTGATTTACCCAACGCTCGAGTCGAAGATTCTGAGCGCGAGTTGGTCAAGTTGCTGGGCTGCAAGCCTGAAGAAATTTTTCGGGTTTCTGGGAAAACCGGTGTGGGCGTGCCAGAACTACTGCAGGCAATTGTTGCACAAGTACCGCCACCCCGTGGCAACCCCGACGCGCCAGTACGCGCACTGGTCTTTGATTCGACGTTTGACGACTACCGCGGCGTCATTACTTACCTCCGGGTTGTCGATGGAAAATTTGCAAAAGGTGACAAAGTCCAGTTCATTGCCACCCGCGCGACCGGGGAAATTCAAGAGCTGGGTTCGTTCCGGCCAAAGTTGCATCCTGCCACTGCGCTGGTTGCCGGTGAAATTGGGTACGTGGTCACGGGTGTGAAGAGTGTGGCTGACGCGCGGGTGGGTGATACGCTCACCTTCACGAACCACGGAGCAGACTTGGCCCTGCCTGGGTACCGTGAAGTACGGCCCATGGTCTACGCCAGCGTGTACACCAAAGCAGGGGATGACTATCCGCTACTGCGAGAAGCCCTGGGCAAACTCCAGCTCAATGATTCTGCCTTGTTCTACGAACCCGAGCACTCCCAAGCCTTGGGTCATGGTTTCCGCTGTGGGTTCTTGGGTTTGCTGCACTTAGACATTGTCCAAGAGCGCCTGAAGCGGGAGTACGCAATGGAGTTAATTGTCACTGTCCCCTCCGTAGCGTACAAAGTATTTTTGAATGACGCAGGCGTCCGCAACCGGCAGCGGTTGATCAAAGACCAGGACAGCAGTAAACCCACCAGCGTTCTTACCATCACCAGCCCACTTGATTTACCAGACGTGGCGCACATTGACCATATTGAAGAGCCGTGGGTGCGGCTGGACGTGGTTTGTCCGGCCACGGTCATTGGTCAGGTGCTAAAATTGATTGTGGAAAAACGAGGCCGGCATGACCGCACAGAGTACTTGGACGAGCAGCGCGTGGTTATGCATGGACACCTGCCATTAGCTGGTATTTTGGTGGATTTCTATGATACCTTGAAGAGTGTCTCCAGTGGGTACGCCTCGTTGAACTACGATATTTCCGGGAGTGAACTGGCAGAGGTGGAGCGACTAGACATACTGGTGGCAACGGAGCGCGTGGATGCACTTTCCACGATGGTCTACACCGACGAAGCCTTCAGTGCGGGCCGCAAAATTGTGGATCGCTTGAAAAGCATCCTTCCCAAGCAAATGTTTGAAGTGAAAATCCAAGCCGCTTTGGGTGCCAAGATTATTGCGTCTGCATCTCTCTCCGCCATGCGCAAAGATGTGACCGCGAAGTTGTACGGTGGGGATGTGACGCGTAAACGGAAGCTCTTGGAAAAGCAAAAGAAAGGCAAACGCCGAATGCGTGCCATGGGGAAAGTGGATATACCGCAAGATGCCTTCTTCGCTATCCTCCGGCGGGAGTAGGAACCTACTGCACGCCGAAGAGTGGGAGGAGCGTGAAGAAGACCATGCTGAGTGTTCCCAGAATGGCAATGACGGTCCAGAGAATTCGAATGCTTCGCTTTCGTTTCATACCTACTGTCGTACCATGTTTGAAGGAAAAATCCAAGAAAATGTGAAAGAGGGTGAGGAGGTGCTGGCCATTGTGCGCCGCGCACCCATTGTTGCCATTCCCAGCTTCGGCATTGCTGTCCTGCTGATTATAGCACCCTTCTTCTTCCTGTATCCGTTGCTCTCCCGGGGTCCGCTGGGTACCGCGGTATTTTTCATCAGTCTCGCGCTTGGGTTGTACCTGGGTTTCCGGGCACTGTGGGTGCACCAGCTCAATGCGTTCATTCTCACCGCCGAACGGATTATTGACATTGACCAGCGTGGGCTGTTCCACCGGGTGGTGTCAGAAGCGCCGTTTGAGAACGTGCAGGACGTGAGCTACGTGGTGCACGGGTTGTTCGCCACGCTGTTGCAATATGGCTCCGTGGTAGTACAAACTGCGGGGTCAACGCCAAATTTGGAGCTCACAGGTATTCGCCGGCCCCGGCGCATCCAAGAACTCATTCTCAAATTGCAGCAAGAGCGGACGCGAGCAGATGGGACAGGCGCGCTTTCGGCTGATGAGCTTTTGGCGATGGTACACAAAATAAAGAAAGGCATTGGGGAAGAAGCTTTTCGGCGCTTGGTAGCTAAGAAGGATAACCCTGAGCAGCGCTAATTCCCATGGCTCGCGTCTTTCCAGAGCTACCACACGCAGGGGAGCCACGGCGGCGATTGTCTTTACCAATCCCACGTTTTAGCGTTGGTCGGCTGATTAAGCTGGCAATCCTGGTAGCCATTGTCTGGGTCTTCGTCATCATCGCGCGCACAGGGCTGTGGCAGGTGCCAATCATTTCCTCCTTTGTGCAGCCCACGGCACAGCCGCTGCGTGCGGTTGAGGTGCCGCTGGAAAATCCCGCTGATTTGGTGCAACGCATGCAAGGTCTTGCCACGGGGAGAACCTTGGTTATCCGTGAAGCAGAGCTGACCGTACTGGTGCAGCAAGGTGCGAGCAAGCTCAGCGCGCCCATCACTGATGTTGCTGTGGTTACCGTCAGCGAAACGGCAGGGGAGTTAGAATTCTCCTTCCGCATACCCAAACGGCACAATGCCTTGGTGCGCCTGTGGATGCTGCCAAGTGTGAATGACGCTGGTGATCTGTTCTTCACGGCGCGGGAAGCAAAGGTTGGTGATGTTCGGGTGCCAACCTGGAGCATTGGCGGACCAACCAAGTTACTTCTTACTTCGCAACTAGAACCAATCTTGCGCGTCGCGCCACCGCTGGAGCAAGTCTCAGCTGCTGATGGGGCACTTCGTTTCACCTTTGCGCAACCATGATCCTCTTCCTTCGCAGCATTCCCACCTTTCTTTTCTTTTGGGTAGGCGCCAGTGCCGCCGTTGCGGTTCGCTACCCAAGCAGTTTTTGGTACGTTGGCGCAGTGGCCGTGCTGGGTATTGCTTTGGGTATGTGGGTCCTTACCCGAGGGCGGAAGCTACCAGTGCGGACTGGGCAACTCCTCATCTTCCCACTGTTCTTCCTTGCAACTACTTTTGGGGTGCTCCTCTTTGTGGAGCATGCCTGGGTTCAAACTGTACTTGCTGGATGTGCGGCTGGGTTACTGGGTTTTGCTACTGAGCAGATATTTCGCTTTGCCTACCAGCCTGCGCGGTACCAAGCAAATGCTCTTCATAATGTCTCCGTGCTCTTTGCTGCCATTGGGTTGGTGTTCGGCATTCTCACCCTAGCGAATCTCACCCTCTTTGCCGGGCTGTCACTTTGGCTGAGCATTGGCATTGCTGCTGTGATCCAAGCGCTGTGGGTGTGGGCGTACCTCTGGGTGAATCCACTTCCGCAAACCGTCCGGCTCCCCTGGGCTTTTAGCGTTACATTGGTGGGAGCGGCTTTGGTGTGCGTGCTCATGTGGCTCCCTCCGCTTCCCGTGGTGAAAGCCGCGCTGTACGCAGCTTTCGTGGGCCTGGCAGTGCAGGTCGCCCGGGCTGAGAGCCAAGCCGCCTCGGAGCAGCGCATTGGCTGGGCTTTCGCCCTGTATGGGCTCGTGGTACTCTTCGTAGTAGTCACTGCGCGGTGGTACGCGTAACGCCACGCCAGCGAAACGCTATGAAGGCAAAACCCATTCCAACTTCACCTCGCGAACGTCTGCGTGACGAAGCGTCTGTCCAGCCAACTCCGCGTGAGCCAGGAGATGTGGAGGCATTTCTGCGTCAACCACCCACCATTGCCAAGCCCACCGTCATCCGCTTTGCTCCGGGTTTTGCGCTTTTCACTGTACTCATTGCCCTCATTGCAGGGGTGCTTGGCGCATTCTTGGTGCTCACCGGGCAACAGCAGTGGCCGTGGGTGCAGCGGTTGATCGGCCAGCCAGACACCGCTTCCACCGTCATCCGAACAACGACCACCCGGCGCGATACCCAAACGGTTTTGGCTGATGTGGCGCAGAAGCTTAGCCCAAATGTGGTGAGCATCTACGTTCGGACCCAAGCTGCGCCGCGTGAGGCGTCGCTTCTGGATCAGCTGTACGTGCCCGAAGACCGGCGGGGATTTGGAGTGATTCTCACCGAAGATGGCTTGGGTGCCACCACGCGCCAAGCAATTCCTGATCTCACCAAAGAGGTTGCCATTGTGACTGACACCAAGCAAGTTTTTCTCACCAAACTCTTCAGCGTTGATCCTGCCTCAGACCTGGTGTTCTTCCGAATGAGCGGGAAGGGATTTCCAACGGTGAATTTCGTGCAGGAAGACGCCCTAGCCATTGGCCAAGAGCTCTTCCTCCTGGGTCGCCAAGCAACTACTACAGCCATTGAACCGCACCAAGCGCTGCTCACGGCATTACGCACGTACCGGCTCATTGACCGTTCGTACTTCTTACGATCCAGTGACCGGCTAACCGAGATTCACCAGACTGACTACCCCAGCATCGCTGGCTCACCGTACTTTACCGTTGGCGGGGAATTGGTTGGCGTGGCCACGGGCACACAGGCCGATATGATTCCCGCGGCAGTGCTGGCCAGCGCATTGGAACGATTTGCCAGCACCGGAGCAATATCCAGAAACGTGCTGGGTGTCCGCGCAATCGATTTGTCCATGGCAAAAGGGTTGCTCATTGCGCCCGCAACCGCCGGGACAGAAGGTGCGTACATTGCCGGAGACGCTAGCCGGAATGTTGCGGCCATTACCCCCAAGAGCCCAGCTGAGCGCGCAGGGCTGCAAGCTGGGGACGTCATCCTTAAAGTTGGCGATCAAACGGTGAGTGCCCGACAGCCGCTCTCGGCGCTCATCCAAGCTGCCGGCATTCGGAGTAGTATGAACATTACCTACCGGCGAGATGGCAAGGAGCAGACCGTGCCCATTACTCTTGAGGTAGCAAAGAGCTGATGCGCCGAACGTCAATTGGGGTAAGCTTGGCCTCGCTCCTCCTGGGGTGTTTTTTTCCATTGCTCGCACATGCCGCGCAGCCAGCTTTTTCCATCCTCACCGTCCGGCAGGACAGCACGTTGCAGGTTGTGACTCTGCATGCAGAGAGTAGCCCAGCAGCGTTAGCAGTAGCCCGGACACTCCCTGGGGTTGTGCATGCAGAGCTGGAGCAGACCTATCGTATTGCCGCAGTACCCGATGATCCAGGCTACGGGCAGCAGTGGGCTTTACCGGCCATTGGCGCGCCCGCTGCCTGGGATACCCGCACCGATGCTCGGTCAGTCACCGTGGCGGTCATTGACTCTGGCGTGGATACCACCAATCCCGACCTCAGTGCAGCAATGTGGACAAACCCTGATGAGGTTGCGGGAAATGGTGTGGATGACGATGCAAACGGGTACGTGGATGATGTTCATGGCTGGAATTTTGTGGAGGGGACAAGTGACCCGCGTCCGCAGGTCACAGCAGATGCAACGCCCAGAGGTTTGCACCACGGCACGGCCATTGCCGGGATTATTGGAGCCAGTGGGAATAACAATCTGGCCGTGACGGGTTTGGCCTGGCAAGCATCCATCATGGCAATTCGAGCCCTCGATAGTACAGGCTCAGGGACAACGGGCGCAGTTGCCCTGGCTATTCGCTACGCCGTTGCCGAAGGTGCGGAAATCATTAACCTGAGTTTTGTAGGCAGTGGCACCAGTACGCTGCTGCAGCAGGCAATCGTGGATGCGCGGGCAGCCGGGGCGATCATTGTTGCTGCAGCTGGGAATGATAACCTCAACCTTGATACAACGCCGCAGTACCCGGCGTGCTACGACGGCGTGGTTGGCGTTGCCTCCGTTGGGCCAACAGACGTGAAATCCAGTTTCTCAAACTACGGTTCGTGCGTGGACATTGCCGCGCCTGGGGAGAACATCATTAGTACGCTGTACGTGAATGCTGCTGCTGGGTACGCCGATGTGTACGGCACGCTGTGGTCAGGCACGTCGGTTGCTTCACCGTTCGTGGTTGGTGTGCTTGCCATACTGAAGGCAGAAGAACCTGATCTCACTGCCAGCCAAGCCGTTGTCGCGCTGGAGTCGCAGTCTGTCAGTCTCGCCACCGTGAACCCAGACTACGCCACCAGCTTGGGTGCTGGTCGACTGGCAATCGGTTCGCTGCTGCAAGCTGCTGCAGCATTTGCCTTTACTACGGAAAATATTCTCGTGGCGCCACGCAGGGGTGATACGCCCCGGGTGCGGGAAGTCAATTCCAGTGGCAAAGTCCAGCAGCAATTTTTGGCCGCCCCTGCGCAGCAGCAAGCAGGGTCGTACGTCACTGCCGCAGATCTGGATGGTGATGGGAACGCAGAAATTCTTTCTACCAATCAAGCCGGAACCCAGCCCTTGGTGCGCGTTGCCAACCGGCAGGGGAAGCAACTACGGAGTTTTCTGGCTTACGCAGCAAATTTCCGGGGTGGGGTCAGTATCACTGTGGGGGATGTGACTGGTGACGGAACGCCCGATATTGTCACTGGTACAGACTCTGGTCGTTCGCACATTCGGATTTTTTCTTCCACGGGCACTGTCCTGGGGCAATTCTTTGCCTTTGACGCAAAGTATAAGGGGGGAGTGAGTTTGGCCACGGCAGATGTGGATGGGGATGGGGTTGCAGAAATTTTGGTGAGCAAATTGCTGGGTGAAGCGCGTGTCACCATCTACCGCCAAAACGGTGATGTGGTCAGAAGTTTCCTGGTTTTCCCGGTGAAAGACCGCATTGGTGTGTACCTGAGCGTCGGCGATGTGGATGCTGATGGTGCACAGGAGTTGGTGGTGGGTGCTTCGAGCGGCAGCCCACGCGTGCGCATTCTCAATATACTTGGCACGCTGGAGCGAGAGTTCTTTGCCTATGATAAGAAGCAAACCGGTGGCGTGCACATCGCGGTGGGGGATACGAATGGTGATGGGGTAGACGATATTGTCACCGGTACTGGCCGAGGCGCAAAACCTGAGGTACGGATATTCCGCAATGCTGGGAAAACCCGTAGTGCCATGTTCACGGTCTTCGCCCTCGGTTCACGGACGGGCGTGCACGTGGGGGTAATCCCGGCTGTATGACCATTGCGCAGATTCGTCAGCTTCCGGTTGCACGGCAGTTTGTAAAATTTGCCCTGGTTGGCTTTGTGAATACCGCCATTGACTGGACGGTTTTTTTTAGTTTAACCCAGTGGATACCCTGGTTCCACGAGCATATTTTAGTGGCAAATGGTATTGCTTTTCTGTTTGGTTTTGCCAGTAGCTATACTTTTAACCGGCGGTGGACGTTCCGCTCCAAAGATGGCAACATCAAGCGGCAGTTGACGGTCTTCCTCCTAGTCAACCTGGTTGGTCTGGGAATTAGCGAAACAGTGGTTGGCGTCGTTCATGCGCTCACGCAGTCCAGGTTGCTAAGCAAGTTTTTGGCGGTTGCTCTGGCCTTGTTCTGGAACTTCTTCGCTAGCCGGAAATGGGCCTTTCGGGAGGGTGGGGGAAAGCCGACAGTGATTTAGGCTTAATATTTTTAAAAGTGGGTCCCCACGGATGTAGCGCGCCGTCGCGACGGCGCTGTTTTGTCGTGGATAACTCGGTCAAATATCACTCAAATGGCATGGTAGCCTAGAAGTGAAATACATAACCGAGGTTGTACTCATGGAACCACTGGAAAGGCCAGGAGTACACCTCACGAAATGAAAATCCAGTACCGGCATGTTCTTTGCCAAGGAAGTGAGGTGAAACACCAACGTTAACTCCAAAGGGAGGCACAACGTACTGCTTTCAGGCGTATGTCTGAGGGTATGAGATTGTAACCAAACCAACCCGTAGGCCAGAAGGCTTACAGAATGGAGAATTTTATGAGGAGCAATAGTTTGCTCTTTGTTGCAGTGCTAGCCTTCATGGCTAGTGTTGCGTTTGTCCTTGGTGGTTGTTCCGATAAAGGAATTAGCACACAAGAACACAGCGTTCATCAAATTGAGGCAGATTTGATTGTCGATGCCAACAATTCCCAAATCGTTCAACTCGAAGCGTATCGAAATCGGTTATCCGAGATTGCTATTCCATCACTTGATGTTTTCGCGCAGATTGCAGATAGTATTATTGATGGCAAGGTTATCAGCGATACGATCTTGATTCGGGACAAAATTTGGGAAGCATTACGTGCGTGTGGTAAGGGAAATGCTAGTACCCCAACAGCAACTTCCTACAGTATTAGTAACCTAACTTCGCAGGAATTTTGGCTTTTGATGGCAAACCCTTGGAACGCGAATGCAACTAATACTGCAAGAAACCTTGCACTTAGTGCTGCGCAGAATGTATGGCCTGGATCACAGTATCAAACGAAGGCTGACGCATTCCGCCATGCGTACTGGAACATACTTATGTCAAAGTACGTTAGCATTTCATGGGCGCAGCAAGTGGCTACGGCACATGAGTCTGAATCACCGAATACTGTGGATAAGGCAATGGATCTAGACAACAACGCGGTAGGTCGTCGGCTCTATTCTCAGTATTCTTGGTACTCTGAGTCAGATTTTGTGTACATGTTACGATACTATACTTACGTAAAGGTTTCTTCGATCCCGGCGTACACATGGTATCTTGTGTATCTTGCGTAGACACCTCACCCTTGAACCTTCATGAAGCCATCGGATACTTCAGTAAATTCGGTGGCTTTTCCTTTTCATACTATGATATTCTAATACCATATGATTTCTAAGGTGTATAAAAGTTTAATTGTAATAATCCTCGTCATTCTAGTGTTTACTGGAGTCACGGTATTTCTCACACTCAATAGTCTTCACGTCACAAACGCTACGGGTGTGGTTGTGAAATTAACCAGTAATGGACAGCAAGCATGGGGTCTTCGGACTGAATTTCGTATTCTTCGACCATTTGCTCCAAGAGCTTTACAATTCACGAATTTTGAAAATATATCGCAATACGATGGTCAGCGAATCCACTTGCAGTATGAGACTGTAGATGTTCTTGGAACAGGCGATTTTGACGTGTACGTAAGGCCAATTCAAATCGAGCGCCTAAAGTAAGGCTTTACGTCCAAATCAGCGTTTATTTGTACCCTTCCCAAAACGGGCGGATTTTTGTATAATATAATCACTTTTAGCACTTGTTAATTCCTTAAAAAGTTAGAATGTAAAATTCAGACTCATAGAGTGAATTTTATGGCAACTGCGTTTCTAAATATTTTTACTGTTATAAACCTTACTTTTTTCGTGTTTTTTTTGTTCTCTTCTGGAAGAAAATGGAGACAAAGTAAGACACATCGGAGATTTTTTCTAACTTTATTGGGTGGTTTTTTTTGGACATTATTAGTAAACACTCTTTTTTTTGATCAGGTTAGGGAAAATTCCGGACTATATTTTTTTATAACGAAACTAGATTTTTTTATAGCAGCATTACTTTCTGGTGCATTTGTTGCGTTTGCAATCCATTTTCCTAAAGAAAATTCAAAAATTGGAAAAATCTATGAATTAGCAATTATTTCTCCAACCATCCTCTTTGCCTTCCTTTCATTTTCAGAAAAAGTAGTAATGTTCCCCATCATTGGAAAGACAAATAGTGCTAGTTGGTTCGGAATATACATAAGTATTATCTCGATCTATTACATATTAATTACTGGTAGCGTTCTTCTTTTTAAGTTTAGAAAATCTTCTGGAATTCAAAAAAATCAATTAGGTTATTTCCTTTCTGGCTATTTGATCGCGATAGGAATACTGCTGTTTAATAGCTTTTATGTAAATTCAATAGGTGATATTAACCGTTATTTTGATCGATTTACAACAAATGCCGGGATTTTATTTATTACCTTTTCGGCTTACGCAGTTTTAAAATATCGTTTTTTAGATTTAGGGCTTGTAATTCAAAGGGGTGCAACTCGTATCCTTTCTTTCTTAGTCATATTTTGTTTATACCTCATTGGATTATTATTAGCCCGTGATGAACTTGTTGCGAGAAGCAATGATCTAACGGCAATTATAATTGTTGCTCTAGTGGTTGCCGTAACAATTGAACCACTGAGAAAGTTTGTATTTCGATTTGTTGATAGAGCATTTGCTTCGCATGATGAAAAAGCAGCCAGAGCCCAGAAGCGCGTTATGATACTACTTAAATCTCAGCAGAGCTATGACGGGCTTTTGACTGAGATTCAGAGTGTGTTTAAGGAGTTTGCTGAGGTTGATGAGGTGGAATTTGTTGAATCAACAGATTCATTTTTTGCCAAACGACGTGGAACGTATGAATTCCTCCGCGCTACAGGCAGGTTAATCATCCCCGAAGAACTTCCGTATAGGTTTTCTGAGGATGATCGTTTCGCCATAATCGCTGAAGAATTACAAGACACTAAGAAGAGTTGCATTATGGCAATTGGTCAGAGTAGTTCATTTATTGGAGTATTAACGTTAGGACAAAGAAAAAATATGAAAGCGTATTCCGCGCAAGATATTGGAGAGCTAAAACGCTTGCAAATGCAGTTTGGCCTTGCGCTGTTCAATGCAAGGTTATACAAACAGGCCGTAGAGAGGATTACGAAGTAGCCGTTTATTTCCTAGATGAAGTTAATAGTTAACAATAGTAACATGAGCAATGGAAGTAATTATTCAAAATACATCTCACTAAATAGTGTTGAAGATGGAAAAAAGAGTACTTTTCTAATTCGATTTTTTTCACCTTCTGTTGAGTTAGAAAAAATAAAGTATACAATTATACAAGACATTGATCGTTTAGTTGAGAATGGGTGGGGAAAATTTAGTAAAGACTTTTTACTTAAGCATATTATCCAATCTTCAAGACTAGTTGTAGTATGGCATGAGGGAGAAATTGCTGCTGTATGTTCGGCATCAAATAAGAAATTTAAGGCGAAAGCAGTGCTTTATCTAGAGTTCACGGTTGTAAAAAGAAAATTTCGTAGTTTTTCCTTATCCACGTATCTAAATGGTGAAATAATTGCAGAATTTTATTTACGATCTTTTTATCATCGTTTTGGTAAATCAATTTATCTTGTAACTTTGACAAGAAGTCCTCGTGTAATTGGTTCATTATCAAATTTTTGCAGGAAAGTTTACCCATCACTAAAATACTATAAAAATGGTAGACTTATACCTGCTGAGAATGAAACATGGTTTATAATTAAGGCAATAGTTGAAAGTAGCTGGAAACCCGACAGGGTGGTAGACCGTGAGGGGGCAGTTCTTCATGGTTCTTACAGTGCGATGCCATGGTTATTAGAACCTAAACAAGAAAAACATTATCGAAATGATATATCAAAATTTTGTGAACAATACTTAAAAATCTCAGAAAAAGCTGACAGAGAATTTATTGTTGTTGCTGAATACAACTTATTATCATTTCTTAAGTATAAACTTTGGAATCGAAGAAAAATTATTAGTTTAGAGAAATGAAATATCTAATTTTTATTACTTCACTAGTTGTTGTTACTTGGATTTACTGGAGATATTTCTATTTTTTTCGCGACCCTAAAAGAATTCCACCATCAGGAAATAATATTTTATCGCCAGCTGATGGGACAATTGTTTACGTAGAATCTATTGAAGGTGGGGTCATTCCATTTTCGATAAAGGGTAAAAAAAGGATTGAGTTGTTTGAAATTACTCATAAGGATCTTGGTGATGAAGATTTCTGGCATGTTGGGATTTTCATGCATCCTACAAGCGTCCATGTCAATCGATCACCAATTGACGGTATTGTAAAGTCGATTAAGTATACGCCAGGAAAAAATTTACCAATGACCATTATGTGGTGGCGGGTGCTCTTAGGAATTCGAAGGTTTGAAAAAAATAGCCCACACATACTTAGCAATGAACGAAATACAATTATTATCGAAGGTAAATTTCCGGTTTGCATAGTTCAGATCGCCGATATCTATGTGAATAAAATAGTATGTAATGTTCAATTAGGAGAAAATATAAAAAAAGGAATGAGAATTGGTGCAATAAAAATGGGTTCGCAGGTTGATTTATTTTTTCCAAAAAGATCAGGATTTAGTGTACTTGTAAAACCTGGAGATAAAGTTTTTGCTGGTGAGTCAATAATTGCAAAATAGTATGAATATTAGTTTAATTCTTTTTTTGTTAGCTCTAATTACTAATTCAGTAATTCTCGCACTAATGTTGTTTCGTGGGCTTAAGACAAAAGTAAGAAAAACTTTTGTAATTCTGACATTATTAATCAGTATTTGGGTTGTCTCAAATTATGCGGCTGATCACGTTAGCGATTACTATTTTGCATTATTGTTAACTCGTACTACATATTTTGCAACATCATTAATTCCTTTAATCTTGGTTTATTTCGCAACAATTTTCCCAAGAACAACATTTGAAATTAAATTTTGGAAAAAAATAGTTATTTCTTTTTTTCCTATAATGGTCGCTTTACTTTCGTTTTCAGATCTAATTGTAAATGAAATTAAGCAGGAATCATGGGGAGTTAATGTTGTTATAGGCAATCTGTATGGTGTATTTATTTTGGAATTTGTACTTTTGATGCTCACTGCATTCTTAATGCTTTGGAAAAAGCTAAAAAGTAATTTTGGACTCCAGAAACTTCAAATTCAGTACGTGTTTACAGGTTTGTTGTTAGGCGCAATCGGGGGCGCACTCTTTAATCTTGTTATCCCGACAATCACTGGAAGTTTTAGTAATACTAAATATGGTCCGTATTTTAGCATTTTTTATGTAGGTTTTATTGCGTATGCAATTGCAAAACATAGGTTGTTAGATATTCGACTTGCGATAGTTAGAACGATAAGTTTTACATTATCAACTGTAATTATCGCGAGTGTATTCGTTGCATTCTTATTGTATGTCCCCCAGCAATTTGAAAATATTTTTATTCGTGGCTTATTTGCGATAATAATTTCAATTGTTTTAGTAATAATAATTGGTCCAATTAAAAATATAACTGCAAGATATACTGATAAGTACTTTTTTTCCGCATCAATTAATTACGATCTGTTGCTTAAGAGTATTGGCGAAATAATTAGCCGTGAGTATGAATTGGAGAAGTTAGTGAATAATATTGTAAATACATTAAAGGTAGGTCTAAAAGTTCAGTATGTGAAGATTCTTTTCTCCAGAAATGATGGAGAAGTATTTCTTTCTGACAATATCGAAATATCAAGTGTTCAGCATGGAAACCTCTTCTCATATATACAGGGCTCTCGGAGCATAATTAATAAGGAGGCCTTAATTCAAAAACTTGATGAGAATTTTGAACAAAAACAAACACTATCATTAGAGCATTCACGTGATGAGCTGGATAGTTTGAATGCTTCAGTCATCATCCCAGTAGTTTCTAATGGTCATGTAACAACTCTATTGATGATTGGGAATAGGCTTTCTGGCGAAGCATTTAGTAAACAAGACTTTTCTTTTTTTGAAATTATATCCCCCCAACTCGCCAGTGCCTTGGAAAAAGCTCGGCTGTACGAAGAAATCCGGCTGTTCAACGTCAAACTGCAAAAAGAGGTAGAAATTGCCACGGAGAGAGTGAAAATGAAGAATGTGCAGTTGGAAGACCGCAACCGATTCCTGGCTGCAGTATCTAAGGTGACCAATCTCATCACCCAGACGTTGGAGTTTAAAAAAGTAACCCAGTCTATAGTGGACGCCATTGCCACGGAGCTTGGGTTTGTGGGCGGACTTTTGCTGTTCCTGGGTGAGTCACGGCGAAAAGTCTTTCCAGAAGCTGTTACCAACAAACCAGTAACCCAGAAGGTCTTGAAGCTTTTGCCCAAACCGTTGAATGAGTACTGGGGGGATTTCACCACTGATAAGACGCTGAACATTGAAGCCATGAAGGCTCAGCAGGTGCGCACAGGAACTGACCTTGCTGCGTTCCTGAGTCCGCCTGTACCCAAAATGGTGCTGGGCGCAATTCAGAAAGTCGCTGGGATAAAAACCATAGTATCCGTTCCGGTTATTGCTGAGCAAGAAGTTGTGGGCTGCATTGATTTCATGATTGCAAAAACCCCAGACTTGGTAACGAAGAATGACTACGACATGATGCAAGCCATGGCTAACCAAACCGGGGTGGTGTACCGGAACATTGAGTTGGTTCGACGTTTGGAAGGCAGCAACCGGGAGTTGGGTGAGGCGAATGAGCACCTGAAAGAGCTGGACCAGGCCAAGAGCGAATTCGTGTCCATTGCCAGCCACCAGCTCCGCACGCCAATGACCGGCATCATGGGCTACCTGTCCATGATTGTGGGCGGGGATTTTGGGAAACTGGATGCAAGTTTGCAGAAAGTGCTGGAGCAGCTACTGGATGCCAGCCAACGCATGATCCGGCTCATTAACCTGTTCTTGGACGTGACCAAGATTGAAAGCGGCAAACTCAGTTTGGACAAGCAGCCAGTGCACCTGGAAGAGCTCATTGATAAAGAGCTGCAAGTGTTGCAGAAATTAGCGAGCGATAAGAAATTAAAACTGGTGTACACCAAACCCAAGGTTGCGCTGCCAGTCCTGATGATTGATGACAAAATTACTGACGTCGTCCTCAACTTAGTGGATAATGCAATTAAGTACACAGTGACTGGCGGCATTACCATTACCAGCGAGCGAGAAGGGGATTGGGTGCATGTGAAAGTCCAAGATACTGGCCGGGGTCTTGATCCCAAAGAAGCCCGCAGCTTGTTCAACAAATTCGTGCGTGGGTACGGTATTGCCCAGGTGAACCCAGACGGGTCTGGCTTGGGGCTGTACGTTGCTCGGCGTTTGGTGGAAGTCCACGGCGGCCGGATTTGGGTGGAGAGCGATGGTCCAGGCAAGGGTAGCTGCTTCCAGTTTACCCTGCCAATCAAAGCAGTGGACGCGAAGTTTGAACCTGCCGGGGCAGCGCTGGTGACCAGCCCCAAGCCGGTGGTTGAGTAGGATAAAACTTGAGTATAAGAAAACCCTCACGAATTTTCGTGAGGGTAAGGTTATCTAATGGAACCATTCATTATTCGTGAGTGTAGTTCTTTTTCTACTAATCACGTCTTGTATAATTTTATTCACTTTCTGCCACATCTCTGGAATTTTTGCATCAGTTTGCCGGGGAAAGGTACGAAGTTCAATGCAGAGTGCATTCCCATACCGACGCAGACGGTAGTGCCACCAAATGGATCGAAGGTATAGGTTGATATCAAAATCTGGTACCTCCTGTGGCTTTAATCGAATTGGTTTCCCTTGGTGCATTACCACATCATGTTCCGTGAGTTTTGTCACGTAGTCCTTGAGTGAGGCGAAAGAAGTGGGTCCGCCGTAGCGAAGCGGTAAATACTTTTCCCGACTCTCCGTTATGTAGCGTCCCCAAAGGCGTTCGTTACGTTGGTAGGCATCACGTAGTTCTCTGTTGCTGTTGAGGGCATTTAAAACGTGAACTGCATCTGCTGGATGCACATCAACGGTAAATTGTACAGATGAGCACCGGCACAAGTGCTCCAGTGCGTTTCTTCCATCCAACTGCACCCACAAAGCATCACGCTCTTCTTGGACGTAGAGCAGCGGGCCGTTCCAGCAGAAGTCAGGACGAAAGCAAGGGACTGCGTTGTACTGCTTCGCTACCCCGTATAGCCAGGTGAGCCCCGCTTGCACGCGTGGCCACAGGATGTTGAATGTCGGCTGCGGCGCGACGTTGATTTCAATCTTCTGGCGACCTAATTCAAGTTTTACCGTGCAGTCGTCGGGTTTTCCTGTGGCACAGCGCAGAATGCACTGACTTACTGCTTCCGTAATGGGCGTGCCATCCAGGAAGGTAAAATCAGTTTCAATCTCCACACCCACAGCCCCGAGCGTCTGTGTCCTTTCCGTTCCTTGGGTAAAGTAGTCAATGAGCGTTTTCATTCTTCCAACCTTTCAGAAAATTGTGTTTGGTTATTTCAAAAATCCCTCTCGTTTGAGAGGGGAGTAAGCTTAAAAATAATTCAGCTCAAGCCTCTGTCAAACGAGATCTGGAATGAGTTGCATGATGCTTTTTTTGGGACAGCATGAGTTGGTACCCACCCAAACCTTTGGTTAGCCAGCGCTGCACTCGGGCGACGGTTGTGGAGCTCAGGCCAGTCTTTGCAACGATTTGGGTATAGGGGATACCTTGATCAAGCATTTGCGCGGCTTTCCACCGACGGCTAAACTCAGTAATCTCAGCAGGCGTGAGGAGATCACGGAGGAATTTTTTCATTTCCGCAAGATTTCGCACCCGGAGGAGCGTTTGGAAGAGGTCTTGCGTTTGTGGGGTGTCCCAGGTGGGCATAAGAGTGTAGTACTTTACTAAACTAAAGTAGCATGCTACGGTTCAAGCTGTCAACATGTTCCTCCTGCTATGCCACAACTTCCTCCAAAAACTTACCTTTTCACTGGATCCAAGCCCGGAAACACCTCGGTTATTCTTGCTGGGGTGCACGGTGATGAGCGTGCCGGGATAATTGCCTTGGAGCAGCTTCTCTCGGATTTTCGTATCAAACGGGGTAAGGTTTTTGTCATTTTTGGGAACCCAGCGGCAATTCAGCTGGGGGTTCGGCAAGTTGAGGAAAATTTGAATCGGTGCTTTCTCCCAAACCAAACTGGTACTTCCCTGGAAGCCCGTCGTGCCCAGGAATTGCTGCCGATTCTTGACCAATCATCAGCAGTGCTTGACCTCCACGCCACGCATAGCACTGCGTCCATACCTTTCATCATAGTTGCAGGTGCGGGACTTCCGCTCGCTCGCCAACTCAACTTTCCCATTCTCTCCACTGGATGGAACATTTTGGAACCAGGTGGGACTGATGGGTACATGGCTTCACAAGGGAAAATTGGCATTTGTGCAGAGTGTGGATCAATGAATGATGAAGGGCGAGGTGTGCAAATCGCAATGCAAACGATCACTGACTTCCTTATCCTACGAGGTCATAGAGAGGGTGTGTCTTCCAAATCAACACCGAAGCGAATTGTGGAAGTGCAGCAGAAAGTATGCCGGCAAACGAATGATTTTCGGTTCCGAAAGAACTTCGCTGACTTTGAGCGCTTGCCAGCCGGAGAAGCATTTGCCTGGGATGGCCCGCGTACGTTTATTGCACAACCAGAACAGTGCATTATTTTTGCACGACCTGGGAATGCCCCCGGTGATCAGGTGTTCATTCTGGGTGCAGAAAGAGCGTAGGCTTGTACATTTTCAAGCCTTATGCGCTAGAATGGGTTTATCAGCATTAATGCAAAGCATATGAAAGGCATCATTCTCGCGGGTGGCACTGGTTCCCGGCTCTTCCCCCTCACCCGGGTGACAAACAAGCACTTACTACCTGTTTACGACCGACCCATGATTTACTACCCCCTCCAGACCCTGGTAGAGGCTGGGTTGAAGGATATTATGATTGTCTCTGGCAAAGGCCACGCTGGGGGCTTCCTGGAGCTCCTGGGTGATGGCCATGCCTTTGGGGTCAAGCTCTCCTACGCTGTGCAGGAGAAACCCGGTGGTATTGCTCAAGCTCTGGGATTGGCAGCGGACTTTGCGGATGGTGAAAAAGTGGTGGTCATTCTGGGTGACAATATTTTGGAAGACAGCATTGCCAAAGCAACTACAGATTTTGCCGCGCAAGAGCAAGGTGCCAAGATTTTCTTAAAGGAAGTGGACAATCCAAAGTCCTTTGGCATTGCTGAAGTGCAGGGTGACAAGATCCTTAGTATCGTGGAAAAGCCGCAGGAGCCAAAAACGAACTTTGCGGTCATTGGCGTGTACATGTTCGACGGCACGGTCTTTGACGTGGTGAAGACTCTCAAACCCTCAGCTCGAGGCGAATTGGAAGTGACTGATTTGAACAACTACTACGTGCAGCAGGGGACCATGACCTTTGAAAAGCTCACCGGTGCCTGGGGCGATGGCGGTGAATCCTTTGATTCGCTCATGAAAGCTTCTGCTCTGGCTCAAGCGTGGCGCCAGTCTGGGAAACTTGGTACGCCCATTGGGGCGAAGGAAGAGTAGGGGGAGGAGAGAGCCTTAAAGCCGTAAAGCTTTAGAGCTATAGAGGTTTTTTAAAAAAGGTGGTTGCAAGGCTGCCTTTTTGTCATGTCTATCATAGGTGTGTTGCATTTGGAAAATCGTCATAAAAATGGTATGATACATCTTGCAAGCAGGCAGCTTCCCCTCCAGATTTTTTGTTGACGCTATGCAGCTCAAGTCATTGCGGGATATGTCAGTAACCGGCCGCCAGGTGATTGTCCGGGCGGATTTTAACGTTCCGCTGCGCGATGGGAAGGTGAGCGATCCAAGCCGCATTTTGGCAGCGCTGCCAACCCTGGAATACCTCCGGAACCAGCAGTGTAGAATTGTCATCATCACCCACTTTGGCAAGGCGAAGGGGAAAGTGGATCCAGCATTTAGTTTGCGTCCGGCGTTTGAGGTGCTGGCAGAGCGTCTACCTGGCGTGCAGTTTGCATCCGAGGTTCCTGGCACACCTGAAGCTATTGCTCGAAGCCAGAAAGTCCGGCAAGGAGACATTACCCTTTTTGAAAATCTCCGCTTCCACCCGGGCGAGCAGGCCAACGATCCAGCTTTTGCAGCAGACTTAGCGAAAATGGGGGATTGCTACGTCAACGAGGCTTTCTCAGAGTGCCACCGTTCTGTAGCGTCCCTGGGTCAGTTAGCTGGACTCCTGCCTGCCGCGGCTGGGTTTCAGTTGGAAAAGGAAGTGAAATACCTCGACCGCATTCTCCAAGCACCGGCACGGCCGATGGTGGGGATCATTGGTGGGGCAAAGATTTCCACCAAGTTGCCGGTCATTCGGGCGCTGTTGGAGCACGTGGATTACTTGCTGCTTGGTGGCGCACTGGCGAACACGATTCTCAAAGCCCAGGGCGTGGCGGTTGGTAAATCACTGGTTGAAGAGAGCATGGTGGAAGCAGTGAAGGATCTGACCCTCACGACGAATAAACTCCGGATTCCGGTGGACGTGGTCATTGCACATTCGCTGGAGCCTGATGCACCGGAGCAGACCGTGGCCGTGGGGAATGTGCCCGATGACCAGCTCATTCTGGATATTGGACCGGAAACCGTGGAGCTGTACAAGCTCATTTTGCAGCAAGCGGCAACCGTGGTGTGGAACGGACCCATGGGGTACTTTGAATTGCCACAGTTTGCCAAAGGCACAGACGAGGTGGCGAAGTTCGTCGCCGGCCTTTCCGCAACGACGGTGGTGGGTGGTGGCGAAACCCTGGATGCAGTGAATGCGCTGGGTTTGGGTTCGAACATCACTTTTGCCTCTACTGGCGGTGGCGCCATGTTGAAATTTTTAGAAGGCAAACCCCTCCCGGGTATTGTGCCACTTCTTCAAAACGCATAATTTTTTCTATGCCAACAATTACCGCAATCCACGCTTTAGAAATTCTTGATTCTCGTGGCAATCCCACCGTACAAGTTTCGGTAACCCTGGATGATGGGACAGTTGGCACAGCAGCCGTGCCGTCCGGAGCCTCCACTGGTTCGCACGAAGCACTGGAGCTGCGTGATGGTGATGCAAAACGCTACGGCAGCAAAGGTGTTCAGAAAGCTATTGCCAATGTTGCAGGTCCACTTGCAAAGACCATTGTTGGGATGTCGGTTGCAGATCTTGCGGCAATTGACCAGAAAATAAGAGAAGCTGATGGGACAGAAAATAAATCGAACCTGGGTGCCAACGCGTGTCTGGGCGTTTCGCTTGCCGTGGCACGTGCGGCTGCAATAGCTGCCAAGCAACCCTTGTACGCTTTCCTGGCCGCGCAGTACGGGTATCCAACCACTGGGTTTCGTTTTCCTACACCCATGTGCAACGTGATCAACGGTGGGGTGCATGCCGATTCCGGTCTCTCATTCCAAGAGTTCATGCTCATTCCTGCGCCAGGTGATTTTCCTGAGCAGCTGCGCAAAGCCGCGGAAGTGTTCCACAGTTTGGCAAAAGTGCTGAAGGGGAAAAATTTGCCAACGCTCGTTGGCGATGAAGGCGGCTACGCGCCGCGCGTGACAAGCAACAGTGAGCCATTTCAGTTACTGGAAGACGCCATCACCCAAGCCGGACAAGCATTAGGTACTGACGTATTCCTGGGTATGGACGCAGCTGCCAGCGAATTTCAGCAACCTGACGGGACGTACCGCCTGGCACTGGAAGGGCAGAATTTGAGTGCGGACCAACTGACCGCGCTGTATCAAGAGTGGAACGCAAAGCATCACCTAGTCTCTGTTGAAGATGGTTTGGGTGAAGATGATTGGGAGCACTGGCCCGCGCATACTGCCGCGCTGGGCAAGGCTGGAATGATGGTTGTGGGTGATGACTTATTCGTCACTAATGTGAAACGGCTGCAACGTGGCATTACAGAGAAAGTGGCCAATGCCATTCTCATTAAGGTGAACCAAATTGGCACGCTGACGGAAACCGTTGACGCAATTCGCCTGGCCCAAAAAGCTGGGTACAAGGTAATCATTTCCCATCGTTCTGGTGAAACAACTGATACAACAATTGCTGACCTGAGTGTGGCTATGGGCGCAGACTACCTGAAGGCTGGTTCGCTGTCCCGGGGCGAGCGTTTGGCAAAGTACAACCGGCTCTTGGAAATCTGGCACGACCTCCATGCCTGAGCGCTGCCAAGTGGTCAAAACTCAGCTGCCGTTGGTCCTGGTCATCATGGATGGCTGGGGGATTGGGAAACCTGGCGCCTGGAATCCAATATCCGTTGCCAAGACGCCCAATTACAACCGACTCCTTCGGACGTCACCCTGGACGAAATTGCAAGCGAGTGGGAAGGATGTTGGCCTGGCGCGTGGGCAGGACGGCAATTCCGAAGCCGGGCACTTGAACATTGGTGCTGGTCGCCTGGTGCTCCAAGATGCAGTGTACATTTCCCGTTCTATTAGCGACGGTTCCTTTTTCCGTAACACCGCTTTCCAGCGAGCGGTTCGGCACGTGCAGAAGCACAAGTCAACTTTGCACCTCATGGGCATGCTGGGCAATGCGCAGAGCGCGCACGCAAATCCTGATCACTTACTGGCGCTGCTCACCTACGCGCACCTTTCCAAACTCCCGCACGTTGCGGTGCACTTGTTCACAGATGGCCGGGATAGCCCGCGTTTTTCCGCAATCAAGCTGCTGCGTAAGCTGGAGCGAACATTGCACCACACGAACATTGCCACGGTGTGCGGACGGTACATTGCCATGGATCGAGCTTTACATTGGCGGCGCATTGAACGCGCGTACGACATGCTCACCCTGGGCACAGGTTTACGGGCAGCAAGTGCAGATGAAGCCATTTTGGAAGCCTACAACCGGAATGAGAGTGATGAATTTATTCAACCTACGGTGATTGTGAAGGACAAGCAGAAGCCCATGACTATTGGGAACAATGATTCCATCATTTTCTTCAACCTCCGCAGTGACCGCGCCCGGCAATTGACGAAGGCTTTTGTCCAGCCAAATTTTTCTGGCTTTCGGCGAAAGAAAGTCATCAAGAACCTGGTATTCGTTGCCATGACCGACTTCGGACCAGACTTGCCCGGCGTACTTTCGGCTTTCCCTAGCCGGGATATCAACGATACATTACCCATTGCACTGAAGGCCTACCGCCAGTTGTACATATCCGAGAGTGAGAAGTATGCGCACATGACCTACTTCTTCAACGGTGGGTATGACCATGCCGTTGCAGGTGAAGATCGGGTGTTTGTTCCATCACCAAAAGTCATGACGTACGATACTCGACCGGCAATGGCAACGGCAGAACTCGTACGACGTGTGGAACGGGATGTTTCCCAACATGCACACGACTTCATCGCCGTTAATTTTGCCGCCCCAGATATGGTGGCGCACACTGGGCACTTCCACGCATCAGTGAAAGCTGTGGAAGCGGTTGACGCAGCCCTTGGGAAATTATCAGCATTGGTGAAGAAGGTGAAAGGCACGTTAGTGATTACCGCAGACCACGGCAACATTGAAGAACTGAAGAATGTCCGCAGCGGTGAAGTGGATACCGAGCACTCCGCAAATCCAGTTCCTTTCATTGTTGTTGGGTCACACCTGAAGAAAGTGCGTTTGCAGAAAACCGGTCGGTTGGCAGATATTGCGCCAACCATTCTCCACCTCATGAACACCCCGCAACCCGCGGCCATGACAGGCAAGAGCTTGCTCTGCTCCTAACGGTATGCCTGAAACCTTTACTCCAAAAAATCGACCCGTCGTGCTCATCATCCTTGATGGCTGGGGACTAGCTCCGGTCTCGCGCAGCAATCCCTTTAGCATGGCAAAGCTCCCTGCGTACGAATCGTTGTGCACGCATTTTCCCACCATGGCCTTGCAAGCCTCAGGGGAGTCAGTAGGTTTGCCCTGGGGGGAGATGGGGAACTCTGAGGTAGGGCACATCAACCTTGGTTCAGGCAAAATTGTCTACCAAAATTTACCACGGATTAACAAAGCGATTGCCGATGGATCGTTTTTCACCACCGCGGCATTTCAGCAGGCAGTAGCAAATGTAAAGCAGCGAGATTCGCAACTGCACCTGATGGGTTTGGTGAGTTCTGGTGGGGTGCATAGTTTCAATGAGCATTTGTATGCCCTGCTTGAATTTGCCAAACGTGAAGGGGTGGCCAAGGTTTTCGTCCATGCATTTTTGGATGGACGGGACACCCCACCCAAGAGTGCGGAAAACTTCATTGCGAAATTGCAGCAGCATATCCAAGAGACTGGCGTGGGGGCAATTGCGACGCTTGCGGGCCGGTTCTGGGCCATGGACCGGGACAATCGTTGGGAGCGCATTAGCAAGGCGTACGACGCGCTGGTTCGTGGCAAAGCTGACGTGCAAGGGACGGATCCCTTAGTCATCATTCAGCAAAGTTACGCGAAGGGAGTGCTGGATGAAGAGTGCGTACCGTCCGTGATCACGGATGCCAGTGGAAAGCCTGTCGCGACCATTCAGGACGGGGATAGTGTCATCACCTTCAATTTTCGGCCAGACCGGATGCGACAAATAACCAAAGCTTTTACGTTGCCGGGTTTTGAAAAGTTTGACCGAGGGCCGTACATGCAGAATCTCACGTACGTGACCATGACGGAGTATGATAAAGATTTGCCAGTCACGGTAGCTTTTCCACCGGAGCAAGTTGCCTTTCCTGTAGCACGTGTCATTGCCGATGCGGGGTTGTCCCAGCTGCACATTGCGGAAACCGAGAAGTACGCGCACGTTACCTACTTCTTCAATGGGGGGCAAGAGCAGGCGTATCCAAGAGAAGAGCATGTTCTCATTCCCAGTCCACACGTGTCATCCTATGACCAAAAGCCAGCCATGGCTGCGCGGGAAATTACCGAGCGGTTGGAAAAGGAATTAGCCAAAGCCGCGTATGACTTCTACGTCGTCAATTTTGCCAATGCGGATATGGTCGCCCACACCGGGAACATGCAAGCAACCATTGAAGCCATGGAAATTCTGGACGAATGTTTGCAGCGTGTGAGCGAAGCAGTACTTGCGGTGAATGGCGTCGCGTTCATTACTGCAGACCACGGTAACGCTGAAGAATTGTTGAATTTGCAAACTGGCTCGATTGATAAGGAGCATAGTACCAGCCCAGTGCCATTCATTGCGCTGAGTCAGGCTTGGAAAGACACCTCGCCCTATTTGCTCCCGGGCGGGACGCAGGTACTGACAAGCGTCCAACCGGTTGGTATACTCTCGGATGTTGCAGTGACGATACTCGAAACCCTTGGGTTGCCTGTGCCAGAAGAAATGACCGGGAGAAATTTGCTCAGTTAGTAACCTCCTCGCCATGATTCACTTCCTCACCCGCAAACTTGAAGGGATCCATCCAGCGCACCACTGGACGTTTGGCATTGCCGGACTGGCGTCCATTGCCATTTTGGTCGTGCTCTTCATGGCAAGTCGGCCACCAGTACCATCGCTGACCGGTCTGCGCGAGAATGGCCTGTACCGCATTGATAGCCCACTGGAACTGGAGTTTGCCTGGCCTGTGGAGCGAAAGCTGGACGTAACGGTTTCACCTGCAGTGCAGCCGCAGATTTCCTACCACAATTTTCTCCAGCAACGGCATTTAGCCACGGATGCGGTGATAACTCCAGAGCATACCTGGCTACCAAACACCACGTACACGGTTGAAGTGAAAAATGTCCGGCGGATGCTCTGGCCTTTTGGTGGACCAAAAACTTTCACTTTCACCTTTACTACACAAGCACTCCCAGCAGTCGCTGTGGTGCAGCCAGGATCGACGCAGGAAATTCCGGCTGATCAGCAGTGGGATGTGGTGCTGGACAGAGCAATTGATCGAGCGGCAACTTTTGAGGTGCAAACCGAGCCTGCGGGCGCATTGACCGTCACCGCGCAAGCAGATCAACGTACCTTACACGTTCAACCGCAGCAACTGTTGACGCAGGGGCAACCGGTAACCTTGGTGGTGTCGCGAACGCCGCAGCAGTTCATTTTTGATTCTGACGTTGTGGCCAGCCAAGGCGAGCCTGAGGAAATCCATCGGTCGACGTATACCGTGCGTCAGCCACCTGGCCTTTCCGCCGTGCAACCACAAGGAGCTGGAGTAGCGCTCGCCTCGCCCGTACGGTTAACCTTTTCTGAGCCAGTTGCAGTTGCGGATGTTGAAAAAAATGTAGCAATTGCGCCAAAGGTAACAGGGAACTGGTCGCAAGTTGATGCACAGACCGTGCAGTTTGCCCCAAGTGATCTTGTACAAGCAACAACGTACACCGTCAGTGTGCCCAAAGGTTTGAAAACCACCACAGGAGGATTTATTCCAGCCGAAGTCGTATCACAGTTCCGCACTATTGAACCAGTTGCAGTGACAGGGGTGAGTCCAGCACATGGGAGCGGTGGCGTCCGCGTCGGATCCAAGCTGCGCTACACCTTCAATCAAGTAGTGGACCATGCCAGTGCCGAAGCGCATTTCCGCATTACGCCAAAGGTGGAGGGGACTATGAGCTGGGCAGGGAATGTCTTATCATTTACACCCAAGACTGCATTGACGTTGGGTACAGCGTACAGCGTCACCTTGGGTTCTGGAATAACCAGCCCAGCGGGTTTGCCGTCAACGCAGGATGCAACGTACACCTTTTCCACCGAATTAGCCGTCACCCGCATTGCCGTGCCCTTCCACCGTCAGGAACGGAGTCTGAGTTGTGAAGCTGCTACTGCGGTTATGGCCCTGCGCTACTACAAGGTGTCTATTACCGAGAAAGCCATTATTGACGCGGTGGGTTTTGACCGAACGAAGAAACAGGGGAATGTTTGGGGAAACCCGCATGTAGCTTTTGTGGGAGACATTAATGGCCGGCAACCCAGCACTGGGTACGGTGTGTACTGGCAACCTATTGCAAAAGCTATTAGTGCGTACCGGCCAGCACGGTGGTTTACGGGTTGGTCCCTGCGGCAACTGCTTACTGAAGTGGAAGCCGGGCATCCAGTGATTGTCTGGGGTACAGCTGGGTCTGGGAAGCGGATTGACTGGAAAACCCCAAGCGGCGGGAACGTGGTGGCCGTGATGGGGGAGCACGTCTTCGTGGTCATGGGCTACATAGGCTCCATTGATAACCCTCAGGTCATCATCACCCAAGATCCGCTCTCTGGTGAGCACCGGTTTACCAAGGCGTCGTTCCTGTGGAATTGGGGCGTGTTGGGGAACAGCGGGGTCGTGGTAGAGTGAAAAAATTGCATAGACGAACTGTATTTATGGCGGTATAGTTTCTGTACCGAAGGATATAATTTATACACGATATGCCAGAATCATCTGAACACTTTCCATACATCCAAGAGGGTCAAGAAGCACGGGAACGTGAGCCCGTTTCGGTTGTTAATGCATTTCAGGAACGCGGATTACCATCAAGAGAAGATCAACGCGTTGTAGAGATTACAGGTGAACAATCTGTGGTTGAGCATTTGGAACCGTTGCAAGCGCAGAATGCGCCCAATGTACTGTACGGGGTACCCCATGGCGGCGAGCTTGTCCCCAAAGAGCTGCACGACCGAATGACCGAAGAGGGGCGAGAGACATCAGTCATGATTGATCTGAATACGCCAGATATTTTTCGAAGTGAAAGAATTCCTTCGGTTGAAACAAAAATTTCACGGTACATTGTTGATCCAAATCGAGCACCAGATTTTCGTCCAGAGGAAGCTTTTGAACCCGGAAAGGCGCCTGGAAAAATACTTTGGAAAACCGGGGCAAATATGGGTCCAATGTATGAACGTGAGCCGTCCGCTGATGAAATTCAAGAGTATGCGAAAAAGTTTTACCTACCCTACTATAATCGAATGATGGGAACGGTAGGGACAATGCTTGATCGACGTGCTTCACCCTCTGAGCGTGTATTGATTCTCGATGGTCATTCATTTCCAGTTGTTGAAGATTTACGAAAGTACTACCAGCATTATGGTATAGACCAACCTGAACTCCTCCCCATGTTCATTTTGGGAGACCGTGATGGTGAAGGTTGCGACCCAGACATCATGCAGCGTTTTCGGGTAGGACTTGAACGTGGATTCCAAGAACTCTCCGAGCAAGATCAGGCGTTACTTCAAACAAGCATGAAAGGCCCATTGGTTAGTCAAAATGAGTTCTTAAAAGGAGTGCATAATATTTCATTTTGGGGTGCGCGTGAGCAAGGGGCAAACGCAATACAAATTGAAATGAATGAGAGTGCTTATGTTGACAGGCAGGGAAGTAGTTGGGAAAAATTCACTTACAATCCGCAAAAAATCACTTTGATGCAGAGAATTATTGAACGTGCATCACTTGAAGTAAATGAGCTCTTGAAGCGGAAGTAATTCAACACTTACTATGTCCGAAACTTTTTTCCAAGAGTTTGACCAGAAGATCACCGCATTTGCCAGCAAGGGGAAAATTCGGCTTGGCATGGGTTTGGCTTCACCAGATGATGCAATTCTGAACAGCTTAAAGCAAGTTGAACAGTATGCCCAAATAACTTTGGTTGGACCTGCGTCCATTCAAGGTTTGAAAGATTTCCCAGTGATTGTTGACCCCGAACCAGAAGTCCGCTTAGCAACACTCCTAGCAAAAGGAGAGTTTGATGCTATTATCCGCGGGACAGTTGATGACTTTAAAACGTACGAAAAATACACCGAGTTGACAGGGGAAAAGTACACTTTTGCACCTGCACTTTTGGCGTCACCGAATGGTTTTCATTTTTTCCTCACCTCTGCAAGCAACCCGGAGAATTGGCAAAAAGAAGATCGGCTGCTGTCGTCATCACAAATTGCTGGTTTTCTTCAATCTTGGGATGTAACTCCGAACCTCGCTGTTTTTTCTGGGGAGCGACATGAAACTTACCCTCGGAAAAAGCATATTCGTGAAGGGGTGGTTGGAATACTCAATCAAACGTATGAAGATGCTGAGTGGATTGTGAAGGAACTGCAGGCGCAGGGGTTCCAAGCAAAGCACTGGGCAATAGATTTGAACCCAGCAATTGAAGCGGGCGCAAATATAATTTGTCCGGTCAATGGTATGGTTGGCAACCAAGTATTCCGGGTCCTCCTTTTCTGTGGTGGGAAAATTCTCTTTGGAACGCGCTTAGGTTTATCAAAACTGTACGAAGATAACAGCAGAACCGAAAAGGATTTTTCCTACCATGTGAAGTGGTTAGCGGCATTGGTGAATAAGCAAGCATATGCATGAACGTTTTGCTGATCGTTTTCTACATGCAGGTCAAAATCAGCTTCTCACAAAGCAGGAAGGGAACCTCTCGCTTCTCAATTTTGCCTGTTTGTTAAAAGGGTGTTCCCCAGCCTATACCCGACGATACTACGGAAAAATGGATTTTGGATCCCTTGCTTTTTTTAGCCAAAAGAAGCATGGTATTTCTTTTTTCTCATTACAAAAGTATCAAGAAACCACTCGTCGTACGTTCAGTGCATATCATCAACGAAATACGAAAAAAAGCCCAAATGTACAGGATTTTCAGAAGTTGTGGAGGGTGGTTGATGGTTTATATAGCAAGTTCAATGAACAGCGTATTCGTCAATTAGATGAACAAGCTTTACAGAAGTGCATTTCCGAAATTTTAGACAAGATTGCCCGTCTTTTGGCGATGACCGTGTATACCGAGTCATTGGATATTCCGCAAATACAAACTTACTTTCGCGAAAGTGGTGGAAGAGCGAGTATAGAAAATTCTTTCTTGCAAAAAGTTGTGGTACCAACCTTCGCATCATTTTCTCAGCATGCTCACAAGTTACTCCTTAAAAAATATTCGAATCATGATGCGCAATTTCTCTTCAGTGATTACTTTTCCAGCCCAACCGAGATACAAGCACAAACCCGAGCACATAGTTTCATTCGTCAAAAAGGTGGTGTACAGGCAATGCGCCAAACACTACGGCAAATGCAAAAAATGACAAAAAAATCAGAGCAGGTTATACGTCATTTTTGGAAGAAGTTACTACCGCAGGAGCGTAAAGTTTTCGCTTTTGTCCAAGCGAGTATTGCTTTACGGGATCTCCGAAAAATCCCGTTTAATAAACTGTTGGTGCTTTTAAACACTGCAACTCGGGAGGTGCTGCAACGAAATAAAATCCCAGCGCAACTATCCCCGTATGTTTTTTATGCTGAGCTTGAGGAAGGGGTGGTTCGTCAACCTTCCTATCTAAAAGTTTTACGTAGCCGGGAACGAAGAGGTGTGAACGCCTACTTTTTTCCAAATGCTGTCCATATCCGATCCGGCGCCTATAACCAAGAATTGAAGCAATTACTACGAGCCGTTGGGTCGAAGGCTCGGTCTACTCAACTGCAAGGGACAACTGCATTCATAGGCGTCGTGGAAGGGAAAGTGCAACGAATTCTGAGTGAAAAAGATTTTCACCGCTTCCGGAAAGGGAATATATTAGTTACCAGTATGACACGGCCTGAATTTGTCCCCCTACTTAAAAAGTCAATCGCCATCATCACTGACGAAGGTGGGGTGACTTGCCATGCCGCAATTATTTCTCGTGAATTACAAATTCCTTGTATTGTGGGAACGCAAATTGCTACAAGGGTGTTGAAAGATGGCATGCAGGTGCGAGTGGATGCTAAACATGGTGTTGTGCAGGTGTTGAAAAACAAGTAATACATGAATACAATGTATACAAAAGAATTTGCGAAAATTAGGAAATCAGATTCTTTCATGGCTGGGGGTAAAGGCGCATCATTAGGAAAAATGACACAAGCGCGGATACCTGTTCCCCCAGGCTTTGTTATTCTTGCCACGGCATTTGACAAGTTTATTCTTGAAGGGAGTATTGCAACTATCATTGGATCAACGTTGCGAAAGGTAGATTCCCGACAAACCAAGTCTGTCGTTGTCGCTTCTAAAGAAATCCGACAGGTCATACGTCGAACCAAAATTCCCAGTGAAATACAGAAAGCCATTCAGCAGCAAGTTTCAAAATTAGGAGCACATTTTTTAGCAGTACGCTCTTCCGCAACGGCTGAAGATGGGGTTGATGCTTCTTGGGCAGGGGAACTGGAAAGTTACCTTAACGTGACTCCGCAGAATGTTATGGCAGCAGTTCGGAACTGCTGGTCTTCGCTGTTTACCCCTCGAGCAATTTTTTATCGATTTGAAAAGAAATTCCAGAAGAGAAAAGTATCTGTAGCGGTGGTAGTGCAAACGATGATTCAATCCGAAGTATCTGGTGTAGCTTTTACCGTACATCCGGTAACCAAAAATCGAAATCATGTGGTCATTGAAGCAGGCTATGGATTGGGTGAAGCAATTGTGGGTGGAAAAATTACTCCGGATATGTTCGTGGTGCATAAAAAAAGTGGGAACATCATCGAACGTCGCATTAGCGAGCAGCACATGCAGATTGTCCGTTCAGGAACCGGTACAAAGGAGACAAAAGTACCACGTCAAAAAATTGGTTTGCAAAAACTTTCTGATGCAGTCGTGTTACGTCTAGCAAAACTTTGTCTGACCATTGAGCAGCATTACAAAAAGCCCCAAGATATTGAGTGGGCTTTTGCAAAAGGAAAACTATGTATAGTGCAAAGCAGGCCAATTACTACTTTATGATAGAATAAAAGTATCGCAAATAACCAGATTATTGTATGCCCGAAACCCAAGAAGAATTTAAAATCACCAGCGAAAAGCTGGTGGAAAAAGTGAAGGAACTTATCCACGAAGGGAACATTCGGCGGATCATCATTAAGAACGAGAAAGGGGAGTCAGTCCTGGAAATTCCTGTCACCCTGGGTGCGGTTGGCTTCTTGCTTGCCCCCTACTTGGCTGCCATTGGCGCTTTAGCGGCGGTGCTGACCAATTGTTCTGTGGTTGTGGTGAAGAAAGCATAAGCTCAACCTGGTGCGAAAGACAACAGTCTTGACTTTTTACGTAGGAGTTTAATACTATTCTACAGCCTCTCACTATAGGTAATTACTTTTTTCTCACATATGATGGAAATTTTTCGAAACATGTTTCGGCGGAAAATGCGAACTGTGCTGACCATCGTTGGTATCACCGTGGGCATTTTTGCGTTTACGGTTATGGGTTCCATGGCACTCCGTTTCAACAAAATGATTGCCGGGGGGAAGAGCTTCATTACCGGGCAGATTACGCTCATGCCCAAAGGGACGTCATTCACCTCCATGGGCGGTGCCGCGTTTTTGCCGGTTGATACCCTGCAGCAAATCAGCAAGGTGGAAGGTGTGCAGGCAGTTGCGGCTGGCGTGGAATTAGCTTTGAAGGAACCAGACCCAGATAATCCAACCGGGGAGTTTAGTTTTGGTCCGCCGCCGACCATTGAAGGTATGGATCTCAACTCTACCTATGAAAATCGGAACTGGAAGACCATGGATATGAAAGCTGGGCGAATGCTGGCGAAAGGGGACAAGGATAACCAGGTCACTGTCGGCTACACCATTGCTATTGATAAAGGATTGAAGGTTGGTGATGAAACGGAAATTCGTGGTCGGAAGTTTGAAGTGATTGGGATTATTGATCAAACCCTCACGGGGCCTGACCAGTACGTATTCATGTCCCTCAAGTCTGCACGTGAGCTGCTTGTGGAATCCAACCCTTTCCTTAAGTCTTTGAAAGAACGCTCAGACGAAGCAGCGAAAATCTCTGATGCAGATTTGGCAAAGTTGCCTGAAGCAACCCGGAAGCAGGTTTTGGATGCACGCGCGTTCAAGCTAGAAGACGTGACGCAAATGGGTGCTGTTTCCTGGCAGGATGGTCAAGACCCAGATGTGGTGGCGAATCGGATCAAGGATCAATTCAAAGATGAAGTCATTGTCCTCTCGCCCATCAAACTTGGGGAGACCATTGATAAAGCCTCAGCGATTTTCAACGCAATTATTCTTGGGAGCGCGGTCATTGCGTTGATTGTGGGTGGCTTCTCCATTATCAACACCATGGTCATGTCCATTTCTGAGCGGAAGCGGGAAATTGGGATTAAGAAAGCCATTGGTGCCTCCAACCGTTCCATTGCGTGGGACTACACTTTGGAAGCTGGTGCCATTGGGATTTTGGGTGGGCTCATTGGCATGGGCTTTGGCCTGCTGGCAATTTTCTTCATCAACGGGCAAACGGCGAAGAGTGGAGCTGAGATCTTCCTGGTTACTCCTGGCTTCATGGTTGGGGTGGTGGTTTTCTCCCTGGTCTTGGGTTTGGTCGCAGGTCTCTTGCCGGCCGTCCGTGCATCCAAGATGAATGCGGTTGATGCAATTCGTGAACTGTAATTTACCTTTATGAACCGAACTTTGATTCATACCGAAAACCTGCACAAGCAGTACCGCATGTCCAAAACGAACGTCGTGCACGCGCTGCGGGGGGTGAGCCTGGACGTCCAGGAAGGGGATTTCACTGCAATCATTGGTCCTTCTGGCGGCGGCAAATCCACGCTCTTGCACATCCTGGGCTTGCTGGATAAACCAGACAACGGGACGTTCATACTCGACGGCATTGATGTGATGAAAATGAAGGAGAAGGAAGCGCACCTGGTTCGCGCCAAAAAACTAGGTTTCATCTTCCAAGGCTTTAACCTCATTCCCACGCTCACCGCGTTAGAAAACGTGATGCAAGCTGGGCGCTATGGCGGTCTCAATGCCAAAGCACGAAAAACGCGAGCTTTAGAACTCTTGGAGCAGGTTGGTCTACACCAGCGCGGCAATCACAAACCCAATGAACTCTCAGGTGGCCAGCAGCAGCGAGTTGCCATTGCTCGGGCACTCATGAACAAACCCACCATTATTCTGGCGGATGAGCCAACTGGCGAGCTGGATTCCAAGACCTCAGCCGAAATTATTGCCATGCTCCAGCAGTTGAATAAGGAGCACAACCAGACCTTCCTCATGGTCACCCACAACCTAGACGTGGCCGCGATGTGCAAGAAGGTGGTGAAGCTGGTGGACGGGAAGAATGAAACGTAGAAAATGAAGCGCACGCATTATTGAGTTCGTAAAGAAAAAACCCAAAAATCTTCTGGGTTTTTTTGAAGCCGCAAGCTCACATCCGTGCAGAAATCGCTATTTTTTTGGAAGTGATTTTGTCAAGTAAATTTGTCGCAACACGAACTTTTGCTTCTTTTGAAGTTTTTCCCGTTGCGGAGTCGTAACTCCGTTGAAAAATAAGTGCTTGGGCAACAAATTTTCCATTTCTAAAGAAAACGCGGTATTCCACGAATGTCCTGTACACCTGTCGAACGTACTTGGCTAGTTCGGTTATTGGACAGGTTATTGCTCTATCGTTGGCCTTCCACTGCATCTCTGGATGAAGCGTTTCTTGTAAAAACCGTTTTGCTTCACGTATACCCCGCTCAATGTAGAGGGCTCCAACCAGTGCCTCATAGGTCGTTCCTAAAGAATGTGCGTTCGGCAGGTCTTGGTTGTGCAAAAGATCTTGTAAATAAATATCTACCGCACTTTTTTGGAGTATCGAAGCAAGGCGTTTGTTACTCCAACCCATTGACGCCATCTTACTGGCCAACGCAGGATCGAGACCCTCATGACGTATCAGTTGTTCACAGACAAAGAAATGGATAACACCGTCACCCAGGAAAGCAAGTTGATCCCGAGTGTAGAATGGGGTTCGGTATTTCTTTTTGTCTGGTAAACCAATAGCCACTGCAAGTGCTCTCCGTGTTCGCAGTTGTAAGCCCAGAGCTTTTGCGAAGTACTGGGCAATAGCATTTTTCACTTTTCCTCCTTGATTTTGTGTTTCAGTGTTAGTAGTTTTATGGAATGTATGATTTCTGTCAACCGCGCTATACTGTAACCATGAACTTTTCTGCACTCTTGCATCCAAGATCAATCGCCGTGGTTGGCGCATCGCATGATCGAAAGAAAATTGGGAATGTGCTATTCCGCAATTGCTTAGGTTTTGGCTACCGAGGAAAAGTGTACCCGGTTAATCCCACGGCCAAACGGATTGAAGGAAAGCGGGCGTATGCATCCATTGGCAGCCTCCCAGTACGTCCAGACCTGGTAATCATTGCTACACCAGCTGTTACCGTGCCTGCGGTGCTGCGGGATGCTGTGCGTGCCAGAGCCAAAGCAGTAATTGTCATTAGCGCCGGGTTCGCGGAAACCGGAATGGTTGGCACAAAGCTTGAACGTCAGATTATGGCGATTGCGAAAAAAGGAAAACTGGCTCTGCTGGGTCCAAATTGTTTGGGCATGGTTTTGCCACACCTAAAGCTCAATGCGTCATTTAGCCAAGGTATGCCAGACGTAGGAAACGTGACCATCCTGTCCCAATCCGGCGCAATTGCCGTGGCCAACATGGAGTGGGCAAAGAAGCATCACGTTGGCTTCCGGGCAGTGGTGAGTTTGGGAAACAAGGCAGTCTTGGGGGAGGAAGCGTTGCTTGAAGTGTTTGGGAAAGATAAAGGAACCGGGGTTATCCTCATGTACTTGGAAGACATCCGCAGTGGCCGAGCTTTTTTGGAAACGGCACAGCAGGTGTCCAAGCAGAAGCCAGTCATCATCTTGCGCGCGGGCAAGACCGCCGCCGGCGCAAAAGCTGCATTCTCGCACACCGGTGCATTGGCGGGGAGTGGGGAAGTGACCGATGCCTTGCTGCGTCAGGCGGGTTGTACCGTGGTGCGTACTACCGATGAATGGTTTGCCCTTGCGGCGGCGTTTGAGCAACTCAAGCGGGCAAAAGGAAATCGGTTGGCGATTTTGACTAATGCTGGCGGTGCGGGTATTTTGGCGACTGATGCTATGGCTGGAACCGCGCTGCAATTCGCGTCGTTCAAGCCAAAGACGATCCAAGCGCTGCGCAAAGTGCTTCCTCCTGCTGCCAGTGTGCACAACCCGGTTGATGTTATTGGTGACGCGCCGCCCAAGCGTTACGCAGACGCCTTACGAGTTGTAGTCGCAGATCCCGGGGTAGACATCGTGGTCGCTTGCATCACGCACCAAATGGTGACGCAGAGCCGCCTCGTGGCCAAAGCGATTGTCGAAATACAAAAGCGAACACCCAAGCCAATTATCCCAGTGTTCATTGGTGGTGCACAGGTGCAGCGAGCATTGGATACTGTTCGGAAGGCAAACCTCTCCGGTTTCGCTTACCCAGAGACAGGCATTTTTGCCGCAGGGGCATTGGCCAGAATGAGCAAAGTAAAACTTCCCATTCGGCCAGTGACAAAGCTACAACCGCAATCTGCGGGAAAGCTCACGAGTCTGGTTGGCGCCCAAGCCGCAAAACTTCTTCGATCAGCAAAGATTTCCGTGCTCCCAACCTACGCAATTCAGTCAGCGCAACAGGCGGTGAAAGTTGCCAAGCGACTTGCATATCCGGTTGTCATGAAGCTAGAAGCCTCCAGTGTTTTGCATAAAACCGAAGCAGGGGCAGTAACGGTTGATCTCCACACCCCAGCCATGGTGCAAGCGGCATATACGACGTTTGCCCGTCGTTTCAGAAAAGAATTAAAGAACCCTAACGCACATATTGTTTTGCAAGACCAGCGTCAGGGCGGAGTTGAGCTTATTCTCGGTGCGGTTCGTGATCCGCAGTTTGGGCCGATTATTGTCCTGGGGTTTGGGGGCATCTTTGTGGAAGCCATGCACAGCGTGGCTTACGCGTGCGCGCCCATGACTTTGGCTGATGTAAAAATTTTTGTGGAATCTTCACCAGTCTGGAAAGTGCTCCGGGGTGCGCGCGGCCAGGAATTTGCCACCCGGGAAGTTATGCACTTGGTTGCGAAGCTCAGTTCGTTCATTGCCAAACACCCTAAGGTGCAGAGTGTGGATCTTAACCCAGTACTGGTCAATCACCGAGCTGCAACACCTGTGGATGCCCGGATTATGCAATTTCCTGTATGAAAATTTCCATTCCGCTGAGCACAGTTGGCAACCCCCGCGTCTTCTTCTCACGTTTGGGCTACCATGCTGAACCCAACGGAAGTTACGCGCGGCGGGTGAGCGGCCAACCCTTTCCGCGGTACCATGTGTATGCGGATTTGCGCGGCGAAGAAGTGATCGTCAACCTACACTTGGATGCCAAGCGACCCAGTTACGCTGGCACATCAGCCCATGCCGGAGAGTATGACGGACCATTGGTCGAAGCTGAGTTGCGTCGAATTGCGAGTGGAGGGTAGGCGATGCATGTAAAAGACCTCCCGCAATTGCAGGAGGTCAGGTTGCTAGTCAAGCACTTGGCAAACAGAGCTGTCGAATACGAATGCGCCCATGTGTACGAGCGGCGCATTGTTTTCCCACCAGGCGCATGCTTTTTGGTTGCTTTGGCGTAAGATGTTCAGGGCTTCTTTGGTATTTACCTGAAAGCCACTTCTGTTCACTCGTTTCCCCGTCAGTACACCCCCGACGTATCCGCCAGGGCTCGCGTACTCAAAAGGTAGTTCTAGTCCTACCCAAGCTTCACGCACCCAGTCAGGTGCTTCTCCAGGAGGAGGAGTGACAATGAGAATTTTCCCGGGCATTTTCCCTCACTTTCATTTGGATTTTGTCCTTATGTTATACTAGAAACAATGAAACCAACGGTCAATAGTTTTACCTGGAAAATTGGGGGGCAGGCTGGCGATGGCATAATGGTCACCGGCGCCATGCTGAGCAAAATTTGCACACGCGCAGGGTTGTGGGTCACGGACTACAGCGAGTACCCCAGCCTCATTCGGGGTGGGCACAACACCCAGGTGGTGCAGGTGGATGCTGAGCAAATTTTTTCGCACGACCAGGGGATTGAAATCCTGGTTGCTTTGAACGAGGAAACCGTTCGGCTCCATGCCAAAGAGCTGAGTCCAGGTGGGGTCATTCTGCACGACCCAGACAAGCTGGTGATCAACGATGCAATGCTGGGGAATCGAAAAGATGTCCAGGTCATTGGTGTGCCTTTTTTGAAAATCGCGAATAACTTGGGTGGCAAAGATATCATGCGGAACACGGTGGCCTTGGGTGCAACGCTGGGGTTGCTTCGCGCACCCAAGGAGTTGATTGCCGGCGTCATGCACGACACGTTTAGCGCTAAGGGTGAGGCGGTGGTGAAAATGAATGAAGACATTTGCATGGCCGGGTACCAGCACGTGATGGAGCACGTGCCAGAGCAATTTGGCTGGAGCATGCAAGCGCAGCAACTTCCTCCGCGCATGGTGATGACGGGGAATGATGCAATTGTCCTTGGTCTGCTCCATGGTGGTTTGAAATTCTACGCGGCGTATCCCATGACACCTTCATCCTCCATTCTCACGGGTTTGGCGGAAGTAGCCTCAACCTACGGCATTGTGGTTCGCCATGCAGAAGATGAAATTTCTGCCGTGAACCTGGCTATTGGCGCAGCCTACGCCGGTGCCCGCGCTGCCACAGGCACCTCTGGCGGGGGATTCTGCTTAATGACCGAAGGTGTGGGTTTGGCCGCAGAAGCTGAAGTGCCGCTGGTTATTGTGAATGCCATGCGCCCCGGTCCATCCACGGGTTTGCCAACCTGGACAGAGCAAGGGGATCTGCGTTTGGTGATGCATGCCTCGCAAGGGGATTTCCCCCGCATCATTGTGGCGCCAGGTGATGTGACGCAGGCATTTCAAGAATCAGCCCGCGCCATGCAAATTGCCGAAGCCTACCACTTGCAGGTCACTATCCTTACGGATAAGTACTTAGCGGAGAGCCATTGGAGTACTCCACATTTTGCGCTGGAGCAGTTGCAGCCAACCAAAGCCGGGTTTGCTGATGCAGCGATGTTGCAGGGTGTGGATACCTACCAACGGTACGCAGACACGGCAAATGGGGTTACCCCACGCAGTGTCCCAGGGCAGCCGGGTGGGGTGCACACGGCAAATTCTGACGAGCATGATGCAATTGGCCATGCGGACGAAACCTCAGAAATGCGCGTGCTCCAAGTGCAGAAGCGGGAACGGAAACTCGCTGCGGCCATGGCAGACCTGCCGCCGCGTGTCCTTTTGTACGGAGACGCGGATGCGGATATTACTATGGTCACCTGGGGTTCTGCCACGCTCTCATGTCGCGAAGCCATGCGGAAGCTGACCCGGATGGGCATTCGGGTGAACATTCTGCAAACTCTGTACATCCTGCCATTCCCGGTGGAGGAAATGCATACTTTTTTCAAAGCCGCAAAGCAGACTGTGCTGGTGGAGAATAACTTTTCTGGCCAGTTTGGCGGCGTGCTGCGCGAGTACACTGGCTTGCAGTGCAACCATCAACTTTTGAAGTATGATGGTCGGCCTTTCTGGCCAGAGGAAATTGTGGACTACGTGAAAGGGATTGTCTAAGCCTATGGAAACCACACCCCAGCAGAGTGCAAAATTCAATACGGAGAAAGTGCCAACCTGGTGCCCAGGGTGCGGTGACTTTGGCATTTGGACAGCCTTGAAAAATGCCTTCACGGAAATGGACTGGAACCCAGCTGACGTTTTGGTGGTCTACGGCATTGGCTGCTCTGGTAACATGTCCAGCTTTGTGAAGTCCTACGGCTTCCATGGTTTGCACGGCCGCGCCCTGCCAGTGGCCGTGGGCGCCAAGCTGGCCAACCGAAAACTGAAGGTGATCGTGGTGGGCGGTGACGGCGACGGGTATGGTGAAGGCGGGAATCACTTCATCCACACGCTCCGGTCCAACCCGGACATCACCTACATTGTGCATGATAACCAGGTGTACGGTCTGACCAAAGGCCAAACCTCTCCCACCACGGAGCAAGGTGAGAAAACCAGCTCTGCACCTGAAGGTGCACCTGATCAGCCCATCAATCCTCCAGCTCTGGCTATTGCCGCCGGCGGGACATTCGTGGCGCAGGGCTTTTCCGGTGACACGCGCCAACTCACCCAGCTCATTAAAGACGGGGTAGCGCACCCAGGCATGGCGCATATCAACGTGCTGCAACCCTGCGTGACCTTCAACCATCACAATACCTTCTCCTGGTTTTTCAAGCGGGTGTACAAAGTGGAGACCACACCGTACGACTTTACGAACAAAACCGAAGCCTTTGCCAAAGCACTGGAGTGGGGTGACAAAATCCCCACTGGTCTGCTCTACCGGGAAATCCGTCCAACCCTGGAAGAGCGGATCTCTGAATTGCGGCACGAACCCTTGGTGCATAAGCCACTTGCCGTGGATCTTGCAGCGACGCTGCAGACCTTCATTTAGTCTGGCTAACCCATTGTCAAGCAGCCCTGCGCTTGGGGGTTTTTGGCAACCCTTGCATTTTTCAGCCGCCGGAGTAACCTAGTCTCTATCCCTCAAGGAGGAGGAAAATGCTCATTTCTTGGTTGCGTCAGAAGTTCAGTACGCCCCCAATTGCCGTTTCACACGAACCACTGTGCCCGTGTGGAGGCACACTCCAACATGCCGAAGCAACAACGTCCTTTGCGTGGCTTGTCTGCAGTAAGTGTGGACTTTTTCGCCACCCATCTTGCGTTGCCGGGTTTGGAAAAAAGTAGCCGTTGGTCACCTGACTGACGGCTTTTTCTTCCCTTTTTTTATGCGTAGAAAACCCAAAAAGTCTGGTATACTACCAGAATATGCAGACGACATGGCGGGTGGCAGAGCCGGTGCCTGAGGAGGTGCGGCGGCAATTCCCAGAACTCAACCCAATTGTGCTCCAATTACTCTGGAACCGGAACCTTCGTACCCAAGCGACGATGGACGAATTTGTGCAGCCCGACTGGGGGAAGGACATTCATGATCCTTTCCTGTTTCGGGATATGCAGAAGGCCGTGGATCGAATCCTCCAGGCGATTGCAAAGAAAGAACGGATTATTGTCCACGGTGACTACGACGCAGATGGTGTGTGCAGCGCCGCAGTGCTGACGACTACCCTGTCCGCCCTGGGTGCAGACGTGGACGTGTACTTGCCGCACCGGGAACGGGAAGGGTATGGCCTGAACCTGCAGACCATTGAGCACCTGAAGAAGAATCACGCCGCGCAGCTCATTATCACCTGTGACTGCGGCACCAGCAACGCGGCTGAAGTCGCCCGTGCGCACGAGCTTGGTATGGACGTGATCATTACCGATCACCACCACGCCCCGGCAGTCATGCCCAAGCCGTACGCCATTATCAATCCGCAATTACCTGACTGTGGTTACCCCTTCCCACACCTGGCTGGTTCAGGCGTGGCATTCAAAGTTGCGCAGGCGTTGCTCCGCAAGTGTGGACAAAAAATACTCAATGGTTTAAGCATCGAAGGTTTTGAAAAATGGCTGCTGGATTTCGTAGCCATTAGCACCATCACGGACTTCATGCCGCTCATTGGCGAAAACCGAACCCTGGTGAAGTTTGGCTTGGTGGTGCTGCGAAAGTCGCCGCGTCCGGGTTTGCGTGCCATGGCAGAGGTCAGCAGTATGAAGCAGGAGAATATTGATACCACCACCATTGGTTTTCAAATTGGCCCACGCTTGAATGCCGCTGGGCGGATGGATCATGCCAGTACGGCGTACCGTTTGCTGGTCGCCCCAGATGCATCTGAAGCAACTGCCTTGGCCATTGCGTTGAATACCAGCAATGCTGAACGACAGAAACTTACCGAAACAATTTTGCGGGAAGCAAAGCAATCCATTGGCGAGGTCACCTCATCAAAGCGGATGCTCATTGCCAAAGGCGATCAGTGGCCAGTGGGGATTCTGGGCTTGGTGGCCGGAAAGTTAGCTGACGCGTACCACCGGCCGGTATTGGTCATGTCTGCCCATGGGGAGGAGTTTGTGGGTTCAGGTCGCAGTATTCCGCAGTTTCACATTACCGAAGCCTTGCTCCGTCACAAAGAGTTGCTTGTGAGGTACGGTGGCCATGCTGGTGCGTGCGGCTTCACTCTCCGGGTTGATGCGGTGGACACATTTATCCAGGCAATGGAGCAGGACACCAGCGAGCGCGTGACTGAAGCTGATTTGGAAAAAGACATTCGGATTGATGCAGACATTCCGCTGCAGCACGTGGACTGGGAGCTCTTTGATGTGATGGATCAGTTTGAACCTTTTGGCGAAGGTAACCCCAAGCCCGTCTTCGCCACCCGGCACATGACTATCACCGACCTGCAACCAGTGGGTAAAGAGGGGAAGCACCTGCGCATTCACGTGAACCACGTCGTGCCCGAAGTGCGCAAGTTCATTGCCTTTGGCGCGGGGCTCACTTGGGGGAAGGATCTGACAGTAGGTGATAAAGTGGATATTGCCTACACCGTGGACAAGAATGAGTGGAACGGAACCCGGGAATTACAATTGAAGGTTGTTGATCTTCACCGTCACAATCTAGACGTATGATTCCCATCATGGCTACAGTGTGGACAGACGGCGGCGCCCGGGGTAACCCAGGGCCAGCCGCCATTGGCTACGTCATGGAAATTGAAGGGCAGACCGTGGCTTCGGTTGGCGAATGCATCGGCGAAGCCACGAACAATGTTGCTGAGTACACGGCATTACTCCGAGCGCTGAATGCGGCAAAAGCAAAGGACGCGACCATGGTGCATTGTTTCCTGGATAGTCTGTTGGTTGTGGAACAGCTCAACCGGCGGTACAAGGTGAAAGATGCAAACTTGGCCAAACTCTTTACCCAAGTATGGAACCAGTGCCAGCAGTTTCAAAAAGTAACCTTCCAGCATATCCCGCGCGAGCAGAACAAGCGGGCAGACGCCTTGGTCAACGCTGCTCTCGACGGAAAACTGTAGCTGTATGCTCATCAACCTTGCCCTCATTCTCTTCGTGGCTGCGGTGGTCGCGCTCATCGTGGCCGCCTGGAAAATTGCAGATAGCCTTATCAAAAGTCCGCGGGAGATCCGTCCGGAGGATTGGGTGACGTTTGGTTTCCACCCAGAGTTTGTCCGCTTTGCTGCAACGGACAAGGTACAGCTGTCTGGTGCCTTCATCAAAGGCAACCGGCCAGAAACCATTCTCCTCCTCCACGGGTACAGCCATTCCAAAACCCAGCTTCTCCCCCAAGCCAAACTCCTGCACGCGCAAGGGTACAATCTCTTTCTCTTTGACTTCCGTGGTTCAGGTGAGAGTGGAGGAGACTACATTACCTTTGGCGAAGAAGAGCAGCGAGATTTGGTGGGTGCTGTTGATTACCTGCGCTCCCGAAAAGACATTGATACAGACCGCCTGGGTATTTTTGGTTTTTCCATGGGTGGTTCGGTCGCCTTGCTCAAGGGTGGTGAATTGCCAGGTGTGCGAGCAATTATTGTGGACTCCAGTTACGCGGAATTCACCTCACTCATTAAAATGAGTTTCAAAGAGTACTTGGGTAAATTTCCTTTTTTTCCACTTGGGAACTTAGTGCTGTACCTCATTAAGGTTCGGACCGGTGCGTACTTTGCGAACATCAAACCTTTCCAAAATGTGCACAAACTTGGCAGCATTCCGTTGCTCGTCATTCATGGCACTGCTGACCGCACCGTACCGTTCTGGGATGCCCTGCGCGTCCAAGGCAGTGCCACAGGCCCTGCTGAGCTAATGGTAGTCCAAGGGGCTGGGCATAATGATACATTTGCCACGGGCGGGGATAGGTATGCCAAAAAAGTTGTGGGCTTTTTCCAAACCCACTTAGGCGAGTAAAAAAGCAGAAAATGTGGTAACCCTTGACAAATAAGGGGTTTTGGTGTATTCTCAGCAGTTAAAACTGAAATAAAAACACTTTACAACAAGGAGTTGTTATGTGCTTGTTTAAGAGAGTCTACGTAAACGGCCAGCAGGCCACAGTGGCTCAGGATGGTTTCTTTGAGACCGACCTACGCGGACCGCTGGACATCAGTGTTGCGGTTTTACCGACTGCAGCACAAGCTGCCCGGAGTTTCGCCTTCTCAATAACTGGGCGTGAAAAGGTTATCACACTTCGGGATTGGGTCGTGGAAGACGAAGTGGTTAGTGTTGAGTTCACCGTAAAGCTGAACGCTCAAGGCGTTCCAGCATATCCGGATAACCATATCAAGGTGTTTGCCATTGGCTCGGATGGAGACTTCTCGGTGTACGAAATTTCCGTGGTACGACAGGAAGACCGATTCTTCCTATGCCAGCAGGTTACCCACCGCGGAACTTGCTACCGTGACCAGGAAGGTCTGGTACGCTGCCCGTACTTCTCGCAAGGCATCCACCAGTGGACCGCGCTCATGCCGTACATCGAGAACCTAGCCAAAAAGTTCGTCAAGGTTCTCCCGCCCATCAGCGCATACCACGAGCCAAGAGAGCTACTCATTTCGCCGAAGAATGGTCATGGTTACGTTTGTTGGTTCAACATTGCCATGGGTGTCGGCGTTGCCAAAGTCCGTTTGGATGGAGAAGTGCAGTCAGTGAAAATTTACTGGCGGCATATCACCAACCGAACCAATAACGGTCTTCGGTACGTGCCTGAGAGTTCGGTCATTACGTACCAGCACATTCAACTGGTACCCAACCCCAAGGGCCTCTCTCACCAACTCATTGGTGTGAAGTTGGCCGCTTAAGTCGCACATTTATTTTCGGAACCGGGTACGAGCCTCACAACCTCGTACCCTCCTTCCTCCAGCGGTTTTCAAATAACCCTTGAAGGAAGGAATAGAAAATCAACAAATAGGAGAAAAAAATGGAGAACATTACAAATCATTTCATTGCCATGTACGTAGTCGTGGGTCTGATATTTTTCGTACTTCTTGTTCTGACAATCCGATCTTTTCTTTTCATGAGGAAGCGTTTGAAAGATCGCTGTTACGAGGCACACTGTTACGCTCTGGAAATGCTCCTCTCTTTGCGAGGCACTGAGATTATGCCTGCAACGCTTGAATGGCACCAGAAGTGTCTAATACTTCTGGAGTCACACCCCTCAATCCCAGAGTACTTCCGGACGTCAGGTATTGGACCAAGAACATCATCGTTGATGATCTGCTGCATTCGGATCCAAACCTTAAGCGCAATGTACCAACGAACGATGCAATTCCTAGTGAGAGAGGGACTCTCACAAGAGATGATTGACAGTACACAAAAGCGGTTCGAACAGGAATTTGCCGATACCGAAAAGGTTTTGCAAGAAAAAGGTTATGCGTACGATATTCAACCAATGCGTCACGCGCTTGCACACGTACTCGGCATTTAAGTGTAACTTCATCAAAGGCAGTACATTCGTCTCGTTCTTTCCATGACACGGTCCCTCCTGGATCGTGTTTTGCTATCTGCTGACCCCGCATACGTTAAAGTAATATGCAGCTGCGGGGTTTCGCTCTGCCTTTGCCTCTTTCATTACAGGCATTATTTGGCGGAGCTCAACTTGCCTTTGGCAGGGTTTTTCGCGTACACTAGGCACACATGCAGCTGAAGGATATTCGTTCAAAATTCTTGCATTTCTTTGAAACGCGGAAGCACCGGGTGATATTGTCGTCCTCGCTCATTCCCGCAAATGACCCATCCGTTTTGCTCACCACTGCGGGTATGCAGCAGTTCAAGCCATACATGCTGGGGGAGCGGGATCCCAAGGCAGACTTGGGTGGCCGCCGGTTCACCAGCGTGCAGAAGTGCTTCCGCACCTCGGACATTGACGAAGTGGGGGATGCCACGCACCTAACCTTCTTTGAAATGCTGGGGAACTTTAGCGTGGGGGATTACTTCAAGAAAGAAGCCATTGCCTACGCCTGGGAATTTTGCACAAAAGTGGCACACGTCGCTGAAGACCGGATGTGGGCAACGTACTTCCACGGGGATGACGTGCGGGTGAAGAAAGTGAAAACGCACTTACCTGCCGACAGTGAATCAGCCAAGCTCTGGCAGCAGTACTTGCCCAAGGAACGCATTGCTGGGTACGGGCATGATGCAAACTTCTGGGGTCCACCCGGCCAGACTGGCCCTTGCGGCCCGTGTACGGAAATCCACATTGACCGGACGGGTACGCCGTGTGACTTGGGGGCCAAGTGCTTGCCCAATTGCAATTGTGGTCGGTTCCTGGAAGTCTGGAATTTGGTACTTATGCAGTATGAGAAGAATGCTGAGGGCGCGTATATTGAATTGCCCATGAAGAATATTGACACGGGTATGGGTTTGGAACGCTTGGCTATGATCTTGCAGGGGAAGGACAGCGTTTTCCAAACCGAAGCGTTCGCACATATTATTGACGTGGTGAAAGCCGACCCGCACTTCGCGTTGACGGGTGTTGATGTGGAAGATGTGCGCCGCTTGCGCATTGTCTCAGACCACTTGAAGGCCGCGATCTTCCTCCGCGCGGATGAAGTGCGTTTTAGTAACAAAGAGCAGGGTTACATTCTGCGCCGCATTTTTCGCCGAGCCTGTGACCAGTACCTCCACCCAAATCCAGATTTGTCAGCAGTCTTTGATGCGGTGGCGAAAGAGTACGGGCATGCCTACCCCGAGCTGGAGCAGAAGCGCCAAGCGATTTTGGAAGACTTCCAAAAAGAGTATGGGAATTATGAGAAAGTCCGGCTCATGGATATTGGCAAACTGGTAAAGCAGTTGCCGCGGGACCATGTCCTTGGGCAAGTGGAAACGCCGCAAGGGGAGTCCCACATCCAAATTACTGGCAAAGCAGCCGTCCAATTGTTCACGACCTACGGCACGTCCGTGGATCAGTTGCGCCAAAAAGGCTTTGCCTTTGACCAGGCAGACTTTGAAATTGAACTGGACAAGCATCGCGGTGTGTCCCGCGCCGGCGCCACCAGCAAATTTGGCGGCCATGGTTTGTACAGCGCTGATTTGACGGACGAGGAACGAAAAATTGCCACGCGGTTGCACACGGCCACCCACTTGCTGCAGCAAGCTCTGCGCGACGTACTGGGTCCAGAGGTGCAGCAGGACGGGTCAGACATTACCCCAGAGCGTTTACGTTTTGACTTCCGTTACCCCCAGAAAATGACGCCAGAGCAGATTCTCCAGGTGGAAACCATTGTGAACGCCAAAATCAAGGAAGACTTACCTGTGGAAAAACAGGAAATGCCCATCAAAGACGCCCTCGCAGCCGGGGCTTTAGCTTTTTTCAAAGAGAAGTACCCAGAGAAGGTTACGGTCTATTCTGTGGGAAATTACTCCAAGGAACTCTGTGGCGGCCCGCACGTGACGCATACGGGGGAGCTGGGCAGCTTTAAGATCCAGTCGGAGAAGTCAGTTTCCGCCGGGGTACGGCGGATAAAGGCAGTGGTTGGGTAGTTGTAAAGCCATAGAGCGGTAAAGCTGTAGAGATCCTGGAAGCCTGCAACAATCTGTCATTGCGAGGAACGAGTCTTTCACCGCCTTGGCGGGACCCCGCTGCTGCGGTGGCGAGTGACGTGGCAATCCCGCTGTCATACGGAACCAAGATGACTCTCTGGCTCGTGACCAACAATCCACGCACCCTGGAGAGGGTGCTCTGGTTGTGCACCACCTTGTCACCTCCATTAGGGTTACCTCCCCTACCCCCTCCTTCGAAAGGGGGGGGGAGGAGTTTGTTTAAGTAAGCCATACCCCCCGTATCGAGATACGTTACACGGATGACGGCAATCGTTAAAGAATCAAGCAATTGTAACCCAACCTTTTACGAAATCCTATGCCCATTGCCGATACGGGTTGCGATACCGTTACCCGTATTCCATTCCTCCACCCCAGCCCTTGACGTCCCTCCAGCGGTCTGGTACAGTCCACTGGTAGCTGTTTTATTCTCTACAACCTGGTCTCTGTTGCGCTCGCCCTTGTCCTGATGCTGCTGTGTACTGACTATCCCATCTTTGTATTGGGAGGTAGTTGCACAGTACCGTCCTCGGTGTTTTCGGACGGGTGTTTGCCTGACCCAGGAACTTTCCACCGCATGGCTCGATTCCGCCGAAAACCCCAAGATGGACTTCCCAAGCCGGAAGCACGCGGGGTCAATAAGAAAGGTTTTTTGGAGGTTGATGGGATTATTGAAGAACTCCTGCCTTCCGCTACCTTTCGCGTCCGTTTGCAGAACGGCCACATTATTCTGGCGCACCTCTCCGGCCGCATGCGCATGAACAAGATTAAAATTCTCCCCGGGGACTCGGTGATTCTGGAAATGACCCCCTACGACCTGCACAAGGGTCGGATTACCTACCGCAAGTAATTTCCTGTATGAAAGTTCGCGCCTCTGTTAAACCCATTTGCATGAAATGCCGCGTCATTCGACGGGGCAAGAAGCTGCTGGTCATTTGCAGTAACCCCAAGCATAAGCAACGTCAAGGCTAATCTATGGCTGCACGTATCGCCGGTGTCACCCTTCCAAATAAACCCATCCGCATTGCCTTGCGGTACATTTATGGCATTGGGCCCACCCTGGCTGAGCGGATTTTGGCTGAGGCAAAAGTGAATCCCCAGACGCGGACCAATGATCTGAGTGATACGGACGTGAACAAGTTGCGTGAACTGGTGGAAAAAGGCCACAAGGTAGAAGGGGATCTGCGACGTGACATTCTCATGAACATCAAGCGTTTGAAAGAAATCAACTCGCACCGGGGCATGCGCCACGCGCGCAACTTGCCGGTTCGCGGCCAACGCACCAAGACCAATTCCCGCACCACGCGTGGTAACGTCCGCCGCACCATGGGCAGTGGCCGCAAACCTTCAGCAGAAAAGACCTAACCCGCCTCTATGTCTGACGACCAAGCAAAAGTCTTACCCGAATTTAGCACCGAACTTCCCGGCGCTCCTGTTGCACCTGAGGTGGAAGCCACGGCTCCAGCCAAAAAGAAGCGCAAGAAGTCCAAGAAGTTCGTGCAGCACGGCATTGCTTTTGTGCAAGCCACCTACAACAACACCATTGTGAGCATTGCGGATTTGAATGGGAACGTCATTGGCTGGCGCTCTGCCGGCGCCGCAGGTTTTCGCGGCCCCAAGAAGGGCACACCGTACGCCGCCGGGGTGATTGTTCGCCAGCTCATGGAGAAGATTAAGGACGTGGGGTTGCGCCAGGTGGATGTCCGCGTCAAAGGCATTGGCAGTGGCCGGGAAGCCGCGATCCGCGCCCTGGTTGGCAATGGTTTAGCAATTACGTCAATCAAAGATGTCACGCCCATTCCGCACAACGGTGTTCGGGCACCTAAAGTTCGCCGCGTCTAACACTTCTTATGGCTCGTACTCTTGGTCCAAAACATAAGCGCTGCCGTCGGTACGGCGTGAAACTCTGCGACGCTGCGAAGTGTCCAGTCACCCGTCGTCCCTACCCAACCGGGCAGCACGGCCCCAAGGGCGCGTCCCGCATGTCCGAGTATGGCACCCAGCTGGCCGAGAAGCAGAAAGCCCGCGCCATCTACGGTTTGCTGGAACGGCAATTTTCAAACTACTTTGTGAAAGCCAAGCGGAAGAAAGGCGACACTGGCCAGCACTTGCTGCAGCTCCTGGAGCGCCGGCTGGACAATGCCGTGTTCCGCGCTGGCTTTGCCGCCACGCACGCCCAGGCCCGGCAGTACGTGGGCCACGGCATGGTCATGGTGAATGGCAAGCGCGTCACCATTCCTTCCTTCAGCCTGAAAGTTGGCGAAGTGATTACCCTCAAACCCACGGCCCGGGTGAAAGCCCAGGTGCAGGAACGTTTGAAAGGCGTGCACGAAGCCGTGCCTACCTGGTTGACCGTGGACATGGAAAAAGTGTCAGCCACGCTGGCTCGGCTCCCCGAACGGGATGACGTGCAGCAGCCGCTCAACATGCAGCTCATCGTCGAATTTTACTCTCGCTAGTTCGTTTACGAAACGCTTATGGAACGCATCCAACTCCCATCCAAAATTTCCTTCACCGACACCGAGCCCAACGTTACGGACGTGGTCATTGAACCATGCTTCCCTGGCTACGGCACCACGCTGGGCAATGCCCTGCGTCGCGTCCTCCTGTCCTCGTTACCTGGCGCTGCAATTACCGCGGTGAAGATTACCAATGCCACGCATGAATTTGCCACAGTTCCACATGTGAAAGAAGACGTGGTGGACCTCATTTTGAACCTCAAAGGCGTACGCTTGGCTGTGCACGAAGGGGAAGGCGGCACCGTGATGCTGAAGGTGAAGGGTGAGAAGGTTGCAACCGCTGGGGACATTAAGTGCCCAGCCAACATTGAAATCCGCAACCCTGAGCATGTCATTGCTACCCTAACCGACAAAGCTGCCGATTTGGAAATTGAGTGCACGGTTGGCGTTGGCCGTGGGTACGTCCCCGTGGAGCAGCGCGAGAAAGAGCGGTTGGATCTGGGCGTGATTGCTGTGGATGCGATTTACACTCCAGTGCGCAATGTGAACTTTGCCGTGGAGCACGTCCGCGTTGGCCAAATGACCAACTACGACAAAGTGACATTGACCATCCGCACGGACGGTACCATCACCCCCGCAGCTGCCTTTGGTGATGCCACGCATATCCTGGTTGACCACTTCCAACATTTGCTCGAGTCCGTTCCTGCTGTTGCGGTTGCTGAAGTAGCAGACGAAAAACCTGCGAAGAAAAAGAAAGCAACCAAGAAAGAGAAAGCTGAAGACGCTGAATAATATTTTGTATGCGCCACCGGAAGACCCGTCCCACTCTTGATCGAAAAGCTGCACCACGCAACGCCATGTTGCGCCAGATGGTGGCGAGTGTTGTGCTGACCGGACGGATTGTGAGCACCACGGCTAAAGTCCGCGCGGTGCAACCTCTAGTGGAGCGCGCCGTGACCACGGCGAAGAGCAACACCCTGGCTGCCCGGCGTCAGCTTATGCGCACCTTGCCGGAAGCTGCAGTCAACAAACTCCTTACCACCTGGGGCCCCAAGTTCAAAGAGCGCAAAGGCGGCTACACTCGCCGCATGCTCATTGGCCAACGCCAAGGCGACGGCGGCCACCAGGCAATGCTTGAATTCATCGACTAATGCGTAAACCCTCACCACCACAAACGATTGTGACTCTGGATGCCAGCGGCAAAGTCCTGGGTCGTTTTGCAACCCAAGTTGCCGTCTATCTCATGGGCAAGCACCGTCCTAGCTACCGGCCAGATGCCATTACTGGCGACCGGGTGGTGGTGGAAAATGCCAAGAAGATTATGGTGACCGGCAACAAGCTCACCCAGAAGCACTACCACCACTTCTCCGGCTACCCCGGTGGCTTGCGCAGCACCAACCTGCGAGACAAGCTTGCTAAAGATCCAACCTCCATCATCATTCTGGCCGTGAAGCGCATGCTGCCCAACAACCGGCAGCGCGCGCTCCTGCTCAAGCGGCTCACCGTCAAACCGTAAACTTTTTTCCAAATGCCTACCAAAGCTACTGCCAAGCCAGCCCGCAAACCCGCCGCCAAAGCCGCGGCCAAGAAACCCACCAAGCACACTGCTGCTGGCGGGAAGATTGTGGTGAAGCGCGCGGTGAAGAAAGTAGTCCACAAAGCAGCCGTACCAAAGGTGGAAGCGCTGCACACGGTGGCCATGCCCGCCCGGGAGGAGTACCAGTCAACAGTTGGCCGCCGCAAAACTGCGGTTGCCCGCGTGCGCTACTACAAACTGGGTACCGGGGAAATTGTGGTAAACAACTTGCCCGTGGAAAAGTACTTTGGGTACTTTACCTGGCAAGAGCTGGCCAAGCGCCCGCTGACCATTGCCAACTGGCAAACTGGCCGCTGGACCATCAAAGTCCAAGGCGGTGGCGTTCCCGCCCAGGCGCACGCCATGGCGCACGGCATTGCCCGCATGCTCCAAACTCTGGACGTTGATCTGCGTGCTTCCCTCAAGAAGGCAGGCATGTTGACCCGGGATGCCCGCGTCAAAGAGCGCAAGAAGTACGGTTTGAAGCGTGCTCGCCGCGCCCCGCAGTGGCAGAAGCGTTAAGCTTTGCCCATGCGCCACTGGCGCACTGTCGGTGCTGGTGATTCCCTATGACCAAGCCCGAACCTACAACCGAAACCAACAGCGGCCAAAGTCGCATTTTGCGGAACACGTCGTACCTGACGGGGGCTTTTGTGCTGCAGAAGGTTATCTCCTTTGTCTACTACACGGTCGTCGTCAACCACATTGGCGTGTCCCGGTCTGGGGAGTACGATCCGCTCAAGTCGCTCATTCCCATTGCCCTCATCCTCATTGACTTCTCCTTGTCCCAGGTGGTCACCCGGGAAATTGCCCGCAACCCTGGGCGGATGAAATCCATTCTGGGCAACGTGCTGGGGCTTAAGCTCCTGTTCACCCTGGTGGTCATGACTGCCTTTGGGTTTGTCACCAACTTTGGGAACTTCAGCCAGGACGTGCAGTCTTCGCTCTACCTCGTTGCGCTCATCGTTGGCTTTGACACGTTCACCCTCACGTTCTTCGCCGTGCTCCGGGGTTTGCAGAACATGAAGTACGAGGCCATGGGCATGATCATCAACCAAGTCCTGGCCGTGGGCATTGGCTACACCACCCTGCGCCTGGACCTGGGTCTGCGCGGCATTTTCTTTGCCACCCTGCTGGGTTCTGCTGCAAACTTCGCCTGGTCCACCTACGCCCTGCGCCGGTTCGCCAAAGTCTGGCCGCGGTTATACTGGGATGTGGTGCTGGTCAAAGAGTTGCTCAAACTGGCTGTCCCGTTCGCCATTGCTGCCATGCTGGTGAAAGTCTACACCTACACCGACCGGTACTTGCTGCTCATCCAGAAGGGTTCTATTGCGGTTGGGTACTACGCCGTGGCGCACAAGTTGACGTTCGCCCTGGAGTTCCTCCCTTCCGCCTTTGCCGCGGGTTTATACCCAGCCATGAGCAATTTCTACGTAAGTTCCAAGGAGAAACTAGCTGACACCTTTGAGCGCGCAATGGTGTACATGATGATCATTAGCGTGCCCATGTCCTTGGGCATCTTCGTGCTCGCGAGTAGCTTTGTGGGCCTGGCGTTCAAAGACTTCTTTGCTCCGTCCGCAGACCCCCTTCGGATCCTCATCCTCAGCTTGCCGGTCATCTTCATGAACTTCCCGGTGGGTACTTTGCTGAATGCTAGCAACCGCACCCGGTTCAATACCATCAGCATGGGCATCACTGTCTTGGTGAACCTCTCCCTCAATACGTTGCTCATCACTCGGTACTCGTACATGGGCGCAGCTGTGGCAACCTTCATTAGCGGCACCGTCTTGTTCTGCATGGGCATGTACTGGACCAAAGGGGTCATTGACGTGCCCTGGCGCCGTTTGCTGCACCGCCTGGGCCGGGTCTACCTGTCAGCGGTCGTGGCCGGCGCTGCCATTTTCCCCATCCGGAATGCATTCCCCATTTTCGTCAGCGGCCGGCGGGCTGACGTGGTGCTGTGGACCTTGCTCTTCGTCATCATCTACGTGGCCGGTCTGTTGTACTTCAAAGGTGTGAAGCGGGAAGAGCTGGCTGCCATTTGGAAAATCATTCGGCGCAAGTCTGCCATTGCCAAAGCTGACGGACCTGCAGCCGGGAAGTAGACACCCATGAAGGTGCTCCTCCTCACCACTACCTTTCTCCCAGCCTACGGCGGCGTGGAGAAGTTTTTGGCCACGCTGTTTGGAGACCAAGCTGCTCTCCACGTTGATGTGCTCACCGAACCCGGGGCAGACGTGGTCCCCAAGTGGAAGCTTATTCGTCAGCCCTTGCTCACTGGGAAAATCCGCCCCCGCTGGCTGCAGACTCTGTGGCAGATTCCAAAGCTCGTTAGCGAGCAAAAGTACGACGTCATTGTGCTGGGCCACTACGCTCCATACCTCGCAGGCGCGTTCAATGCACGCAAGAAGTTTGGCACCAAAGTCGTGGTTATCACCCATGGGTACGATGTCCTGAGCTATGACACTGCTGGTGGCTTCCGCCGGTGGTGGTTGCGTCGTCACTTGCGGAGTGCAAACCTGGTGGTCGCCAATAGCCAGTTTACAAACGAGCACCTGAAGCGCTTGGGGGTGGCGGAAAGCCGCAGAACCGTCCTGACGCCTGGGGCAGAGATTCCCATTGACGTCCTGAGCAAAGCTGAGGCTCGGCAAAAATTACAACTACCTGCTGATAGCCAGGTGCTGCTCACCGTGGGCCGATTAGCGAACCGTAAAGGCCATACCCTGGCTGTCGACGCCGTGGCGCAGCTTGTGCAAACCTTTCCCAAGTTGCACTACCTTATTGTTGGCCGCGGGTCAGAAGAGGGGAGTATTCAGCAGCGGATTGCCAAGCACAAGCTGGAAGCGCAGGTACACGTCCTGAACAACGTAGAAGATACCAGCATTGTCTACGCTGCCGCTGATTTGTTCCTGTTCCCCAGTACCGAAGGCGGGCGGGGGAATGTGGAAGGTTTTGGCTTGGTGAGCGTGGAAGCGCAGATGCACGGGCTACCAGTCATTGCCAGCAACACCGGCGGCATTCCCGAAACCCTGGAAAAAGGTTTGACCGGCGAGTTGGTAGAACCCGGGGAAGCGGATGAAATTGCCAAAGCCGTGGAACCGCTGCTGGCTGATCCCTTGAAACTCCAACGTTACAGTGACCGCGCCCGGAAGTTTGCCGTTGAGCATTTCCAGTGGGAAACCCGCCGTACCCGGATTGTGGAACTACTCACTACTGTCACAAAAGTTCCCAAGGTGAAAGTGAGCGTAGTAATTCCAGCCTTTAACAGTGCCAAGACGCTTGCCACCACCCTCAACAACCTCAATGCCCAAACCTTGAAGCCAGCAGAGATTGTCGTTGTGGATGATGGTTCTACTGACGACACCTCCGAAATCGCGAAGAAGTTTGACGTGCAGCTTATCCGCCAGGAGAACAAAGGCGCCCCTGCCGCTCGGAATGCCGGGTTTGCCAAAACCACAGGGGACTTTGTGCTGTACTGTGATGCCGATGTGCAGCTGCAGCCAACCATGCTGGAAAATATGACTCGAGCCTTGCTCCTGCACCCTGAGGCCGGCTATGCCTACAGTGACTTCAAGTTTGGCTGGCATACGTTTGATTTGTTTGATTTTGATTCAGAGCGTTTGCAAAAAGCCAACTACATTTCCACCATGTCCTTGCTGCGGAGAGAGAACTGTATTGGCTTTGATGAGAGCTTGAAACGGTACCAGGACTGGGATTTGTGGAAGAGGTTGCTGGTGAAGGGTGTGAGGGGGATGTGGGTGCCTGGACGACTTTTTAATGCAGGCTTCGGAGGGATAAGCAAAGATTCTGTGAAGGATGTATGGAAACTCGCAAAGTCGAAAATGTAGTAAATTGGTATAGCCGATCGATTTTGCCTCGGAAAAGGAGAAGTGAGGGTAAAAAAATCCCATCGGGTGATGGGATGTAAATTCTGGGAGGTGTATTAGACCCCCTGGGTCAATTTGTGTTGGTACCATGGAGCAATGTCGAGGTGCCACCCGAGCTCCTGGGTTGCTTTCCACAGGAGAAGCTCAATTGCGGCGAGGCGATCGTTCGGGTGTTCTTCGACGAGTAGCCTGACGGCTTTGACAAGGTTGAATGCAACCTTGTCGCAGGCATAGCGCTCGGTTTTGCCGAGGCACTCAATGAGCAGATCGAGATTGTCGAGGACCCCTATGAACCCAATGGACTCACCAGTCATGGAATCACGGTAGTACTCGTATGCATCGTCAGAAACGGTACCATTCACATAGAGCCCTGGTATGACTGATTGGGGAGGAGCGTCACGCACGCCGTCAAGCGGGTAATAGCCGAGACCGCCCAAGCCGTTCTCGAGCTTATTGACGATATAGCCCGGTGAATTGCTCGGTCCCTCCGGTGTCATCAGCGCGATTACCGCACGCATGATAAGTTCACACGCATTGTGCGGAGAATAGTCCTTGCCGCTTAATGCCAGGCAATACTGGACCGTTTCTGCGCGGGCTAAGAGATCGGAGCGGCTGATCGTGCCGTTAGTCGATGTGACGTATGCATGGGTCAACGGGATTTCCCCCGGCTTGATCCTAATGGAGATAGGGTTCACTTTTCCTCCTGGGAAGATGCTTTGTTTTGAGTTTTTGCTTTCGTAAAGATTACCTGTGATTTACACTTATGGCAAGGTCAGTAGTTGATTTTTGGCTAGGAAAGGGGGAGAATGGGGGCATGATCGAACTCAAGACCAAGAAAACCAAGGCATCAAGCAGCTCAAGAAAAAGCTCTATAGCAAAGTCCGTCGAGGTCCGGTTGAGGGGAAGGCTGTGAGCAGGGATTGAGGTAGGAGAGGGTTGTTTTGGTTGGTTTTCGTCTCGCCGGCAGGCTTTGATTTATCGGCAGTATTTAGAGTAGACTAGCTTTATGAAGATTACTTCTGTTTCAATATCTAATATCCTTAGTTTTCCTCATAAGGAAGCATTTTCTACTCCCACTATTACCTTTCAAGGCGAACGATCAGGAGGAAGTCAGCATATTTTGATTGGTCCAAACGGGTCGGGGAAAAGTAATTTTATTGAAATAATCAACCAGATTTTCCAAAGGGTTCTGTTTCAGCCTATTGTCTTTAATGAAAGCTCTCTAAATCAATTTAAAAGGACTGGTAATAAGAATGGCTTAGGGCAAACAATCCAGACACCACAAAAAAGCCCCACTAGTTATATTGAAAAAAATTATTATTCAACCCAGATGGATAAAAAAGTAATTATAGAGATTGAACTAAGCGATAAAGACCAGGAAAACATAATCTTTCTTGGACACAATATTGAACAAATAAATGAAATGATTGATAGGTATGGAAGTTCAGGCACTCCGGTGATTCATAAATTCTCAACCAGTTTTGATTTAAACGAACTTGCCAAAATTCACAAGTTAGAGTTAACAATTGAAGATAATTCACCGACAAATACCTATACTGTAAACGTAAATGGAAATACCCCAGAAAAGCAGCTTGCGAGTGAATACCTTCAATTTTTTAAACTTTTAAAAAGGCTTATATATATTCATAACAGTTATGAGATAGGAGAGCGGGGAACTTCTTGGAAAGAAATAAACGAAAATTTCGTTTTGCTCGGAAGCTACAGGAATTACCATAGCTTTAATGAATCAGTCGATGTTAATCCTGATCCCGAGGCTCAATTTAGGGCATTGGATGAGAGGCGATTAAATGAAAATACTAAGAGTGGTGACAATAACGAACCAGCTGTCATGGAACTTGTTCGCCGAAAAGTAGCAAATGAATACCATCGTTTAATACATAATCCGGAAGCAACTGTTAAAAAAGCACCCGAGTTAATAAAAAGCTTCCCATTGCTAAAGAAAATTAATGAAAAGTTAAATTCTTTTTTAGGTATAACCCTAGAAATCACTGATCCAGAATATAGGGATTTAAGCTATGAAATGTTTTTTTCCGACAATAACGCAGGTGGTCAAAGGGTGAATTTCTCCGGTTTAAGTTCAGGCCAAAAAAGTATAGTACACCTTATTTTTACTTTGTTTGGATACGATCTTGATAACGGTTCTATAATAATTGATGAGCCAGAACTTCATTTGCATCCTCAAATGCAACAAAAGTACTTAAAACTTATTAAAGAATTAAAGGAAGAAAAGAACATACAATTTGTTATCGCTACTCACTCCCCAATTTTTGTAAATTCTGAAACTATTAAGGACACATATCGATTTTTTATGGACCAGAAAGAGACAAAAATTATTAATCCAAAGATCACGAGTTCAGAATATGAACTAATCAAAATTCTGGATTATACAAATTCTTCAAAGATCTTTTTCTCTGAAAAAGCAATTCTAGTCGAAGGCGAGTCTGACGAGTTTTTTTATAGGTACTTCATTGAAGAATATCTGAAAACAGAATTCCCATCTCTACAAAGTCAACAGTTAAAAACTTATGAAGTTTTTAATATTAGTGGGAAAGGAAGTAGTAAAAGATGGAGAAAGTTTTTAGAAGATTTTAAAGTCGATGTCTCTTTTGTGGCAGATTGGGACAATATCGCTAACTTTAAAATTGAAAATGTACAAGAAATGGCGAATCTTACAAGCAAGACTCAAACTGATTATTGCGGAATAACTGAAGAATTGATCAAGAATCATAACGTAAAGTTTAGTGAGATTTCGTCAGCTATTGATAGCCTCAAAGCGTCTAAGAATTACATATTAAAATTAGGGTCCCTTGAGTGTTACCTAGGGTTGTCAGGAAAGGAAAAAGTGGAAGAAGTCATTGATTTTTGTCATACAAGATTTTTAAGCTGGAAAATAGAACCCGTCTATGAGAACAAACGGCTTGAATTAGAAAATATTTTTAAAGGCATACTAGTATAAAAAAATCTAGGCTCATGCCCAAAACCCCACTTCAACCCCATGAAATATCCCCTCACAATCATCGCCATCATCACTCTTCTCCTGACCGCCACGGCATGCACAAAGAATACTCCAACGACTAACACGCCGGTTGTGGTCAATACTATAGTGAATCAAGGCACCGCACCTACCGAATCCGGATGTCCGCAAGAAGGGCATATTAAATCTCCGGCCAGCACAAACGCGGCGACGATTACATTTGATAACCAAACTGGCGCTGACCTGAAAGTTTACTGGCTCGACTTTAACGGGGCGCGGAAGTTTTATACCGACGTGAAAGCGCATAGCAAAAAAGACCAAGCCACCTGGGTCGGACATGTATGGGTCGTGGCTGATGGTGCCGGACAATGCGTCAAGCTTCATTCCGCCAACGCCGTCGCTCAAACGCTCGTGATTGATTAAGAAGGCTCAGCTTTACATTGCTTAACAACCAACTGTATGCGTAAAATAGTCACAACGACATTCATTACCCTTGATGGGGTCATGCAAGCGCCGGGCGGCCCAGATGAGGATAAAGCCAGTGGGTTTGCGTTTGGTGGATGGCAAGCGCCGTTCGTGGATGGTGAGCTCATGAAGACTATGGGCGAATGGCTGGGGCAGCCGTTCGAACTGCTCCTTGGCCGAAAAACCTACGATATCTTCGCAGCGTACTGGCCCTCGAATACGAGTGTGCCGGTTGTGGCCGAGCCATTCAATGCAACCAGAAAGTACGTCGTTTCACACAATCCTGATTTCAAGCCCACGTGGAATAATTCCGTGGTGGTGTCTGGCGATGTTGCAGCCGAAATTGCAAAACTCAAAGCCATGGAGGGCAAGGATCTTTGGGTGCATGGCAGTGGGAGCCTTATTCAGACCTTGCTTAAGCACCAGTTGATCGATCGGATGCACCTCTGGATCCATCCACTGACCATTGGCTCTGGCAAGAAATTGTTCGAACAGGGAACCCAGCCGGCGACGTGGAAACTGGTTGAGGCAAAGATTGGGACCTCGGGGATAATCTTAGCCACCTATGAGCCTGCCGGGCCGCTGGAAACGGGGACCGTGGGGACATAAACATTCACTTTTTTGGCTGATGGTGCCGGACAATGCGTCAAACTCCATTCAGCCAACGCCGTTAGCCAAACGCTGGTGATTAATTAGCAAGCTTAATTGGTTATTAACGCCTATGAAAAAAACAATTTGTTTCCTCAGCACCGTGCTATTTGCCCTTCTCCTCTCCGGCTGTACGTCTGGCAGCACAACGAACACGACAAATACTACTGGTGTGGTGAATACCATAAATCAGGCCGTGGCGACAGCGAATGAGAACAGTAATGCAAGTGTCGCAAGCGATACAGATAAAGTATGTGGCTGGGTAAATAAATCTGATGTGATTATGAAGCTCAACTTTGCCGATGGTGTGGCAAAAGATACTTCGTACGAAGCAGGGTTTTATTTGTCAGAAATAAATCTCTTTGCCCGGCTCGCCCGCAAGGAGTGTGATTACCGGACTGGTTTCAGCTACGAAGAGCTGAAGGGGAAGGGCGCAGTTCAGCTGGGCGTGCGGGGGTATACGGATAGCAATCGGCGCCAGCTGGCAAACGAGCCGCTCAGTGTTGTCATCGGTGCTGATGGCCATCCCAATATTGGGTCTGCTATCGAAGTAACGGTTTTGGATTAATGAAAAGAATAACCCTCTCCATCCTCGCAATACTGCTCGGAGTATTTCTCTTTATCTACGGCGGAGCTGATGATAGTCCTGGCGCCCAAGGACTTGGGCTGCTCCTGGTGCTTTTTGGGGTATACTGGTTCTGGAAGATGAAGAAGAAAAAGGCTGTCTAACATTCCCCGTTTGTATGTAATCCGTTTTACTCAATAAAAAGCACCCCGTTGAAAAACTCAACGGGGGCTGAAATGTGCTGATTTGACCGAAGTGGCTTACTTATTCAAAAAGTCAAACAGAGCTTTCTGGGAGGGAGTCAGGTCTTCGACGAGTATCATTTCTTCATCCCATTTGGTCTTTCCTGGGCGAATGAATGAAAGGTAAATCCTTTTTACTCGCTCGCAATAAACAGTATGACCAACTCTTCCTGCCGCATCAACAAGATCGTCGGTGTCTTCGTAGTCTTCCGTTACGAGTCTATTCGTGGCTCCAGATACCGTGCCAATGATCAGACTCGCTTCCTTGTCTTTGCATGAATCCGGTACTTCGGTTGAGTAGATCACTTTGACTTCGGCGCTTTCCATTCGTGCCGCCTGCAGAAGATTGACCAACGTGATGTTGTCAGTGGATTCAGCTTTCGCCTCTCCTTCAGAACTCCCGCTGCAGCCAACTAGCGAAATGCTTGCGAACATTGCGGCGAAAAGCAGGGTCAGTAGAATTGTACTCTTTTTCAAGGTGCCTCCTAGATATTAGGTGTTGGTGCTTGGTTTCTTCGTTTCGTAATCAAAAACAATAGCACAAATTGATTATTTGTCAATAGCATTAGGGAAAGGGTTGACCGTTAGCACCAATAACGAAGTTTTCAATTCGCACGGGAGGGGAAGGTGACAAGAGAGAGCCGGTATGCTATAGCTACATGCACACTATGGCGCAAATTCAACTACTAACGACAGCACTGACGAAAGCCGAGTTGCAAGAAATTGCAAACGAACGTTTTGGTGATATGGTGAAAGGTGTTGTGGACGTTGCGCAGGGGCTTTTGGCACTTGGCGGAGAGCTCCATGCGGATATTGAAGCGTTTCTCCTGGATCATGGCTCCGTGCAGGCAAATTTGTGGGGCATAAACCTCTACCCATCAATGGATTTCCCGGGTATGGTTGAATTCGATTCAATGATCAATATTCGTCCCAGCCAAGGAAATTCGTCCCGCGGGGTTGAAAATGAGGATCTCCAGAAAAAGATTCTGGCAGTTGTACAGAAGCACCTTGTCCAATGAGCCAAGCACAGCATCATGACCTGGCGCAGGGACGGTGGCAAAATATGACTTTAGCCGAACAGCTTGGGAACGTTGGAAGTGAGTACAGCCGAGCACGAAAGTGGAAGGAGCAGGGGAACGAACAGTTTTTTGGTAAAGCTTTTTCTCGGCTCCTTGAGCTTCTGGATTTGACGATTACTGATAACCGCTGGCACGGACCACGTCGCCGCGAACTCACTCGGGTGCGTAGTGGGGTATGCGAAGAGCTCCTGGGGAGAGAAGCAGCAGGAATGAGCTTCAACAAGTACTTTGATGTCATGGCTGTAGCGGCGCGAAGGTAGAATCTTCGCGTTGTTTCAGAGTAATCACTATGACCAAACCAAAAATCTCCGGCGGTGTCGCCCACAAAATGCCCTTGGATTTGCAGAAAGCTCTGCTTGCTGACAAAGCTGCTTTGCATTTGTGGGAAGACATTACCCCGCTGGCCCGGAATGAGTGGATTTGCTGGGTGGAATTTGTGAAGTCACCAGAGAAGCGGAAGGAGCATATTGTACGTGTGGTTTCCGAGCTTAAAGAGGGGATGCGCCGACCGTGCTGTTGGATTGGGTGTACGCACCGGAAAGATAAAAAAATAAGCCCATCAGTCAAAGGGATACTTTTGAAACGGGGATATAAAGTTTAGGGGTATACCCCCACACCAAATTATGTTTTATCTTTATATCTTAAAAAGTCACAAGGATAATAAGCTGTATATTGGATCAACGAATGACCTTCGACGACGCTTTAAGGAGCACAATGAAGGTAAAGTCTTTTCGACGAAAAGCAGACGACCATTTGAGATCGTATACTATGAGGCATATAAGGCCGAAAAAGACGCGCGTCATAGAGAGGTAAATGTAAAATTACGTAGTCGTGCCTTTACGCAATTGAAGAAGCGAATTGGAAATAGTCTAGAGTAATTTGGTGTGGGGGCAAGCAGAAGTGGATTCTTGGGAAAAAGAAGTAATAAAGTTGCGGTGGAGAATAATAACCCCACTGAAATAGACAGGGTATATTTTGATTCCTAGGGGGCGTGTTCATTTTACCTGCACGCTTGACATTCTTTACTTTCCATGATAGTGTAGTAGATCAAAAATACATTACATTGAAATAATTGGAGGTTTTATGTTCGGATCAATGCGCTACCCGGAGGGACTACATAAGCCCGAACGAGGTGGGGAAGTGGATTGGCATGTCTGGTGCAACACAGGCGCACAAGAGATTCTTCGGACAGAAGAGTATGCGGAGAAAATTTCTGCAAATCCTGCCTATAAGTGGGTAGTAAGTTTTGCCAATGCTTCTGCTGCACGCATTTTTCCCGGCCATCCAATGTGGGAATTGCTGACAAGCATAGCCAAAACGTACAAAGTGGAAGTATTTCAACTCACTTTGGAGGGCGGGTATGTTCCTTGGCACGGAGGATCTGGTGATCTCCGCGAGTTTGATGGGATTAAAATTAGTGCGCTCGGCTAGCACATTGCAAGAGGTACAAAGGCACAACTACGGTTGTGCCTTTTTGCATATTTTTAGACATCTGGTACGCTAATACACATTGGATCCATACTCTTGCCCTGCCCTTGGGATGCGTAAAAAAGAGTCCAATTTCTACTCAACAAGGGCCCCAATCATCCAACTAGTCAGGTCGAGTGGATGATCTTCGCTCACTAACTCTACCCACATATGGACCAAGAAGCAGAGTTCAAGAGTACCCACGGCGGTATGACGCCGCAAGAGGAGTACTGGGTGAACCATAAAGGGCGACGGTGGAGATGGGATGAATGGGGCTCGCCAGTTGGCTTAAGCCTGGGCTGGGCACTCTTCATAATCCCCCTGGGGATATTCCTGTACTTCCTGCACCTCTCGGGCATTATCTAGCATCGCAGTGGTAATGCAGAACCGACCTCCTTTGTAGGGGGTCGGTTTGCTTTTTTAACCAAGCCATTTCCATCCGGGTTGACACAACAGACAACCCATGGTACGGTCAGGTGTTAAAAAATCGAAACTGAAAGAAGGAGAAGTGCATGCGTATTGCATACATTATGCGTGGTGTGTCTGGCAGCGGCAAGACCACGGTAGCAAAGCAGCTCATTCAAAATGGAGGGACAATCCACGCAACAGACAACTACTTCATGGTTGAGGGAGTGTATACGTTCGACCCGGCGAAGCTTTCGGAATACCATGAACTAAACTTCCAGTCTTTTTCCGAAAGTCTGCAAGCAGGCGTGCCTGTCATTGTGTGTGACAATACGAACATTCTGTATACACATTACCAACGGTACGTTGAGGCTGCTGAGCAGGCTGGCTACCTGGTTGCTATTGTGACCTTGCCGCACCCAGATCCGCAGCAAGCGGCTGAGCGTAACCTGCACGGTGTCCCTCTGTACGCCATCGACCGGCAAATCAGCCGTTTTGAGTAGTTCTAGTGGCTCTTCGATTTTATCGGGGAGCCTTTTCCATTTGCACTTTTGCCCGAAGGAAAGACCAAGAAGAGATGTGGCCACAAAGGAAGCGTTCAAAAATATTTTGAACAATCACAGAACGTACGCTATACTACGGCTTATGAAAAAAGCACACATGTTTTCCGTTCTGGTCGCTGTCGTTCTCCTGGGTACCGCGTGTAGTACACCCAGCCAGCAGATAAATGCCCCGGTTGCGAACACGAACACCAGCACATTTTCGAACACGAATGAGGGCACAAACACGAATACCGCTGTCACGACTGATCCCAACCAACCAGACCTCCTAATAAAGCATCTGGGTTTGAACGTTGGTCCGTACGATTCAGCCACCAAAATGGCGGGAGATATCAAGTTTATCAAATCCAAGCTAGGGGGGACCGACCGGCCGCTGTCCGAATTTGGCTACATTATTCCAGGGGCAAATACCTCAACGCGGATGGATAAACCAAACCCACAACCAACTTTCAGCGCGCCACTAGGCACCAAAGTCCATGCTATTGTGGATGGCGAAGTCGTCCGTATTGAAACGCTGTACAGCAATGACTTCTCCATTATGCTTGCCTCATCACGCGAGAGTGAGTGGATCTACGAACTGGAACACGTCATCAAACCCGTCGTCAAGGTTGGCGATCACGTCAAGGCTGGCGACATCATCGCCGAGGTCAGTACTCACGACTCGCAGCACTATCCTGGTATTGGCCTGGTAGAAATTGGGATTCTCCGTGGTGGCAACCCCCCACAGCACGTCTGCCCTTTCCAATATTTGGACCCAACCGTAAAAGTTGACCTTCAGCAGCGCATCAAAAATCTACAGGACGCGTGGGAAACGTATCGCGGAAATAAGAGCATCTACGGGACTGACCAGATTATTGGTTGCAAGAGCTTGGAGCCAATCCAAGGGTAAAACACTATCCTATGAACCCACTAATGAAACCCATTACCCCACATCTGTGGTTTGATACGCCTGAGAAAGTGAAAGCCGCGGTTGAGTACTATGTCTCGGTTTTTCCGAACTCCAAGACCCTCAGCTCCTACGTGCTGCACAACACACCCACGCCTGGCGGGGACACGTTTGTCTACGAATTTGCATTGAACGGCCAGCGGTTCATCGCCATCAATGGTGGTGACCTGTTCAAGTTTAACGAAGCGATCTCCTTCATCATTACCTGTGAATCGCAAGAAGAGCTGGATGCCTACTGGTCCAAACTCTCGGCCGTTCCGGCGTCTGAACAGTGTGGCTGGTGTAAGGACAAATTTGGATTGATTTGGCAAATCACGCCGGTGTATCTGGATGAGGTAATGTCCAGCGGGAATCAGGCGAAAATTGACCGTGTGACGCAAGCATTCTTACCAATGAAAAAGATTATCATTTCTGATCTGAAGAAAGCTGCAGAGTAAACCCATGCCCGAAATAAAGACCAAGAAGAACAAAGGCAGTGTGTCCAAGTTCATCCAGGCTGTCCCTGACGTGAAGCGGCGCAAAGATGCCCAGGTGTTGGTGAAAATGTTTGCTGAGGTGACGGGTAAAAAGCCAACTATGTGGGGCACGGCTATTGTGGGCTACGGCATGTTTCACTACAAGTCTGCGCGCAGCACCCAAGAAGGTGATTGGCCGCTGAGTGCCTTTTCACCGCGGAAGCAGAATCTGACCTTGTACATCATGCATGGCCTGAAGCCGGCTGACCTAAAAAACCTGGGACCACATACCACGAGTAAAGGCTGTTTGTACATCAAACGGTTGTCTGATGTAAATCTCGTGGTCCTGAAAGCCGCGATTTTGAAGTCGTACAAGTTTATGCAGAAGCAGTACCCACGGGGATAAAGAACAAAATTCCCACCAAATCACTAGGAGTTTGTCGGGCAGGGGATTTTTTGGTATCGTAGACACATAGCTTCGTATTCAACAACCGACCATATGAAAATGTGCCCTGTGGTGCACTTCGAAATGCCTGCCGAAGATAAAAAGCGGATGACCGAGTTTTACACCAAAGTTTTTGGTTGGCAAACCCAGCAGCTGGGCAAGGAGATGGGGGAGTACGTGGTGGTTACCACCACGGAGACTGATGAAAATCGGATGGTGAAAGCACCTGGGACCATCAACGGTGGTTTTTACCAAAAGACTGAGGACAAGCTTTCACAGTACCCGTCCATTGTCATTCAGGTGGATGATATCCAAGCGCATATGAAGATTGTGGAAGATGCCGGCGGAAAAATCTCTGGGAAGATGGAAGACATTCCCGGGATTGGGTTGTGGGCATCCATTATTGATTCCGAAGGCAACCGCATTAGCATGCTGCAGCCGCACAAGCGGTAACGATTGAAAAACGTTTTGCTTCTTTTGAGCCGCGGGGTGCCCCAACCAGTTGTTTGCAGATTCCCATCGCTGCAACTGGCCCACCCCCGGCTCTTTTTTGTGAAGAAAAAAAGCAGAAGGTTAGTTCCAAAACTTTTTCCCGCTGTGGTAGAGCGTTGACTAAACGCCAAGGCAAGTTTGAGGATTTTTGGGTTGTATGAATTATCCATAGTGTAAATTTACGAAAGAATTGAAGCCCGAGCGAAGTAGATTGGAAAAATAAAAAGAAGCCCAGGCGAAGTTTCGTCGGGCTTGTTTGGTATAAAACCGTAAGTGATGAGTTATGCAGAAGCGGAAAGGGAACGGTGCAGCACCTCTGCTGCCTTTTCTGCAGAAGGGTAGATATACACTTCCTTATTCAAGAATGCGCATGCTAGTTGTATAAGGAGCGGGTGTTCACCACCAAGCGTGAGGGCAAGTTTCTGCTTTTTGTTGCCCAGGAGCTTGTGGATCAAAATGAGCTTGCCCACCGCATAGTCGCTAATGGCTGTAACGCCTGTCAGGTTTACGAGATGCAGGGTATACTCGTTTGCCTCATTCGTTATGGCGAAATCAAGTATATCCGCAACATAGTCATTAATGGCTCCTGTTAGCGTGTACTCCATAATATCCCGGTCGCGTACCTGCTGGACTAGTTGTTTAGGGTTCATTTTTCCTCACTTTTTTTGATGCCTTTGCAATTATCTCAAGTGATGCCTGAGTGATTCTTTGCCCTTTTTTTGTAAGTGCAAAATACGTTTTTGCACGACCACCACGTGTTGGGGTAGGTTGTCTCGTTTGCTTCGACAGCATTCCTTTTTTCACAAGCCGATTGAGGGTTGTGTATAGCGCGCCGACAGTTGGCATGTTTGCGAACTTGCCGATGTCTTCGCGGATGCTTATGCCGTAAGCGTTTTTGTTGTTTCGCATAACGGCAAGCATCACCAGCAATTCAAAACGTATAAAGTGCATTTTTTTGATTTTCATTTTTCCTCTTTTGGAAATGCGTGATATTCAAATCATTTTATAATAGTAAGGCTAGCCCGTCAATACTATCTTATTGATTGCCTGAATCTTGCGTAAGCACAGGGGTTGGAGCTTTCCCAGAAGTTGAGAACCGTACGGTACGATTGCTACAGCTGGCTCACCCCCGGCGCTTTTTGTGAAAAAATACCCCGGTAGTTGGTGTCTACCGGGGGCTGCATCCCATATTCTACAAGGTTGAAAGGCTCCCACAGCTGGAGTCCAAATACAGTCTGTGCGTCAATGGAGCCAAAAATACGGAATGAACAGGTTTTCAGTGTAGCAAAGTGCTTTCCTATGTCAAGAACAAAATACCCCAGTAGCAAGCTACCGGGGCTGCCTTCCACATATGTAGAGGCTGATAGACACCCACACAGGGTCAGTGCAAAGACGTACCTGTGCTTTGGGCGCCTAAACGAAAAATATGACAGATATAGGACTTCGGCTTTGTATTCCTTTCGCCTGCAGTCAGAGGTACACAACCCAGCTACGGAGATTTAGCGCGTCTGCCTGCGGTTTTTCGTGATATCCACCAATGCAGCCTTGGCTCGAGTGCCGCAGCTTCGAATGAGGACGTCCAAGGGCTTTTTGAGGAGTTCCAGAACCGTCTCCGGTGTTGGTGCTTGATCCAGCATACGCAAGGTTTTCGTGCTTTTTTGCTGGGTAGCGTAGGCCAGCCAGACGCAACCGCAGGTTGGACTTTCCCCCCGAACCGCGGCGTAGTGCGTGAAGGATGGATCTACATCATTGGGATGTACTCCTTCCAATTCTCGCAGGTCGTACCACGTTGTCACCGCGTGCAGAATAGTACCGTGCCGGGGGCAGAATATTTTCATTTTCAAATTTGGTTTTCGCATGCGCAATCTCCTTTTGTTTCTGTCTTTTGCATTCACTCTAGGTCGAGTTTTAGGCTTCTGTCAACGTCGTTTGCTCAGGCTTGATTCTTCCGCAGGGGTATGGCACCATGGGGCTACAGTGAAGGTGAACTATCACCTGAACATGTTTTTTCTCCGCTTACTGAATACCATATGGAAAATCCAGGGCAGCAGGCCGGTTCGTTTAAAGAGCATCCGTTCGATTGGAACGCGAAACTTGTCCGGTACTTCTTGCACAACTCCCGGCTGGTGTGGGTCATTATTGGCGCCATTGTTATTGGCGGACTTTTTGCTTTAGTACACTTTCAGCGCCAAGGCTTTCCTCAGGTAAGTCCGAAAATAGTCTTGGTGCAGACACTTTTTCCTGGAGCCACGGCAGAGGAAATGGAACGGCAGGTGACAAGCGTGATTGAGGCGGCGGTGAAAGATGTCAAAGGCCTGAAAGAAACGTCCTCAACGTCTGCCAACAGTTTTTCTAATGTTGTGGTTACCTTGGAAGAATCGGTGAATTTGGATACCGCCACCCAAGACGTGCAATCCAAAGTCCAGGCGATCCAGGCCGAGTTGCCAGACGATGCTGAGGCGCCAAAAGTAGAGACGTTCTCCACCAGTGGCCCAGCCTTCATCTTCGGTATTACGCACGAGAGCCAAAAGATAGACACGATTCGTCAGGTTGCTAGTGACGTCATCCATGCATTGAGCGATGTCCCAGGAGTGAAGTCTGTCACGCTGGCTGCTGATGCCCCGGAGCAGATTCACATTACCTTTGATCCAGCAAAGATGTCGCAGGCTGGGGTCAACCTGCAAATTCTCCAGCTGGCACTCCAGGGCGCGAACGTCAATTTTCCTGCCGGCACTTTGGATTTGGATGGGAAAGCGCAGTCCATCGTAACGATTGGCGCCTATAGCAGATTGGAAGATATTTCGAATTTGCTTTTGGGTGTAAACCCGCAAACCAAGCAGCCGATTCGGGTTCAAGATATTGCCAAGGTCACCCGGGGTTTTGCAACCGAGGAAAACATTGATCGGTTTGGGTACATTACCAATAATCAGCTCGTGAGCCGGCCTGGTGTACTGGTGAATATTATGGTGACGAATGATGCTGATGTCATTAAAACCAAGGCCGCCATTGATGCCCACCTGGCAGAAATGCGAGACGCAAACACATTGGCGAAAGAGGTGGACGTGGTTGAGCTCAGCGACACGGCGCGTGACACGAAGAACCAGATAGGCGAAATTTTAGATGGCGCAGTTGGATCGCCAGCCAATGCGTACTTCCTTGGGGGGATTCAGCTCCTTTTCCTGGTCATGCTGGTGTTTGTGAACTGGCGTACTGCCATTGTGGCCGCCTTGGCCATTCCGCTGTCCATGCTCTTCACGTTCACGGCTTTGGCCATCACTGGCACGCAGCTGAACACCATAGTGTTATTCTCTCTCATTTTGGTGCTGGGGTTAATTGTGGACCCAGCGATCATCATGATTGAGGCTATTCAACGCTACCGGGATCTGCAGCATAGTGCTACGGATGCCGTGTTGGAATCTGGCCGACGGTATGGCGCGTCACTGTTCATGGCGGTGCTAGCGTCCATCATTGTCTTCCTGCCCTTTGGAGTAGTGTCTGGTATCTTTGGGGAAATTATTACGTACATTCCGCTTACTGTCATTCCCGCGCTTATTGCCTCGTACCTCATCCCCATTGCCATTCTGCCCATGCTTTCCAAGTGGCTCATGCGGCCGCGGCGGGTGAAAGCCGGGGATCAGGCTATAGCTGCCGAAGATGAAGGACTGTGGCCTGTTGCCCGCTGGTTCATGTCCGTAAGCCAAAAGTTGTTGAAAGCAAAGTGGCGGCAGATTACGACTATTGTCGTGGCACTCATTTTAGTCATGGCCTCAGTCTCTATTGTGGGCTCTGGCAAAGTGCAAGTGGTGCAATTTTCCAAAGCGAATGATAATCCTTACATTTCTATTGATGCACGCTTTACCAAAGGGTTGACTTTCGCTGATCGGTCGGCCACAGGTACTGCCCTGGAAGCGCTTTTGCTGGACGAGCCAGGAGTGGCAAAATTTTTCTACTACCAGCAGAGCCGGGATAACCTTTTCCTCTTCGCTGAACTACAAGCGAAAGCCGAACGGGATGCGGAGAATACTAGTAAAAAGATTGTGGAGCGTTTGAAAGCAAATGTTGCAGCTGTGCCGCACTTGGATGATGTGCTGGTGGGTGAGCTGGGCGTGGGTCCACCTGAAGCGGACTACCAAATCCAGGTTCAGTTGAATGATAATGACCCGACGATTCTGGAAAAAGCCGCGGTGGATATTGGCAACCACCTGCGCTCGTTGGAGCACATTATCCGGGTGGATGATGGCTACACCGGGAAAGGCGAATCCGAAGTTCGGGTGACTCTGGATCGGACGAAAGTGCAAGTAGCGGGTTTGTCCAGCTTTGAAATTGGCCAACAGCTGAAAGCAGTAATCGGTGAAACCACGGTGACCAAGTTCACGGGCGAAGGTGGCTCAGCCGACGTCATTTTGAAGAACGGGGCTGTACCCAAAGACTTGGAAGCCATCCGCAACCTGCCACTGGTTAGTAGCCGCACAGGCCAAACGGTCCGCGTTCGTGACGTGGCGACGGTGCAGCAAGAATCAACAGTCAGTGCTATCCAGCGGTTTGACGGTCTGCGCTACGTCAGCGTCCGGGCCCGGATTGATGACAGCAAGAACTTGGTGGCCGTCCAGCAGAAGCTGAACGACTACCTGACCGATGAGAAGTTGGAGCAGTTGGGGATTGATAGCCGAGATTCCCGTGGAGACTTTGACGACATTGCCAAGTCATTCAAAGACTTGGGCATGGCGCTGGCTGCGGCCATTCTGCTCACCTACATTTTCCTGGTGCTGCAGTTCAAGTCCTTTTCTCAGCCGCTCATCATGCTCATCACCGTGCCGCTTTCGCTCACCGGCGTCTTCCCGGCGCTGCTACTCACCGGGTCTGACCTAGGCTTCCTGGAAGTGCTTGGCGTTACTATTCTGGTGGGGATTGTGGTAAGTGTAGGTATCTTCCTCATGGACTACGCCAACCAGCTCGTCAAGGAACGTGGCTACACCGCGAAGGAGGCCATTATCCAAGCCACCGGCGTTCGCTTCCGTCCCATTGTCCTCACAAAACTGGTAGTCATTGGCGGGCTTTTGCCTCTGGCCATTGAGTCAGAATTCTGGCGCGGCTTAGCCGTGGTAATTATTGGTGGTATTGCTCTCTCCGGTTTCCTGTCCCTCATTGTCCTGCCCATTCTCTACGTTTGGATCCAGGCGGGCCGGAAGAAACTGCATGGATCTCTGACGAAACTTGAAGGTTAGGCCATTCTCAGTTTCCCAGCCGCCTCATGGATTGGGGCGGTTTTTGGGTTGTTGATTTCTCATCGTAACAATGAGATGATACGCATATGGAAAATGATATCAAGGACCTCCAAAAGCGAATTATTGCTTTCCGAGATGCGAGAGACTGGGCGAAGTTTCATCAACCAAAAGAACTGGCTATTTCTTTGGCCATTGAGGCAGCAGAGCTACTAGAAAAGTTTCAATGGCAAAAGGGCGGGACAAAGGAGTACCAGGACGAAAACCGGGAAGATATTGGGGATGAGCTTGCAGATGTCTTCATTTACGCGCTCAACTTGGCGCACCAGATGGGTTTTGACGTGAAGGAGATCGTGGAAGAGAAGTTGAAGAAGAGTGGTCTGAAGTACCCCGTGGAAAAGGCAAAAGGGACGGATAAGAAGTATACGGAGCTATGAAAATCAACGCCATTTGGCACAAAGCACATCGAATGCCAAAGAACGCAACGCTGAAGCAGAGAATTACCTGGCACACAGGACATGCCGAAAATTGTCAGTGCCGGGACTCAAAGGCTCATCTCAACAAACTTAAACTGAAGCAACGCCATGTTGCACTTACTGTATGAATGACACATTAACGAATTGGGTGAAGACCGCGAAACAGGCCGGCATGTCCGAGGTTAATATCATTACACAACTAAAGGGGCAAGGCTGGCGCTTAAATGATATTCAACCGGTATTGCAGACCGTGGCAGACGGAGAACGTGTCGCTACAAAGGAGTTGGTAACATTTTCTTTACCTCCGGAACCATTTTTAGGGTACTGGGTAGGTGCAGGAACTTTGTTCATTGGGATGCTTATTGTTACCGGGATTGGACTACAATTTGTCCCCAGTGACCAAGATGCACCGTTGTCAGATGTTTTTGTAAGCTGGTCTGGTCTAGCAATTATTTTTCTTCTATTTTTGGCACCGGCACTCTTCTACGTTGTTCATTTTCTGGTTCCGTGGTTCCAAAGCGCGCGTTACCACCGAACCCTTACTTTTTCGCAGACTGGCGTGAGTATGCAATTTCATGGGGGGAGGAAAGATACATATATACCCTGGGAAAAAGTTGATCATTACTCAGTAATCACTCCAAAAGCATTAGATTCTCTGGTCAAAAAAATAAACCACAGTCTTGGTACCGTCGATATTCATTTACACCAAAAATCGGCGAAGAAGTCAGTTTTTGCTGGGGCAGGCGGCACCACTTTTTTTGGCGATGATCTAAAGTACGTCCTGGAGATTCCAGCTGAAAAACAAAAAGACGTTAAGACGTTCATGAGTGCGAAGAATATTTCTTTAGAAATGTAAAGTTCGTTCCATCGTATCCATATGCGAAAACTCTATCTTCTCCTCAGCGTCAGCCTTCTCCTCCTCATAGGTGCAGCCTGCACCAAGCAAGTTGCAACGACCCAGAACCAGAATAGTTCTGCTTTGGTGAATACTGCGCAAACAAATGAAAATCCGCACAGCGCAAACGCCAATGCACAGGTTGTTTCTGACACGCATTTTTTGACTGCTGATGTTTTACCCGTAAATTTGGTCGGGCAAATTTCCAAGTTTCGGTCTGGCTCCGGGCATGATTTCAACGACGGAACCGAAACTTGTCGGAGCATGAAACACTACCTTGACCCAAAGACCCGGCAGCTACTCACACCCGACGAGCTATTGAATGAGAAGTACCCAGCCACGGTTCCGGTTTACAGTCCAACCACTGGAACTATCCGGGAAATCCAAACTGAGCAATTCCCTTTGGGTAAGCAGATCCACATTGCACCCGGCATGGCCTCAGACTATAACATTCGACTTTTTCATATTTACCCTTTGGCCACGCTGAAGGTGGGGGATAATGTAGCTGCCGGTCAGCAAATTGGGACTATTAAAGCAGTGCAAGGTTTTGACATTGCGGTGGAGAAGTTTGGCGCTCAACGTCCTTCGCTTCTCTCGATGTTCGAGGTGATGAATGAGCAGCAACTCGCAGCATGGGCAGCACGGGGTGTCACCCCAGCAAATGCAATTATCTCTAAAGCCGCCCGGGATGCAGACTCTCTAACCTGCAATGGCGAAGCTTTTACGACAAGCCAAGAGAATGCCAAGGATTGGGTGAAGTTGAAGTAGACTGATTTACTACGAAAGTTTGAGTTGAAACGCCTACACCATTGACAATGGAAAAGCCAAAAAAAACGGACAACCATAGTGGTGTCCGTTTTTTTACAAGGAGCCTGTAGAAGACCGGTATTAGTCGTCAGAGCGACCAAAAATCCGGAGGAGGTGCAAAAAGAGATTCACAATGTCCAGGTAGATTGCAACTGAAACGTCTACAGCGTTATCAAGTGTGTAATCTAGCTCCAACGCGCGATTCCAGTCGAACATGATGTAACAGGTGAAGAGTATGGCACCACCGTAATCAAGGATACTTACCCACCAGGGGACGGCTGCGGTGACATCGACAATTGGGGCAAAGAAGACTTCGAGGAGACGTCCTGCGAGTAGGACCAGTAAACCCGCAAAAAGGTACTTACTCCAATGCTGAAGCGAGCCTGGGTAGATGATGCCAATGATCGACATAATCGTCGAAACGCCGATTGTCATCAACAAGGCATTGATGACCACATCTGTTTTATAGAGAGCAACCGTAGGTCCACAGAGTGCCCCAAGCGGAATGACTACCATTAGGTAGCCAAGGAAGGAAATCACCCAGTTACGGCTGTTGACTGAAATGATTATTCCGGCAATGGGAATCCCGAGGCCGATGACAATAGCCATCAACCAGTGTGGTTGCCATGCCAAGCACTGATACGCCATCAACGCGGACGCGATGAGTCCCAATAAGGTAAAGAATGTCACCGCAAAGATGTACGTCCGCTCCGACATACTGGGTGTTTGAGCCCGGGACCAGCCACGATCCCAAACCGAATCAGATAATCCCATACTTTCTCCTCTCACTTTCTGTCCTCAAGTTATTCTACTGTCAAAGAGTTTGCTCATTACTGTAGCGCTATTTCAACACTTTGTCAAGTCCTTGTGCGCTTCCATGAAAAATATAAAGGATTTGATGAAGTAGGCGGTATTTATGCAAAATGAAAAAGCGGGAAGATTTCTCTTCCCGCTTGTATGTACAATTAGAACTTTCGCCCAGCGCCGCCACCGCCAAAGCGACCGCCACCGGGTTTGTACCCAGCGCCGCCACCAGACCGGGAACCGCCAAACGAGCTCGTTCGTCGGGTTTGATTCAGACTGGTGTACGTTTGCCGTGGATGCAAATCATCTTCGGCATAGCTCAGGGCGCTGCCCATAAGCTGTGTTGCATCCCTCAGGTGCTTGCTGACCTCCAACCAGTCAATTGGCGTCTCCGCAATCGATGCCTTAGCTGCTTGTAACGATTTTTCGGCACTCGAAAGTTTGGCCTTGGCTTCCTTTCCAACTTTCTCGTCGGCAACGGTTTTGCTCGCTATTGCAAGTGCATTTGTGAGTTTCTGTAGTTCTTCTGGAACTGTTTGCTGTGCGTGACGTAAATCCGCCAACCGAGCTGAGATTGCGAGAACAGATGCCTCAGCTTGGTTCGCCAGTATCAGCGCTTCTGCTGCAGCTGATGCAGCTTCGATTATGTCGTCTCGTTTTTCAGACTTCAGTAGCGTCGTTGCACGTTGCATGTGCTGCTCTGCTTTCGTGTGGAGTTTGGCAACGACGCTTGCGAAACCTGTCAGTGCGTTCCAGTTTACTGGCGGGTAGTTTTCTCGCAGATGCTGGAGAAGTTTTTCCTTTTCTGGAATTCCTTCTGTTGCACGAGCAAAGGTTTGTTTTACATTTCCTAAGCTCTTCTGCGCATCTTGCCGAGTTCGTTGCAAAAAGCGTTTGCGTTGAATTGGGATGTAAATAATTGCCGTAATCCCCCCAATGACCATAAGACCCAGAAGAACCATCAGGAAACCTTGTAGCAATGCCGCCGTCTCCTGCTTCTCTCGCTGTTGTACTTGCGTGTTGTATGCAAGGCGCTGTTCCCACGATTTTTCTCCTAGAGTGCGTTGTACGGCTTGCACCCCAGCCAGCAGTGCTTCAGCGTAGTGTTCCTGCTTCAACAAACCCATCATGTCTTGATCAATGATATGACCGCAAGCAATGTCCGGTAACTCATTTTCAATGCCGTAACCGGTATGGAAACGTACTTCCCGAGCATCAGGATCTACGGTGAGATGGAGAATGATGCCATTATCCAAACCTTGCTTTCCTGGCTTCCATACATCACCCAGCTTTTGGGTAAATGTAAACATGTCGTATCCACCAAGATTGGCAGTCGTCACCACCACGATTTCAATGCTGGTTGTGGTGTCGTAGGATTTCAGAATACTGTTCAAATGCGCACGCTGCGCATTGGAAAAAACACCAGCGTGGTCCTGTACGTACTCCCACTTTTCGTTGAAGACTGGGACTTCTTGCCCAAACCCAACGGTAATCATACTGGCAATAACCAGTGCTAGCCCAAGGAAAAATACTCGTCGCATCTCGCTTCCTCCTGTTCGGTGATATTGTATTGTTAATGAACACCTGAAACTACCTCATAAAACCTACTTTGTCAAGGTGTAACCATACTTCAGTTTTTTCCTCTATACTCAACTCCTATGCGCATTCCCACCCGTAAACCCGGTAAGTACGCTGACCTCTTCCGCGATCCTCACATGACGCAGGAGAAATTTGATGAACTCAGCGCACTCCTGGCTCGTCTAAAGAAAGCTAGGCCAGAAGCAGCGGCTGAAGTGAAACGTCTAGCCGAGATGGGGGACTTTTCCGAAAACGCGGCATACCAACTCGCCAAAGGCCGGTTGCGTGGGTTGAACCAAAAGCTCATGGAAACTGAGGATCATCTCAAACATGCGAAAATCATCTCCACGGCAAAAGGTAACGGCGTTGTGCAGCTAGGAAGTACAGTAACCGTGAACCAGGCTGGGAAGCAGCAGACGTACCGGATTCTTGGGCCAACCGAGACAAATCCTAGCAAAGGGATTATTTCGCATGTGTCACCGTTGGGTGCAGCATTACAAGGCAAGAAAGTAGGGGATACAGTGCAAATGAATATTGGATCGGACACTGTTCGCATTACCATCATCAGCGTGGCTTGACACTGTATTATAATAAGATTATAATACATCTACTATGACCCAAAAAGTCCTAAAAGTTGGCGATTCCGCGGCGGTGACTATTTCAAAGGAATCACTGAAAAACCTTGGCTGGAAGGTTGGTTCACGCGTAAATGTTACCGTTGACCCACTGAAGCAAATAGTAAAGATAGTCCCGGAAAAGCGTCAGAATGCTGATGAAGACAAGATCGCAAAATTGACGATGCGTTTTATTGAGCGTTATCGTTCAGACTTGTTAGCCCTAGCAAAACAGTAATGCGATACCTTAAAGTTGAGCATCTCTTGAAGATGCACTCATTTGTAGTAGACGAAACTGGTGGCGCTCATGGTCTTCGTGATCGTGGGCGCTTAGAAAGTGCAACAACCCGACCGCAACAGAGTGTGTTTGGAAAAGAATTATTCCCAACAATTTTTCAAAAGGCGGCTGCGTATGCACACGCAATAATTTTTGACCATCCATTTGTAGATGGAAACAAACGAACAGCTATGACTGCAGCGCTCGTTTTCCTTGAAGACAATGGTTTTCGCTGTGTTACAAAAGAAGGTGAAATTCATGCATTCGCTTTACGGATTGTCCGTGAGAAAATGGAAATTCCTTCAATTGCAATCTGGCTGCAAAAACATACTGAGCAAATAAGAAACTGAACCCCATGACACATGATTCCGTTGTTCTCCGTTTTTCCGACGTCAGCTTTGAGTACGAACGCAGCCACAAAAAGTTGCTGGACGACGTGTCTTTTTCTGTACGCACGGGCAGCCGCATCACGCTCATGGGCCAGAATGGCGCAGGGAAGAGTACTATTTTTAAACTCATTACCGGGGAAGCTGAACCAACCGAAGGCCAGGTCTTCCGAACGCCAAGCAATGCTACTGTTGCCATTGCCCGGCAAGTGATGCCCAAGGACATGCTGGGGCTGAGTATCCGGGACTACTTTGCCACAGCTTTCACGGAGGTCGAATACAGTCTGGATAAGCTTATTAAAGATGTCTTTGCAATTGTTCACCTAGATGTACCAATCACCAAACTGGTGAAGGAACTTTCTGGCGGGCAACAAGCGAGGTTACTGCTCGCACATGCACTCATTCAGAAGCCTGACATTCTGTTGCTGGATGAGCCCACGAACAATTTGGACCAGCATGGGATTGACCACCTCACCAGCTTCCTGGTGATGTATGAGAAAACCTGCCTGGTCATTTCGCACGATGCTGACTTCCTGAATGCATTTTCCGACGGGGTGCTGTACTTGGACGTGCACACGCAGAAGGTGGAGCAGTACACGGGGAACTACACAGATGTGGTAGAGGAGATTAGCCAGCGGATTGAACGTGAAAATTTACTCAATGCTCGTATGCAGCGCCAGGTGAAGGAGAAGCGGGCGCAGGCTGAAGTCTTTGCCCACAAAGGCGGCAAACTCCGGTTCGTAGCCAAGCGCATGCGGCAAGCAGCAGAGTCTGCCGAAGAAAGTATTGTCAGCGTTCGCCAAGAGGATAAAGCTATTCGACCTTTTACCATTCTCTGCCAAAACTTTGACAGCCACTTCCATGGGAAAATTGTGCAGCTCCATGCTGTGGGCGCCATGTACAACCACAAAGTGGCAATCAAGAAATTTGATCTGGATATTCGGAAAAATACCCACATTGTGCTTGCGGGTCCAAATGGCATTGGGAAGAGCACGTTGCTGGCCGTGCTCGCCGCAGGCTCGTCCGACTATGCCACCATTGCCCCAGAGGTTGTGGTTGGGTACTACCAGCAGGACTTTGGGAACTTGGATGGTGAGCAAATTGCGTACGACGCTTTGGTGGAAGTCATGGCCGAACGAGATGAGCACAAGCTGCGCTCCACAGCCGCTGGGTTTCTGCTGGACGGAGCTATTCTCTCCCGCAAAATTGAAGCGCTATCCGAAGGGCAGAAGGCGCTACTCTCGTACAGCCGTCTAGTTTTGCAAAAACCTGGACTACTCATTTTAGATGAGCCAACCAACCATGTGAATTTCCGCCATTTGCCTGTCCTGGCTGACGCACTGGATCAGTACCAAGGAGCAATGATTATGGTTTCGCACATTCCAGAGTTTGTGCAGCAAATCCGCGTGGATACGGTTATTGACCTCGCAGCGATACGGTAATGTCGGTGTACGACCTTTTGGTCATTGGTGGTGGCGCAGCGGGGATGATGGCCGCAGGCAGGGCTGCCGAGCGTGGGAAACGTGTACTCCTCCTTGAGAAGAATGCACAGCTTGGTGCAAAGCTCGCTATAACCGGTGGTGGTCGGTGCAACATTACCAACGCAGAAGAGAACCAGCGTCTGTTTTTGGCACACTTTGGGAAGGCGGAAAAATTCCTCTACTCGTCCTTTGCCCAATTTGACAATCAAGATGCAATGCGGTTTTTCACGGATCAGGGGTTGCCCACTGTGGTCCAAGCCGGTCAGAGAGCATTTCCAAAAACGGAACGCGCTGAGGATGTGGTTCGTCTGTTCGTCAACTACTTGGCATGCGGAAAAGTGGAGGTGCGGAAGCGAACAACCGTAGAAACCATCCGTATAGTTGATGGAAAAATAGCTGGCGTTGTGGTGGGGAAAGAACTCATGGTTGCAAAAAATTATCTATTGGCTACAGGCGGACGTTCCCATCCTGAGACTGGTTCAACCGGTGATGGTTTCCGGTGGCTGGCAAAGTTAGGGCATACCGTAGTACCCCCAACACCAACCATTGTTCCACTCGCTGTCGCTGACACCTGGGTAAAAAACTTAGCTGGTGTCGCATTGGATGATGTGCACGTAAGCTTTTTCCAAAAAGGGCAGAAGCTATTGCAGTTGAAGGGCCGGATACTCTGCACCCACTTTGGCTTGTCAGGCCCGCTCATTCTCAACGCTGCGGGCAAGGTGGGGGATATGCTCCGCCAGGGTAAAGTGACCGTGAGTATTGATGTTTTTCCAAAACTGGACTTTGGTAGCCTCGATAAGCACATCACCAAAGTTTTTGATCAAAATAAAAACAAAGTGTTGAAAAATGTGCTGCGACTCCTCACGCCAACCGGCACGGCAGCCAGCATCATTACCTTACTTCCCAGAGTTCTACACGAAAAGAAAATTCATAGTATCTCCCAAGCTGAGCGGAAAGCTCTGGGGCAATTATTGAAGGCTCTGCCCATCACCGTTCAAGGTCTTATGGGCTATGAATGGGCTGTGGTGGCAGACGGTGGTGTTCCCATTCGTGAGGTGGATGGGAAGACTTTTCGATCTCGGAAATACGACAATCTTTTCATTACTGGCGACCTACTGCACATTACCCGGCCTTCAGGCGGGTACTCTTTACAACTGTGCTGGACCAGTGGGTACGTAGCCGGAAATCATACCTAGTTGCTATACTTGCGCTATGGATACCTTGCAAGCGCAAATTGCAGAAATCCAAGCTAGAAATGCCAGGGTTGAAGCTGACAAAGCTTGGGAGCGAAGTTGGATACGTCGTGGCTTTATTGCCCTAACGACGTACGTTTTTGCGCTCCTTTGGTTGCTTGTCATTCACAGTGACCGGCCATTCCTCACTGCGCTCATCCCTTCTGTTGGGTACGTGCTTTCAACCATTTCCCTTCGCTCACTACAGCAAAGGTGGTTGGCACGCAAGAAGCAAGTCGTATGAACCGTCCCCTAATCTTTCTTATCACCCTCGTTGTAGTTGCTGCAGCCTTTGGGGTAGCACCCAAGGCTGGCAAAGCTGCAACGACAAAGACCTTTACCTTTGCAGCAGATATGTACAGCTTCACCTACCCTAGTACGTGGAGCACGAAGCAGGGGAAGAAGGCAGTCACACTTCTTCCACCAGCTGCAAATGTGAAAAAGCTACAGCAGCAAGGGGTTAGCTATACCGCAAACGTGCAATTGCTGAATAATGAGAGTAACATCCTCACAGCCGGGTTGCGAGCAACGTTGAAGAAGAGTTGGTCTGGGTTTGTCACAGCGTATGCGAAAGAGGTGACAAAGAAGAATGGCGCTACCCAAAAGGTTTCAGCATCCAGTCGCTTGGGTTGGCAGGCATCCATCATTACTTTGCAGCGGACAGTTCGTGGCACCAAGACCACATGGCGTATCACCCTACTCTCACCTGACAAGCAAAGCGTCTTTGCAGTTGCAGAAAAATGGACCAAGCAAAGCAGTAGTCCATTTCCGGCGACCATCGCCAATGTCGTAAAGACCCTTACCCCATTTGCAAATGTGCAGTGGTCATTCAACGGGCAGCAGTGGCGAGTGAGTGGTGTACCTCCTGCCTGCCCAAACCCATTGCTCATCCCCTCACCCGTGGACGTAACGCTGGCCACTTCAATGCTCTACCCCGGACAGTACCGGAGCGGGAATTACAAAGCGCACGGTGGCTTTCGGTTACAGGGCGTTCCAAGTGGGGAAGTGGGTATCTGGGTTCCTCAAGATGCGTTTGTTGTAGACGGGGCCCACTACACTGAAAATGGAGATCCACAGTACATGTTTGACCTCCATGCTCCTTGCGGCATACAGTACCGCTTTGATCACCTCCGTACTCTCTCACCAACTTTCGCTACACTGGCTGCGCAACTTCCTGCTGGAGGTGCGGGGGATACTCGCACCACAACTTTCAAAAAACCGCTTTTGGTCAAAGCTGGGACGGCAATTGCCACGACTGTTGGTGAACCTGCCAGTTCAAATATCTTTTTTGACTTTGGGGTCTACGACCTGCGCCAGCAGAATACTGCATCTCGGAATGCTACCTGGACTGCAGAGCACCCTTTGAGTAGTCAAAGTTGGTACGCGGTTTGCTGGCTCAAGCTGTTGCCAGCAGCAGATTCTGCCTTTGTTCTGGGTTTACCTGCAGCAGACGGGGTGAGTGGGGATAGTAGTGATTACTGCAATTAACCGTATGCACCTATGAAAGTGCGTAGGTTTGTCTGCAGTCGTAATCTCGTACTATACTACTGTGAGTTCACTCGCCATAATCATACCTTTGTATGACCAACAGTAGCCAAGCAGGTAGTGATGCACTCATTATCGAACGCACTTTTTCTGCACCCGTAGAAAAAGTCTGGCAAGCCTGGTCTGACCCAGAGCTCGCGAAGAAGTGGTGGGGTGCCAAAGCTTTTACTGCACCTTCTATGACCATTGACTTCCGCGTCGGTGGGAAGTACTTGTTCTGCATGCGCGGCAAGCCCGCACCTGATGCGCCAGAGCAAGATTTTTGGAGTACTGGCACGTACAAGGAGATTGTGCCCATGCAGAAAATTGTGTGCACCGACAGCTTTGCAGATGCGCAAGGGAATATTATTTCTGGGAAAGAGTATGGGATGGAAAACTTTCCACTGGAGTTAGAAGCCACAATTACTTTTGAATCACTTGCCGATGGTACAACCAAGATGCGCCTGGAGCATGCTGGCATGCCGGCTGGTACTGACAAAGAGCTAACGCAAGTTGGCTGGAACGAATCATTTGATAAGCTTGCGGCTGCAATCGAATAGTCTATGCAATCCACAAAAGTTCCAAAAACTGTCTCCGCGTACATTGCTGCTGCGGCGCCGCAAGCAAGGCCTATGCTACGGCAATTGCGGAAACTCATCACCTCTTGCGCACCCAAGGCAGTGGAAGGCTTAAGCTACCACATGCCGTACTACAGCTACAAAGGTCGCTTGGTGTACTTTGCTGCCTTTCGGGATCACTGCAGTCTTTTCCCAGCCAGTGGTTCAGTCACCAAAAATTTTGCCAAAGAGCTAACGAAGTACAAAACGTCTAAAGGGACAATTCAATTTCCCTTAGGAAAAGCTATTCCCGCTGGTTTAGTAAAAAAGATTGTGAAGGCGCGGATGCAGGAGAATGAAATACGAAATACGTTTCGGACTGTCAAAGTGTAGAAAAGGCGGTCGGCATGGAGGCTCGTTAGGTCAGAGGGTATGGAAGAAGGTTTTTTAGGATACATTGCATTTTCTGAGACTCTACCCTCGGCCGTACAACCTAACTAGCCTCCACACCCACTAACCACGTCGCCATACCTTTCCCCTTGCATGCATCGGCTATTCAGCGTACACTAGTAGCCTTTGGGCAACTCCTGCCTGGTATCTGCATTCTTATGGCGAAACCTTCATTTTCACGACGTCCAGGCGGTAAACGCCCAGCTGGGAAGTTTGGGGGTCGGGATCGGAGTGTGGATAGCACAATGCACTTGGCAACCTGCGCGAATTGCGGTGACTCATGTGAGGTACCGTTTTTGCCAAAGGGGAAAAAGCCCGTGTACTGTAACAAGTGCTTTAAGCAATTTGGGAAAGGTGAAGGGGAGGAGACATTTGCGGATGAACCCCGGCTGTACCCGGCAACCTGTGGCAATTGCGGCAATGAATGCACGGTACCTTTCCGGCCTGTGCAGGGTAAACCAGTCTTTTGCAAAAACTGCTTTGGGAAGTACAAAGGTAGCCCCGGCCAAGCAGATGGCGGAAATATGCAGGAGCAAATGGACCGCATCAATATGAAGTTAGATAACATTCTCCGGGTTTTGGCTGCTCGGCCCACCCGGCCTGCCGCACCAACGCGGGATTACCCCCGCACCGGAAAGAATTCTGGCTGGCGAAAAGACAACAAGAAGCGATTCTAAGTCTCTTCCTGTATGTACGTCCTTTACGTTGTTCGGTGCGCAGACGCAACTCTGTACACCGGTATTACCGTAGACATTTCCCGCCGGATTACTGAGCATAATACCTCCAGCAAAGGCGCGCGGTACACACGCAGCAGACGGCCTGTGCGTTTGGTATATGTAAAGAAGTACCGAACGCGTTCCACGGCAACCAAGGCCGAATTGCAATTCAAGCAGCTTTCTCGCAATGAAAAGTTGCAGCTTATCAAGCAGGCAAAGCGAAAAGCAAAGTAGAGTATACTGTGCGATATGAGCACGAGGACGGAAACCATAACTTACCTTTTGGACCAGCTCACTGGCTTGCCGGACATTGCCGCGCGAAAAATGTTTGGGGAATATGCTCTGTACTGCAATGGGAAGGTTGTTGCATTGGTGTGTGATGACCAACTTTTTGTAAAAATCACTGAACCTGGAAAAGGTTTCATTGGCAAGGAATATGAAGAAGGTGAGGCATATCCTGGGGCAAAACCTTCCATGCGGATCAGTGAGGAATTGCTGGAAGATCGGCAGTGGTTTGGTAAACTCATTCAGCTTACGGCAGATGCATTGCCAATGCTAAAATCAAAGCCGAAAAAGTTGGCAAGGGGCCCTCGTTCGTAGTTTTCAGGACTTTTCTTTGTCCATATGCGCAAAGTTGCAATTTTCGACATTGACGGCACTATCTTCCGTTCCAGCCTACTCATTGAGGTCACCAATGCTTTGATTGCCGAAGGAGTGTTTCCTGCATCAACAAGAAAAATGTACCAGAAGCCATTTGAAAATTGGCTGAACCGCAAAGCTGGGTATGACAAGTACATTGCCGCGGTGGTCAAGGCTTTTGATAAGCATATCCAGGGAGTAGAGCGCGCTGTCTTTCTCCGCATTGCGCAGAAAGTTTTGGACTACCAAAGCCACCGGGTGTACCGGTATACTCGTGACCTCATTACTACCCTGCGAAAGCGGGGCTACTTTCTGCTGGCCATTTCTCACTCGCCCAAAGACATGGTGGACGCATTCACCAAGCACTGGGGATTTTCCAAAGTGTATGGTCGTATTTTTGAACTTGATAGCCAAAATTGTTTTACTGGAAAAATTTTGTACCGCGAACTTATTGATGACAAAGCCACAATACTACAACGAGCAATTTCCAAGGAGAAGCTCTCGCTGAAAAGTTCCATTGGTGTTGGAGATTCGGAAGGGGACATACCCATGCTGAAAATGGTTGAGCAGCCTATTTGCTTTAATCCAAACGCTGTCCTCTACAAGGAAGCAAAGAAGCGGGGTTGGGAAATTGTGGTGGAGCGGAAGGATGTGATTTACGTTTTATAGTGCAATGAAAAGGCCTCGTTATGTAACGAGGCCTTTAACGAGCAAGTCGAAATTGTTTATGCGGTCGGCGTACCGTTATTAGGTGCGGCATTGAGCTTCGCAAGGTGGATTGAAATCACCTGTTGAACCTCAGAGCAGATTGATGGCCATGGAACAAGCGAAGTGCGTTCGATACGCACTTTGTACCGATCAACCTTCACGTCCTGAACGCCGTGGATTTTTGAAATCTCGATTACGAGATTTTCTGACGGTTCTGATGATTTCTGGTCAATCAGTTTGAGATGGTGTGCACGGTCTGAAAGTTGGACATTTGTGCTCAACCAGGCGACAGTGTATAGTTCGCCGTTTTGATCCCATGAAAATTGATGAATGCATGGCATTTGTAAAGAACCTCCTGTGCGCAATAGGGTTGCGCGTTCCCATCTTGAATCGATACCGAACACACTTATGGTCGCACGTTCAAGACTGCCTATACTAGCGCATGCAATGTGTATTGTCAAGGCTTACGTGCTCTGAGTATCACAAAACAAGGAAATTCTTGTTATGATAAAAAGTGATAGAATAATGTTATGTCCGACTACTACAACCCCCAAAGAACCAAAAATCTCTACGACCCCAAAAGTCCAGCGCCGTTCCGACTCTCTCGTTCAAAAATAGATTTGTATTTAGAGTGTCCACGCTGCTTCTACCAAGACCGTCGCTTGGGCGTGGGTCGGCCACCGGGGTTTCCTTTCAGCTTGAATAGTGCAGTGGATGAACTGCTAAAGCGGGAATTTGACGTGCACCGTGCCAAAGGTACCAAGCACCCGCTGCAGAAGAAGTACAAAATCAATGCCAAACCCATGGCGCATGAGAAGCTGGACGAGTGGCGTGATTCCCTTCGGCGGGGTATTACGTTCCACCATTCGCTTACAAACTTCCTCATTACTGGTGGCATTGACGATCTCTGGGTCAAACCCAAGGGTGAGTTGATCATCGTTGACTACAAAGCCACATCAAAAAAAGAAGAAGTGAACCTGGATGCGGATTGGCAAATTGGCTACAAGCGGCAAATGGAAGTGTACCAATGGTTGTTCCGGCAAAATGGCTTTACCGTTTCAGACACCGGGTACTTTGTGTACTGCAATGGGGACAGTGATGCAAAAGCTTTTGATGCAAAGCTGGAATTTACCATCAAGCTCATACCCTACGTCGGGAAGACAGACTGGGTTGAGCCAACGTTACTGGATGCGTACCGATGCTTGCAGTCAAATGACCTTCCTGCAGCTGGAGCAGGCTGCGACTACTGTCGGTACGTTGGTGCTATTACGCAAATACGCTCAGCGAAAGGCAAAAGCGGGTTATGAGTTCGTGAGTGGTAGGGGAGGGGAAAAAGCAGTACACTTACAGTACTTCGCATTTTTTTCATGGCTATGCCAGACACCCACGAGCACCATGCTCCATACCGAAAAACTATATTCTGGTGGGTTTTCTTTACCTTCCTTTTCATTGGCTTCATTGCCAGCGGAACACTCTATCTCATCCGAACGAAGTACATTTTTAGCGAAACGCAGAAAGAGCTACAACAAATTGCGATAAACGTCGTTCAAGGAGTTCCTGCAGTTGTGCATGAGTCCCTGCAAAAGCCCGAAGATCAAAAAGAGAGCGGCTACGCGCAAATTGAAAGCTACTTTCAATCAGTGATGAAAGGGAATCCGGCTATCGATGATATTTACACACTCCGCCCAACTGCCAATGCGCATACCATGACTTTTGTGGTGAGTGGTAAAGGATCAACCGACGCAGATGGGAATGGCACCATTGATAATGATGAAGTGAAAGCCATGCTGGGTGAAGAGTATGACACTACTGAACTTCCGGAGCTTGAAGCAGGTCTACTCGCTCCATCCGTAGACCCAGCGTTCACCTATGATAAGTGGGGTACGTGGCTTTCTGGGTACGCGCCGCTGAAGAATGCTGAGGGGACGTCCATTGCTGTTCTGGGGATTGACTTGTCAGCCAGTACAGTGAACGAACAGCGCTGGCAAGTACTTCGCTCCATTGGATATGCAGATTTGATCATTTTTCCAATCGTCCTCATCATCTCCTTGCTCCTGGCTTGGCGGATAAGTAAACCATTTACCATTCTAGCGCAGGGGATGGATCGGGTAACCCATGGGGATCTCAACTTTCACTTGCCAGTAACTGGAAATCGGGAAGAGAAGCATTTCCGAGAACTCTTCAATGGTATGCTTTCGGCTTTTGAAACTGCCCGTGCAAAGCCACCGAAGAAAAACTCATAGCGACTATGCCAATTGTGCAGCACACATCTTGGGAAGATATCTACCAATTTGGGAACCTGCAATCTGCATCGTGGTTTCGGAGTGATGTGGATCCAGATATTGAGAAGGCGGTAACAACCTACGGGCAGAAAGGTGGACGGGTGCTGGACGTTGGCTGTGGCATGGGCATGCAAACTATAGCCTTGGCAAAGCTTGGCTATCCAGCGACTGGAATAGACGTATCACCAACAGCCATTCACCACGCCCGTCAGCTGGCCGAGCGTGAGGGTGTGGAAGTAACTTTCACCGTTGCAAATTTTTTGCACGCACGTTTTCCAGAACCCTTTTCCATTATTTTAGACCGAGCAGTGCTGCAGGGTTTTAGCGTGCATGAGCACGAACTGTACATGGAGGCGTTGCAACATGCCTGTAGCGCCAGCGGCATTGTCATCGTTAAGACGCTGCACCAGCAATCCCAGAAAAGTGTTGGTCCACATGGGTATGACGAGGAAGCGTTGAAAGCTTTGTTCGCGCCAGCCTTTTCTTTGGAAAACATTTGGGAATGCAGTTTTAGCGGACACCCCAACGCCCCAAAGAATGCGCTCTGCGCTATTCTCCGTCGTGAAGCGTAAGGACAGTGGAGAGCGATCAATTTCACGCTATTGTTCTGGAGGCATGGGAAGCGCTTCCGGCACGGTTTCGGGAACGCATTCACAATGTTGCGATCGTCGTTGAGCCGGTTGGCCGCACGCCAGTTGGTTTTGAGCATGGGATTGCCAGAGGTTCCATACTCTTGGGTTTATACCAGGGCATTCCCTTGAACCGGCGGAGCGAAGGCTATAGCGGTGTGCTACCAGACCGGATTACCCTTTTCCAAGAAGCTATTCAGCAGGTTGCGCAAGGGGATGATCACCTCGTTCGGCAAGTAGTGGAAGATGTGCTACTGCATGAAGTTGCACACTACTTTGGCTTTTCGGAGGCTGAGGTTCGAGCAATGGAAAAGACTCGGGCAGCGCGTTTGACGCAGTCGGCTCGTCCTAGGTAGGGTACAGGTATGTCTACCCCGCACGATATTGCCGTCATCATTGTGAGCTGGAATGTCCGCGAGCAGCTTTTGGCGTGTCTGGCGAGTTTGCATGCCCTGCCAGAAGCCGAACAGCCAAACACCATTTGGGTGGTGGACAATGCCTCCACTGATGGCTCAGCCGTTGCAGTCCGCGCGCAATTCCCAGAGGTGCGCCTCCTTGCTCAAGCCACGAATGTGGGTTTTGCTACAGCGAATAACTTAGTGCTGCAGCAGATAGCAGAGCCATTCGCACTTCTGCTCAATCCTGACACGCTTGTTCCTGCTGGATGCTTCCCTGCATTGCTCGCTGCTGCCGAAAGAAACCCACGAGCCGGGATTGTTGGACCCAAATTACTTAATCTCGATGGATCGTGGCAACCCTCGGTTCGCCGTTTGCCGCATGTCTGGACGCTCGTAGGTATTGCGCTAAAAGTGACGCACTGGTGGCCATCACTACTACGAAAGTACTTGGCCAAAGACTTGGATCCTTCAAAGGAGCAAAAGGTTGAGCAGCTCATGGGTGCAGCATTGCTCATCCGCAAGGACGTATGGAAGCACATTGGTCTGCTAGACACGCACTTCCATGTCTGGTTTGAAGAAGTTGATTACTGTGCCCGCACCAAGCAAGCTGGTTGGGACATTTGGTACGTACCAGATGCTGTACTCACGCACCTGGGTGGTCAAAGTTTTCGGCAGGTGCCATCTGTCCGCCGGCAACGGCAGTGGATGCAGAGTGTGAATGTCTATGCCAGGAAATACTTTACTCTGCCATCACACGTGCTCATCTGGTGCGCTGGTTGGATTGGCCTCTTCCTTGTTTGGCTGGCGTCTTTGGTCACCCCAGAGAAGAAAGCAACGTAGTATGTCTTCGTCAACGCTTTGGAAAGTCTTCACCCTCCTCCTCTTGGTTGAAGTGGCATCCTATTTCAGCTGGCATGAACCGGTGCTGGGTGTCGTTTGCTGGGTGGTCATCGTTGCTGCAACGTTTGCCATTTCCCTTAGCCAGCCAGAGATTGGCGTGGCTGTTGTTTTGGCCGAACTGGTGCTCGGTGGCAAAGGCTACCTTTTCTCCTTACCTTTTGGCAGCATGGATATTTCTATTCGCTTGGGGATTTTTGCTGCGGTCTTCCTGGCTAGCTGCATGCACATTGTGCAAGGGAGAAGTCTCTGGGGTGGGCAACGCGCTTTTCGGTACGCGTGGTTGGTACTCTTGGGTGCTGCGGTGTGGGGAGTTGTGGTTGGCTTGTTGCGGAACCACGGTGCAGGTGCAATTTTTGATGATGCAAATGCCTTTCTCTTCCTCGGGCTCATTCCAGCTTTTGGCCTGCTCAAAAACCAAGCGCAGGTTCGCCGATTGCTGTACGTGGCTGGCGTCGCAGTTGTGGTGATGATGGTTAAAACCTTTGCTGTTCAGGCGTTGTTCGATCATATTGCTTCCACGTCGCTCGTCCCGCTCTACCGCTGGGTGCGGGACACAGGGGTAGGGGAAATTACTTACATTGTTGGCCACCTGTACCGCGTCTTTTTCCAAAGCCACATTTATGGCATTTTTGGCTTCTTCCTTGGGGTGAGCATGGTCATTGTTGAACCAGTGCGGCGCTGGTGGTGGATGCTGGTTGCCAGTGCTGGGGCTATGGTTGTTATCACCAGCCTTTCCAGAAGCTTTTGGCTGGGTGCTGGGGTAGCGGTGTGCATGGTTGGTTTTGGTGTCCTCTACAATCGCATTGCCCGGAAGCAGTTTGGAAAAGTACTGCTCTGGAGCGGCTGCGCAATTCTTCTTGGTTACCTTGGCTTTGTGTGGTCGGTGAACTTCCCCGGGCTTTGGGGTGGGGGAGCAAGCGGTGGGTCACTGGTTCGGCAGCGCGCAGAAATTTCCACTGAATCGGCAGTGTCCAGCCGCAAGGAATTACTGCCCGTCATGAACCAAGCAATCACAGCGCAGCCACTTCTTGGAAATGGTTTTGGTACGGCACTGACGTACCGAACCAAAGATCCACGTGTCAGCAAAAATCCAGAAGGCGCACTGTACACCACAACCGCGTACGAACTTGGGTACCACGGCTTTGCTGTCCAGTTTGGGTTGGTTTGGACGCTCGGTATCGTTGCGGCTCTCGCCTGGGTGCTTTGGCGGGTTGTCCACTTGCTTCGGCTCACCTCAGAACATCGGCCGCTCCTTGTGGGTGTGGGAGCCAGTATTCTTGCGCTGTGCGTCATTCACCTCACAACCCCGTACCTCAATCATCCGCTTGGTCTTGGCCTCCTCCTGCTCTGCACAACCATTTTCGTCGTGTACGACCCTCGGTATGCCAACCGTTGACGTTAGCATTGTCACCTGGAACAGCGCAACGCAGATCGCACACCTGCTCCGTTCTTTGCAAGCGCAGACAGTCAAGATTAGGACAATCTACGTCGTTGATAACGCTTCAACGGACGAAACGCAGAAAATTGTTGCAACTTTTCCGCAAGTCAAGTGGCTGCCGCAAACCACCAACGTGGGTTTTGCAGCCGGACATAATATCGCGCTACGGAAATGTGCTGCAGATTATCTGTTGGTATGTAACCCAGATGTAGTCCTGGAACCTACCTACGTGGAAAAGCTTCTTGATACCGCAGAGGAGTACTTAGCCGCAGCTGCGTTCGTTGGAGTTGTGCGTGGAGAACAAGCTGGGACCATTGATACGACTGGCTTGCATGTTTCTCGATATCGCGTGGTTCGAGAGCGAAAGGATGTGCCAACCATCCCCACAAAAATATTTGGGGTATCCGGCGCAGTTGCTCTCTACCGACGTCGCGCCTTAGAGGAGTGCAAAGTTGAAGGCGAATACTTCAACGAACTTTTCTTTGCGTACAAAGAGGATGTGGAATTAGCTTGGCGCTTGCAGTGGGCGGGTTGGGAGGCGATGGTCGTGCCGGAAGCGCTGGCGACGCATAACAGAGCGGTACGTGCGCAGACTCCACGATCGGCACGGAGTGACCAGCGCCGGTTCCTGAGCATTCGGAATCACTACCTCCTCTACGTTACCGCAGAAACCCGTGGCACCCTTGGCTCCGATCTTTGGCTGATTTTTCCAGCGGAGCTGTTCCGCATGCTGTACCTTTTAGCAACGGACTTTCACGTGACTATTCGTGCCCTTGCTCAATTCGTGAAAATGTGGCATGCTGCACGTACGTTCGCAGTTGATGAGCGTCGCTTCGTGCACGCCAAGCAGCTCCGAGCAGCCTTGCGGCTATGACCCAGCCTGACGTTTCCATCATTATTCTCAATTACAAGACCCGTGGTCTGCTTCGGCAGTGCCTGCGGGGCATTAGTAACTCTGGCGATAGCGTCACAGCGGAGTGCATTGTGGTGGATAACGCCTCAAAGGATGGAAGTGTGGAAATGCTGGAGCGTGATTTTCCCAATGTTATCACCATTGCTTCACCAGTGAACGAAGGCTTTGCTGCAGGGATGAACTTCGGGTTACGGCGGGCAACTGGTCGGTACGTCGTGCTCTTGAATACCGACGTGGCAATCATGGACAAGCCGTTTGACCGTCTGGTTGCGTTCATGGATCAGCATCCGCAGGTTGGGCTTGCTGGACCAAAACTGTTGAATCCAGACGGAAGCGTCCAAGATTCCTGCTACCGATTCCATGCCTGGTATACACCGTTGCTTCGCCGCACGCCACTTGGGAAACTGCCTGGCTGCCGGGCGCACCTTCGGCACTTCCTCATGCGAGATTTCAACCATGCGGAGAATGCTCCGGTTGACTGGCTCCTTGGGGCATTCCTCATTGCCCGACGCAGCGCCGTAGAGCAAGTTGGAGAAATGGATAGTCGATTCTTCCTCTACTTTGAAGATGTTGATTGGTGCCGGCGCTTCTGGGAGCGGAAGTGGGAAGTGCGTTACTGTGCAGACGTGGAAGTGGTGCACTACCATAAGCGACAGTCGGCTGATACTGCAGGATTTGCTTCCATTTTTTCCTACCCAACTCGCATTCACATTCGCTCCTGGTTTCGCTATCTCATGAAGTACTGGGGTACACCGATACCGCTTCGCTCCACTTCCGTGTAGAACCCTATGCAACGTAACTTTCTCAAAAAGCAAGCGTGGAAAAAAATTGCTGCCGCAACGTGGCACGGTTGCAAGCGCGCATGGCCATACACCTGGCCGCCGCTTGCGGTGATCGTGGTTATCCTGGGTATTCTGGGTGTGTGGTATGGTCCAGCTGCCAAAACCATTGCCACCGAAGCTTTAGCGGCAAAAGCCGACTTGGAAAAAGCGCAAACCTACATTGTGCAGCAGGATTTTACCGAAGGGCAAACCGCTCTTGCTTCTGGGAAGCAGCATTTGCAAACGGCGCAAGATCGGCTAGGGCGTTTACGCTCATTGAAAAAGCTTCCCTATGTCAAAACCCAAGTCATTGCTGTGGAGGAACTGCTCGCTGCGGGTATAGCTTCCACCGGCGGCATTGAACGCCTGAGCACATGGGCCGAAACCGTTGTTCGGCCATTCAAAACCGGAAAATCTTTTAGCTTAAGCTCGCTCAAGCCTGAACAGAAACGTGTCATTCTCAAAGCTATTGCAGAGGCACAACCGGACTTACAAGCTGCAAAAGCCTCCATTGACTTAGCTATGACGCATATCAATGCAATTCCAGAAACCGGTTTGGTTGGGAAGTTGCGCGAGGCAGTTGAACCTTTTCGGGAGCAACTGCCAGCCTTGCAAGACGGCATTACCCAGGCAATTCCCGCATCCCGCATTCTCCCGCCGCTCCTTGGCTATCCCGAAGAGCAAACCTACCTTTTCTTACTGCAGAACAACGCAGAACTTCGGCCAGCCGGGGGTTTCATTGGTACGTACGGCATCTTGAAGGTAAAAGACGGTGAGATCGTTTCTTTCACAACAGACAACGTATACAATTTGGATGATAAGGCGAAGAACTTACAGGTAACTCCGCCAGCGCCCTTAACCAGGTACAACAAAGTGAATCGTTGGCTCTTTCGTGATTCCAACTGGTCACCAGATTTCCCAACTGCCGCCCAAGAAGCGCTGACTTTTTACCGTCGAGAAGGCGGGAACGAACGCCGCTTGCACGGAGTCATTGCAGTTGACCCAACTTTTTTCCAAGATCTCCTGCAAATCACCGGTCCAATTACGATCAGCAAGAAAACATTTACTTCTGAGAATTTTGCTGAGGAATTGCAGTACATCACCAGCGTCGAATTTGCGCAGCAGGGGATTGATGCGAGTTTACGCAAGGGCATTATTGGTGATTTGGGTGCCGCGCTGATTGAGAAAATGCTGAAGCTGCCAAAGGAGAAGTACGGAAAAGCCTGGACTATTTTTCAGAAGAATTTGGAGCAGAAGCATGTCATGGTTTGGGTTGGTGACACCGCACGCCAAAACCAGCTTACGGATTTGGGTTGGACAGGGCATGTAGAAACGCCACGAGGCGATACGCTCATGGTTGTGGATGCGAACATGGCAAGCTTGAAGTCAGACCCCGCGGTAAAGCGAACTATCACGTACAAGGTTGAACAAAAAGAGAACGCGCTCATTGCGGATCTCACCATTCGGTATGAGAACACTGGCACGCTTAATTGGAAAACCACGCGGTACCGAACGTATACCCGGGTGTACGTACCTCGCGGCAGCACGCTGCTAGATTCCTCTGGTGCAATGGTGGATTGCAAAGTAACTCGTGCTGGAAAAGTGGAAACTTTGGAAGAGCTTGGGCTGACTGCGTTTGCAGGTTTCACCTGTACGGAAGTCGGCGCATCACATGAGCTACACCTTCGCTACACACTACCAAATACCCTTACTGCTCTCGTTGATAGCGGCGAGTACGCGTTGCTCGTGCAGAAGCAACCCGGGACACCAGACCATGCGCTGCAGGTAGAACTGCACTTGCCAGGAGACTTTGTCAATGGGGAAGACGCAGTAGACCAGTTGACCGTAAAGAACCAGGTGTACACTGCTGCCACAAACCTGCTTACGGATAGAAGCTTTCAGCTCCAAGCACCGTAGTATGGCTCTCTTTGGCAAAAAACTTGGGATTGACCTTGGGACAACCAACACGCTGGTGCACATGCCCGGACGTGGGATTGTGCTAAATGAACCATCAGTCGTAGCAATTTCTGTTTTGGACCGGCGGGTACTTGCTGTGGGTCTGGAAGCGAAAGAAATGCTTGGGCGAACTCCTGACACGATTACTGCTTCCCGGCCTTTGAAGGAAGGTGTGATTGCAGATTATAAAACCACGGAAGCAATGCTTCGGTACTTCATTAACAAAGCTTTGGGCGGTGTGCGCTTTTTCCGCCCCGAGGTTATGATTGCTGTGCCCGCGGGGATTACGAGTACCGAACGCCGGGCGGTCATTGACGCGACTATCCAAGCCGGGGCAAAAGCTGCGTACATTATTAAAGAACCCATTGCAGCCGCAATTGGTGCAAACATTCCCATTGGCTCTGCTTCCGGCCACATGATTATTGACATGGGCGGTGGGACGTCCGAAATAGCCGTCATTTCCCTGGGTGGTATTGTTGCCAACACGTCCGTTCGCATTGGGGGAAATAAGTTTGATGCAGCCATCCAAGAGTACACTCGGAAGAAGCACGGTGTTGCTATTGGTGAACGGTCAGCAGAGGAGTTAAAAATCACTGTAGGGTCGGCCTTACCGTTGGAGGAGAAACTCTCCATGGACATTCGTGGTCGTGACATGGTCAGTGGCCTCCCAACCACCCTTCGGGTGACGTCTGATGACATAACCGCAGCAATTCAAAACGAACTTGCTGGGATTGTTCAGGCCGTGAAATCGGTTTTGCAAAATACGCCACCAGAACTCTCTGCTGACGTGATTGATAAAGGCATGGTACTGTCCGGCGGTTCCTCCATGCTCCGGAATATGGACAAACTGTTTAGCCAAACGACTGGCGTACCAACCTACATGGCTGACGAACCGCTCCTCTGCGTAGCAAAGGGCACAGGTGTGGCGTTGGATAACCTTGATTCGTACAAGCGGAGCGTGCTTTCCACGCGTTAGGTACACTATGCGCATTGGCATTGATGCGTCCCGGGCAAATGTTGCACAGCGCACGGGCACCGAATGGTACGCGTTCCACTTGACGCGAAGTCTTTTACCGTTCCTCCGTGAACATACGGTCTACCTCTACGTACGAGAACCCTTGCGTCCAGAGTGGGGGAGTCTGCCTTCACATGTCAAGGTTAGGGTTCTTCGCTGGCCGCCAAAGATCATGTGGACGCAGTTGCGACTGAGTTGGGAAATGCTCTGGCACAGGGTGGATGTACTGTTTGTTCCAGCACATACCATTCCGTTCATTAGTCCACGTCAAACCCTAACGACAATTCATGATGTGGGTTTTGAACGAACGACGACGCTCTACGGCCGCAAGCCACTTGGGCAATCCACCGTGGGTCGCCGGTTTACCAACCTCCTCGTTCGGGTCTTGACCCTAGGGCGGTACTCGGCAACAGAACTTGACTACCATCGTTTCTCCGTCAGACTCGCAGTTCGCCGCTGCAAGCAACTGCTTACCGTGTCTGCATTCTCAGCAAAGGAAATTACAGAAACCTTGGGTGTCTCTCCCGACCGAATCACCGTTGTCGCAAATGGGTACGATGCGACGTTGTACAATGCTGCAGTCCGAGAAGCAAAGTCCCACATTGCTGCTGTGCAACAGCAGTACAAGCTTACTGCGCCATACATTCTCTCCATTGGTCGGATTGAGAAGAAGAAAAACACCTTGCAACTAGTGCAAGCATTCCAGGCACTTCGCATGAAACCAGCATTTGCGAATCTCCAGCTCTTCCTTGCTGGCAGTCTGGGTGAAGGTGCTGCAGAGGTTGTTGCCTGGAGAGAAAGAGAGAAGTTGCAAGCCTACGTGCACATGCCAGGCTGGGTTGCAGAAGCTGCTATGCCGGCTCTCCTCGCTGGGGCTGAAGTGTTCGTGCTTGGTTCCGCGTACGAAGGTTTTGGCATTCCGGTTTTAGAAGCAATGGCGTGCGGTACCCCAGTGCTGTGCAGTGATATCCCAGCGTTACGAGAGGTTGGTGGAACAGCCGCACGCTACTTTGCGGTTGGCGACGTTACTCAATGCACCCAGGGATTAGAGCAAATACTGTCTCACCCTCCATTGCAGCAGGAAATGCGGGCTGCCGGGCTTGCCCGGGTACAGGATTTTTCATGGGCACAGAGTGCGGCTTTGGTTGCGAAGCTGCTTATTGGGATGCATAGGTAAGTACTTGCCAAAGAAGGAAAAATATTGTATTGTGCGATGGTAGTTCACCATGGCAAAAGACGCAATACAACGTATTGGCCAAGAGGCGTTAGACCGTGCGCTCGGGAAAGTACTTCACGGGCGCCATTTTGGACATGCTTTTGGCTTTTTTGGTCCAGATGCTGCTGCGGTGAAAGCCCAAGCAACCTGGTTCACCAACGTCCTGGCATGTGCAAAGCAATCACTAGAACCATGTGGTGACTGTGAAGCATGCAAAAGCATTGCCCGGGCCGACGGCGTGGTGCTGATGCACGTGGAACCCGAGGCAGACCAGCGATCCATTTCCGTTGAGAGGATTCGCGCCTTGCGGCAAGATGTTGCTTTGCTGGCCGGTGCCCTGCCACGGATCATTTTCATTCCACAGGCCGACCGCCTTGCTGGTGCGGCTGCAAATGCGCTTCTGAAACTTCTGGAAGAACCTGGTGCAAAAACTTTCTTTGTGTTAACTGCCCCAAACGCAAAAAGCGTCTTGCCTACCATTCGTTCGCGAACTGCGTGGTATGCCGTTCAAGCCATTGCTGCGGAGCAAGCAGCACAGGCATTATGCAACGCTGGGTATGCAAAGCCGCTTGCAATGCAAGCACTACGCTTTGTCCCTGGTCAAGCACAGCTGGCTGCCCAACTGTGTGCTGCACCAGAACAGCTGGCGACGTTGGAAGCTACAGAACGTGCGTTGCTGCACATTTTAGCCCAACCACTTCCTCAGCGTTTTCAAAGCATGCAGCAACTTCTTGGGAAGAAGACAGAATCTACTGTGGAAACATCTCGGGTCTTCGCTATGCTCAATCAGCTCCTGTACCTTATCCGCCAGCAGCCTGGCCTCTGGCCAACAATCCCCAGTATTGGTAGAGCTTTCCTTCGCTTGCGTACCAATGCGCAACCGCGGTTGATCCTCGAAGCAATTTTCGCGGCCCTCCCTCAAACAGTATGAGAAAAATTTTCTTCCTTAGCGCGTTTGCTCTCGTAGCGTTCCTTCCAGCTTGCTCCCTTCGCTTGGGGGGTAGCGGAACCCCCAAAGCCCAAAGCCTGGCTGACGGTGGCGTCTTCATGTCCATAGACCGTGGGGAAGCGTGGACGCAAAAAGTATTTGTGCAAGACACAGCGCAGGGGAAGCAAACCATTAGCGGCACCAACGCTGGGTACTTCACCTTCCACCCAACAAGTTCGGAGATCCTCTACCTGAGTACCCTGGAGAACGGCTTGTGGTTTAGTGAGAATGCTGGTGAGCAGTGGACGCAACTTGGTTTGAAAGTAGGCTACGTTCGAGGGTTGAGTATTGATCCAAAAGCGACGAACGTACTATACGCCGGATACCAAAATACGGTGCAGAAGAGTCTTGACAGTGGTGCGACGTGGACCGTGGTGTATACCAACCAGCCTGGCAATGCAATCACGCAGGTGCGCCTTGATCCGTTTGATAACCGAGATGTCTACGCCACGACTGACGGAGGTGTCATGCTGAAGAGTGATGACCAAGGAACAACTTGGCGCATTCTACAACAGTTTCCTGGCGAAAACTTGAAGCGGCTGGTGATCTTGCAAAATGATTCTCGAATTATGTTTCTGGTGACCGCGGGAAAACTCCTACGCTCTTCTGACGCAGGCGTCACTTGGACCGATCAACCCACGCAGTCACTGCAAAAGGTGGGTGGTTTACCGGTAAACGATTTTACCTTCACCGAACGAACTCCCTCAGTGATGCTCGTCACTAGCAATGCTGGACTTTTCCGCTCACGAGATGGCGGTGCGACGTGGAACTTGGTTCCCACAGTCATTCCCACCAGCACTGTTCCTTTGAACGCCGTGGCGATTAATCCATTTGACGAAACTGAGCTGTACTTCACGGCTGCTGCAACTTTCTACAAATCAGAAGACAATGGTGCAACCTGGCAAACGTTGAAAAACGTTCCCTCAAGCCGGCAATTTACTGTCCTCACTGCTCACCCACGGCGCCCGGGAACGCTGTACTTGGGCACCCTCTTCGTCGGCAAAAAGTAACTCTATGCTTGTTGATCAACACCAAGAATCATTTGCAAAAGTTTTGGATCACCTCCACGAAGATTTGCAGACGTTGCGCACAGGTCGGGCAACCCCAGCAGTTGTGGAATCGCTCTTGGTGCCGGTCTACGGCACTGCCACACCTTTGCAGCAACTTGCAAGCATCACCTCACCTGAACCAACCCAGCTGCTCATTCAGCCCTACGATCCAAACATCGCCAAAGATATTGCGAAAGCAATTCAGTCTTCACCTTTGGGGATTACCCCAAGCATTGAAGGTATAAGCATTCGTTTAGCTTTCCCGCCCCTCACCGAGGAACGGAGAAAGGAAATGCAAAAGGTGGTAAAGGAAAAAGCGGAAAAAGCGAAGGTGAGTATTCGTAGCATTCGGGAGGGAGTGCAAAAGGATCTGAAGCAAGCAAAGGCAGATAATGAGCTTTCGGAGGATATGCAAAAAGCTGAAGAAAAAGCTTTACAAGAAGTAGTTGACAGTTTTGTAGGAAAAATTTCTGAGATGGCCAGCCGCAAAGATGCGGAGCTGATGCAAATCTAAACCGGATGTCTACTTTACTCACCTTCATTGTCGTTCTTGGTCTCCTGGTCTTTGTCCATGAACTTGGCCACTTTGTGGTGGCCCGGCTTTGCGGTATTAAAGTAGACGAATTTGGTTTTGGCTTCCCTCCGCGGCTGTGGGGATTTCGCCGGAAAGACACGGTCTACAGTATTAACTGGATTCCTCTTGGTGGGTTTGTGCGCCTTCATGGCGAGGATAAGAATGAGCGAGGTCCAGGAACATTCCTGGCGCAGAAGGCGTGGAAACGCACCCTGGTCATTGTCGCTGGGGTTACGATGAACGTCGTCCTTGCCGCATTCCTCTTTGGCATAGGCTTCATGCGCGGTCTCCCAGCAGATGTAGGGAGCGGTGTTCCAGCAGGGGCAACGATCCGCAATCCACAAGTGCAAATTGTTGAAGTGCCAGAGGCAAGTCCGGCTGCCACTGCCGGGTTGCAGGTAGGGGATGCCTTGGTACGTTTGAATGGTGAAACCATTACGGATATTCCAAGTGCGCAAGACGCTGCCAAACGCGCTGGCGAGGTGGAAGTCCCAGTGGTTATCCGCCGAGGTGATGCTGAGCAAACTGTGCAGGTGACTCTGAAGAAACTGGAAGGACTGGAACGGCCTGGGCTTGGTGTTTCACTTGCACATACTGGCATGGTGTCTTTTGGCTTCTTCCGTTCCCTGTGGGAAGGCGTGCTCACTGCAGGTCGATCTTTTGGGTACATTGTGGTTGCCTTCAAAGATTTCTTCGTCAATTTACTCGTCCACCGAGAAGTGGGTGCCGATGTGGCTGGACCAGTTGGCATTGCGGTGCTCACCGGCCAAGTTGCCAGGCTCGGCTTTGCGTACCTGTTGCAGTTCACAGCGCTGCTCTCCTTGAACCTCGCGTTGATCAATGTCCTGCCCATTCCTGCCCTTGATGGTGGCCGGTTACTCTTCCTCCTTTTGGAAAAACTTCGAGGAAAACCCGTAAGTACACTTTTGGAAGCAAAAATTCACAATGCGGGGTTTGTGGTGCTCATTGGACTCATTGCGGTCGTGACTTTCCGAGATATTCTCAACCTTTCAGCGGTGCAGGATTTCTTCCAGCGCCTTTTCTAAGCTTGTATGTTGCAAAGCCATCTTTTCATCCCAACCCGAAAACAGCCACCTGCGGATGAGCCATCCAAAAATGGACAACTCCTCGCCCAGGCTGGGTACGTTGACCGGCTGCATGCCGGTGCATACTCATGGCTCCCTCTTGGTCTCATGGTGTTGAATCGGGTGGCGAACGTCGTACGGGAAGAGCATGCCGCAATTGGCGCGCAGGAAGTCCTCTTGCCGGCATTGCAGGTACCCGGGGTTTGGGAAGAAACTGGCCGTTGGGAGAGTTTGGGAAAAGAAGTCATGTACCAGTGGAAAGACCAGTCTGGTCACCCATTTGGTTTAGCCACGACGCATGAAGAGGTGATGGTTGATTTGGTTCGACGGGGAGTGCAAAGTTACCGTGACTTGCCCCAAGCGCTCTACCAAATCCAGTGGAAATTCCGGAATGAAGCCAGGGCAAAGTCTGGCGTCATCCGTGGCCGGGAATTTCTCATGAAAGATTTGTACTCCTTCAACGTGGATGCGAACGCGCATGCAGCCTACTACCAAACAGTACAGGAGGCGTATAAGCGAATTTTTTTACGATTCGGTTTGAACGCGTTGGTGACTGAAGCCTCAGGCGGAAGCTTCACCAAGCAACACTCGCATGAATTCCAGGTTCCCAGTGATGCCGGTGAAGATCGGATTTTGACATGTGCTGCCTGCGGGTACGCGCAGAACGTTGAACTTGGAGAGTCAAACCAGTGCCCAAGCTGCAAGGCTGAAGCAAAAATAGTGAAGTCCATTGAAGTTGGAAATACGTTCAATTTTGGAAACACGTATGGTGACTCAATGAAGCTCACGGCAGTGGACACGCAGGGGAAGCCGCAGCCACTCTACGTTGCTAGTTACGGGATTGGCATCTCACGGCTGGTTGGCACTTTGGCAGAAGTCTTTGCAGATGAGAAGGGATTGGTGTGGCCAGCCGCTGCCGCGCCTTTTGCGGCGCACGTGCTCATCCTTGGGAGCGGAACCACAGGCAAAGCCAATGCACTTGAGCTAGAAAAGCAGAGTCTGGCTCGTGGTCATGCAGTACTCGTCGATGACCGTGATGTGTCTGCTGGGTTTAAGCTCAAAGACGCTGACCTGCTGGGTATGCCCTGGCGCATCGTGTGCAGTGACCGCCATGGGGAACAAGTGGAATTAACTGAACGTCGGAACGGGAATACAAAAATTGTCCCCCTCGCCGAAGCACTCGCTACAATGCACCAGGTATGATTTTTGACCGCTTCCTTGGAAAATTTTCCCGCGACCTTGGCATTGACCTTGGGACTTCCAGTACGCTCGTGTACGTCAAAGGCCGAGGGATTATGATTAACGAGCCATCCGTGGTGGCAGTGAACACGCGCACTGAGCAGATTCTTGCCGTGGGAACTGATGCCCGGAAGATGGTGGGAAAAACGCCGAGCCATATCATTGCTGCCAAGCCCATGGTGGATGGTGTTATATCTGACTTTGAAGTAACAGAAAAGATGCTGCGCTACTTTGTGGAGAAAGTGCATAAGGAAGGTTTTACGCTCGTCCCGCGCCCACGCGTGGTCATTGGTATTCCCTTGGGTGTAACCGAAGTCGAGCGGAAAGCCGTTGAAGATGCCACCTTGCACGCAGGCGCACGAGAAGTATTCCTCATTGAGCAACCTATGGCCGCCGCTATAGGGTCGCGTCTGCCTGTGCAAGAAGCGGCAGGGTTACTCGTTGTCGATATTGGGGGTGGAACCACAGATATCGCCGTTATTTCGTTGGGTGGTGTAGTAACCTGGCGAAGCCTTCGGAATGCTGGCAATGCTTTTGACGCCAGCATCATCCAGTACGCGCGTGAACATTTTAACTTGCTTATTGGTGAGCGGTCAGCCGAAGATGTGAAAATTGCCATTGGCTCCGCAATTGAAGAGCATGATCAGCTGGAGACAAAAGTGCGCGGTCGGGATTTAATCACCGGCTTACCAAAGGAAATCACCATTACTGGCGAACATATTCGAGAAGCGCTAGCCCGAAATTTGAACCAGCTTGTAGAGAGTATTGGAACGGTTATTGAGGCAACGCCACCTGAATTGGTCGCGGATATTCATACCCGTGGCATTTTGCTCACTGGTGGTGGCGCATTACTACGTGGCCTGCCAGAACGGATTCATCGAGAAACGAAAATTGCAGTGCACGTTGCCGATGATCCACTGACAGCGGTGGTGCGCGGGACTGGTATTGTCCTAGAAGAACTTGATACGTTACGGAATATTCTCGTCCTCTCTTCTGATGGATCGGGGGGCAGTGGAGTGAAGCATTAAGCTATGGCCGCAATCCGCCTTTCCAGCCGTGGTTGGACTATTGTGGTGAGCGTCGGCATTATGCTCGCTTTGATCATTGGCATTCTGGAGCCTGTACGTGGCGTTGCCACACGAGTTGTTGCACCTGTTGGCCAAGTGGCCTACCAGGTATTCCAGTGGGTTGATGGCCGTTTGGCACAACGGCAGACCACCAAAGATGCACAAGCAGCATTGGCTCGTCTGCAAGAGCAATTGACGGAAACCCAGCGCGCCTTAGCGCAGGCCCAGCAGCAGCTAGTTGATCTCCATTTAGTGCGTACCGAAAAGGCATTCATTGAGGGTCGTCATTTGCAGGGAATTCCTGTGCATGTCATAGGCCGATCGTCAGTCAATGCGCAGGAGCTTCTCGTCGACGCTGGTGGGCAGCAGGGGATTCGGCAAGGTGCAGCGGTCCTTGCCCCAGCGGGTGTGCTGGTGGGCATGGTGCGTGAAGTAGCAGAAAGCACTGCGTCTATTCAGCTCCTCACCTCCAGTAGTACAAATGTTGCTGTCCGCACACGGAAGCCCGATGGCCCACCCGGCATTGTGGTAGGGGAGCGTGGTACTGGACTACGCCTTACGCTCGTTCCCCAAAATGAAGAATTGAAATCAGGAGACTTGGTTATTACCGCTGATGTGCAGCCAAGCATTCCCAGTGGTTTACTCGTTGGTAGCATTACAAATATTGATGCACAACCTGGTGCTCTTTTCCAAAGTGCGACGGTACTGCCAGCAACGGCGTACGACCGGCTTTCCGTCTTGACTGTGCTTGTCCAATGATGAAGTACCTCAGTCGTGCTGTAGCGATTGTGCTCTGTTTTTCCGTGCAGATTGGGAGCGCAGCTTTTACCCCGTATGCGTGGACGCCAGCCTTCCTCGTAATCCTGACAGTGGTTGCGATATGGCGTGACCGCCAAGATGTACTGAGTGTGGTTATTCTTCCCACGGCGTTGCTGGTTGATTTCATTCACCCAGTTCATTTTCCACTCGTGAGTCTCAGCGTGCTCAGTGTCTGGGGTAGTACATGGCTCGTGCAGAGGTCCTGGCTCACAAATCGGAGTTCTGCTTCGCTCATGGGTCTTGCGGTGGTGGGCGTTGCAACGCGGGTTGGGGTGACGGTTGGTGGGCTTGCGCTCATGAACCTTTTCGGCTTTACTACAGCTTCAGTGAGCACCGGCTGGCAAACCGGTAACAATAGTGCGCTCTTGGGCATTGAATTTTTCAGCATCCTCCTTGTGGGTATTACCTGGCAATGGATTGTACGTCTCACACATCGAAGATTTTTTTATGGCACACGCTAATCCCTTCGACCTTGTTCCAACCTCAGGCTTGGGACGCTCACGCGTGGTCAGAAACTTTCGAAGTTTTGAATTGGAAGATGCATCCCTGGAAGCCCTCACCTCAGATGTGCCAACAATCAAACACCAGGTGTACAGCCACCGTTTTTTTGCACTCGCCTTCGCATGTTCGCTCATTTTGGGCGGGCTCATGTTTCGTGGAGCCTGGCTGCAGGTCGTCCATGGTAGTGCTTTCCGAGCTTCCGCTGAGGATAACCGGCTGCGCATTATCACGACACCTGCGCCGCGTGGCATTATCACCGACCGAAATGGAAAAGCCCTGGTGGAGAATGTTGCCGAATTTACTTTTGGCATTATCCCGGCTGACTTACCAAAAGTGGAAGCAGAGCGAACTTCTCACCTTCTCCGTATTGCTACTGCAGCAAAGCGACCACTCTCTGAAGTAGTGGAGATCATTTCTGGTGAGAATGGAAGGACAACGGAATTTCTCGCACTCCGTGATCACCTAACGTATACGGAAGCCATGCAGTTGAAACTCAGCATGCAAGACGAACCAGCGGTGCGCGTTGATGCAACTCCTCGTCGTCACTACCTTGGCAATGTGCTCTTCACCGGCGTGCTTGGGTATACCGGAAAATTGACAAAGGAAGAGTGGGACGAATTGAAGCTTGCCGCAAATCGGGAGTACCGGAAGAGTGACGTGATTGGCAAAACTGGCCTAGAGCTTAGTTACGAAGCCCAACTTCGAGGCGTAAGTGGCAAAGCCTCTGTTGAGGTAAATGCAGAATTGCGAGAGCAGAAAGTGATTAGCGCGCAAGATGCGCAACCCGGTCAAACGTTGCAGACCACCCTGGATTTCGATGTGCAGAAGGCCCTGTCTGAAGCAGCAAATGCTGCCATTCGCAACCTGCCAACTTCGGGTGCCGCCGCGGTGGCTATTGACCCGCGGACGGGAGGTATTATTGCGCTTGTGAGTGCACCCAGCTACGACGCAAATACTTTTGTGAGTGGCCTGAGTCAAGAGGCGTACAAAGAGCTCACTGATAATCCCAAACGACCACTGTACTTTCGACCCTTGAGCGGTGAGTACCCATCTGGTTCCACGGTAAAACCCATTATCGCTGCTGCTGCGCTGGATCAAGGGGTCATTACTCCAAGTACTTCCATTATGAGTACCGGTGGTATTCGGATTGACAAATGGTTCTTCCCCGACTGGAAGCCTGGCGGGCACGGAAGTACGGATGTTGGCAAAGCTATCGCTGATTCCGTCAATACCTTTTTCTACACCATTGGCGGTGGGACAGACACTTTTGAGGGTTTGGGTATTGAGCGAATGACGCAGTACGCTCGCGCTTTTGGTTTAGGTGCACCAACGGGCATCGACCTACCAGGTGAGCGGGGTGGTTTCCTCCCCTCCAAAGCATGGAAGGAGCAAACGAAGAAGGAACCCTGGTACATTGGTGATACGTACCACTTTGCCATTGGCCAAGGGGACTTACTCGTCACGCCGTTGCAAATGGCCTTAGCCATTAGTGCGATTGCGAATGGAGGAACGTTGTACAAACCACATGTGCTCAGCAGCTTCCAGTCCGCCGATGGGCATACCACCTCTGCTTTCAGACCAACCGCACTCCGGCAGACCACCGCAAGCCCAGACGCGGTGCAAACTGTACGAGAAGCAATGCGACAAGCAGTGACCAATGGCAGCGCCCGGCGCCTGCAAAGCTTAGGTGTCGCAGCCGGAGGGAAGACTGGAACCGCACAATTTGGCAATGAAGGAAAAACGCATGGCTGGTTTGTGGGATTTGCACCGTATGATCACCCAACTATTGCAATTGCGGTCATTGTAGAAGCAGGTGGCGAAGGACATGCCACAGCCCTCCCAATTGCAGAGGCTGGACTCAAGGCCTGGTTGGCGAAAGGTACCCCGGCGAGTTGACAGCTTTTCCGTTCACCCGTATCCTGTCAACCACACCTCCATCTCGCTCGACTTTTGATTGCTGCACCTATGACCCAGAAACAATTTCTCACGCCTGAGGGTTTAGAAAAACTCACCGCTGAATTGCAGCAGCTGAAGGTTGAGAAACGCCGTGAGCTGGCAAACCGCATTCAGGAAGCAAAAGAGTTGGGTGACCTTTCTGAAAATGCAGAGTACCAGGAAGCGAAGAATGAGCAATCCTTTGTGGAAGGCCGAATTTTGGAAATTGAAATGACGCTCAAGAGCGCAGAGGTTATTCAACCATCCAATTCTGGTACGGCGCAGGTTGGTTCGCACGTGACCATTGCCATGGCGGGGAAAAGCCATACCTACCACATTGTGGGTTCCAATGAAGCGGACCCAACGAATGGCCGTATTTCCAATGTGTCGCCGTTGGGCCAAGCCTTCCTTGGTCGGAAGGCGGGGGATACTGCCAGCATTGCCACCCCCAGTGGGGAAATTGAGGCAAAAATTACCAAGGTCGCGTAATCAGCTCCGGTGTTTCGCATACCCAGAAGCGCCATGCGCGTCCGTTCTTGGCTTGTCAAAAAGCAGAAAAACCCATAAAATCAGGGCATGCCTGTGGATATTAATGACGAACGAAGTGTCCGATTGCAACGCCTGGGTGAGCTCCAGGGCGCGGGTATTTCGGCGTACCCAAGTCACTCGATGCGGACGCATACCATTGCGCAGCTCATCGCAGCCTTTGCCGATGGGGGCGAGGAAGTAACCATCGTTGGGCGGCTACGTGGCGTGCGCCGCCATGGCGGCTCCACATTTTTGGATCTTGAGGACAGTACTGGTCGCTTTCAGGTTTTTTGCAGTAAAGCGGATTTGGCAGCAGTGTACGAGCAGCTCATCACTCGGTTGGATTTAGGTGACCACGTCCAAGCGACAGGTAAACCTTTCCGTACCAAAGCTGGTTCACCGGCACTCCACGCTTCAGACGTGACGCTGCTCAGTAAGGCGCTCCGCCCTTTACCTGAACAATTTCACGGTTTGACCGATACAGAACTTCGGTACCGTCGCCGTGAGCTTGACTTGATTGCCAACCCCGAAGCTCGGTCCGTCGCCCGAACTCGGTCGATGATTCTCCGTACCCTGCGTGCGTACCTGGATGAAGCCGGTTTTTTGGAAGTGGAAACCCCAATATTACAATCTATTGCCAGTGGCGCTTCCGCAAAGCCTTTTGTGACACATCACAACACCTTGCACGAAGACCTCTACCTCCGCGTGGCACCAGAGCTCTACCTGAAACGTTTAATCGTGGGCGGTTTGGAAAAGGTGTACGAAGTTGCACGTTGCTTCCGGAACGAGGGTATGGATCCGCAGCATAATCCGGAGTTTACCCAAATTGAATTCTACGCAGCGTACTGGGACTACCAGCAGATGCTCACGTTCTGCCAGGATGTGCTGGTGCACACTGTGGAAAAGGTGCACGGCAAACTGGTATTGGAATTTGATGGGAAGGCCCTGGACTTCACGCCGCCCTTCGCCAAAGCCTCATACATTGAGCTCCTGAAGGAACATTGCGGCGTCAATATTTTAGAAGCGACTGAGCAGGAACTTTCCGCCGCCATTGCAGCAGCCGGAGGAGACGCAGACCCCAAGGCTGGTCGTGGCAAACTCATTGACGAACTGTGGAAGACGGCGGTTCGGCCATCCATCCAACGCCCAACATTCGTAACAGATTATCCAGCTGAACTCTCGCCACTCGCCAAACGCTCAGCGAAAGATCCACGCGTGGTAGAAATGTTCCAGCTGGTCATTGCCGGCAGTGAGCTTATCAAAGCTTTTACAGAGTTGAATGACCCAGTTGACCAGCAGGCTCGTTTTACGGAGCAAGATGCCTTACGGAAAAAAGGTGATGATGAAGCGCAGTATACTGACGAAGTATTTGTGGAATCTCTAGAGTACGGCATGCCGCCAACCGCGGGCGCTGGTCTGGGCATTGACCGGCTCACGAGTATTCTCACCGGCAGTCATAGTGTGAAAGAAGTGATTCTCTTTCCCACGCTGCGAAAAAATTAGGTTCCCATGCTTGACCGAAAAATTTTTCTCACGCAGCCAGACGCAGTTTTTGCCGGCCTGAAAAAACGTGGCAAGAAGTTTTTTGATGCAGCCAAACTGCTTGCGGAACTACTGGAAAAAAGTCAGGGCGAGCGGCAGGCACTGGAATTGCTGCAGAGCCAGCTGAATGCCGGCAGCAAAGCTTTGGCACAGGTGAAAGGGGATGAGCGAACCAGCAAGCTTGCAGAATTAAAAAAACTTTCGGAGAAAGTGAAGGTTGATGAAGCACGGCTTCGAGCATCGGAAGAGGCAATTACCACGGGCATCCAGGCCTTGCCAAATATTCCGCTTGCGGATGTGCCTGAAGGAAAAGACGCGGATGCCAATGTGACCCTGCACGAGGTAGGGGAGCGGCCAAACCTGCAATCACCCAAAGACTACCTTACCCTAGCCGAAAGCTTAGGAATTATTGACGTACAGCGTGCCGCGAAAGCCTCTGGCTCGCGTTTTGGCTACCTTGTGGGTTCTGGGGCGCTTTTAGAGTTTGCGTTGCTCCAATACGCCATGAAAGGCCTTCTGGAGGCTGGTTTTACCCCCATGATCCCGCCAGTGCTGGTCAAAGAGGAGTTTATGGCTGGAATGGGGTACCTGGCACAAAGCGGGGAGGAGGAAGTGTACCACTTCCCAAAGGATAAGCAGTACTTGGTAGGAACGTCCGAACAAACCCTTGGCGCTTACCACGCAGATGAAATGTTGACACCCGAAGAATTACCGAAAAAGTATGCTGGTTTTTCCACCTGCTTCAGAAGGGAAGCGGGGAGTTACGGGAAAGACACGAAGGGCATTCTACGGGTACATCAGTTTGATAAAGTGGAAATGTTTGTGGTCTGCACACCTGAGGCATCGCAAGACCTGCACGAAGAACTTCTAGCGATGCAAGAAAAACTCGTTCAAGGTTTAGGCTTGCCGTACCGAGTAGTGAAACTTTGCACTGGTGACATGGGTTTCCCTTCGGCAAAAACCTACGACATTGAATGCTGGCTCCCAGGCCAGAATAGCGGTAAGGGTGAGTATCGAGAAACGCATTCCACGTCGAATACGACGGACTACCAAGCTCGCGCGCTGAATGTACGGGTGAAAAATGCCGAAGGGAAAAATATTGTTGCACACATGCTGAACGGCACGGCGTTTGCTATGGGCCGGACCATCATCGCCATTCTGGAAAATTACCAGCAGGCAGATGGGACAATTCGGGTGCCAGAGGTTCTGCAACCTTTCATGCATGGGGTGACGGAAATCCGGTAAGCCAGCAACGAATCCATGCTCACAAGTATTCACGTATCACGTTCCGCTCTGGTACGGAATGTGCAGATTTTTCAAAAACTACTCTCACCGCGAGTGCAGCTCATGGCAGTCGTGAAAAGTAATGCCTACGGTCACGGGGTCAAATTGTGTGCGCCGGTTTTTGATCATGCCGGCGTTCAGCGGTTTGGCACGGCCAGCGTTTCCGAGGCGCTATTGCTTCGAAAGTACGTGACGCGAAAACCCATCCTTGCCCTGAGCTACGTGGATGTCACAGATACTGAGCTCCGCCTCGCCTGGAAACTAGGTATCCGCGTTCCGGCGTATACCATGCAGATGCTCAAACGTTTTCAGAAAGTAGCTCGGCGGTCTCAATCACCCGTACGTATGCACCTAAAGGTAGACACCGGCACAACCCGCGTTGGTTTTCAGCTGCATGAAATGCCATCGGTGATCCGTTACCTGAAAAAATGTCCGAAAATTATGGTAGAAGGGATTTTTAGCCACTTTGCCGATGCAGAAGGGGAGTCAACAGCTTTTTCCAGCCTTCAGACCAAACGATTTGTAAAAATTTCTCAGGGACTTGCCCAAATAAACAAAAAACGATTCCTTACGCATCTCTCGTGTTCGGCTGGGGTGTTCCGATTTCCAGAAGCAGATTTTTCCATGGTTCGAGTAGGTATGTCGCTCTACGGTATTGGCACAGTCACCAAGCAACAAGCAGTCAGCTCTCGGTCAGGGATTGACCAGTTGCGACCCGCGCTCTCCTGGTACACACAACTTATTCAGGTCAAGGATGTTCCCGCAGGGACAAGTGTTGGGTACGGCCGGACATTCCGTTTTCAGAGGGCTGGAAAGGTTGGTATCCTGCCAGTTGGATACTGGGAAGGCTTAGATCGACGCCTGTCCAATAAGGGTAGCGTGAGCATAAGCGGGCAGCGTGTGCCGATCCGCGGGCGCATTTGCATGAACCTCTCCATGGTTGATGTAACGAAAGTAAAACGAGCGAAAGCCGGAACCCCAGTGGAGCTCATTGGCCCTCACCAACCTGCCACAAAAACTGCAGAATTGGCTGGGATGATACCCTATGACTTTCTCACTCGCCTGAATCCAGAGATTCCCAGAGTCTTAGTACCGTAGCTATGCGCTGGAATAATCGAACTCGCTCAACGCACCGAGGCAACCCGCTCTTTGCTGAACCCCAGCAAGGATCGTGGATTCTTCGGCACCCGCGGTGGAGCATCTTCATTTTCTTGGTTATCGTCATTGGGGCAATGTACGGAATCTACGGCGCACCGTTTTGGCAACTGCAGAAAGCAGAAGTGCGAGGGACGTACACATTGCCTATTGACCAGCTTCGTGCCGAGATAAAAGCGCAAACCCAGGCGCGATGGTTGCTCTTCTTCCGGCAAAGTGGCTTGTGGTCGTTTGATACCAAAGCCCTGGAGCGACGCTTACGCTCCCGTTGGATATTTACAGATCTCAAGGTTACTCGTTCGCCCCTGCATACGCTGCGCATCACACTTCAGGAGGAGTTACCAACTTTCCTGTTGCCAGTAAATGGTATAACTTTTGGCATCAATAGCCAGGGCGTAGCCTCGGCCATGGTCGACGTTACCAAGCTTGGCCAGGTACCACTGCTCACCCCTGCGCAGCTCCCAAGTCCACTGGCGTTAGAAGCCGAGATTGTAAGCCCAGCTGATGCGAGCTTTCTCCATACGTTTTCCCAAGCGGTACGCGAACGCGACAGCAAGCAGCTCGCCGTGAAAAGTATTACCTTGCCCGCAGCGCCGGATCGTACAGCACAGCTGACCCTGGCCACTGGTTGGTCCATCATTGTTGACCGCTCTGGTGACGCAAAGAAGCAGCTGGAAGCTTTCCTGCTGGCCTATGACCAGAAGCTGGTAGGGAAGTCCCTGGAGTACGTCAACGTGACTGTGCCAGCCCGGGTCTACTACAAATAATTTTTTATGCTCCTAAGTGTCCATGTGGTTACCGGTGCAGCAGTTGCGGTTGTGATCCGTGATCCTACACTCATCCCACCATTATGTTTTGCGACACATCTGGTTATGGACATGCTCCCACACTGGAATTTTCCCATTCCAAAAGGGAAGTCTCTTGGGCAATTTGTGGAATCCTTTGGTCCAGACTTGTTTGCGACGATCCTGGTGTACCTTGGATTGCTCCTGTGGCATCCAGAACTGTGGTGGTTAACCAGCTGGGGCGTGTTCTGGACCGTCCTGCCAGACTTCCTAACCTTGTTCCGCAAGGACAAGCCTTGGCGGCTTTGGCTGCGTGGCTACTACAAGCTCCACAATGCACTGCAAACCGAAGTGCAGCCAAGTATTGGTTTGATCATGCAAGCATTTGTAGTCTTCATTTGCATCATTATCTTGCGTAGTGCCTAAGCAGGCATTCTAGGGGGAAAGTAGCCAGAAACCCCTTGGCATCACGTACAAAGGTTTCTTTCTATCCTATTGGGTCATAAAAGGTATATTCTGCGACACATAATATGTACAGGATACTCATCATTCAGTACCATCCCCTGTAGCCAAAGTACATTTAAAAGAAGGAGAGTACATGAGGGCACTTCCATCGGTTACTGGAATGTCAAACTTTGAACTCAGGATTTTTCAATGGTTTTCCTGGGTCGGGTGGGTGTTCTTTTTCAGCATTATTGTCTGGGTTGTTTTACCGCAATGGACAAACATGCCGATGTGGATTCAGATAGTCCTAAATCCATTGACGGCAATCCTCAGTTGGTTGCTTGGCTATAAGTTACTAGTCGGTCCCCTCTTCTGCGGGTTTGCAACTCGGATTGAAACCAACCAAATCGGTGAGTAAACAAAATAGGCGTACCTATCCAATGGTACGCTTTCTTTTTTCACCTAAGTTCTTATGGCAAGTAATCTAACGGGTTCACCGGAATCCCGTTCAAACGCACTTCAAAGTGCAGGTGTGGCCCAGTGGTCATATTCCCTGCACCGGGTGTCCCGGGCATGCCACCGGACAGACCAATAATCTGCCCTTTCTTCACGAAGGTATCCTCCGCAACATTGATTTGGCTCACGTGGCCGTAGACTGTCGAGATGCTGTTGGAGTGCACCAGTAAAATGTAGCTGTACCCAAAACCAGCGTTCTTTGCCCGAGCCACGTAGCCATCATCTGGAGCGGCAATGGGTGTACGCTGCGGCGTTGGCACGTCAATGGCTGGGTGCTCAAAGTACTTGCGGTACGGGTAGCTTGGGTCATGGAAGTACGCGCTGATCCCCTTGGCGGGTGACACCGGCCAGGCGAGTTGCACGTTGCGGTTACCAGTGAACTTGGTTAGACCATCATCACTCCCCTGCCCGTTGGGTTCCAGCTTCGCTTTTACCTGCTCCTGCAGTTGGCGGATGTCACTGTCAGCGGAAAGTTGCTCCTGCCTTGACTGATCAAGGAGATTTGCGTACTGCTGCTCACTGGATTTCGTTTCATCGAGCAACGTTCCTTTGTAGGTTTTTTGGTCGTTCAAACTTGTCTGCGTGGCTAGCAGTTCTTTTTCTAAGTTTTCTAATTCGCGCTTGCGCACCTCACGATCCTGGCGCTCTCGTTCCAAGTTTACTTTGACGCCTTTAAGGTCAGTAAGTGTATCCGTCACCTGACGTTCCATCGTTGTGGTTGTTCGTAAGTCATTCACCACATCGGAAAAAGAATTGTGAATGACTAAAAGCTCCAAAGGGTCTTTTTGGTCATACCGATGAATAGTACGGACCAGCTCACCTAAGTAGGCTCGCTTCGTCTGCATGTCCTTTTCCGTACTTTCAATCTGCAGTTGGGTTGCGGTAATTTCGCGTTGCTTATCTTCAACTGCAAAATCAATAGTTTGCATGTCCGCTTCAGCTTTTTGCATCTGTGCGTCAAGCAGCTCCAGTTCCCCATGCAAACTTGCAGCAACTTTCTGCTTTTCTGCAACTTTCGCCGCATACTCCTCTTGCTTCTGCTGCAGTTGCTTGCGTTCAGCTTCTCGTTGCTCAATGGTTCGGTTCAGCTCCTCCACCGTGGTGTTCCCGCTCACCTGCGCACGCACAAAGACCCGGGCTGGAATCAGCGCTAGGCTGGCGACTATAACGGTCACGCCGAGGATGAGGATTTTCTTTTTTTGCACTTTCTGCATGGCAAAACCACTATAGCACATTCCAAGCAAAAAATCAAGTTTACCTACGACAGTGTACTGCTGGCTTCAACCAGGCGCTGCAGACTTTTTGCTTTGCCCAGAACAATAGCGACGCCAAAGACATCCGGACTTTTCGCTAGTCCTGTTAATGCAACTCGGGCTGGCCAGAGTACGGTGCTAGTATCCTGACCTGACGTCGTAATCCACGCCAAGGTTTGCTCTCGGAGACTATGAGCCGACTCCCAAGCGCTGTCCGTGAGCTGTGACCAGAAGGTGTGGATACTTTGTAAGGCGTGCTGGGTTGCCTTTGGCTCACCCTTTTTTGGCACCAAAAGCGTTGGCGCAAATGCCAGTTGGTCTGCGAGCAAAAAACTCAGGCGCTGGGGAATTTCGGAAAGGGTAACCGCCTGTTCTACCGCCAGAGGAATGGCTAGTCGGGCTTGCTCCGGGGTAAGGTGCAAACCTGCTGCTTGCGCCACAGTAATTGGATCAGCCGCGCGGAGGTGGAGCCGGTGCAGGTGCTGCAATTTTGCCAAGTCAAAGATTGCGCCAGCTTTGTTCACCTGCGTGATGTCAAAAGCGTTGATGAGCTCTGCATAGGTGGGGAAAAACTCCTGCTCGCTCTTTGGGTTCCAACCCAGGAGGGATATGAAGTTCACCATGGCAAAGGGAAGGTAGTCTTTCAGAAAGTCTCCAGCCGCGGTTGTGCCGTCACGCTTGGAAAGTTTTTTCCGGTTAGCGCCAAGGATGTGTGAGAGGTGGCCAAAGGTTGGTGCTGACCAGCCAAAGGCTTCGTAGAGCTGGAGGTGCAAAGGTAAGGACGGTAACCACTCCTCGGCCCGGAAGACGTGGGTGATTTCCATGGCATGGTCATCCACAACATTCGCCAGGTGATAGGTTGGAAAACCGTCACTTTTGAGAAGTACAGTATCTTCCAGCAGCGCGCTTTGGAAGTTGATGGAACCCCGAATGAGATCGGTGGCCAAAATTGCGCCGGCCGCTGGCATGCGAAACCGAATAATGTGCCGCTCCCCTGCTGCCGCACGCTCTGCAGCAGTGGTGGGTAGAATGTCGCGGCAGGTACCATCGTAGCCTGGTGGCAAGTGTTGGCGCTCCTGGGATGCGCGGAGCTCTTGTAAACGTTCTGGCGTGCAAAAGCACGGGTAGGCCTTGCCCGCTGCAACGAGCTGCTGTACTGCCGTGGTGTAGGATGCTAAACGCTTGGACTGCGTGTACGGTCCACAAGCGCCTTGCTCCGCAATTTTTCCATCAACCCGTACTGGCCCTTCGTCTGGAACCAAGCCGTACGCTTGCAAAGTATCAACGATGTCTTCAAACGCGCCAGGGACGAAGCGTTGCTGGTCAGTATCTTCAATCCGCAAAATGAACGTCCCACCATGCTTCTTGGCAAAGAGGTAGTTGAAAAGCGCGGTACGTAAACCACCAATATGCAAACGACCGGTGGGTGAGGGAGCAAAACGGACACGAGGTTTCATGGGTAGTGGATTTACTTCTGAAATCGGAGAAGCCAGAACTGCACCGTAGCCCGCCAAATCCGGGGGAAACGTTTGGGTTGGGTGACCAGGCGCCACCCCCACTCTAACCCAAGCGAACGCAAAAAGCGAGGCGCGCGGTGGCGGGCACCGGTAAGGAAGTCAATGGCACCACCCACACCGATCATGAGTTTGATGCTGGGCAAGTGCTTCTTGTTCGCCAGCATCCATTCCTCTTGCAGTGGTTGGCCCAAGGCAATGAAGAGTAATTGCGTGTCACTCGTACGAATTTGCTGGATGCATTCAGGGGTGTTTACCATCCAACACAGGACCTGGATGCCAGGAAATTTCTTCTGCATCGCTGCAATGACTTGATTGGGGCTTGAGAGACCCTGGGCTGGCACTACAATGCCCACGGGTAAATTTCGCTGCACGGCTTGGGCACACAGGGCAAGCACGATATCCGCCCCTGGGTAGCGTTCAGCGACAGGCGTTTTTCGCTGCACGGCCCATTGCAAGCCAACCCCGTCAATGAGACTGGCATCAGTGAGCCGGGACAATTCCTGCAGACGAGGTTGCTGCTGCGCAAGTACCACGTACTCTGGGTTTACGGTCATCACGGTTTTGGGGTGCGCGGTTTGCAAAAACCCATGGAGCAGGTGGACTTGCTCTTGCCTGGATCCGCAATCCACTGCTACGCCATGGTAGAAAATTCTTTGCATATCTGCATTGTGCTGATTTTCATGGTTTTTCGCAAGCTGCTGCAATACACAAAATTAGTAGGCTTGCAAATGTCTTGGCTGTGCTGTATACTCGTAGCTCATGCAATTTCTTCATCTTCCTAGATGGAAAAAGCTCGCGGCTGTTCTTGCCCTCATGGCAATATGCATGCCGGTTTTTGCGCAAGCTGCCTTCCAACCGGGCAGCATTATTAGCGATGCAGAATTTACGGATGCAGGGAGTATGACGATTGCGGATATCCAGCGGTTCCTTGACCGGCGTGGCGGCGCACTCGCAAAACTATCTGTAGAAGATTTCAACAAGGTGCCGAAACCCGCAGCCCAGGCAATTTTTGAAGTGGCGCAACTGTACGCAATAAACCCACGGGTTATTCTCGTCACCCTCCAGAAAGAGCAGAGCCTGCTGACCCTCACCGCACCTTCCCAGCGAGGGCTAGACTACGCCATGGGCTATGGCTGCCCAGACAGTGGTGGGTGCAGTGCAAATGCTGCAGGCTTCTACCGGCAAATTGATTTTGCCACCTGGCAATTCCGGAAGTACTTCACCTTCCCGTCCCAGTATACGTACAAGAGTGGCGGAACCTACACGTTCCGAGATTTGGGAAATACCCGTATTTCCACGGTAACCATCCTCAACCAAGCGACGGCAAACCTGTACAACTACACGCCGCACGTCTACAACGGGAATTTCAATTTCCATCGTTTCTACGCAGAGTGGTTTAGCAAAGTGTACCCTGACGGCTCGTTGCTCCGGATAGGGAAGAACGGCGGCATTTGGCTCATCCAAAATGGTGAACGTCGCGCCATGCAAAACCGTGCCGCGTTCGTTACCCGCTTTGGCGATTTCAAAAAAGTCATTGAAGTAACCGCCGACGTGATTGAACTCTACCCCCGGGGCGCAGACATTCGTTTACCAAACTACTCCTTGGTCCGCACACCGGACGGCCACATCTACATGCTCAGCGGGGATGAGAAACGGCTCATTGCCTCAGATGACGTTTTCCGTAACTTAGGGTTTAACCCTGAGGAAGTAACAGATGTCACCATGGAAGACATTGCGCCATACTTGGATGGAGTGACCATATCTAATGCTAGTGCGTATCCTGCCGGCGCCTTGGCACAAATCAAAGAGACCGGTGCAATTGTCTGGATTGAGCAAGGTATCTGGTACCCCATTGTTGACCGTTCCATTTTGCAGTCTCGGTTCCCAAACCGCAAGCCAACCCTAAAAATCACTTCGAGTGAGTTAGCGAAGTACGAACGGGCAGCCTCGTTGACACTCCGGGATGGTGAGCTGGTTCGAACCAAAGGCGAAGGTGGTGTCTACGTCATCTCCAATGGTCTTCGCCGGGCAATTCGTTCGCGGCAAACCTTCAACCGGTACGGGTACAACATGAAAAATGTGCTGACCATTAGTCCCCGGGTCGCCGAAATGCACCCGGTTGGAACGCCGCTTGATGATCCAGCCTAACTATGGCAATTGTCGCTGCGGCCTTCGTTTCCCACTCTCCCCTGCTCCTGCCTACCACCAAAGCAACACACGCCAAGCGGCTTGCGGATTTGCACAATGCCATGGATCGAGCCATGGAACACCTGTACGCCGCGAAAGTAGATTCGATCATTGCCTTTAGCCCGCACGCCTTGCAGGTTGGGAATACCTTCACCTTCAACCTCTCTCCTACCCTGGAGGCGCACTTTGACGACTTTGGGGATGTGAGCACTGTTGCCCACGCAACTGGGGACCCCAGTTTTGGCTACCGGCTGAAAGAGCAACTGGAAGCCCTGCTCCCGGTCAGTGCTGTGCACGACCCTCGGCTCAATTACGGCAGCGGCATTCCCATGCTCTTCCTGAACGCCCTGCCCACCAAGCCCCGCTGGGTGAATATTTCCACCCGCCTGAGCACCCTGGATGAGCACATTCGCTTTGGCGTAGCACTCCAAGAAGAACTGCAGAACACCACCCACCGGATTGGGATTCTGGCCAGCGGCGACCTGACCGCCAGATTTTCTGATGCCGCGCCCCAGGGCAAGCACCCCAAAGCCGAAACGTTTGTCCAAGCCTGGCACGCAGCGTTGCAGGCCCATACTCTGCCTAGCTTCCTCCGGAGCTGCAGCGCTGAGCAAATCCAAGACTTAGGTGCGTGCGGTGCCTGGAGCATGGCGCAACTGCTGGGAAGCATAAATTCGCTTCAGATGCACCACCAGGAGCACTACGCCGCAGCGCCGTACGGAGTTGCCTACAGTGTGGTTACATGGACACCTGCCTAAGACCTAGCACCTAGGAGCTTTTGGTGCATTCCAGTACACTGCGGGTATGCAGCCAGCCTTTGTCCAAATCATTCCCCTCCGCCGGGTGCCCCGGCAATTTGGTGTACTTGATTACCAGCTAGCTGCAGACCAACCCCACCTCCAGCCTGGAGATATTCTGCAGGTGCCTTTTGGCACGCAAAAAATGGAGGGTGTGGTGTGGGCATTACTCACTGAGTCGAAGTTGCAGAAAGTCCGAACCATCCCTGCTCAGCAACCCCAAAAGTATTTTACCCCTGCGCAAATAGAGGTTCTGACCCAGCTACACCGAGCAAGTCTGGCGCCTTTGGCAGCTATTGCCCGGGGCATGGAACCACAAACGTACCCTCGGGTAAAGCAGAAAAAGCAAACGTCAAAGCAAGTGGAACCAACCATAGTTCTCACGCGAGATTTGCAAGCCCGCACGAAAATGCTCCAAGAGATTGTCCGCCGTGCGAGCGCCGAAAAGCAGGGCTTGACCTGCGTTGTGGTGCCCACGTACACCGCACTTGCCGAGTGGGAAAAAGTCGCTGGGTCTGCTGCAGTGATACTCACGGCTAAGCAATCGCACAAGGAGCAAGTTGCTGCACTGACCAAAATTGCACACACACAGCTCCTGCTCTGCCTAGGCACCCAGCTCCTCCTGCCTTTTCCCGGACTCCACCGTCTGGTGCTTGACCAAGCAGATGACGCCGCGTACGGTCTGTACGAACAGCAGCCGCGCTTTGATGTCCGATGCCTGGCGCAAATTGTGGTACAAGTCTACGGCGCTTCGCTTACCGTCCTTGCCCGTTGGCACAGTCCACGCCTGCAAACCTGGATCCCAGCCCGTAGGACTCCGGTCACCTTAGGGACGCTGGCTCCGGTAACCATCATCAACCGGCAATTGGAAACTTTGGAAGATCGTCGGCTACCACTCTCACCAACCTTACTGACTAACCTGCATTCGCAAAAAGTTCTGTGGCTCGTTGATACCCCAGATGACGCCAGGGCGCTGTGGTGTGCAGCCTGCGGTACGCCAGTACGCTGTCCAACCTGTAGCAACACCCTTCAGGTACGCAGTGAGGGACGAGAATTATTCTGTTCAAAAGATCGAACACGCATGGCAGCACCAGCACTCTGTGCAGCGTGCGGCAGCGCGCATTTGACCATGCAGAAGAAAGGCACGGCCGCGGTCCGGCAGCAATTGCGGAGTGTGATTCCGGCAGAGGAGTTTACTGAGATTGTCTCCAAAAAACCTGAGTTACCGTCCGCCACAGCTAGGCACGTTCTCTCCACGACAATAATCCAGCGCTTTCCAGAATTACAGTTTGACGCGGTGGTCATTCCCTTTTTGGATTACACTATTACCCGGGGTGATGACTTTGCCGCGAGTGAGCGAGCTATGGATATTCTCGCTCTCGCCCGCATGCATGTTGCCCCAGGTGGAAAGATTTTCGTGCAAACCTTCCAACCTGACGCAAGCTTCTTTACCCACGTCCAGAACCCAGAGGCCTGGGCAGCTCACCTTACTGAGGAACGGCGTGAGCTTGGCTACCCTCCAGCAGGCATCTTGGTTACCCTAGAACAGCAAAGTCCCACAAAAGCCACGGCTTCGCTCCCAGACTTCCCTAGCTTTGTTCGAGCCAGCAGCTTGAGTGCGCACCTGACCAGCCTTCGAGTGCCAAGAGCAAACTACGCAGAACTTGTCCCACTTTTGCAAACGCTCTCAGGCCAAGGTTGGAACATCCAGGTGAATCCTCCACGTTTGCCACGCCTGCAGGCTTGACGAAAAGGACTTTTTGCTATACTATTCTCCGATGGCGCTTTTACCACTCACCCTCATCCCCAGCCCAATACTCCGGCAAAAGACCAAGCCGGTAGACCTTGCTGTTCTGGAAACGAAAGACTTCCAAGTTTTTTGCGATGACCTGATTGAAACCATGTTCGAAAAAGATGGGATTGGCTTGGCCGCACCACAAGTTGGGCAGAGCATCAGCGTCTGCGTAGTCACCCATGTGGATGGTCCAGTGATCATGGTCAATCCAAAGATCACCAAACATTCATTTCGCAAGCAGGTTATGGAAGAAGGTTGCTTATCCATTCCTGGTGTCTTTGGGACAGTCCGACGTCCCAAGCGTGTGGCAGTGACGTACACTGATCGCTTTGGTAAGGAGCAGAGCGTTGACGCCCAAGGGCTTTTTGCCAGGGTGATACAGCACGAAATAGACCACCTGAACGGTATCCTCTTTACGGATATGGTCATCACCTACACCCATGGCGAGCGACCAGCCAAAAGCTAAAACCTGGAAAATTCTCTTTGCTGGGTCACCAGCATACGCTGTTCCCAGTCTTGAAGCTATCCATGCACTACCAGAATGTTCTCTGGTGGGGGTCTGCGCTCAACCAGCCAAGCCGCATGGTCGTGGCCATGTGTTACAACCAACAGCGGTTGAAACCTGGGCAAAGGCGCACAACATTTTTTGTCTAACTCCAACTACCCTTCGAACCCCAGAAGCCCAAGCTGCTATCCGGGCATTGGCCCCAGATGTTGCCGTTGTAGTTGCGTATGGCAAGCTTATTCCCGCAGACCTGCTGGAAATGCTTCCCTATGGTTGGGTCAACGCCCATGGATCTTTGCTTCCCCGCTGGCGTGGCGCTTCGCCAATCCAGCAAGCAATCCTTGCGGGTGATACGGAAACCGGCGTGACGCTTTTGAAGCTTGATGCGGGTATGGATACCGGGCCAGTCTTTGCCTCGCTTCACGTTCCCATTGCAGATGATGATACTGCGCCAACCCTGGCAGAAAAACTTGCACGGTTAAGTGCTCAGGCATTCCAAGAGCACCTTGTCCCCTACCTCCTGGGAGAACGTCCGCTCCAACCACAGCCTGTTGATGGCGTGACCGTTGCGCCAATCTTAGAGAAGTCGGACGGGCAATTGCACTGGGATGAACCGGCCTCTGCTCTGTGTAGGAAAATCCGCGCCCTCCAACCCTGGCCAGGCTGCACCACAATCTGGAATGGCCAGCAGTTGACCATTTGGAAAGCCGAAGAAATTGTAGGTTCTGCGCAACCCGGCCTTGTTCAAGCGAACGGTGTAAGCTGTACCATTGGAACTGCTAAAAATTTGCTCAACGTTCTGGAAGTGCAACTGGCGGGAAAAAAACGAGTGCCCGTAGACGCATTTCTGCGCGGGGCACCCGGGTTTATTGGAACGACCTTACCTTAGTTACTCAGCAACAATTTCCACCTTCTCCATCACGTCGCCAACGGCGATTTGCTTTACGACTTCCAAGCCTTTGGTCACCTGTCCAAAGAGGTTGTACTGCTTGGGGAGTTTGGTGGTTAAATCATCCAGGGCAATGAAGAACTGCGAGCCATTTGTATCAGGTCCAGAATTTGCCATGGAAACTGATCCTACCAGGTACTCACCCTGTACTGGTTCATCCTCAAACTTGTACCCAGGTCCACCCGTGCCGTTACCCACTGGGTCTCCACCTTGAATGACAAACTCAGGTTCGACCCGATGAAAGGTCAAACCATTGTAAAACCCTTGCTCCGCCAGGTACACAAAGTTGCTGACCGTCTTTGGCGCGGCATCACTCTTGAGCGTAAACTCAATAACTCCTTTGTTTGTCGTTAAAACCACCTTCTTGCTGCCAATCCGATCTGCGGGTAAAACTCCTGGGAAGCTGTAGTTCATAGTTTTCGTTGTTGATTGCGAGGTGTTCACATTTAATGCACTATAATTGTCGGCATTGGTATTTTTTTTGGTTCCAGAGTTGGTCCCAGACCAAATGAGCACCACCGCGGCTATGAGAACGATGCCTACGACAGAGCTAAGCACAAGGGTGAGTTTTTTTATACGCATAAAAGCAGACGGATAGCGTTTGATAGGCCTAGTATAGCAGGCTTCACTGTGAACGGCCAAATGCGCTATACTATTTCCCAGAAAGGATACCCCTTATGCGAAAAATGACTCTTGTGTTTAGTGCTTTTGTGTGTGCCCTCCTGCTGGGTACTCCAGCGTTGGCACAGGTCAACGGTTCAACCGATCTTACCAAACCCACTATTTCCAGTGTGACGGTTAGCAACATTACGTCCACCCGGGCTGAAGTCACCTGGTCCACCAACGAACCAGCCACCAGCTATGTGGATTTTGGAACCAGTGACCTCTACGGCACCACTGCTGGTGAAGGGAGCTACCTGACCGCACACGTCGTTACGGTTTCCGGCTTAACCGCAAACACCATTTACCACTTCCGCATTCGTTCCAAAGATGCAGCTGGGAATGAGGCAACCAGCACGGACACGACCTTCACCAGCGCAGCAACTGCCGTGACAAATACAAACACTGCGGTGAATAGTAATGGGAATGTGAATACAAAGGTGAACACGAATACCGCAGTCAACGCGAACGCGAATAAGAATACCAACACCGCGGTCAACAAGAATACGAACACGAAGGTGAATACGAACGCCAACAAGAACGTGAATACGAATGCAAATGCAAACAAGAATGTGAACAAAGCAGCGGATGAAACGAATGTGAATTCGGCAAACCTGAATACCAACACGGTGAATGAGAACGCAAATGACGCACTGGATCTGAATGCTAGCGCAGACACCACCAACACGACGAACACGGCGGATACCGGAACAACGTCCGATGGACGGACTGGCGTGCTCTTAATTGTCTTGGGATTACTCTTGCTGGTTGGCGTCCTGGTCACCCTGTGGGTGAAGTCCCGCCGGGAGCGCGGACCCCGCCCTTAGTCCAAGGGCTGGTCAATAGTAGCTCCACCCAGGCAGACCTGCTGGTCGTAGAACGCGCAGATTTGCCCAGGCGTGATTGCACGCTGTTTACGGACAAAGTTGACCGTCAGCAGCCCATCATCACCCACAATCACTGTACAGGCCTCCACAGGCTGCCTGTAGCGTATTCGTGCTGCACAATTAAAGGTTGCCCCAGGTGGCGTCCCTGCAACCCAGCTGGCTCCTGAAGCGGTTAGGCCTTTGTGGTACAGCACTTCATCTCGGTTCCCTTTGGCGACGATTAAGGTGTTGGTAGCTGAGTCTTTTGCTGCAACGTAGTACGGCACGCCACCCCCAACCCCTAGCCCATGCCGTTGGCCAATGGTGTACAGGGCAATGCCCTCGTGCTGGCCAACCACTGTACCATCAGCGGTTTGCACTGGTCCGGGATGAACACCAAAACGCTCTTTGAGCAAAGCATGCACATCCACCTTGCCCACAAAGCAAATCCCCTGGCTGTCAGGTTTCGCAGCAGTTGGTAACTTTGCTGCCTTTGCCATTGCACGTACCTCGGGCTTCCGTAAATGGCCAATGGGAAACTGCACATGCCGCAGCATGTCCTGGCTGAGCATGCACAGAAAGTACGTCTGGTCTTTTTCGGTATCAACAGCCGTAAGCAGCTGAACATGTTTTCCGTCACATTCAACCCTAGCATAGTGTCCGGTAGCGATTTGATCGTAGCCTTCTGCAATCGCTTTTTGTAAAAACACCCCAAACTTAATTTCTCGGTTGCACCACACGTCTGGGTTTGGCGTCCTGCCCGCTGCGTAGGTGGCGTAGAAGTACTCCAAAACCGCAGCACTGTACTCTTTGGTAAAATTCCAGGTTTCCCAAGGAATACCAAGGTGCTTGCTCACCTTCTCTACATCTGCCTGATCAATTTCCCACGGGCAGTCTGCCAGAGCATCTGGCGGTGGTTCATAGTTCTTCATGAATACGCCGCGCACATCAAAACCCTGCTGCTGCAGAAGCAGCGCGGCTACGGACGAATCAACCCCACCGGAGAGAGCAACAATAATCTTAGACATGGACAGCTTCTTTGCGTTGGATTACGCGGCTGCTTTAAATTTTTCCCCACTCACGTCACCAGTCTTTTTCTTGCGGAGGCGGAACGCAAACCGAGAATCTGGACTAAACTGGTCGTCATCCGCAACCCACTCCCCGTCCAATGACAGTCCGTCCTCGCTTCGTCCGAGAGAAAAAATGTCCGGATAGCTCCTCCTCCCAATAATTTGCTTCATGCCAGTATATAATGACTCGTTCATTGGCTGGTTGGCGTATTTCAGTCGGTACTGTGGCCCCACATTCGCAGCACACGGTTCCAAACCCAACTCCTGGGCACGTTTGAGGATTTCCTTGATCGTGGTGTATCTCTGGAAACCCAAGCTTTGCACGGTAGGGCAAATTAGGTGAGCTGCTTCAGATTTTTCCATCACTGAAAAATCTGAACCCCATAGCATAGCTTTTGCGTGATCACTTATTATGACGCCTTGTTCCTCAAGCTGGCGGAGAAGTTCTTCTTTTGTTGTGCCGCCAATCTCTATAGTATCTTGTCTGATACGTCCTTCGGGGAAGGATGTGTAGATGTGTGCCATGCCTTCGGGCAGCATCTGGAAGATACCAGGAACGAGTTTGCCCACGTAGGCCTTTGTATCTTCGGTAATATCCCCGGCGTCTCGGGCGATTTGGTCTGGGCTACACTCGAACACCACAGGCATATCTGCTTCAGGGTTGCGAGTTTTAAGGAGTTCAGCAATCCGCGGGTCGCGATCATAGCCGAAACCCTCAATTTCGCTATCCAGTTCGTAGAGGAAACAGAGTTGTTCCTTCGTGAGGGCTTCTCCTGCCTTCGTGGCGTGCTCAATGGCCGTGAGTATCTTCATGTCCGCAGACTTCTTCTTGTACCCTTCTGCGCCGGGGAGGCTAGCCATTTTCTGCTCGGCGATGTCTGCCATGTTGCCTTCCAGGTTCTGCTGGTTATCTGCCACCCCACGGACTTCACCAATGTGGTCACCATCCATGCGGATGGCAATGCGGGGAATAGTGGGTTTGCCTTGGCTGTCGAGAGTGTAGTACACGTGGAAGTCGCCACCTTCGAGCTGCTTCTGGGCTGTGGCAAAGCCTTTGGTGCACCAAGCTGTGCCTTTGTTCTGCAGGGAGGCCCAGAGCGCGGTGGGGTCAGTGCCCTTTTGGTACGTCACCCACTTGCCTTGGGTTTCCTCACGCATCTCTGGGGTAATTTCCCCGGCCTGGCGGATACCCTCGGCGTACTGCTTGGCAAAGGAGAGTTTCGCAAAGGCGGCGGCTTTCTCCTTAGTGAGGAGCTCACCTGCTGGGAGGTTGTTATTCGCGGCGGCGCGCTGGGCATCCTGGAGGCGCACCAGCATGCCTGGGTCTTTCGCGGCCTCAATCATCTGCTGTACGTGCGCCAAGGCTCCGTGGTCCACATCGGGGAACAGGCGGGTGGTACCGGGGGAACGCTTCGTGAACTCGCCTTTGTCCTTGTCAAAGTCCCCCATCTCCAGCACGTTGCGAAAGGCGTAGTACCGGAACCAAGTGGGGTAGGGTTCGTTGGCGTCAGAGAGGTACAGCAGCCAGTTGTCCAGGGACTTTTCCAGGTCGACGACGGCAATGTCGCCACGCTGGTCCAACGCTTCTTCGTTATACCGTACATCCATTCCCAGGTTGCGGGCTGCACGCTCTTCTACCCGCGCGGCACCTTCGGCTAGCTTGTCTTTGTTGGTACGGACGTACTTCTCCATGACCATCTCCCGCAGCAAGGAGAGAGCACGGGGTCGGGATTTCCCAGCCACCATTTTCTTACCTTGGGTCTTCTCCGAGTCCATGGCCAGCCGTTCCAGACGGCCAAGGTAGTTCTGGATTTTTGCTGCTGGATCCTGCGGGACTTTTTCACCCGTCCGTCCCTCCGTATGCACAGCAGCACGTTCCACCTCATCACTGGTGTGGAGGTTATACTTTTCTTTTAGAAATTCAGGATTTTCGCCACGCATATACTACTCCTACTCTATCCCCTTTTTCTTGAAAAACCAAAAGTTGTTCTCGTGGTTCACTAGCTCAAAACGTTCATCCTTTTGCAAGTCTTCAAACTGTACGTGGTTTCGCTGCCACTCTAAAGAACCTTCTTTTGCCAGGAGGACGAGAATGTAATCTGCCAACTCAATCCCCTGGGGGAATTGGTACAGGTGTTCCCGCTCAGCCAGTTGCGCGCCAACGGTGTTGGTTGCAGAGACTGGTGCATTTTCTGGGATCTGGTCAATTGCCGCGTGGATAACTGGCGCCATGGGTGCGCGCCAGTATGCCCGCATATCTGCATGCTGTGCATACGGTAGTGGGCTGAGCCGGTATGACTCCACTGCCCCTATAACGAGCAAGAAGAGGGCCAAGAAACCAAAAAGAGATAGTCTCATCCAAGACTTTACCCGCCGATCCCACCAGGCTCCAAAACGACGCTGGAGTGCTGCGATGCCAAAGATGGTACTAATGAAGACAAAACCGCCAATCGCCGCCTGATAGTGATAGATGAGGGTTCGTGGCTCGATCCGTTCATTGAAAAGGTTCACCACAAAATCTGGCCAGGCAACAGCCAGCCAGAGCGGACTGGCGATGGAAAGAAAGCCAACTGGCCCCATGACCCCAGCGTACATATGCCGTGCCTGCTTCCCCGCCACCATGGAGACAATCAACCGCGGATTGGTCGTTGCAGTTTTCAGAATTTCCGAAGGTGACGAACCTAGGGTATCGTACAAAACTGTGTACTTATTAGGCACACCATGCCGTGCAGCAGGCATGATGAGGAAGTACACCAAGCAGAAGTACGCAACAGCCAAGCCAATAACCGTAAGTGCTCGTTTCCAGGCAATACGATCTCGGAAGTACATGAGCACCCCCACCCCGGCCACCATCAGTGCCAGCTCCTCTTTGCATAATGCGAAGAGGATGGCGAAAATAGCAAACCGCCACCAACGCTTTTCCACCATAGCCAGGATCATGCCAATGGCAAAGGTTGGCGCTAAGGTTAAACCATGAAAGTCAAAGAGCACGGCACGTTGCAGGGTTGGGTAGAACAGGTAGCTGAGCGCTAGGACCGCGGCTAGCCACTCGTGCCCCAGGACTTTTCTGGCCAACCGGAACACGAACCACCCACCCAAGGCCACAATGCAAGCCTGCAAGACGAGTAGCAACATGGGGCTGGCAAAAATCCAGTACAGCGGGGCGATGAGAATGAGAATGAAGTCCGCGTGGTGAATTGCTCGGTAGACTGTTTCCGTGCTGTAGGGGTTGGTAAATTGGAATATCCTACCCTGGCTGGTGTTCCATACGGTCTGGTCCATATTCCCCAGGTCAAACCGGGAAGTTATGACTTTGGACTGCATGACCAGGGTGATGATGGAAAAGTAAACTGCAAAACCGATAATGAAAACAACAACGATCCCGGCTGGGGTGCGGATTTTTTGCCAGAGCCATACTAATCCTTGCCTGATGTACGACCAGGCAAAGATGCCAACGCATACAAACTCTGCAATCGTTGCGCCCAAACGGACAAGTGTGGCGGCAATAACGCTGCTAGGTCCCAAGCTGACGCTCAAGAGGCCAGCGAGCACGGCCTCTCGCACGCCAATGCCGCTGGGGGTGAGGAAGCTCAGGTACCCCAATGCCCAGCTCAGAGGCAGTGCGGCCAGCGCCAACACAATGGATACAGCCGCTTCAGTTTGAAAAGCTCGGAGCAGCAAATACCCACCAACGCTGTACGACGTCCATGCGAGGAGCTCCCACACGAAAATAGTACAGAAAACTTGCCCGCCAATTGGCGCTGCAACGAATTGCTTCCCCATGCGCTGCATACCCCAAGCCAAGAACCGGTGGACAAGCTTGGTTGCAAAGACTGCAACCACCGCGCCAGCCGCACCAAGACCGCCAGCATACCGAACCCATGATGGAAGATCTGAAGTGAAAAGCGCAAACGCACCACCTAACGTTGCCGCTGCAGCCAGCATGCCCGCGACTTCAATAATCGTTGCGTACAACCCGGTGCCAGACGCCATCCCAAACTTTGCACTCTGCGCCATGCGGCCAAGCACGCTCCATACATTCCCCGGAATGTACCGCACTGCATCAGAGAGCATGATAACCTGTCCGGCTTCCCGGTACGACAGACGCGTACCCAAGGCTTTACTCAGGTGCTGCCAGGCAAAAATGCGGAAAAAGGAAAAGCCACTAAAACCAAGTAAGCCCAGCACCAGCCAGCGGACGTCCGGTGCGTGCCACGCCTGCGCAACCGTGCCCCAGCTCTGTTGCAGAGCGCGTGCGAAGAAAAGAACGACAAGCAGGACAACCACGGTTGCCAGCACCCGGCGTATGGGCTTTTGCAGATTAGACCAGCTCACCATGCCCATTCCATTCATCTCGCACAGGGACAGAATCACGATCTACGGACCGGACGAGCAATTCTGCAAGGAGACCGGTAAAAATGAGCTGCAGACCAACGAGCGCAAAGAATATGCCAAAGGTGAGGAGTGGCCGGGTGCCAATTGCTGCGCCGGTGAAGAGTTTGACGCAGACGAGGTAGAGTAGAATGACACTACCCAGGAATGTCATGCTGGCGCCAATGCCACCAAAGAGGTGCAGCGGCCGCCGATTGTACTTGGTGAGAAAAAGTACAGTGAGCAAATCCAAGAAACCTCGAAGGTACCGTGCGCCGCGGTACTTCGTTTCGCCGTACTTTCGGACCCGCGTGTGCGTTGGCACTTCCACCACGGAAAAACCTTGGGTGTGCGCCAAGATAGGAATGTACCGATGCAGCTCGCCGTAGAGTACCAAACTCTGCGCAGCAGTTCGGGTGTAGGCCTTAATGGCAGAATTGAAGTCATGTAACTGCAAGCCAGACACTTTTCGGGTAATCGCATTAAAAAACTTGGACGGAAGTCGCTTCTCCAGACTGTCCGGCCGGTCAAACTTCCAACCATTCACCACATCCGCCCCGTCTGCAATTTTCTCTAAGAGCTTGGGGATCTCTGCTGGGTCATTTTGCAAATCAGCATCCAGGGTCACAATCACCTCACCCCGAGCCTTTTGGAAACCAACGTAGAGTGCTGCAGCTTTCCCCATGTTCCGCCGGAGGATAATGGGATGTAATCGAGTGTCCGTCAGCGCTTGCGCACGGAGGAACGCTTGGCTGCGATCAGTCGAGCCGTCGTCCACCACAACAATTTCGTACGGGATGGCCAAAGTTTTGGCAAAGGCATGGAGTTCAGCAAAAAGCTCAGGCAAGCTCTGGCGCTCGTTGAATGCTGGGGTAACGAAAGAAATCGACCGGGGTGTCATACCCCTGTATGCTAGCAAGCCCTGGAAGGATTTGGCAAACCCGATACCACAAGAGAAAGTAAGGAAATTTCACTATTCATACAAAAGGAAAAGAGGGCATCGTTATCGACCGAAGTCGAATGTGCGTGCCCTCATGTTTGGGTCACTTGACCCTAAAGATAGATGTATTTGAAAACAGAATACGAAATAAAGTATACAGTAATGAAAGTTTTTGTCAAATGGAAAGCACATTTTTGGCTTAGCTAAGCTAAAATTCCTAAGATATATTAATACCTTAACCACTGCTACTTGAACCGCACGACCTGACCAAAAGCAATGGGTTGTTCAGGGTCAGACTCTTTGGCGAGCTTGGGTTTTTGGGCAGGTGGAATAGGCTTTGGCTCTTCTGCTGGTGTTTGCGTAGGTTGAGATGTCGCAGCTGGTGCAATTGGCCGCTGGGAGGCCTGGGGTGCTGGAACCTGTGGCTGCAGTGGCCGGGGTTGCTGGTTGAAGCGTGGTGAAGGATTGTACGACGGTCGTCCACCAGGGCCTTGCCGGCGGGGGCCTTGGTGCTGGCCAAAACTGGAACCACCTTCCCGCCCAGGGCCGGTGGGACGAGGACCTTGTGGACGTGGGTACGGCGGTCTTTCAGAACGGGGTGCAGGTGACGCTGTACGATTTTCGCTGGGTGGTGCTGTTGGCTGGCTTGGCTGCGACTGTGGCAGCAAATCGCTGAGCTTCATTGCTGGTTGCTCAGGCGTGCTGGCGACAACTGGTTCCACCTCCACTTGGTCACGCTGGAAGAGATTATTTGGCGGCCGGCGCTTCTTGCCCTCTGCCCGGTATGGCGACTCCTCTTGCTGCACGGCAATGTTCTCCTCTTCAGCCGAAGCTCGGTACACCTCATCAACTCCGCTCCAGCGGAGAATTTTCTCTTCAACTTCTTTCTGTGGGGCGCTGTACCGTTCCCGTGAAGCAGCAATCACCTTTGCTCGGTTGTCAGTTCGACCACCCACGGGCGGCAACGTGGTAGCGCTAAACGGTTCAGAGGCAACCCCGTCAATCATCAACTTGAGGTAGATTTCGTACTTAGGGAGGTTCACTAAATCCACCTGGGTAAAGGTCGGGAAAAACTCTTTTTCCAAAAATTCACCATCTGCCCCACCCACCCGGAATGCCATAATCGTACCCACGTTCCCAAAGACCGCCGGTGCAACCTTCTCATCCAACTGCTCAATGTACTGGTGGGCAATGGTGAGATTCAAACGGTACTTCCGAGCTTCGGAGAGAATGTTCGCAAAACTCTCCGTGGCAAAGTTTTGGAATTCGTCCACGTACAGGAAGAAGTCATGACGCTCTTCTTCCGGAATGTCCACCCGGCTCATGGCTGCCAGCTGCATGCGAGTAATCATCATGGCGCCCAGCAAGGCAGAGTTATCTTCACCAATGCGACCTTTGGAAAGGTTGAAGAGCAAAATTTTTCGGCTGTCCATTATTTCCCGCAAATCAATGGAACTCTTGGACTGGCCAACAATGTTGCGAATAATGGCACTGGAGAGAAATTGCCCAACCTTGTTTTGAATTGGGGCCACTGCTTCATTCCGAAATTTGTCATTGTAATTATTAAATTCATCAACCCAAAAACCCTTGACGATTGGATCAGTGACCTTGGTGAGTACGCGGGTGCGGTAATTCCGGTCAACCAGCATCCGCGCCACCCCCAACATGGTTGAGCCAGGATACTCCAAGAGTGCGAGAATGGTGTTGTTCAAGATGTACTCCATACGCGCAGACCACACCCCTTCCCAAATCTTGGTAAACACACCCATTAAACCGGAAGCAACTAAGTGCCGCTGCGTTGCGTCCACTGCTTCCAGTACGTTGAACGCAATGGGGTACTCCATGTCAGACGGATTGAAGTACACCACATCATTCACTCGGTGGTTGGGAATGAAGTCTAAGACTTTTTCCACCAGGTCGCCGTGCGGGTCAACCAGGGCTAAGCCATGACCAGCGTTGATATCATTAATAATCAAATTTTCCAAAACCGTGGTTTTGCCCATACCCGTCTTCCCAATGAGGTACATGTGGCGCCGGCGGTCATCCAGCTTTATGCCAAAACGCCGATGCCCACCCTGGTAATTGGTGGCAGCAAAAACGTTAATTTCTGGACGCGCTTCAGGCATAGTTACTCAATGAAAGGAAGATTTGTTGGAATTTGCGGTTGCGGTGGTGCAGGCTCCGTTGGCTGCGGTTGCGCTGGGGCTACAGCTGGGGGCGGGGTCAGTGGCTCTGCTGTGGGAAGTGCTGCCGGCGCTGAGGCTTTTGCGGCAACTGAAGCTGAGCGCATTTTTTGGATAATTTGTGGGGTTTCCGTTGGCAGGTAAACTGGCGCCCCGCCCCGCTTCGTCTCCGATTTCTGCACTTGCCCAGCTTTCACGTCAATGGTTGGGAAGTGGAAAATGGATGCCATTTCTTCAACATTCATGTAGATTGCTTCGCGGCCACGCCACACCGAACGAATGCGATAGTTGTACAAATTACGCCGCTTCCGGTCTCGCATCCGGTACTCCTTCAAAAGCACAATATCACTGGTCTTTGTGAGTTTGCTAAAGGTAAAAATGTTACTATCCGCAATTGCGTACTGCTTCAACGCACCAACGACGCCGTTCACGCCCTTGGCTTTGTTAAAAGGTTTCCGACCATCTGGCCCGGGCGTGACTTTCCCCCAGTAAATGAAACGACCCTTGACCTTGAAAGCGATTTTCGAAAGCTTCATTTCAATCTGGGTTACCGTATCCCGCTCACCCGGAGAGAGGTGCAGCATGAGGGAAGGCGGATCATCCTTCTTCTGCTTCTGCGTTTCCCATGACCCAGGAGGGATGAGCGAGGCGGTGAGCGCTTCCCGAACACCCTGACCCACAAGCCGTGGCACCTCCCAAGGGCTACCTTTTTCCTTCCCCTTCTTGCCAATAAGCTTGTGCACAATTTCCTGTGCTTTGTCGCGCCAGGCGTAGTCCTCTTGCTGCAAGCACCACTGAATCCAAATCTGCTCGTCAGGACTAATACGGCTCATAATTTCCAGTAACGCACCCATAGGATCAATGAGCTTCTGCGACATGCTGTGTTCGAAGAAGGGGTAGGTCCGGATTGGGTAGGCACTGTGGCGTAAAAAGTTTATTTGTGCGGACCAGCAGTCCCACTCTTTCTGATGCTCCAGCTCTCTAGGCTTCGGCATGAAATCCACATAGTCCTCCACCTCGGTAATTTCCGCATCTGGGTACTGAGCGTAAATTGCAGACTCAATGATGTCTCGTTGAATAATAAGGCAACGGACAAAAAATTGGACGTACCCACCCAAACTCGCAATTTCTACCGACATGTTTGGCGGCACGAAGCCGTACGAAAAAAACTCGGTGAAAGGCAAGCCCCACTTCTCTGGAAAAATTGGCTGTTTGGAAATGCCATGGAAGTGCGCGAACATCTGCTCCGCTGCTTTTGGAGTTTGCTCGCTATTTTTGGGCACATCCACCGCCAAGAGCACGTACTTCCCCACGTAGTTCTTCATGACGTACCGGGTGGTAATCCACTCAAACCAGGCGTACTTCATGCCAACGAGAAAGGTCCAAACCACAGCGATCCAGCCACCGTTGTTGAAAATGAAAATCGCCATACTGACCGGGTTTCCGGCAGAGGCGCGAAAATCATTCAGGAGAAGCGTGGTGTCGAGGAGGGCCATCGTGAATTAGGCCGAAGGTACGTTTGCGAGGGTGTACTCGCCGGTTGGGAGTTTGGTAAATTTGGAACGATTGGTGAGTGCCAGGTGGATGGTATTTCGTTTCACGACGCGCTGCTTCAGCACCTCCTGCACCAGTTCATCACGTCGCATTGGTCGGCCAGCTTTCTGTAAGGTAGTCACAAGTATGTCAGCAACTACGCCTGGCTGAAAGCCCCATTCCTGCAGAGCATAAATTCCACGGCCAATGAGCACGTACTCTTTATTGAGAATGAGCTCATTATGCACGGTTGGTGCGTACGCAGTCCGATGATCAAATTTTGCTTCATTAATGAGCCGAGTGATCTCATTGAAGTGTAGGGGTTTCTTTGCCTTCTGTAGCACTAAGTGTATCTTATCATTCATTCGCTTGGGGACGATACTCCCCCACGCCACCAAGCCATACTCATCGTACGGATTACGAGCTAAAACCGTGCTGACATCAATGTACGCACTAATGGCGTTGTCGGTTAACTGAAAGCGGTGTTCCTGTGCGAAAGCGGTTTTTCCAATTTCTTGGAGCAATTCTTGCAATTTTATTGGTGTCTGACGTGCTTCGAGAATCCGCACCGCCTCGGTAATGGTATCAGCTACTAAGTGCACCGGGGCAGTCACAGACTGCCACGCTGGCCAGTAGCTTGGATTCTCCTGGAACCGCTTGCAACGATCAGCAAGCAAAAATTCCATCAAGAAGAGTGTGCAGGCGCGGTAGCCTGCATGCGTATCATTGACTCCCAAAAGTTGCTGCAGAAACATTTCTTCCCGCATGACTCCGCCGTGCTGGTCAAGCACTGTGGTAATAGCGTCTGCTACCGGTTGCAATAATTCATGCACGCCGTGCAATTTTCGGAGTTTCCCAATTGCGCCAGTGGCAATTTGACGAACCCGTTCTCGCGTCACCTTGTAGTAGGCACCAATCATCTCCAGGGTTTGCGCATCTTCTCCATTGAGGGCATGCCGACGACGCAAAATATCCTCTTCCCGAGTGGGTAAAGATTTTAGCAGCGTGGTTACCACCTCAACTGGGTTGAAGTGCTCAATCTCCTGGGTCTGCTTCTGGGAGAGTACTCGGTCGAGAATGGAACTGGTATTGTCGCTTTGCACGTTGTCCATACAATGGATTTCGCTAATCGTTGCATAGTATATCACTTTGTTTACAACATGTCAAGTTTTTGTGATGAAATACAAAAAGACTCACCCCACCAATGAGCAGTCTTTTACGCCCGCCGCCGTTGCTTCCAGTTGTTCCAAACAACGAGCAAGGATGCAGCGACAAAAATAGAGGAATACGTTCCGGCGGCTATCCCGATGAGCAATGCAAGAATGAAGTACTGTATGGAACCCCCACCAAAGAGCACAAGCGCAATGAGAATGAAAATTGCTGTAAGTGAGGTGTTGATTGACCGAACCATGGTCTGGTTCAAACTTTCATTCACCACCTCGTCAAAGTGCTTTCCGACAGACTGTAATACTCGTTCTCGAATCCGGTCGTACACCACAATGGTATCGTGGACAGAAAACCCAAGGACAGTCAAGAGGGCGGTGACGAAGAGCGCATCAACTTCGACGCCTCCAAAGTGGCCAAGGATGGCGAAGACGCCGATGACAATGCCAACATCATGGATGAGGGCAATAATTGCCGAAGCACCGTATACCCATGACGGCACAGGACCAGCGGACACTTTCCGAAACGCCCAGGTAACGTAGACAACAATCAAAGCGAGTACAAGAATAGTTGCGACAATTGCTTTACGCTTCAGTTCGGCACCAATGGTTGGACCTATCGTTTCAAAACTTGCTTCCGCAAAAGTTGGGTCCTGCTTCTGCAGCGCCGCAAGAATCGTATCGTGCTGCTCATTGGTTATGTGTTCCATCCGAAGGATGATCCCCTTGCTTTCACTGGTTTGCACATGCACTGTACTCACACCAGTGTCACGAACTGCTTTTTCCAAATCAGCCGTGCTTGGCACAGTTTCAGCAAACGAGCCACGGAGCAATGTGCCGCCGGTGAAATCAATACCCAGCCGTAAACCCCAGACTGCCCACGCCACAAGCCCAGGAATGACCAGAACGAGTGAGAGGGTAAAGAAGATGTTTCGCTTTTGGACTATCCGGTACATAAATTACTTCGGTTCAGACGAATCAAGACGGACACCGTACAAGCTCAATTTTTGCGCCCATTTGAATTGTATGACCAAGCGGAGCAAATTCCGGGTCACGGTAATTGCAGAGAAGAGACTTACCACAATACCAATGAGTAACGTAATGGCAAAACCTTTAATGAGACTGGAACCAAACCAAATGAGAATGAGCGCCGTAATCATGCTCGAAGCATTGGAGTCTCGAATGGAAAGCCACGCTCGTTTAAAGCCTTCTTGGATTGCGCTATCCAACGGGTGCCCGGCTCGCAACTCTTCTTTCGTTCGCTCAAAAATGAGGATATTCGCATCAACAGCAATGCCTATGGTCAAAATGAATCCAGCGATCCCAGCTAAGGTGAGCGTCACTGGCCAGAGTTTGAAAATCGTCAGCACCAGCAAGGTGTACAGACCCAACGCGATCACCGAGAGGAAGCCTGGTAAACGGTAGAAAAAAATCATGAATAGTGCCACGACGATGATTCCCAAAAGCCCAGCAAATAAGCTGCGCTGAATTGAATCTGCACCCAATGAAGCACCAACGGTTTGCTGGCTCACAAGGGTAACGGGAACAGGAAGCGCGCCGGCATTCAGGCGACGGGCCAGGTCTTTTGCATCTTTCAACGTAAAGCTTCCACTAATAACCGCATTGCCACCGGTAATTTCCTGATTCACCGTTGGGTTACTGAGGATTTGGCCATCCAGGAAGATCGCTATGGTCTTCCCAATATTCCGCTTCGTAATTTCAGCGAAGAGTTTTGACCCCTCGTCGTTGAATGTGAGAGCCACCTCAGGCTCGCCAGTCGTTTGCGCAAACGTCACGTCTGCACGCTTCAACTGCTTGCCAGTTAAGCCAGTAGCAACAAATTGTGCACTCGTTTGGGCAGCAGGATCGGTAGTGGTGAAAAGGATATGACTTCCTCGAACTTCTTGCACATCTTTCCCATCAACCTTTGTTGTCCGGGCTTCAATGCGCTTTATAATGTGGTAGCCAAATTGCGTTTTCACTAACTTGGACGTCACTTCTCCATCTTGCAGGTCATCGAAGAGGGCTTTCTCAAATTCCGCAACAAATGTACCACGCTGGGCAAAACCTAAATCGCCACCCTTTCCCTGTCCATCAGTTCCTGCATTACTTGGGTCTTGCGTATTCTCATTTGCTAACTTCGCAAAGTCTGCGCCAGCCGTACGTGCCTGGGTTAAAATGCTTTCGGCTTTTTTCTTCACTTCGGCATTGGCTTTTTCAGCTGCCGCCTTCTGCTCAGCTGTAGGTGCGGGTGGCGTTCCCGCTTCTTGAAATTCCAAAATTGGCGTGTCACCAATGAGCTGGATTGCTTGGGAGATGTCCTTAATCCCAGCAAGCTCCACAATGATTCGCCATTTGTCCCCTACTCTACTGGTTTGGACTACTGGTTCTGATACTCCAAAAGCATTCACACGCTGTTCAATAACGTCACGTGCGCTATCCAGTGCCGCGGCTTGATCAGCCGCAGCCAGAGCCTCTGTATTTGCTTCGTAGACCAAAGATGCTCCACCCTGTAAATCCAGCCCCAGGCGGAGGTCAAAAGACCGTTGCAAAAACGGCAATTTGACATTCAATTTTTCAGGAAGGGCAATGTGGGCGGTAACCGCGGTCAAGAGGATTATCCCACCAAAGGCAGACCAGAGTTTTGTTCGTGTCGTCATAGGGCAAAAACGCGCCAATGCGCCATCCCAGTGTACCAGAAAAAGCCCGGCTGTAAAGCCGGGCGTTAATCCAGTTGCGTACCTTACTCCTGCACAACCACCGTACTACCAACGGTCATCCATTTGAACACCTCAGCCGACTCCTTGGGCGAAAGACGGACGCAGCCATGGGACACGCGGGTGCCAAGATGACTTGTTCCTTCGTAGTAGACGCCGCCATTCTTCAAACGCCAGTACGGTAATGAGTGAATACCATACGCTCCATCGGCAGTAATTGCCATCCAATTATCCATGTACAGCGCGTACCGGCTGGAATACGCGGTGGGAATTTTGTTGTGAATTTGGAACGTGCCAATGGGCGTGGGCATTGACCACTTTCCAGAAGAGATGACATGCGTGGCAATGAGCTGCCCATCTTGGTAGCGGTACATTTTCTGTTCGGAGATATCAATGCGAATTGCTTTGCCGGTTGGAGATGCTGGCGCGCTTGTTGGCGCGGCTCCAGGGACAACCAAGACTTCATTCTCTGCATCCGCATCCACATTCACCGACGCGACATTCAACCCGTAGGTTGCATTTTTCCCAAATGGTACAAAATTCACACCACCGCGTGCACCATCAACTTGGTAGCTAATCACACGACCCTCTTTTCCAGTAGTGGTGCCAATAAGAATTTCTGGAACCGCGCCTGCAGTGGCCACGCGAACTGCACTGGGTGTACCCGCGCTAGTGAAAGATTGGAATACCTCACCGGTTGGCTGAAAAATTTTTACCAGCGCATTGGTGTCTGCACTTACAGCAATAATTTCTGCTGCCTGATCACCATCAACATCCGCAACGGAAACATTCAAACCTTTTCGAAAGGCCTGTGGGTACGCGAAAAATTGGTGTACGCGAGTTCCGTTGCCCCGGAAGAGTACCACCTGTGGTCCACCACCTTTGCCCGGCGCGGCAATAATTTCTGCCCGACCATCCGCATCAATATCTCCAACCGTAACCGAAACACCACCTCGGAAAGCTTTATCGAACGCCAAGAATGCAGCACGGCGTATGCCGTCCGTGCTGTAGACACGAATCTCCGGCGTCGTCCCCTGCCCAAAGGCAACAACGACTTCTGGGCGACCATCTGCATTCAAATCACCAAGTGCCACACGTACAGCAGGGAGGCCTTTCACATTCTCCAGGTACTTCGTTGTGATTACTGAACCATCCAAACGCAGTAAAGAAAAACTTGGCCGCACTCCAGCAGGGCTGCCTATGATAATTTCTGGTGTACCATCCAGAGTCGCATCCGCAATCACGACGCTCGCCCCAGCCGGAATTTTTGGCAGCGTTCGAATGATCTTTCCATTCTGGTCGTAGACCCCGGAGACAACCTTTGCTGCAGCTTGTGAAATTTGCCCAAAACAAAAGACGCCTAATGCTATGGCGAGTACTCCCAGATAGTGGATGGATCGTAAATGCATAAATTTCCTTTATTTTTGTTTAGTATGATTGCATTATAGCACAATATTGACGCTCTGTCAAAGAATCGGACTACTATTTTGTCTCCCAATCAAATTCTGTATAGGTCACGCCTTGTTGCTGCAGTGTAATTGCCTTTTTGATGTACGGGATGACATTATTGTTCATAGATGCTAAAAAAGTTGACACACTTTCAGCTTAGAGGTAGGTTTGAAAAAATAAACACACTACCTAAGGAGGAGCCCGTGAGTAAAGTACCAGATACGTTAAAGGATTCTTTCTTGCAATTCTCACGTAACGGCCGCTGGGGCACATGCGCCGCATGTCCAAGAGACTCAAATGGTCATGCCTACCCTGAGTTCTGTTATTTCACAGAACGTTACGACCACCAACTAGACGTTGATGAACTTGCGAGCACATACAAAGTGTATACACAAAATGCTCCGCCCGCATCAGTATAAGAACTTTCAACCCACTGCAACGAGTGGGTTTTTTGTCTGCTGAAACGTATACATGCACTAGGTGCTGCTATGCAACTTCTAATTCCTGAAAACCAGTCGTTGCATCAAATACTCTTTTATATTTCACATCCTCAAAAAGACCAATCACAATTTCAACTGTTACTCCAACTCTGCAACTATCCTTCAAATGACCGCCCAGCACTTTTCCTTCTTGATCTGAAACTGCAATGTGGATATGACAACCATCTGCGGAAATCGTGCCAGTCCCAGACACAATCTCAAATGGGCCGACCAAATTTTTGACTATCTGGTTCTCTGCTGTGGCACCAGCCATACGGAGGTTAGCATTTTCTAAAGCACCAACGATAGAAAGTAATACACCGGCGGAAATATGCTTCGTCCGATTCTCAATTTCCTCTTTGAGGAGATCTCCTGGATGTAATCGAAAGGTGAGTTGCTGCATATAAATACTTTCTAGTAAAACTTCTTTTTGGGAAAAAACATGTCGATACACTCTTCCAGGTCATGCATCAAGGGTAGGTCTGTTGCATTTTCTGGGGTGACCCATTGGTAGGCATCATGCTCACCATCCCGAATTTGGATGACAGGAGCGTTGGCTAAGGCGAGTGAGAACATAACATAGGCAAAATCAGAATCAGCATATCGAACGTAGACTTTCCGAAAGAACTGCAAGTCTTCTTCGGCAACCTGTATCCCAGTTTCTTCAAACAATTCACGAACCATAGCTTGCACTTCCGTTTCACCTAGCTCCATCTTTCCGGCTGGCACACCCCATTTGCCGCCATGTGACTTGTGCAAAGGACGGTGCAGCAGCACAAACTTCCCATCATGGACTACCCAGCAACCAACGACGGGCCGACGGGGTTGAAAATCTTTGGGTGGTTCAGAAAAAATCATTGAACCTTAGCAATTGCTACGCCCCATGACACTTTTTGTACTTCTTCCCACTCCCATCCACCGACGCTGCTGCTTTGGTGGACTCCGCTTGTGGGTCTAGAAAACTAAGCATCCTTGCCATGACATTGTTTATACTTTTTTGGTGTTCCATCGGGTTTCTTCGCTCCGCATGGACAAGGGTCATTCCGGCCAACCTTTTGCCCAACGTAAGGATCTGTACTTGCTGCAGAAGAACTTACCTGCGGCATTGACTGACTACCAGGCGCTGGATCCTGTGCTTCTTTTGCCGGAGCGGTTAAGGTCATGGGTCGCTGCGTTTGCGCTTGAGACAAATTGGACGTGATCCGCGTTTTAAAAATTGTATGCGTCAGCTGTGAGCGAATACCATCCAGGAGCTGCGTGAAGAGCACGTACGCTTCTTTCTTGTACTCTACCAAGGGGTCGCGCTGCCCATACCCACGCAGGCCAATCCCCTGGCGCAAGTAGTCCATGAGTTGGAGGTGTTCGATCCACAGGGTGTCAATGATCCGAAGTTCCACGGCGCGTTCCAGTAAGCGCATGAAATTTTGACTGCTGCCCTGCGCCTGAGCTGCGCCAGAGCGTTGCACTTCCTTTTCCAGATCTGCGTAAGCTTGCTGCAGCAGGCCGTGCAAGTGATCAGTTATTTTGCTTCGCGCGGCGGCGGTTGAGCCAACATCCCCTGTCCCTTGCCGGAAGGCTTCCATTTTCAAACGGGCTTCCAGTGGGATTGAAAAAATTGCATCAACGGATTCATATACTTCGTCCAAATTCCACTGCTCTTCACGCTCAGTGGACGTATGGGTGGACACAATCCGGTCAATCTCTTCCTGCATGGCTTGGAGCACCTGCGGACGCCGACCCTCCGGCGTTTCCAGCGAACGGAGCACATCTCGCCGGCGGGAGTAGATCACTTCCCGGTGCTTGTTAATCACGTCATCGTACTCCACCAAGTGTTTGCGGATATCAAAGTTATGTCCTTCCACTTTGCGTTGCGCGCTTTCAATACTTCGGGAGATCATGCGGTTCTCAATGGGCATATCATCTGGCACACCCATGCGCTCCATAAGCGACTTCACCCGGTCACCGCCAAAGATGCGCATGAGGTCATCTTCCATGGACAGGAAGAACTGGGACGAACCAGGGTCACCTTGCCGGCCCGCGCGGCCACGGAGCTGGTTGTCTATGCGACGTGATTCGTGGCGTTCTGTACCAACGACGTGCAAACCACCGAAGTCACGAACAATATTCCCTTCCTCAGGAACGGGCGGATTGCCACCCAGAATAATGTCCACGCCGCGGCCAGCCATGTTGGTTGCCACGGTCACTGCGCCTTTTCGGCCAGCCTGAGCAATAATCTCAGCTTCACGCGCGTGGTTCTTGGCGTTGAGCACCTCATGGGGAATGCCCTCACGCTTCAAAATTTGGCTAAGTACCTCATTCTTCGCAATGGAAATGGTACCAATGAGCACGGGTTGCCCTTGCTGATTCCTCACCTTCACATCACGGGCAATGGCTTCGTACTTTGCTTGCTCGGTTTTATACACGCTATCCGGACTGTCTTTCCGAATCATGTCACGGTTCGTGGGGATCGTCAGGACTTCAAGTTTGTAGATGGAAGCAAATTCTTCCGCTTCGGTTGAGGCCGTACCGGTCATCCCTGCTAACTTCTGGTACATGCGGAAGTAATTCTGGAACGTAATGGTGGCCAAGGTTTGCGATTCCTGCTTAATGTCCACTTTCTCTTTCGCTTCAATTGCCTGGTGCAGCCCTTCTGAGTACCGCCGGCCAAACATCAAACGACCAGTGAACTCATCCACAATCACCACTTCTCCTTCTTTCACCACGTAGTCACGGTCTTTCTTGAAGAGCGCATGCGCTTTTAGGGCTTGCTCCACGTGATGCACCATTTCCACCCCACCCACATCATATATGTTGCCAACCCCAAGCCATTTCTCAATTTTCCCGATCCCCTGTTCGGTGAGGGTTACGGCGCGGAGCTTCTCATCCAAATTGTAATCCGGACCTTCTTCCAAACGCTGGACCAAATCTGCAAATTTGTAGTACTGCTCGCTGGGGGTTTGGCTGGGACCAGAAATGATGAGCGGGGTGCGCGCTTCGTCAATGAGAATGGAGTCTACTTCGTCCACAATCGCGTAAACCAGATCCCGCTGCGCCAAGTACTGTGGGTCTGGCACCATGTTGTCACGCAAAAAGTCAAAGCCAAACTCGTTGTTCGTCCCATAGGTTATGTCTGCTGCATACGCCGCAGGACGCTGGATGGGACGCAGCTGGTGCGTTTGCTCATCACCTTCGTAGAGAGGATCGTACTGAAAAGCTGCTTCGTGCTGGATAATGCCAACGGATAGACCGAGGAAATGGTAAATTTGCCCCATCCACCGTGCATCACGCTTGGCCAGGTAGTCGTTAACGGTGACGACGTGCACGCCTTTGCCCGTCAGCGCATTCAAATACACTGGCAGGGTTGCAACCAGGGTTTTCCCTTCACCAGTCCGCATTTCTGCAATCTTCCCTTGGTGGAGGACAATGCCACCGAGCAACTGCACGTCAAAGTGGCGCTGCTTAATGGTGCGCTTTCCCGCTTCTCGAACCAAAGCAAATGCTTCTGGGAGCAGGTCATCTAAAGACTCACCTTTGGAAAAGCGGTTGTACAGTGCTTTGGTCTTCTCAGGAAAGTCAGCGTCCTTCAACTTCTGCACTTCTGGTTCCAACGCATTAATGCGTTCTACCTGCGCCTGCAAGCCTTTCACTGCCCGTGCATTGGGATCACCGAACAACTTCTGGAGTAATGCCATAGTTTCTCTATCTTCTCGGAAAACCAGCAAAAAAGCAAGCTTCTGCGGCTTTTCGGTGGTTTCCTGGCAAAAACTTCTAGTGGAGACCGTGGTGCCCAACCCGTGCACTCAGGCCACGTTCTTTGGCATCCCGAAGTTGGCGTTGCAATTTTTCCACAGCCAGGTCAACCGCTGCATACATTTCATCTGCCTTTTCTCCGGCTTTGTAGGTTTTTCCTTGCCAGAGCGCGGAAACTTCCACGCGGAAAATATTCCCATGCTTCTGGTTCTTATCCACGTCAAAGCGCACCCGGAGCTGGGTTAAGGGCTTTCGGCTGAGGTGCACCAGTGCACCAAATTTCTCTTCAGCGTATGCTTGCAGGCTGGGGGTCAGTTTGAAATTCTTGGCAGAGAAAATCATAGGGAGGCAAAATTTGCTTGCGAAGGAGTTTCAAAACCCAGGTACCGCACTTCTTCTTCTAACTGTACCCCAAGTTTATCACGGACTTGCTGCTTGACGTAACTAATGAGAATAACGATATCTTCGGCGGTTGCTGTGCCCGTATTGGTGATGAAATTTGCATGGTCTTCAGACACTTTGGCGCCACCAATTTTCTTGCCTTTCAGCCCAGCTTCCTGGATGAGCTTCCCCGCGTGGTTCCCCGTGGGATTTTTGAAAATGCATCCAGCACACCACGCGCCCTTGGGTTGCCAGCCCCGGCGGGTTACCGCTTCACGCACGCGCTCTTGAATGACCGTTGGATTCTCAGGCGTCAATTCCAGCACCCCACCGGTGATGAGTTCCTGGGTATTGTACTTAAAGCGTGAGTAGCGGTAGGACACGTCAAGCTGATCCCGGGTGTAGGTTTTCTCTTCTCCGGCCAAGGTTAGGGCACGTACTTCTTTGGCAAATTCCGCAATGCCATGTCCACCCGTTCCTGCATTCCCAGCCAAAGCACCTCCAAATGAGCCGGGCACACCAACCGCAAATTCTATGCCACCCAAATTGGCACCAATTGCTGCACGAACGATGCGGCTGAGTGTCGTACCTGCATCCGCGTCTACCGTATTCCCTACGACTTCGCACCGGCTGGATGTGAACTGAATAATCAAGCCGGGAAAACCAGCATCTGCGACTAGTACATTGCTGCCACCACCCAGCGGAGCTACCGGTAAATGCGCTTCGTTCGCAAGAGCTAAAGCCTTGGCGATGAGTGCTGTATCGCCAGATGACAGAAAGTACTTCGCCGGGCCGCCAACTTGGAAAGTGACGTGCTTGGCAAGTGGTTCGTTCTGCAGCATCCCTGGGAGTGCTGCAAGTGTCTGAAGTGGATTGGCCATAGACAGAGGTGGGGTGGGTTTGTATACTATAGCGAATAACAGATGAATTCCAAACTCGACACTGTTCCTTAGGAGGGAAACGTGCCCTTTTACATACAAGTCATTATTTTCAGTATAGGTAGTGCAATAATACTCAGCGTTGTCCTGCATCGGTACTTTGAGGCGAGAGGTTTACGTGTCGCCCAGCTGCTGACACGAACGCTCTACTCGGTCGACTATGAAAAGATTGCGGTTCGGACATGGTTACCCTTCCAATGGTCTATTTCCGTACAATTCCCAAAGCGATCCCCTAGTGAGTCTGCAGTACCGGCCTTGCTCTCAACCAATCTCAGCACGAATGCACCACCACTCGCAATGCGTGGCAGTACTCGACCAGACCAACCAACGATTGTTGAATTTGGTGAGTACTTCGTCTACTACCCACCGGAAAATCTTGATGCAAAGCACGCACTCGGGGTGGGTATACCGAAAACCGTCCCGCTGTTTGTTGGACCGCCAAGCGAAAAAACTATCCGCTGGGTGCCAGTTGCGCCAGTACTAGCGCCAGTCTCGGGTACATTTTACCCAGCAAAAATTGACGAGGGCACAAACTTTGCGATTAACCCACGAGAGGTAAAACGACGTGTGGTGTACCGGAATCCAATTTTCACCGATTTCTTGGCAAAAGGTGAAACATTCGGCATTATCATACAAGCGAAAGACTCGCCCCCCGTTCCAGTGCTAGCGCCAAGCGATGCTTTCGTAATCCTGTTCGGATGCTACGCAGGTACCAAGGTTGTACAAGGTGCCAATCTACTCTTGGTGAGTCCAGTTAGTGAAACCGAAATTGTCCTAAGCAACCATGTGGGAACCTACTTCAACCGAAATCTGAAGGGCGAGCCCGTACCCGGTCCTGGTGACTTCGTCATAGCTGGAACCTCGCTTGGAGTGGTAAATGCCTTCGGCCTTGATGCCGAGGAACTTCTCGCGCCGTGCGATGCACACATTCTCCGACAACTTCGTACAGCCACCCCTGTGGACTTTCACATGCCAATCATGCTTCTACAGAAATTGTAATTTCAGCCCCATCTCATTGAGATGGGGTTTTTGTTGCGACATCGTAGAAGGAAGTAATATTCCCAGCCCCTACGGTGAGCACGACATCTCCTGGCTGAAGGATTGCCTGGGTTTTGGTAATGGCATCAGCGACGTCGCGCGCATACTGGGCGCTCTCACCCAAGGCAGTCACAATTTCCTGACTAGAGATTGCTTCGCCCTGCTCACGACCAGCAACGTCGTAAATATCCAAGATCACTTGCTTATCCGCAAGCCGAAGTGCTTGGACAAACCCAGGCAGTAGCGCTTGGGTTCGGCTACGCTGGTGCGGCTGGAACACGCAGAGGATTCTCCGCCCTGGGAATGCCTGCCGCGCTGCCTGTAGGGTTGCCGTGAGTTCGGTTGGGTGATGTGCGTAGTCATCCACAATGTCCGCGCCTTGCCACGTGCCTCGCCGCTCAAACCTTCGCCAGGTGCCGGGGAAGGCAGTAAGTCCTTGGCAAATTGCCGTTGTTGGAATACCCAGATGATGAGCAACCAGCGCGGCAGCGAGCGCGTTGAGGACATTGTGCTCACCCGGAACCTGCAACGTCACGGTTTCCGAAAGCAGCCCGTGGAAAGTGAAAACGGTTTTTCCGCCTGCAGAAGATAAACCGTGAACCTGTAGATCACCAGCGCTGAGTCCAAAGGTATGCACGGTGCCGGTAGCGTGTAACCGCAAGGCTGGGGTGGAAAGGTCTTCAGCGGAGAGTGCAATGGATCCATGCGCAGGCACCCGTGCAACAAAGGTTGCGAAAGCTTCCCGCACCTCAGCGAGATCATGGTACACATCCACGTGGTCAAGCTCTACGTTCAGAACTGCGACGTGGGTTGGTTCGTACGCAAAAAAGGCACGCTGATACTCATCAGCTTCGACAAGTACTTCCTCGCCGTTCCCAATGCGTTCATTCGTTTGCCCAAAGAGCGCAACCCGCGTGCCAACAATAACCGTTGGGTCTTTCTTCGCCGCATCCAGAATGTACGCCAGCATTGCGGTGGTCGTGGATTTCCCATGCGTACCAGCAATGCCAATACCAACTTTCCCCTGCATGAGCTCGCCGACTGCCTGCGGGTATGTCAATAGAGGAATGTGCCGAGTAATCGCTGCTTGGACTTCTGGGTTGGTATCCCCTGCTGCCACTGTCCGAATGACGAGGTCACATGTATCTGGTACGTGAGCTGCCTGGTGTGGCCCAATGGCAACAGCTACACCATGCGCCTGTAGCCACTCGGTTACGGGTTGGGATTGCAAATCACTTCCAGATACTTTTTTCCCGTTTTCCAGTGCCCACTTGGCAATGGCAGACAAACCAATGCCGCTGATCCCAATGCAGTGAATGGAGCTGGCGTTGCGTAAGGTCATACGAGGGAAAGAATTTTTTCCGCCAGGGTTGATGCGCCCGCAGTTGACCAAGACCCGGCGAGGGCTGTGCTGAGCTGCGTTCGATAGTCTGCATCAGCACAGATGCGGCTTATCAACCCTGCGAACTTCTCTGGCGTACACTCTGCTTGCTGGAGAACCACTGCGCCACGTTGAGCAAGGGTTTTTGCATTTTGCTCTTGGTGCGTGCCAGGCAGCGGCACAATAATTGCGGGTTTTTGCAGGGCAACGAGTTCGGCCAGGACATTCATCCCCGCCCGCGTGATGACCATAGTGGCTAGGGCGTACACATCCGGCAAATTTTCGTTGGTAAAGGAAATAGCCACGTACCCTGGTCGGTTGACGTGCGCAGCTTTCTGTTCGCCAGTGATGTGGAGCACTTGAAGGCTACTAGGCAGCAGCGGCAGCGCGCTGAGAAAAGCTGCATTCAGATCCCGCGCACCCGAACTCCCACCAACCACTACAACGGTTGGCTGGTGCGCATCCAACCCGTAGGTTTGGGCAGCCTGGCTAGCCTTGCCGGCCTGCAAATCCGCCCGGAGCACAAAACCTATTGCTTTAGCCCCACCTGGAACCTGCGCTGCTTGTTCTGGAAGCGCAGCGGTACGGAGTTTCGCGACCTTGGCAATCAGCCGGTTCGCCAAGCCCACCTGCATGTCCTGCTGGTACAGAACGACCGGAATACCCAAGCTCGCGGCTGCCCAGGCCACTGGCACAGCCACGTAACTACCAGCCGTTACAACTGCCGCAGGCCTGCTGAGCAGCAGACGAAACCAAGCCACCACGACAGCACAGGCGACCAGACAAATGTCCAAGAAATTTTGGAGCGAAAAATACTGCCGGTACTTGCCAGCCGGAATCCAGCTATAGGGCATGCCCGCAGCCTGCACCACGGACTTTTCCAGCCCAACGCGTCGCCCCCAAAACTTGACCTGGATGTCTGGCCGACGCTGGGCAATTGCACGGCTACAGGCCAGGAGCGGATTCACCGAACCCAGAGTCCCCCCACCCACAAAAAGCAACTTCATACGCGCACGCTTTTAGAGACATTCAGAGCAATGCCAATGGCAGCCAGGGTAATAATTAAGGACGTGCCACCATTAGAAATGAAGGGTAAGGGTACACCGGTCAACGGCAAAATGCCACTCAGCGCCCCAATATTCACAAAGGCCTGCAAAGTGACCCAGGTAATGACCCCCACCATAATCAGCCGGCCAAACGGGTCGCTCAGCCGCCGTGCCAGCTGCTGCCCGCGCCAGAAGAAACCAACGTAGAGTGCAACGAGACCCACGACCATGAAGAAGCCTAGCTCTTCGGCCGCAATGGCAAAAATCGAATCGCCCTCAGCTTCCGGCAAGTAGTTAAATTTTTGGATGGACCGGCCGTAGCCCCGGCCAAAGAGCCCACCAGAGCCAATAGCCAGCAAGGACTGATTAATGTGGTACCCCTCATCTTGCTGGCTGGACGATGGGTTGAGGAAAATGGTCAGCCGTGCGGCGCGGTAGGGTTCAAAGGTAATGAGCAACATAATGGCCACGACGCCTGCTGCAAACAGCAGCGCAATGTACCGACCCGGCGCACCGGCCGCCACGTAGAGGACAGTCGCAATGCCCACAATGACAATGCTCGTACCCAAGTCAGGCTGCAGAATGAGCATACCGCCAATGGCGCCAATCAAAATCAGTAAACGCACAAACACCCGCTGGGGTTCACGCTCCAAATCGCCTAGCTTGGTAAACCACCGCGCCAGGAAAAGAATAAGCGCCAACTTGAGCAACTCCGAAGGTTGGAAGAACAAACCACCAAAGGCAATCCACCGCTTGGCGCCCAAAAGCGAGGTGCCCACTCCAGGGATGAAGAGGGCAACGACGAGCAGGAAACTCACCACCAGAATTGGGACTGCCCACTTCTGCCAGTGCAGGTACGGTACCCGGGCCAGGAGCAGCATGATGGCAATCCCCAAGCAGAGGGAAATGATTTGCTTGGTCACGTACCCGTTTGGGTCGCCCAAATTTTGGAAGGCAGCCACACTGCTGGCTGAAGCCAAAATGATTATGCCAATGACGCAGAGAGCAAGGGTGAGGCTGAGTAAAATGCCGTCGACGCTCTGAGAGGATTTCATACGAGCGTCCGAACAGCTTTGACGAATTGCGCACCCCGGTCAAATTCATTCCGGAACAGTCCAAAGCTGGCTGCCCCAGGAGAAAGCAGAACTATATCCCCAGACTGAGCGTGCTTCTGCGCTTCTCGGACTGCACGAGGCATCGAATTGACCAGCTGGTGACGGACCCGCAAGGCTGGCAACATTTTCTGCGTGGCTGAACCGGGTAAGAGCACCACAAACTTTGCCGACGCATTCAGTGCTCGGATGAGTGGCTGTAAAGGGAAATGCTTGTCTGTTCCTCCGGCAATGACAACACATTTTTTAGGGAAAGCACTCCGAATACTCATGGCCGCAGCTTCCGGGTTGGTTGCGGTCGTGTCGTTGATCCAGGTGACGCCGCGGTGCTGGCGGACGGTTTGAAAACGTTCAGGTACCCCAGGAAAAGTCTGCAAACTTTTCGCAATGGTTGCGGGGGCAATGCCAAGCGCACGAGCAGCTAAGGCGGCAATCATTGCATTTTGCCAAAATGCTGGGTGCGCCACCGCTAATTTTCGCACTGCCACTAGCCTTTCAACCCGAGCACCAAGTTTTACCATAATCCAGCCACGGTCGAGCCAGGCATGGGCCCGAGCCTGTGGCTTGGCGGCAAACCACAGCACACGTGCCCGAGTTTGTTTGGCAAACTGCTGCGCCGCTGGATTATCCAAAGGCAAAAGCAGAAAATCCTTTTTGGTTTGTCCACGAGTAATGAGCTGCTTCGCTGCAAGGTACGGACGCATGCTGCCATACCGGTTCAGGTGGTCTGGAAAAAGGCTGGTCACAATGCCAATGCGCGGTGCTAAGGGCATGGCCTGCGTATCTTCCAACTGAAAAGAAGACACCTCCAGCACCACTCGCGTGCGCCCATCAAATGCCTGCGGAAAAGCCAGGGGCGATACCCCAACATTTCCCGCCAGCACAGTCTTGGGCAAATGACGCCGAAGGATGTGCGCCAGCATGGACGCGGTCGTGGTTTTTCCTTTCGTACCCGTTACCACATACACAGGGTTCTGGCTATGACTGCGGAAAAGCCCAAGGTCACCAATAATCAGCGCACCTTTTTTCCTGGCCGCACGCAGGGCTGGATGGTCTGGCCGGACGCCTGGATTTTTGATAATCACCTCAGCATTTGCAAGCAATGCACTGGGATTTTTTTTCCCAAAAGCGTACTGCACTGGCAGGCCTCGGAGGTTGAGCAAAACTTGAGTAAAATCTTTGCGCGGTCGAGCATCAACAACGCTCACCTGTGCATGATTTGCAACCGCGTAGCGTACGCTCGCTTCTCCCCCACCCTGGACACCCAAACCAAAGACCGCAACTTTTCGACCTCGGAGATCTGTGGGTACTGACGTGCGGGAGATAATGGACAAGGTGTTGGTCTTCGTCTCCCCGTCCCGCCGAAAAGAAGGGAGAGCACTGGTTTCATGCGTGCATGGTGCCTTTGTGTCAATATTCGCTTTTCGCACGCCCATGGCAACCAACTGCCGAACCACCCCAGCCCGTAGGTCAACCAGCCCACCGCGCGCTGTGGGTTGAACACTCCCGCGCAGGGCTTTCCGGATAATTTGCAAACGTTTCTTATTGGTCACCTCGTAGCATCTTCCACAAATGGACGGCCCCAACCATACCCGCACTTTTTTTGGCTTAACCCCTTGGCGTTTGAGAAGCATGATCACCTCAGCCGCAATATTTTTCACTGCACCTTTCCAACCTACATGGAGGAGGCCAACCCAGCCCGTTTCTGGTTCAGCCAGGAAAACTGGGATGCAATCAGCAGTAAAAACCCCAAGGGCAATATTCGGCCGCTGTGTCAGGAGCCCGTCCGTTGCCGGCAAGTAGGTTTTAGGCGCCAGCACCCCGGCGCCAATATCATGATCAGTAACAATGCGCACCCGTTGTCCATGCACTTGTCGGCCGAGCACTAGCCGGTCAACAACAATCCCAACGGCTTTCCCAAACGCTCGCCGCTGCGCCAGCACCTTTTGCCGCGGGTTTGCCCGGAAAGTCAACGGCAAAAAGCCTCTGGCGGCGGTGCCAAACTGAATTCCTGGGAGCTGCGCTAGTTTTGCTGAACGAAAAACCTCCATACCTGCAGAATAGCATATGCTTTTCCTCCCCTGCGAATGGTACGGCGAAGCGTGGTTCTAACCCCGCTCCACCAGGAAGAGCACAATGCCCAGCACGCAGAACACCCCCGCGATGACCCAGAAACGCATGACGATTTTTGCTTCGGGCCAGCCTTTGGCTTCCAGGTGGTGATGGAATGGAGCCGACAGAAAAACTTTTTTCTTGCGAAAGCGTTTCGATAGAAGCTGAATAATGACGCTGACAGACTCGAGAACGAAAAGGATGCCAATGACGGGGAGCAAAAAAACCTCATTGGTGAGCATGGCTAAAATGCCAAGGGTCACACCGAGAGACATGGCACCGGTATCGCCCATGAAGAAGCGCGCCGGCGGTATGTTGAACCATAAGAAAGCAAGCAATGCACCCACCACCACGGCCGTGAACGTAGCTAACTCAAACCGACCCTGGGCAAATGCAATGGCGCCAAAGGCCGTAAACGCGGCGAGTAACGTTCCCCCTGAGAGCCCATCTAAACCATCAATTTCATTCACCGAAAAAGCTGTGGAAACAATGACAAAAATGAAGAGCGGGAAGTACCACCACCCAATGGCAAAATTACCAAAAAATGGAACGTGAATTGTATCAAAATCGAGTTTAAAAAAGAACCACCAAGCACCTATGAGTGCAATCGCGGTGTAAATGAGCACTTTATGCCGGACCTGCAGCCCCCCGCCCTTCGGCCCCCACCCGCGGACATTGAAGTAGTCATCCACCAAGCCAACCAGAGCCGAAGCCACAAGTGTCGCTAATGGCAACCAGGTTTGCTGACGGGTGAGAAAATTAAGATCATGCCAAAACCCGCTGGGCACAACTTGCCGCAGCACAAAGAAGAACACTGCAAAGAGTGCAACCGTAAACCAAATAAGCACGCCACCCATGGTTGGCGTTCCAGCTTTTTTCTTATGGAACTGCGCAAATACTGGCGCATCAGTCGTGGCCCGAATTTTTTTCCCCAAGCGATACTTGTACAGGATACTTGCCCAGAGCGGCGTTAATCCCATGGTAAATGCAAACGCCAACGTTGCAAGCAGAAGAATGCGAATAATCGGAAAGAGGTCGGTCATACAACAATTTGCTGGAAGCGGAGCAAGAAGAGCACCCACAGGACACCAAGATTCACCATGCACGTGCCTGCAGAGAGTAGGGATGGGAGGTGCTGCGAACGTCGGTACACCCATGGCGCAAACCACAGCCACAGTCCCAAGGTAAGAATGCTCGCAATGAGCGGGAGGCTCCACAGTAGCCAACCCACCCCAATGCCGTCAATCCCATAGGGAATGCTATAATGGGTAACCACATTCGCACTACTGGGAGGAATACTGCTAACGACAATGAACCACGCCCCAACGAGCGCACCTGCACCAACGGCAAATCCAATGGTAACCCCACGACGCAATGCAACCACCCCAGCGAACGCTCGGTGGAACATTCCTCGTCCTCTTCGTTTGTGCATGGTTGGAAGTATGCTTTGCCTCATGGCGTTCTTGCAGTGTACCTCCATGCGGGGAGAAGTCCAAACCATTGACGAAGGTGCGCACCTGGCTGCCGGGATGAGCTACTGGCAAACCCGGGATTTCCGGCTCAATGAGGAACACCCACCACTCATCAAGCTTCTGGCCGGTGCCGCTGCCCTTACTGCCCGACCCACACTCCCGTTTGACAATGCTTCGTGGAAGGAAGGGAACCAGTGGGCTTTCGCTCAAGACCTTCTGTACCACAGTGGTAATAATGCCGATGATCTCCTATTTCGAGGACGCGTACCGATGGTTGCGCTTAGTCTCCTTCTGGGTTGGGTTATCTACCTGTGGGCACGTCGCTTCGGGGGTGATATTGCCGGGCTCCTCGCTCTAGGTTGGTACATTTTTGACCCGAACTTCCTTGCGCATGGTCGGTACATTACCACCGATGTGCCAGTGGCTCTGGGCTTTGCAGCAACACTCTACCTCCTCACGCGTTACATTTCGAAGGCAACGTGGAAGTACGGCGTGGCTTTCGGCGCCGTCTTTGCGTTGACGCAAGCAACAAAATTTTCTGCAATTATTCTGTGGCCAATCATTTTCTTCACCCCGCTCCTCTGGATGCTCTGGTCACCAGGGACACGTGGTCAGTGGCGGCTTGCGTGGCAACGCACGTACCGCACGCTTGGGTGGGCGATTGCCGGTATGGTGGTCATTATTCCTCTGGTCTACCTTGGCCAATTCCAAAAAGGCAGCCAAGACTCCTGGATTACCTGGGCCATGGAGGAGCGTGACCGCGTCGTGAGTTCCGAAGCAATGACCACGCAACCCCCAGCGGTGCAACGTCTCATCACGCTATCAGATCCAAGTACCAGTACAGGAAAAGTGGTTCGCAACATCCTTCTGAACACTCCCATCCCCGCTTGGTCGTACGGCAAGGGCTTGGCGCTGGTCATCAACCATGACTTCTGGGGACACCTTTCCTACCTCAACGGTATGTACGGCAACAAAGGCTGGGTACAGTACTTCCCCATCACCTTCCTGGTCAAAACACCGTTTGCAACTCTCATCGTCTTTGCACTCGCGATTGTCGCGGGTTTGGTTGCAGCCAGAAAAAAACTGCTGCAACTGCCTCCAGCTTTCTGGGTACTGAGTGGTAGCGCAATCCTCTACTTCGCCTGGAGTCTCACTAGTCACATCAACCTGGGGCAACGGCACATTTTCCCGGTCTACCCTGCAGTGTTCGTGACCATTGGTCTGTTTCTTGCCGCGGTTGTCCAGCAGCACCGCCGCTGGCTCACCTGGCTGTTTGCCAGCATCACCGGTCTGTACCTACTCACCAGTCTGCTCACCTACCCTGCGTATACTTCCTACTTTTCCGAAGTCATTGGCGGCACTGCCAACGGCCCGCGCTACCTGGTGGATTCAAACATTGACTGGGGGCAAGATGTGAAACGTTTACAAACGTACATGGAGGAAAAGCAAATACCTTTCGTTTGCATGAGCTACTTCGGCCAAGCAAATTTGGTCTACTACGGCTTGGACTTCCGGTACCTCCCAACCAAAGCTGACCGACACGATCCTGCCGCAGTAAATTGTGCAGTTGCAATTAGCGTTACGAGTCTCCTGGCACAGGATGGTGACTACTGGTGGCTGCGGCAGTACGAACCCGATGCACGTATTGGTGGGTCGCTCTACGTGTACGATTTCCGCAACGGCCGATCACCGCAGCTGGCAGCAAATCCGCTGTAATTTTTTAATACCGCGCTTGGTGAAAAGTAGCTTTTTTGGTATAATCATTTCACCATGCTGCAAACAAACGGCCAATAATAATGAAAACGGAAATTCTCACCAAACTCATTACAGAGGCCAATTTGCTTCCAGTACAGTCCTTACTGGATGCGCAAAAAGCTGCGGATGCAAACCATACCCCCTTGGAGCAATACCTAGTGGAGGAAAATGTCGTATCCGAGAATGTACTATACGAGGCAATTGCAAATTACTACCGGCTGCCATTTACTGACCTGAAGCAGAGTACTATCCGCAAAGATGTGCTGAATTTAGTTCCCGAACCTCTGGTGCAGGTCCACCAAGTGGTGGCTTTTGACAGTGACGCGAAAACGATTAAACTTGCAACGCTTGACCCGCGTGACCTGCAAACGTTTGAATTTATCAAGAAAAAAACTGGTCTCACGCCTGAGTTGTCCATCACCACCCCTTCCAGCATCAAGAATGCCATTAGCCAGTACCACAAAGGCATGTCCGCAAAGTTTAAGGAGATTGCTGAGGAAACGGAAGCCAAAGATGCTGGGGGAGCGAAAGAGTTGACTGAGCTTGCCGAAGATTTGCCCATCATCCGGATTGTGGACAGCATGCTGGAGTATGCCATTTTCGAAAGTGCATCTGACATTCACCTGGAGCCCCAAGAAAAGGACTTAAGCGTTCGCTACCGCATTGACGGCCGGCTGAAGCAAGTGATGACCCTGCCAAAAGCTGTGCAGTCCGGGATTATTGCGCGCATCAAAATCCTTTCCAACCTAAAAATTGACGAGCACCGCTTACCCCAGGATGGACGCTTTACCATTACGACGAAAGACTACAAGGTGGCTTTTCGGGTTTCCATTCTCCCCGTGTACGATGGGGAAAAAGCCGTCCTGCGCATCCTCAACGAATCCGCCCAAGTACTGACCATGGAACAGCTTGGCTTGCAGCCCGGCCCCTTGGACATTCTCAAGCGAAACATTCAAAAACCGCACGGTATCATCCTGGTTACCGGGCCAACTGGTTCTGGGAAAACCACGACGCTCTACACCGTCCTGAACATTTTGAATAAGCCCGAAGTGAATATCTCCACGGTGGAAGACCCAATTGAGTATCGCATGCCCCGGGTAAACCAAAGCCAGGTGAATCCCAAAATTGGCTTCACGTTTGCTGGCGGCTTACGCTCACTCCTCCGCCAAGACCCAAACATCATCATGGTGGGGGAAATTCGGGACAATGAAACCGCGGAAATTGCCGCAAACGCCGCGATGACTGGGCACTTGGTCCTTTCCACCCTGCACACCAACGATGCCGTTACCGCCTTGCCTCGGCTGGGGGAAATGGGTGTCCCCTCTTTCCTCATTGCGTCCACGACAAACATCATCATGGCCCAGCGTTTGGTACGCAAAATTTGCCTGCACTGCATCCAAAGTTACACATTGTCGGAAGCAGCCGTGCAGGATCTGCAGAAGCATTTCAACATTGACTTCATTCTCAAAACTCTGGAACGCGAGGGCGCCATTGTCTCTGCCAAAGCTCCCATTGCCTCACTCCTGTTCTACCGTGGCAAAGGCTGCAAGCAGTGCAACCACGAAGGGTACAAAGGCCGCATTGGTATTTACGAAGTTTTGGAGGTTACCCACAGCGTTGCTGACCTGATTTTGAACAAAGGCACCACCGAAGATCTCCGCCGCGCAGCCCAGGAGCAAGGCATGCTCACCATGGCGGAAGATGGTTTCATCAAAGCAAAATTCGGCATCACCACCATTGAGGAAGTCCTCCGCGTTACCAAAGAGTAAACCACTAGTATGCCAACCTTTGCGTACACTGCCCGCGCTACCAACGGTGCCACCACCTCTGGGACGTTGGAAGCAAAAGATGAAAAATTCCTAGCCGCGGTCCTCAACGTTCGCGGACTTGCATTGCTCAACGCACACCAGGCTGAAGCAAAGAGTGGGAAGAAAAAATTTAGCCTGAATATTTCTTTTGGTGGGGTTCCCATTGTCCAGAAAATTTTCTTCTTGCAGAATTTGCAAGTGATGGTCCGAACCGGTTTCTCCCTTGGGCACGCGCTCGATACCCTTGCCCTGCAAACGGAGCATAAAATGTTCCGGGGGATTATTCAGGAACTCAGCCACGATGTTGAGGCGGGCACGACGCTTTCCGCAGCCATGGGCAAGCACCCCAAGGTTTTTACGGAGCTGTTCACCAACATGATTGCAGCTGGTGAAGTGTCAGGTAAATTAGAGGAAGTGCTGAAGCGACTGACTATTCAAATTAAGAAGCAGCACCAACTTGTTTCAAAAATCAAGGGTGCACTCACCTACCCCATCATTGTGGTTTCCGCCATGGTTGTTCTCGGCGTGGTCATGATGGTTGCGGTGCTCCCCAAACTCCTTACGGTATTTGATCAATCTGGCGGCGTGCTCCCGCTGCCGACACGCATTCTCATTGCCATCTCCAATTTTCTGCAACACAACTTGGTGTACGTCATCATTGGCGCGATTATCGTGGTCTTCACCTTCCGCTGGGCGGTGAAAAAGGGCAAGGGCCGTGCGTACTGGCATAGCTTTTTGCTGCAGCTGCCAATCCTGGCGCCAATCATGAAGAAAATTAACTTAGCAAAGTTTACCCGAAACTTAAGTTCACTCCTCAAAACCGACATCCCGATTGTGCAAACGTTTCAAATTATTTCCAAAACCTTGGGGAACGATAGCTACCGACGCGCACTGGAGCACACGGCCGAGATGCTGAAGAAAGGTGCAAATATATCAAAAGTCCTTGCTCAGTCTCCCAAACTTTTTCCGCCCATTGTCGTGCAAATGATTGCCGTGGGTGAAGAAAGTGGTACGCTGGATACAATCTCCGAAGAAATTGCAAACTTCTACGAAGAAGACGTTGACCAAATCATGTCTAACCTGACGTCTATCTTAGAACCAATTCTCATTCTCCTGCTGGGCGCGGGTGTTGCAGGCATGGTGGTTGCCGTAATTTTGCCTATTTACTCCCTCAGTGATCAAATAACCTAATCCATGTCGCTACTTCACCCCTTCAAACATGCAATGGGCATAGATATCAGCGACCAGGTGTTGCGGATGGTGCAACTTGCACCAGCCCGTAAAGGGTACCGAGTTCGTTCGGTCAGCGCTCGCCCGGTTCCAGCAGAAGCTATTCAAGAAGGTGAAATTCGCCAACCTGAAGTAGTCGTGAACATTCTCCGAGATCTGATCCGTCGGAGTGCACTGAAGCACCCAAATACGCGGGCTGCAGTGGTGTGCTTACCAGAACGAAAAACCTTTACCAAAATTATTGAAGTGCCAAACGTTGAAGACGCACAATTTACCGTGTCACTCCGTAATGCACTGGCAGAGCACATTCCACTCAATCTCGACGAAGCATTTGTTGACTGGCAACCCATTGGCTCAGCTGATCCAAAAGCAAAAACCAGGCGGGTTATTGTTGCCGTCGCTCCGCAATTGCTCATTGAGAGCTACGTTTCCGCACTGAAAGCAGTTGGCATTATCCCCATCGTTTTTGAACCAGAGTCAGCCGCACTCAGCCGAGTTGCCATTCCGTCATCAGCGGCGAAAGGCAGCCATCTGATTATTGATCTGGGCGCAACCCGAACTGGACTGATTATCACTGAGGGTGATCTGGTAGCCTACTCTTCTACCCTCCCACTCTCTGGAACTGGGCTAACAAGCATTTTACAGGCGAAGCTTAGCCTAACCACAGAACAAGCTGAGCAAGCGAAACGTTTATGCGGGCTGGATCCGCGGAAGGGCAAGGGCGCAGTACGAGAATTACTGGAACCTGAGTTAAAACCATTACTGCAAAGAATTCTGGAAATCATTAGCTACTACGAGGAACATGCAACTGCTGTGCTGCATGTGGTAGACGTAACCCTGGTTGGTGGTGGGGCAGCTATGCTAGGTCTCCCTGAACTAATGCAGTCAACTCTCAGCCTCCCAGTGCACGCTGGTACCTGGCCAGCAAATATTCGGGTACCTTCAACTCAGCTGCAGGCAGTGGCAACCTCCTACCTCACAGCCTTGGGTCTTGCGCTCCGTGGTGCCTCCGCGCATGCCTGGCGGAATGGGAATAACGACCTATGATGTTGCTCAACCTCACCACTCCAGACCTTCGATCTGAAATTCGTACCCGGCTGACCATCGGTGTTATCCGCAGTACACTCGTCACCCTGTTGGTTATTGCGCTTCTTGCCATACTCATTTCTGGCACTGGCGTTGTGCTGTTGCAAATGAAGGCAAAGGACTTAGCAGCTGAAGCAAATCAATCCACGCTTTTGCTGCAAGCCCAAGGACAATCCAGCATTGCCGAAACCACCCTCAAGCTCAATAGCCAAATTCTGGCTCTCCAAGGTGTGCAGAAGCGCTTTCAAAAATGGTCGCCAGTCATTGAACAATTTGCAGCGCTCACCCCTGCAGGTGTGACTTTAGAAAGCTTGAGCATTAGCCAAGGAACCAACAAGCTTACCTTCAGCGGCACCGCAGCAACCCGAGAAGCGTATACGAACTACGAAAAAGTGTTGCAAAATAGCAGTATTGTGGCTGATGTGATTTTCCCATTGCAAACGAAACGAACTGACTTAGAATTTTCGCTCACCGCGTCAATGAAGAAGCCATGATACGCCGCTCCCCCAAAATGACCCTTTTCGTTTGGTCCATTGGCGGCACGCTTCTGCTGGCTGCTCTTGGGTGGATGAGCATTGTATACATACCCCAAAAAATTTACTCCGTTTCAGCGGACATTGAGGATGCACGCGTGACCATCGCATTGAATGACCTGCAGCGCCAAAACCTTTCAACGCTCACCACGCAGTACGCCACTATCCAGGAGCAGTCAGCAAAACTGAGCGGCGCATTCCTGGATCGCACGCAACCCCTGGTCTTCGTTGAGCATATGGAAAAACTTGCAACCGAAACCAAGGTTGAGCAAGCTTTCGTTCCAACCGAGCCATCCCGTACCCGACCTGGCGGAAATGCATTTAGCCTCGATGAAAAGGCCTTCACCCTCAGCGTCACCGGACCCACAGCAAATGTGCTGCTCTTCCTAAGAAAATTTGAAGCTGATCCTGGCTACGCAATTACCACGTCCATTTCCCTGGCAGAAGTTGAGGCTGGCAATACGTCGCTCCAGCTCGTTGGTACTATCCCCTGGCACTAGTATGAAGAAAGTGAACCTGACACAATTTCGCCAACACCTGCACCCAGAGCGGATTAGCCTTTGGTTTGGATGGGTGCTGCTCGCCATGCTCATTATTGGCTTAGGGATTACTGGGTGGAAGAACTACAGCACGTGGATTCGAACATTAACCGTCAACGAAGTATCAGCCGACGTCCTCTCCCAGAAGCAAGAGCGTATTCGGCTAAAAGAGCTAGAAACCGCCCAAAAAGCCTGGGAAGCGAAGCAGCAGCTCGCACCCACGCCAGAAAAGGCTATCCAGGTCTTTTCCAATGGGTCTTGACGGATGCAGCTGTAGACTTTAGAATACGTTCACACGTTTTTTCTTGATTAACCCTCTGTATGGCACACGTCAAAGGTGTAGGCACAACTAGTCTCGGGCGCGATTCCCAGTCCAAACGCCTGGGCACCAAAGTCTACGCCGGCCAGAAGATCTCTGCTGGCGCAATTATCGTCCGCCAGCGTGGCACCAAAATCCGCCCAGGCAAGAATGTTCGCCGGGGTGGGGATGACACCTTGTTTGCCATGCTGCCGGGGGTGGTTGCTTTCCGCACGCGCAAAGTCCGCCGCTTCAACGGCAAGTTGCTCCCCGCAACCTTCGCGGACGTTGTTCCGGTAAAAGTCTAAAGTAGCTAAAGTGCAACCTTAGGGTAACCTAAAGTTTTTTTGTTTTTTAACTTAGTGATTGACAAAGAGGTCAGTCTGTGCTAGTTTCAGGTGAAAACGAAAAACCACACATAACTCTTTTGGAGGAATACATGTCCGAATTGAAAAATGTCCAGCAAATTGAGAATGCTGCACAAGTGGTCATTGAAATCCGCACTGCCAGTGGCTCAATGTACAAGTTCTCGTTACCGGATGCCGACGGGTTTCGCGACATCACTGCAGTGCAACTACATCGGGCAGTTCGATTCCGAGGAAAAATCCACGGTATCGCAATGAAAAATCCCCCAAAGAAAATTGGGGATGTCCTTGAAGACAAACGTTTCGTAGTTCCTACGAACACCGTGAAAGTCGGCGATTCGTTGGTCATCTTGCGAGAAGATGGTCAATTCGCCAGTACAACCGAAATAGCCTCAATCTACGAGGCGTAGTGCATCGCCCTGTTAGGCATGAAAGAGCTGGACGTATTCAGCTCTTTTTTTCTATTCGCCTTTTGCCCGCGCAGCATTTTTGCAGGCACCCAGGAAATCCAGGAACAACGGCTGGGGTTGGATGGGCCGAGAGGTAAATTCTGGGTGAAACTGAACTCCCACGAACCAGGGGTGATCAGCCACTTCCACTATTTCCACAAGATGACCGTCTGGCGAGGTGCCAGCGATAATCAGCCCAGCTTTTTCCAACTGCTCGCGGTACGTGTTATTCAATTCAAAACGATGCCGATGTCGCTCCTGCACCTGCGCTGTACCGTATGCCTTCGCGCTCAGCGTTTTGGGGGTAATTTTGCATGGCCAACTCCCTAAACGCATGGTGGCACCGTAATCTTGGCTGAGCATTTTCTTCTCTTGATCAGGCATAATGTGAATCACTGGAACTTTCGCTTCGGGGTCAAACTCGGTGCTCGTGGCTCCGGCTAACCCTGCCACATGCCGTGCAAATTCAATGGTGGCAATCTGCATTCCCAAGCACAGCCCAAAGTACGGGACCTTTTTCTCACGTGCATACTGCACCGCGGAAATTTTGCCTTCAATGCCGCGGTTGCCAAATCCGCCTGGAACCAAGATACCGTGGCTACGTTTGAGCTTCCCCCACTCCTTGGAATCCTTCTCTTCAAGGCCAACAGAATCCACCCAATCCACAACCAATTTGACGCTCTGCGCGTACGAGGCACTGCGGAGTGCTTCAATGACCGAAAGGTAGGCATCCCCAAGCTCCGTATACTTCCCCACCACGGCAATGTGCACCGTGGGTTTCCCGTTCCGCGCCCGCTTCACCAGCTCTTTCCAGGGTGCCAGGGCTGGCTTCTTCTTAGGCATGCCAAAGTGAGCAAAAATCGTTTTGGAGATTTGGTACTTTTCCAAGTGCAAGGGTACTTCATAAATGCTCTTCGCAGTTTGTGCAGGAATGACCGAAGTCAGCGGAACGTTGCAGAAAAGACCCAGCTTCTCCAAATGTTCCTTGTGGATTGGTTCGTCAGCCCGGGCAATGATCACGTCAGGCTGAATCCCCGCCCGCTGCAATTCCCGAACCGAGGCCTGTGCGGGTTTGGTTTTTAACTCTCGGGTAGCCTTGAGGAAGGGTAGCAGCGCCACATGAACGAACAGCACCTGGTTCCCAAATTCATTCCGCATTTGTCGGGCGGCTTCCAAAAATGGTTCACCTTCAATATCGCCAACCGTCCCCCCAATTTCCATAATCAGCACATCTGGTTGCTGCTCTGCCACCACATCCTGGATAGACTGTTTAATGGCATTGGTTATATGCGGTACTATCTGGATGGTTTTCCCCAAATACCTCCCTGCACGCTCTTGGGAAATGACTCGTTGGTACAGTTGGCCGGTGGAAACCGAAGATGAACGAGAAAGCCGGACATCCAAAAAGCGCTCATAGTGCCCCAAGTCTAAATCCGTCTCCGTGCCATCATCAAGCACAAAAACTTCCCCATGCTGGTAGGGGTTCATGGTGCCTGGATCTACGTTCAGGTAGGGGTCAAATTTTATGGAAAAAACCTCCAGCTTACTGGCTTTCAAGATTGCACCAATGGACGCCGCTGCAATCCCCTTCCCTAAACCAGAGCACACCCCACCCGTGACGAAAATGTAGGAGGTTTTGTGCGCAGCGGTCATACGGATAGTATAAAGGAAATTGCGGGATGTGTATCGGGGCAATGCACTGTGTGCGACCCAGCGGTTTTGAGGGTTGGGATATGCCGCAGCACGCTCTTGGGTATGGGCATACCGCACTGTGTGGCCAGAGCCGTGGCGATCTGCTTTGGCGTTAGCGCGGCGTACAGTGTGCCTTGCGCATTTGCTTTTGCAGGGATGCTGAATGTCTTGCCGTGAAGCAACCCCAGCACGGCCTCGGCTTGCTGTGCCGCCTGGACTTTGGTGTGCTGCTCACGTTGCACGCGTGCCGCATGGGCTGCCAAATGATCTGCCGTTGCCGGCTGTGCAACGTTACGAGGGAAGAGGAAATTCCTTGCGTAGCCTTCGGCCACCTCAGCGATGTCCCCAGATTTGTGCGACTGCAGCGCTTTGGTGAAAATCACTTTCATGGCTTTTCTGACAAGATTTTCACTGCCCGATCCAGCTGCGCATCAGCGCCACTTGCTGCTTTTTCAGGGATTTCCACCACGACATCCGGGACAATGCCCGCCTTATCAATGGTTCGACCCAAAGGGGTATACCAGCGAGCAATGGTTAACTTCAACTGTGAACCATCTGGCAACGTTTCCAGGGTCTGCACGCTTCCCTTGCCAAAGGTCTTTGTCCCAACCACGGTTGCGCGCTTGGCGTCTTGCAGGGCGCCGGCCACAATTTCTGAGGCTGAGGCGCTGCCCCCATTCACCAAGATCACCATGGGTGTATCCCCAAAACGGGCACTGCGGGTAGAACGTTCCACCTGCTCTTCCCCTTTGGCATCACGCTCCCGAACCACCACTTCCTTCCCAATGAACTCACCAGTAACCTCAATGGCAGCGTCCAGCAGGCCACCGGGATTGCTCCGGACATCCAGAATGATACCCGCAGGTGGCTTCAGTAAGATATCCTGAATTGCGGCATCTAATTCTGGTAGGGTCTGATCGTTAAAACTGACCAAACGAATGTATGCAAGATTGGGCTCCAGCCGCTTGGTGATGACTGTATCCAAGGTAATTTTCTCTCGGGTAACGGTAAACGTTTTTTCTGCATCATTGCGAACGACAATGATAACCACTTTTGTCCCAGCTTTCCCACGAATACGCTGCACAGCTTCGTCAAGGCTCAAAGCGGTAACATCCTGACCATCAATACTTACCAGCAAATCACCTGGCTGTAAGCCGGCACGTTCGGCCGGAGAATTTGGAAGTGGCGCAATTATGGCGAGATTCTTCTCTTTAAAACCAATTTCCGCGCCAATACCTTCAATGCTCAGGTTCAAATCCGCTGCAAACTGCTTGGCCTCAGTTGGGGTGAAAAATGATGAGTATGGATCACCCAGACTGTCGACAATCCCAGACAGCGCACCGTAGAAAAGCGCAGACTGATCCACTGGCTGCTGAACGTAGCTTTGCTGAATGCTCTCCAGGGTTTTATCAAGCACTGCCTGGTTTGCCGGTTGCACGCCCAGCCGTTCCTGCAAGGCCGAAACGCCGGTCTTTCCACCAAAGCTCTGCATCGCTGAACCATACCCACTCACAAAACCCGTAAGGAGTAACGCCAAAACAAGGAAAACCCAAAAACCCGCTCGCCGACGGCGTGGGGTGGGTAACGGAAATTGGACGGGTGTCTCAGTCATTTCGGGTAATGGTTGCACCTAATTGGCGGAGGCGAGCTTCAAGTTGGACGTACCCTCGATCAAGATGTTCTATCCCATTCACTGTGGATGTCCCTTGGGCAATGAGTGCTGCTATAACATGGGCAATACCTGCACGGATGTCAGGGATTTCCAATGTTGCTGCGTGCAGCGGGGTTGAACCGGTAATTGTGGCGTAGTGCTGTGCGTGGCGACCGGCAAAGCGACACTCTGCGACTGGGCATTCAGCAGAAACTCCAATATCTGCACCCATATTGCACAAGTCCCGGGTATAACCAAAACGATCTTCGTAAATGGTTTCGTGCACATGGGAAACGCCTTCCGCTTGCGTCAAGACGGTTACCATTGGCTGCTGCCAATCAGTCATGAAGCCTGGGTGGGTATCGGTAGTAATGGACACGGGTTGCAGTGCACCTTGGCGCCAGAAGCGAATCCCATCTGGCTGCACCTCGTAGTGCGCGCCGATTTTGCGAACGACATTAAGGAAGCTTATCAAATGCTGGTGCTCTGCGCCTTCAATGAAAATATCCCCGCCCGTACCAATAGCTGCGGCAGCAAACGACACAACTTCATTCCGATCCGTCAGCACCCGGTGCGTGGCACCATGGAGCTTCTGCACCCCGTCTATTTCAATCACCCGGTCTGCACCCAGGTGGATAATCGCTCCCATTTTTTGGAGAAACATGACCAGCTCGGTAATCTCTGGTTCCACCGCTGCATTTTCCAAACGCGTATGCCCATTTGCGCAAACTGAGGCGAACAGCACAGTCTCCGTTGCGCCAACCGAGGGAAATGGCAAACGAAAGGTCGCCCCATGTAAACGCGAAGCATCAGCAATGTATGCGGTGTCAGTCTGTTCCACCTTTGCGCCCATGTCCCGTAAGGCAGTCAGGTGGAAGTCAACTGGACGCGGGCCAATTTTATCTCCACCCAACACCGGAACTTCGGCATGTCCACCCCGGTGCAGCAGTGGGGCAATGGCTAAAATGGGAATCCGGTTCTTCCGGCTCAAGGCCCGCACCTCGGCATTTTTGATGGTTGGGGTGTGGACGTGCAGGGTATTCCCTTCCCACTCAACCTGCGCCCCAATGCCCTGCAGCAGCTCAGCCGTAATGTCCGTGTCCCCCAGTTGCGGGCAATTTTCAATCCGACATGGCTCATCGGTCAACAGCGTTGCCACCATAAGTTTGGTTGCAGCGTTCTTGGCTCCGGCCACACGGGTTCGACCGGTGAGAGGAGTCCCGCCGGTAATGCGAAAGGAAGGCATATCCCTGTGAGTATACCGAAAGTTTTTGCAATGTGCTACCCCACAGATATAGAAAAACCCCGGTCTTCCAAAGTGTGGAAGATCCGGGATTTCGTACTACGTAAAATAAAGGGCTGATACCTGCCTACAATGAAACTTCATCGAGCAGACCCGCGGGATAACTAGCATCCCAGCCGTGGACGTCGATCAAATAGCAGCGCTCCCAGCGCCAGGAACCGTCACTGTCCTGGTCCAGACAGAGGACGCTGCGGTGACCGGCCGGATCCTGCAGAATCGTGTTCCAGCACGAGAGGGATTTGATGCCCTTTGTCTTGTTAAGCCAACGGAGGGTAACTCGACCCTCTTCCTCATACAGCGCCCGACCGTCTGCCGCACCCAGCTGAGGCTTACAATCAGCTGCGCTCGCCTTAATGCGATGGAGGTGCTCGTCAGCGGTAATCCAGCGCTCCCCTGGCTGAAGGTAAACCTTGGTGATAATCTTGGTGGCATCCAGGATACTGTCCGTGCGTGGGTGCAGAACCTCAATTACCTTCCAGCCTACCCCGAGGAACTTTTCTGGGTCAAAAGGCTTGAGTGGGAGAAAGTAGGGCTGAGTAGTGGGCAGGCCATCTTCAACAATTTTCTTCGTACTCATGGGTAACTCCTTATTTCAAACTTCTGTTTTTTTAAGTTTTAAGAGACATGATAGAGAACGTCCAAGTATACAGAAAAGGTCGAAAAAGTCAATAGCAACCTTCGAATATGCTATGCTGCGAATATGCGGTTACTCCACCGTCGTCTCCTTGCCTTGACCTTCATCTGCCTGTTTCTGGTCTGCGCCCCTTTGGCCGTGGCCTACAGCCGTGGGTTTCGTTTTGATCCAAAATCTTTAGACTTTTACAAAACCGGAGCAATTGTCCTTAGCGGCAAACCCAAGTCTGTCCTCATTCAAGTCAATGCTGAGCCCGGGCGGACAAAATCCCTGCCGACGTCTATCCGGAATTTGCGTCCTGGTACGTACCAGCTCAGTCTTTCAGCTCCGGGATATGAACCGTGGCAGCAGGAAGTTCGGGTTCGTGATGGTGAAGCAACCATCCTTGACCCGGTGCAGCTGTTCCGAACACCTGCATTCGAAACTGTTCGCACAGCAATTGGCGCTGGAGCGAAGTTTGCCCCCCAGGGTGGAAGTGTGGCGTGGCGGCAGGGTTCGACACTGACAATTACAACGCCAACCACACTGGTCACCTGTACGAGCATTCCCGAAGGACAAACGTTTGTATGGGATAGCCAGGGACAGAGACTGGTGGTTTTGGGGAAAGACGATACTGTGCTTGGCACCTGCTCACGCCAAGGGGTATGGAAACAAATCCCCGTTCCACCCGCTGCTGTGCGCTTTGCGAGCGCAGATGGTGACACACTCCTTGCAACCACGCCAACCGGCCTAGCGCTGCTGCGTGGGAACACCTGGGTTACCGCAACAGTAAAAAACCTGAAGCAAGCGGTCTTGAACAATGGAAAAAGTTTTTCCCTGGTCCAAACCCCAACCGGTTTTGCTCTGCTTCGGCTGAATGACCAACTGAAAACCATGAGCACGCAGGAACTACCAGCGAGCATCAAAACCCCCAAACTCTTTGGGGATCACCAAGTGCTGTGGATTAGCGATGCAACTTCAAACTCTTCACTCTGGATCCGGGGTGAGCAGGCATCCGACGTCCTGACGCTGCCATTGCTGGCGCATACTGCCCAACGCATTCCGGGCACGGCTGATGTACTTTTCATCAATGCGTTTTCCGCGATGATTGGGAAGGCAGATGGTGCAAGTACCACGGCTTCCCGCTGGATTACCCCAGTCTTTGGCGTGACGCATCTGGGCAGGGAAACGGTAAGCATTGCGCGGGCTGACCGATTGCTCATCCGGCACATTCCACACAACACCGTGCTGGATATCCCCTTGGAAAAAGGTGTGGCTGTGAGCCAAACTTCAACTGAGGGTGTACTTGAGTTTCTACTGGAGGACGGCAAAATTCTCCGCTGGGTACAGCTCCAGGTTTTCTAAAAAGCCTACTGGCTAAGTTCAACCAAGGTTATCCCATTGGGTCCCACCAACGGGCTGCTTTGCTTTCTGCCAGGAAATCGCTGGGATACCAAGTATTGCTGGTCAGGATTGGAAAGGGTGATGAACAACCGAGTACCAGCTGGCAAATTCGTATACTGTTCGTCGCCAGGTGGAATAGTGCCATCAAAACCAATTGCATGGCGGCGAGGGAAAACCAGTTTGTCCCGGCTTCCAGCCAGCACAACCGAACCAGCAGGAATCTGCTCCACTAACCACCGTGATTGTGCTTGGGCTTCTGCCACCCGCGGCCACGTGTGGAGGATGCCAATGGTTGAATCATTCAACACTAGCCACGTACTAACCACAAGCATTGCTCCTCCCAGCACCCAGCTCAACCGCCAGGTGACCTGACTTTTCACCTGCAACTTTCCTAAGGCATACCCGCACCCGAGCGCTGCAAGCGGAACAAGTGGTAACCAGTACCGAAGGTAGGACAAGTCCAGCACTGGTTCACGAATCGCCGGGAACTCCACAAACTTGTAGTTCCCATAGAGAATAACCAGGAGCAGCCCTCCCACCAGCGAGCCACCCAGCACGGCTCGATGGGTTGGGTCTCTCCACTTTTGGAGTCCAAGCCAAAAAATGCCAACTGCTCCAGGGATCAGGATGTACCCCAACGGCCCAACCGCGTATACTTTCAACCGCTCCCACGCCACTCCAGGTTTTGTCCCAAACGGAAAGAAGACATTCTTCACCTGCTGGAACGTGTTGAGTTCTTGCACAATTGGCGCCGGCGAAAAAGCACCGTTGGCTCGGTACCCAACCGCTGCCAGCTCACCGTACGTTTGCTTTTGGAAGACGAAGAGTGCAAGCATGGGCACCAGAGCAACCGCACCGGCGATGAGCGTCATGCGCCACGGAATGTGCTTCCACGAGAGCAGGGCAAAAACAATGAGACCAGGAACCACCCACGAGACTTCGCTGGGACGAATTGCCAGCATTGTTCCCCAGACCAAACCCGTAAGCATTGCACTCCCCCACCACCGCGTGCGCCAAGTCTGCTGCCCGCACCACAAACCCAGAATGAGCAGACTGGTGAACACGCCATTTTGCCACATCCCCCGACCGGCGTAGAACCAAAATGTGGGGAAGCTGGCAAGAATAACAGTACTCCACCACGCAACCGCTGAGCCAAAACTTCGTTTAAGTAAGGACCACCAAGCAAGCATTGCTGTTGATGCTAAGGCGGGTCCAAACATGAGCATGCCAAACGTGCCCAAGACTTTTCCAATGAATCCAAGCAGGTGTGGGAAGAAGACGAAACTTCCTGGGACGAGCGCTGTGCCGTTATTCAGGACACTCCGAGATGCACCAGGGAGTACTGTTGGGATCTTCGTTTGACTGGTAGCCTTGTCCTGTTGGGCAAAACTGTAGTTTGCCGTTTCATCCGGGGAACTGAAGACTGGCCACTGCAGAGTTTGCCAGGCTGGAATGCTGAACACCCCAAACAAGCCAAGCCAGATGGCGACTATCCCCAAGATACGTTTGACTGAAGGTGAAAGCTGCATATTCGCATTCTAGCAGCCTCCCAAAGGCCAGCAATGGCTCTAGGCGGTGCCTGAGCCTTTCAAATAGTCTGCAAGTGCTTCCTGCCACGGACGCAGAGCAGGGAGCTTTGTCGTCTGTAATTGGGAAAACCCTGGCCGCTTTGCCGGTCGTGGGTACTTTTCGGGCGGGACAGGCGTCACCGGCACGGATCGCCCTGCCACCCGGAGAATTTCCTGGGCAAAAGTATACCAGGTGCACGCCCCGGCATTCGTCCGATGGTATATCCCAAAAGGTGCTTCAGATTGGACAAGGTGGAGCGTCGCCTCCGCGAGGTCAGGTGCATAGGTTGGGCTGGAAAATTCCGCTTCGACTACCTCAATAGTTGGCTGCTCTTTGGCTAGCTGGAGCATAACGTCCACAAAACTCCGTTTGGCATTTTCAGATTTCGCTGGTTTGCCAAAAAGTCGTGAGAGTCTGACGACGTAATGCTGTGGATTTTTTGCTGCCTCAAGTTCGCCGTCTGCTTTTGACTGCCCGTAAACACTCACGGGATCTGGGGTATCACTTTCCACATACCCACCCTGCTTTGTCCCGGCAAAAACGTAGTCTGTAGAAAAATGAACAAGAGTTGCGCCAAGTTCCGCACAGGTCGTGGCGAGATGTGCAACCGCGGTTGCATTGAGTAACTTTGCTTTCTCGGGAGCAACTTCAGCGCCATCAACATTGTTGTATGCCGCGCAGTTAATGACAATCTGTGGCTCCGCTGCGGTGAGTTTGACCGTGACACTTCGGCCATCAGTAATATCCAAATTCTCCATATCCCAGGCAACCACGTTGTACCCTGGATTTTCTGAAAACACCCGGACAATCTCTTGCCCTAGCATGCCTTTAGCACCGGTGACAATTACTTTTTGCATCTCCTATTCTATTCCAAACTTACCATAGCTGTCTCCCGCACCGCTAGAATGATAGCCGCTTGTATTTTTTTCCAAGGTACTGGTAAGAGCATCCTCGGCATTGGTTCTGTTTCCGCATCCTCAAAGTAGACCAGGCTCTTCAGTATATGAGCGGTGTTAAAATGGACCGAGGAATACTTTTTGGAGAAAAGGGTAAAAAGTTTCGACAGATTGTACTCCTGTAGTAAAAAATAAAGATCAACAAAATCTTTCTTGCTGCCACGGTCAGAGATGGCATCGAGCTTCATACAGGCAATATCTCGTCGATCAGCAAGGGACACTCCCTGATCTTTCAGAAATGGAAAAAGGAGCCTGTACCGATACGCAAAAAAACTTACTTTTACCCCATCAACCCGAGCAATGAGAGTGTCAGCTTCCTGCAGCACCGGTTCGTATCTGCCGAGTGATTGCAGGCACTTGCGCAGAACCGGAACAGAAAAATGCTTCGGGGTAAAAAAGTCTAAATCTACCGAGACACGATGACCTAGCTGCAATGCCAAGGCTGTACCCCCAGCCAGGTAAAATGCCTTCAGGGACGGTTCGCGCCCTATCGTTGCGAGAAGGCGGTAGGCGCGTGCAGTAATGACTTCCGGGTGGATGGCCATGAAAAATTGAGTATGAGCTGCCAAAAAATCTTTGACTTTTTATCAATGTATCGGACCTTCGATGCAATTTTTTTTATTCTCGGTAAGGAGTACATCCCTTTCAAGATTTTATAGTCATTCAGGTCTCCATACTGCAACACCCGCCCAATAATAAAATCGGCGTGCTTGCGCTCGTCAATATCCCGCACGTTTGTGTCCCAAAAAAGTTCCTTACTGAGCTTCAATTTCATATTCCAAGTATAGCAAAAAAGACCCCACATTGCAACGGAAAACATTGATAATGCTATTTCACCTTCTTGGTAACGAAGCTCCCTTCTAGATACTTCCGTTTCGCTGCCTGGAATGCGGCCATGAGGCCTTCCACACTATTAGCTGTGCCATTCTGCATGGCTTGGCAGATAGGACAGTCATCAAAACCTTGCCACCCCTTTGCCGCCTTCGGCTTCCGAGGTTTACCACGTTGCACACTGTGTGAAGTGGACATAAGAATAGTTCTTTACGCAGACTGAGCGAACGGCTCCAGCGCCATAATCTGCTGCCGCTCAGTTTTCGTCATAATCCGTTTGCCGTACAGTAAATCCACGATAGCAAGTAACTTGCTATCCTCCTTTCGCGTCAACAACGTTAAATCACCTCGCAAATCAGCAAGCTTGCCGTCAAGGTAATCCTTGGTTACCATTTGGGATCCTACTGACATTAATCGTTTTTCGACACCAGAAAATCGTGTATCCAGACCATTTATTCGTCCATCAAACCTAGCCTCAAGGGTATCAAAACGTTTGTCAACATACACCGAAAGCGCATGAACAGCTTCTAAAACATCATCAATTGAAGATTTTTTTGGGGACATAGAAAAAAAGGGGTGAGTAAACCCTCTTGCCTGTGGACAGTATATCCCTGGATTCCAATTGGTCAACCCACTAGCCTACGGCTTAAGGCTCTACAGCTTACGACTGTTTTCGATGCTCATACTGCTGCTTGTAGTATGCCAAATACTCTCCGCTCTTCAGGGGTTTCCACCACTCTGGATGATCAACGTACCATTGGATAGTAGCTTGAAGACCCTCTGCAAGGCTCCAGGTTGGCTTCCAGCCTAACTCACTTGTGGATTTAGTAATGTCCACCGCGTATCGCCGGTCATGCCCCTCACGGTCCTTCACAAAGGCTTTCATTTCTTCACCTTTGCCAAGCTGCTTCAAAATTGCGTCAAGGATCGTCACATTCGGCCACTCGGGATTTTGGTTCGCGCCAAAGTTGTAGATTTCCCCAATCCGACCTTTTCGTAAAGCAAGATCAATCCCTCGGCAGTGGTCTTCCACGTGAAGCCAGTCGCGCACTTGCATGCCATCGCCGTAAACAGGAACAGTTTTTCCCTCAACGAGATTGGTAATAGCGAGCGGGATAAACTTCTCGGGGTACTGGTTGGGTCCAAGATTGTTTGTGCAACGGGTAATGACCGCGGGAATCCCGTACGTCCGAACGTACGCCAGGACCATCAAGTCCCCCGCTGCTTTCGAGGCTGAGTAGGGGCTGGATGGATGAAGCTTGTCCGTTTCTTTCGAAAACTGCCCGGGTTCAATGTCGCCGTACACTTCATCCGTAGAAATTTGGACATACCGCCTGAGCTTCCGATCTTTCGCAACTTCCAAGAGTACGCGGGTGCCAAAAATATCAGTTTTCAAGAAAGCTTCGGGATCGAGTATGGAACGGTCCACGTGCGTATCGGCTGCGAAGTTTACAATAGCGTCACAATCCGCTGGCAGAGCCTTTCGCACTGCTTCAATGTCCGCAATATCCCCTTGCACAAAGCTATACCGTGGGTCATTTTCCACATCCTTCAGGTTTGCCAAGTTGCCGGCGTACGTAAGCTTATCAAAATTCACCACCGTATCTTCGGGATGTTCGCGGAGAATGTAATGGATGAAATTGGAGCCAATGAACCCGGCACCACCTGTCACAAATAATTTCATATTGTAATGAGGCTAATTCCAAGTCCCGCCAGCCTGCCCCGCATCTGAACCCGAGTCTGCCGAGGGAGAGTGGTGCGGGGTGATGAAGAGTTTCATGGACGCTACGCCGATTTCAGCTTCAACTCCAACTGCTCTACCCGCACTTCAACGTCACGTAAATGTTGACGCATTACCACAAACTCCTGGTTCATATCTGTATAAATCTTGGAAAAACGATCTACTGATTGCACCAGTGCTTCCAAGGTTGATTCAATTCGTTGAAATCGTTTATTATGTTCCGTCAAACGATCTTCAATCGTTGTCAGACGATTTTCAACACCAGTTAGGCGGCCTTCAACACCACTAAACTTGGTTTCTAAGCTCGTCTGCCCAGCCTCAAGACCCGTTAAACGTTTCTCAACCCCAGTAAAGCGGCCATCAAAATCGTTAAAACGCCGGTCCAAAAGGCCGAGTTGCTGGTCAAAATGCTCTTTCGTTAATGAAGACATAAAATCAATGGGTTAACCCCTTGTCTAACCCAGTATATCGCTTGCCAAATAGAGGTCAAGGGTGCTTGAATCCTATCGATTTTGGGTTGTCCAATCAAAACCAATTTCTGGATCGTCAAATGGAATGCGCTTTTCGTCTGGGCTCTTGGGGTCGTAACTCATAGTAGTGTGGTAGAAGAGCATGACCGGCTTATCGCCTAGCACCCGATACCCATGGACAACGCCAATTGGGATTTTAATCAGTACAGGATTCTGCTCACCCGCGTAAAGAACCTGCGTTTGCTTGTACGTCGGCGAGTCTTTCCGCGTATCGTAGAGAACAACCTGCGCCATGCCGCTGGCCACATACCAAAGATCGTCCTGTTTTTCATGGTAATGAAAAGCTTTTATAACCCCTGGGTAGGTTACGGTAACTGACGTTTGCCCAAAATTTGATAACAATTTGTCATCATCCCGCAGGACTTCACGAAAAAAGCCACGATCATCCGCGTGGGTTATGAGTTTTTTTATTATGACTCCTTGAAGTATTTTCATAGGTACAATACTAATAAAAAATTACTTATCCTTATTTAAATACACTAGCAGTCCCAAGCCTAAAACTATTAAGCCACTCAAGGCGGCAATGACCATTGCCAGCCAGCCAATTGATGAGGTTTTATACCATACCAATGCAGCCGTGCCAAGGGCGAAGAGCGTTATCCGAGTGAAATCTTTCCAGGTCAACTTTTCTTCCGACTTTGCTTCGGGTACTATCATTGGCCAAGCAGTTGTAAGAACCCCAAATACTATTGATGTCCACAAAAAAATGTATACGTTAAAAAAATTACTAACAAATCCAGTTCTGAGATTGTCGATGAGGTAGAACCCTAAAAATGCAACGAGTGAAACCTGGAACGCAAATGAGAGGAGCTCACGCATTTCTGATCCTGAGAAGGGCCAAACGATAGAGAATGTAATTTTCTTCATACAACGTCAATACCTAGAACAATGCTTGAAAAGCTTTAGAAATGTCCGCAAATATAAATGACGGCCGATGCGCGATAAAAGTAACATTCTTCAAATGGATAAAGGCCTCTGGTCGAGAAAGTAAACCCTGGACTTCAAGTGAGAAAGTGAATTTTTTTCCTACGGCGCTAAGGCTGTGCAAATCAAAAGTTTTTTCGACTGAATAACTCCCCTCTTTTTCGTTTTCAATGCTCGCTGACGAGAGCGGATCAAAGAGAAAATCAGCTGCCTCTACCGTTGCAGCAGAAATCTGGGGGACGACGGTAATGCGTTGATATACATTGGCATACGCTTTTCGAAGATCACTATTTGGTTGAAGCATAAAACCGCATGTATTCGAAAGGATGACGTCTGCGTGCGGAAGCTGAAGTGTATTCATATCAGATCGAAGACTCACTTTTTGTGGTTTTTTTACTTCAGTAAGCTTTACCTCCTGCCCATTTACCCAAATTGGACTCTGCAATCCAAGGGCATGAACCGCCTGCACAGACAAATCGGTACAATTTGAGTAGAGCCTAACTGGTGTGGATGATTGATCGAAAAAGAGGTATTTACTCAATTCAACTGCATCACCTTGAAATCGAAGATTGCTCACCACTGTTGCTTCACTATACTGAATGAACCGAAGGGTATAAAAACCTGGATCGCCTTTTGGGACTTCCAAAACATTCTTCTGTGTCAACCCCACTACTTCTGGGATACTTTTCGTCACCAAAACCACTCCCCGATATTCAAGCTCCACCTGCAAATTTTTTTTCCCGCTGGAAGCATACGCAATTTTGCTATCAAAAGTAATTTGCTGAGGTCGACCATCAAAATACATACTTACAGTAAAATTACCCCGAAAACCGCCAGGAACTCGAACGGATCGAATTTGCGCGTGGGCATTGTATGTAGTGGGCGGAATGTACCCAAGGAAACCATCACGGATTGAATATACCTTCTTCTGTTTTTCTAAAGACTCCCAAAAGGTGTCAAGACTTTGAATCTCAGGATGGTTTTTAATATACAGCGCACCATCCCCTAACTCTAAGCGACGCCATTCTAAGCCATACGCTATTGGCAGCCGAAAGGATGATGACATACTTTTGGCATTCACGGGAACTTTCGCACTTAATGCTACGGTTGCATAGGGATCAGCAGAAAATTCCGCTCGCATTGTCATCGTCTCAAAACCACGAGGTAGCGTGACAGCTAAGTCCACCCGATCCTTATACGGACGGGTTCTCAGACCTTCAGGGGTGGAAACCAAACCAATTTCTCCCGCACCAATATATTGGACACTAGACGGAAGATCCGTAAATGAGGTAATGGAGACTTTATGGTTTCCAAAAAAGGCAAAGTTTTGGTTAAGGATAAACAGCAGTACGAAAATTGGCACTGCAGCAACAGTACTTTTTGCTACAAAAAAAGGCGAAAACTTACTTTTTTTCATCAGAAAAGATATGGCCATCGCTTAACAGTATAGCGTATGATTGACCGAAGTGTCATTGTGTGTGGGTAAATACGTTAATTCCAAAAAATTTCTATAAACTGAAGAACCACGCAAATCATAAACCCTTTGACATATTATTAAAAATACAGCATAGTAAAAAAGCTTCTTTGAGTTCATTTGTTGGGCTTTAGAATATATTCGTTTTATGAAAAAAGCACTCATTACAGGAATTACTGGTCAGGATGGCTCATACCTCGCTGAGCTCCTCCTCGAAAAGGGCTATGAAGTACATGGCCTCATCCGCCGAGCATCAACCTTCAATACCGAACGGCTAGCAGGTATCTACCAGGATCCACACATACCAAATCGGAGTCTCATTTTGCACTACGGTGATCTGACTGATTCCTCTAATCTGTTTCGGTTGATTGAAACAATTTCTCCAGACGAAATCTACAACCTTGGTGCACAAAGCCACGTGCGGGTCAGTTTTGACATGCCAGAGTACACGGGAAACGTAGACGCCCTGGGGACAACCCGATTACTCGAGGCAATCCGTGATACCCGAATCAAAACTCGTATCTACCAAGCATCGTCAAGTGAAATGTTCGGCAAGGTTCAGGAAACGCCACAAAAAGAAACGACACCCTTTTACCCAAGGAGTCCCTACGGCGTCGCGAAAGTGTACGCGTACTGGATAACCGTAAACTTTCGGGAAAGTTACGGATTATATGCGTGTAATGGTATTCTTTTCAACCATGAATCACCCCGCCGAGGCGAAACGTTCGTTACCCGCAAGGTTACACGCGGCCTTTCACGAATTAAACTAGGACTTGACACAATGCTCTACTTGGGGAATCTCGATGCGAAACGAGATTGGGGCTACGCGAAGGACTACGTAGAATTTATGTGGAAAATGCTCCAGCAGCCGAAACCTAAAGACTACGTCATAGCAACTGGAGAAACCCATAGTGTCCGACAGCTCATAGAAGAGGCAGGAAGCCATCTTGGGATGAGGATTATCTGGCAAGGGAAAGGGCTTGATGAGAAGGGTATCGACGAAGTCACGGGGAAAACCATCATCGCTATTGATCCAAAGTACTTCCGTCCAGCTGAGGTTGATCTCCTGATTGGCGACGCAAGTAAAGCGAAACGTGAATTGGGTTGGACACCACGAACGACATTTACAGAACTCATCAAGCTTATGGTCGAGTCGGACTACGCGACAGAGAAGAAAAAGAAGAAGTAGCCCTATGGAGAAAGACGCAAAAATATTTGTAGCAGGGCACAGGGGCCTGGTTGGCTCTGCAATAGTTCGAAATTTAATAGCTCAAGGGTATACGAATCTACTTCTCAAGACTCGTGAGGAGCTTGATTTATTGCAATTTGACGCTGTCCAAACATTTTTCTCAACCGAAAAGCCAAACTACGTTTTTCTGGCAGCAGCAAAAGTCGGCGGCATCCACGCGAACAACACGAAAGGTGCGGACTTCATTTATGAGAACCTTACGCTCCAGAACAATGTCATAAAGTCTGCACATGACGTGCATGTGAAAAAACTCCTCTTCTTGGGCAGTAGCTGCATCTACCCGCGTGATTGCCCGCAACCAATGAAGGAAGAGTACTTCCTCACTGGAAAATTTGAAGAGACGAATGCACCATACGCAGCAGCAAAAATTGCCGGCATTCTCATGTGCCGGGCTTTTCACAAGCAATACGGTGACAACTTCATTTCCATTATGCCGACGAACCTGTATGGCCCGAATGACAATTTTGACCTCCAAACATCACACGTGTTCCCAGCACTCATCCGTAAATTCTATGAAGCAAAAGCCAGTAATGCGCCGACGATAACCGTATGGGGCACAGGGAAACCACGACGGGAGTTCCTGCATGTGGATGACCTTGCATCAGCCGCAATCTTCCTTATGAACACGTACAACGACCCTGAAATTGTAAACATTGGAACTGGCGTAGACGTCAGTATCCGAGAATTTGCCGAACTTATAAAAGAGGTGAGCAAGTACCCTGGCGAAATTGTATGGGATGGCTCAAAGCCGGATGGTATGCCGCAGAAACTTCTTGACGTAACAAAGGTGAATAATTTAGGTTGGGAGGCGAATATCAAATTACGCAAAGGTATCGTACAAACTCTTGACTGGTACAGCGAACACGTACATGCCTGAATACACAGGGAAAAGTATCACAATACGCCCAACCAAAGGCTGGATTGCCATAAATTTTCGTGAACTTTGGCATTTCCGCGGTTTGCTCTACACCTTCACTTGGCGAGACATTAAGGTTCGCTACAAGCAGGCAGTTATTGGCATTTTATGGGCACTTATTCAGCCATTTACCACAATGGTTATCTTCTCTGTGTTTTTCGGCGGATTGGCGAAAGTCCCCTCTGACGGTGTCCCTTACCCAATCTTCGTTTTCTCAGGACTCCTTTTCTGGAACTACTTTTCAACCTCACTAACAAATTCCAGCAATTCGCTCATTGATAATGAGAACATAATTAAGAAAGTATACTTCCCAAGACTCATCCTCCCAATTTCACCCGCGATAACTCCGATTGTTGACTTCTTCATTGCGCTGGTCATCCTTGGCGGCATGATGGTGTTCTACAAATTCACGCCCTCATGGGAATCACTCATTTACCTTCCCATACTCATTCTACTCTCCTTCCTTACAGCCTCTGGCGTTGGTTCGCTACTTGCTGCAATTAATGTCCGTTACCGCGACATACGGTACGCACTACCGTTCTTCATTCAAATCATGCTGTATTTAACGCCAGTGATATACCCGACTACGTTACTCTCGGAAAAGTATCAGTGGTTGCTTGCACTCAATCCAATGACTGGCATCATAGAAACGGCCCGGTCCGTGTTCATACACACCAAGCCGGTGAACTTTCACCTTCTACTCATTTCTTTCGTGGCTGCATTGTTTTTCTTTTTCTTGGGAATCTACTACTTTCGCAGAACCGAACGGATTTTTGCTGACGTTGCATAATACCTATGCCAACCCCTATTATCAACGTCGAACACCTTTCAAAGAGCTATATACTTAGGCACAAAACTTCCTCCTACCAAACGTTTCGGGAAACTGCTGTTGAATTTTTTAAAAAACCATTTGGTGCGAGCGAAAAAACACCAAAGAAAGAAGATTTTTGGGCACTTCAAGATATAAATTTTGAAGTAACAAAAGGAGAAGTGATTGGCATCATTGGCCCAAATGGCTCAGGGAAATCAACCTTACTAAAAATCCTCTCGCAAATTACCGCGCCCACCAAAGGCGAAATTTCTATTCGCGGGCAGGTTGCATCATTACTTGAGGTCGGAACTGGCTTTCATCCTGAGCTAACTGGGCGAGAGAATATTTTTCTCAATGGCTCAATTCTCGGATTGTCAAAAAAAGAAATTATTAAGAAATTTGATGAAATCGTCGAATTCTCTGGTGTGGAAAAATTTCTAGATACTCCAGTAAAACGCTACTCCTCTGGCATGCACGTCCGGCTGGCATTCTCGGTGGCAGCACATATGGAACCAGACATCCTTATCATTGATGAAGTGTTGGCCGTCGGTGATGCTGAATTCCAAAAAAAATGCTTAGGAAAAATGGAGAGCATAACCAAATCCGAAGGTCGAACTATACTCTTCGTAAGCCACAACCTCATCGCCGTCCAAAAACTTTGTAATCGTGCCATTTCACTTGACCACGGCCACATCAGACATATTGGCCCAACTGCAGAAGTGATAAAGCACTACCTCACGGAAAAATCCACACCACTGCAAAACCCCCAACTTGAAGCGCGCGCAGGAGTTGGGAGTGTCCACTTTACTAATATCAAAATATCGAATATACAAGGCTCAGGACTTATCAAGAGTAACGACTCCTTACGATTCAATTTAGAATACACAAGCAACATACCAAACTCAATAGAGGACGCGCGCGTGGTTATAACCGTGAGCAGTGAGCTCTCACAGCAAACCGTACTTCGCTTAGATACTGAGGTCGCAGCAGAAACTATTAACCCGAGTATTGCCCCACGGGGAAAAATTGTGTGCGAAACTGGCCCAATCAATCTCACCGAAGGAAAGTATCTCGTTGAAATCGATTTTCTCATTCATGGTACCAGTCGCGACCATATTATCCGGGCGGCTGAATTTGATGTGGAGGCAAACCTCGAGGCCTACAACTACAAAGTAAAAGCAGATCAAACCGTTTGTGACTACGTTCTTCCCTATAAGTACACACAATAGCTATCTATTCTTTCAAATTTTGCTAAAATACTAATACTTCACACTTCTCATTTACAGGCTACATTATGGAATCCACCACACCAATACGAGTACCCTACGGTTACTCTGTTCACGGTCAAGAAGAAATTGACGCAGTAGTTGAGGTACTGAAAGGTAACACAGCGATTGGCGAAAAGACAAAAACTTTTGAAGAAAAAGTGGCAACACTCTTTGGGAAGAAACATGGAGTCATGGTGAATTCCGGATCCTCGGCGAACCTTCTGGCATTCGAACTGCTCCAACTTCCCGCGGGCAGCGAAGTTATTACTCCCATCCTTACGTTTGCAACAACGGTGGCTCCGATTATTCAAAAGGGTCTTGTGCCGGTATTCGTAGATGTCGATCCCCTGACGCTCGTTGTGAATATTGGGCAGGTAGAAGCAGCAATTTCCGAAAAAACCAAAGTGCTCATGATTCCCTCGCTCATGGGGAATATTCCAAACCTGGAGGCATTAGCGGCGCTTGCTGAAAAGTATAAGCTGTGGTTCATTGAGGACTCCTGCGACACACTTGGCGGAAAGTACGACGGCAAACCAACTGGAACGTACTCACACATTACCACCACGAGTTTTTACGGCTCACACATCATCAATGGCGCGGGTGGCGGTGGAATGATTTGCGTTAACGATGACCAATGGGCAGATCGTCTGCTCGTCCTACGCGGCTGGGGACGTCAGTCATCGCTTTTTGGCGAAAAAGCAAATTCCGAACTCCTTGAGAACCGCTTCAAAGGCGAACTTGGCGGTGTCCCCTACGACAACAAGTTCATCTTCAGCGAAATCGGATATAACTTTTTGCCGCTTGAGCTTTCGGCCGCCTTTGCACTCGTCCAGTTGCAGAAGTTCCCAACCTTCGCCGCCGCCCGAAAGCAACACTACAACACGCTACACAATTACTTTGCGTCGAAATACACAAAATTCTTTGACCTCGCAGTTCAAACACCAAAAACAGAAACTGTGTGGCTAGCTTTCCCGCTGTTTATCAAGCCAGATGCACCCTTCTCACGGCTTGAACTCATCACTTTCCTCGAGCAGAAAAATATCCAGACTCGTCCAGTATTCACTGGGAACATACTGTTGCAGCCGGGGTACGGACATATTCCGCACCGACTTGCTCAACCTGAGTACCCAAATACACTCGCAATTATGCGCAATGCCTTTGTGATTGCATCACACCATGGCTTGAAGGATGAGCAAGTGGAGTACCTCTGCGGTGCCTTCGATGAATTCCTTTCTCGTTTTTCTTAAAAGTATATGAAAGTTATCATATTGGCTGGGGGGTTTGGCACGAGGCTAGGAACTATTAGCGAACTCACCCCAAAACCAATGGTCCGTATTGGCGATCGGCCAATCATCTGGCACATCATGAAAATGTACTCGCATTACGGGTACAAGGACTTTGTTCTGAGCTTGGGCTACAAGCAGGAACTCATCAAGGAGTACTTCCACAACTACCACTTTTGCGCCACAGACTTCAGCATCCACCTTGGTACCAAAAAGGTGGAAACGCTCAACTCGCACGACGAAATGGACTGGAATATAACTATGGTTGATACTGGCCTGAACACGTTGAAGGGTGCTCGGCTGAAACGCGTTGAAAAGTACCTAGACGATGACGTGAACATGGTGACCTATGGCGATGGGGTTGCAGAAATTGATATAAACGAACTCGTAAAATTCCATAAATCCCACGGAAAAATTCTCACCATCTCTGGGGTGCACCCTCCAGCTCGCTTCGGAGAAATTATGGAAACTGACGGCAAGCTGATGGACTTCAAGGAGAAACCTCAATCTTCGGTGGGACTTATAAATGGGGGCTACTTTATTTTCGATAAGCGTCTATTCCAGTATCTTAGCGAGGATGAAAACTGCGACCTTGAGTACGAAACTTTTGAGAAACTGGTCCCACTGGGTGAAGTCATGGTGTTCAAGGGTATTCGCAACTGGGAGTGCGTCGATACCGAACGCGACCTCAATCACTTGAACAAAGTTTGGGGTGAAGGAAGAGCCTTCTGGAAAACCTGGAAGTAATGACCTCCATGGATAAACTCTTCGGTGGCATCTACAAGGGAAAGCGTGTCTTCATCACTGGCCACACGGGTTTCAAGGGGTCCTGGCTTGCTCTCTGGTTAACGAAACTCGGTGCACACGTTGTGGGCTACGCAAAAGATATCCCAACCCAACCGAGCCACTACCAACTTCTGCAGCTTCCACTGACTTCTATTTCAGGAGACATTCTAGATTTTTCACACCTTCATAAGGTAATGGAGGAGGAGCAGCCGAATATTGTTTTTCACTTAGCTGCACAGCCAATTGTACGAGCATCCTACGAGGATCCAGTACAAACTTTTGCAACGAATGTTCTGGGAACTGTGCATGTCTTAGAAGCATGCCGGAAGAACTCTTCAGTACAAGCAATAGTCAATGTGACGAGCGACAAGTGCTACCAAAATAATGAGTGGGACCGAGGCTATCGTGAAGATGATCCTATGGGTGGAGCTGATCCATATAGCGCTTCGAAAGGTTGCGCAGAAATTGCCGCGCAAGCATATCGACACTCTTTTTTTAATCCCACGAGAGTGACAAAAAATCACCAGATGCAGCTTCTTGCAGACGCGCGTGCTGGGAATGTTATTGGAGGTGGCGATTGGGCACAAGATCGCCTTCTCCCAGATCTCATGCGTGGTGCCAGTGTGGGCGCGACCACGATAATTCGCAATCCCCAGGCAACACGACCTTGGCAGCACGTCCTTGAGCCACTGAGTGGTTACCTACAACTTGGTTGGAAGCTTCTACAGGGAGCTACAGACTATGCGGGCAACTGGAATTTTGGACCAAACGATGATGCAGGGTTAACAGTCCAAGAAGTTATAACTCGGTCGCAAAAGTATTGGGATGCAGTACATTATACAATTGATGAAAATACACGCTACGTCCACGAAGCAAAACTTTTACAACTTGACGCATCAAAGGCGCGTACACAATTGCAGTGGAAAAGCCTGTGGGACAACGAAAAAACTTTTTCGAAAACAGTTGAGTGGTACAAAGACTACTATCAGAACGGACACGTCAATAGCAACCGAGACTTAGCGGAGTACGTCAGCGATGCACGCAAAGCAGATCTCCTATGGGCCAGAACATGAACATTTCGCCAACGACTATTCCTGGTGTGTACGTGATTGCTGCAAAACCTCTCCTGGATGAGCGGGGCGTTTTCGTCAAAGTGCTTCATGCTGAAACATTTTCCAAGGCAAATCTCCGAAGTGATTTTGTGGAAAGCTACTACTCTGTTTCGAAGAAAGGCGTTATACGCGGCATGCACTTCCAATCACCGCCCCATGCCCACGTAAAACTCGTCTATGTGTCCCGCGGAAAAATCATGGATGTCATCCTTGATATTCGCAAAGACTCACCCACCTACGGTCAGCACGTGGTTGTGGAACTTTCAGATGAGAACCGGAACATGGTCTACGCACCCATTGGCTGCGCTCATGGTTTCCTAGCGCTCGAGGACGATACCTGCGTCACGTACCTGCAAACGAGTGCATACGCACCAACATCTGATTCCGGCGTCCGAGCAGATAGTTTCGGCTGCGCGTGGGGTGTTGCAGAACCAATCCAATCACAGCGAGACAAGGCATTTCCTACTTTTGCAGAACTCAATACCCCGTTCACCTTTCAGAGCAACCAAAACGTATGAAAATCCTTATCACCGGCGGCACGGGGTTTATTGGAAAACACCTCATCCGACGCCTACAGTTGAACGGTCACAAAGTCTGTGCCGTCACCCGCCCTTCATCGGATACACACTTCTTCACCGAGCAGCACGTAGAGACATACACTTTCGATAAAAACATTGACGACTTCACTCGCTACTTCCAAACGCAGCACTTTGACGGCGTCGTACACCTTGCCTCGCTCTTCTTGGCACAACACAAATCTGCCGACATTCCTAACTTAGTGGATTCAAATGTGTTTTTTGCCACTGCACTCCTCGAGGCGGCAAGTAAAGGTGGCGTGGGATGGTTTATCAATACCGGCACATTCTGGCAGCACTACCAAGACAGTGAGTACGACCCAGTGAACCTCTACGCCGCAACGAAGCAGGCATTCCAAGACATTGCCAAGTACTACGCCGCAACGTCATCTATAAATTTTGTCACGCTGCAACTGAGTGATACGTTCGGCCCAGGCGACACGCGTCCAAAAATCTTTAATCTCTGGATGAAGCATGCGAAAACCCACGAACGCTTGGACATGTCCCCCGGCGATCAGTGCCTGGACATTAGCTACATCGACAACGTCATCGATGGCTACGTGCGTCTCACGGAACTTCTCACCCGTGACACAGAGCGAAAATCCAACGGTTGCGTATTTGCCTTGACGTCAGGCCGGTCACGTCCGCTCAAGGAGCTTGCGGACATCTTCCAGAAGGTCACTGGTGTTACCTTGAATATCCAATGGGGTGCACGTCCGTACCGGCCACGGGAAGTAATGGAAACTTGGAGTAAGGGCGTAACAATTCCTGGCTGGACACCGGCGGTGAGCCTGGAGGAAGGGATACAACGCACCTTCCATGAATAGTCAGCCTTACATTAGCGTTTGCATCCCCTGCTACGACATGGGTGGCGTGGGGCATGTATTCCTACGCGAAAGCTTTGAGAAACTCACAGTCCAAATGTATCGCGACTTTGAAGTAGTCATTTCAGACTACTCCAAAACGCCTTTCGTCAAACAGCTGTGTGAGGAGTACCGCTCGAAACTCTCCATCCAGTACTATGTGAATACAGACCCAACGGGTGGCATGGCTGCGAATGCAAACAATGCAATCCGGCATGCAAAAGGGAAAATTATTAAAATTGTCTTTCAGGATGATTTCCTCTTCAATGAGAAGTCTCTGCAAATTATTTCTGATAACTTCGATCTACAAACAGATACCTGGCTTGCAACGGGATGCGAACACACGTCTGATGGAAAATCCTTTTACCGTCCTCACTACCCGAAGTACAATCGAAATGTATTCAAAGGAAAGAACACAATAGGGGCACCTTCGGTCATTGCTATAAAGAATGACCATCCCCTATTCTTTGACCCCAAACTGAAGTGGCTGGTGGATTGCGATTTCTACAAACGCTATCATGACGCATTCGGCCCACCAAAACTCGTGAATGCAATTACTGTGGCAATACGTACAGGCGATCATCAAATTACCAATACCGAGGCAACGGAAAAGGTTCGCAAAGAAGAACTTGAATACGTTGTAAATAAATTTAAAAAATCTGCACAACAAATACTGCAACTTCCGGATGTCACACTGGTTGCCGTTTCGTCAATAAAAATTCCAGAAACAATTCGAGCACTTGAATACTCGATGCAGGGCATACAATTCGGCAGGGTGTTACTCATCTCCCACGAAAAACCGAAAAAATTACCACGAGGTATTGATTTTCAGCGATGTGAGAAAATTCAGAGTATCGATTCGTATAGCAGGTTTATGGCGTATGAGTTACGAAAGTATATTACTACCGAATACGCACTCGTAATCCAGTATGATGGATTTGTTGTAAGACCAAAAAAATGGGAGCCAAACTTCTTTAGGTATGATTACATCGCAGCGCCTTGGCCCAAAGATACGCACTATACATCTGATGGAAAAAATGTGCGGGTAGGAAATGGTGGGTTTTCACTCCGCAGCAAAAAGTTACTAAATGTGCTACACGACCTTCAGTTACCATTTACGGATAACGGTACAGGGTTTTTCAACGAAGATGGAATAATCTGCGTGTACTACCGAAAACAACTCGAGGAATACGGAATACAATTTGCACCAGTTGAGGTCGCCTCAAGATTTAGCAAGGAGACTAATTGTGAAGACTCAATACCACAACCCTTTGGCTTCCATAAGAACACCTCGGCAATTCCATTTGGGTACTTCCTTGGTTCTAAGGTAAAAAAGGCGCTCCACTTATAATACTCCATATGGTTACCTACGAAACACAATGCTACGAAAATGATTACGAATACATCCTAACCGGTGATCGTCTGGAAAGGGCAATAAAAAATTGTAATTACAATTTTGAAAAAAGAATTGTACTAGTAAATAAAGTTTTCAATAAGAGGAAGGTTGCCCAGCTGTGCGAAAAAAATATAGCGCGTGGTGTAATTGATGAATACCATTTTTCAAATGATTACATTAAGGAAGCCTTGAAATTTTTTAGCATTAAAGAATCCTCATTTAAGGGTGGGTTAAATTTTTCAAGGGCACAACTTGTTGGACTGTATCTTTGCAAAACGGAATATCTTTTGCATTTTACGACCGATTCGTACATAGAAAAAAATAACTCTTCTCAATGGATAAGCGAAGCAATCAAATTAATGGAGACTGAGAGTAAGTACGTTTGCGCGAATCCTTGCTGGAACGAAAAGTATGAGGGAGCAAAAGCTGAATCCCTTACTGAAATAAGGGACTGGTACATTGGTTACGGCTTCTCTGATAATTGCTATCTAGTACCAACGCATGTTTTTAAAAACAAGATATACAACGAATACAACCAGGCTTCTGATAGGTACCCAGGTTACGCCGGTGAATGCTTTGAAAAAAGGGTTGACAGCTATATGAGGAATCATGGTTTACTGCGCTTAACAAATAAACACATTTCCTTTACCACAAACAATTTCCCAAAAAAAACGAGTATTAAGATAATGAATTTTTTTGAAAAGCATAGTGTTAGGAAAATACGTAACGGGATCAAAGTGGTAAAGAGCATCTATAAAAAAAACGCGGAAGCATGACGCTTCAAGACTTCGAACTCGCTCACTCTACGAACAATGCTGGTCACTGAAATCTACAAAGGACAGGGTCTTGGGAACCAACTGTGGTGTTACGTCACTACCCGAGTCATCGCCAAGGACAAGGGATACACATTTGGAATACAACATCCAGAAAAATTTAAATGTTTGGATTTTTTGAATCTTGACTTTGGGAATGCAGTAATAGGGGGTTCGGGACCTGAAGGTGGTCCACCGCAGACTTTACCCGACGGTATTGAATATTACTACCAAGAAAGACGAATTTCCCATCCGTCTGATGGTTGTGATATCCGGCTTTACGATAAAAATCTAGTTGACGCTCCAGATAACACAAAAATTGACGGTTTAATGCAGGATGAACAGTACATAGCACACCGCCGTGATGAAATTAGGAATTGGTTGCGTGTGAAGAAAGAATTTGAATGTCTTGACTACTCTGATGAAAATATTTGCATCATTAATTTTCGTGGTGGTGAATACGTGCATGTAAAAGATGTTTTTCTGCCAAGAAGTTACTGGGATAATGCGGTATTGGAAATGAAAAAAATTAATTCAAACATGAAGTTTGTTGTAATTACCGATGATGTTTCAGCGGCAAAAAAGTTTTTTCCAAAGTTTAAGGTTTTTCATTTCAGTATTGGCAAAGACTATGCCATTATAAAAAATGCGAAGTACCTCATTCTTTCAAATTCCACATTTGCCTGGTTTCCAGCTTGGTTAAATGAAAATTTAAAATTTTGTATTGCTCCAAAATATTGGTCTCAATATAATTTATCAGACGGATATTGGAGTTGTGGTTATAACATTACGACAAACTGGCATTACCTTGATCGTGAAGGAGAAATTTTTTCTTACGATACATGCAAAAAAGAACATACAGAATTTCAGCGGAAACATTCCAACTACTATGCACAAGCAAAAATTAAAGAAAATTTTTTGGTTATCTCAAACTACTACAACGATCTCAGTTGGGTTCCAGAATACACAGACAATTATATTGTTTACGACCAGAGTAATTCAAAAATTTATCCACCAAAATTGGATAAATCGAAGGTTATTCAAAGCCCCCACCTTGGCCATAATATCCGTGACTACTGTACATATATAATTGAGCATTATGATGCACTACCAGACGTTACAATCTTAGCATCTGGAAATGTTTTTCCAAGGCATGTACCAAAAGAAATTTTTAATAAACTAGTGAATAACAAATATTTTACACCAATTGAAGATTTTCGAAAGCATAAAGTCTACTGGCCAATTTGTTTTTTTTCGTCAGATGGTGGCTTTTGCGAAATAAACAACAGCTGGTACTTGAACGAATCTCATCCAACGAAATACTTTCATTCGTATAATGATTTTATACAATTTTGTTTTGTGAACCCCGTTATTCCAAGATACGTTAGGTTTGCACCAGGAGCTAACTACATTCTCCCCAAGGCAAACATTCTTAAGCTTCCAAAAGTTTTTTACCAAAATTTGCGTCTATTTGTTTCCCATTGCAGTACGGCAATACCTGGGGAATCACACATTATCGAAAGGGCGTTGCACACCATATGGAATGCGCCTTACATAGTAAGCGAAGAAATGCTGGCCCCTTTAGACGAGACTTTCTTAGGAATAAAAAAAAATAAAATAACCAAGCCTTCACTGAAGAAGAAATTCATGAGAAAAGCCAGGGCGCTCACAGAAGCAGCACTAATATTACTAAACAAATGAAAATTCCATTTTTGAATGTAAAAAAAAACCGTTCTGAAATTACCGAATACCGCAAGCAGATTAAGCTCTACGATGTTTTTACTTTTTTTAACGAACTTGACCTTCTGGAAATTCGTTTGAATATTCTCTACCCATACGTTGACTACTTTGTCATTATTGAATCTACGGAAACCTTCTCAGGCCTACCCAAAAGGCTGTACTACGAAGAGAATAAGGAGCGTTATAAAAAGTTTCAGGATAAAATCCTCCACTACGTCATTGATGATGTTCCGGCAACTGAAGCTGCGTTCCGAGGGCGCCTACAAGAAACCTCTGGGGGTACACTAGAACAGGAAATTCTACAGCAGGCACTTACATCTGATAATGTCCCACCAGGACAACTACACTGGCTGAAAGAGTTTTACCAAAAAGAAAGCATTCGAAAGGCATTAGTACAACTTGCCGACAATGATATTTGCTACGTTTCAGATGTTGATGAAATATGGAATCCTGCGGCAGTTGTCGACATTCGAAAAGACGACATTTTCAAATTGAAACAACTCGTCTACGTATACTACTTCAATAATCGATCAAGTGAACCTTGGGCTGGCACCCTCGTGACGAAGTATAAGAATATCAAGCATGGTTGTCTCAATCACCTGCGAACGGCGAGCAAGACGAAGTATACTTACATAAAGAATGGTGGTTGGCACTTCACCAACCAAGGTGGGGCAGATCAAATCCGAAAAAAACTAGAATCCTACGGTCACCAAGAATTCAACAATCAGGAGATAAAATCACAAATCGAAAAACGGATGGAAAAGAACCAAGATTTCATCGGCCGAAAATTTACATTCTGGCTAGAAGATCGAGATTTACCGGCGTATCTTATTGAACACCAACAAAGCTACACAAAATTCTTTAAGCCAGCGACAAGAGTATGAAGGGTAACGTCATCGTCAAAATCCACGGTGGCTTAGGGAACCAGCTCTTCCAGTACGCACTGGGCCGCTGTATCCAGCTTACCCAGAATGTACCAGTTGCATTTGATGTATCCTGGTACACAAAAACATCAAACGAAATCAAACGAAAGTATGAGTTAGACAACTTCCAGACCCAAGTTACACCAGCAAACCCAGATGCAGTTAAGGTACTTGAACGATTCCAACGAAAACCTGGGCTCATTGGATACGTCAAGTCCCTTTTCACGGCTGACACGAAGAGGTATGCACAAGACTTCGGCTTCGCTTTCAACCCAAGTATCCTACAGCTTCAACCACCTGCCTACCTAGATGGGTACTGGCAATCGGAAAAATACTTCAGTGCCATAGCGGATACTATCCGGAAAGAGTTAACTTTACGAAATTCTGCAACTGGGAAGAATGCGGAGGCGCTACGTGCCATTCAGAACGTACCCACAATATCAATCCACGTACGTCGCGGCGACTATGTGGCCAGTAAGCAGACAAATGCTTTCCACGGAACTGCTTCGGTTGAGTACTACCAGACAGCAATCCGAAAGTTACAAAAAATTGAGCCAAATGCAACCATCTACGTCTTCAGCGACGACCAAGCGTGGGTGAAGGCAAACCTCAGCTTTGAACTCTCAACCGTATTTGTCGATTGGAATTCTAGTGACCAAGCACATGAAGATTTACGCCTAATGGCTGCTTGCCGACACAACGTAATAGCAAATTCAACCTTTAGCTGGTGGGGCGCGTGGCTTGGTACCCACCCTGAGAAACACGTCATTGCACCAAAGCGATGGTTTGCAAATAGGAACATTGATACCCGCGACATTATTCCAGATCACTGGGAGAAGCTCTAGTATGCCCAAGGTTTCCATTATTCTCCCGGTCTACAACGGTGAACCATACTTGCGGCAAGCGGTCCAGAGTATCCTGGACCAAACTTTTGCCGATTACGAATGCATTATCATTAATGATGGATCGACAGATAATTCATTAAAAACACTAGCAAGCTTTCAAGACCCTCGCCTACACATCGTAAGCCAAACAAATCAAGGATTACGAGCTGCGCTGAATGCCGGTATCGCTCTAGCCAAGGGTGAGTACATTGCCCGAATGGATCAAGACGATATTTCGCTTCCAAACCGCTTCACGAAACAAATTGATTTTTTCAATACACACCCGGAACATATCTTGGTAGGGACTACTTTCGCCTATATTAACAATGATAATCAAATAACGGGAGCGTTCCCTGCCCTGTTGGATGATGTGGATATAAAGCGTGAGCTTTATACAAAAACGCCATTTGGCCATGGCACAATTATGGTACGATCTTCAGCGCTCAAACAAGGAAGTTTCAAATATCGGCAAGAGGCTGTGCACGTCGAAGACTACGATCTTTGGATTCGCCTTGCTTCGGTTGGCAAATACGCTAACCTACCAGAAATCCTCTACCTTTGGCGCCATACCCCAGAGAACACAACAAGCAAGTACGCAGACATCCAGCGACACAACGCCGCTTCACTGACAGTAAATGCCTTAAAGAAGCAAGGTATGACAAAACTTGTTGGCTGGCCAGGCTGGCATAATTTCCGTAAATACCATAACTCTAGCCAGGAGGTTGGGAACAAACGGGTTGAAGTACGGCGTCATGATGCGCACTGCTCCCTCTATTTAGCTCTCGCCTGGCTGCTCTTCCAAAAGAAACGTTATGTGGCATCGTGTATGTCGTTTAGCTATGCTCTATGCATCAGCCCTACGTACGTGCTTCATACATTCATTCGTCGAATTGTACGTTCAATATGAAAATTGCGTTCGTCATGAACCGTGGCTATTCCCTCTTCCACCCTGAACATCCAGAGGCCTTTGGTGGCGCGCAAATCGACCAGTATCTCCTTGGCCAGGCGCTTTGCAAAAAGGGGTACCAAGTGTCATTCATTGTCCATGATTACGGACAGATTGAAAAGGAAAACATCAATGATTATCTGACGCTGTATAAAAGCTACCCGCCCAAAGGCTCGGGCTCATTGCTCGTGCAGTTTTTCCGTGCACTAAAGCGCCTCTACCGAACCCTTCGGCAGATCAATGCAGACGTGTACTTTATGGAGGGTGCAAACTTTGAACTCTGCATAGTCGCAATTTTTTGTTGGTTAAACCGAAAAATACTGTATTACCGCATTGCAAGTGATATAGAAGCTGACGGACGATACGTAAAAAATAATGTACTCCAGGGTTTTCTTTTTAAACTTGGTTTACGGCTGACAACAAAAATTATTGTCCAAACCGAATACCAACAACTCTGGCTAAAAAAACAGGGCTACCAAGCAACGATCATTCCAAATGCGTACCCTGTCCATAGTGACCAAGGAAATATGCATGGACCAATTCTCTGGGTTGGTCGATTAATCCGCATCAAACGTCCAGAAATACTTCTCGAGATTGCAAAACTATTACCGGATCGTCAATTTACACTCATTGGCCAAGCTGAAACGATTGACGGCAGCTATGCAATTGACATCATTGAAAAAATGGGGAAAATTAAAAATATCACCTACGTCCCAAGGGTTGCCTTCTCAAAAGTCGATACGTACTACCAAAAATCCAGTATGCTCATAAATACTTCAACGTACGAGGGTTTGCCTATGACATTTTTACAAGCCATGAGTTTTGGACTTCCAATTATTACTTTTGGCGTGAACCCAGATAATCTCCTTGAGAAAATACATGGTTCCTGCGTTACAACCGTAGCAGAAGGAATTCTGGCAATACGGAAGTATACTTCGCCAAAAAATTGGGAGCATGCCTCAACCCTTTCAAAGATTTATTTTAGCGACAATTTCTCCTTAGATACGGTAGTTGCAAAATATGAACAACTATTCAAAAAACAATTATGACAACGAAACTACTAAAAATATTAAAATCAAAACTATTTCGACCAGGGATTATTGGATTACTCATAAATCCATTCTACTTAGTCCGCATAAGCATTTACAAGGCGATTAAAAAAAATGCGCATGAGCTCCAGGGAATGACGCTCGATTTTGGATGCGGAGATAAGCCATATGAGCATCTATTTACGGTCCAAAAGTATGTAGGAATAGATGTGCAACAAGTTGGCCATGATCATGAAAGTGAACCTGTTGATGTATACTACGATGGAAAAGTGATTCCTTTTGGAAATGGGTACTTTGATAGTTGCTTCAGTTCACAAGTATTTGAACATATCTTTGAACTTGAAAATTCCCTAAAAGAAATTCATAGGGTCTTGAAACCCGATGGCACATGCCTCTTCATAGCACCTTTTGTTTGGGATGAACACGAAGTGCCTTTTGATTTTGGACGCTACTCTTCATTCGGTCTTGCCTATTTACTAGAAAAAAATGGCTTTCAAATACTGAAACAGGAAAAGGATTCACATTTTGCAGAAGTTCTGGCTCAACTCCTCTGTTTGTACATCTACAACATTTTGGATACAAAAAATCGATACCTTAATACACTATTGTGTACTATCTTCATTTTCCCTTTTACAGTACTTGGGTTAATAATAAAATACCTTGCACCTCGCAACTCCAAGCTGTATTTTAATAATGTCTTTGTAGTAAAAAAAGTGCTACCATCGTAACTGGTGGGAAAATCTTGTACGCAACATTCTTTTACTAAAATAAACCCTTCAACCTAGAAGGTTGTACTACCTTAGTGTTTCCAATGCAACCAGCTGAATGCTGGCAGAGTTTGCATTTGCATCTTCTATTTGGATCTGTAGGGTTCGACCACTACGCTGCAAATAATCCCGTAAAAGGTAGGAGCCATGAAATTGTATGTTCTCACTGTTCTCACCAATAATGACCGCATCACCAGAAAGATTTGTACCCTGAACAAGTAGATTAATACGCCTGTCCTGCTTTGGGCTTGCAATAGTAATAACTACCGTTCCTTTGCTTGGAACACGAAGTGCTCGACCAATTTCCTGAAATTGATAATACAAACGACTATTACAGTACGGACAGACAACTGAATAATCGCCGGTAATAGAAATGGTGTTACTTTTTGACGGATCGGATAAATTAACGGTTTGAATAGTATTGGATACTACGGGTCCGCTACTAATCTTATAGAGACGTGCTTTTCCGGACTGATGCACTAAGCTAAGACACGGGTTATACGGCCAAAGTTCGTACTGCGCGGGAATAAATAAATACTGGAAATTTTCTTTTTGTAAATATTGCGGACACGAAAGAGTATTGTTCGTCAATAAGTTTACCACTTCTTGATGAGTGTTTTTGGGGTCAGCACTATTCATTACACTAAAAGCCAAGTACAAAGTCTTTCTTTCTGAAACTGTGGCCCAGGCATTGTATAAGCCACCAGGATTAGCAATGCCCACATCTTTTGGTAAATTTTGCCTTGCCCAATTGGCTACACGCACATCATCGAGGGTATAGAACAAGCCAAACCCATCGCTCTTCCCATACCGAGATACTGCCCAGGTGGGAGTTACAAAAACTTTATCGAAGAAACGTGAACTTGCGACATAGACGGAAGCAATGAGCATCACCGCAATGAAAGACACTTTCATTGCCCGACGTGGTATCAACTGCAGTAGAGAAAATAGAAAAACCGCCCCAAGGAGAATAAAAGAAGTAGTGTAGCCGTAATAGAAAATCATTTGCCGAAAAACTCCAATATCTACGTTTGTTGGCAACAATGTTAATACGTAATCAAATATTGCAAGACCGCTAGAATAGAGAATAAAAGGATACCAACCCCTCATTCTCTTTAGAAGAACAAAAATAATTCCAAGAACTGAAAATAGTAATATGAACGGGCCATACCAGGGTTGCATCACGCCTGTTCGAATGTACAAATAGTGAAAGGTAAGTAACGCTATAATGCTAATGAAGGATAGGGTCCAAATATTTGATAATAGTACTTTAAGCTTTTCAGTTAAGAAGTGTATTACCGTTTCTACCACCACACACGCCAAGCATGCAACAATAATTTGAAACGTAAACCCAGGAACACCCGACATTCTAACGAGGACGGGTACGGCAATGAGGACGCTGAGTGGGAAAACAAATATGAGTGACCAATGCGGACGTCTTGCATAGAATATACGCAATAGCCATAGCACTGGAAGAAGTATGAATAGCGAAATGAAGTGGAAATACAATATGGAAATGTAAAAAATTAACTGCGCAAAGAAATTAAAAACTTTACTTTTTTCCTTAACAGTTATTGTAAATGCGACCCCAAAAGTGACAAGAAACACACCAAACAAGTGCGACAAAGATCCGTTAAGGTGATTATTGAATAGACTTGCGTCGATTATGACAGCGAGTGTGCCGAATATTCCGGCGAGCGTGTAGCCAGATATACGTTTAATAATGTAGTAAACGAGTAACGAAATATTAAGTAAGAAAAAAATCTGCAATCCTAAAAGTATAGCGGGTGTAAAAAGTGATGAAATTTCTTCCACCAGTATGGTCAACAGATGCATCCCAAGCGGATAGGTAATTTGAAAATCTCCAACTAATTTTATATGGCTAATGTACGCAACGTGCACAGCGGGGTCGATCCCTCCTGGCACCGAATATTTACTTGCCTGTACAAATAATCCAAAAGCAAAAATAACGAATAGTAACACTCCGATGAAAGCATAAACTGTTGGCTTTCTAAAAGGAAATGACTTCTTAAATACTGGAAACAACAAAACAACCCCAAAACCTGACAGGAGCATTGTGACTCGAAGTAATATAACTAGCTGAAAGTTCCCAAAAAAGTATAGTATTGGTGTCACTACCCCACCAAAAACAATCAAACCAATTGCAGGCAAACAGTAGTACGGTACTTTTTGCGACACCCATTTAAGAGGAACGCCAAGGAAAAAAGTAATACACGTCAGTGCCAAAGTTGCTTGCACAATGCTCCAGTCTATTTGCATGTAATTACTTTAATTCTAATCTACCAATAATGAGATCGATGCTCCCGATAGTAGCTGACTGTTTGTTCAATCCCATTTCGTAATTTCGTACTAGGTTCCCAATCTGTATCCTTCTTTATACTCTCAATGTCTGCATAGAAATCGCCAGTTTCAAAATTATCATAGTTTTTTGGCCAAGGAATATCCTGAATATCTCCCCCACCCACCACCTCTACAACTGTTCTTGCCATATCAATAAATCGAGTTTTCTCACCTGAACCAACATTATAGACCTTCCCATCAGTTTCACCTTGAACGGTCGAGCGTACAAGACCATCAACGAGATCATCAATGTAAATATAATCTCTGAATTGTCGCCCTCCACCAAAAACATTGATGGTCTGATTATCCAGTGCCAGACGAATGAACCAGTTAATAATACTATATCCCGAACTCTTCATCTGGCTGCGCGGACCATAGGGATTAGTAATGCGGAAGCACGTTGATCGAATACCATAGTGTTTAAAAAATGCCTGGTAGTACTGCTCAGCGGTATTCTTATGGATTGCGTAAATACTCAATGGTTCACGCGGATGGTCTTCAGCCACCGGCAAATGTAGTATTTTCCCGTACTGCAATCGTGAACCAGGGTAGGCAATTTTTGCCTTTTGGTTATAATTTCGGCACGCCATTAGGACATTAATATGGCCTATGCAATTAATCTGATTATCGAGTATTGGCTTCTCAATACTCACGTTATGGTTCACCTGTGCAGCAAAGTTGAAAATGAAATCTTGTCCTTTCACAATTGTGTCGACAAAGGTGCTCTCCCGAACATCCCCAATCTCTAAGGAATACTTTTGATGAAGGTCGGCAAGGTTGTAATCATTTGCACCATAATCTGGTGCTCTATTATCCGCAATAGTAACCTGTGCACCAGATTGAATACAATACCGTGCGGTGGTACTACCAATCAATCCAAGACCACCAATAATTAACACGCGTTTGTTACGAAGATCGGGAAAATCGCTCATAAGGAAGTTTGCTTTACTATCCAGTTACTTTGCTGAAGAGACTAGATACACTGTTTGTAAATCGAAATATACTGATCAACGATTATTCGTAGATTAAACTGACGTTTAATCAATTCATGACACTTTATCCTCATGTCCATCTGAAGCTTTTCATCTGAAAAAAACCTTTGGATTGCACTCGCCGTAGCCTGGGGGGTATTATCTTCAAGAACAATCCCTGCGCCATAACGTCCTACTTCGGGCATGTTACAACCTGGACTGATGATGACGGGTAACCCGGCCGCACAAGCATCCATGATTGCCAGCGGCTTTCCTTCGGATTTAGAATTGAGCACAAACAAATCAGCATTAGACAAATACTCAACAAGTTTATCACGAAATAGCGGCTCCAAAATAATGAGTTTTTCTCTAATACCCAACTCAGCCGCCAAGGTCGTTAATCTCGGCAGCATCCCTTCATCACGACCAATGAGTATAAATTTATATGGAAAACCTTTCAAGAGAGCAAGCGCACGAATGGTAATATCAAGCCCTTTAATGGCTTGAAAACGTCCAAAGTAAATAATGACCTTTTCGTTTGCTTGCAAACCCTGTCTGGCACGAAAACTCTCGCTGTGGTGAGGTTTGGAGATTTGCTCTTCGGATACAGCGTTTGGAACTACGAACAATTTCTGTTCTGGTTGTTTTACCTGGCGACTGAATAAAACTGATTTCTCATGCTCATTGGACGTGATAATCGCCTTAGCCGAAGAAAGAATGTATGGATAAAATTTCAAAAAAAGAAATTTAATAAATCTTGGCCCCGCATTCATCCGAATTTTATCAAGTGAAGCATGGGGTTGCACAACAAAAGGAATTTGACTTTCCATTGCCTTCCGGGCAACATGAACGTTTAACCAATTAAAAACGTCATGGCAATGGATTATGTCGTAGCGCTTGATGTTCCTACTTAACCAAGACTTAAGACTAAAAGGAAAGTAAAAATTGAAATGAAAAGCTAAATAGTTACTAACATTCTTAAAATAAATAACTTCTACACCATGGATGAGGTCGTTTCGTTTTTCATTTCTTTTACCTCTGCTCAAAACATCCGTGGTAATGACTGTAACCTGATGACCACGCGACACTAGTTCCTTTGAAAGGTCATGCACCACTTTTACAGGGCCACCAAAAGACCAGGCCGGGGCAAAATATGGTGTGACTAACAAAATTCTCATCGGCGTCCAAGTAGGGTTAAAAACCTATACACCAACAAGGTAAGCTTACCGTGGAATAGATTAAAGAAGAGAATGAAACGATTGTTGGTATGTCTACCCGCAACCAAATACATTTCATGAAATTGCTGTTTTGTCCTGTTTACACTCTTCGAACTGCTATGAATGCGGAAACAAGAGAGATAGTCATCAATTATCCCTGGCGGCCCAAAGACGCTTAGGCGCAACCAATAATCGTAGTCCATAACTAAATGTTCGGATACCGAATATAGACCAATTCTTTGCATCACGTCAGCTCGCCAGAATGTTGACATTTGACTAATATAATCAGTAACCAACAAAGTCCAATGACGATAATGATGCAACAGAAAATTCTTATACATGGTAATGGGCTTGTTTATTTCTACCCCTTTTTCGTTCACAATGCGACAAAGGCCAGTAACCCACTGATTATCCGGGTGAGTCTGAAAAAAATTCGCCACACGGTTTAGTGAACCTGGCAGTAATAAATCATCAGAGTTTAAATATCCAATTATTTCACCCGTTGCCCTTCGTAAACCCTTATTTATTGCATCTGACTGCCCTGCATCTTTTTCTGATACCCACTGAATACGGTTTCCAAACTCCTTCAATACTTGTAGGGTTTGGTCTGTAGAACCACCATCAATAACAATGAGTTCAAGTTGCGAGTAATTTTGATCTAGTACACTACGGATTGTCGCAGCAATAAAACTCCCTTGATTGTACGAGGGAATGACAATTGAAATTTTAGGTAAATGACTAGCAGTCAACATAAAATACTAAGTGGTTAAACACGCAAAATTAAAAACGAAAACATTTGCACGACTTGTGCGTGGCAGGCAAATGATCATGCTATTTCTTTGATGCTCACATACATATTTGCAACTTACTGAGTCTCATCGTTGCCTACTTTTTCCAGAGCTTCAGCCCGTACAAATTTCTCTATTCGATTTTCAAGTCGATGTACCGTAATGTAATTATGAAAAATAACAACTAAGAGGATGAAAATTGCAACAATCTCAAATAAATCGAGTGCTCGACTAATCCCTAAGCCTTCAAGAAAAACATTGACTATTGATGGGAATATAGTAACGAGAATAAGACCAACCCAGAGAATGGCCCAGGGAAGAAACTCTCGCAGCCCTAGTACATGCTTTCTATAACTAAGGTATGTATAGTACAACAAAAGAATTGCTATGAAAATTCCAAAAATTTGAATCAGAATCATAAGGTAAATCGCCAAATAAGAATGTTGAGAAGTAATCTAATACCATCGACGATTGAAACCCCTTTGTACACATCATGGTAGATTGTGGGGATAGGAACTTCACAATACCTGAGTTTGTGTTGGGCTGCACGTAACGCCATTTCAACATCAACAGAATAGTTCTGCCGCTGCCATTGAATCAATGGGTAAATATCTGCTCGGAATGCTCGAAACCCGCACCACACATCACTAACGAGCATCCCAAAGAGAAAACGTACGGAAAAGTTCAGCCATTGATTACCAAAACGTCGGTAGCCTGGCATTTCATGGTCATGCTTCCGGTACGCAAAAACAATATCGTACGCTCCACCATGAATTTTCTCTACAAGCTCAGGAATTTTTTCCGGCGGGTGCTGCCCATCAGCATCCATCAGTACAATCGTTTTTGCGCCTCTAAGAATGGCCGCTTGAACTCCAGTTTGCAATGCCGCTCCTTTTCCAAGATTAATACGATGGCGGACTACTATTGCTCCAATCTGTCGAGCTTCTTCACTGGTGCTATCTTTGGACCCATCATCAGCAACAATTACCTCATCAACGTAAGTTCGTACTTTCCTTACAACATCTGCAATTCTCGCTCCCTCATTGTATGCCGGAAGAACTACGACGACTTTCCTATTGTTCATTTTTGAAGTGGGTAATAACGTTTTGCAGGGTTTGGGTTAAAGATGTGTGAGGCTGCCAACGAATGTACTTACGCACCTTCGATATATTTGGTTTGCGTCGCATCATATCTTCGAAACCTCCATCGTATGCTTTCTCATAAGGAATTCGAGTTATTAAGGACTTACTCTTCGTTAATGTCTTCACCTTTTTCGCTAAGCCTTCAATAGTTATTTCCTCTCCGGTCCCAAGATTAAAAAGCTCACCAACTGCTCGTGGGCTAGCCATAAGTTTTGCCATCGCTTCCACCACATCCTGGACATAGCAGAAACACCGCGATTGTTTGCCGCTTCCGTAAATTGTAATGTTCTTGTTGCTCAAAGCCCGCTGCACAAAATTGGGGACCACCATACCGTACTGTCCAGTTTGACGAGGTCCAACGACATTAAAAAAGCGTGCGATGACTACTGGTAATCCTCGCTCCCTGTAATACGAGAAGGCCATAAACTCATCAATGGCCTTCGAAGCTGCATACCCCCAACGGGAAATATGTGTAGGCCCCTGCAGACGATCGTCTGTCTCTTTAAAACTCCCACGCTGACCGTTCTTCCCATATACCTCCGAAGTTGAAACAATAAAAACTTTTCGCTTCTTTTTATTTGCAGCCGCTAGGACATTCTCCGTTCCCTGGATATTCACCTGTAATGATCGCATTGGGTGATCAATGATTGTTCGGACGCCAACTGCCGCTGCTAAATGGTAGACATCATCAACAAGGTCAACATACTTACCAACTACTTTAGTATTTAGCACTGAATCAATCTCATAGTGAAAATGTGGGTTCTTCTCAAGATGTGCAATATTTTCGAATTTTCCTGTAGATAGATCATCCAACACATACACATCCTGACCGAGGCGCAACAGGTGATCGGCTAGATGGCTTCCAATAAAGCCCGCACCCCCGGTTATCAAACTTCGATGAGTTCGGGCAATAGCTACCTTAGGTATATTCTTTTTCATCTGGTCAACAGATAATGAGTGAATAAATTAACTAAAAATTCACGTTTCAGCGCACTCGTATTCTACCTTGCTTCCTTGGGTTCCGCAAATACTCATCTCCCAACCCCCTTGTACAAAATTTTGGCGGCGAGTATACCCTCTTTGTCCAGCGCATTCTTCCCATCAATAACAATCCGTACTTTCTTCCGCTGCAAAAAATTTGGGGTAAGTTTTTCCAGAAAGACCTTGTGGTTCGTTGCCAGAATAACTGCATCTACATTTTTCAGAAGACTATCCAAATCCTTTTCCGTAGACTGTTCCACAAAGTAAGGATCGTACACATGGACTTTCGCCCCAAACTGCTTCAACAATTCAATGACTTTTAGTGAAGGACTCTCACGAATGTCTCCAACGTTTGCCTTGTAGGACAAGCCAAGTACGCCAACATGTGTATCTTTCACTGATTTCCCAATTTCATTCAGAACATCTCGAAGCTTGCCAACAGTGTATCCTGGCATACTGTTATTAATTTCCCGTGCCAGCTTCAAAAACTTGTGGTCAAACCCAGCTTTCCGCGCTCGCTCAATGAGGTAGTATGGATCAACCGCAATGCAATGCCCACCAACACCAACTGATGGGTAG